>QWCH01000005.1_pt1 | contig 538307 bp, 521 predicted proteins | sample 1972671 | NCBI WGS metagenome assembly QWCH01 (sample SAMN09866713, study PRJNA288562) | Human gut metagenome isolate term3_stool, whole genome shotgun sequencing... | isolation source: gut | host: Homo sapiens | place: USA: California | reverse complement strand
AGTAATTGATAAAATTGATTCGATTTCTAAAGAAGAACAATTAAAGTTTTGTGAATTATTAGAACATAGGAAAATATCTACATTTGAATTACCTAAAAGTTGTATAATAATTGTTACTGCAAATGAAATAAATAAAGATAAAATAAGTGAAGAAATATTTTCATTAGTTGCACGAATTTGAGGTGTAAGTTATGAAATATGATATAGCAGCATTAAAAAGAAAAATGCTTGTTAAATATCCTTTTTTTGGGAGTGTAGTAGCAAGTGTAGGTTATAAAGAAAATAAAGATATACAAACCGTAGGTACAGATGGAGAAACAATATATTATAATCCGGAATATTTAGAGGGATTAAGTGTTGAGGAACAAACTTTTATATTTGCCCATGAAGTATGTCATATTGCATTCAATCATATATTAAGAAGTGAAGGTAAGAATCCTGAATTATGGCATATTGCTACTGATGGTGTTATCAATCAATTTTTAAAACGAGATGGTTTAAAAATGGCACCCGGTGTTGTTGATATGGCAGAAGCTATTAATTATGACGCTGAACAATTATATGAAAAATTATTACAAGAAAAACAGCAAAGACAACAACAAAGTGGACAAGGCAATAGTCAACAAAATCACCAACAAAGTAGTGGTGGTAGTCAAGGTGAAAATAATCAACAACAGCCTCAATCACAACAAGATAATAGAGAAACACAAAATCAACAACAGCCTCAATCACAACAACAAGGTAATTTAGGTAGTGGAGGTTCACAAGGGCAAGAAAAGCAATCACAAGAACAGAGTGGTGGTGAATCTGGGGAAGATTCACAAAAAGAAGATAAATCAAAACAAGATGTTGGGCATGATACTCACAGTATGTGGGAACAAGCAGTAAAAAAACATAAAGAACAACGAGAAAAAACTGATAAAAAAGAGAGTTTATTAGACAAATTATTAGGAAAAGATAAAGAGAAAACTGAACTTGAAAAGAAACAAGAAGAACTTGAAAGTATGGGAGAAAAAGATGCTTTTAAAAAGAACCTTGAAGATAAGAAGAAACAGCTAGAAGAATTAAAAGAGGTAATTTCAAAACAAGCATCACAAGCAGGCACATCAACGAATAGAGATATTAGAACAGTTAATGATATAGGTACTGCTAAACCAATAATTGATTGGCGTTATGTTTTAAGGGAGGCAATTAAGTATGATGTTGATTGGTCTTATAAAAATGCAACATTAGAAGATGGTGTAGTTAGTGCTAATTTAGAAGAACAGCCAATGCCAGAAACTGAAATTGTTCTTGATACAAGCGGCTCAATAAATGAAGTATTATTAAAGAACTTTTTAAGAGAATGTAAAAATATATTACAACATACTAAATTAAAAGTTGGATGTTTTGATACAGAATTTTATGGATTTCATGAGATTAGAACAGAAGAAGATATAGAAAAGATGCGACTTGAAGGTGGAGGAGGTACTAACTTTGTCGTTGCTGTAGGTGCTTTCTCAAGACGAGTTGAAAATAAAATAATTTTTACTGATGGTAAAGATTCAATGCCAGATATGCCACTTGATGCAATATGGATAGTTTTTGGTGGTGAAAAAATTAATCCCAAAGGTGGTAAAGTAATTCATATAGACAACGAACAACTTGAAAGACTATATAATTATCAAATGACTAATGAAACAAAAGGAAGGTCAAGGTAAAACAAAGATTTAGAAAAAATTCTGAATCTTTTTTGTATAATTTTAATCTTCCTTTATATATAATGAGAATTATTAATGATAATAATTGCTTTCTAAGACAACTTGTATCTTCAAAAGAAGCTGTTAATCATCTACTTGAATATAAGTATTATGATAAAGATATACCATTATGTTTACTTCCTAATACTGATGTATTTGTTAATCCTAAGAATATTGAATATTTGTTAGATTTGCTTCAAGAACTTGAAAATCAAAATGTAATTTTTGATAACAATACCCAAAGATTAATTAAACTAAAAATATTAAATAGTTTCAAATTATATTTAAATTCACTTGATCAGAATACATTATCGTCTAAAGAAAAAATCAATCAGGATTTTCTAAATGTTTTAATTATACCTATAAAAAGAAGTAAAAATATTTTAAGTTATATAGGAAAAAGTCTTTTCAAATGAGACTTTCTTTTTATTTGTATACGATATACTATAAATTCTTGACAAAATAGGGCTTTTGTGGTAATATATAGGGCATCATGGGAGGGGGATTTAGGATGAAAGAAGAAAACGAATATGATAAACCCATATTTCCACTTCGTAAGATACTTCTTAGATTAGCACTTATAATTGCTATTATAATCCTTGTTGCGTGGTTAGTACCTAAATTTTTTACAAACAAGAACACAGCAAGTAAGACTGTCAAAAGTAAAAACACAACTGAAACGGTAAAGATTGAATCTAATAATATGCAAAAATTAGAGAGTGCTGGGTTAAAGTATTTTAATAAAGAAAATATTTCTTCAAGTGAAGGTAAAAAAATCACTTTGAATGAATTAATAGAAAATAAATTAGTTCAAGAAATCAAAAACAATGGTAAAACTTGCGACGTAAAAAAATCATATGTAAAATTAACAAAGACAAATGATGCCTACCTATTAAAAACATCATTAACTTGTGGTAAAACTACAGACTATAAACTTTTAAATGTAGGAGAATATAGTTATTGTACTAATAGTTTATTATGTGAAAAAAATGAAACTATCCTTGAAAATAAGAACAAAGAAGAAAAGAAAAATGATACACCAAAAGATGAGCAAAAAGATAGTACTATCAAAGAAGATGAAACTAAACAGAAAACACCAACCTTAAGTCAATTTAGTAAATGGGAAAACTATGTTAAAACATCATGTGATACACAAGCTATAACTTGCGATATAAATGATACAACTTGTTTGAAAGAAGTAAAATTGTATAAAAGAACTGAAATAGTTGGTACTAAATTAACAAATTATAAAACAGAACACACAGCTTTAAGAACAGTTAATACAACTACTAAAAACGTTTGTAGTTCATATAACTATTTAGTAATAAATAATATAATCTTTAGAACAAAAGGAAACTATGGTGAAATCCTAAATCTTAATAAGCAAACAACCGCAAACTGGACATATAATGGCCAAATAAGTATTAAGTCATCACCAAGATTTGGAGCAAATGAATATTACAAATATGTTGGAGCAGATTCAAAAAAAGATACATTATTTTACTATGATTCTTATAAATATAATTATCAAATGGAAAGAGTAACATCATATACCAGTGATTGTAGTGATACTTCAAACAAAGCAGTAACTACATACCAAGTATATAAACAACAAGAAACCTATACCAAGGAAGATAAAGTTTATGCCACAGCATGCTATTCAAGTACTAGAACTAGGACATATAACTAAGGGGGATTTGATTTAAATGAAAAATGCAAATAAAATTATAAACACTTTTTATAATACTAAAACAAAAGAAGACCAAAAAATTAAAATAGTAGAAACAAAAATTATATATGAAGATGGAACAGAAGAAACATTTACTACTACTTGTAAAGCAACAGATGCTAAAGTTCCAGAAGAATTAGGAAAAGTTTTAGCAAAAAAAATTAATAATTATAATATGTTAATTCATGATACTGATAAATGGATATCTTATCGTAATTACATAATTGACGAAGTTGATTTAAGATATGTTGATACTGATATAGTAAATACCACTGAAGATATTATAAAAGCTAAAGGTATTGAAGTTTCATACCTTGATGATTCCAATATGGCAATAATAACCATTATTGATAAAAAAGGTGAGGAAGATAGCTTTACCTGTGATAAAGATGATGTTGAAGATGTATTATATAACAAAGTTGATAATTACGAACGTCTAGTTAAAAAAGGTAAAGTCAAAGTAATTGGATCTGAAGGACAAGATACAAATGAAAATACAATCTTAAATATTAATTTTATAGTAGGAAAAAGTTTAGACGAAGACTATGCAGAAGTTACATATATTGATGAAAATGGTAATCAACATATGAAAGAAACATCAATAGAAGATGCTAATAGTATGCTTTATAGTTATAAATTAGAAGATACAAAAGATAAGATTCTTAATTATTATGAAAGAATAAAAAATGAACAAAGAGATTTAACTGAAAAAGAGTTTAATATCATTTATAATAGACATGTAAGTGACAAAGAAGATTCAGAAGATTATGCAGAGAATTATAATGAGAGTAAAGAAACTCCAGCTAATACAAGAAAAACTAATGCTCCAACTGAGTTAACAAAAGTAGTTTTCTATAAATTTAAAGATAAAAACAATAGAGATAGAATTAAAGCCGTGCTAATGTATAATAATGGTGCAACAAGAGTAGTAAACAGAAAAGAAGGTATATTATCAGCTGTTAGTATAGCCGATGAATATGGTATTAAAGAAGCAGATTACCAAGATTTGCTAGATGCTGGGGTTATAGTTACCACTAGCGGTGAAGAATTAAAACAAAATTTTGGAAAATATGTAAGAAGTGCTCAAAAAGGAATTCCATTTGAAAAACCAACAGCTCTAGGAAAGGTTACTAATTTCTTTAAGAAAATTGGTCAAAAAATAAAGAAAAATGTTAAAAAAGTAATCGCTCTAGCAGTTGCCGCTGTTACTGTAATTACAGGAGCATCTATCCTAGGGAAAAACTCTAACAAAAATAAAGTAAAAGATATTCCACAAACTACTAAAGTAATGCAAGACAGTTCCAACAAAAATAACACTATAAAAACAGATAACGAAAGTGAAAATACTATAGAATATAATACTACTTTCGATATTTTAAATATTCTTCAAAATAAAAATGAGAGTCGTTATAACTTCTTAAATAATGTTTCTAAGACACTACTAAATTATAATATTAATGAAGCTAATAACTTCCTAGAGGAAGATAAGGATACTAAAATCTCACATACTTTTGAAGAAATGGCTATTGAATATCTTACTTATAATGATATTTCTGTCTCTGAACTTCATGATATTTTAGGTGATACGTTTCTTGACAGAGACACTCTTATCGATACCTTTAAAAAGAGTGTTAAACAAGATGCTTTAGCTCATAATATTCAAACATCAAACATAGATAAGTCCGATATGTTTACAACACAAGAGGGAAAAGATTTCTATAACAAATACAATGAATTGTTTACAAAAATGAATAATAGTGAAGAAAAAGTAGAAAAACAAAAATATGTAAAAGAATTTTATTCAATGCTTCGTGAAGATTTTAAAGGAATGGAAAATAACAATTATAATGGTATTGAATCTTATAAATTATGTATCAAAGAATTCCTTCCTGCTATGCAACATATGAATATTACTGCGGGTAATGAATTAAACGAAACAGAACAAAAATATATGGCTAGCCTACAAGAAGTAATTATCAATAATAAGCTTAGTGGTATTACTACAACTCAAAACGCTAGAGCCTATGTTGATCCAGAATTTGGAGAAGTTGATAATTTGCCTAACATCGAAGAATTTGGTGATATGCTTACAGAAGAATTAGCTGATAGTAGCAATGAATATAAAGGCGAAGAACTTCGTAATGTTAGAAATTATGATAGTTATAAAGAACATATTAATGGTACAGGAAATCTAAAAAATATTGATGAAGTTACAGAAGAAACTGTTGTAAATACAAATGATAACTACAGTAACAATTCTAACAATAATACTTACACTAATGTTGATTATCCAGAAGAGTCTTATGAACCACATAGTGTTGTAGTTGAGGATGATGAAAATACTAATAGTGACGAAAACTCCGACAGTACTGAAACTATTCCAGAGGAAGATAGAGTTCCAGCAGATGATAATGCAACTGATCAAATAATCACATCCGAGGATCAAGAAAAAGCAGATGATAATGCAGCTGATCAAATAATAGTTGATGATAATGACAATAATAGTGAAGATAATACAAATCCTGGCATAGAAGATGACGATTCACTATCTCTAGATGACTTTATTTCATCAGATGATCAAATAACATCTAATGATACCGTTATAGATTATGATGATAATGTATCAACAGATGGTACTCTAAATGATAGCTATACTAATGAAACAACAAATGGAAGCGATGCTGTAACTCCTGATACTGCTTTACCAGATCCTAACGCTGATAATATGCAAAGTCTATCAAATGAAGCTTTAGCAGACATGTTAGTTGAAAGTATGGCATCATATCCAGTAGAAGAAAGTGGAGTAGCATATACCATGCATTTATAAAAAAAGATAAGTAGGGCAACTTACTTATTTTTTTATAGGTAAAAATATTAGAACTTATTATTTTATTCCTACTTTCTGTAAACTAATATTCATGTTATAATAAAAAACGAGGTGTATTATGTTAATAACAAGTTTAGATAATGAAAGAGTAAAAAAATACATAAAATTAAAAGAAAAAAAATATCGTGATCAAACTGGAGAATTTATTGTAGAAGGTTCACATTTAGTATTAGAGGCATATAAGGCTGGTTTAATTAAAGAATTAATTTTAGAAAAAGAAGCTGTATTTCCTTTAGATATAAAAGATATAGTTTATCTACCAATGGATATAATCAATAAAGTGAGTACAGTAGAAACTCCACAAACCGTAATGGCACTATGCAGTAAGAAAGAAGAAAACGAGTCTTTGGGAGACCATATACTAATGGTTGATGATGTTCAAGACCCAGGTAATTTAGGCACAATTATCAGAAGCGCTGTTGCTTTTAATATAGATACCGTTATTCTAAGCAAAAATACCGTTGATTTATATAATCCAAAAACTATTAGGGCAACACAAGGAATGTTTTTTCATATAAATGTTATCAAAAAAGATTTACTTGAGGTTATGAAATACCTAGATGATATTGATGTACCAGTTTATGGAACTTTAGTAGAACACGGGGAAGATGTTCGTACATTAAACGAGAAAGATAAGAAAAAGTTTGCTCTTATTGTTGGAAATGAAGGAAATGGAGTTCATAAAGAAATAAGCGATAAATGTGATAAGAACTTATATATTAAAATGAATAGCGATGTCGAAAGTCTTAATGTTGGAGTAGCAACAAGCATTCTACTTTATGAATTAGGACGTTAAAATGAAATTAATATATTTAGGAAAGATCACATCAACCCATGGTATCAAAGGGGAATTAAAAATCCGCTCTAATTTTGAATATAAGATTCAAGCCTTTAGAGTAGGGAATCATCTTACAATAAATAATGTGGATTATACCATAAAAAGTTATCGTAGACATAAAGATTTTGATATGGTAACATTAAATGACTATAAAGATATCAACGAAGTTCAGTTTTTGCTAAAACAAAAAGTATACATTAAAGAAGAAGAACTTAATCTAGGAAATGATGAAGTGCTCGATGAAGATTTATTAAATTACAAAGTCATAATAAATAATGATATAGGATTTATCAAAGAAATATTTTTTGCAAGTCCTACTAATAAAGTATTAAGAATCAATATAAATAATAAAGAAATACTAGTTCCTTACCAAAAAGAATTTATTACTAATATTGATAAATTAAATCAAATGATATATATTAAGGTTATAGATGGGATGATTTTATGAAGATAGATATTTTAACATTATTTCCAGAAATGTTTAAGGGCGTTTTTGAAGAATCAATAATTAAAAGAGCCCAAGAGAATGGCTTAGTTGAAATACATTTACACAATTTCAGAGACTATACAGCTGATAAGCATAACAAGGTCGATGATACTCCATATGGTGGTGGTAGAGGAATGGTCTTGATGTGCCAACCAATCTTTGATTGTGTTAACGCTATTAAAACAGAAGAAAGCACTGTTATACTCCTTACTCCAGACGGAAAAACATATAATCAGTCATTAGCGTATGAGTTATCTACCAAAAAACATATCATTTTAATATGTGGCCACTATGAAGGCTTTGATGAAAGAATTCGATCATTATGTGATTTAGAACTTAGTGTTGGTGACTTCATTTTAACTGGTGGCGAAATCCCAAGTATGTTAATAGCTGATTCAATAATTCGTCTAATTCCTGGAGTTATTGAAGAAGAGTCACATTTAAAAGAATCATTCAACAATAATTTACTTGACTATCCAGAATATACAAAACCAAGGGTATATAATGGAATGGAAGTGCCCGAAGTTTTACTTTCAGGTGATCACAAAAAAATAGATGCATACAGGTTAGAAGAAAGTATTAAAAGAACTAAAATAAGAAGACCAGATTTGCTAGAAAAGTAGGTGCTATATGTATAAGGTAAAAACAAACAATAAAACTTCAAAGAAAATAACCAATAAAGTAGATTTTGTCAATTTAGATGGCTTTTTAATGCCATCTAAGAAACAATATTTTATTATTAATAGTGAGAGAATAAAAGACATAAAAGTAGTAGATAATGAACTTATAAAAGCCATGGTTAGTAAAAAAGTTAAGGCCAAATATAAAAGATTAATTGCCAAAATAACAGAATTATTTTTAGATGAAGATGGAGATGAGGCTGGCAATATGTCAGAAGTATTAAATAGAATAGAAAAATTCCGTCAAGAAATAAAATATAAATATCGTTCATATCTTGAAAAAAAAGAAATATCTTTGATGGCTAAGCAATTACGTAATCTTCAAAAAGAGGCCCAAAAACGTTATATTGATGCAACTACATATACATATACTGAAACAAAGGGAAAAAATAGATAAGTTATTAATTAATAGGACTTATCTTTTTGTTTACATATAATTTACATTCTTTATTTCGATATTAAAATCTCTATATTGCTTAAGATTATTTTCCGCCTTATAATCAAAATATAGATAGGAGAAAATTATGGAAAAAGAAGAAGAAAAGAAAAAAACAAAAAACTCATCAAAAGTACTAATCATAATTCTTACTATTTTATTACTTGCAGCCATATCTTACATCATTTTAGATAAAACTGGAGTAATTGATAGTATCACATCATCAAATAAAGAAACAGAGACAAAAAACACAACAGAAAAAACTAACACTAAGAGTGATGATAAGAGTAGCACAAGACAATTAACTGAGGCCGAAAAAGCAACTATTACCTCATCAATTGTTAATACTTATAACAAGTATTTTGCATCATACTATCCACTATTAAATACAAATAACATCACTAATCAAGATCTTTTAATGTTTGCTTTTTATAATGCAGAAAACAAAAGTTCATTTACAAAAAAACAAGTAGAAGATTTAATTCACAAATATTTTGGAAAAGATAGAACAGTGACACATGAAAATATTATTTGTCCAACTGAAAATCAACCATTATATATTTATGATGCCTCAACAGAAACATATACTCAAAATGCAAATCATCCAGGACACGGTGGCGGATCTACTGGTATTATTACAGATAATAAAATTTACTATTTAGATGGAACAATAACAAGCAATATAGTTACAATAAATGCTAAGGTGGTATATGGATATGTATTAGGAGATACTAACGGACCAAGAAATGCTTATTTTAAGAGTTTCTTAGACGCTAAGGCCGCTAGCAATCCAGTCATTGGTGATATAAATTCAGATAATGACATTACAGTATCAGATACAGATATCAAAAATATAGCTGATAGTCTTCCAACAACTACTTATACTTTTGAACATGATGCAACAGGAAACTATATTTTAAAAAGTGTTACTATTAAGTAATACTTTTTTTAATTTATTTATTAATACAGTTGCACAAATAAGTTATGTGTGATATAATTAAAAACGTCAAAAAAAGGCGATCCGCTGAATAATTAATTTATGATCACTGGTTAATATAGAAAGAGAGGAAACTAATAATGAACGTAATTGACAAAATTAATGAAAAACAAATAAGAAAAGATATTCCTGAATTCCGTGTTGGAGACACTGTAAAAGTTGGTGTTAGAATTATCGAAGGAAAAAGAGAACGTGTTCAAGATTATGAAGGAACTGTTGTAGCTCGTCGTGGTGGTAGTGTATCTGAAACATTTACAGTACGTAAAATGTCATCAGGAGTAGGAGTTGAAAGAACATTCCCAATTAATTCACCAAAAATTGCATATGTTGAGGTAATGAGAAAAGGTAGAGTAAGACGTGCTAAACTTACATTCTTAAGAGGAATGGTTGGTCAATACCGCATCAAAGAAAGAGGACAAAAATAAGGGCTAACCCCTTATTTTTATTTATAATATGCAAAAGTTTTTAAAAGAATATTTACCATATATAATAATTATCATAATAGTAATATTAGTAAAGATATTTTTTATAACTCCCGTAAGAGTAAAAGGCGTATCTATGAATAATACTCTTAAAGATAAAGATATTATGCTCCTAAATAAAGCTATATATAGGCATCAAGACATTAAACGCTTTGACATAATCGTAATAAAAATGGGAAATGAAGAAATAATAAAAAGAGTCATTGGGCTTCCTGGTGATGAAGTGGTTTATAAAAATAATAAACTTTATATCAATAATAAATTGTTAGATGAAGACTTTAACAAAGTATATGATATAAATCTCAATGATTATAATACAAGTGTTTTGGGCAGCAGTAAAGTTCCTAAAAATCATTATTTTGTACTAGGAGATAATAGACCAAAATCAGCCGATAGTAGACTTTTAGGATTTATTTCACAAAAAGATATAGTGGGAAAAGCTGAATATATAGTTTTTCCGCCAAAAAGATGGAAAGCAAATAAACTACTAACAAAGTAAAAAATTTGCTTTTTTGTGTTATAATTAAACTTGAATAAGGAGTATATATGATTTTAACAAGTAATAAAGCATTAGAAATATTAGAAGGTGCTAGAGGAAAAACATTAAGCGATGGTTGGATAAACCATTCTATATGTGTTGGAGAAAGCGCCTATAAAATTGCCAAAGCCTTGAACGAAAAAGGGCAAAGCCTAGACCTCGATAAGGTTAAAACACTAGGCTATATACATGATATTGGAAAAATGGTTGGTCCATTTAAAAATCACGTTATGAATGGGTACTATTACATGCAAAAAGAAGGATATGATGAGGACTACTGTAATATTTGTCTTACTCATTCATATTTAAATAATGATGTTATGTGTACTGCCGGAGGAATTCCAAGTGATATTCCGTTTAGAAAAGAGTTCATCGAAAACCATGAGTACACTTTATCAGAAAAGATAATTAATTTATGTGATTTAATGTGTACGGCCAAAGTTTTTACAGTAGACAAAAGATTAATTGACATAATAATAAGACATGGAACCTATTCTAATACACAGTATCACATTAAAGAAACTTATAAATTAAAAGAATATTTTGATAATTTATTAGGTTATGATTTATATAAATTATTTCCAGAAATAAAAGATAATTTATAAAAAGTTTTTACCCCTTTCTAGGAGAAATAAAAAGGGCTTTTTATTTGACATAATATAATTTCTATATTATCATAATCTATAGTAGGAGGTAAAAAAGGAGGCCTAAAAAGAGCCTAATAATTAAAAATAAATCTTAAAGAAAAAGCATAAAAGAGAAAGTGAGGAATATATATGGGATTTATTAAAGCATTTACAGGAGCACTTGGAGGAACATTTGCTGATGAATGGAAGGATTTTTATGTACCACGTGGTAATGTTCCAGCAACAGCAGCAATATTTGGTGCTGAAAAAAAAGGAACTGACGCAGGTAGAGGGGAAAATACCAAAGGATCAGAAAATATTATTACAAATGGAAGTAAAATAGTAGTACCAGAGGGAACTGCCCTAATTACATTACAAGATGGCGCAATTACTGGATGTATTACAGAACCAGGTGGATTTATTTTTCAAAGTAATGATCAAAATTCACAATCATTTTTAGCTGGAAATGGTATTATATCATCTACTTTAAAAACTTCATGGGAAAGATTTAAGTTTGGTGGAATACCAGCAGCTGAGCAAATTGCAATTTATGTTAATTTAAAAGAGATTCCAGGAAATATGTTTGGAACACAATCTGAAATATACTGGGATGATGCATACATGAATTCACAAGTTGGAGCAATTACAAGAGGAACATATTCGCTAAAAATAGTAGATCCAATTTTATTTGTTAAAAACTTTGTACCAGCTGATTACTTAAGACCAAATGCACCAGTATTTGATTTTGCAGATATGGATAATGTAGCTGGAACACAATTATTTAATGAAGTTGTTGGAAGTTTATCTGCAGCATTCTCTAATTATACAAATGATCCAAATAAGGGGAATCGTATAACTAAAATTCAAGGAGATCAAATTGGTTTTGCCAATTCATTATCTCAAGCTGTAGAAGACGGGTACAGATGGAAATCAGATAGAGGATTAGAAATTGTTAAAGTTGCTATTACAGCAATTGAATATGATGAAGATACAAAACGCTTACTTAGTGATGTTAAGAAAGCAGACGCCTTATCAGGTGCTCGTGGAAATTCATTCATGCAACAATCTGTTGCCAGAGGATTCCAAGCAGCAGGTGAAAATAACGGAGCTGCCGGAATGGCCTTCATGGGAATGGGTATCAATGGAACAGCAAATACTATTGGGGCTTTCAACCAACCAGCTCAACCAATTCAACAACCAACTGCACAACAAGCTTCATCAACTGCAGAAGATCCATATGAAAAATTAACAAAATTAAAACAATTAGTAGATGCCAACGTTATAACACAAGAAGAATTTGACGAAGCTAAAAAGAAATTATTGGGGCTTTAATTTATGGAAAACCAGAGTGAAAATATTCCAAATTTAGACCAAGTAACACAGGAAGAAGTAAAAATTGTAAAGACTGATGTTAATGCCAAAGATGGTCAAAATAAGTGTCCGAAGTGTGGAGCAACAGAAATTTCACTTAATGCTAATAACGGAAAATTAAGATGTCATTATTGTAGATATGAATTCGAGCCAGAAAAATTAGCAGGTAAAGAGCAAGATATTAGTAAACTCCAGGGTCAAGTAGTTGGCTCTGGTGCTACTAATATAGTAGCTGACACTAATGATGTTGTAACATTTAAATGTAGTAGTTGTGGAGCAGAAGTCATTGTTGATACCGCGAGCTCTACACAAGCAAGATGCCATTGGTGTAGAAATACATTATCAGTCAATCAACAAATTCCAAATGGAGCAGTGCCAGACACAGTTCTTCCATTTAAAGTTACCAAAAATGATGCTAAGACTGAAATAGAAAGTTTTGTGGGAAAAAGAAAATTCTTTGCTAATCCAACTTTTAAAAAAGAGTTTACAACTGAAAATATCATGGGAGTCTATCTTCCTTATATGATAATAGATGCTAATACTCATGCTAATTTAAAGGGTGAAGGAGAGCATGAAACAAGACATTATACAGAAAGTCATAATGATAGTAGCACAACATATTATGATGCCGAGCTATATGCAGTAGAAAGAGACTTTGATTTAACTATTGAGGGTTTAACTATAGAATCATCAAAGGATAAATTAAATACTGAACAAAGCGATAGAACAAATAATATAATCAATGCTATTATGCCTTTTGACACAGAAAATTGTGTAAAATGGGACTCTAATTATATTAAAGGATATACATCAGAAAAAAGGGATACTAATGTTACAGATTTAAAAGATATGGTAGAGGTAAAATCAAAGGACATAGCACGTTTTGCATGTAATGAAACAATCAAGTATTATGATCGTGGAGTAAAATGGCAAAGTGAAACCTTAGAAGTAAAAGGTCAACAATGGATGTCTGCATATCTTCCTGTATGGCTTTATAGTTATCATGAAGAAAAAAATGGAAAAAGTATTCTTCATTATGTAGCAGTTAATGCTAGAACTAAAGAAACAATGGGTAGTGTACCGATTCATATGCCAAAACTATTTTTCATATCATTTATTGTAGAACTATTAGGTTTCTTTGCTATGTACTTTACCTACGACGGAGAAGATAATTGGCCATTTTTATTTTTATTAAGTGGTGTTATTTATTTTATAGTCATATATTCAAAATATCGTAATCGTAGCGCTAGACATAATTATGAAACAGAAACGAAAACTAAAATGAGCAACTTAAAAAAATCTGATCGATTTATTCAAAATAAAACTAGGCTAACTAGTCCTCGTATGTCAGGTGCCAACAACAAGCAAGTAAATGGTGCCACAAAACACATTACGGATATTTCTAACTTAGAATCGTTAGAGGATATAGTAAATATTAATCCATTTAACAAATAAGATGAAAACTGATACAACTTTATCAGTTTTTTTATTTTCTTGATTATAGTAAATATAGAAATAAAAGTGATATAATATAGTCAATTGAAAAAATATAAACATTAGTGGAAAGGAACTAAAATGAAAAAAATACTGATTATAGAAGATGAAGAAACAATTAGAAATGAATTAAAAACATTATTAGAAAATTCTGGATATGAAGTATTAATGTTAGAAAAGTTTACCAATGCCAAAGAAGATATTAAGAGTATGACTCTAGATTTGATTTTACTTGATATAAACTTACCTAATATTAATGGTGAAATGCTATTAAAAGAAATTAGAAAGGAGTCTAATATCCCTGTTATTATGGTCACAAGCAGAGTCTGCGAGGTGGATGAGGTTTTATCTATGTCTTATGGGGCAGATGATTATATCACTAAACCATACAATCCAACTATTTTATTACTCAGAATACAAAACATATTTAAAAGAATGGAAAATAACAGAGATGATTTGTTTTATGATGATATAGTTGTTAATCCTAAAAAAGGAATTTTAGAAAAAAATGGTAAGGTCTTAGAATTAACTAAAAATGAAATGATAATATTTACATATTTATTAAATAATCGTGGCCGAATAGTAAATCGCGATGATTTAATGACTGATTTATGGAATAACAATGAATTTATAAATGATAATGCTTTAACCGTAAATATCAGTAGATTAAGAAATAAGTTACAAGATTTTGGACTTGAAAATAAAATAGAAACAAGAAAAGGACAAGGTTATAAATTATTATGAGTTTAAAAAAATATTTATTAGATAAAATTCCTCAAATAATTGTATCCATCATTGGATATATAGTCACCATACTTATACTAAATGCCTTTAAAATAGGAACTGATCTAAAAATAGCCATCACAATTATTTTTCTTATAGTCACCATATTTAATATCATTTTTGACTATTTTAAGAAAAATGCCTTTTATAAAAAACTCTTTAGTACCCTTCATACATTAGATAAAAAATATTTAATCTTAGAAATGTTAAATAAGCCCAATTTTTATGAAGGTGAGCTATTTTATCAAATACTTTATGATATAAATAAATCAATGATTGAAAATGTAAAAGAATATAATTTAAGTATTACAGACTTTAAAGAGTATGTAGAAATGTGGATACATGAGGTAAAAATACCCATAGCAAGCTTAACTTTAATTAGTCATAATCATCAAAATGAAATTGATAAAAAATATATAGAGCAAATTAGAAAACTAGATAATTATATAGATCAGATATTATATTTTGTTAGAAGTGAAAATGTTGAGAAAGATTATATTATAAAAGAAAAGAAGCTTCAAGAAATTATAAAAAATGTAGCCTTAAAAAACAAAGATGATTTATTAGAAAATGCTGTTAGATTAGATGTTGATGTTCATAATGAAAAAGTTTTAACCGACTCCAAATGGTTAGAATTTATACTAAATCAAATAATAAATAATAGTATCAAATATAAAAGAAAAAACACTGAGTCATATATAAAAATAAAGGCAAATGAAGATAAGAATAGACTATATTTAACTATTTGTGATAATGGTATAGGAATTCCAAAAAGCGATATAAAAAGAGTATTTGATAAATCATTTACCGGTGAAAATGGTAGAACAATGACCAAATCTACTGGTATGGGCTTATATATTGCTAAAAAACTATGTGATAAATTAGGACATAAAATAACTGTTGAATCAGAAATAAATGAATATACTAAAATTACAATAATATTTACTAAAAATAATTTTTATAAACCAGATAATTAAATTTTAACTAAATATGAGTTACAGAATGTAGATATGTTACAAAATTGTAATGTTCTGTAATATTAGAATAACGACTAATCCTATTCTTTTATATTACACTGTAAAAAGAAAGGAGAAAGATTATGGAAAATATCTTAAAAATTGATAAAATTGAAAAATATTATGGTAATAAATCCGGTCTTACCAAGGCAATTGATAATTTATCATTTGATGTTGAAAAAGGCGAGTTTGTTGCTATAATGGGAGCGAGCGGTTCCGGTAAAACAACTCTTCTAAATTGTATTTCTACAATTGATAAAGTTACATCAGGACATATTTATGTTGCTGGTAATGATATTACTAAATTAAGAGGAAATAGTTTGAATAAGTTTAGGAGAGAAGAGCTAGGATTTATATTTCAGGATTTTAATTTGCTTGATACCTTAACTGCCTATGAAAACATAGCTTTAGCACTTTCTATTCAAAATATCGCTGTAAAAGAAATTGATACAAGAATAAAAAAAGTAGCTAAGGAACTAGATATTAGTAGTGTTCTAAATAAATATCCATATCAAATGAGTGGAGGGCAAAAGCAAAGAGTTGCTAGTGCAAGAGCAATTATTACTAATCCTAAGATGATTCTCGCAGATGAGCCAACCGGAGCATTGGATTCGAAATCGGCAAAAATGCTTTTGGAAAAATTTGATTATTTGAATAAAGAAATGCAAGCAACTATTCTGATGGTAACTCATGACGCCTTTACTGCAAGTTACGCAAAACGCGTAATCTTTATCAAAGATGGTAAAATTTTTAATGAAATAATTAAAGGAACAGATTCTAGAAAAGAATTTTTCAATAAAATAATTGATGTTGTAACATTACTTGGTGGTGACTTGAACGATGCTCTTTAAGTTATCATTAAAAAACATTAAGAAGAGTATAAAAGATTATGCCATCTATTTCTTTACTCTTATACTTGGTGTTGCAATATTTTACGTATTTAATGCTATAGATGATCAAACAGTTATGATGAACGTATCATCTTCAACTTATGAAATAATAAAACTTTTAACTAGTATACTATCTAGCGTTAGTGTATTTGTATCTTTTATACTTGCACTTTTAATTATTTATGCCAGTAGATTTCTAATCAAAAGAAGAAATAAAGAATTTGGAATATATCTAACTCTTGGCATGAGTAAAAGAAAAATATCATTAATATTATTTTTTGAAACATTAATAATAGGTATTCTTTCGCTAGCAGTTGGTTTAGGAGTAGGTTTCATATTATCTCAATTAATGAGTATTATAGTAGCTAATATGTTTGAAGCTAATTTAACAAAATTCACTTTTATATTCTCAAAAAGTGCCTGCCTTAAAACTTTATTATATTTTAGTATTATGTATCTTATTGTGATGATATTTAATACCATAAATATTAGTAAATGTAAATTAATTGATTTAATACATTCTAACAAAAAGTCAGAAAAGATAAAACTTAAAAATCCTTATATTTGTACAGTAATATTTATTATATCTTGTATAGTATTAGGATTTGCTTATTATCAAGTTACTAGTGGTATTAATAATGGTTCTATTGTCAAGATTATATATGTTCCTATCATACTAGGATCAATCTCAACCTTTTTTATATTTTGGTCATTGTCTGGATTACTCCTAAGAATATTTATGAGTATAAAGAAAATATATTATAAAGGTCTAAATAGTTTTACACTAAGACAGTTTTCTAGTAAAATTAATACAACAGTATTTTCAACAACTATAATATGCCTTATGCTTTTTATAACAATATGTGTTCTATCAAGTGCTTTATCAATGAAGAATTCCCTAAATAAAAATTTAACCGATTTATCACCACGGGATATAGAACTTTCAAAAAGTTCTAACGTCAATCTAGAAGAATCTGATCTCACAGATATAAAGAAACAAAATTTAAGGTTAAATTTTGAAGAAATTTTCGCTAAATTTGGATTTGATATAGATGCTAATTTTAAAAATACAGTTTACTTTTCGCTATATTTTGACGATTCCGTGACATTAAAATCAACATTAGGTTCCTATTATAAAATAGCAAAAAAACAATATCCATATTTAAGATACAATGATTATATTATTTTAATGACGAATAATGATTATAATAACTTAGCTGCTAGTTTTAATTTGGAAAAAGTTACGTTAAAAAGCAATGAATATGTTGTAGTAGGTAATTATCAAGAGATGTTAAATATTAAGAATGAAGCCTTAAAAAGAAATACCAAAATTACACTTAATCAAAAATCTTATTATCCAAAATACCAAAAAGCCATTAATGGTTTTTATGAAATGGAAAGTCAAAAGTCAGAAGTTGGTTTCATTGTTTTACCAGATAATGCCTTGTCAGATGATAAAAAAATTATGAATCGTATGATTGCTGATTACAATGGTAATCAAGCAGATATAGAGGCCAAGATTAATTCAATTACTGAAAAGACTAGTTTTTATACAGATTATGGTTTAACCTTAAACACTAAGAAAGATATTAGAGATGCAAGCGTTGGTCTAGGAGCCATAGTTACATTTTTAGGCTTGTATTTGGGCATTATATTCTTAATATCATGTGCCGCCATTTTAGCCTTAAAAGAATTATCTGAGTCCAGTGATAATGCTGAAAAGTTTAATATGTTAAGAAAAATAGGGGTAGATGAAAAAATGATTAATAAAACTCTATTTAGACAAATTGGTATTTTCTTCATGTTTCCACTGCTTCTTGCTATTATTCATTCAATATTTGGAATTATGTTTTGTAATATTATTTTAAAAACAATGGAAATTAGTTTTAATTTAAAAGCAGTTATTATAACCGCAATATTGATGGTATTTATATATGGGGGATACTTTTTAGTAACCTACATTTGTAGCAAAAATATTATCAAAGAAAAGTAATTTATTTTATAAAAAAGGAGAAAAGGATTAGTGATTAATACTAATCCTTTAGTATAAATATGTCCTATCTAACAACATTAAAAACTGCTTTTCTACTATTTCCATTTGTTGCCTTTATAGTTACTATCCCATTTATACTTATAGAGTATCATAAATATGGGTCAATAAGTAAAATTAGAGTATTAATTATTTATTCATTTATTTTATATTTAATTACAATATACTTCTTAGTTATTTTGCCTCTTCCATCTAGAGATGATGTCATAAAGTTAACAAGTCCTAAAACACAACTCATTCCATTTTCGTTTGTTATAGATTTTATTAAAGAAACTCCACTTATCATAACCAATCCAAGAACTTACATAAAAGCTCTATGTCATTCGAGTTTCTATACAGCTTTTTATAATATCCTGATGACAATTCCTTTTGGAATGTATTTAAGATATTATTTTAAAGCCAATTTAAGAAGGACCATAAAGTATAGTTTTTTTCTATCATTATTTTTTGAATTAACTCAACTTACAGGACTATATTTTATTTATCCAAGACCATATCGCCTATTTGATGTGGATGACTTACTTTTGAATACCTTAGGAGGTATTATAGGTTATTATTGGATGGCACACTTTAATAAATTTCTACCTACCAGAGATGAAATTGATAAAAAAACATATGAAAATGCTAAAACAGTTTCAGGGCTAAGGAGAATAACATTATTTTGCATAGATATAACACTGTTTATTATAATGTCATTATTTATATTTGTTATATCATCGGGAAACAAATTTTCAAAATATATTTCTTTTCTAGTCTATTTTGTAATTATTCCATATTTTTGGAATGGAAAAACAATTGGGAGTAATTTTGTTAATGTCAGATTTGAGTTTGCCAATAAAAAATTTTTAAACTTGTTTATTAAGGCAATTTCTCAAACAACATACTACATTTGTATTCCTTTTTGTTTAGTGTATTTTGTATTTCATTATTTGATACATTATCCAATAGATTTAAATTTAAAAATAATTTTATTGTTTTGTATAATATTGTTAATTTGTTTTTATTATTTAATAAATATAATATGCCTAATAAAGAATAAAAAAATGTTTTATGATAAGTTTTCTCATGTAAAATTCATTAATACCCTAAAGCAGGAAAGCGATGAGTATGAAAGAAATTATAATTAGGGTTTTATCTGTTACTTTGACCTTACTGGCTATTCTAAAAAAACAATTATAAATAGATAAAATAATTATCAATTAAAGTACAAAGTAAATATTACAAGGCACACCTAAAAAGAGTAGTAAAAGCGTTTAAATTTTTATTATGAACCTCATTTCTTAGATAAGAGAGAAATGAGGTTTTTAAATATTAGATTAACAAATACCAAATCTAATAGTTTAATAAAACTACTTTTTGTTTTATAATATAGAATAAAAAAGGAGAGCTTAGTATGTATTTATATAGAGCACTAAATGAGTATGATTTAGAAAGTATTAAAAGTGATGGCAATATATATTGCAATTTAACTAGACGTAATGCAAATAATCAAATAACTTCGGAGATTGAAAAAGGAAACTTAGGATTAAGTCTGGATAGAATAATTGGTCATGTAAGTGGTAAAAACTTAAAGTCATCCGGATGGATTTCTACTTCAGGAGATTTTAATTTTGTTGCTGGCGAATACACCATTCCTCAAAACGGTCGTTATAACTTAGATCCATTCAGAAAAGAAATTGCCTTAATTTCAGTAGATGAACATCAAGAAATTACAGGAAACATTTATAATAGAAAAAATCAGTCTACTAGTTATTATGGAAAGTATATTGACCTAAGCAACAATAAATTTCTTAATCATTATGAGAAATATTTTATAAGACCTCTTTATTCAAATCCTGATTCTTACTATTATGATCCTATACGCGATTTAAAACTATTACTGCAAAACAAAGTGCCACCAATCACAACCTTTAATAACTTTGCTAAGGCCGCAACAGAAATTTTATTTCTATATAAAATAAACAATGAAAATATAATCAAAATACTTTCCCCATTAATGCAAGATATAATATATGATAGAACCTTTAAATTAACAGATAATTACTTAATAGAAAAAGAAATAAAAGAGGTTTTAAAAAAGTATGGAAAAATTAGTCCAGATTCTATATTAAACAACCCCAATTTTACTTTCACCGAAAAAAATTTATTTAATTATTTATATCGAAAAGAAGCAAATGCTACCTATAATTGTCTAATTAGTTTAGTACCAATTCTATATGATAAATCGACTGATATTATTGATTTATATGATTGTTTAAAGATGATAAAAAAATCTTTACTAGCTAAAATTGTTAATGGTAATCCAAAAGAGATTAATATTGTCGATGATCAAGTTTACGTAATAAATAATGAATATGAAGCACAAGAACAATTACCAAATTCTCATAAAATAACTAATAAAAATAGGCATGACATTATTTATAAAACCGATAAAAATAAAGTATTAACTAAATACCAGAAAAAATAAGAACATCTTTCTGCAAAATTTAGACTTTTTCTAGACTCTAAACTGTTTTTTTGTTAGAATCAATAATAGGTGGTATCATGTTTAGGGAGTATTATAAATTTATCAAAGAGTATTTAAAACTTGCAGAATTAAAACCCAAATATATAGTAATTAATGTTTTATCAGCTTTTTTCTATAAAGGTTTTTCACTTTTATTACCCTTGATTGCTTCATTAATCATAAAATATTTAACATTAAATGATGCTAAAATGACATATAGTTTTCTAATAATATTTTTAATTGTATATATACTATATAATTTAGCCTTATATGTAAATTATAAAATATATGGTTTTAATGTAAATTATTGTTATGATAAAATGACTAAAAAAATCTTGAATAAACTAATCGGTGTAGATAATAATTTTACAAGATATATAAGTAAGGGTAGAATAATGAATTCTATTAATTCAGATATAATTGATATTGGAGATATGAATGATGAGATTTCAGAACTCCTAATGGGTTTTATTCAAATAATAGCTGTTTTAGTAATAGTAGCGTGTTACAATATATACCTATCTTTAATTTTGATTGCCTTTTCAATTACTTACATTATAATTAGAAACAAAGCAGATAGAAAACTTAATTATTATCATTATAAGGTACAAGTTCAAGATGACAAATATAGTACTTTATTAACTCAAATCACCTCAGGACTTCAAGAAATAAAAACCTTTAATATGTTACCTAAATTACTTCAAAAACTTAAAAATATTCAAAACATTTTTTGCAAATACTATAGTACCAAAAGACATTATTGCACAGTTAGAGATAATGATGTTAAATTAATCAATTATGTGTTTAGATATTTTCTTTATATTTGTCTTATCTATCTAATGGCAAAAGGTAAAGCTGATGTCAGTGTTTTGGTTTTGATGACCTCATATCATGAATATTTAATCAATTATATTGATTCATTTATTAGTTCTACATCAACAATTAGAGAAGTTAACACTGCTGTTAATAGAGTTAATGATATACTCGAATATAATTCACATAATGTTAAAGTTGGCAACTTAGATACTAAAGATATTTATGGAATGCTAGAGTTTAAAGACGTCTCCTTGAAAATAAAAAACAAAGAGGTTTTACACAATATAAATTTAAAAGTTGATCATAACGAAGTTTTAGCAATTGTTGGAGAGGCCGGAAGTGGAAAAACCATGCTTTTAAATTTAATTTTGCGTTTATTTGAACCAACAAGCGGTAAAATTCTCTTAGATAATACTGATATATTTGATTTTTCAAATGATACATATTCAAGTCTTATTTCTATTGTAAATCAAAAACCATTCATCTTTAATATGAGTATTAGAAAAAATTTAGATTTTGTTGATAAAGATATTAAAAATCAAATAGAAGCCTGTAAAAAAGCAGGAATAAATGATTTTATAGAAACGTTACCTGATGGCTATAATACTATACTAAGAGAAAATGGTAGTAATATTTCTGGTGGCCAAAAACAAATGATTTCAATTGCTAGAACTATTTTATCCAAATCAGAAATCATTTTATTAGATGATATAACGACATCACTTGACCCTGACACTGCAAAGTTAGTTCCTAAACTAATAAATGAGTTAAAAAAAGATCATACAATTATAATGGTGACTAAAAAGCCTGATTTAATGAGGATGGCAGATAGGATTGTAGTTTGTGATAATGGAAATATATCAGCTGTTGGGACACATAAACAGTTACTAGAACAAAGTGAACTTTATAGAATGTTACAATCTAGAAAATCACCAAGTAGGATAGGAGTGTTTTATAATGATTAAAAGATATTATTTAATATTACAAAAGTTTTTTAGTCTAAAAGCTCATGACAATCGTTTAGTATTTCACTTGTTTTTTTCAGCTCTTCTTAGAAGCATATCTTTACTTTTGATTCCCGTTGCGGCCGCTAAAGTAGTAGAGTTTGCAACCATAAAAGATTATCAGACTACTTTTTTATACGCTACTATCTTTTTAATCGTTAGCTTCATATACGTTTTATGTTATCATTATAATTATATTGCTTACAAAAATAATTCCATATTTACACATAATAAACTGCAAGAATTAATACTAAGTAAAGTTACGTCTTATGATGAAAATTTTACTAAAAATATGTCTACCTCTTATATTGTAAATACAGCGTTTAATGATGTTGGAAAAGTAATGCAAGTGCCAGATCAGGCCTTTGATGCAATTACTGGAGTAGTAAATATAGCTATAGCTTTAATAATTCTAATCAGTGTTAATGTCTATATTGGTATACTAGCCTTAATTCTATATATTATTTCAATGTATGCACTTGATAAAAATATGAAAAAGAAAAATTATTATTTAAGCCGTCAAAGAAAACACCAAGATAATATTTCATCTCTAATGGGACAAGTTCTAGATGGTAATAAAGAAATTAAAGCTTTTAATATGAGTGACAATTTAAATACATATTTAGAAAATTACAAGAAATTATGGAAAAAAGACTATTTTAAAAAAAGAAAATACAATGATAATTTTTATGTTTTAGTTCCTACTATTTTAGGCTTTGGTAAAATTGCTATCTATTTAATTTTAATTTATTTAATTCTTAATGGAAGGTATGATGTTGCGACATTAGTTTTAGTAGTTGGATATTATGAAAATATTGAAAATGAGTTTAAGAAATTGTATAGCAAATTGGATAACGTTTCATCTTTTTCAATAATGTTAGATAGAATATATAAAATTTTAAATTACAAAACCAGCAATATGCTTAGTTTTGGAGATAATGATAATGATTATATTAAAGGAAAGATAAACTTTAAAAATGTGTCATTTACGTATGAAAAACAAGTAATTTTAAAAAATGTTAGTTTTGAAATAAAACCACAGTCGTTTACAGCAATAGTTGGAAAGAGTGGTAGTGGTAAGTCGACCATTTTTAGATTGTTGTTAAGATTATATAAGGCTGATAAGGGAACAATATTATTAGATGATGAAAGTATTTATGACTACACTAGAGAAGTTTATTCTAGCAATGTTTCAATAGTTACTCAGAAACCATTTATATTTGATATGAGCATTAGAGAAAATTTTAATTTAGTCGATTCAAACCATTCCCATCAAATAGAAGCCTGTAAGCGAGTTGGAATTCATGATTACATTATGAGTTTAAAGGATGGTTATAATACAAAGTTGGTAGCGGATGCAGAAAATATTTCGAATGGTCAAAAACAGTTAATAGCTCTCGCTAGAACCTTACTTTCTAAGTCAGAAGTTTTACTCTTTGATGAAGTTACATCATCTCTTGATATAAACACTTCCAAACATGTTATGGAAATTTTAAAAGACTTAAAACGTGACCATACTATTTTGATGATTACTCATAAACCATCCCTAATGAAACTAGCAGATGATATAATAGTAATAGATCATGGAAGACTAGTTGGAAGGGGTAGTCATAAAACTCTGTTAAAGGATAATACATTTTATAAGTTACTCCAAAAATAAAACAATTAATTAAAATACGTATGAAAAAACAGTAATTTACAGGGCAAATTTTTAAAAGTATAATACTTATTAATGGATGAATTATATAAAATAAAAGCTGGTGGAAATATGAGAAAAACGATTGTATTACTTACTTTATTTATTCTTTTTGGTTTTTGTATAAATACTATTGATGTTTATGCATCTAATTTTAATAATGAAAACAATGTAGTACAGCTTCGTGCTGGAGGTGGAGGTTCAAGTGGAGGAACTGGTGGCTCTTTCTCATCAGGGACTCATGGTCATGGTAGTAGTGGATATTATTGTAACTATAATAATCAATTTCTTTGTGCCATTCATAATATTTTTAGTTGGATAGTTTTTATTTCTATATCATTTATTGGAGTTATAGTCCTATATGTTAAAGTACTTAGATCATCATTTAACAGCAAAAAGTATATGAGAATGTTAAGTAAAAAAGATATTGCCTGGAAGTATAAAGATATCGAAAGACAAGTAATTCAAACATTTTATGTTGTGCAAGAATCTTGGTCTAATATGAATATGGAACAAGCTAAACAATATATGTCTAAAGATTTATATGAATCATATAAGGGAAAGCTAGAATGGATGGAAATTGGCAATAAAAGAAATGTATTAAAGAGAATTAGATTGATAAATTTGAAACCTGTATCAATACATGACGATGAAAATGATGATAAAGATTTAGTTTGGTTTTATATAAATGGTTCTATGGTTGATTATATAATAGATACGATGACGAATAAAAGTATAGATGGAAATCGTTTCTTTTCAAAACCATTTATTGAGTTTTGGGAATTCACAAGAAAAGGTGATAAATGGGTTTTATCCCAAATATTACAATCTAATGAAAGTGACAAGATTAACTTTCAATAAGCAGTTAATTAGTTTGAAATATAACTAGTTTTTTCTTATATATATTAGAGTTTATTTTACAAACAAGTAATCATAGAAAATATAAATATTATTTTAAGATAATTGATTTAATGTAATATGGATTGTCAAGGGTTAATGCGAAGAAGATTGGGTTGTTGAGGTCAACAAGCCAATAAAAACTGGTAAAGGAAAAGAAGAGATTATTAAAGATTATAAACTATCAAGATACATATGCTATTTAATAGTGCAAAATGCTGACCCAAGTAAAGAAGTTGTTGCTTTAGGACAAACATATTTTGCTATTCAAACAAGAAAGCAGGAAATAACTGAACAAGAATATGATTCTTTATCAGATGATGAAAAAAGATTTTATCAAAGAAAGTTAACGAGACAAGGTAACTATACGCTTCAAAAAGTTGCTTCAACTGCTGGAGTTAAAAATATGGCTGAATTTCATAATGCTGGATATAAAGGATTATATAATGGAGAAACTGCCGATGATATATTTAAAAGAAAAAAATTACGTTATAGAGAAGATATTTTAGATAATATGAATGAAGATGAATTAGTTGCTAATTTATTTAGAACAAATCAAACGAAACAAAAACTTTTAAAAGATAATGTACAAGGTGAGAAAGAAGCAAAAGATGTACATTATGAGGTAGGAAAAAAAGTTAGAAAGGCAATTGCAGATATTGGTGGAATGATGCCGGAAGAAATGCCAACACCTAAAAAGAGTTTAAAAGAACTTGAAAGACAAAAGAAACAAATAGAAAATAAAGATAAAAAGAAATTAGAAGAAATGAAATGAAAAATTTTTAAATGCAATTATTTTAAAAAATAAAAGGAGGTATTTATTATGAATAATAATAATTTAATGGAAATATTTTATTTAGAAACGCCATCTTTAGAACGTAAGAAAGAAATAATAGATTATATAAATGAATTTGTAGAATATAAATCAGACATTAATGGAACTGGATCGTTGGATAAAATATTAGAAGGATATACTTTTGAACAGGCTTTAGAAAGATGTTTGAATATGAAAAACAGAGAATATGCAGAAAAAAATGGAAGATGCCAGGAAAAGACTTTTTTACTTATTAGAAAAAATGATAACAAAATTGTGGGTACAATCAACGTTAGGTGGAATTTGACAGAAGAAATGAAACAATTTGGTGGAAATATTGGTTATGGAATAAGACCTACTGAAAGAAGAAGAGGATATAATAAGATAAATTTATATCTTGGATTGATTGAAGCAAAAAAGGTTGGACTGGATAAAGTGATGTTAGATTGTGACGTGGAAAATTTAGGTTCAAGTAAAACCATGGAAGCGTTAGGCGGAAAGCTAGAAAGAACTGAAATTGATCCATATGATGGAATACTAACAAGCGTATATTGGATTAATGTAGACGAATCGCTTGAAAAATATAAAGATGAGTATGTTAATTTTATTGATAAAAGTTATGGAAATAAGTTTATGAAATAATTAAAAGGAAGTGAAAAATATGGATATGTATCAAAAAAGAAAAATAAGAAAAGAAAAAAGAAAAAATTCTAATCAGAACGAAAAGTTTCATAAAGTCGTTCTTAACTGCTTGATATCGTTTTATCTAAACTTTTCCTAAAAGCCTTATAGAATAAGGGTTTTCAGAGCTTTAGATCTTGCACGTTTTTCTTGAAAATGAGCAAAAAATGGCAAAAAATCAGAAAAAAGGATAAAAAACATGTTATTTTGTGGTTAGAAGTTAGCAGGTGATATCACAACCTAAACCCTGAGTCATAGGAACATCAATATGATGTTTTTTTATGCAATAAATTTTGATGAAAGGAAGATGCATATGTACGAACATGAAAGACAAGTACAAATCCATAAGAATGAAGGATTTACTGTATTAAGTAATGGATTTATTAGAGATAAAAATCTAAGTAATAGAGCATTAGGACTACTAACTTTTATGTTAAGTCTTCCTCCAAACTGGGATTATTCTATTGCAGGATTAACAAAAGTTAGAAAAGAAGGATATGAAGAAATTGCTTTATTTTGTTTTATACTAGTTGGCGGAATATTAGGATTTTTAGTTTTTAATGCCAATCCAGCTAAAATATTTATGGGTGATACAGGCTCATTAGCACTTGGAGCAACATTAGGTACGCTTGCTATTTTATCAAGACATGAGTTACTTTTAATATTAATAGGAATTGTATTTGTTATAGAAACACTTACATGTTTAATTCAAAGATACTATTATAAATTAACTAAAAAAAGACTTTTTCCAATGACACCAATACATCATACCTTTGAAAAATTAAGTTGGAATGAAAAAGATATTGTTAAATTATTTTGGATAGTAGGTTTAATAGGATCTATGTTATCTATTATATATGGAGTATGGTTATGAAAAAAAGAAATTGATATATTACTTTTAATAGCTATTATAACTATAAGTATATTTGGTGTTATAATGGTTTATTCATCATCGTATGTTTGGGCAGAATATAAATTTAATGATCCTTTTAAATTTGTAAAAAATCAAAGTTTATTTTTAATAATAGGTATTATTTTAATGATAATAGTAAGCAAAATAGATTATAAAATATATTATGAAAAATCTAATCTACTGTTTATAATAGCAATAATTTTATTAATATTAGTAGCGATACCAGGTATTGGAACAGTAAGAAACGGAAGTAGAAGTTGGTTTGGAATAGGATCATTTGGAATACAACCTAGTGAAGCTGCAAAACTTTCTTTAATAATATTTACATCTAAATATTTATGCAATAATAATAAAAATCTAAAAAATATAAAAAAGGGTGTATTTCCAATATTATTTATTACTTTATTTGTATTTGCACTTATTATGTTACAACCAGATTTTGGAACAGGATTTATTATTTTAGTTACTATAATTGGTCTATTATTTGTAGGCGGAGTTAATTTAAAATTTTTTATCTATTTATTTTTAATAGGACTTATTGGAATAACGGGACTTATAGTAGTAGCACATTATAGATTAAAAAGAATACTCTCATTTCTAAATCCATGGACGGATCCATTAGGAAGTGGGTTTCAAATTATTCAAAGTTTATATGCAATAGGACCAGGTGGACTTTTTGGATATGGATTTTTAAATTCAAGACAAAAACATTTTTATCTTCCAGAACCACAAACAGATTTTATATTTTCAATAATAAGTGAAGAATTTGGCTTTATGGGAGTTGTAATTGTATCAACATTATTTTTAATAATAATAATTAGAGGACTTAAAATAGCTAAAAATATAAAAGAACCATTTGTAAAGTTTTTAGCATTTGGTATTGTATTTGGACTATCATTTCAAGCACTTTTAAATTTAATGGTTGTAACAGGATTAATTCCTGTTACAGGGGTTGTACTTCGTGGTATTCTATAACTACAGACACTTTTAAGCCCTTATAATAAGGGAAAAAAACGAATTTGATAATTTATTATTATTTAGAAAAAAATTAAAAATATATGAAAAAAGCAAAAAAATCAAAAAAATTGCAACTTTTTTTGAGGGTTGTCTGCTCATTACAACATTCAAAATAGAATTTTAGAGTTTTATGCTATTTAGATGTAAAAAATATGTAATTATTATAATTTATAAAACGTGAATATTCATTTAATTAAATATTAAGATTTAATAGTTGTGATATAATATTTGTTGGATGTGATAAAATGTTTAATGCAAAAAAAATAATTTTTATTGTTATATTTATAGTATCTATAATTTCTTTAATTTTTGTTTATAATGATGATTTCTTATATTCTAAGCAAATTATTAAAATAACAAAAATTGATACGATTAGCGAAGATACATCTCAAAATTCATTAGGATTAGAAGAAAAATACTATACAAGAAAGATAACTGGATTAATAACCAATGGTAACCAGAAAGGAAAAGAAAAAACCATCTTATACGATGAATCTTATTCATCTGTTATTACAGATAAATATAAAATTAATGACAAAATAATAATAGATGCAAGTGGTATTGAATTAAAAAGAGATTCCTATCTAACTTTAATGATTGTCATATTTTTAAATTTACTTTATATAGTTGGCTCTTATAAAGGACTGTTATCTGTATTAAGTGTTATTTTGAATTTAGTAATTTTTTATATTGGTTTATCCTTATATTTTAAAGGTATTAATTTATTATTTTTATGTGTAATAGAAATGATTGTTTTTTCTATTATTTCTTTAATATTAGCAAGTGGATTTAACAGGAAAACATTATCGGCAATCATTTCTGTAATTATATCAACATTAGTAATGCTCATTACAATTGTGATTATTGTAAATTTTGCTGGTTATAAAGGAATAAATTTCAATGAATTATCATTTTTGACTGTTCCTATTGAAGATATTATATTGCCAGAACTATTAATCGGATCTACAGGGGCAATAATGGATGTGGCGATTACAATTTCTTCTTCTATATCAGAACTTATTCAAAAAGATAATAATATATCTGTTAAAAATTTGAAAAAATCTGCTAGAGAAATAGGAAAAGATATAATGAGTACGATGAGTAATGTTTTGTTTTTTACTTATTTATGTTCAGGGCTTCCTATTTTTGTGTTAGCATTACGTAATGGATTTTCAATGTATAATTATATTTCAAGTAATTTTACATTAGAATTAACAAGATTCTTAATTGGTAGTATTGGTATTGTTTTAACCATTCCAGTGTCAGCACATACATCAATTAAATTGATGAAAAGAGGTGCAAAATGAATATAATATTAATTATTTTATTATTTTTATTAATGATTTATATTGATATAAAAAGAGGAATAAAATTATTTTTATCTATATTATTTAATTTTATTATTTTAATGATTATTTTTTACTTAATTGCTATTGGATTAAACCCTATAATATGTTCTTTAATAGGCTGTTTTATAATAAGTTATATAATACTATATTATGTAAATGAAAGAAACGTAAAAACAGAATCTAGTTTGAAATCAGTTATTATCGTTCTAATTATATTATCTTTTCTCATATTTTTTGTAACGAAAATATCAAGAATCGCTGGTTTTGGATATGAATCGTATGAAGAGATAAATATGTTTTCTTATGATGTAAAAATAGATTTTACTAACATTGCAATTTCTATGATATTAATTAGTTTAATTGGAGCAACGGTTGATTCTTCAATAGCAATTTCATCTGCCTTATATGAAGTGTATGATAATAATAAAAATTTAACAAAAAAAGATTTATTTTTATCAGGAATGAATATAGGGAAAGATATATTATGTACGACGAATAACACCTTAATGTTTGCTTTTTTAGGTGAATTCATGACATTATTGATTTGGTTTTATAAAGGAGATTATTCGTTTTTAGAAATTGTAAATGCAAAGACGTTTGTTTCAGAAATGATTAAAATATTATTTAGTGCAGTAGGCTGTATTATAGTTATACCTATAACTGCATATATTACAACGGAAACACTAAAAAAAGATGACAAAAATAATTAAGTAAAGTTAAAATTATCATATAATTTTATGTGGTAATTTTTTTAAAAATAGTTGAAAATGAAATAGATGTACAATTGAAAAAGTATAAAAACTTAATTCAGGAACTTTTAAGAGATTATGAACAGAATTATATTTCACAATCAGATTATACTGATTTTAAGGAAAAATATATGTTGCAAATTAATCAACTGAATATAGAAAAAGAAGAACTTTTAAAAATTAAGATTAATTCTTATAATCTTGAATGGATGAAACAGTTTAAAAAAACAGGTGTTATTAAAGAAATTGATAGAAATGTTGTTGATTGCTCTATTGATAATATTTATGTTAATAATGATAAATCAGTTAATATTAATTTGAAATTTAAAAGTGAATATGAAAATACACTTAGGTATCTTAAAAATAAATAATATGATATAATTATTCATGAATAAGTTTTATTTATAAAACATGAAAGGCGTGAAAATTATGGAAAAAAATGAAAATAATGGGGGGTTTAGAAAAAACGATATCAATTGGTATCCAGGTCACATGGCCAAAACGAAACGTGAAATAAGAGAAAAACTCAACTTAATAGATGTAGTATATGAAGTAATTGATGCTAGAATGCCTTTATCATCAAAGATAGATGATATAGATGAGTTAATTAAAAATAAAAAACGAATCTTAATTATGACTAAATATGATTTATGTGATGAAGAAGCAACAGCCGAATTTATAAAATATTATGAGCAAAAAGGTTATAAAGTCATACCCGTAGACTTAATTTCGGGTAAGAACGTATCAGCAATTATTAATGAAACAAAAAATCTAATGCAAGACGAAATCCTAAAAAGAAAAGCAAAAGGTCTCTTAGAAAGAAAAACTAGAGTTTTAGTAATAGGAGTACCAAATGCTGGAAAAAGTACTCTGATAAACAAACTTGTAGGTAAAAACAAGGCTGGAGTCGGTAATAAACCTGGATTTACAAAAGAACTTTCTTGGATCAGAGTGTCAAAAGATATAGAATTATTAGACTCACCAGGAATCTTATGGCCTAAATTAGAAAATCAAGAAGAAGCCCATGTATTAGCGGCATTATCATCAATAAAAGAAGAAGTGCTAGACAGTTTTGATATCAGTTCATTTATTCTAAAAAAACTAGATGAATTATATCCAGATAGATTATATGAAAGATATCAAATAAAAAATCTGAGTGATGACCTAATGGAAGAGTATGATCTTATTGGTAAAAAAAGAGGTGCCCTAAAACGAGGAGGATTAGTTGATTATGATAAAGTTAACAATATTATCATTCAAGATTTAAAGAATGGGCATTTTGGAAAAATAACATTTGATAGATTAACTGATAAATAATATTATCAGTTTTTTCTTGCTCAAAAGCAATTTGAAGCGCTATACTAAAAATGGTGATAACATGATAAAGACAGAACTTATAAGAAAAATAAAGACAGAAAAATTAGATTTAAATAAAATAATAGTAATAGATAATGCTAGTTTAGTACTTCAAGATTTTATAGAAGAAACAGGTGAAGTATCGCTAACTTGTCCTAAAGACTATTACGATAAAATAGATTGGGAAGAAAACATTGATAAAAATTTTAACCCCTATAAATTTAGCGAAAATTATACACTAAATTATACTTATTATGATCCAAAAAATATAATAGAAATAGAAAAAATAAAAGTTATGGATTTAGAAGGATGTCTTTCATATAAGCTCTTGTTTAATCGAAAAGAAGATAAAAAATTAATTAAAGATATCGACTTATATTTATGTAAATTAGATAATTATCGTTATGAAAGAAAACTAAAAAGGCAAGGAATCAATTTAATAGCGGGTGTTGATGAAGTTGGACGTGGCCCTTTAGTTGGTCCAGTGGTCGCAGCTTGTGTAATCTTACCAGAAGAGTTTGAACTTGATGGTTTGACTGACTCCAAAAAATTAAGTGAGAAAAAGCGTGAGGAGTTTTATATCAAAATAAAAGAACAAGCCTTAGGAATCGGCGTTGGAATAGTTGATGAAAAAAGAATAGATGAACTAAATATTTATGAAGCCACTAAAGTTGCGATGAAAGAAGCTATTGCAAACTGTAATATAAAACCCGAACATATTTTAATTGATGCTATGCCGTTAGAATGTGACATACCAACAACGTCTATCATTAAAGGAGACCTAAAAAGTATAACTATCTCAGCGGCATCCGTTATAGCTAAAGTAACAAGAGATCATATGCTTTATGAATTAGACAAAAAATATCCCATGTATGATTTTAAGAAAAATAAAGGTTATCCAACCAAGGAACACCTTGAAGCAATAGAAAAATATGGTATCATAAATGAACATAGAAAGTCATATGCTCCAGTAGCGACTTATCTAAGAAATAGAGGTGAAGTTAATGAAAAAAATATATGATGTTATCATAATAGGAGCTGGTCCAGCCGGCCTTTTTGCTGCCTACGAACTAATAGAGCACAATAAAAAATTAAACATCCTACTATTAGATGAAGGAAAATTTGCTGAAAATAGATTTTGCCCAATGTCCAAAAATAATGGTAAATGTCTAAACTGTAAACCATGTAATATTTTATCTGGGTATGGTGGTGCCGGAACTTTTTCTGACGGCAAATTAAATTTTATACCTCGTCTTGGCAAGAGTGACTTATACAAATATCTTAGTATAAGCGAAGCTGAAGAATTAATTGATTATACTGAAAAAGTATTTAATAAGTTTAATATGGATAGTAATATTTATCCCTCTAATATGGATGAAGCTATAAAGATAAAGGAAGAAATAGCGAAATCTGGAGCGAGTCTTTTAGTTATCAAACAAAAGCATCTAGGCAGTGATCATCTTCCTAAATATATAGAAGATTTTACCAAATATCTTCAATCAAATGGAGTAGAAACTTTATCAGGTATTCATTGTGATAAGATCTTAAAAAAAGATGAAATGTATGAAATTTCTTACAAACTAAAAAAAGAAGAGAACAGTCTTCTTGCTAAAAAAGTAATTGTTGCTCCTGGACGTACTGGAGCCAAGTGGGTTCAAAGTCTTGCCGAAAGTCTAAATATCCCCTATACATCGCAAAGCATTGAAATAGGGGTGAGAGTAGAAGTACGTAAAGAAATTTTAAAGTCTCTAACATCCATTATTTATGATCCGACTATATTTATTCAAACAAAAACTTATGACGATCAAATTAGAACTTTCTGTACTAATCCAGGTGGATTTGTAGCCAAAGAAAACTATTATGGCTATATCTGTGTTAATGGTCATGCTCTAAAAGATGTAAAGAGTAATAATTCTAATTTTGCTTTTATTTCCAAAGTTAATTTGACTGAACCAGTTACTAACACTCGTGAGTATGGAGAAGCAATAGCTAAGATTGCTAATACGTTAGGTGGAGGAAAGCCTATTCTCCAAACCTTAAAAGATTTAAAACGAGGCAGACGCTCTACAGAAGAAAGAATAAAAAAAGGTTTTGTAGAACCAACTTTGAAAGACTATGTAGCAGGAGATTTAGCTCTTGTCTTACCGCATAGGATAATAACGAATATTTTAGAAGGTTTAGAGGTTTTAGATAAAATTATTCCGGGTGTAAATAATGGAGAAACACTTTTATATGGGCCAGAAATAAAGTTCTTTTCTAATGAAATAGAAACAGATAATAAGATGAAAATAAAAGATGAAGATATATATTTTATTGGTGATGGAGCAGGTAAGGCTGGAAATATTGTAACTGCAGCTGCTACTGGTGTGATAGCAGCACATGATATTTTAAAAAGTATAAAAAATAGAAAAAACTAATAATTTTATTTAAGATACATATGAGTAAAAAGATTGACAAAAATATTTATAGCTTGTATAAATGTATAAGTAAGGAGTGGTGTTATGACCAAACATTTAGTAATTGTCGAAAGTCCAAGTAAAAGTAAAACTATTGAAAAGTATTTAGGTAGTGACTACAAAGTAGTGTCTAGTAAAGGACATATAAGAGATTTATCTACCAAAGGACAGTATGGTTTAGGTGTTGACATAGAAAATGGATTTAAACCTGATTATGTTGCTGTTAAAGGTAAATCAGCTCTTATTAAAGAACTGAAAAAAGATGTCAAAGATAGTGATTATGTCTATCTTGCAACCGACCCCGACCGTGAGGGAGAAGCTATAAGTTGGCACTTAAAAGATGCTTTAGGAATTAAGGATAACGATTACAGTCGTGTTTTATTTCACGAAATTACTAAAGATAAAGTAATAGACGCTATAAACCATCCAACGGTAATAGATGATAATTTAGTAAAAAGTCAAGAAACAAGAAGAATCCTAGATAGAATAATAGGATTTAGGCTTTCTAAATTATTGCAATCAAAAATAGGAGCTAAATCTGCAGGGCGTGTTCAAAGCGTTGCCCTAAAATTAATTGTCGATAGGGAAAGAGAAATTGAAGCATTTACTCCAGAAGAATATTGGACTATCACATCTAAATTCTTAGATAAAGATTTTGAAGCCGAATTAACAAAGTATCAAGATAAGGATATTGAGTTAAAAAATGAAAAAGAAGCCGATGATGTCATAAATGCCCTAGGGAAAGATTATAGAGTAGAAAAAGTTGAAAAAAAAGAGCAAGCCAAGAAAAGTAAATTTCCATTCATTACTAGTACTCTTCAACAAGAAGCCTCAACTAAACTAGGCTTTCCAGCAAAAAAGACAATGTCCATAGCCCAAAAGCTATATGAAGGTATTGATATAGGCAGTGAAACAGTTGGTTTAATAACCTATATGCGTACTGATTCTACAAGATTAAGTGATGAATATATAAATAGTGCTTATAAATATATCACTGAAAAATATGGTAAAGATTATACTGGCTATATTAAAAAGGCTAAGAAAAATGAAAATGTTCAAGATGCACATGAAGGTATTAGACCAACTAGTGTTATGCGTGAACCAAGTCAAATGAAACAATACTTAACTCCAGATGAATATAAGTTATATCGTCTAATATATATTAGAACCTTAGCGTCTCTAATGGCTGATGCCAAAGTCAATAAAACCTCAGTAATATTGGATAATAATGATTATAAATTTAAGGTCACTGGTCAAGAACTAATTTTTGATGGATACTTAAAAATCTATAAAGATTATGAATCTAGTGAGGATATTATTTTACCAACTTTAAAAGAGAATGAAATTTGTACTACTGATATTGTAAATAAGGAACAACATTTCACAAAACCACCAGCTCGTTATACAGAAGCAAAACTTATCAAAGAAATGGAAGAATTAGGTATTGGTAGACCATCTACCTATGCTAAAATAATCGACACAATTAAAGAAAGAGGCTATGTTACTCTTGAAGAAAAGAAATTTAAACCTACTGAGATAGGTATTGAAACAACAGATAAGCTCCAAGAGTTTTTCTCTGACTTAATAAATGTAAAATATACAGCTGAAATGGAAAATGATCTTGATGAAGTAGCAGAAGGTCATAAAGTTTGGAATAAAGTTTTAGCGGAATTCTATAAGCTTTTTGAACCACGTGTAAAGAATGCCTTCTCTGATATGGAAAAGAAAGCTCCCGAAGAAACTGGCGAAAAATGTCCAGAGTGTGGTAATCCTCTAGTAATAAGAAAAGGTCGTTATGGTGAGTTTGTTGCTTGCAGCAATTATCCAGAGTGTAAATATATTAAAAAAGAGGAAAAAGAAAATGTTGAAGTCATGGACTGCCCTGAATGTAATGGTAAGATTATAGAAAAGAAAACCAGAAAAGGCAAAATATTTTATGGCTGTAACAACTATCCAAAATGTAAGTTTGCATCATGGGATAAACCTCTTCCAACATCATGCCCTAAGTGTGGTAAATATTTAGTTGAAAAAGCAGGAAAAGTAAAATGTAGTAGTTGTGACTATGAAAAGTAATTTACTTTTCTTTTTTTTAGAAAATTTTTCTTAAATTCAAAAAACTATGTTATAATCTAAGAGAGCCTCAGGAAGTTCTCCTGAGCTTTTTTTGTTTTTTGGAGGTGAATTTATATGACAAAATATGTATTTGTAACGGGAGGAGTTTGTTCTGGTCTTGGAAAAGGTATAACTGCATCAAGTATTGCTTTATTATTAAAGGCCAAAGGGTATAAAGTTTTTATGCAAAAGTTTGACCCTTATATGAATGTTGATCCAGGAACTATGTCTCCTATTCAACATGGGGAAGTCTTTGTAACGGCAGACGGTTGTGAAACTGACTTAGACTTGGGACACTATGAGAGATTTATTGATGAAGAGTTAAACTACACATCAAATATTACAAATGGAAAAATTTATTCGAGTGTAATTGAAAAGGAAAGAAGAGGAGATTTTCTTGGCGCAACCATTCAAATAGTTCCTCATATCTCAAATGAAATAAAATCAAAAATTTATGAAGCTGGTAAAACATCGAATGCCGATATAGTTATTACAGAAATTGGTGGGACAGTTGGAGATATTGAGTCCGCTGTAATGATGGAATCTCTTCGCCAATTTAGAAATGAACAGAAAGAAAATAATACCTTTTTTGTTCATACAACCCTTGTACCATTCCTATTTGGCTCAAACGAATTAAAGACTAAGCCTACCCAAAATAGTATTATTGAATTAAGAAGAGTGGGAATACAACCTGATATGATTGTAACCAGAGCCGCTATAGATTTAGGTGACACAATTAAGCAAAAAATATCCTTATTTGGAAGTCTGCCAGTAGAAAATATCATTGAAGCTAAGGATGTGGGTAATATTTATGAAATACCAATGAATTTTCACAAACAACATGCTGAAGAAATTATATTAAAGCATTTTAAAATGGAAAATAAAAAGAGCAATTTAAGTTACTGGCAAGACTTAATAGATACAGTTTCCAATTTAAAAGAGGAAATAGAAATTGCCCTAGTTGGAAAATATGTTGAATTAGAAGATGCTTACCTTTCTGTAAAAGAGGCCTTAAAACATGCTGGTTATAAGTATAACACTAAAGTTAACATTAATTGGATAGATTCAGAAAGCCTAGAAAATCCTAATGTTGACTTAAAAGAAGTTTTTAAAAATAGTAAGGGAATTCTTGTACCTGGTGGTTTTGGAAGCCGTGGTATAGAGGGAAAAATTAAAGCTTGCGAATATGCCAGAAAAAATAAAGTACCATACCTAGGAATTTGTCTTGGTATGCAGGTGGCAGTTATAGAATTTGCTAGAAATGTTTGTAATATAAAAGATGCCTCTTCACGAGAATTTGAAGAATTATGCAAAAATCCTGTTATTGATTTAATGAGTGAACAGAAAACAATTATCAATAAAGGTGGAACACTAAGACTTGGAAATTATAACTGTAAATTAAAAAAGAATACACTAGCTTATAAAGACTATGGAGAAACTCTAATAAAGGAACGTCATCGTCATCGCTATGAATTTAATAATGCTTATCGCGATATTCTAGAAAAAAACGGACTCATCATTTCCGGAATAAATCCAGAAACAGGCCTTGTCGAAATAATTGAATTAAAAGACCATCCACATTTTATTGCCAGCCAATTTCATCCAGAATTTAAAAGTAGACCAAATAGACCGCATCCATTATTCACCTCATTTATAAAAGCTAGTATAGAATTTAAAAACTAAAAATCTATTACTAAAAACCTCTAACAATTTACATTTATATTGTTCTATGTTATAACAAATATAACAAGAAGGAGTAGTTATGGTACAGTACAAATTATGTTTATTATATTCAAGTAGAAATTATTTGCCCTTATTAAATAAAACTTTTACTTCATTTGAAGAAATAGATGAATATACTACTAAATTTGCATCTGAAAAAGCTTTAAGGGAAAGTAATATTGATAATTTAAAAGATAAAATTATATCTATTATGGATACAAACTATCGCTATATTCAAGCTATTAAAAGTACCGAGGCTAGAAATGGTAAAATAGTTATTGTATCTATAGAAGAAAATAATGAAATTTCCTATATAAAACCACTATATAAAATAAATGAGGGCTTATCTTCTCCTAAAAGACTAATAAATAGTATTACAGGAATGTTAAAAGAAGAAAATAATATTCCTTTATTAGATCAATTTTTAAGAAAATTTAATGATAATTTTATGACAACTTACAATATATATACTAACCATTTACCAAGATTAAAAAAAGATCTTACTTTTTATCATAATACATCTCCCGAAACAGAAAGAGAAATTACATGTTATAAAAAAATTCTTTCAATTATTAAGGAAACTCTAAAAATTGGTTATTCCAAAGAATGTGATAGTATCAGTGAAGATAAAAAGTATAAATTACGTTTAATGCATAATTATTTAGAACAAAAGATAAAAGATCTTTATCCAGAAATTGACTTTGAAGAAAAAAGAGTTCCTAAAAGGAAAAACAAAAACAATCATAAAGAAACACAAAGTACTTTCTTAAAACAAGATCATAGTAAAAAGAATGAGTTTATCGCCCAAGTCATCAAAAAAGCTTATGATGAAGGAAGAGAAGATGCTTTACTAGATTTTATGTTTACAGAAAATGAAATGATTTATGACAAGTTCTTTAAGGCGGAAGAAGAAAGTAAGACGAAGAAATTATGAAAAAAAATATAGAACAATTTATGGACTTTTTAAAATATCAACGTAATTATTCTGACTATACTATAACTAGTTATAAAGATGACTTAGAAATCTATAATAAATATTTAATTTTAAATGGCCTTGATTACAAATCAATAGAATATAGTGATATTAGATATTATCTAAAGTATTTAAAAGAACAACGTGGTGAAAAAAACTCTTCTATTTGTAGAAATTTGAGTGCTCTAAGAACATTTTACAACTATTTATTAACGAGCAATATTACAAAAACTAATCCCTTCGTTTATGTTAATGGACCCAAGAAAGAAAAACGTCTTCCTAGATATTTTGAATATAATGAATTAGAAGAGCTATTTAATCAACCGGATTTAAAGACTCCATTTGGACAAAGAAATAGATTGATACTAGAGATGTTATACGCGACGGGAGTACGAGTGGGCGAATTAGTAAACATCAAAGTTAAAGACATTAATCAAACTGAAAAAACAATTTTGATTCTTGGAAAAGGAAATAAAGAACGAATGGCCCACTATGGAGAATATGCCGCAGAAATATTAAACCTTTATTTACAAGATGGGTATAAAAAGTTAAATAAGAATAAGTTAGATTACCTCTTTTTAAATAATAAACATACCAAATTAACTGAAAGAGGGGTTAGGGATATTCTTGATAGCGTCATTAAACAAACAAACTTAAACAAACACATTTCGCCCCATATGTTAAGACATAGTTTTGCAACTCATCTATTGAATGAAGGTTGCGATATTTTAAGTGTTCAAAACTTGTTAGGCCATTCTAGTATTTCAGCAACTGGTATTTATACTCATGTCACAACAGAACATTTAAAATCAGTATATTATGACAGATTCCCTAGAGCCAAAATGCATAGTGACGACTTTAAACATTAAGGAGAAATAAAATGGAAATAGAATTTGAAACACAAGAAGAATTGTACAAAAGAGTTCTTCCGGCTTTAAGAAGTAAGGTAAGAGAACTAAAAAATAAAGGCTATGATGATATAAAGGTGACATATCTTTGGAGCTACCTTGCTGCTGAGGTGTTTTCTAAGACAAATGATCTTACACTAGCCGATATAGTAAGCCATATTATGCATGTTGATGTAGTTAGATTAAATGCATATATAGAAAATAATTTAAAGAGAACAGGTATTTACCAAAATAAAGAGTAAATACTTTTTTCATTATTTTACGCTATTTCTTTGCATTTTTAAAAAATTTAGTTATAATTAATATGTAGTTTGAATAGAGGTGTTAACATGAAGAAAGAAAAGAACAAACTAAAGAAAGTTGGCCTTAAAAGAACCATAATTACAACTATCGTTTTAACTATTTTAGCTGTTGGAATATGTTTTTGTTTTAAACCGATTTTCAAAAATCTAAAATTTGGATTAGATTTACAAGGAGGATTTGAAGTTTTATATGAAGCTAAGTCTATTGATGGGTCTAAAATGACCAAGGAAAAAATGCAGGCTACATATAAAACCCTAAGTAAAAGAATAGATTCTCTAGGTGTTAGTGAACCAGAAATTATATTAGAAGGAAATAATAAAATCCGTGTTAAATTAGCTGGTGTCAAGAATGAAGAAGAGGCTCGTAAGCAATTATCTACAGTAGCAACTCTATCCTTCAGGGATGTTAATGATAATTTACTTATGACAAGTGATATCTTAAATTCAGCTAATGCTGCCAAAGTAAGTGAAGATGCTAAGGGAAATCCTGCTGTTTCACTTAGTATAAAAGATAAAGATAAATTTTATAATGTTACTAATAGAATAAAAGATTATAGTAACAATAACAATATTATTGTTATTTGGCTAGATTTCCAAGAAGGTGAAGATAGCTATGCAAGTGAACAACAAAAATGTGGTACAACAGGTTCTTCTTGTTTAAGTGCTGCGACTGTTTCACAAGCTTTTGCAAGTGATGTAATCATTCAAGGTAACTTTTCAAAAGAAGAAGCTACTAACTTAGTTGATTTAATTAATTCAGGAAGTCTTCCATCAAAATTAACTGAAATATCAAGTAAAACAGTAGAAGCAAGCTTTGGCGATAATACACTTAATAAAATTGTTATTGCTGGTGTTATTGGAATGTTATTAATTGTTGTTACCTTAACATTCTTCTACCATTTTTCAGGATTCATTTCTACTATTTGTATGTTAATTTATACAATATTAGTATTTGGAGTATTCTGGACAATAGGTGGGGTACTTACATTACCTGGAATAGCTGCTTTAATACTTGGAATAGGTATGGCAGTGGATTCTAATGTTATAACATTCTCCCGTATTAAGGATGAACTTTATAAAGGTAAAAGTGTCGAAACGGCTTGTAAATTAGGTACAAAAGAGAGCTTATCATCAATAATTGATGCCAATATCACAACCTTATTAGTAGCAATTATTATGTTTATATTTGGAGAATCAAGTATTAAAGGTTATGCAACTATGTCTATCATTACTGTTTTTGTCACGATGTTTACCATGGTTTTCCTAACTAGATATTTATTAAACTTATTTGTCAAAACAAAATTCTTTGATAATAGACCTAATTTATTCATTGGAGTTTCAAAAAATGATATTCCAGATGTTAATAAAGGCGAAACTATCAAGGTAGAGCCATTTAAGAAAGTAAACTTTATTTCAAAAACCAAGTTTTTTGCAACATTTTCTATTATTGTAATCGTCGTTGGAGCCGTATTAGTTGGAGTTAAAGGCTTTAATCTGGGAGTTGACTTTAAATCAGGTAGTGACATTGCTCTAGTTACTAGTGAAAAAGTTAATAAAGCAGAAATAGAAAAAGACTTAAAAGAGTTAAATCTTACATCAACAGAAATAACTATTGCAGATGACCAAACAGACATCCTAATTAGTAATGTGTTAAATGATACGGAATTAAAAACAGTAAAAAATTATTTCAAGACAAAATATAATGCTAGTGTAGATATTGGAGTTATTAGTAATATTGTAAAACAAGACCTAATAAAGAACGCTATTTACTCTGTATTACTATCATTAATTGGTATTATAATTTATGTTTCTATACGTTTCAAATTTAGTTATGCTATCGGAGGTATAGTAGCGTTATTACACGATGTTTTGATGATGTTTGCAGTCTTTGCCATTACAAGACTAGAAGTTAATACAATGTTTATTGCGGCTGTACTAGCCATCATAGGATATTCAATAAATGATACCATTGTTTGTTTCGACAGAATAAGAGAAAACTTAAAACAATATGATAAAAAACTTACAAAAGAAAAATTAAAAGAAATAGTAAATAAGAGTATGCAAGAGACATTTACTAGAACAATAGTTACTGCTCTTACTACAATATTCTGTATTATTGGTTTAATGTTATTCGGACCAAAAGATATTTTTGCTTTCGATACAGCTATGTTAGTAGGAAGTATTGCTGGAACATACTCATCAATATTTATTGCTATTAATATTTTCTTGTTCTTCGAATCTAAGAATCTAAATAAAACTCCAAAAGCCAAAAAGGTTTATAAAGATGATGTAGAAGAAAAATTAGTAAAGGGAGTTAATTGCTAATTAAATTTATAAGAGAGGTGATATAAATGTCACACAGTAGAGATACCATTACATTTAAAGATGTGATGGATAAAGCAAAAAATTATATAAAAGATGAAAATGAATTAAATAATATAAAAAAGGCCTATGAGCTTGCTGATACAAAGCATGAAGGACAGTTTCGTAAAAGTGGTGAACCATATATTGTTCACCCTTTAAACGTTGCTTTGATATTAACTACTATTTATGCTGATAGTGAAACATTACAAGCAGCTCTTTTACACGATGTCTTAGAAGATTGTGATTGCTCTAAAGAAGAAATGACAGCTATAGTTGGTCCTACAGTTACTAAATTAGTAGAAGGCGTAACCAAAATTTCTAGACTTCATTTCTCTACTGAGAATGAATATTTAATAGAGTATTATAAGAAAATAATCGTTGGAATGAGTGAAGATGTTCGTGTCATAATTGTAAAATTGGCCGATAGACTTCATAATATGAGAACTCTATGGGCTTTGCCAGAAGTTAAGCAGAAAAAAATAGCTAAAGAGGCCCTAGAAATTTTGGCTCCAATAGGAGACCATCTTGGTATTCACAAAATAAAAAGTGAATTAGAGGATTTATCTCTTAGATATTTGAAACCAGATGTTTTTTATGATATTGCTGAAAAACTAAATAAAACCAAAATTGAAAGGGAACACACTGTTGGAGAAATGATGCAAAGTGTTGGTGATTTACTAACTGAGCACAACATAAACTATGAAATGATGGGAAGAGCCAAGAGCATCTATAGTATTTATCGAAAATTAAATAAAGGTAAACGTTTCAGTGAGATATATGATTTAAGTGCTTTACGTATTCTAGTAGAGACTAAACAGGAGTGTTATTTAGCCCTAGGAATTATTCATTCTAAATATCGTCCTATGCCTAAAAGGTTTAAAGACTATATTGCTATGCCCAAACCTAATATGTATCAATCTCTTCATACGACTGTATTTGGTATAGGTGGATATTTATTTGAAATTCAGATTAGAACTCATGAAATGGATGAAATAGCTGAAAACGGAATTGCCTCTCACTGGGCTTATAAAGAAAATAAAGATGCAACAGCTACCAAAAATACCCTTCAAACATCAACAGAACAAAAATTACAGTTTTTTAAATCAATCATAGATTTATCAAATGACAAAATGAGTAGTGAAGACTTTGTCAACAGTGTTCGCGATGAAGTATTAAATAACAACATCTACTGTTTTACTCCTAAAGGGGACATTATTGAGCTTCCAAGAGGTGCTACTCCAATTGATTTTGCCTATAAGGTACATACTAAAGTAGGAGAGACAACAACCGGAGCTATTGTCAATAATAATATCGAACCATTAAACTATAGCTTGCAAGATGGAGATATTGTTAAAATTATAACTAATAAAAATTCTACTCCATCTCAAGAATGGATAAACTTTGTAAAATGTACGGCTACTAGAAACAAAATTAAGAGTTTCTTTACAAAAAGTGAAAAAGAAGTTTATATTGAACGAGGAAAAGATACACTTGAAAAAGAACTACGTAAACGTAAACTATCCATCAGTGCCTTTTTCTCTCCTGAAAACTTAAAGAAGTTATATGTGGCCTTAAAAGTTGACACCACAGACGAAATATATTTAAATGTTGGTAATGGTAAAACAGCTCCTAACTCTGTAATTAATATCATTGATAAACCATATGAAGAAAAAGAAGCTCCTAAAAAAGTAGTCATTGAAGATAAAGATAAACAAGCGGATATTATAGTTGCTGGCCTTGATAAAGTAAAAGTAAATTTAGCTAATTGTTGTAATCCGGTTTATGGAGATGAAATAATTGGTTATATCACAAAAGGCAATGGTATTTCTATTCATAGAGTTAGTTGTCATAACCTAGATGTTATTGATAATAGAACAGTTGAAGTAAAATGGAGTGATTCAACCAATAAAAGATATTTATCTATTATTTTAGTTTATTCAAATTCAATGGATAATCATATGATTGATATTATTCAAAAAACTAGTAAATTAGATATTAGTGTAGATGGTATTAAATCTATGTATAAAACAGATGCCATTGTTTATGAAGTAACAACCTATGTTAGAAGTCTAGAACAATTAAATACTTTAATCCTAAACCTATCTAAAGAATCCTATATTACAAAAGTAGAAAGAGTTATTAGATGAAAGTAGTAGTACAAAGAAGTAAAAAATCTAGTGTAACAGTAGCTGATAAGGTAGTTGGATCTATCAATCATGGCCTTGTTCTATTAGTATCCTTCACTATAGAAGATAGTAGTAAAGAAATAGATTGGATGATAAATAAAATCCTTCATTTGCGCATATTTGATGATGAAAACAAAATTATGAATAAATCTGTTCTAGACGTTACAGGTGAAATCCTTTCTATTTCACAGTTTACTTTATATGCCAACTGTAATAAAGGATGTCGACCAAGTTATCAAAACGCTTTAAACGGTAGGGATGCAAATACTTTATACCAAGAATTTAACAGAAAATTAAAAAAATATATACACGTTGAAGAAGGAATTTTTGGTAGTGATATGTTAGTAAATATTGAAAACGATGGACCTGTAACTATTATTTTAGAAAAAAATAAAGAAGTGTGTTAAAATAGAAGAGTAAAATTACTCTTTTTATTTTTGGAGGCTTAACATGAAAGATTTTAAAGAAAAATTAGCTCTTGTTCCAAACAAACCCGGAAGTTATCAAATGAGAGATAAAGATGGGGTAATTATATATGTTGGAAAAGCCAAGAACTTAAAAAATAGATTAAAAAGTTATTTCACCGGAACACATACTGGTAAAACTTTATCACTAGTAGAAAATATTGATGACTTTGAATATATTGTCACATCATCAGAGCTCGAGTCATTAATACTAGAAATAACGCTAATCAAAAAATACAATCCTAAATATAATATCTTATTAAAAGATGACAAATCATATCCTTATATAGAATTCACAAATGAAGTATATCCACGACTTAGAATCATTAGAAATACTAAAAGAAAAAAGAACAAGAATTATTTATATGGTCCTTTTCCAAATGTTAATGCCGCAAGGAAAACTGTAGATATGCTTAATCGTATTTATCCCTTACGTAAATGTGAACATTTAAAAAAAGAGGTATGCCTATACTATCACATTGGACAATGTCTTGGTTATTGTACTAAAAAGGTAGATCAAGAACGCATTGACTCCATGAAAAAAGAGATAATTTCTTTTCTAAAAGGAGATAGTACAATTATAGAAAAAAAGATTAAGCATGAAATAGAAAAAGCCAGTGCCTCACTAAATTATGAAAGAGCTCTCGAATTAAAAAATATGCTTGATGATATTAATATTACCTTAAAGAAACAAAAAATAGATTTAAATAAAGATTATAACTTTGATATGATTAACTTTTATTCTGACAACAATTATTTATCTATTCAATTATTCTTTGTTAGAGATGGCTTACTAAGTGGTAGACACAAAGAAATAATTCAAACTGTCGCTGATGATGGAGAGAGTGTTTTAGAATATATCATTAAATTCTATGAAAAGAGTGGACTATTGCCACATGAATTATATGTTCCAGAAGGTATAAATAATGCTTTACTTAGTGAATATCTAAAAATAAAAGTTATTACTCCATACAGAGGAAAATTAAAAAGTCTTTTAGACCTTGCCCTTGAGAATGCAAAAGAAAATCTTGATAAAGAAATGGAATTAATAGAGCAAGATGATAAAAAGCGAAGAGAAGCAAGCATTACTTTGGCACATCTTTTAAACATTCCTAAAGTAGAAAGAATAGAATCATTTGATAACTCTCACTTATTTGGAACATACTACGTAGGGGGAATGGTTGTCTTTAATAATTTTCTCCCAAATAAAAATGAATACCGCAAATATAAAATTGATGCTTCTGTAAAAGATGATTTAGGAGCTATGCGGGAGGTACTTTATAGAAGATATTATAAGGTCTTAATGGAAAACTTAGAAAAACCAGATTTAATAGTGTTAGATGGTGGTAAAAACCAAATTATGGTATGTAAAGAGATTATAAATTCCCTAAATTTACATATACCTATTGTTGGCCTAGTAAAAGATGATCATCATAAGACAAACCATTTATTAAATGCCTCTTTAGAAGAAATACCTATACCAGAAGATAGTAATCTATTTCTATATTTATCTCGTATTCAAGAAGAAGTGCATCGATATGCCATAACATATCACAGAAATATAAAGGCCAAGGGAGCCCTTTCTAGCACCTTAGATATGGTTCCAGGTATCGGAGAAAAAAGACGTAAAGAACTTTTAAAACAATTTGGTTCCCTAAAGAAAATGAAAGAAGCTAAAATAGAAGAACTAGAAAAGATAGTAGGTAAAGATGTGGCTAAAAACTTATATGATTATCTTCATGAGGAATAAATAAAAAACTTTCTAAAACATTTAATATGTAGTATAATTTTTGTATAAGATAAAGGACGTGAAAAGATGAAAAATAATAAGGCATTTACTATGATAGAATTACTAGGAGTTATAGTTATTATTGGTTTTTTGAGTACTATGGCAGTAACTGCAGTAAGTAGATACAAAAAGAAAGCTCAAAACGACACTTACAAAAATTATGAACAAAATTTGGAAAGCGCCGCCAAAAACTATTTAGTATATAATACATCATCCATTCCTTCAGACAAATTAACTTTATCAAGTAGTACTTTAATAGATGAGGGTTACATTGATGAAATGACCGATCCTATTAATAAAAGTAGGCAATGCAGTGGAGAAGTAATTATAACAAATAAAGGCGATATCAGTTCAAACTCTAATGCTGATACTAATGATAATTCTAATATTACAAGTAGTAACACCAAAAATATTGACTTAGAATATAAGGTATGTCTAAGTTGTACAAATTATAAGAGTAGTGGTTGTTAAGACATTGATTAATTTCAATGTCCTTTTCTTTACTTCTTATTCGTGATATAATTTAAACAGAAAGTGTGGTAAATATGAGTAAAATACAAGTTATGGATGAAATTTTAGCTAATAAAATAGCAGCTGGTGAAGTCATTGAAAAAATGATGAATATTGTGAAGGAATTAGTTGAAAATAGTATTGACGCCAAGAGCACAAGCATTAAAATAGAACTAAAAGATGCCGGCACTAGAATGGTTAAAATTACCGATAATGGTATTGGAATGGATAGAGATGATGCAACTCTTGCTTTTTCTAGACACGCTACAAGTAAATGCCATGATTTGCATGACTTATTCAATATTGAATCTCTAGGTTTTAGAGGTGAAGCTCTGCCTTCAATCGCATCTATTTCCAAAGTAACTTTAAAAACTTCAAATAAAAAAGTAGGAACTCTAGTAAAAATAGAAGGTGGAAAAATTATCAGTGTTGAAAACTCTGATCTTCAAGAAGGAACAACCATCACTGTAGAAGACGTGTTTTATAATACGCCAGTTAGATTAAAGTATATCAAGAATTTATATAGTGAATTAGCAAACATCGTTGAATATGTTAACAAAATGGCCCTTTCATATCCCAATATTAAATTTAGTCTATTAAACAATGACAAAGTTTTGCTCGATACAACAGGAGATGGAAATTTACATAAAGTTATTTATGAAATATATGGTTCTGTTGTTGCAAAAAAGATGATAGAACTTTCTAACAGTAATGATGACTATTCAATCAGTGGCTATATTTCTTATCCAGAAGTAGCAAGAAGTAGCAGAAATGCTATTACAACACTTGTTAATGGTAGAGTAATTAAGAATAATGATTTAGTTAAAACTATTGTTGATAGTTACCATACTTATATTCCTAAAGATCGTTTTCCAATTATCGTTTTGAACATAGATGTTGACCCTATTTTAGTAGATGTAAACGTTCATCCTACTAAAATGGATGTTAAATTTTCTAAGATGGATACTCTTAAAAGCTTAATAGAAGAAACCATTACTACAAAATTAAAGGAATTGCTTTTAATTCCAAATGCTATTGTACGAGATGATACAGTTTATGAAGAAGTTATAAAAAATGATGTTCCAAGAGAAGAAAATGTAAAGGATATAACTTATCAAGAAACTATGTTGACGTTCGATGTAGAGGATGAAAACACTAAATATGAGGAAGAAAAACCAATAGATACAGTTCAACTACAAACAAATAATATCATTGAGGATAAGTATGTAATTAAAGATATGATTCCCAGAGGAATAGTATACAAAACATATATTGTTGCTGAAAACGAGGATGGAATGTATCTAATTGATCAACATGCTGCTGCCGAAAGAGTTAACTATGAAAAATGTTTGAAAAAGATTTTAAATCCGACAATCGAAACTATTCCCTTATTAATACCAATATCTATTGAATTACCCCGTAATGAATATATTGTTGTAAAAAACCATTTAGATCTTTTAGAAAGTATTGGTATCAAATGTGAAGAATTTGGTGAAAATACCTTTATAGTTCGTTCTCATCCAACTTGGCTTCATGAAAACGTTGAAAAACAGGATATAGAAAAAATATTTGAACTTATCGCTCATAATGAAAGTTTTGATAAAAATAAATTTATAGATCATGCTGCCGCAACTATGGCTTGTCGTATGTCTATTAAGGCTAACGACTACATAACTCTAGATGAAGCAAAGTACCTTTTAGATTGCTTACGCCAATGTGATAACCCCTTTAATTGTCCACATGGTAGGCCAACAATAATTACTTATACTAAATATGACTTGGAAAAAATGTTTAAAAGAGTAATGGACTAAAATTGACAAATATTAGTATTTGTGGTAAAATAATGCCACTTTTAGTTCTTATGGATAGGTGAAGAAATGAAGATTATTACAATAGTAGGTCCCACAGGAGTTGGGAAGACAAAACTTAGTATTGCTTTAGCGAAATATTATAATGCCGAAATTATTAATGGTGATTCAATGCAAGTATATAAGAAGTTAGATATTGGTAGTGCTAAGCCAACTGAAAACGAAAAAGAAAATATAGTTCATCATCTTTTTGATATAGCCGATTTAAATACTAATTATACTGTTTTTGATTATCAATTGGCCTGTCGTAACAAAATAGCAGAAATTAAAAAGAAGGGGAAAAATGTTATTATCGTTGGAGGAACAGGTTTATACATTAAAGCTGCTTTATACGATTATACATTCATCGAAAATACTAGTTATAATAGTTATGATGACTTATCAAATGAGAAACTTCTTGAAAAAATTAAGAGCTATAAAATTGTTAATCCTCCACATCTTCATAATCGCCAAAGACTAGTAAGATTATTAAATAAATTAGAAAACGAAGAACCTATTACAAACAATAAAGACAAATTGTTATATGATACTATCTTTATAGGAATTAAGGCACCACGAGAAGTATTATATGAAAGAATAAATAATAGGGTTGATGAAATGTTTAAATCTGGTTTATTAGATGAGGTTACTAACCTAGAGTCGTTCTATGAGACTTCTAAGGCTCTTAATACCGGTATTGGTTATAAAGAATTTGTTGACTATTTTAATAAAACAAAAACGCTAGAAGAAGTAAAAGATGATATCAAAAAGAATTCTAGAAGATACGCTAAAAGACAATTTACATTTTTTAATCACCAAATGCCTGTTGTTTGGTTTGATGTTGATTTTAATAATTTTTCTAATACTATAAATAAAGTTATAGAGTATATAAATAATGAAGAGGGTGAAAATAATGCTTGCTAATCAATTAACAAGAATACTATCTTATACCAAAGATCTTGATATAATAAAAAAAATTAATAATAAAGATGATTACTTAGTAACAGGAATAATTGACTTTTTTGATACCTGTTATAATGATATTTTTCCTATATATGACGTTAAAGAAGAACAAAGAAAAAGACTTATTAATGCTGTCCTTGATGGTGATATGCCAGATAAAAGTTGGAAGAATATGCAACTTTTATCAGAATCTATGCACTGGGAATACCGTACTCCAGAAGAGTTAGAACAATTAGTAGGAGAAATTAATAGTTGTTCTGATGAACATATTCTTTTTAAAGTAAATGCCAGAGTTCTTCAAAAATCTTATACATATAAAAATATTTCATTTGAACAACAACTATCTCTAATAAGAGATATCAAAACATCAAAATTTCTTCAAACAGAAACATTAGATGCCTTAGATAATCTTTTTGATAGTCAGAAATTTAATGATAAAAAAGAGGTGATTGCTTACAAAACACTAGTAAATAGTGTTTTAGGAACTAAGGATCCTGAAAGAATAAAATATTTAAATTATCTTTTAAATAACCAAGATGTAGAAGAGTTGAAAGATAGATTAGAATATCTTAATCATATATTCCTAGAAGATACTACTCTAAAGGGAAAAGCCGTTGCCGTAGTTTTATTTTTCAAAGATAAGCAAATCTCTAAAGAAGAAAAAGAATCATATATAGAGCAAATTAAAGTTTTAGATGATAGCGCCACATGTGAACTTGTTTGGAGTATTCATGATAAAATCAGCCAACAAAAACAAGAAAAAAGAAACATTAGCATTACTAAAAACAAATTAACAGATGAAGCAGAACGTCGTAGATTAGTATTTGGCTATAAGAGTAGTCTTTTAATTCAGTTGAAGAAAAAAGGTTTTAAAAACTTAGAATCAATTGAAAATGCCATTATAGATATTAGAGATAAAGAAATACTTTCTGATATCTCATCATTAATAAATACTCCTGACTTTGAAAAATTTCGTAGTAAAGAAGATGTATTACCATTTATAAATTATATTAAACAAGTTTTGAACCCACATAAAAGAGCAGCTGTTTATTCTATGATGCTAGATAAAAATCTTTTACAAAACAGAAATATAAATGAACAATTAGAATGTATTAGTTGGGCCAACGAAATGTATCCACTATGTTCTAGAAATATTATGCTTAGTAGAGATATATTATCAAAAAGAACTCATCGAGAAACAATGGATTTATTTCAAGAAATCATAGATAACAAAGACCAAGAAAAGTTCTTATCTCAAATTATGTTATCATCATACATTAATGACTTAAGAAGTAGTAGTGAAGAAAAAGAAATGATGAAATTTGTTGAACAGGCACCAACTATTACTAAGAAAAATCTTACAACTAACTTTTTAACATCTTATAGTGTAAATAAAAAACTAAGTTATAATGAAGAAATTAATTTAGCTAAAAAAATAGTTGGTGCAAAAGATGATCTTTATGCATCATCACTTACTTCATCATATCAAACATTACTTTTAAATAGTAATAATACATATCAAGATTTAGAAAAAGCAAGTTCTATTATCAATAATAGTAAAACTGCAAAAGTTGCTTTTTATATATCTGAACTTTTAAAGTTATTTAATGATAAAACATTAGAAGAAATTATAAATTTAGTAGGTAGCGATGAAGAAGAGCTTATTCCTAAGAAAGCTCACCCATATATAGAAAAAATAAATATTGCATCTGCTATATTTGATGCCTCTTCACTAGAAGATTTAAATAACTTACTTCCACTAAATGAAGAAACAAGCAAAAAGATTTAAAAGTAGTCAAGTTGAAGTTATAATAACAGTGTACTCAAAAAAAGTACACTTTTTTGTATATTTATGTTTTTCTTTCCATAAATTATTAATATGAAAGAAGGCAATTCATGAATAAATTTAAAATATATTTAAAATCCATTCTTCTTCCTTTAATACTAGGAGGAATAGTAGGCTTTATAACATCCAAAACTATGGATTATGAAACACTATCTAAACCACCACTTTCTCCACCTGGCATCATTTTTCCTATAGTTTGGAGCATATTATATACTTTAATGGGCATATCATTTGCACGACTTGAAATAAACAATTTACACAATAACGAGACAAAAAAAGTCTATTATGAGCAGCTAATTATAAATTTAAGTTGGCCAATATTTTTCTTTACTTTTAAATGGCGACTATTTTCTATTTTAATTATTCTTCTTCTCCTTATATTAGTTATCAGAATGATAAGGGTGTTTTACAGAAAGGAAAAGTTAGCTGGCCTTTTACAAATACCATATTTATTATGGGTAAGCTTTGCTACCTATTTAAATATTTCTACATACTTTCTAAATAATTAGCACTCTCTATTGACAAGTGCTAAAATAGTGCTATAATTAACAATGAGGGGTGATATTATGTTTAATAATAATGAAGAAGAAAATGTTCTAGAAAAATATGGTCGTAATATTACTGAAAGAGCCAAAGAAGGTAAAATGGATCCCGTCATTGGTAGGGATGAAGAAATACGTAACATTACACGTGTCTTATCTCGAAAAACTAAAAATAACCCAGTTTTAATAGGTGAGCCCGGTGTCGGAAAAACCGCTATAGTAGAAGGCCTTGCTGAACGAATTGTTAAAGGAGATGTTCCTAATAGTCTAAAAAATAAAACTATTTGGGAACTAGATATGGCATCCCTAATTGCCGGAGCTAAATATAGGGGAGAGTTTGAAGAGCGTTTAAAGAAAGTTTTAAATGAAGTCAAAAAAAGTGAAGGAGAAATCATCATGTTTATTGATGAAATCCATACTATTGTTGGTGCTGGTAATTCCGAAGGCGGAATGGATACTTCAAATATCTTAAAACCTATGCTTGCCCGTGGAGAAATAAAAGTAATTGGTGCGACAACATTAAATGAATATCGTAAATATATTGAAAAAGATGGTGCACTTGAAAGACGTTTTCAAAAAGTCAAAGTAAGTGAACCTTCGATAATCGATACAATTACCATTTTACGTGGTTTGAAAGAAAGATTTGAGATACATCACGGAGTAACTATTCAAGATAGAACTCTAGTGACTGCTGCCAATCTTTCAAACCGTTATATTACTGATAGATACTTGCCCGATAAAGCTATTGATTTAATAGATGAGGCCTGTGCAACTATTAGAGTTCAGTTGGATAGTGTTCCAGAAGAACTTGATAATCTTGAACGTGAAATAATGCGTCTTGAGGTTGAACGTGAAGCTTTAAAAAAAGAAAAAGATGATATAAGTAAAAAAAGAGTTCTTTCGCTAGAAGAAACACTAACAAATCTTAAGAGCAAAGAACATGATCTTAAAGAAAAATGGAATAGTGAAAAAGAAATAATTGATAAAATTAAAGATAAAAAAGAAGAACTAGAAAAGGCTAAGTTTTCTTTATCGAAGGCTGAAAATGAATATGATCTTGAAACTGCCGCTAGATTAAAACATGGTACAATTCCAGAACTTGAAAAAGAATTAAGTGAATTAAGAGCCAAAACTAAAAATCAACTTATAAGTGATGTAGTTACACCAGACGATATAGCTGCGGTAATTTCTAGATGGACAAACGTTCCAATATCTAAATTAGTAAGTAGCGAGCGTGAAAAGCTTCTTCTTTTAGAAGATAATTTAAAGAAGAGAGTAAAAGGTCAAGATGAGGCTATTAAGCTCGTAAGTGATGCTATTCTAAAAAGTCGTAGTGGTATTAAAGATCCTAATAGACCAATTGGTTCCTTTATGTTTTTGGGTCCGACAGGAGTTGGCAAAACAGAAGTAGCTAGAAGCCTTGCTTATGAATTATTTGATGATGAAAAGCACATGGTTAGGATTGATATGAGTGAATATATGGAAAAATTCTCAGTTTCTAGATTAATTGGATCCCCTCCAGGATATGTTGGATATGATGAAGGTGGGGAATTAACTGAAGCCGTTAGAAGAAATCCTTATAGTATAGTTTTATTTGATGAAATAGAAAAAGCTCATCCTGAAGTTTTAAATCTTTTATTACAGATTCTAGATGATGGACGATTAACAGATTCCAATGGTAGAACAGTAGATTTTAAAAACACAATTATCATTATGACATCAAACCTTGGAAGTAATTATGTTCTTGAAGGCAATAAAGAAAAAGTCTTAGATGAAGTAAGAAATTACTTTAGACCAGAGTTTATCAACCGTATCGATGAAATAATTATCTTTAATGAACTACAAAAATCAACAATTAGACAAATACTAGATAAAATTATTGCTCAAATAGAGGATAGATTAAAAGAAAGTAACATTTCAATAGTTTTAACAGATAGAGCTAAATCATATTTAGTAGATACAGGATACGATGTAGCTTATGGTGCTAGACCATTAAAAAGAGTAGTTAATAGAACAATTGAAGTATTATTAGCTAAAAAATTAATCAATAACGAGATCAAACCTTCTTCTACAGTAACAATTGACTATATTGATGAACATTTTACAATAAATAGTGAAAAAAAGACTAATTAAAATATAATAAATTAAGTAAAACTTCGTTTTTTAGATAAAAAGAAACGAAGTTTTTTCTTTATCTAACTTAAGGTTTACAAAATAAAGTTGAAATATATATCTTTAAAATGTATAATATAAACAAGGAGTGATTATTGTGCGTGTTACTAAAAATAATGATAATCCTATAAATGAACAAAAAATAATTGATACCATTAGAATGCTTGGAATCGATATGATAGATAATGCTAAAAGCGGTCATCCAGGTATAGTTTTAGATGCAGCTCCAATTATTTATACTATTTATGCTCATCATTTAAAATTTGATCCTAGTAATCCTAACTTTTATAATCGTGATCGTTTCATTCTAAGTGCTGGTCATGCTTCAAGCTTGCTTTATGCAACACTATTTATGGCAGGTTTTGATATTGAATTAGATGATTTAAAATCATTTAGACAGCTTGACTCACTTACACCAGGTCATCCAGAATATAACAAAACACCAGGGGTAGATATGTCAACAGGTCCATTAGGTGAAGGCTTTGCTAGTGCCGTTGGAATGGCAATGGGACAAAAACATACCAATGCCTTACTACATTCTAAAGAAGACATAGTTGATTACAAAACTTATGTTTTATGTAGTGATGGAGACCTAATGGAAGGGGTAAGCTATGAGGCAGCATCTCTTGCTGGAACTCTTAAACTAAATAACTTAATTGTTCTATATGATTCTAATAAAACATCTCTAGACGGTAAAACAAAACTAACCTTTACAGAAAACGTTCGCTTAATTTATGAAGGTTTAGGTTGGAATACTTTAGAAGTTTTAAATGGTGAAGACTCTGCTATGATTAGTGCTGCTATTGACCAAGCAAAATTAAGTGATAAACCAACTCTAATAGAAGTATCAACAAATATTGGTCAGTATTCAAAACTAGAGGGTAGTAATTTATGCCATGGAACACCACTTGAAAAAGATGATATTTCATCTATAAAGCAAAAATTAAATCTTCGTGATGTATCATTTACAGTATCCCTTGAAGCAATGGAAGACTTTCAATATCTTATAAATGAAAGAAATGCTAACCTTGTTTCAGACTTTGAACAAAAGTTAGCCAAACTATCAGAAGAAGATTTAAATTTTATTAATTCACTAATGGCTAATAAAAAAGATATTGTTATAAATGATTTAGATATATCAAATGAAGAAGCAGAACTTCGCCTAACTGCTGGTAAAGTCTTAAATGCTTACAGTAAGGCTTCTAATCTTTTATTTGGTGGTAGTGCCGATCTATTTTCTAGTTGTAAAAATTATATAGAAGATGGCAAAGATTTTGAAGAATCTAACTATGCCGGTAAAAATATTTATTTTGGTGTAAGAGAACATGCTATGTCCTCAATCTTAAATGGTCTAAGTTTAGTAGGATATCGTGCATATGGGGCAACATTTTTAGCATTTAGTGATTATATGCGTCCAGCAATGCGCCTAGCTTGTATGATGCATCTACCAGTAACATATATTTTTACTCATGATTCTATTAGCGTCGGTGAAGATGGTCCAACTCATCAACCAATTGAACAATTAAACACTCTAAGAAATACTATTAATTTAGACGTTTATAGACCATGTGATGCCAATGAAGTGGCTGGTGTATACAAAATAATTATGTCATCAAATGATAATCCTAAGGCAATAGTTCTTACTAAGAGTCCTGTAAAGTGCCTAGAAAATACTTCTATAAATAATGTTAAATATGGCGGATATATCGTCAAAAAAGAGCAAAGACAATTAGATGGAATATTAATATCTTCTGGTGAAGAACTACACCAAGCCATAGAAATAAGTGATCGTCTTTTCACAAAAGGTTTTGACCTAAGAGTTGTGAGCATGCCTTCATTAAATACTTTTTTAAAACAAACAGATGAATATATAGATGAAATTTTACCAGTAGAAAAGAAAAAAATTGTTATCGAAAAAGCGCCAAGTGTTGTATGGAATAAACTAATATTTAATGACAAATATATAATATCACAAGAAGAATATGGAACTAGTGGTAAAAAAGATGATGTCTTAAAGAAATACGGCTTTGATACTGATAGTCTAGAAAAGAAAGTAGAAAATCTTATTAAATAATATAATTCGACAAAAAATATTGTTCTCAAATTTTATACTTAAATAGAAATAGGTGATAAAATGAGAACTTTTTTTGTATTTGATATTAGAGATGAATATTTAGCTTTATATTATAATTATGAAATTTCCCTTTATAATCTTTTAAAACAGGTATATAACATCAAAAAAGACAATATAATATATGGAAAACAGCTTTTTTGTCAATTAATAAAACCCCTTCCAAAAGAAGAATTAGATCGTCGCCTCTTTATTACATTACACCAAGACATTCCATATAGTAAAAGATGTAATATACATATATATAATAATTTCTACTTATCAGAAATAACTACTATGGAAGTAAAGAAAACATATATTAAAATAAGTAGTAGTAAAGATCAAAATTATTTTTTTAAAGGTTTATATAAAGAAAATCCTAATTTTTTTGTCTGTGACTTTGCAAATAACGACTATTTCTTTTTAAAAGATATTTATAAAAATAATAAATTAATAGGTACTTATTAAGACTTCATTATAACTCACCCTTTACGAATAAGGAAAAATCTAGTAAAATATAAGAGGAAAAGGAGAGATTATATGTTACATGATATATTATTAGTATTAATTGGTTTAATTATTGGAGCAGTTATTGGTTTTTTTATTGCCCGTACTGTTACAAAAAAATATTTAAAGAAAAATCCACCTATTAATGAAGCTATGATTAAAGATTTAATGAGTCAAATGGGTAGAAAGCCTAATCAAAAGCAAATAAATCAAATGATGAAATCTATGAGTAAATATATGTAATAGTTTTTTTCTGTTATAAGAAAAGAGGGTAGTATGGAAAAAGATAATAAAAAAATAACATCACGAGATGTTGACTTTGCTAAATGGTATACAGACGTTGTAAAAGCTGCTCATTTAGCAGATTATTCTTCTGTTAAAGGATGTATTGTTATAGAGCCAAACGGTTATGCCATTTGGGAAAAAATGCAAAGTATTTTGGATCAAGAATTTAAAAAATTAGGACATGTGAACTGCCAAATGCCTTTATTAATACCTGAAAATATGTTAAATAAAGAAAAAGATTTAGTAGAAGGTTTTGCCCCTGAAGTCGCTTGGGTAACAGAAGGTGGCAGTAAAAAATTGGATGAGAAACTTTGTATTCGTCCAACAAGTGAAACACTTTTCTGTGATTATTATCATAATCATGTTAAGTCTCATCGTGATTTGCCAATGTTATACAATCAGTGGTGTAATGTTTTCCGTTGGGAAAAAGAAACTAGACCATTCCTTAGAAGTCGTGAGTTCTTATGGCAAGAAGGTCACACAGTACATGCTACTAAAGAAGAAGCTGAAAAAGAAACAGATCAAATGATGGGAGTTTACCATGACTTTCATAATAATGTCTTAGCAATCCCTTCAATTAGAGGAAGAAAGACTGAAAAAGAAAAATTTTCTGGTGCTGAATATACACTAACAAATGAAGCTCTAATGTATAATGGAGTTAGTTTACAAGCTGGAACATCACATTATTTTGGACAGAAATTTTCTAAAGCTTATGATGTTAAATTTACTAATAAAGAAAATAAAGAAGAATATGTTTACCAAACATCATGGGGAACAACAACAAGAATGATTGGAGCTTTAATCATGGTTCATAGTGACGATTATGGTTTGGTTTTACCACCTCGTATTGCTCCAAAACAGGTAGTTATTATTCCAATTGGTAAAAGTGAAGAAGTAAAGGAGATAGCTGAAGAATATAAAGAAAAATTACTAAATAATGGTGTAGTTGCGTATATAGATGATACCGAAAAATCACCAGGTTTTAAATTTGCAGAAGCAGAAGTAAATGGAATTCCTGTAAGAATAGAAATTGGTGAACGCGATTTAGCACAAAATAAAATTGTTGTTGCAAGAAGAGACACTAGAGAAAAAATGGATGTTGCTAAGAATATTGATATTGTAAAATATACCAAAGATCTATTAGAAACAATCCAGCATGATATGTATGAAAGAGCAAAAGAACGAAGAGACAAATTGACATTTGAAGCTCATAATTTAGATGAAATGAAACAAATTCTTGAAACTCAACCAGGATTTATTCACGCTATGTGGTGCGGAAATCCTAAATGTGAAGAAAAAATTAAAGAAATCAGAGGTTGTAAATCAAGATGTATATTAGAAAATAAAAAACTTATTGATGATAAATGTGTTTGTTGTGGCAGCGAAGCCAAATATTATGTAGTTTGGGGAATCCAATATTAAAAGGCCTTTAGTAATAACTAAAGACCTTTTTACGTGTTATTAACAAAGCAATCAATGATACTAAGAATTTGTATATGATATTCTAAGTATGTAAAATGAGTACCATAAGGAAATATAATTAAGGCCGAATCTTTTATCTTTTTATTAAAAAAGTATCCATCTTTTAATGGTGTATCTATATCTCTCATTCCCCAAATTAACAAAACCTGACTGCTTATTTTATTAACATATTTTCTTAAATCTTCATTGATAACATTAGTAAAAGTTTTAATCATATTCTTTCCTAAATTATTATAGTCAGTAGAACCATATTTATTTTTAAGCCGTTTTAAATAATTTTTTCTAAAACACTTTGGCAAAAATACACTACATTTTTTTCTAAATTTATAAATTTTTTGTTTCAACCATCGTTTAATACTTTTTCTTCTAATTCCTGCTATATCCATAAGTATCATTTTCTCTATTTTAATATTAAAATAACCCGTTAAAATAATAGCTATTCTTCCACCAAAAGAATGGGCGAGTAAAACTGGATTGCTAATCTTTTCTGAAATCATAAACTCTTTTATTAAGAGGGCATAATCATAAATTGTTAAATCTCTACTTGGAAATTTAGTGTTTCCAAAACCAGGATAATCCATAATATAAATAGTATAAATATTTTTATAATACTCAATAATTTTATCAAAAGTCTTACGTGTTTCACCCCAACCAGGAAGTATTAACATTATATCTTTGCCATTTCCATATTTTTCATAATACATACGGATATCTTTGCTTTTAAAATACATAAAATCACCTACAGTAATATATGCAAGAAAAAATAATAGGAAAATGTAAAATTTAGTAAAATAAATATTATAAGGTTGTATAAAATATTAGATATGTGGTACAATATAATTGTCTAAAGGATGCGATACTAGCAATTATAAAACCGACTAAAGAGACGATAAGGGAATCTTGATAAAGTTTATCCGTGTTGAATGCCTGTTTATTAAATAGGAATCCTAAAGATAGACTAGAGATACCCACCTGTATATAAGAGCAGGTTTTATCGTTATGCCAAGAACGCTCCTTTGGCATTTTTTTTTGCATATTTTACATGTTTTTTTGTAAAATAACATGAAATATGTTATAATAAGCGATATATTGAGGTGATTTATATGCTAGTACTTCCTATAGTTAATCGTAACAGAATATTAAATGTTGGAGTAAATCTAAAAAATGCAGTAAAAGTAAGTGATGAATTTTATACAAAAGACATTAGACCAAGTGACATAGTTGTAAATGGTAATAGTTATTATGAATATTTAAACTTAAAACACCTTACAACATCAACAACATCATCAGTAATGGAATTTGTACGCCTAAGTTCTAAATCAGGGAATAAAAGCATTTTGATATCAACCAAAACAGATGACAATAATAAATATGACGTTTACAGAATTACTAAAATCACTGATAAAATTTCTGATGAGTTTGATAGTCTTATAGGAACCCTTATCCTAGATTTAAAAAATAGAACCCCAAATCAAAAGAATCGTTATCTTGACTTAAAAAAGCTTCAAGTGTTTGACATAATTTCAGAGTCTAGCTTAGAGAAAATAGAATATGCATCTGCCAATTTAGAACGATTAAATATTAGTAAATATATTTCTGATAATAATTTAGGTAAGTTATTCAGACTAATTAAAGATTTTGATCAATTTGATTTTACTATTATAAATAAATCAATCATTTCACTTGCTGATTTTGAAAGAATTTTAGAATTTTTAGAGCCAGTTAATAGTAAAGACTATATAAACTTAAAACACTATTATGACATTGCTATAAATAATCAAAGAGAATACTCTAAATTATCATATTTATATAAAACAGTTAGTAATAAACCTCTAGATCTAATTCATAGTGCCAAGAAAAAAGTAAAAGTTTATGAGGATGATGCAGCCTAATGAAAAGTATTAATGAAAACCGTTTTTTAAGATTAGAAGCCTATTTTGGAAAAGAAAAAGTAAACGACTTATCAAAAAAAACAATCCTTGTTCTAGGAGTAGGAGGAGTAGGAGGATATGTAGTTGAATCTCTTGCTCGTTCAAATATAGGTACCCTTATTTTAGTAGACTATGATACTGTTGATATAACAAATATCAATAGACAAATAATAGCGCTCTCATCAACAATAGGTAAATATAAAACAGAATGTTTTAAAGAAAGAATTAAAGATATAAATCCTCTATGTGAAGTAATCTGTATTAATAAATTAATTACCGAAGAGAATTATAAAGAACTATTTAACTATCATATAGATTATGTTGCTGATTGTTGTGATAGTATTAAAGTTAAAGAAAATGTAATTAAATATTGTCTTAAAAACAACATTAAAATAATTTCCTCTATGGGAACGGGAAATAGACAGAATCCTGAAGATTTAGAAATTATTGATGTGATGAAAACATCTGGTGATCCTATAGCACGAAGAATAAGAAAGTACCTAAAAGACCAAAAAATTAATAAAAAGCTATATGTAATGTGTAGTAGAGAAGTGCCCAAAAATAAAATTCATGGTGTAATACCCTCTAACTCATTTGTGCCTCCTAGTGCTGGATTACTTATTTCAAGTTATATTATAAAAACTCTTACTAAAGATAATAAACAATAATGAGGTGATGTATATGCCTAATAAATATTATATAAATGATGTGACAACTCCGACTATAGATTTGCGCTCACAAATTCAAAAAGAACTTAGAAGTTTAGAAAGAAAATGTAATATAAGAGTTGCTAATAAGGAGACTAGATTTAGTGACTTAAAAGACAACAAAAATTTTTATGAGCATGTAGAAGAAGAATATGAGGGAGCACTGCTTCTCGTTTTTCAGAAAATGAAAATAAAAAATTACAAAGAGTACAAATTATTATTAGGCATGTTTTATCATGACTTTTGTCTCATTAATAACAATGAAGAAAATGATTTTTATAATGAAGAAAAACAAATTTTTGAAGAATTTAAATCAAGTGTAAAAAATATGAATGATCTTTTAAATCAAATAGAAACTGTTCCTTCATATATTTGCGACTTTATATCATCATTTGAAGAGTTTCAGAAAATGTCATATTTTAATAAAAGAAAGTTATTTTTAGATAATAAAGATTTAAATGACTATTTAAAAAAATTTTTTCCTTATCATTACATAGAAGGATTTTGTTATACTTGTAGATATACACCAGAAGACATAAAAATATTATTTAATAAAAATTTAAAATATAATGAAGAAGAGGCCAAGAAAAAATCAGTATCAGAAATTTCTAGTACCCTTCATTCCTTATATTATAGTGACCCAGATAATTATTATGATTTAATGTTACCAATAATTAAAGAGTATTATAAAAACATGTTGTTTAAAAGTAAATATTATAAAGTTGACAATACTAATGATGAACTACTAAATAAAATAGAAAAATGGGATTTAGAATATTTGATGGCAGAAATTGGAGAAAATTTCACCTTTCAAGAAATTCTTATTTTAGAATTATACGATAGCATTTATAATTATACTGATACCTTTAAGTCTGAAGCAAATAGTAATTATATTAATAACTGTAAGCCAAAAATAAAACAAAAGTTAAAGAATGTCGGAGGAACAAGTACTTATGAATTTTAATAATGCCACATTCATTTTAAGAAATGAAATTTCTAATTTATTTAAAAAGGAATTATCTACATCAGATGATTATGATTTAATATGTGATAAAGTACTACCAATGTTTGAAGTATTAAAGGAAAATGAGAAATTATATCAAAGTATTATAAGTATTATTTTTTTAGATGATTATAAATTGTTATTTACTAGTATTATGGATAATAATTATGAAGAAGAAGATAAAGAAACCATTCGCTTTTATGAGGAAACTATTAATGATATTGATGATCTTGAGCTCTATATAAACGAGAATCCATATGATTTAATTGAAATGCTTAATTCATCTATTTTCTTTACATCTCTAGATTCAAGTGAACAAAGAAGAATACTAAACGATTGCAAACTAAAATATGATTATTTAAAGCAAGTCTCCAAATTACATATTCTTGATTATCTTTATTATGCCGCACCATTAACTCTACATGAATTTTTAGAAGAGTATGATGAAAGCATATCTTCGTCAAATAATGGTGACGTAGTAGAAGAAAATATTATATCTTTTTCAAACACCATGTCAGAATTATTCTTTTCAGATGAAATTTGTTATACAGATATTATATTAGACTTAATTAATAATTATAAAGAGAATGTCTTAAATAATGAGTTAATATGTGATACGGAACTAGAAGAGCTTTTAAATCCTCGCAATGATATAATTGCTATTTGCAATATTATTTATCAAAATGAGAATATAAGGCACAAGCTATTGAGAATGTATTTAAATATTAAGAGGCCTAATTCTGCAAATAAAGATTATAGTAAAATTAAAAAGAACAAATAAAAAGAGATTACATTTTAAAATGTGTAACCTCTTTTAAAATTTTCTATATAATCCGATTGCCTTACCTAAGATAGTAACCTTATCCAAAATAATTGGAGCCATGGTATCATTTTCTGGTTGCAATCTGAAATGATCTTTTTCCTTGTAAAAAGTCTTCACTGTAACTTCATTATTTTCATTCATCGCTACAACTGTTTCTCCATTAACAGCTGTATTTTTTCTTTCTACGATTAAAATGTCACCATCATATATTCCGACATTAATCATACTTTCACCACTTACCTTTAAAGTAAATACCTCTTTTTTGCCAGCAATCAAGTTAGCAGGTAAAGGAAAGAACTCGTTAGGCATCTCAATAGCTTCTATAGGAGAACCAGCTGTAACCTTTCCAAGTAGAGGAACATCAACAATATCATCATCTTTTTGTAAAAATTCATTTTCTACTAACAATTTAATAGTTCTGTTTTTTCCATTACCTTTCTCAATATATCCCTTTTCTGCTAATTTATTTAAATGAAAATGCGTAGTCGCAGGCGATGACAAATGAGCAGCCTCTCCAATTTCCCTAACAGTAGGAGGAAAACCTCTTTCAGCTATCAATTTTTTTAAGACTTGTAGGATATTATACTGACTTTCGGTAAGTTTTTCCATATTATCACTCCTCGCTAAAATAATATTAACATTTTAATTGTAAAATGTCAAACAAATGTTTAAAAAGCAATTGACACGAACAAATGTATTAGATATAATTTAAGTGTAATTGAAGGGAGATGTTATTATGGAAAAAGTATTAAAGAAGGGTTTTAGTTTATTAGGTATATATATAATATTTTTAATAATAGTATTTTTGATGAGTGATAGAATAATGAGGCTTGATAAACAAGATGTTTATAGGAACACTAATGGTTCAGTTACAATTATAAAATAAATATATTAACTACAAAAAGTATGTTATAATTGAGTAGGTGATATAACATGAAGAAAGTAATTTTAGTAGATGGTAATAATCTATTATTTAGGAGTTTTTATGCAACTAGTTATAGTGGCAATATAATGCGTAATGGGAAGGGGTTTCCTACTAATGCATTATATGGATTTATCAATATGATGAATAAAATTATTAAAGAAGAAAGCCCAAGCTATATTTTAGTTGCTTTTGATAAAGGTAAGACATTTAGACACGACAAATATGATGACTATAAGGCAGGAAGACAGGCCATGCCAGAAGAGTTAAAATTACAATTTCCAAAGGCTAAAGAAGTTTTAGATACCATGGGAATAAAACACTTTGAAATTGATAATTATGAAGCAGATGATATAATTGGTACTTTAGCAAAAATAGTCGATGAAGAAGACCAATTTATAGCAACTATTGTTAGTAGTGATAAAGATTTATTACAACTAATAAGTGATGAAGTAATTGTAAAATTATTAAAACAAAGCGGTCATATCATGATGGATAAGGAGGAGTTTAGAAAAACTTATAAAGTAGATCCAATTAAAATGATTGATTTGAAGTCACTTATGGGAGATCCAAGTGACCATATACCAGGAGTTAAAGGAATAGGAGAAAAAACAGCTATTAATTTACTAGAAAAGTATGGTAGTTTGGATGGTGTTTATGAAAATCTTGAAGGTATTTCTCCTAAAACTCGCGAAAAGTTGATTACTGATAAAGAAAATGCATATATGAGTTATGATTTGGCAACCATTTATCGTGAGGTACCCATTGACTTTACTTTAGAAGATTGCAAATATAATGGTTATGATTTTCAAAAATTTAAATCCATACTTGAAGAATTAGAATTTCACTCTCTATTAAGAAAAATTAATTTTGATATGAATAGTAATGATAGTTTTACAGAAAAAATGCCAAAAAAAGAGGATAAAATTCTACTTTCTGATATCTCTACATTAGGAGTTAAACCATTTTCCTTTTATTTAGAAACAAGAGGACCAGTTTATAGTAAGAGTACTATTTTAGGTGTTGGAATATATGATGGAGAAAAAGGCTATTTTCTATCACCACAAGATATTGAAGAACATAAAGATTTATTTCAAGGTAGTTCTTCTAAAATGACATACGATCTGAAAAAAAGTATAGTAGTTTTAAATAATTTAGGTATTAAAATTAATAATTGCAATTATGATGCCATGATTGGAATGTATTTATTAGATTATACAGTTAAAGATGACATTAGTTTTGTAGCTAGTAATTTTGATTATAACATTACTCCATACGAAGATTCATATGGTACAGAAAAAAGACCTAAAGATGTAGATTTAGAAACTTTAAAACAACTTTGTTGCAGTAAAGCAAAGTTCATTTATGAAACAAAAGAACAAGTTATAAATGAATTAAAAGAAAATGAAGAAGAATCATTATTTAAAGATATAGAAATGCCCCTTACAACAGTACTTGCAGATATGGAAATTACTGGAATTAAAGTTGACAAAGAATATTTAGGGGTAATTGAAATAGAATTAAAGAAAAAAATGGATGAATTGGAAAAAGACATTTATAGTGATGCAATGTGTGAATTTAATATTATGAGTCCATCACAGCTTGCCAAAGTCTTATTTGAAGATTTAAAAATAAGATATCCAAAGAAAACAAAGGATAATAAATACTCTACTAGTAAGGACATTTTAGATAAAATTATATATGAGCATCCAATAGTTCCAAAGATTCTTGAATATAGAACATTAGCTAAACTATATACAAATTATGCTGTAGGGTTAAAGGCAGAAGTAAGAGATGATGGAAGGATTCATACAATCTTCACGCAAACTCTAACTCGTACAGGTAGATTATCTAGTATAAGTCCTAATTTACAAAATATTCCAGCCAGAAGTGATTTTTCAAAGCTTATTCGAAAAGCTTTCATTGCAGACGAAGATTCAGTATTAATGTCTAGTGATTATTCCCAAGTAGAATTACGTGTTTTTGCTTCTATGTCTAACGAAAAGAATTTAATAGATGCATTTAAAGAAGGGAAAGATATTCACGCCAAAACAGCTTCAGAGATATTTAAAGTACCAATTGAAGAGGTTACTAAAGACATGCGAAGAAGTGCAAAAGCAGTTAATTTTGGTATTTTATATGGAATTAGCAGCTTTGGTTTATCAGAAGATTTAGGAATAGATATGAAAGAAGCTAAAAACTTCATTGAAAATTATCTAAATACTTTCCCCGGAATCCACGAATTTATGGAGCAAGAGAAAAAAGATGCCTATGAAAAAGGGTATGTTAGAACATTAATGAACAGAAAAAGAGTTGTTGAAGAACTTAAGAGTAAAAATTATATGATCAGAAGCAGTGGTGAAAGAATGGCTCTAAATACTCCAATTCAAGGAACAGCTGCCGACATATTAAAGAAAGCTATGGTTGCAATTTATAATGAATTTAATAAACGTGGTCTAAAAAGTAAAATGTTAATTCAAGTACACGATGAACTTGTATTTAATGTCATAAAAAGCGAGTTAGAAGAAGTAAAGCAAATAGTAAAAGATATAATGGAAAATACATTTACTTTGAAGGTTCCATTAAAAGTAGATATTGAAATAGGTAACAATTGGTATGAAGCAAAATAAATAAGATGGGAAGTGAATACTATGCCAGAAAAACCAGAAGTAATGACAGTCGTAAAAAATTTGATACCGAGAATTGTAGGAAAAAGAATAACTGATTGTGCTATTTATTGGGACAATATAATAGCATCTCCTACACCCAAAGAGTTTAAAAAGAAAATAATAGGTCAAAAAATTAATAGTATTACCACTAGGGGAAAATTTATAGTTATTGAATTGGATGATTATTCTCTACTTATACATCTTAGAATGGAAGGAAAATTTTTTTTCAGAAATAAAGGAGATGAAATCACTAAACATGAACATGTAGAATTTATTTTGGATGATGAAATAAGTTTTAGATATCATGATGTAAGAAAATTTGGGAAAATGTATCTTATTCCGAAAGAGGATACTTATAAAGTAAAGCCTTTAAGTGAACTAGGAAAAGAATTTTATGATGATATAACAGAGGACTATTTATTTGATAAGATTCACAAGTTAAAATTACCAATAAAAACAATTTTACTTAATCAAAATATTATTTGTGGTATAGGTAACATCTATGATGATGAAATACTATTCAAAAGTGGGATTTCTCCTATGCGTAGAGGTTGTGATATATCACGCAATGAATGTTTAACAATTATTAATAATACAAAAATAATCTTAAGTGAGGCAGTAAAACTTGGAGGAACTACAATTAAAAGTTTTACATCTAGTGAAGGAGTTCATGGCCTTTTTCAAGCAAAACTTAATGTACATGGTAAGAAAAATGCTCTATGTCCAACCTGTAATAGCCAAATTATAGTAACCCATATTAATGGAAGGGGTACATATTATTGCCCAAAATGTCAAAAATAAAAAATAAGACTATATTTTTCAGAGAAAATGTTATATAATAAATCTGCTGAAGAAAAGTAAAGGAGTGTTATATATGAAAAAAACAAAAATTGTTTGCAGCATCGGCCCTGCATCAAATCAACCTGATGTAATGGAAAAGATGGTTCTAGCTGGAATGAATGTAGCTCGTGTAAATTTCACTCACGCTACATTAGAGGAAAGAAAACTTGCTATTTCATCAGTTCGTGAAGTAAGAAAAAGAACTGGAATGAACGTAGCAATTCTTTGGGATACTAAAGGACCAGAATTCAGAAGTGGTATGTTAGAAAATGACAAAATCGAATTAGTAGAAGGTAAAACAATTCGTATGGTTAAAGAAGAAGTTCTTGGAACTGAAGAAAAATTTTCAACTAACCATCCTGAAGCAATCTCATCATTAAAAGTAGGAGATACTATTTTACTAGAAAACGCTAAAATGAGATTAGTAGTAGAATCAGTAGAAGATGATGGAGTTACTTGTAAAATATTAGCAGGTGGAGTTTTAGGAAACCGCAAGAGTATGAGTGTACCTGGCGTTAAATTAAATATTCCATATGTTAGTGACTTAGATCGTGAAGATTTAAAATATGCATGCGAAAATGGAGGAGAATATCTTGCTATTTCATTTGTTTCATGCAAAGAAGATGTACTAGAAATAAAGAAAATATTAAGAGAACATAATCGTGAAGATTTACAAATCATTTGTAAGATTGAAAGCCAATTAGGTATAGATAACTTAAAAGAAATCTTAGAGGTATCTGATGGTGTTATGGTTGCTCGTGGAGACTTAGGTACTGAAATACCTAGTGAAATGTTACCAATCGTTCAAAAACGTATGATTAGAACAGCACGTCAAATGGGCAAAATTGCTATAGTAGCAACAGAAATGCTTGAAACAATGATGGAAAATAACCGCCCAAAAAGAGCAGAAACTAGTGATATCGCTAATGCAGTTTTAGATGGTACTGATGCAGTTATGTTATCAGGTGAAACAACTGTTGGAAAGCATCCAGTTGAAACAGTACAAGCTATGTCTAATATCTGTGAAACAACAGAGAAATACGCTGCATTTGATTATATTTCAATAAAAAAACAAGCCGACAATGTACCAAGTGCTATTGCTGAATGTGTTGTAGAAAGTGCTAATCGCTTAGATGCAAAATTAATATGTGCTGCTACAATTACTGGTTCAACAGCTAGATTAATTAGTAACTTAAAACCAAATGCACTCATTTTAGGTTTATGTCCAGATGAAAAAACAGGTAGACGTTTTGCTTTGAACTGGGGATGTTATCCAGTAATATTACCAGTTTGTAGTTCAACAGATGAAGTATTAGATAAAAGTATTAAATGTGCTAAAGAAAAAATGGAACTAGAAAAAGGAGACATAATTGTAATAACAGGAAGTTTCCCTAACACTGGTGATAATAGACAAACTAACCTAATGAAAATAGAAGAAATTAAAGATTAGTTTTTAAAAGACCTCGAAGGTCTTTTTTGTTGAATATTATAAAAAAACAATACATAGTTTATATCAAAATAAAAAAATCCATTGTCTAGCTAATTAAAGCCTCATGGATTTTTTCTTCTATATTATCAACATCGATTGCCTCAATTCTATCTACGCGACATTTTTCAGAAATTAAAATAGCCTCAACTTTTTTTGCTGCTACGTCTAAATCATCATTGACCACAACATAATTATATTTGCTTACTTCATTAATCTCTTCATATGCTCTTAAGAATCGTTTATCAATCTTTGCCTTATCCTCTGTGCCACGATTTTCAAGTCTTCTTTTAAGCTCTTTCATAGTAGGAGGAAGAATAAAGATAAATAATGTATCCGGTAAAATTTCCTTTATTTGTAAAGCGCCTTGAATTTCAATCACTAATATTACGTCATCACCATTATTTAAATGTTTTTCAATGCTTTCTAGTGGAGTACCATAGTAATTATCGGCATATTTTGCATATTCTAACAGTTTATTTTGTCTTATTTTTTCTTCAAATTCTTCCTTTGTTAAGAAAAAATAATCAACTCCATCTTTTTCTAAGGGTCTTGGTTTTCTACTAGTGCAAGAAATTGATAACCATAAATCATTTCTCTTTTCAAGTAACTTTTTAACAATAGAATCCTTTCCACAAGCCGATGGCCCAGATACTACATAAAGTTGTCCCTTTTTTTTAGTTCTTAACATATTACTTTTCATTATTTTCTCCTCCCAAGTGATTATTATATTCTTCTAAAATTAAATTTCTATCATTATTAATCAAACCATAAATACTTGTTGTTTTAAGTTCCAAGTCTAAAATAGGACTAAAGTCTCTTTTGAAACGACTAAGTATTGGTAAATTAACCTCTTTTTTTACCTTATTAAGATAGTTTCTTCCTTTATCGTTAAAACCAAGTATTCTTATATAATCAATTTCTCTCATACTTTTAGACATTTCTTTAGTAAATCCAACTAAAATATGTAATAACATTCTATTAATTCTATTATAAGTATATCTTTTAGATTTCACACTATCAATTAGTTCATCGTATGAAGTACTGCAAACAACTTCTTTTTTTAATTTTTTATCAATACCTTCATCAACACCTTGATAGCTAGACAGATCTTTATCAGTTAAAATTCGATATTTAAGTAAAGAAAAATATTTTTCCTTAAAATGTAAATTATCATAATCTAAATACTTAATAACTGCTTCAGGTACTGCCTTTCTAACATCTAAACCATTTTCTAAAGCTTTTCTAATTGCAGTAGCACTACTTATATTGTTTAACACATCATCATGATAATCAGTAGTTCTTTTAATACATATTGGTTTTATATTATAATTGTTCTTTAAGATAGTCTTTATATAACTAATTCCTAATAAATCATTGGGAGTATCTATTCTTTTGCCAGTTAAATCATATAAGGCATTACTAACTGCAGTAGGATAATTTAGCCCAAACTTAGAATAAATTTTAACCAATTTATCAAAATCTTCATTTTGAACCTGGCATTTAGCAATCGCTTCCAAGTCATCAAGATTATCATTTTCACTTCCAAAAACGATCTTTGAAACTTTCAATGCTTCAAGAAGACTAATAGCTCCATAAGCAAAAAAATCAGCCGATTGTGTTGCGAATACAAAAGGAAGCTCAACGATAAGATCAATTCCCATTTCCTTAGCAATCTTTACCTTTGTCCATTTATCAATTATTGAAAAATCTCCTCGCTGAGTAAAATTTCCACTTAACACCAAAACAATCGTATCATTAGGATATAGTTTTCTAATACTATTTAAATGATACAAATGACCATTATGAAAGGGATTATATTCACATACAATACCAACACTTGCCACAAAACCACTTCCTTTAATATTACTTTATTTTAACATATATTAGTAAAAATACCAACATGAAAATAATTGACTATTAATTACTTTTTTGGTATTATAGCAACTAAATAAAGGCGTACAAATACCTTAAAAAGAAAAGGTGATAATAATGAATCCAGAAATAAAAGTTATAGAGGATATTAGAAAAGGAAACAAAAGTCTAGAAAACAATTTACTAACTTGCTTGTATCCGTTATGCGATAAAACTTATAAAAAATTTAAGTTTATGAATATAGATGAGGAAACATTTAAAAGTTTATTTTTTAGAGAAGTAAAACGTACCATATATAATATGGATTTAAACAAAATATCAAATGTTACGTTTAAAAAGTACTTTTCATGCTTATTTCAAAATAAACTTTTTGAATATGCAAGTAAGTTAACGGAATTGGGAGATTATTCTGTTGTTACAAACTATATAAATTCTAATTGCAAAAATACCCAAAATAAAGAAGAAATTTTAAAGAATCTAAATAGTTTAAGTTTACTCCTAAAAAAAATAAATTGTTTTAATGAAAAGGTGTTACTTGGAGTATATAAAGAATCTAGAAAACTAAGAACATATATAGTTCGGATTTTAAATGAATTAGAAGATGATGAATTGGATGTATTAAAGAATAATGAATATCTTTGGAAAATGCTTAGTTTTTATTTTGAGTTAAACAATATTTATTTAGAAGACGATATAGCCTTAGAAATACCAGTAAATGAGGAAGAAGAGGAAAATATAAGTACTGAGTATGATACGAATTTAGTTAAGCAATATTTTAAAGAGATAGGTAAATACAAAATATTAACAGCGCCTCTTGAGAAAGAATTATTTATAAAATATAAGAACGGTGACATGAAGGCAAGGGAATTATTAATTAACAGCAATCTTCGGTTAGTGGCTAGTATAGCTAGAAAATACTTGGTTAGAGGAATATCTTATATAGATCTAATTCAGGCCGGTAATCTAGGCTTAATTGATGCTGTTGAAAATTTTGATGTTGATAGAGGATTTAGATTTACAACTTTTGCAACTGCTAGAATAATAAGACCAATATTACAAGAAATAGAAAAACATGGAAGAAATATTAAACTACCTAACAAAATTTATACAGATATACAAAAATTAACTAAAATAACAAGAGAACTAACCATAGATTTAAAAAGAGAGCCAACATTAGAAGAACTAGCGCAAAAAATGGATAAATCTGTAACAGAAATAGCAGAACTAAAACTCATAAAGGATGATACAGTTAGTCTAAATCAGAGTGTGACTGAAGAATATGATGCAGTATTGCTCGATTTCATAAAGTCAGATGAAAATGTTGAAGAACAGGTTATGATATCTTCAGTCGCAACAGATTTAATGGATTTTATAAATAGTGGTATCCTAGAACCTCGTGAAAGAGATGTTATAACATATAGATATGGTCTAAACGGGAAAACGCCTCTTCAACTTGAAGAAATAGGTAAAATTTTAAATATAAGTAGACAAAGAGTATGTGTTATAGAACAGAAAGTCCTAAAAAAATTGCGTATTGCCATAAAAAGAACCCCATTAAAAGAGTTAGATCCTACAAAAACATTTGATAACAGAGAACAAAAATTATTAAGATTTGACCCTGCAAGATTTCATAACAACAAGCAAAAAAAATAACACTTGAAGAAAAGTAAAAAAAAGTATATAATGTATACGGATGTGATGTTATGGATAAAATTGATCTAACTTTATTGCATACTAATTCCATAGATAAAATAGTAATTGATGAAATTGTTAATATACCTCAAGATTACTACAAGGAAACAGATGTTAAAAAATTAGATAATGTGAAAGTAGTTGGCGAAATAACTAGACAAACAGATGATATTGACTATGTTGATTTAGATGTAAGTGGTGTTATGATCCTACAAGATTCTATTTCCCTTGAAGACATAGAATATCCATTTTCTCTTAAAATAGAAGGGGATTTAAAAGAATTTATTACAAATTTGGAAAATTCTCTTGATATTATTGAACTTTTGTGGGAAAATATTGTTCTAGAGATTCCCTTGAAATATACTAAGGTCGAGGATCTCAGTAAATTTCATGGAGATGGATGGAAACTTGTGAGTGAAGAAGAAGCTACTACTAGTCATAATCCGTTTAATGAATTATTAAAAAATATAGAAGAGGAGTGAGAATATGATGAAATTAAATATTCAATTATTTGCTGTACCATTCCGTAAAGTTTCAAAAACAAGAAAAAGAATGAGAAGAGCTCATAATGCAATGGAAATGCCAGGAGTTACTAAATGTAGCACTTGTGGTGAAGTAATTAAACCACATAGAGTTTGTCCAAAATGTGGTAGTTACAAAGGAAAAGAAGTAGTAAGTGTTAAAGAAGCAGCTTAATGCTTTTTTTTTGCACTAATCATTGACGAATATTTGTTTGATATGATATATTTAATATACTTAAGGTGTTAGGAGGAAACGATAGATGATAAAATTAAAAGAAGCTAATACGTTATATATATGTACTAATGAAAAAAAAGAAATTTTATTAAAGCAAATGTCACATGATAAAGAAATATTCGATATTAAATTTATGACTTTAAATGAATTTATGGAACAATATTTTTTTAAATATAATGTTAATATTTATCCATACCTAATGGAAAAGTATAATATTTCATTTTCGGTAGCTAAAGAATATTTAAAATATTTATATTATATTGATCTTAATAATAATTATGATAGTAAAAAGATATCTTTTCTTCAAGAAATGAAAAAAGATTTAACAAATAATAACATTCTTATTGAAAATAAACAGTTTAAAGAATATTTAAATTCTAAGAATATATATGTAGATGCTAGCTGTAAAATAGATAATTATTTAGAAAAAATATTTACATCATTAAATGCTAAAATTTTAACATTATCACCTAAAGAAAAAAACATAACAGTTACGCAAGCAGCTGATATTGAAGAAGAGGTAAATAATGTAATAATTAAAATCCTAGAGTTAGTTGATAATGAAGTATCCTTAAATCATATTTTCCTAACTAACATTAGCGCAGACTATTTTTATATATTAAAAAAACTATTTAAAATGTATAATATTCCTCTTGAACTTAATGAAAATATATCCATAAATAGTGTTCCAATAATTAAAGAGTATTTTATTACTAAAAAATTACCAGAATATAACAATGAAAACAAAAGCATCATTAAACCCTTCATTTCCTTATTAAATAAATATACTTCCATAAGTAGTAGTAAATACTATAAAGAAATTCTTAAAGAAGAGTTAAAGAAAACATATATTTTACCACCTAAATATCAAGAAAGTATTAAAGTAAAGGACTTTTCAAACCTAGAAGTAGAGGATGATGATTATGTCTTTTTATTAGGATTTAACGAAGGTGTTTTACCATCTCTTCATAAAGACGAAGACTATTTGAGCGATTCTGATAAAGAAATTTTAGGAATGTCAACTAGTGTTTTAGAAAATGAAAATTCAAAAAAAAGAACATATCAAAAAATTACCGATATCAAAAATATCTATATCAGTTATAAACTACATAGTTTTGATGATGAATTTTATCCCAGCAGCATGATTGAAGATTATAGCATGAATATTTCCAAAATTCCGCTACAAAATATGCATCTATCAAATTCTTATAATCGAAGAAAATTATGCCTTTTATTAGATGAGTATAATAAATATAAAGTTGTCCATAGTGATTTAAAGACATTACAGAAAACATATAAAGACATTATGTATAATAGCTATAATCATAGTTTTAAAAGTATTTCTAATCTTGATTATCTAAACTATATTCATAAACCTTTAAAACTTTCTTATACTAGTATAAATTCTTATAACCTATGTCCATTCAGTTATTACTTAAAGTATGTATTAAAAATAGATCCGTTTGAGGAAAGTTTTCAGGCATTAGTAGGTAGCTTGTATCATAAAGTACTTTCAACTTGTTTTGATGAAAATTTTGACTTTGAATATGTTTGGCAGAAATTTTTGCAAAATAAAACTTTGTCTGCTAAAGAAAACTTTTTGCTAAAAAGATTAAAAAAAGAACTATTAGAAATAATTGATGTCTTAAAAGAACAAAAAATGTATACTGATTTTAAAAGTGCCTATTATGAAAAAGAAATTACCATACCATTAGCAAAATATAAAATAGGTTCTTATTTCACGGGTATTATTGATAAAATAATGTTTTACCAAAACATGGAGGACACATATTATGCCTTAATTGATTATAAGACTGGTTCTTTTCCGACATCTCTTAATAACTTAAAATATGGTTTAGATATGCAGTTACCAATCTATCTATATTTAGTTGAAAATAGTGAGGTATTTAAAAACCCTATTTTTGCAGGATTCTATTTTCAAAAAGTTTCATTAGGAAGTATAACAACTACCAACAGTAAAGATTATAAAACCGTCGTAGAAGATAAATTAAAGTTAAAGGGTTATAGTACCAGTGATGAAGATATACTTTCTCACTTTGATCACAATTATACTAAAAGTAATATTATATCGGGAATGAGTATTACCAAAAATGGTTTTAGCAGATATGCTAAACTCTTATCTGAAGACGATGTTTATAATATTTTAAATTATACAAAAGATAAAATAGAAGAAAGCTCAATAAATATTATTGATAGTAATTTTGATATTAAGCCTAAAGTTATTCAGGATGATTATAAAGCCTGCAAAAATTGTAAATTTAAAGACATATGTTACAAGGTAGAAGAAGATTATGATCGACTAGAAAAAGTAGAAAATTTAGAATTTTTAGGAGGTGATATAAATGGCTAATAGATGGACCAATGAACAGCTTCAAGCAATTAATGTAGAAGGCTGCAATGTTATAGTATCAGCTGGAGCTGGTAGTGGTAAAACTGCCGTTTTAACTCAAAGAGTATTAAGAAAAATTAAAAGTAATATTCCCATTAATAAACTATTAATTTTAACATTTACAAAGGCTGCAGCAAAAGAAATGAAAGATAGAATTAGAAGAACCCTAAAAAAAGAAGGCTTTAATGAACAGTTAAAATTATTAGATTCAGCATATATCACTACATTTGATAGTTTTAGTCTATCTGTAGTAAAGAAATATCACATTAATCTAGGAATAAATAAGGATATTAAAGTAACCGATGCCGCTCTTATTAATATAAGAAAAAAGGAAATATTAGATTCTATTTTTGACAAGAAATATCAAGAAAGTTCTGAAAGGTTTCAAAAACTAATAGAGCATTTTGCCTTAAAAGATGACAAAGAATTAAAAGAAATGATTCTATCCATTAGTAACAAACTAGATTTGCGTTATGATAAATTTGAATATCTTCATAACTATGATAATTTATATTATAGTGCAAATGCTATTTCTTCATCTGTTGATGATTATTTGTCTCTTATAAAAAAAGATCTTAGCATTTTAAGAGAATTGGTACAAGAAATATCAGAACATTTAGATAGCAAGGATCTAGAAAAAATCTATTTAAAAACAGACAGCATTCTTAATAGTAAAAATTATGATGAAATCAAAAATAGTTTATTAGATTGTAAATTACCACCTAAAAATAATAACTACGATGAAGAAGCCGTAATCCTAAAGGAAAGTATTAAAAGTGTTCTTGATGATCTAAAAGACTTATGCAATTATACAGACATTGAAGAAATGAAAAAAGACTTACTAGCAACAAAAAGTGATACTCTAGAAGTAGTAGATATAATTTTAAAATTACAAACTATATTTAAAGAGGTTAAGGAAAAAGAACAATTATACGACTTTAATGACATTAGTCACCTAGCAATCAAATTAGTCTTAGAGCATCCTGATGTAAGAGAAGAAATAAAAAATAGTTTTCAAGAAATTCTAATAGATGAGTATCAGGATACTAGTGATACACAGGAAATGTTTATTAGTCAAATTTCAAATAACAATGTCTACATGGTAGGAGATATTAAACAATCTATTTATCGTTTTAGAAATGCTAATCCATATATATTTAAAGAAAAATATGACAGTTATAATCAGGATCCTACTAAAGGTAGAAAAATAGATCTTAACAAAAACTTCAGATCCCGCTTTGAAGTGCTTGATAATATTAACCTATTATTTTCATATATTATGGATGATGAAATAGGTGGAGCCGATTATAAAAAAGAGCATAAAATGGTTTTTGGAAATACTACTTATATAAATGAGGGAAAAACAGAACAGAATTATAATATGGTTTTGAAGACATATGAAGCAGGAGATGACTTTAAGAATATTGTTAAAGAAGCATTTATCATTGGTAATGACATAAAGAATAAAATAGATAACCACTATCAAATATTTGATAAAGATGAAAAAATATTAAAGGATGCCTCATATAATGATTTCGCCATACTGTTGGACGTTAAAAAGAATTTTGATCTTTATAAACAAATTTTTGAATATTTAGATATACCATTAACTTTATATCGTGATGAAGACTTAACTTCATCGACTGATTTAAACATTATTAGAAACTTATTAAAATTAGTATTACTAGTTCATGATGATACTTATGATACCGAGTTTAAATACGTTTATACATCCATTGCTAGAAGTTTTTTATTTAATATAGATGATGCATACATATTTGATACATTTAAGGATAATAGTTTTAGATCCTCTGATATTGTAAAAAAAGCCTTAACTTTAAAAGAGAAAATAGATATCCTACCTTTAGAAACCATATTTTATGATATTTTAAATGAATATAATTATGAAGAAAAAGTATTATTAACTACAAACATTATGGAAAAAGAGAAAAGAATAGAATATCTTACTAACTTAGTCCGTGATTTATCTTCTAAAGATTATAACATATATGACTTTGTTTATTATCTTGATCAGGTTATAGAAGATGGATATAGTATAAAATACAAAATTAATCAAGATACTTGTAATAGTGTTAAAATAATGTCTATTCATGCTTCAAAAGGACTTGAATTTCCTATTTGTTATTTTGCTAACTTAGAAAATAAGTTTAACCAAATGGCACTAAGAGAAAAGATTAGTTATGATAATGAACTAGGAATTTTACTTCCTGTAGTAACAAGCGAAGTAATTCCAACAATTAGAACCAAGCTGTATAAGACTAAGATAAAAAAAGAAGATATAAGTGAAAAAATAAGACTATTTTATGTTGCTTTAACTAGGTGCAAAGAAGAAATTATCATAGTAGCAAAAGAAGATGAAGAAACATCACTTACAACTGATATAGTTCCTAATCTTGTGAGAGAAAAATACACTTCCTTTAGTAGTATTATAAAAAGTATTAATAGTATTTTAAATCCATATATAGAAAAGTGTGTTGACGTAGATTATACTAAAGATTATTTGTTAAGTATTCAAAGTAAAAAGTTAGATGTATCAAACGCTGATACGTTACAAGTTACAGAAAGGCACTTCATTTGTGACACTAAGCAAGAAAAGAATTTTTCTAAAAATACTATCCATCTGTTAACATCAGATGAAGAAAAAGAGTTAGAATTTGGTACCAAGGTTCATATGATATTAGAACAATTGGACTTTAAAAATCCTAATTTAGATCATCTAGATATTTCTAGCTATATCAAAAAGAAAATAGAAAAATTTTTAAATCAAAATCTAATTAAAAACAATCTAAATTCTAAAATCATAAAAGAGTATGAATTTATGGATACTACAAATGATATAGATAGTCACGGTATAATTGATTTATTAATTGAAAATGATGAAGAAGTAATAATAATAGATTATAAATTAAATAATATTGTAGATGATGCTTATAAAAAACAATTATTAGGTTATAAAGACATGATAAAGAAGAAAACAGCAAAACCTATAAAGACCTACTTATATTCTATTATTCAAGAAGAATTTAAAGAAATAAAAGATTCAGATTAAATAATGTCTGAATCTTTTTAATAAAAATTATATGGATTTAAGGCTGTACCACCATAATAGGGATAACCAGTCCAAATAGAAAAATGTAAGTGAACACCTGTCGCTCTTCCTGTAGCGCCAGCTCCACCAATTACAACGCCTTTGCCAACTCTTTGACCATTATAAACATATATACTAGTAAGGTGAGCATACATTGCATACTTTCCATCATCATTTTTTACAATAATATAATTACCATTTACTGGAGTATAACTAGCTGTAACAACTTGTCCACTAAAAACAGTATATATATTTGAGTTATAACCTATACCAGCAATATCAATTCCATCATGTCCGTAAGAAAAATATGTTGAAATATAATAATTACCATTTGTTGGCCAACAATAACTATTATCTATAGGTACATTATTGCTTACTGGAGTAGCTAAATTATTATTATTGTTATCAACACTTGTTTTATTTTCGTTAGCTGTCTCATTATTGTTATTTATGTTATACTCCACAAAACTTAAACTATTATTATCCGCTTTAAAATGATTTTTAATATTAGGCATAAAAATATATAATGCACTACCGGATGTAAAAACAAATAAAACTAAAATAAGTCTTAAAATTAATTTCTTATGTTTAATTGCGCCCCTTAAAACTCTAAACTTCTTAAGAATATAGTTATCAATATAGTTTTTAAAGCGCATTTTTACAAAATTAATCTTATTAGAAATAATTTTTAAAATATATGTAGCAATCTTTCTAACTAACTTTTTAATTAAATTCCATAATTTATCAAGCATATAGTATTCCCCTTCAGAGTACATATAATAACAAAAAAACGTCATTTTGTAAATAAATATTTTCTTTTTCTTTTCATAATTAGCTTTTTATGATACAATCAACACGTAGAAAGAAGGAATTAATATGGACGAAAAAACATTAGTATTTGGACATAGAAAACCAGATACAGATTCAATAACTGCTAGTATCAGCCTATCATATTTAAAAAATCAGTTAGGTGAGAACACAGAACCACGTGCTTTAGGTAGCCTAAACAAAGAAACAAAATACGCCCTAAATTATTTCGGAGTAGAAGAACCAGATTATTTAAATGACGTAAAATTGCAATTAAAAGATATCAACTATCATAAAGATTTCATTCTAGATGAAAAAGAAACTATCTATGATGGTTATAAGTATATGTTAAAAGAAGGATTAACAGGTATTCCTATAGTTAAAGGTGAACGTGATTTTGTAGGACTTTTAACAATGAAAGATTTATCAAGGGCCTTTTTAAATGCAGATGATAATAAAATATTTACATCATATGATAATATTATAAAAGTATTAAATGGTAGTAAAATAAGTAAAGTAGATGAAGAAATAAAAGGAAAACTATTAGTAGGGGCTTATGAAACAGATACCTTCAAAAAAAATATTGAATTAGATAAAGAAATTATCTTAATAGTTGGAGATAGACAAGAAATAATAGAACATGCTATTTCATCTGGTGTACAGTTAATTGTAATAGCTGGAAATGGTAATATAAAAGAAAGTCTTATTAAAGAAGCAGAAAATAATCAAGTAAATATTATTAGAACACCATATGATACTTATCATACTTCTAAACTAATATCTTTAAGTAGTTATTTAAAAACAATGGTATGTAGTTATAATCCAACTAAGTTTGAACAAACAGATTATGTTGATACAATATTAGACATAAATAATAAACTACGTCATACAAATTATCCAGTAGTAGATAAAGACAATAAATGTTTAGGGCTATTACGTATTACTGATTTATCAGATAAGAAACCTAAAAAAGTAATATTAGTTGATCATAATGAAAAAATTCAAAGCGCTGAAGGTATAGAAGAAGCTAAAGTATTAGAAATTATAGATCACCATAACATTGGAAGTGTTACAACAGACGCTCCAATAAACTTTAGAAATATGTCAGTAGGATCAACATGTACTATTCTTTATACCTTATATAAAGAAAAAAATGTTGAAATACCAAAACATATAGCCGGTATGATGTTATCAGGTATATTATCTGACACTCTAATATTAAAAAGTCCAACCGCAACACCACTAGATAGAGAAGCTGTAGTTGAACTTGCTAAGATTGCTGAAGTAAATTATGAAGAGTATGGTATGGATTTATTAAAGGCTGGAACTTCACTAGAGGGTATGAGCATTGAGGATGTTTTATATAACGACTTTAAATTATATACTGTAAATGACAAGACTTTCGGAGTAGGTCAATTCTTTACTATGAACTTTGATGATATTAAGAAAGATATGGATAAATATCTTAATGTTTTAGATGAGGTAGCTGAAGCTAACAATTATAATTTAGTAGCTTTATATGTCACTGACATTATTAGAAATGGTTCATATATTTTATATAATAAAAAAGGTGAAGAAATTATTACTCAAAGTTATGATAAAGTACTAAGTCAAGGTGAATTCATTGAAAACTGTGTATCACGTAAAAAGAATGTTATTCCATTAATTATGGATGCTATTGAAGGTTAAAAGGCTTTTAATAAAGCCTTTTTTCTTGCCAAAATTTCATTTTTGTGCTATAATAGCGGCAATTAATGAGGTGGTATAAATGCAATTCATTACAGATAATTTTTCTAATGTAAAAAAAGATCTTTTAAGAAGTTTAATAGCCATAAAATATTCTAATAATATTGACAAAATAACTGATGCATATCGTACTATGATTTTTTTTCAAGATGATATAACAATAGAATCATCCATAATACCCTCAATTGCAAGAAAAACCCAAGAAATAAATCATTATATTTCGAATATGAGACAAAAAGAACTAAATAATTATTCCAAAATAAGTCCTTTAGTTAAAAATCTATTAGAAGACCAAATAGCATTTTTAACACCATTTTATCAAAGTACAGAAACAAAGCCACATAAAACTTTTTCTTCCTCCCTTATTTATAAAATATTGTCAGAGTACTATGAAAAAAATGATGAGTGCTCCTTATCAATTTTAAATAAGTGTATAATTGAAAAAACAATTCGCCCACTACATAATAGACTTTATGAAGGTAAAAATCTTACTTCATGCCTCCTAAAAAATAAATATATAGAAATAGATCAAAAGTATAATTTTAATACCATGATTAATCTTGTTCATGAAATTGAACATATCAAGAAATTAACTGAATTAACAAATAATAAAGAATACAAGCAGGTTAACCAATTTGTTTATCAAAACGATTTGCTTGAATTAGCGCCATATCAAAAGGTAAATGACTTTCTTAATTTTTTAATTGAAAATAACTATTGTCTAGACGAAGTTTATCTATTTTTAAGAGAGTCTATAAACAGTTATACCTCATTTCTTAATTACTTTTTAAATAATGAGGACATGTTAAAAGATTCAAAACAATTGACTTTATTAGCAAGCCTTAAAGATATTTATGGTAATCTATTTGCAAATTTCTTATCAATGAATGAGAAAATAACTATAAAAGATGACAATTCTGTATTAATAAATGAGGAATTCTTTAGCAATGGAGAATATAGCCATAAAGATCTAACAGAATCAGCAATATATCCTGTTCTCCAACTCCAAAAAATAGAAAATAAAAAACGTTTATAATTGTTAAGAAATATAAATTAGTGTATAATAACTATGTTAGTGTTTTAAGACACACTTTAAGGGAGGAAATTCTTATGATAACAAAACCTAAAGGTACAAGTGATATATTTGGTAAAAAAGCTAAAAAATGGAAATATATAGAAGAAATAGTAGATGGCGTAATGCAAAAATACAATTACACATATATCCGTACACCATTATTTGAATCAACTGATTTATTTCATCGTGGTATAGGAGATACAAGTGATATAGTTACAAAAGAAACTTATGATTTTTCAGATCGTGGAGGTAGAAGTTTAACTCTTCGTCCAGAAGGAACTGCTGGAGTAGTACGTAGTTTTATAGAAAACAAAATGTATGGTAATAACGATTTACCTGTAAAATGTTATTATAATGGTACAATGTATCGCTATGAAAGACCTCAATTAGGTAGAGATCGTGAATTAACTCAATTTGGTTATGAAGTATTAGGATCATCTGATCCATTTAGTGATGCGGAAGTTATTTCTCTAGCCGTAAATATTTATAAAATGTTAGGTCTAAAAAACATAAAGGTTGAAATCAATTCCTTAGGTGACAATGAATCAAGAATAGCCTATCGTAATGCACTTCTTGACTATTTAACACCTTATGCTGATAAGCTATGTGATGATTGTAAAAAAAGACTTGAAAAAAATCCTCTTCGTATCCTTGACTGTAAAATAGATGGAGAAAGCGAAATAGTAAAGAATGCTCCTACAACAATTGACTATTTAAATGAAGACAGTAAAAAACGTTTTGACGAAGTAAAAGAATATCTAGATATATTAGAAATTCCTTATGAAGTAAATCCTCAAATCGTGCGAGGACTTGATTATTACAATCACACCGTATTTGAAATAAAAGTCGATCTTGATGCTTTAAATAACGCTCAAACAATTGGTGCTGGAGGAAGATACAATGGCCTTGTAAAAGAACTTGGTGGTCCAGATACTCCATGTATAGGTTTTGCATCAGGTATCAGTCGTGTTCTTTTGGCTTTAGAAGAACAAGAAGTTGAACTTCCGATAAAAGATGATATAGATTTATTTATAATGTATGTCAATGATGAAGAAAAAAAATATGCTCTATATTTGCAACAAGAATTAAGAATGGCTGGTTTTTCAACTGACACTGAATATACTGGTAGAAGTTTAAAAGCCCAGTTTAAACAAGCTGATAGACTAAAAGCTAAATTTTTACTAATATTAAATAGTGATGATTTAAATAATGGTGAAGTTCAAGTAAAGAATTGTACCACAAAAGAAGAAGAAAAAATTCAAATAGAATATTTAATTTACTATTTAGATGAAAAACTAGTAGATGATGAATCATGCGATTTTGATTTAGAAAAACTAGGACAGAATTTAGCAACAGATAACTGTTGCTGTGATGATTGTTGTGCTCATCATCATGAAGGAGAAGATTAAAATGAGAATATACGCAAAAGATTTAAATAAACATTTAGATCAAAAAATCGAATTTAGTGGATTTGTTGATAGTATTAGAAACTTACAATGGGTTCAATTTGTAATAGTTAAGGATTTAACAGGAAAAGTTCAAGTTACCATTGAAAAAAGTGAAGAAAAAAACAAAGAAATGGTAGAATTAATTGAATCTTTACCACTTGAAAGTACAGTAAAAATAACTGGAAAATTAATCTCATCTCCTAAAGTTAAATTAAATGGCATGGAGATAATTCCGGAAAAAATAGAAGTCACAAGTAAAAGCGAACATGAAATTCCATTTAACTATAAAAATATTGATGGTGTAAACTTAGATACTCGATTAGATTATAGATTTATAGATTTAAGAAGTGAAAAGAATCAATTAATGTTTATGGTACAATCATCTTTTATAAAATATATGAGAGAATATCTATATAACAACAACTTTATAGAAATTCATACTCCTAAATTAATAGGTGCAGCAAGTGAAAGTGGGGCAGAAGTTTTTGAAGTTAAATACTTTGATCGTAAGGCATACCTTGCTCAATCACCTCAATTCTATAAACAAATGGCTATGGCTAGTGGACTAGAAAAAATATTTGAAGTTGCCCCATGCTTTAGAGCAGAAAATTCTAATACTTCAAGACATGCTACTGAGTTTACCAGTTTTGATGTTGAATTTTCATACATTAACAGTTATGAAGATGTTATGAATTTAGAAGCTGAAATGTTAACATATGCTCTTACTAAATTAAAAGAAGAATTTGGCGAAAAAGTAAAAGAAACATTTGGACTTGATATAGTAGTTCCAACATTACCTTTCCCTGTAATGAAGTTAAGTGATGTTTATAAAGAATTAGAAGAAAGATATAATTATAAAGTTCCAGAAAGTGAAAAAACTGATTTAACTACTGAAGCAGAAAAATTAAGTTATAAACTCGCTAAAGAAAAATTTAATCACGAATTCTTATTTGTAGTTGATTATCCAGCTGATAAAAGAGCTTTCTATCATATGAGAAATGAAGAAGGAAAATTACAAGGTTATGATTTAATATGGCGCGGAGTTGAAATAACAAGTGGTGCTCAAAGAGAACATCGTTATGAAAAAATTTGTGAAAATGCTAAGAGTAAAGGACTAGGAGAAGATGTTAAATTCTATTTAGAATTCTTTAAATACGGTTGTCCTCCACATGGTGGTTTTGCAATTGGAGTAGACCGTCTAACAATGTTACTATTAGACATTCCAACAATAAAAGAGTCACAATTCTTATTTAGAGGACCAAATAGATTAAATCCATAATAAAAAAGTATATAAATGTAAAGTCATCCAAAATTTGGGTGATTTTTTTTGATTATATGATAATATATATAATAGGTGGTATTAGTATGTATAATGTAGTATACAAAATAATGTATTTGTTTATGTTTTTCTTTATAGCAAGTATGATCGGCTACATAGCGGAAGTTACTTGCTGTTCAATAAAAGATAAAAAGCTAGTTTGGAATAGAGGATTTTTAATAGGTCCCTATATCCCAATTTATGGAGTAGGATGTATAGCAACATTAATCCTATTAAGAAAATATTTTTCTGATCCAATAACGCTCTTTTTTCTAACAATAATAGTTTGTTCAACACTTGAATATTTTACAAGCTGGATTATGGAAAAACTATTTAAAGTTCGTTGGTGGGATTATTCTGAATATCGTTTCAACGTCGATGGAAGAATATGCTTATTAAACTCAATCTTATTTGGTTTTGCAGGATTAATTGTTGTATATTTTGTCTATCCTTTTATTAGAGGATTATTAGACAAAGTACCACATACTGTCTTAATAGTAGTAGGTCTTATCTGTTTAGTAATATTTTTAACCGATTTAGTAGTAACATTTACAACACTAATAAGTGTTAGAAAAACCCTTGCTGACTTCAAAGGAAAAGACGCTACCGAAATAGCTAGAGAAGAAGTTATTAAGAAAATTAAAAAGAAATCATATTTATTTAACAGATTGCTTAAAGCCTTTCCAAAAACCGATAAATTTAATAAGAAAGAATTTATTGAATTTAAGAAAACAGTACAAAATATTAGAAAAAAAATTAAAGATAAAACAGATGAATATAAAGATTCAATTACTAGAGAAATTCAAAAAGTAAAAAATAAAAATATAGATAAATAATAAGGAGAAAATATGGAGATTAATACAAATATTGAAAGAAAAATTTTTAGAGGTTACGACATAAGAGGAGTATATCCAAAAGATATAGTAGCGTCAACTGCCTATACAATCGGTCTAGCCTTTGGTAGTAAAATTCAAGATTTAGGTAAAAAGAAATGCGTTGTTGGTCATGATAATAGATTATCATCAGATGAATTATATGCGGCCCTAATTGAAGGTATAAAAGAAACAGGTGTTGATATAATTAGTTTAGGGCTTTGTACAACCCCAATGTATTATTATGCCTGCATCAAATTAGGAATTCCATCCGGTGTTATGGTAACGGCGTCTCACAATCCTAAAGATGATAATGGATTTAAATTTGCTTTAGATGAAAAAGGTAACGCTAAAGGACAAGAAATTCAGGACTTTTATGACTATATGATGGCTCATAATTTCAAAAAAGGCGAAGGAACAGTTACCAAATATGATATTAAGAAAGAATATTTTGATTTATTTAAAAGATGTCTTTCATTTGGAAAGAAGCGTATAAAAGCAGTAATTGATTGTGGAAATGGTACTACAAGTATAATTGCTGAAGAATTATATAATTGTTTTCCTATAGATGTTGTACCACTATTTACAGAAAGTGATGGTAGTTTCCCAAATCATCACCCAGATCCATGTGTTGAAGAAAATTTAGCAGCTTTAAAAAAGAAAGTAATAGAAACAAAGGCTGACGTAGGACTTGCTTTTGACGGAGATGGAGATCGTATTGGAGTTGTTTCCAATACAGGAAAATATATTCCAACAGACCATTATCTAATATTAATGATTCGTGATATTTTTGATAAAGTAGAAAATAAGACTTTCCTATATGATATAAAATGTTCTAAAGCTGTAGAAGACGTCATAGATGAACTTGGTGGTAAAAAAGAATGTTATCGAACAGGGAATTCCTATACTAAAGCCCGTGTTCATGAATTAAATCTCCCTTTAGGAGGAGAATTATCTGGTCACGTATACTTTAACGATCGTTTCCCAGGATTTGATTCTGGACTTTACGCTGGTCTTAGAATGGTTGAACTATTATCACGTACTGACAAGACTGTCGATGAATTAGTTAGTGACATTCCAAAGTACTATTCAACTGAAGAATTAAAGTTTAAATCAACTGATGAAGAAAAATTTAATATTGTAAATAAAGTATATGAATATGCTTTATCTAAGAATTATAAAACATTAACTATCGACGGTGTCAAAGTTTTATTTGATGATGGTTTTGCTTTAGTAAGAGCATCTAATACTGGTCCAAATATCACTGCTCGTTTTGAAGCTAAAACTGAAGAAAGATTAAAAATTATAGAAAAAGAATTTATAGATTTATTAAATCAATTATTAAATAAGTAAGCTCCTAGTGAGCTTTTTTAAGGAGAAAAATATGGCAGTATCAAAAGAAGAGGAACTAATTGAACGAGAAAAGTTAAAAAAAACAGCTCAAGTATTAGATGATGAAATTACATTGTTACAAAAAAGAACTAAAATTCTCCAAGATGATCTTCAAGACTTTAAAAAGTTGGCTTGGCAAGATTTTTCTTCCTTTGATGCAGGAGACATCACCCAAGCTAAATCATCTACTGGAGAAGAAGAAAGTAAAGTCTTGCGTGAAGAAGATTATTTAAAACGACTTCTAAGAATCAAAGGGAAGCCATATTTTGCATCCATAGTCTATCAAGATAATGAAGAAAGTGAAAAAGAAACCATATATATATCTACAACATATTTAAAAGATAAAGACAAAAATAATATAGTTTACGATTGGCGAAGTCCTATATGTAGTTTGTTTTATGACTTTGAAACTGGTCCTTGTTACTTCTTTGCGCCTGGTGGAAAATTTGAAGGAACACTCCTACGTAAAAGACAATATAAAATAGAAGATAACACCTTAATAAATGTTTTTGACAATTCTATTAATATAGATGATGAATTTCTTCAAGATGTTCTAGCTACATCATCAAGTTCCAAAATGAAAAATGTCGTCAATACTATTCAAGAAGAGCAAAACAAAGTAATAAGAAATCTTGAAGATAAAAATTTAATTGTCCAAGGAATTGCAGGAAGTGGTAAAACATCAGTGGCTCTCCATCGAATTGCCTTTCTCTTATATCGTCTTGAACATTTAAATTCTAATAATATTTTAATATTTTCTCCTAATAACATATTTACAGAATACATCTCTAATGTTCTTCCAGAATTAGGAGAAGATAATACTTTGCAAACAACATTTGATGATTATCTAAGCTTTTTTATTACAGAATATAAAGAAATAGAAACTTTTTCTAATTTTATCTGTAGATATTATACACATGAAGAACAAAATATTGAGTTAGTAAAATATAAACAAAGTAATCTTATAATAGAAGATTTTACAAAATATATAAAAGCTTATGAAAAAAGTTGTAGATATATAAAAGATTTAACAGAAGGCAAGACAAATTTTATTTCAAAGGAAGAGTTAAATGATCTACTGCATTATAAATATGATCGCTTACCTTTATTTGCGCGTATTGAAGAAATGGCAGAGAAACTATGTTTCTCATTCTATAAGGGATCATTAAAGAAGAAAAAGACTTTCATCAAATTGTTAAAAGAATGTGCTAACTTTAAAGAAGATTATAAGTTAATATATAAGCACTTTTTCATGTCAAAGTTTTGTAGAATTAAACTCACTCCAGAAGAAATATCATCTTTCATAGATAAAAAAGTTTTAAATTATGAAGATAGTATTTTATTAGCGTATCTTAAAGGTATGCTTTCTGGTTTTAGTTATGAGCAATCAATTAAACAGGTAGTTATAGATGAAGCCCAAGATTACACTACATTACAATATATAATAATTTCTAAAATATTTAAAAAAGCCTCATTTACCATTCTAGGTGATGTTAATCAAAACATTAATCCATATTATAAACACGAAACATTAGAAGACTTAGTAGAAATACTTCCATGTTCAAAATATATAGAATTGCAAAAAACTTATCGTTCATCAAAAGAAATAATTGATTATACCAATAAAATATTAGGATTAAATCATGTCACTGCTATTAGAAGAGAAAACTCCAAACCAGTTATATATCGGTCTAATATTAGTAATTTGAAAAAAACCATTTTAGATGATTTAAATGTTTTATCATTAGAATATTTAAAAATGGCTATTATTGCTAAAGATCATTATATAGCAACAAAGTTATACAATACTATAAAAAACGATATTAATGTTTCTCTAATTAATGATAATACGAAAGAAATAAATAGTGATTTAGTAATAATTCCAGCTTACTTAGCGAAAGGACTAGAGTTTGATTGCGTTATTGTATATAACGATCCATTATCAAAATATAAGCGTAATGAAAAAAATTTACTTTATGTTGCTTGTACCAGAGCCCAACATGAATTATATATTTATAATTAAAGATATTTATTATCTTTTTTCTTTACTCTAATTTTTTTCTAACCTGCTTTATGTTCATCATTGTAACTACTGCAATATTCAAACTAGTTGAAAATATTAACCCCCACATTCCAATTTTTGTCAGTGAAAAGAGTGGTAGCATTACAAGTCTTGTTAAAACTCCAGCCAGATTAGACGTGAAGTTCTCTTTAGACATTCCAAGTGCATCTAGAGTAGAAGCAAGCGGAGCTTGAATATATTGTAAAAGACAAACAGGCGCTAAAAATCTGATATAAGATACACCACTTGTCGTATTATAAAGTAGTTTTAATAACTTATCTGGAAAGATTTCCAAAACAATGGTTAACGGTATTCCAATAAGGAGAGAATAGGCTATACCTTGCCTTATTTTTCTTTTTACACCGGCAATATCTCTCATTTTATACTTTTTAGTAATTACTGGAAGTAGTGCCTGGCTAATTGCATTGCTGAAAAAACTTGGAAGTAAAATTAATGGTAGAGCATATCCACTAATAATTCCATATTCTCTTACGATAACAGAATTAGGATAACCAACATATAACAAAACGCCAGTTAAAATAATAGGTTCCAAAAAGTAGCAAATAGATCCAATTAATCTTGTGGCCGTAGTCGGTATACTAATAGAAAGACAATCCCTTAAATAAATTTTACTAGGTTTAACATCACTTCTTGTCAAACTAAAGTTTTTAGGTAAAAAGAAAAATAAAATTAAAATAGAAGTAACTTCAGAAATAATATTAGTAAGTATTACAAAACAGACAGCGTACTCAACTCCCTTATGCATAAAAAACGGTACCCCAATAACCATTGCAATTATTCTTACAATGTCTTCTGTAATATGTGAAATTACATGGGGTCCCATTCTTTCCCGTCCAAAAAAGTAACTTCTTAGTATTCCAGATATACTAGCAAAAGGAATAACTAAACTTATTGCCATGATAGCGTAATAACTTCTTTTTTCATGTAGTAAATTAAAAGATAAATACTTTGCTATAAACAAAATAAATATCATTAACAAAAAATTAATAAAAAGCACAAAAATAATTGAAGTGAAAATTAATTTTTTATTATTCCTATCATCTTCACTAACTAATTTAGAAACAGCAACCGGAAAACCAAATGATGAAATATTTAAAAATAAAATAAATGATGGAAGTATCATCATATAAATCCCAAGGCCCTCAGTTCCTAAATATCTTGCCATAATAACCTTGTTTAACATCCCAAGAATTTTTGTAATTATACCACCTATAATTAAAACAATCGTTGATTTAATAAATTTTTCTTTCATATATCGTCCTCTAATATACTTAAATATATGAAAAATATATAAAAATAGAATTTATTTAGATAAAAACAGATATTTTGTGTTAATATATAAATGTGGTTACAGTGTAAATCCAGTTGTCAAAAAAAGTAGAAAAATTATAGAAAAAGAATAAACTAGTTCACAACTAGAATATATTATGCTAGACTTAAAATAGAGGTGTAAGTTATGGATAATTTAATAGAATTTTTAACAAGTTCTAATGCAATAATTATATATATTACTTGTTTTGTATTGTGTATGGGAGTATTTATTTCATATTATTTAAAAAAGAATAGTAATAAAAGAAGGCAAAAACAAAATACTAAAGAGCTTGAAAATATAGTTGCCAATGAAAAAGAAGAAAAAATAGAAACTGTGGTAGAACAAAAAGAAGAAGTAGAGCCAGTAACAATTACTAAGGTAGTTCCACTTGAAAATGTAGATATTATTGAAGAATTATCTAAAGATATTAAAGAAGAACCCCAAGTACAAGAAGTAAAAGTTCAAGAAGAACCTACTAATGTAGAAACTAATGTAACAAGTGAAGCAATAAATAAAGAAGAAGAGAAAAAGGAAGAAGTAGAAGAATTAACCTACGCTCCTATAGAATTAGATCAAGAGCAAGCTAGAAAAGAATTAGAACGTATTACTCAAGAATTAACCATAAAAGAAGAACAAAGTAAAAAAGAAGAATTAGTAGAAGAAAAACCTGTTGAAGAAGAAAATATAGCTTTAACAAATTTCGAAAAAGAGCAAGAAGAAAATGCCATTATCAGTCTAGATGAACTTATGGCCAAAGCTTCAGACATCTATGAGAAAAATGAAGAAATCCAGTATCAAGACGAAGGAAACGAACCAATTAGTATTGCTGATTTACAAGCAAAATGGGAAGAAGAAAAGAAAAAGATTGCCGCTATTGAAAAAGATGTTGTAATAGAGGAAGTTGCACCATTAACAACAGTTGCTGATGTTCAAAAAGAATTAACTAAAAAGGTAGAATTTGACGAACATATCGCTATTGCACCAATCAAAGAAGAACAAAAACCTTTAAGAGTTCCATACAAAGAAACAGAGCAAGGCTTTAAAAGTAGTCCAATTATTTCACCTGTATATGGTATTGAAAGAAAACAATTTGAAGAAGCAGAAAAAATTAATCCACCTCAAATTAATAGTAATGAACTAGCTTTAGAGAATACAGCCAATTATGAAAAATTTGATGCCGAAATTAGAAAAACAAATGAATTCATTGCTGCTCTGAAAGAATTACAAAAAAAATTAGATTAAATAAGGTCATAAAATGTGAATACAAATAAGTATTTACATTTTTTATTGTAATAGAAGTTGCAATAAACTATAGCGTGAATTAATTATCTATGATAAAATTCATATTGTACTTAAAAAATTAGAAATTTAAAATAAAAATATTTATAATATTATTGGAAGTAAATGAGGGATATAAATGAAAGTTGGAATATATACATTAGGTTGTAAAGTAAATATGTATGAAAGTGAATATGTTATTGATAAGTTAAAACAAAATGGCTATACCATAGGAGAATTTGACGATATTTGTGATATTTATATTATAAATACTTGTACCGTAACCAATAGCGCCGATAGTAAATCAAAGAAAATAATAAGAAGTGCTATTAAGAGGAATAAAGACGCCTGTATAGTTGTAATGGGATGTTTCATTGAAGCAAATAAAGATTATCAAGAAGATGGGGTAGATATATATTTAGGAACCAAAGATAAGAGTAAAATTGTATCTCTTTTAGATGAATATTTTTCTAAAAAAACCGCTATCAGAGATATCACTAGCGAAGAAAAAAAAGAATTTGAAGACATGTTTATTACAACTTTTGAAGGTAGAACTAGAGCCTTCGTTAAAATACAAGATGGTTGTAGAAACTTCTGTAGTTACTGCATCATTCCTTATGTTAGAGGAGCTTGTAGAAGTAAAGATTTTAACAAAGTAATAAAAGAAATAAAAACGCTTACTGAAAATGGTTATCAAGAAATCGTTCTAACTGGGATTCATACCGGTAATTATGGTGTTGATCTAAAGACAAATTTTGCTAATCTATTAAAAGAATTAGTTAAAATAGAAAAGCTAAAACGTCTAAGAATTTCATCGATTGAAGTAACAGAATTAAATGATGCTGTTTTGGAAGTAATCAAATCCAATAAAGTAATAGTTGATCATCTACATATTCCATTACAAGCTGGATCAGACGAAATACTAAAAGCAATGAATAGAAAATATAATCTTGATTACTACAAAAATAAAATAAAACAAATAAGATCTATTAGACCAGATATTTCAATTTCAACAGACATAATTGTAGGTTTTCCAGGAGAAGATGAAAAATTGTTTGAACAAACTCTAAAAACAGCGCAATCTATAGCTTTCAGTAAAATCCATGTTTTCCCATATTCAATAAGAAAAAATACTAAGGCTGCCAGCATGCCAAATCAAGTTGATGGAAAAATAAAAAAAGAAAGAGCTAAAAGACTAATAGAATTATCCAAAGAACTTGAAATAGAATATATGAATAAATTCATTGGAAAAACTGTAGAAGTATTAACAGAGAATAATAAAGATGGTATAACCTATGGCCACACAGGAAACTTTTTACATGTAAAAATCAACAAAGTATTACCAAATGATTTACTTAAAATGGTAAAAATCACCTCAGTTTCCTATCCTTACGTTATAGGAGAATTAATAGATGAATAATTTTGAATATATTAAGGGAGAATATAAAAGAAATATCTTTCAATCATCAACCGGCTATGTAGTAGGATTATTTAAAGTAAAAGAAACCAGTGAAAATATACCAAAGACATATATTAATACAACAATTACATTCACTGGTTATTTTCATGAATTAAACGATATTGATACTTATATATTCTATGGTAAGTTTATAGAACATGAAAAATATGGTAAGCAATTTCAAGTAGAAAGTTATGATCGCTGCAAACCTGAAGAAAAAGATAGTATAGTAGAATTCTTAACCTCTGGATTATTTAAAGGAATAGGAGAGGCCAAAGCTACTAAAATAGTCAATATCTTAGGCAAAAACACTTTAAATACAATTCTGGAAAACCCTAATAATTTATTATTAATACCCGGTATTACAGAAAAAAATGTCCAAGAACTTCACACAAAATTAAAAGAATATGAAAGAAGTTATGATACTATTATAAAGCTAACTAACTTAGGTTTTACATCCAAAGAATCTATGATTATCTATAACTATTACCATGAAAAAACTCTAGAAGTAATCGCCAATAATATTTATCAAATAGAAAAAGATATAGATTTAATTAAATTCAAAAGAATAGATCAAATAGCATTAAAAAATAACACACCATTAGATGACACTAAAAGAATAGAATCCGCTATTATATATATAATGAATGAACTAAGTAATAGTTATGGTCATAGTTATTATTATTTAAATGAATTAATACCTTACCTAGAAAAAGTATTAATGACAAAAATAAGTAATGAAAAAGTCCTTGAATGTCTTAGTAATCTTAAAAAAAGTCAAGAAGTGGTAGAGTTAGATGAAGCCTATTACACTAAAGAAATGTATGATGCTGAAACCTATATAGTAAATAGAATTAATATCTTAATGCAAAAAGAGGACAACAAAGCCAAAAATATTGATAATGATATAGAAGAACTAGAGTCATATTTCGATTTAAAATATAATAAGGACCAACTAGAAGCCATCAAAAATAGTTATTTAAAAAACTTTCTTATTATAACTGGTGGACCTGGTACAGGTAAAACTACCATTATGCGTGCAATCTGCGAATTATATCGAATGATTAAAAAATATAATTACGAAAAATTACAGGATAGAATAGCCTTACTAGCCCCAACAGGAAGAGCCGCAAAAAGAATGAGTGAGCAAACCCATCTTCAAGCATCAACTATTCATCGTTTTTTAAGATGGAATAAAGAAGCCAATAAATTTCAAATAAATGAATATAATAAAAGTAAGGTTGAATTTGTTTTAATAGATGAGGCAAGTATGATTGATACATATTTATTTTCAAGTCTTTTAAAGGGACTAAGTATAAACACTAAAATAATTATGGTTGGAGACGTTGACCAGTTACCAAGTGTTGGACCAGGACAAGTATTAGAAGATCTTATTGCTAGTTCAAAAGTAAATGTTATCCGTTTAAATGAGCTTTATCGTCAACAAGAAAACTCAAACATCATAACTTTAGCATATGATATCAAAAAAGGATGCCTTGATGAAGAGATATTTAATAAAGCAGAGGACTTAACATTTATAAGCTGTTCAAATGATAATGTTTTAGCCAATATAGAAGAAATATCAACAACATATTTAGATTATTCATATAAAAACTTTCAAGTATTGGCACCCATGTATAAAACAATTAATGGTATAGACGCTATCAATGAACACTTACAAAAAATATTTAATCCTAAATCTTCTGAAAGAAAAGAAATATTAATATCTAACATATTATATAGAGAGCAGGATAAAGTAATACAATTAACCAATATGCCAGATGATAATGTTTTTAATGGAGACGTTGGGATAATAGAACGTATTAATAATACTTCCAAAAAAGAAATATATATTGATTTCGATGGTAACGTTGTTAAATATAGTCCAAGTAACTTTTTAAATTTTAAAAAAGCTTATGCCACATCAATTCATAAAAGCCAAGGTAGTGAATTCGATATTGTCATTATACCTATAGTTAAAAATTTTCAAAAAATGCTTTATCGTAAATTAATATATACTGCTGTTACACGTTGTAAAAAGAAATTATACTTAATTGGTGACATTGAAGCCTTAAAAATAGCTATTAAAAACAATAATAATGATTTACGAAGAACAACTATAAAAAAATTTTTAATCGAAGGCATAAAATAAAAAAATTTCACCATACTATTTATGAGGTGAATATAATGAAGAAAAAAGGAAAAGTAATGTTAGCCATTACAGCATCAGCCCTAACAGCAGGAGCATGGATGTGGTATAAACAAAAAAATCCCGATGCAATGGAAGACATGAAAAAGGGTATTAAAAAAGTAGCTAGTAGTGTAGCAAATTCTATAGAAGGATAAGCTAGATTATACTAGCTTTTTTTCTTGCATTATTTTACTATATACTTTAAAATTAGTAATAGTAGAAGGTGAAAAAATGAAAGTAAAGAAACAAGATGGTTTTACTTTAGTAGAACTTCTAGCGGTAATTGTAATACTCGCAATTCTTTCGAGTCTTGCCATCGTCAGTTACAACAAAATAGTAGAAAAATCTAAAAAATCATATTACAAAACAGAAGAAGAAATGTTAAACAATGCAGGAAAAGAATTCTTTAATGATAATAAAGGAAAACTACCAACCGCAGGAGGAGAAAAAAGTTGTGTTAGTCTAAATACTCTCATCAAATTTAGATACATAGAAAAAATATTAGATTACAATAAAAAAGCATGCAATGTAAATACTAGTAAAGTATGTGCAACAAAACTAAGTGATGCTAAATATCTATACACACCATATTTAGATTGTAATAATACTTATCAGACAGAAACTTACAACAAACCAACTATCAAATTTTCTCTTGCCAAAGGAACAAACATAACCAATACTCCAAATAAAGATTATCAAATGAAACTAACTATAAGCGATAGCGCTAATTCTTCAAAATTAAATCCCGGAGTAGCAAGCTATAGATATGTTATTTATAAAAAAATAGCTAATAAAGATGATCTAGTTTATTATGATACAGGTTGGAAAAACTATAAGGATCAAACTAAATTAGAAAGAACAGTAAATATCACTCTTGATAGTAAAGGCACATACTATTTAAAGGCTTGGGCATATAATAGAGGTGGCGAAAATAGTGATGCAGAAAGTGGCAGCGTAATTTTAAACTATATCTTAGATTGTAGTAAACAAATAAAATTTATTGCCAAAAACTATACTAATGGAACTTGGACAAACAATAATATTAATGTTGATATAGAAAAAAAGGGAGCCGTAGAAAGTTTTGATGTTCTTTTAAACAATAATTCCACTCAAGATATTTTATTTAGTAAATATATGGCTAAAATATATAACGCTAAAATAACTAAAGAAGGTATTAGTAATTTGGAAGTCATTTGCTACGATGACGAAGGAAACACTTCAAAGGTTAAATCAAGTGATTATAAAATTGATAAAACAAAACCAACTTGTACTGTAACAGGCTCAAATACAACTAATTCTTGGAGTAAAGAAGACATATTACTTCAAGCAAATTGTATAGATAATGGTGGAAGTGGTTGTAAGCAAAAAACCGTAGAAAGAAGATTCAAAACAGATACTAGTAATTCTAATGTTACTATTCAAGTAGCAGATAATGCTGGAAATACTAATACTTGTAGTGGTAGTGCATACTTAGATAAGACATCACCAACTTGTACCGTGACAGCAACAGGAACTGTAGGAAAAAATAATTGGTATACAAGTAATGTAAGTATTGCCCTTTCAAGAACAGATCCCAAAAAGAACAATGTAAATAGTGGTATTTTGGAATATGGTCTATTAAATACCAATTCAAAAACATATAACAATACCAGTGCCTTAACTCTAAGTACTGATACTACAGGAACTACCTACTATGGATATGTTAAGGATAAAGCTAATAACGAAAATACTTGTAGTAAAACAGTTAAAAAAGATTCAACAGTACCAAATCTTAGTTTTAGAGGATATCTCATGAAAAAAGATAGCAATGGAAATTATCAATACGTTAACACATCAGGAGATATAGTCACAAGTGCCAATAGAGTACAATATAGTTTTGGATCATGGACAAAATATAGTGTTCTATTAGAAGCAAACGGCAGTGACTCTACAAGTGGTATAGATACCACCACATATAACTACAATGTCAAATATGGTAGTGCAACAGGTAATGGTGATAGCACCGTTCAAAATCAAGCTAATAATATCTGGATAAACAAAAATCAAAGAAGAGTAGATGCCACTGGTGAATCAAGCGTCCGCTTTAAGGTAAGCGATAAAGCTGGTAATACTAAAACATTAGACTGGGCCCTTGCAAAAGTTGATAAGAAAAAGCCCGAAGTTTTCACTAAACAAAGTGGAGGAAAAATTACTGTTACAGGTACAGATGCAGATTCTGGAATAAATGCAGTATGTCTTAGAAAAAAAGGCGCAAGTTGTACCTGGACTTCTAGAAATAGTAATGTATATACTGTAACTGATGGAACATACTACGCTAAAGTAAAAGATAATGCATCAAACGTCAGTGATGAAAAAAAAATAATCGTCAAAACTGAAAAAACTTATAATGATATAGCACCACTAAATATCAAATATAGATATGCAACTATTGGTAATGGAAGTAATGGTAGTTCAGTTCTATATAATCAAGAAATGAATGTATCAAAACTTACAGTTTATAAAAATTGTTATAACTGTAATACAAATAGCTGGAAGAATACTAGCAATCAATATGTCAGCACCAAAATAGCCTTTGCCGAAACAACAGACACTAAAAAAATAAAAGTTAGTCTTGATTTAACTAATAACGTTGGAACTTACCTTATGGCATCAGCTGATAATGATTATATTAGAAAAATCTGTTTTACAACATCAAGAAAATATAGCGAAGCATCATGCTATAATAATCAATCAATAACCATCAAAGGAGCAAATGACGATTGGCAAAATGGTTCTAAACCAAGTGTTGAACTTAGTATTCCTCAAGAATCCGGTAAATACGCTATTAAAATCTTCAGTCCAAATTGCGATAAAGGCTGTAATCCATACCAAAAGAATGGTAACTGCAATGGGTATAAGTGTAGTGGAATAGCAACCTTCCAAACAGATTATGTAATAGAAGTAAAATAGGAAAGTATCTTGTAATAAAGAAAGATGCTTTCTTTATTTTTCAAAAATTAATTTTGTCAATCCAAAATTTTTATGATAAAATAGTAAAAGTGAAATAAAAATATGTAAATAATTGTAAAGATAATTACTTTTAATTTACTTTTTCAGTATAATAGGATAGTAAGGATGTGTAGAAATGGCATTAAAATATGATGATAACTCGATAAAAATTCTAGAAGGTCTAGATGCTGTTAGAAAAAGACCAGGTATGTATATTGGTTCTACCGATAAACGTGGACTTCATCACCTAATATGGGAAATTGTTGATAATTCTATAGATGAAGCTATTAATGGTTTTGGTGATTATATAAAAATAACTCTTCATTCAGATAAATCAGTAAGTGTAGAAGATCACGGTAGAGGATTACCGGTTGGAATGCATCAGTCTGGAAAACCAACACCAGAAGTAATATTTACTGTCTTACATGCCGGTGGAAAATTTGAAAGTTCCGGTTACAAAGTATCAGGAGGACTTCACGGTGTAGGTGCAAGTGTTGTTAATGCCTTATCAAAATGGGTAGAGGTAACAATTAACCGTGATAAAGGCACTTATTACATGCGTTGTGAAAACGGAGGACATGTTACTGTACCTTTAAAAAAAATCGGTACTACAAACAAAACAGGAACAACAGTTCGTTTTCTTCCAGATAGTGAAATATTTCAATCTACCAATTTTTCATTCACTACAGTATGTGAAAGAATGCAGGAAAGTGCCTTCCTAATGAAAGGAATTACAATTGAAGTAATAGATGAAGAAGATGGAAGAGAAAATAAATATTGTTATGAGCGTGGAATTGATGAATTTGTAGAATATTTAAATAAAGGAAAAAATGTCTTACACAAAGTTCTTCATTTAGGTGGAACAAAAGATAATATCGAAGTAGATGTTGCTATGCAATATACAGATACTTATAGTGAGGATATAGTATCATTCGTAAACGATGTTAAAACAATAGATGGTGGTTCTCACGAAGTTGGATTTAAAACTGCTCTAACAAGGGTGTTTAATGACTACGCCAAAAGTAATAATTTTATAAAAGCAAAAGATAAAGCTCTTGAAGGTGGAGACGTAAGAGAAGGGCTAACAGCTGTTATTTCTCTAAAAATACCAGAATCCCTTTTACAATTTGAAGGTCAAACCAAAGGAAAGCTAGGAACCCCTGAAGCTAGAACTGCAGTTGATGCAATAGTTACAGAACAATTAAAAGTATTCTTAGAAGAAAATAAAGCAATTGCAACCGATATAATTAATAAATCTCTTCGTAGTAAAATAGCCAGAGAAGCTGCAAGAAAAGCCCGCGAAGAAGCTCGAAAAGGTAAAAAAAATACACCTAAAGAAAGAGCCTTATCAGGAAAATTAACTCCTGCTCAATCTAAAGACAAAACCAAAAAAGAATTATTTTTAGTCGAGGGAGATTCAGCAGGCGGTTCAGCAAAGCAAGGAAGAGATAGAAGATATCAAGCTATATTACCACTTCGAGGAAAAGTCTTAAATACTGAGAAAACAAGAGAAGAAGAAATCTTAAAAAATGAAGAAATAAACACTATGATCTATACCATAGGCGCCGGATATGGTTCTAACTTTGATATTAAAGACTGTGAATATTCTAAAGTAATTATCATGAGCGATGCCGACGAGGATGGAGGTCATATCCAATGTTTACTATTAACATTCTTCTATCGTTATATGAAACCATTAATTGAAGATGGTAGATTATTTGTGGCCCTTCCACCATTATTTAAAATAGACTTTGGTAAGGGTAAAGAAGTAAAATACGCTTACAATATCGAAGAAATGCAAGCAATGACCAAAGGCAAAAAATGTGAAGTTCAACGATACAAAGGATTAGGTGAAATGAACGCCGATCAATTATGTGAAACAACAATGCAACCAGGTACTAGAACTTTAATTAGAGTTAACATAGAAGACGCTCAATTAGCCGAAAAAAGAGTTAGTGTTTTAATGGGTGATGAAGTTGCGCCACGTAAGGAATGGATTGAAGAAAATGTCGAATTTTCACTAGAAGACGACTATAAAATTTAAGGAGGGTAAGTTATTATGGTAAAGAAAAAAGATGAAACAAAAGAAATAATTGAAAAAATATATGACTATACCCTTGAAGATATCATGGGGGAACGTTTCGGTAGTTATTCAAAATATATAATTCAAGACCGTGCTATTCCAGATGCAAGAGATGGTCTAAAGCCAGTTCAAAGAAGAATTTTATATTCAATGTATAAAGAACATAATACTTTTGATAAACCATACAGAAAAAGTGCTAAAACAGTAGGAGATGTTATAGGTAATTATCATCCCCACGGAGATTCATCAATATATGATGCGATGGTAAGAATGAGTCAAGATTGGAAAATACGACTTCCATATATTGATATGCATGGTAATAATGGTTCTATTGATGGTGATAGTCCAGCTGCCTACCGTTATACAGAAGCAAGACTATCTAAAATCAGTAATGAAATGATCAGAGATATAGATAAAAATACCGTTGAATTTTCACCAAACTTTGACGATTCAACTGTTGAACCAACTGTCCTTCCTACTAGATTTCCAGCTCTACTTGTAAATGGTGCTACAGGAATATCAGCAGGATATGCTACTAATATTCCACCTCACAATTTAGGAGAGGTAATTGATGCAACAATATACTTAATCGATCATGAAGATGCTAGCCTAGATGAATTAATGCAATACGTTAAAGGGCCAGACTTCCCAACAGGAGCTATAGTAGAAGGTATAAATGGAATTAAAGACGCCTACACTAAGGGAAAAGGTAAAATTATAGTTACCAGTAAAACAGAATTTGAAACAAAGGGTGGCAAAACATCATTAATTGTAACTGAAATACCATATGAAGTTAATAAGGCTCAACTAGTAAAGAAAATAGATGATATTCGTCTAGATAAAAAAATAGATGGTATAGTAGAAGTACGTGATGAAAGTGAAAAAGATATTCGTATCGCAATAGACTTAAAGAAAGATGCTAATCAAGAATTGATTCTAAACTATCTCTTAAAAAATACTGACTTGCAATCAAGTTACAGTTTTAACATGGTCACTATTGTCAATAGAAGACCAAAACTTTTAGGATTAAAAGGGATGTTAGAAGCCTTTGTAAAGCATCAAAAAGAAGTTGTAAAAAGACGTACACAATTTGATTTAGAAACAGCTCAAAAAAGACTTCACATCGTTGATGGACTTATTAAATGTTTATCTATTTTAGATGAAGTAATAAAAGTAATTAGAAATTCAAAAAATAAAAGTGACGCTAAAGATAATTTGGTAAAAGAATTTGAATTTACTTATGAGCAGGCTGAAGCTATTGTTGTTTTACAATTATACAGATTAACAAACACAGATGTAGTAGCACTTGAAGAAGAAAAAGAAAAACTAGATAAATTAATCAAAGGACTTAGTGCTATCTTAGAAGACGAAAAAGCTCTAAAATATGTCATGAAAAAAGAACTTTCTCAAGTCAAAAAAGAATTTGTTACTCCACGTCTTACTACAATCAAGGAAAATATTACTGAAATAAAAATAGACCAAACTGAAATGATACCAAAAGAAGACGTCATTGTCATGATTACTAAAGATGGCTATATTAAACGTACAAGTTATAGAAGTTATTCTGCAACAAACGATAATCCAACATTAAAAGAAAATGATTATATCATTGGCCAGTTTGAAATGAATACCTTAGATACACTTTTAGTCTTTACATCATTTGGTAACTACTTACATATCCCAGTTTATGCTATATATGATATGAAATGGAAAGATATGGGTAAACATATTAGCAATATTATTCCAACAAGTGAAAATGAAGAAATTATAAAAGCTATACCAATATATAATTTCGAGCAAGATCAAAACATCATTTTAGCAAGTAAAGATGGTATGATTAAACGTACAGCAATAAAGGATTTCCACTTAAGCAGATGGAGTAAGCCAACCAGTTGTATGAAACTAAAAGATAATGATAAATTAATAGCCGTTATGTTAGAAGAAAAAGAAAGAGTCTTTATTACTACTAAAAATGGTTTTGGACTTTCATTCTTAACATCAGAAATACCTGTATCAGGTGTTAAAGCAGCTGGTGTTAAAGCCATCACCTTAAAAGATGATGAAGTAGTTTCTGTATCTAACTTCTCTAATGAACAAGATGAATTCCTAATTGTTTTAACAGATCACAACACTGGTAAAAGAATTCGTCTAAGTGAGTTCGAATTATCAACTAGAACTAGAAAAGGCTTATTAGTTATAAGAGAAATAAAAACTAATCCATACAAAGTAATTAGGTCATTTATAACAGACTCCAAGGCTCATCTAGGCCTAAAAGGAAGTAATATTACTGAAATAAAAGTAACAGAATTACCTATTAGTGATAGATACTCAACTGGTAAAGAAATAATTAAAAATAATATTGATGATGTATTCATATATACAGATTTAATAAAAAAAGAAAACCTTAATTCAGTTGATAATGATAAAGAAACACCAGTTCCAAAAAAAGATAGAATAAACTTACAAGAAATAGATGACCGCCTATTAACAATAGATGATTTTCTAAATTAAAGAACGCAAGTTCTTTTTTTCTTTCAAAAGCATAAAATTATATAGGTGATGATATATGTCAAAAGAAAGCTTTAAAGATTTTGCAAGACTCCACCCAGAACTTGCAACTCAAGTAGTAAATAATAAAATATCATGGCAAAAATTATATGAATTATATGATATTTATGGTACCAATAGTAGTGTGTGGAATACCTATTTACAAAACCCATCTAAAGAAATAAGTAAAGAAACCACCCTTAATGATATTGTCACAACCATCAAAGGTGTTGATTTAGAAACGGTTCAAAACGGAATACAAAATATGCAAAAGGCTATCTCACTTTTACAAGATATAGGAATAGGTAAAGCTAAAGACATTCCAAAGTCAACATATGAACCAAGACCAATGTATAAATACTTTGAGGACTAAATAATATGCAAATAGATATCAAAATCGCTATTGAACAAAATCCTAATTTAAAAAAATATTTAAAAGAAAATTCTTATTGGTATAATTATCTAAATCGCAATCCCATATATTTAAAGGCCATGGAAGAGGAAATGAAGAAAAAATATAAATTAACGCCAGAAGATAAAATAGAAAAAATGTATAATTCTATTTCAATGGTATCAGAATTTTTAAAAATTTTAAAATAAGCCTTGCATTATTCGACAATCTTTGATACTATAATGATGGAACTTGTAATGAGTTCTAGGTCGATATTTGTTTGTGCGTATCGCCTTCTAAAACACTCATCAACTTAGAGAGTGTTTTTCTTTTTAAGGAGAAAAAATGGAACTATATAATAAAATTAAGGATTTAGAAGACTTTCTTGATAAAGAAGAAAATATAATCGCTATTAAAAATATCCAAGAAAAAATAAAAAATAACGAGGAAATAATGACAAAAATTAATAATAAAGAAGAACTTAATAATATAGTAGAAATTAGAGAATATAAAAAGTTAGAAAACAAAGTTAATTACATGATTCTAAGTATTAATAATTTATTAAAAGAAATAGTCAAAGAGGAAAAATAGTAATGAAAGTTATACAAGGAAAACACAAAGGAACAATTTTAAAAGGTTTTGATATAAACGGAACAAGACCAACAATGGATAGAGTAAAAGAATCTCTTTTTGCTATGATACAAAACGATATTTATAATAAAAGTTGTTTAGATTTATTTGCTGGTAGTGGTAATTTAGGAATAGAAGCCCTAAGTATGCAAGCTAAACAAGTGGTTTTCGTAGACCATAATCAAATTGCCATTAAAACTATTAAAGAAAATCTAAGTAAAGTGCATGAACATGCCGAAGTTATCAACCTAGATTACCAAAAAGCCTTAAACCACTTCTATCAAAACCATATAACATTTGATATCATCTTTCTTGATCCACCATATCAAACAGACTACATTAAAAAGAGTATAGAATTAATTGATAAATATAATCTTTTAAATAAAAATGGACTTTTAATTTGTGAAAGTGATGCTAAAGAAAAATTATGTGGTTATAAAAATTACCAAGAAGTAAAAACCCGTAAGTATGGACAAAAAATAGTAGTTATTTTAAAAAACTAGTGCTATACTATTACTATATGATAAGGTAGGTGGTATAGTTGAAAAAATTAAATAATAAAGGCTTTGCCATATCAACTGTAATTTATGCTGTTTTAATAATTGCGGTACTTATAATGGGCATGTTACTAAGTACAATGGTATTTTCCAAAAAAACTACAGATGACTTAGTATATAGTGTCGAAAAAGACTTAAATAGCCATATAGAAGAACAAGATATTAAAATAAATTCCAAAATTTGTAAAAGAGCAAAAACTCTTCATTCTGAAACTTGTACTAGTTCTAGCACAACAGGATATTGTACTGCTGGTGGTACATCAATTACTTATGGTCAGCTTGGTAACACCGGAGTATTAACTAGCGGAGATGCCTTTGATTGTGATGTTAATGGTGATGGTAATTATGACCCAGAAACAGAAAGATTTTATTATGCAACAGATTTAGAAAGTGATTCCAACATAGCAGTTCTAGTTTTTTACACTAACGCCGGTCCAGACGGAACAAGAAGCAGAGGAACAAGGCCACCATATCATTCATCAAATTCTTACAGTGGTCCAAGAGATGCTGCCAGCATGTTACCAACAACAACAGCTTGGCCAAAGGCAACACTTTACAACAAAACGTCACAAATTTATAATGAAGACGGTGGCACAACAGTTATTATTTCTACATCAACCACTACCATTGAAAACTTACCAATTTTCACATATAGTGATACAGTCGCAGCTCGTCTTTTAACATATAAAGAATTTAGACAAATGTCAGATACCGCAAAAAATACATTTTTACAAGATCTCGGAGGAAGTCATCCAACCGATTGGCCATCTTGTATCTGGCTAAACACTGCATATCAACGTGGAGGTGGTATATATGGTCAAGTATACGCTATATATTCACCTACTAGAGAAACTATAGCAGTAAGGCCATATACTCCTAATCAATCATGCGGAGTGCGTCCTGTAATAGAAGTCAAAAAAACAGATATAGATTATTAGTAAACATATTTTAATTAGCTATAAGTTAATAATAAAATATGTTTTTTTGTCGGATTTTTTTAGCAATATCAGTTGACTTTTGCTAATATAACGCGTATACTATTATTAGCACTTGGATATTTAGAGTGCTAGGAGGTTGATTTCATGTTAACAGAACGTGAAGAAAGAATTCTTACACTAATAGTGGAAGAATACATTAAATTGACCAAACCAGTAAGTTCCAATCTTATTTGTAAAAGATTAAAATGTTCATCAGCTACCGTTAGGAGCGAGATGAAAGTTTTAGAGGACATAGGCTTACTTGAGAAGACACATACTTCTAGTGGTCGTGTACCAAGTGAAAAAGGTTACCGCTACTATGTTGACAATTTAATGGAATTAAAAAAGATGAAAGCTGAAGATATGTATAAATTAAAAGTTATATTTGATAATCAGCAATTAAATTTATCTGACACAATTACTAAAAGTCTTCAAGTTGTATCTGATATGACAAATTATACAACTGTAGTCTTAGGAAGTACTTCACATGATAATTTATTAAAGCAAATCGAAGTAGTCCCTATAAATGATGAATACATAACAGTAATAGTAATTACAGATAAAGGACACGTTCAACATAAAACAATAAACCTTAAAAATGTTGATCATGAAGATATTAAAAAGACCGTAGGACTAATCAACAACCTAATTATAGGAACCCCAATTGATGAGGTTTCACAAAAATTAGAGTTTGAAGTAAAACCAATCATCGGTAAATACGTCGAACAACACGAACAAATCTATAATGCCTTTTATAATGTATTTACAGATTTTACAAGTGTAAATAGTGATGTAAGTATAGTAGGAAAAGATAAAATACTTGATCAACCAGAATTTACTGATAGTAATAAAATGAGACAGCTATATAGTAAATTAGAAAATAAAGAAACAATAGAAAATATACGTGAAATTCATAAAGACGATAACAACAATATTGAAATATATATTGGTGAAGAAAATAAAATAGATAATGATGTTACCGTTATAAAAACAACATATAAAACAGAAAATGATAACGGAACAATAGCTATTATAGGTCCAAAAAGAATGGATTATGAACGTGTTGTAAGCATGTTAGAGTATATTAAGAAAAACATTGAAAGGTAGGTAATTATGATAGAAAAAGATGAAAAAACAGCATTAGATGAGGCAAAAGAAAATAATTCTTTAGAATGTGATCATGAAAATTGCCAATGCAAAAATAAAAAAGAAGAACATAAGAAAGAAAAGCACTTAGAAAAAGAGAATAAGAAGCTTCAAGAAGAACTTTTGAAGTTACAAGAAGAAAATGCTAAATTACGACAAGAAAATAATGATTATATTAATAAAATAAAATATAGTCAGGCAGAACTTATTAACTATCGTCACCGTAAAGATGAAGAAGTAGCTCAAAAAGAAAAGTATTGTAATAAAGATATTATCTGTGACATGCTACCAATACTAGATAACTTTGAAAGAGCAATTAAACAAGATGATAACAACTTAACAGATCAATTATCCAAGTTTTTATCAGGATTTAAATTAATGTTTGCTGATTTCAATAATGTCTTAGTAAAATATGGTGTTACTGAAATAAATCGTATCGGTGAAGAATTTGATCCTAACCTAGAGCAAGCACTTCTAACTGATTCTGATAAAGAACGTAAAGATGAAGAAGTATTAGATGTCTTACTAAAGGGTTACAAATTAAAAGATAGAGTAATTAGACCTGCGACAGTTAAAATAAATAAATTAGAAGATTAAAGGAGAGATGAATTATGAGTAAAATTATAGGTATAGATTTAGGAACAACAAATAGTTGTGTTTCCGTATTAGAGGCTGGTCAACCAGTTGTAATTCCAAACCCAGAAGGAGGAAGAACAACACCATCTGTTGTATCTTTCAAAAAGGGAGAAAGAATAGTAGGAGATGCTGCAAAACGTCAAGCATTAACTAATAAAAATACAATCATTAGTATTAAGAGATTAATGGGATCTGGTAAGAAAGTAGAAGCAGAAGATAAAAAATATACACCAGAAGAGATTTCTGCTATGATCCTAAGTTATATGAAAGATTATGCTGAAGCATATTTAGGAGAAAAAGTAGATCGTGCTGTTATTACAGTTCCAGCATACTTCAACGATTCTCAACGTCAAGCAACTAAAAATGCTGGTAAAATTGCTGGACTTAAAGTTGAACGTATTATAAACGAACCAACCGCTGCAGCATTAGCATATGGACTTGATAAACAAGATAAATCACAAACTATCCTAGTATATGACTTAGGAGGAGGTACATTCGATGTATCAATCCTTGAACTTGGTGATGGTGTATTCGAAGTTAAATCAACACACGGTAATAATAAATTAGGTGGAGATGACTTTGATAACGCAATTATGGATTACTTAATTTCTGAATTCAAAAAAGAAAATGGTATTGATTTATCAAAAGATAAAATGGCTATGCAAAGATTAAAAGAGGTAAGTGAAAAAGCTAAGAAAGACTTATCTGGAGTTACATCAACTCAAATTTCAGCACCATTTATTGCCCAAGGCGAAGATGGAGGTCCACTACACTTAGACGTAACATTAACTCGTGCTAAATTCGAAGATTTAATTCGTGACTTAGTAGAATCAACTCTAGAGCCAGTAAGAAAAGCCTTAAAAGATGCTAAACTTACAAAAGATGATATTGATAAAGTAATTTTTGTTGGTGGTTCAACTCGTATCCCAATGGTTTATGACTTAATCAAAAAAGAATTAGGTAAAGAACCATCTCGTGAAGTTAACCCTGATGAAGTAGTAGCTATGGGCGCTGCAATTCAAGGTGGTGTCTTAACTGGTGATGTTAATGATATCGTATTACTTGATGTTACACCATTATCACTTGGACTTGAAACATTAGGTGGAGTTATGACAACATTAATTCCAAGAAACACAACAATTCCAACATCTAAAAAAGAAGTATTCTCAACTGCAGCAGATAATCAACCAGCTGTTGACATCCACGTTTTACAAGGTGAAAGACCAATGGCTGCCGATAACAAAACATTAGGTAATTTCCAATTAACAGGAATCCCAGCTGCACCACGTGGAGTACCGCAAATTGAAGTTACATTTGATATCGATGCAAATGGTATCGTAAATGTTACAGCTAAAGATCTTGGAACTAATAAAAAACAATCAATTACTATTACTTCTAACACAACATTATCTGATGAAGAAGTAGAAGAAATGATGAAAGAAGCTGAAGCTAATAAAGAAAAAGATAAGAAGAGAAAAGAAGAAGCTGAAGCTAAAAATGAAGCAGAACAATTAGTATTCCAAACTGAAAAATCATTAAAAGATCTTGGCGATAAAGTTGAAGAAAAAGAAAAGAAAGATATCGAAAAATTAATTGAAAAAGTTAAGAAAGAATTAGCTAAAGATGAAATCGATATGGACGACTTAAAAGAAGCAAAAGACAAATTACAAGAAAAAGCTATGGAACTTGCTACAAAAGTATATCAACAAGCACAACAACAAGCTGAAACAGAAGAAAAAGATAGCAAAGATAATAAAAAAGACAATGCCGACGATACTGAAGAAGCAGATTACGAAGAAAAATAAGAATAAGTAGTCTTTATAGGCTACTTATCTTAATATTTAAGGAGAAAAAATGGATAAATTAAAAGAAAGATCTGAAGTAAGCGCCTCTGATAAATGGCAAATAGAAAAAATATATAAAAACATAGAAGAATTCAACAAAGATTATACATGGGTAGAAGAAAGTTTTAATACTTTAAAACAACTAGTTAAAAAATTTCTAAATTCCAAAGAAGACTTTAGTGCCTTCTTTAAGTTTGATAGTAAGATTAGTAGAGTAATAGAAAAACTATCAGTATATGCTAATTGTAAAGAAGATGAAGATACAGCTAATACAACATATCAGGAATTATCATCTAAAATTCAAAATCTATATGCCAAATATAGTGAGATAACCTCATCTGTTGTTCCAAATATAATTAAAGAAGATGAAAATAAGATATTATCATATATTGATGAAGACTTAGAAAGCTACCGTCATATGATAACATCTATCCTAAGGCAGAAAAAACATTGCCTATCATCTGATAATGAAAAATTATTAGCTGCCTTCTCACCAGTTTTAGGAAGCGCTAGTGATACTTATAGTTATTTAACAAATGCCGATATGAAACTAGGAACTATCCATGATGAAGAAAATAAAGAAGTAGAACTTAATGAAAGTAACTTTTCCAGGTACATTCGTTCAAAAGATAGAAGAGTGCGTAAAGAAAGTTTTGAAAAACTATATGAAAGTTATGCTGGTGTAAAAAACACCATAGCATCATTATATGGCAGTATCTTAAAATATGATTCCATCAATGCAAAACTAAGAGGTTATACTTCATCTCTTGAAAGTTATTTGAACCCAAATAATATTCCAACTGCTTTATATAACAATCTAATTAAGACCATAAATGATAATTTAGAACCACTATATGAATATTTTGAATTAAAGAAAAAGATGTTAGGTCTTGATGAATTCCATTTATATGATGGCTATGTCAGTACTATTAAATCAATAGATAAAAAGTATAGTTATGAAGAAGCAAAATCTATCGTTTTAGATGCTTTAAAAATATATAATGATGAGTACATTAAAAAACTAGTGGAAGCTTTTAATAATGGTTGGATTGATATATATCCAAATAAAGGCAAAAAATCAGGAGCTTATTCAACTGGTTCATATGATACCTTGCCTTATGTATTATTAAATTATACTGGTGAATATAACGATGTAAGTACTCTAGCACACGAGCTAGGACACTCTATGCATACTTATTTTTCAACATCTAACCAGCCATATGAAACTAGTAGTTATGTAATATTTTTAGCTGAGATAGCATCTACTACAAATGAACTAATATTAAGCGATTATATGTATAAAAAAGCAACTGCAAAAGAAGAAAAGCTTGCTATCTTAAATGAAAGATTAGACTTATTTAAAGCTACCTTATACAGACAAACAATGTTTGCAGAATTTGAAAAGAATGCTCATGACTATGTAGATAGTGGTAATATCGCTACTTGTGAATACTTAAATTCCATGTATTATGATTTAAATAAAAAATATTTTGGTGACAAAGTAGTAGTAGATAAGGATATTGCTAATGAATGGTCAAGAATTCCACATTTTTACACTCCATTCTATGTTTATCAATATGCAACAAGTCTTTCTATTGCCTGTTATGTAGCTCAAAATCTTATTAATCAAACTCCTGGATTTAAGGAAAAATATTTAGAACTATTAAAATCAGGTGGAAAAGATTATCCATTAGAACTCCTTAAAATAATAGATATTAATTTAGAAGACAACAAAGTATTTGAAAGTGCTATTGACTTATTTAAAAAAACTCTAGAGGAGTTTAAAAATATATATTTAGAAAAGTAGTGAGGTGATTTTATGGCAGAAAAAAGAGACTATTATGAAGTCTTAGGCGTAGAAAAAAATGCTAGTGCTGCCGAAATTAAGAGTGCATTTCGTAAACTAGCTAAAAAATACCATCCAGATTTAAATAAAGATGATCCATCTGCTGCCGAAAAATTTAAAGAAGCACAAGAAGCCTATGAAGTATTAAGTGATGAACAAAAAAGAAGCCAATATGATAGATTTGGTCACGCTGGTGTAGGAACAGGTGCTCAAGGTATGGGTGGTTTCTCATCATATAGTGATTTTGGTGGTGTAGATATTGACTTAGGTGATATCTTTGACAGCTTCTTTGGAGGAGGTTTCCAAGGCTTTTCTGGACGAGGCGAAAGTAAATCCAGAAGAAGTAGAGGTAGCGATATCCTAAAAAAAGTTAAATTATCATTTGAAGAAGCTGTCTTTGGTTGTGAAAAAGACTTTGAACTTGATTTTATTGAAAACTGTGATGAATGTGATGGTAAAGGTGGTATTGGTGAAGAAACTTGTAGCACCTGCCATGGTTCAGGTACCGTAACATCAGAACAACATACCATTTTAGGTTCTTTCCTATCAAAAACAACATGTCCAACTTGTCATGGTGAAGGTCATACATATAAGAAAAAATGTAGTAAATGTGGTGGTAAAGGTAAAATCAAACAACATAAAACAATATCTGTAAATGTACCAGCTGGAATGGATACAGGTAAACGTCTTAGAATAACAGGTAAGGGTAATCCTGGAACAAACGGTGGTCCAAATGGTGATTTATATTTAGAGTTTTACGTTGAAGAACATGATTTCTTTAAACGTGATGGAGACGATATTTACTTAGAAATTCCACTTACCATAACAGAAGCTGTACTAGGATGTAAAAAGGTAATCCCAACACTATATGGTAATGTTAGTTTGAGCATACCAAGTGGCATAAACAACCTAGATAAGCAAAGAATCAAAGGTAAAGGTGTAGACAATAAGACAACCGGTAACAAAGGAAATATGTACTTAATATTTAAAGTACTAACTCCAAAAAAACTATCTCGTGAACAGAAAAAATTATTTGAAGAATTAAACAAATATGCTTTTGATGAAAAAGAAATTAGAGACTTCAATAGATTTACAGAAAAAAATGGCAAGTAATAAACTCTTGTCATTTTTTATTGTACCTACATTTAAAAAAAGATATAATGAAATTAAAGATAGGAGATAGATAAAAATGGAAAAACAAGAAAAGAAAAAAAGTAAAGGATTAATAGTATTAATAATCGTTTTAATACTTATCATATTAGGTCTAACTGCATATATCTTATATGATAAAAATATAATCTTTAATAACGCAAACGAAACTGTTGAAAAAGGAAAAAATACGACCACTACTGATAACAAGAGTGAGAGTAAAGATGCCGAAATAGAAATAAACGATGAAGCAGTAAAAAAAGAACTAAGTAAAAAAATAGACTACCTTACAAGTTCTAATTATGACTCTAAAGGAGAAGATTACTCATTATCTAATAGCTATGGCTTTGCTTACACATTATTGGATAACAAAACTTTAACAGATGATGAGAAACTATTAACTACTTTAAGTGTTTTAAATAGTAATCTTACAACATCAACACAAATTACTATTGATGTAAACCAAATGAAGTTACCAAGTGAATATGAATCAATGAGAACAACTATTAAGGAGACTAGTAGCCAAATAAAGGAAAGTGATGTTAATAGTTTATACAAAAGCTTATTTGGCGGAAATGCAGCTAATAAGACAGTAAAAAAATCACATTCATGTCCAGTGTTCATCTATGATAGTACAAATCAAGTTTATTATACCGTAGCAGCATGTGGTGGAACATCAGGAAGTGCAGTACTATCCTATAAAGGAGCATATACTAAAAAAGGAAATGAGGCATATGTAGACGTGTATTATGGTTTAGTACAATATACCACTACTGATACATATAACTTATATACTAAAATTAATATTACTGATACAGATCAACCTTTTCAAACTAATATTGATATAAATCAAACACAAATAACAAAAGAAAACAGCAATAACTTTGAAAAATATAGATATACGTTTAAACTAAATAATAATGAATATAACTTCGTCAAAGTTGAAAAAATAAAATAAAAAAATAAACCTCGCTTGATTAAAAAACGAGGTTTTAATATATTAAAATTAATTATTAAATAAATTAGATTTGTCCTTAAAAAATCATTGTATGAAGTATTCTCTTAGTATTAGCAAAATTAAGTTTAGCAATCTCTTTTAATTTTTCTTCGCCATATTTTTCAACAACTTCTTCACCAATTTTATCAACTTCACTTCCAGCACCTTTTACTAAAGGAATACCAAGACTATCACTTAATTTATCAAATTCTTTTAAGAAAATATATCTACTAATAATAGAAGAGCAGGCCACTGCTAAATTTTTATCCTCTGCCTTTGTCATAAAAGTAATATCTCGTTGAACATCATTAATTCCAGTCAGATATCCATAATATCTAGCTTCACGTGCAAATTCATCCACAATAATGTAATCATACTCTGGTTGTTCCTCATGTACCAATTGATAAAGTACTTTATTATGCATAATAGACTTAATCTTATTCATATTAATATCTTTTGTATATTTCGTATTATACTCTAAGTTAGATAAAATTAAACTTCTATATTTTACTCTTTTAGCTATTTGTGGAGCAATCTTTAAAATTTTTTCATCATTTATCTTTTTAGAATCACATACACCAAGCTCTTCTAAAAATTTAACATCACCACGTGTTACATAGGATGCAGTAACAACTATTGGGCCAAAATAGTCTCCCGTTCCAACCTCATCAGAACCAACAGAATTACAATCATGATATTTTTGATTTTGTTCCTCTTTTTTCTTTTTTTCTTCCTTAGAAACCCCCATCATTTCTTGCCACATCATAGCATCAACATCAGCACTAACTCCTTGAAACATAACCTTCCCAGACGTATACATAGTAATAACAGTATCATTATCATCTGCCTGTAATAAAACATATGGGATTTGTTTATCACGTTTTTTAGGAGTATAGTACTCAATCATTTTATCCTGAACTTCTTTATTTACCTTTAAGACTATATTCATAAGCCACCTCGAAATTATTATAGCATATTTTTATAATATTTGTTATACTAATAATAGGAGAGTGATATAATGAATTGGTTTGATATCATCCTAATTATCCTTCTATTAGTAGGTGGCTTAGAAGGTTTTCGCCGAGGCTTTTTCAGAGAAATATTAAAAGTAGGAGGCTTTATAATTGTTCTTTACTTATCATTTATTTTTATGAATCCTCTGGGTAATCTATTATTTAAATACTTACCACTATTTTCTCTACACATAATAGGAATAGAAATAGCGGCTCTAAATATTTTACTATATGAAATCATATCATTTTTATTAATTTCAACCATATTATACGTAGTTTTAAACTTCATATTAACAATAACGGGACTTATATCAAAGGTAATTTCCATAAGTAAAGTAATAAATTTACCATTTAAAATATTGGGAGCGATAGTCGGAATATTATCTAATTATATACTAATAATTTTTTTATTACTGATATTAGCCATTCCCTTAGGAAAAGTTGATGCTTATAGAAATTCAACACTAAAAAACTACTTTTTAAATAGTCCAATCCTAATAACTTCACAGATTAAAAATCTAAATTCTTCTATTAATGAGGTATATGATTTAACAGAAGAGATAAAAAATGATAAATCTCGAATTAAACATAGCGATGAATATAACGCTAAATCATTCGATATTATGCTAAAAAACAAAATAGTTTCCATAGATACTGTAGATGAGTTAATAGATAATGGAAAAATAAGAAATTATAAAGAATTAGATCAAGTATTAAATAATTATAGAAAGGAAAATTAAAATGATTAAAATATATAATAAAGATACTAACTTTGAAGAAGAAATAAAAGAGGGTAAAGTAATAGTTGATTTTTTTGCAACTTGGTGTGGACCATGTAGAATGATTAGTAATGTTTTAGAAGAAATTTCTAAGGAACAAGAAGACATCAAAATTTTAAAGATTGATGTCGATGAATATGATGAACTTGCTTATAAATTTCAAGTTATGAGTATTCCAACCCTTATATTTTATAAAGATGGAAAACTAATTAATAAAAAGGTCGGTTTTTGTGATAAAAAAGAATTACTAGGATATTTCAACTAGTAATTCTTTTCTTGTGTTATAAAACAATCATTAATAATTTCATATGAAAAAGGTTCTAATATATTAAGTTTACCATCCGGAACTAAAACTTCGTAACTGACTTTATCACTAAACTCTTTATAGGTAATTTTAAAGTCTTGTAAGATATAATTTAATTTATCAATCATTTCATAATTAATTATAATTCTTACTTTTTTTGCCGCAATAACATTCCCAAACTGTGCTTTTTTCAAAGCTTCACTACAGGAGTTACTATAAGCTCTTACCAAACCACCAGCTCCAAGTTTAATGCCTCCAAAATATCTAATTACCACACACAAAATATGATTCAGATCTTGTTGTACTAAAACGTTTAAAATTGGTGCTCCAGCGGTCTTACTTGGTTCACCATCATCACTAGCCCTAACATCACCATCTATAATATAAGCATAACAATAGTGAGTCGCATTGGCGTATTCTTGTTTTACATCCTCAAGAATTTCTAAAACTTCATTTCTTGTGTGAACAGGATAAAGTAAAGTTATAAAACGTGACTTTTCTATAACCATTACATTATCAACTTTTTTTAAAATTGTCTGCATATAATCACCACTTACATTATATAATATATATTATTCAAAATAAATATTTAATAATTAAACTACTTAATTTACATCACCAAAGAGGAGTGCTATAATATTAAATATAAAAAGGAGGACACATGAATTTATTTAAAAAGCGTAAAAAAATTGATGAACTAGATTACAACCTAATAAATGAATATGCTGAAAGTGGTAACAAAGTTAACAAACTATTACAAATATTAATTATTATAGCCATAATAAGTTTAGGACTAACACTCTTACAAAGACTTCATATTTTACCTATCATTGGTGAATTTTTATCTGTTATTAGCCCTGTATTTATTGGTATATTAATAGCGTGGCTCTTGGTACCTCTAACAGATAAATTATCCAAAAAAATGCCTAGAGTATTATCATGTATTATTGTATATATTTTAGTTCTAGGAACATTAAGCTTATTGCTCGCTTACACAATTCCTAATTTAATAGACCAAGTAAAAGAACTTTCAAAAAGTATTCCGACTATGATTAATGAATTACAAAAGTTTATTAATAATGCTACTGAAAACTTAAAAATAGCTGATAATAGTACATTCAATACTTTAAAGAAAAACTTTTTTGAAAATTTAAAAGAAATAGATACTGGTAACATTGCAAATATGATTATTGGTGGTACAATGTCCGCTGTAGGAATTATTAGTAACCTTTGCTTAGGATTAATGATTGGATTTTACTTATTATTCGATTATCATAAAATTTGCAAAAAAATCTTTAAATGTATACCTACAAAATATCAAAGTGATGCCAGAGAATTGAGAAAAAGAGTAAACAGTTCTTTAAGAAGTTATGTCCAAGGTGTCCTAATTGTTATGCTTTTAGTATTTGTAAGTCAGGCCATTGGATTAACTCTTGCAGGACATAAAGCACCATTGTTATTCGCACTAATCTGTGCTATAACAGATATCATTCCATATTTTGGTCCATGGATTGGTGGTATACCAGCAGCAGTAGTTGGTTTCTTAATATCACCACTAGCTGGAATCTTAACAATTGTAAGTATAGTAGTCGTTCAGGTGTTAGAGGGAAATCTATACCAACCACTAATTATGGGACATACCATGAAACTTCATCCTATAACAATTATGCTTGCCCTATTGATTTTCGGACATTTCTTTGGTATCATAGGAATGATAGTTGCAACACCTGCAACTGCAACTCTAAAAGTATTATTTGAATTTATCGATGAGAAAATAGAGTTTATAAACAAAATTGAAAATGCATAAAGACGTTGAAAAAGAAAAGTATGAAAAAACATTATTTATAGAGAGTCTAGGGTAGGTGAAACTAGATAATAAGTTTTTCAGAAAGCTACTTTGGAGTTATTCGGGAGACCGTTATCAAAACCAAGACCAACTTTAGGATGGTACCGGGCAATATCTTGTCCTCCTAAAATAGGTCTTTTATTTGTGTAAGAGGAGGTATTTATGAATAAAATTATTGCTATCGTAGGAATGAGTGGGAGTGGTAAAAGTGTTGCCAGTACTTACTTAGAAAGTATGGGTTACAGCAAAGTCTATTTTGGCGGAGTAACAATGAAAAAACTAAAAGAAGAGGGCTTAGAAATAACACCAGAAAACGAAAAAATGATGCGTAATAAACTACGCGAAGAACATGGTATGGGAGCTTTTGCTAAAATATTACTACCAGAAATAAAAGAAAAGAGTAAAGAAGGAAACGTAGTCTTAGATGGACTATACTCATGGGATGAGTTAGCAATTCTTAAAGAAGGAATAAAGGATAACCTAACAATTATTTGTATCGTGGTTGATAAAGATATCAGATATAGTCGTGTAGCAAAGCGAAAAGAAAGATCTTTAACAGCAAAAGAAGTAAATGATAGAGATATCGCAGAAATTGAACAAATAGCCAAAGGTGGACCAATTGCCTATGCCGACTATTACATACTTAATAATGGAGATCTTGAAGAATATAAAAAACGTCTAGATGAAATACTTAAAAAAATAGACACGAAGGGAGTAAATTAATATGAGAAAAATGACACATGTAGAAATAAGAGAAATGTGGTTTAAATTTTTTACAAGTAAACATCATCAAATAATAGAAAGTGCACCCTTAATACCTATCGATGATGACAGCTTACTATGGATAAATGCTGGAGTAACACCACTAAAAAAATACTTCGATGGAACTAAAATACCAGAATGTAAAAGATTAACAAGTATCCAAAAATGTATTAGAACAAATGACATTGAAAATGTTGGAGTGACTAAAAGACATCAAACATTCTTCGAAATGATGGGTAACTTTTCGATCGGAGACTATTTCAAAAATGAAGCCATTGAATTTGCCTATGAACTACTAACATCTGAAAAATGGTTTGCTATTCCAATCGAAAAACTTTATGTCACAATATATACAGGTGACAATGAAGCTTATAATAAATGGATTGAAATGGGTATGTTAGAAGATCACATTATTCGATTAGATGAAAACTTTTGGGAAATAGGAAAAGGTCCTTGTGGTCCAGATAGCGAAATCTTTTATGATCGTGGTGAAAAATATGATAAAGACCATGATGCTTTAGAAAAATTCAAAAAAGATGAAGAACAAGAACGTTATATTGAAATATGGAACAATGTATTTAGCCAATATAATCAAGAGCCAAATGTTAAAAGAGAAGACTATAAAGAGCTTCCACATAAAAACATTGATACTGGAGCAGGTCTTGAACGTTGGTGTCTAGTATTTCAAGATGTCGATTCAAACTTTGAAACCGATTTATTTCAACCAATTATTGAAAGTATAGAAAAAATGAGTGGTGTTAAATATAATGGACAAACACCAATTAAAGTAATTGCAGATCATATCAGAGCTTTAACATTCGCTTTAAGTGATGGTGCATTCTTTGATAATGCCGGTAGAGGGTATGTCCTTAGACGTCTACTTCGCCGTAGTGAAAGATTCGGAAGAAAACTAGGTTTAAATGAACCATTTATGTATAAACTTGTTTCATCAGTAATTGATACTATGAAAGAAGCATACCCATATCTTGTAGAAAAACGTGCTGTTGTTGAAACCTTAATTCTTGAAGAAGAAAAACTATTCCTAAAGACTCTAACTGATGGTGAAAGAATACTAAAACAATTGGTAAAAAACTCAACAGATGGTACTATCAGTGGTAATGATGCCTTTAAATTATATGATACATATGGTTTCCCATTTGAATTAACTGAAGAGTATCTACACGAATTAGGATATACAACTAGTAAAGAAGAGTTTGATAAATATATGCAAGTTCAAAAAGAACAGGCTCGTGAGGCTTCAAAAACCAAAACGGCTATGGCTAGTCAAAAGAAAGTACTTTTAGACTTCACTGAAGAATCAACATTCGTCTATGGTATTTATCGTCTTAAAACTAATGTTTTAGCTATATTCTCAAAAGATCAAACTATAGATACATTAGATCATGATGGATATATAGCTTTAAAGAGAACTTGTTTTTATGCCCAAGCAGGAGGACAAGTAAGTGATACCGGTATGATTGTTGGTAAAAACTTTAAAGCCCGTGTACTAGACGTTTTTAAAGGCCCAAACGGTCAAAATATTCATAAAGTTAAACTTCTAGATGGAGTTATTTCAAAAGATGATGAATGCGAACTAGTACTAGATAAAGAAAGAAGAAAACAAATAGAAGAAAATCATAGTAGTGTTCACTTATTACATTATGCTCTTAGAACAACTCTAGAAGGTGATGTACATCAAGCAGGAAGTTACGTAGATAATGAACGCCTTAGATTGGATTTTACATACTCTAAAAAGCTTACAGATGAAAAAGTAATAGCTGTTGAAGATATGGTAAATAAACTAATTGCCGAAAAACACATTGTTTCAACAGAGGTTATGCCATTAGATAAGGCTAAACAATTAGGCGCTATGGCTTTATTTAATGAAAAATATGGTTCAATGGTTCGTGTTGTTAAAATGGGTAAATCAATAGAACTATGTGGTGGAACCCATACAAGTAATACAGGTAATATTAAAAAATTTGCCATCTACTCTTATGAATCTAAAGGAAGTAATACATATCGTATAGAAGCTTGTACAAACACAAGAATTGAAAATACTTTATATGACATTATAAAACCATATAACGACGAAACAATAAAACTTCTAATGAAAGCTCGTGGTATCCTAGATGAAGCTAAGAAATATGGTATTACATTAGACTTTGATGTAGAATTAGATAACATTAAAGCAAATAGTTATAAGGATATAGTTTATAATCAAAACAAATTATCTTACGTTCAAACAGAGGTAAAAGAACTAGAGAAAAAATATTTTGCCGAAAGAGAAAAACTTACTCTAAATAATCTAGATGTATACCGTAAAAATGTTGAAACCTATAACAATGTCAAAGGTTTAATTATGGAAACAGATCATATGGATACTCAATTATTAAAATCAATTGCCGATAGCATTGTTAATGAAATTAATCCTGGTTGCGTTTTCTTCATCAACAAAGGTGATAAAGGCGCAGTTAATTTCGTTTGTCGTAGCAACTGTCACGCTAATGCTGGACTAATTGTAAAAGATGCTTCAGTAAGCTCAGGCGGTAATGGTGGTGGAAGTAAAACCTTTGCTCAAGGTGGTGGAAAAACTGATACAGCCATTGAAGAAATTATCAAACATGTAAAGAAAGTATTATTAGATGAAGAATAATTATTTATTAGTTTATGATAATTACTATCTTTTTCAAGAAAAATTAAAAGATATAATCAGTAGCACCAAATTTGAAAACGCTAGTATCACAAACTACGATTTAGAAGAAGAAGATTTATATAATGCCTTATTAGACTTAGATACTTATTCTTTCTTAACAGAACAAAAAGTAATTATTATAAAAAACATTAATTTATTAGAAGACAATCAAGATACAAAACATCTTTTAAAGTATTTAGATAATCCTAATAATGACAATTTATTAATACTTACTACCACAAAATTTAATGCTACCAAAAAAATAAATAAAGAATTAAAGAAAAAAACTAACTATATAAAATTAGAAACCGATCTCAACAAAGAAATAAAAAACATCTTACAAGGATACGAAGTTGAATCAGGGGTAATTACTAAACTAATTGAATATTCTAACAATAATATAGATATTATAAAAAGTGAATGTGACAAGTTAAAACAATACAAATTTGATACCAAAAAGATCACTAAGGAAGATGTTGAAACTATTGTCATAAAACATATTGGTGAAAGTACTCAAATAGTATTTGATCTTATAAAAGATATTGCCATCAAAGATAAAAAAAGGGCTATAATAAAATACGAAAAACTAAAAAAGTATAATGTCGATGACATAGCCCTAATTGGTCTTTTGGAAAGTCAACTACGTCTTATGATTCAAATAATTATGTTTAGTGAAAAAAACTATTCCAACAAAGATATAGCTGCAACTCTAAATATTCATCCATATCGTATAGAAAAAACAAAAGAGCTACTTAGATATTCTAATAAAAAAGATGTTTGTAATATGATTAAAAATTTAAGTAATATTGACTACAAAATTAAATCAGGACAAATTGATAATAAAGATGCTATATTCATGTATATTATTAATAATTAAAACCTCAATTGAGGTTTTATTTTTTTATGTTATAATATAATAAATGGTTATGAAAAAGTGTTTAAATCATTAAGAAATAATATTGTTATTAACTAGAAGGCAAAAAGGATATAGGTCCTGTTTTTAAACTAAAAGAACAAAAAAAATAAAACATTAACAAAAACGCTTTAATAAATTGTATTTTATATGATACAATGTAATAGAATTATTTAATTTATAAATGTTGATTAATGAATAGTAAAGTATATCATTTTAAATTTAGAGAGTTTATGTTTGGTGAAAATAGACAAAATGATATAGTTGAAATACACATTATGAGTTTAAAGGTTGCTACTTTATAGCTTATTGAGTGTATGAATTTCTATTCATAAATTAAGGTGGTACCGCGATAAATCGTCCTTATGAGGATTACTTATCGTGGCTTTTTTTGTTAAGGAGGGATAATATGACAAAAGATGAAAAAATTGAATTAATACTGAGAAGAACAGTTGATATTCATAATAAAGAAACATTATTAAAAAAATTAAATAGTGGAAAAAAATTGATAGTGAAATTTGGCGCTGATCCGTCAAGACCTGATTTACATCTAGGTCATACGGTGCCATTACGTGCCTTGAAAGTATTACAAGAATTAGGACATGACATAATTTTTGTTATAGGGGATTTTACAGCAATGATTGGAGATCCATCTGGAAAATCAAAAACTAGACCATCATTATCATTTGAAGAAACAAGAAGAAATGGCGAAACATATTTTAAACAAGTTTCTAAAATATTAGATCCTAACAAAATAAGAATTGTTTATAATTCAGAGTGGTTAGGGAAAATGTCATTTGAAGATGTTATTAAATTAACTGGAAAATATACAGTAGCTAGAATTCTTGAAAGAGATGATTTTAAAAATAGGTTTAATAATAATATTCCGATTGGTATTCATGAATTTTTATATCCATTAATGCAAGGATATGATTCAGTTGCATTACATACTGATATAGAAGTAGGGGGAACAGATCAAACATTTAATTTGTTAGTTGGTAGAGAGTTGCAAAGAGACTATGATCAAGAGCCACAAGATGTAATGTGTTTTCCTTTATTAGTAGGATTAGATGGTAAGGAAAAAATGTCTAAATCATTGGGAAATTATATTGGGGTGGATGAATCACCTGAAAAAATGTATGAGAAAGCTATGAGAATACCTGATGATGTATTATTAGATTATTTTAAACTTACTACAGATTTAGATATGAAAGATGTAGTAAATATGATGAGTGAGGATATATTATTGGCACATAGAAAATATGCAGAAGAAATAATTAAAATGTATCATGGAGAAGAATTTATTAATCAAGCTGAAGAAAGATATAATACAGTAGCTAAAGGTGGTATACCTGAAAATATTGAAATATTTGAAATGAAAGAAAGTATGTTAGAGAATGGATTGCTATTGACTGAATTATTAAATTTATCAAATATTGTTTCATCAAAATCAGAAGGAAGAAGAATGATTGAACAAAATGGAATAAGTGTAAATGGAACAAAAGAGAATGATGTTAATAAATTAATTACTACAACAGATTTTAATAACGATGAATTAATTATTCAAAAAGGAAAAAAGCAATTTAAGAAAGTTGTTTTGATTAAGTAATATATACACTATCATAATTGTTACATATATTCATAATAAAGGGAAAAAAACTTTATCCAAAAAAAAGAAAAGAACATATAAAAAGAAGTTTTATAGATTCAAAACAAAATCATGGATATAGATACGCTATGTATAAAGTTTTTAAAAATATCAACACTATACATAGCTTAATTACTAGAAGCTTATTAAAACAAAGTAACATATTATTACTAGATGAAGCTACAAGTTCAGTTGACAACATTACTCAAAAAAATATTCAAACAGCCATAGAAAAAATAAATAGAAATACAACTTATTCTAATTATAGCCCATCGCTTGTCTACAGTCATTAACTGTGACAGAATAATAGTAATAGATGAGGAAAAAATAATAGATACAGGAACACATAGCGAACTATTAAAAGGCTGTCCTAAATATCAAGGACTATATAAATATGAAGAAAAAACCAAATAATTACTGTTATTTGGTTTCTTTATTAATCTTTTTTAATCTATCATAAACTTGTTTAAAATTAACTTCATATCCTATACTTTTTGGATTATAATACTCCTTATTTTTTATTCTATCCGGTAAGTATTGTTGAACCACATATGAACCTTTATAGTCATGTGGATATTTATAAAGAGGTGAATTAGTTTTTATATGATCAGGAATAGAGCCTACATTTCCTTTATAAATATCATCAAGAGCTTCGTCCAATGCCACATGAGCCGTATTACTTTTAGGAGAAAGAGCCATTTCTACAACTATTTCAGCAAGAGGAATTCTTGCTTCTGGAAGGCCAACTCTTTCGGCCGCATTAATTGCAGCATCCACTCTAGGACCTATAGCAGGATTAGCAAGTCCTATATCTTCATAGGCAATCACACTCATTCTGCGATATATAGAATCCAAATCTCCCTCATATATTAATCTACCTAAATAATGCAGGCTAGCATTAACATCACTACCTCTAATAGACTTTTGAAACCCACTCAAAACATCATAATGTCCATCACCATTTTTATCAGAAAAAAAGACAGGTTTATTATTAATCAAGCGTATTTTATCCTCAGTTATCACCTTATCCTCACTAGCATAATAACTAATTTCTAGTAGATTATAGGCATACCTTAAATCATTCCCAGAAAGTTTTGCTATTAAGGACAAACACTCATTACTAATACTTATTCCTTTTAGATCGGGATGTTTAATAGCACGCTTAAGTCCAGTCATTATATCCTCATATTCTAACTCTTTTAATTCAAATAACTGACACCTACTTCTAATAGCAGGATTAATTGCGTGATATGGATTAGAAGTAGTCATTCCTATCAAGGTTATCAAACCACTTTCTAATTGTGGAAGAAGAATATCTTGTTTATCCTTATTCAATCTATGAATTTCATCCATTATTAAAACAAGCCCATCATACATTTTGGCCTCTTCAATAACAATATCTAAATCCTTTTTAGTATTAACAGTAGCATTTAAAAAACGATATCTCACTCCTAAATCATGCACCATAGCATTAGCGATACTAGTTTTACCAATTCCAGGTTTACCATATAAAATCATTGAGAATAACTTCTTATTCTTAACCAAGTTCGTAAGTATTTTATCTTTACCTATCAAATGTCTTTGACCGACAATATCATCCATACTTACAGGAGCAAGTTTTAAAGCTAAAGGTTTATCCATAATAATCACCTGCATATATTGTATCAAAAAAAACGCTTATTGTAAAAAAACTAATAATTTTATATAATAATAAGGGTGATGAAAATGGATCTAGAAGAGTCAATCACAGATTTTCTAAATTATTGCTTAATTGATAAAGGATTATCAGATAACACTTATTTGTCATATAAAAATGATTTGAATATGTATAAAGCATTTTTACATCAAAAAAATATCTCTAATCCCCAAAAAATTGGTTCAGCTGATGTAATAGAGTTTATAGAATACCTTCAAAAAAAAGATCATGATGAAATAACAACCGTCGCTAGAAAATTAACAACTATCAAAAACTATCATGCCTATTTGGAAAAAGAAAAAATTGCTCCAATAAATGTAACTTTAGGTATTAAAAGGCCAAAACTAAAAAAGACCATCGCTAAAACTTTATCCATGGATGACATTAATACCTTATTAGATATCAATCTTCTAACTCCATTTGACTATCGCAATAAAGCCATGTTAGAATTAGTATATGGCACAGGATTACGTGTATCAGAATTAGTAAATCTTACTTTAAATAATATAGACTTTACTAATTGTATAATTCGAATAGTCGGAAAAGGAAACAAAGAACGAATTATTCCCTTAGGAGAGTACTCCATGTATTATATAAACTTATATATGGAAAAGCGCCCTCTACTAGAAAAAAATAATCTATGTGAGAAATTATTTTTGAATAATCATGGCAAAGGGATTACACGACAAGGATTTTTTAAAATATTAAAAAATTTATTAGAAGAAAAACATTTAAATGTAGAAGCATCTCCTCATACTCTTAGACACTCTTTTGCAACTCATCTTTTAGAAGGTGGAGCTGATCTGAAGAGTATTCAAGAAATGTTAGGGCATTCTGATATTTCTACAACTAGAATGTATACTCATGTAACAAATCAAAAAGTTACCCACGACTATAACGAATATCATCCTCGTGAGAAGAAAGATAAAGGTGAATTTTAAAATGAAATTTAAACGAATATTTTTAATGATATTAGACTCCTTAGGAGTAGGGGAGGCAGATGATGCTTCAAAGTATAATTCCAAAGGCGCTAATACATTGGGGCACATATTAGAACAAACTGACCTATTCATTCCAAATCTTAAGAAAATAGGGCTCCTAAATACTATAAATATGGATGAAAATGAAAATGTGGATGCCTATTATACTATTGCTAAACCAAATAATATTGGAAAAGATAGCTTAAATGGACATTATGAAATGATGGGGATTTTATCAGATACTGTATTTAAAACATTTAATGAAGGATTTCCTAACGAAATATTAGATAGTATTGAAAATATTACAGGTAGAAGAGTAATTGGTAATAAACCTTGTGGCAATAGTATAGATATTATAAATGAACTAGGGGAGTTGGAACTAAATTATGGGTCTCTAATTGTGTATACTTCTGCCGATTCTGATTTACAAGTTGCTGCTCATGAGGATGCTGTTCCGATAGCAACATTATATGAATACTGTGAAAAAATCAGAGCTCTTACAATGCGTGAAGACTGGAAAGTAGCTAGAGTAATCGCTAGACCATTTACTGGTAAAGTTGGACATTTTAGATTAATTAATGCTGGAAGAAAAGATTATAGTATAAAACCTCCAAAAAGAACTATTTTAAACTCTCTTAGTGAAAATAAATACAATGTTATAGGAATAGGTAAGGTTAATGATATCTTTGATAAAGAGGGGATTAATAAGTCAATTAAAATATCAGATAATATGGAAGCAATCAATAAACTTTTAGATATTATGGATAAAAAATTTACTGGTCTTTGCATGGTAAATTTAAATGACTTTGATAGTAATTATGGTCATAACCGTGACGTAGAGGGATATCAAAAAGCTTTAGAGGAATTAGACGTTGAAATTCCAATAATTTTAAATAAACTTGAAATGGATGATTTATTAATTATTACAGCTGATCATGGTAATGATCCAACATTCGAAGGAAATTATCATACAAGAGAAAATGTTCCTGTTATATTCTATAGTAGAAGTTTCTTTACTCCTAAAAAATTACCTGAATTAAGTTCATTAGGTGCCATTGGAGCTACTATAGCTGATAACTTTAATATAGAAAAAACAGAAATTGGAATTAGTGTATTAGATGAATTAGAGTAAAAAAGAGTAGAGGAGTACTTCCCCTACTTTTATTTTGCTATTACACCCCTACTGCTACATAACTCTAAAATAAGGAAAAAAAATAAAATATAATATCCAATCAAATATAATTATAATAAATCGAGCTTAATAATTATTCTCGATTTAAAAGAAATTAGTCTACATTAAATTTAGATGAATAATTATCCATAAAAATAATATTCGATTGACGAGAATTCATTCTAGAATAAATATATAATCAGATAATAGATAATATATAAAAGTAATAGAACAAATGTTATATATGAATAATATGAATAAAATTTATAATATTGTATTAACAATTAGTTAACATATAGTATAATTAATAATATTAGGAATTAAATCTAGAATTAAATAAGGGGATAATTATATATTAAATTAAATTAAATTAGATTAAAAATATAGATAACAGATAAGCAGAAGTTAATGATCATAATTAATAATAATAAAAGAAAAATCATATAAAATATAATTTCCTATAATTGATATTATGTTAACTTCTATAAAAAAGAAATAAGAGACCCAATCAAATTATAGGTCTCTCTTAATATAAATTTAAACTTTTCTAGATTGAATTTCTACTATCTTTTCTAATACTTCTTTAGCATTATTAGATGTTATTTCCGTATATCCAAGTTCTTTAAGTGCTTGAATACGAGCTGTATTTAATTCTTGAGTACGACTAAGTTTTTCTTCCTTTTTATGTTCAATATCTTCAACAAACTTCTTATGAGTTTCACTGATTCTAGTTTTAGAAGCGCCACCATTATTATAAAGTGTCATTGCTGAGAACATAATACTTTCAAATAAAAATTGTTTATCCTTATTAAATGCATATTCGTTAGGATCAATAAAGCCTAATGCTTTAGACATATAAGCTAAAATATACTTTAACTCCCCTGTCGTTTCCATTGATTGCAAATAATGGTATAAATACACATAACTATAATAAGTATCTTTTGTTTTATCATCAGCAAGTCTTTCCTTAAGTAAATTAATTATATCTGATAAAACTTCTTGTTCTTTCTTATTAAAACCTTTTAAATCTGTTAGAACTTCGTGACTAGCAGTGTCTTTAACGCTTTCATTTAATCTATTTTCTACAGAGATTATATAATCTCCATTTACCTTTATATCCTTTAATTCATCTTCATTTTTTATGTTTAATAAACTAAGTAATTTAACTGCTTTTTCTTTTGGCCAAGATTCTAAATTTTCAAGTGCTAAATAGTTATATAACATTTGACGTGAAACACCTAAATATTTAGCTAAGCGAACCTTTGATATACCAATTTCATTAATTAATCTGTTCAACTCATGCATTGTCATTACCCTCCTAAAATAATTTTATCAGTTTTACGTAAATAGTCAAGTGTAAATTGACATATTTTAGAATGTAAAAAATTCCCAAAAACCATTTTATAACAAGTACCATAATTTTTTACCATTTTTGCGAACTTCCTTAATTATTCCACCACCTAAGCAAATATCACCATCATAGAAAACACATGCTTGTCCAGGGGTAACACTCTTAATAGGATCATACTTAACTAATAGATTTCCATCATCTAAATATTGAACATTAATAGCATGATCTTCTTGTCTATATCTAAATTTTGCTGTCATATTTGTAGGTCTTTCATCACAATTAAAATTAACATTTTCGACTATACAACTATCTGAGAATAAATAATCATTATCCTCCCCTTCACAAACATACAAAATATTTTTATCTAAATTCTTTCCTACAACAAAAAGCTTATCTTTTGTTCCGCCGACTTCAAGTCCTTTTCGCTGACCAATAGTATAATACATTAAACCAATATGCTTTCCTAATACTTTATTTTTTTCTATATCAACTATATCTCCCTCTTGATTTGGTAGATAATTCTTTAAGAAATTCTTAAAATTACGTTCTCCTATAAAACAAATACCCGTTGAATCCTTCTTTTTAGCCGTTTTCAAACCATACTTTAAAGCTATTTTTCTAACCTCCGGTTTATCTATATCACCCAAAGGAAAAATAACATTCTTTAACTGTTCATGAGAAAGTTGTGATAAAAAATATGTTTGATCTTTATTAGTATCATGACTTCTCTTCAAATACCCATCTTCCATTTTTGCATAATGTCCCGTTGCAATATAATCAGCTCCTAAGCGTTTTGCCTCTCGTACAAAGTAATCAAATTTTATATATTTATTACACATTACATCAGGATTTGGAGTACGACCTTTTTTTAGTTCGTCTAAAAAATATTTAAAAACATTATCCCAATATTCTTTCACAAAATCTATTCTATGAAGTGGAATACCAATTTGATTGCACACATCCAACGCATCATTATAATCTTGTTCTTGAGGGCAAATATTATTATCTAAATTAGGATTACCTAAAAAATCATTATTAATAGAACTATCCCAATTACGCATAAATAAGCCAATAACATCATAACCTTGTTCTTTTAAAAGGATAGCGCTAACACTTGAGTCAACTCCGCCACTCATTCCTATAACAACTTTCTTTTTTTCCATACAAAATCACCAACTATATTATAAACTAGAAAAGTGTTTTTGTAAAAAGTTTTAAGACATTTGGTATTAAAAATACCTCTATTACAGAACTAATAATAAGTAAAATTAAAGATAATACTAAAACTTTTAAATATTTCTTCATAAGTAGACTCAAATTAATCGATGCATTTTTAAACAAATACTTATATAAATATATAGAATAATTAATTGCAAAAAAACCTAAAATTAAATATATCAAAAGATTAAATATACTAGGTAATAAATAAACAAGACCAATATATATTCCTTTAAACTTAAAAACATATATAAAAGAAGATATCGAAAATCCTAAAGAAAAACCTTTTAAAATTAAGAATAATACTTCAAATATAACTCCAACTAAAGACACACCTAAAAACCACATAATACCAGTTAATATAATATTATTTTTAAGAACATTGACTAAATTATTGTTAATAGCCTTAGAACTATTTAAATCCTTAAAATAGGTATTAACAGTATTGACAACTATTTCTTTTCCTTCTTTATTTAACATTGCTAAGTATAATATACCTATAATAACACTAAGTAAAATAATGATACAAATAATTAAAAATATCTTTCTTTTCTTAATTCCATTATATTTTTCAGAATAACTTTTAAGTTTTATTTTATCCATACTATCACCACTAAATTATATGAATAAGATTTCTCTATATTTAAGTTTTTATTTTACTTTTTTATACAAATATTTTATAATTATAAAGAGGTGAATACATAATGAATAAAAAAGTTGTAAAAGTTGTCTCTATTATATCAGTATTAGTTATGGTATTTGGTTTCTTTGGTTTTTTAATCTTTTATTTTATCTAAAAAAACTATTCTAACAAGGAATAGTTTTTTGGTTCTACATCTTTGAAATAGAATTGTAAATCTTTATCTGTAATTGTTGCTAATAAAATGCTATCTGGACTATCTAGATGCATTTTTTTTAATTGTTTAATTAATTCATTCTTAGTAATCTTACTTTTTTTAATAGCTTCTTCCATATATTCACCATTAACAATTATATTAGCCGATAAATAAGATTTTTGGGAGTCTAATTTTAAATCATGCTTAGTTGGATTCTTAAACTCTCCTTTTGGTAAGAAACTAATATTACCATTAGCTTCCATTATAGCGTATGCAACTTCACTTATATCAAAGTAGCCATTAATTCGTGCTTGTTCAAGTAAATCATTTATATCAATATTAACCCTCTGTAACCCTTTTTCAATTACTTTCCCATCATCAAGTAAAACAGTAGGAGTTCCTATTATAAATCTTCTAATTCTAATACTCTTGTTCACTACTTTACTAACAATATAAGATAAAACTCCAAAAGTAGTAATCGCTATCATTCCGTTAATATATTGAACATCGGTATTTAAAGTCATTTCAGCTGTAAAATTACCAATAGAAATACCTATAACATAATCAAACAAAGAAAACTGTGAAACTTGTTTTTTCCCCATTATTCTAGTTATTAAAAACAAGAAAACAACGGAACCTAAACATCTCGGAATAACATTAATGCCTTCTATTACATCGATTTTCATATTCAATCACCTAAAAGTATTATGAACAAAAAAAGGAATATTATTCCTTAATTTAATGTATTTTTAAAATTAATAAAGCTAAATGCCGGAGCTACTTTAGATATAGTTTCCTCATCATATATTTTTCCTTTATCTTCAAGTTTTTGAAGCAAAGTTATCATTCTTTCTTCTTCTCCCTGATTTTTATAATATTCATAGTTTTTAAATACATAAAAATAAGCATCTAAGAAAAACGAAATTACGTTTTTTGAAAATCTATTTTCTACATGGTCCATAACATAAATTATATTATCTACAAAATCAACTAGATTATCTATTGTTTTGGTTAAATCAATTCCTTTAGTAAGAGATTTTTTATTGTCTTTATAAATATATACTACTTCATCAATCGCAGCAAAATTATAAGTACCAAAAACACATAAATGATTAAAACTATAATCTTCACTAGTTCTTGTCGGATTAAAAGTAATATTCTTTTTATTTAAATATTCTCGTCTATATATTTTTCCATGTAAACATCCATTATGTTCTTCTACTACTTCCCCTATTCCATAAGCTTCTTGAATAATTGCACCATATGCATAATCATAGTTTTTAGAATCTATTAAATCATAGAGTGTTTGTAAGGATTTAAAATCATATATAAGGTCATCAGCATCTAAAAATGCAACATAATCTCCATCAGAGTGTTCAAGTCCATACTTTCTAGCATATCCAACGCCCCTATTAACATCTAAATCAAATATAGTAATATCAAGTAAATCTTTAAATATTTCTGCCTCTTCCGAATATCCTTTACTAGAACCATCATTTACTATATAAACTTTTAATTTAAAGTCTATATCATTAACCGCAACACTAGCTAAAGCTTTAACCAAAGCATCATGGGAATTATATACTGGAATAATTAAATCAAGACTTTTATGCATTAGATATCACCTCATTAATAAATTGTTTAAAAGAAACATCTGGAATTAAAAGCTTAGCCATATTATTGTCATCAACAAACTTAGATACAATTTGTTGTGTTATCTCATTTCTTACTTGTTCATCCAACACTTTTTGATACTTTTTAAAATTAATAGCGTTTTCTCTACTTGACTCAATAATCTTTTTCACAGTTTTAGAAGATGCATTTAAGTACATATAATACATTTCTAACATACCGAAAAATAATACAGCCGCTATTTTATCATCAGAAATATTAAGTTCTAAAGCTTTAGAAACTACTAAAGAAATATTTTTATTATATTCATCCAAAGCTAAATAATTATAAGCATGATTATTTTTTCTGGTAATAGACTCATTATTATATTGCCAAACATAAGTAATAGTATCCAAATACCTTTCCTTAGGTTTTAATAGGAAGACTAAAAAATTAAAATATAAATCTTCATTAGCTCTTGTATTACTAAATTCTAATTTATTATCTTCAATAAATTTTCTCCTATATATCTTTCCATGAGTCCATATCTTTTTATTAAGATGAACATAGTTACATTTGTTTTTACTAACTTCATAAAAATCACTTGTACAAACATCATAATTATGAATTTGAATTCCAGAATATAATCTTTCTATAGAATAATGATTATAGAAAATATCATCACTATCAATAAAGATAATATATTCACCTTTAGAGTGCTTCATTCCATAATTTCTAGCGCCACCAGGGCCTACATTTTGTGGAATATCTAACTCCTCAATATTAAAATATTTTTTATATTTTTTAACAAATTCTTGATAATCTGTAGAAGAACAATCATTTACTATATACACATTTACTAAATCTCTTCTACTTTGTAACATAATACTACATAAAGTTTTACCTATTGTTTTATGAGCATTATATGCTGGTATAATTATATCTATCATACTTACTCCTCATTATTCAAAAAGAAACACTTCTGACAAAGCTCCTCTTCTTTCCTATTTTGTAAAAAGCCATCTCTCATTTTACATACTCTCTTACAATTAAGTATATCACAAACTTCATCTTTATAAATATTGCCTAAATTAATAACACCCTTAGAGTCTAGACAACACGGTACAACAGTTCCATCAACTAAAATACCAAAATGATCTCTTAAGGCATAACAAGTTCCTTTAGATGATGATTTAGTGTTATTTAAATCTGGCCAAATAAACTCATGAAATAAATTTATAAAGATATGATTATTTACCCTAAGAGACTGCTTTTTTTCTAATTCCTTCAAAGTAATATTAGTATCATATCTATTATTAATAATATAAAGAGTGAGATCTAAAAAATCACTTTTAACCCAAAATCTTAGCGAAATATATGTTTTATCTAAATCATCAGCTTTATCTAAAATCTTATTCAAATACTTAACAAATGCACTTTCATCCCCCAAAAAACTATGTAAAGATACATTTAATTGTCTAATATTTTTAGTTTTAATTCTATCTATTAAATACCCGTTACTTGTAATATTTACGTTAAAAGAACTGTTATATGTCTCATCAATAAATTCATTAATTAACGGATGGAGAAGAGGCTCGCCTAAAACATGCAAATAAAGATACCTAGTATAACCATCTAACTTTTTAAGAATAATTTTAAAATTATCCAGAGTCATAAATTCTTGCTTTCTGCTATTATGAATACAAAAGTTGCAGTTAAGATTACAAGCATTAGTTATTTCTACATAAACTTTTTTCATCAATTATTTTTTCCTTATATTAGACTTAAATATCTTATAAAATAAGAAAGTAGTAGCTACTAAAGCAAACAAGGCATAAACATAAAATAAGAAAGGTAGCTTATCTTTTGCCACTACAACCATCACACTTAATCCAATGATCATAGCAAGATCAAGAGCGGCAATTATTCCTTGATGAAATAATTCTTCAAATCTATTGACTTGATTCTTTGAATCATTAATTTCTATATTAAATCTTAACTCCCCATTATTAATTCCTTTAAGTGTAGTAAGCATTTCTTTTGGCATTGATACTAAACTATCACTATTTTCTAAAATTTTTACTAATCCAGACTCTATTTTTTCTTTTGACATTATTTTACTAGTATTAAATCTATTTTTCAAAACTTGCATCAAACTAATTGTTGAATCAATCTCTTCAAGAGTACCTTCTAGTACAACTATTCCTCTAACAAGCATTGAAATATCTTTTGGCAACTTAATATCATTATTATGAAGCATTGAAAACATATCCTTCATAAAATCTTTAATATCAATATCATTTATTTCTAGTGTTTTATTCTTATCAAGAACCATTCTAATATCACTATTTAATTTCATATAATCAATATTTGAATCATTAACATTAAGTAAAGATAAGATATGAGCAACTTCAACTATATCATTTTTTATAATAGCTACTATACATTTATTAAGTAAATTCTTATTTTTGCTAGAAAGTCTACCCATCATTCCAAAGTCTAAATAAGCTATTTTTCCATCTATAATTTTTATATTATCAGCATGTGGATCAGCATGAAAAAATCCATCGTCTATAGCTTGTTTTATATAATTGTCAGCAAGTTTTAAAGCTATTTCATTCATATTATAACCCAGTCTATCTAACTTAGTTTTTTCATTTATAAAACATCCTCCAACGCACTCCATCACTAAAACATAAGGTGTTGAATATTTCTTATAAACCTTTAAAGGTCTTATATACATTACATTTTTATTATAGTTTTCAAATTCTTCTATATGTTCTGCTTCTACCATAAAATTCATCTCTTCCTTGGCAGAGCTATATACTTCATCAACTATTTCCTTCAAATCAACAATATTTCCAACAACTTTATCTAATTGCAAAATAGAAATGGCTTTCTTTAAAAGTCTTGTATCCATCATCATCATTTGATATATATTTTTTCTTTGAATTTTTAAAACTACATCTTCACCAGTTTTAAGTTTAGCTCTATGTGTTTGCGCAATAGATGCTGAACCTAAAGGAACCTCTTCTATTTCTGCAAAAATTTCTTGATAATTACCATTATATTCAGCATTTAATATATCTAAAACTTCATCATAGTCCATAGGTTTAACACTACAACGTAGCTTTTTTAATTCATCACATAATTCTTTTGAAACCAAATCATCTCTTGCTGATAAAATCTGTCCCATTTTAATAAATGTAGGTCCCAAATCTTCTATAGTTTCTCTTATATTTTTACAAGATCTATCTTTTAATAGATTATGATCTTTAATTTTATTTATAATTTCTCTTAATCTTAAAGCTTCATTACTCATTAGTTACCTCTTTCAATAATTACTATTAACCGAGACTATTTATCATATACTCTCTTTATCATTATAGCATGTATTATATTAAACATAAATATTTGAAAGATAAAATTTTTAAGTATTAAAAAAAACTTATTCAAATGGAAAAAAATCACATAATAAATTTTTATTAGTAAAAACTAAGTATAGTCTTAAAAAATTTTTTTAGGAAATTATTGTTACTTTAAAAAAAATTATTGTGTTCATATTAATAATGTAGTTTGATTTAGGAGATGATGATATGAAATTTAAAAACAAACTACTCTTTACAATATGGACGTTCCTTGTACTTATTGTACCCATAAATGCTTTAGCATATTCAGAATATATTATCCCAGGTGGTGATAACGTTGGAATTGAAGTAAACTCCAATGGTGTACTAGTGGTTGGCTTTTATAAAGTAAATGATGAATATATCGCTAAGGACAGTGGATTTATGATTGGTGACAAAATAATTAAAGTCAATGATACTAAAATTTCTTCTATAAATGAAATGGTTGATGTTATAAACAAATCAGAAACAGATAATATTGTCTATAAGGTAGAACGAGATAATAAAGAAAAATCGATTTCTCTAAATAGAACAAGTAGTAGTGATGGTGTTTATAAAACTGGTATTTATGTGAAAGATAGTATTTTAGGTATTGGTACTTTAACTTTCGTCGATCCAAATACTAAGAAATTTGGAGCTTTAGGGCATGAAATATTAGAAAAAACAACTGCTAAAAAGTTTGAAATTAAGGATGGAAAGATATTTAAATCAGATGTTATCGGAGTAGAAAGAAGTGAAAATGGTAGTGCTGGTGAAAAAAATGCTAATTACGATAAGAATAAAGTATATGGTAACATAAAAGAAAACACTCCTTCTGGTATTTTTGGAGACTATACTGATGCTCTTCCTGACGCTAAAGAATTAAAAGTAGCAAGTAAAGATGAAGTAAAAGTAGGACCTGCTACTATACGAACAGTTATTAATAATAATGAAATTAAGGAATACAATATTAACATTATTAAAATAGATAAATCATCTGATATAAAAAATATTTTGTTTGAAATAACAGATGAAGAATTATTAAAGAAAACTGGTGGCGTAGTTCAGGGAATGAGTGGCTCTCCAATTCTTCAGAATAATATGATTGTAGGTGCTGTTACTCATGTTATTGTAAACGACACTAAGAAAGGGTATGGTATTTTTATAACTACAATGCTTAAAGAAGCAGAAAATTAAAAAAAGAGAAGTAATCAATAAAAAGATTCTTCTCTTTTTAAATATATTTATCTAATTGTAGATTTTTTACTTTTTGAGGATCAACATCCTTAACATATTTCTTATTTATACCAAGATTCATATTATGTTTCTTATTTGAAATAAAGCCTTTAGTATCACCTTTATTTACTAAAATTCCCATTTCTAAAAGAGGATATATTTTCTCATCAAAAATCAGTTCAACACGTCTTTTAGCATTATAATTATTATAAATTGAAGAAAGATCTTTCGCAGTAATATTACCTTTCATAGTAAGCAAATACTCTAACATTTGTGATTGTTCTTTATTAAATGAAATACCTGAACTTTCTTTTATACTATGGATCAAATATTCTTTTTCCAACTCTTTTTCTACTTGTACCAACATATACTTTAAAAACAAAGTAGCATTTCCTGTATTTCTGGCATTAACAATATTCTGTTCATATTTTCGTTGAGCAAATGAAACTGCTCTATTAAAAATTATATAAGGATAACTTTCATGATTTAATAAATACCACATTGAAACCGTTCGACTAGTTCTTCCATTGACATCAAAATATGGATGAATATATACAAAATAAAAATGCATAATTTGAGATTTGATAAAAACATCCATCTCATTGTCACAGTCATCTTTATTAGCATATGCAAAAAATTGATCCATATAATCGTCTATTTTATCACTATCCATACCCATATAGGGATAAGCATCCAATCTGTTTCCCTTTAAAATATAGACAGGCGCACTACGATAATACTCTCCCATTCTCACTCTATCTCGCTCTAATAAAATACCATCACTAAGTATGTCATATAACCGACGTAAATTATCCTTATTTATATCACTATTATTCAAAATATATTGGTACCCATGAAATAAATTAATAATTCTTTTTCTTTCTCTTTCTGAAATAGGAGATTTAATTTTTTTGATCACTTCATCAATAACAGATAAATCATCTTTTATTCCTTCAATAGTATTATTAGCCTTTATTTCTTGACTCATCATCATCTTTTTAGCAAATTTCAAACTTTGCATATAATCTTGCCCATTTAAAACATTAAGTAATTCTTGTTTATAAAAATCTAAATATTCTTTATTAAAATATAAATATCTCCCATCTTCCATTTTTAATTTAGTATTATTATCTAACATATCTCAATCATCTACTTACTCTTCACCTTTTTCTTTGTTTTCTTTGAATTGTTTTTTATTGTAGGATCATCTATAAACCCAAATAAAAATAATTTGTTAACAATTTCTTGAAACCCAATAGGACCAACTCCTTCTATTTGACCCACATCTTTAAGGGGATAATTAAGTAATTGGTCTATAGTAACTATTTCTCTCATTTTAAGTACTCTAATATATCTCCTAGAAATACCTATTCTACCAATATTATCATCTAAACTAAGATAATTTTTCTGTTTTATCTTATTACTTCTTCTTTCATGTTCCAATAAAATATTGCCGCAGGAAGCCTTGATTACTCCTTGAACCTGTTCAGCTGATAAAATACACTTTCTACTACCACAACTTTTAACCATATGATATCTTCCATCATTTTGTTTTATCATACGTTTAAATTCACAATCAGAAATATCTAATCCAATTTTCTCATATGTAGGTGGTACAACATCAAATATTCCAACTCGTTTACGTAATATCCAAGTATTCTTATCAGAAAGCCCCACGGCAGCGTCAAGTCTTGTATCAAGAAGTTCTTCCATAAGTTTATCAAAAAGTAATAACTGTTCACCCTTTAAACTAGACACATAGCGATAAAACTCATAGTCACTCTCATCATATAAACGTCTCTTTAACTCCAAAATATTTCTTTTCATAACCCACCTCTTAGTGAACAGATTATACCACAAAACAAGAAAAAATGCAATTAAAAGAAAATTGTTGCAAAAAAATAGGACTAAATATTTAGTCCTATACACTTTATATTCTATTTTTTTATTTTATGAATTAATTGCATTAAATAATATACAAAGGAAGTTGGATAAACATACTCTCCAATTAACTCCTCTACATACCCATTAAATCCAGTCTTAAATTCATAAATACCATAATCTTTATCGTTTTTATCAAAATTACCTGTTATTCCATAAAAATTATATCTCTTAAAGCCATGTTCTATCCCATACTTAATCATTTCCCATTGAATTAAATATTGTGAATTATAAAACATGTACTCTTCATAATTACCACTAGATAAATATATGACTTCTGGATCTGTAAGCATAAACATAGAAGCGGATAAGTTAATCACATCACCATCTTTTGCTCTTATATCTTCTGCTTGCTTAATTCTTTTTTCTATACCAGCAATAGCCATATCATGAGCTTTTCTTTTTCCATCATTATATTTTGCCGGTCCCAAAGCTACTTTCTCTGTTTCTTCTTTTTCCTTATCTTTTTCAAGTCTTTCAATATGTTTAACTAAATCTAACTTTGTTAATAAATATTTAATCTCTCCTCTTGGATAAAAAAGATCATACATATCTTCAAAATATTTCAAACTTCTAACGTGAAATCCTTTACGCTTACCTGTTTCAACCATAATTTTATGAAACATTGGTAATTCTTCCTTAGTTAATTCTACAATTTCTATCCCATTCTTTAAAGTTTTTCTAATGGTATTTCTAGTATTTGGTTTCATGTTTTTTAAGACTTCATCTTCACTTTTACCAAAGATATCAAGAACATACATCCATCCAACTTGTTCCATATTTTCTTTTTTTACTCTCTTATATCCTAGTTTCTCTAAATAGGTTTTAACTTTTCTATTATCAATTCCTCCAGAAATAATATTTCCAAAAGTATCCCTTTGAACATTAACAACGTATGGATCAATTCTAAATTGATAGCCATTATTTTTCTTAACATATTTTTTTATATTTTCAGTGAAGAAAGTAAGTAATTCTTGGTTATTATAATCAAGTAATAAACCTCGAGGAGCATAAAACTCTTTTTTTCCAAAATGACGAGTAATAGATGTAAACATAGCTGCCGCTACTACTTCTCCATTATTCTTCACTCCAAGATATGATACAGTCCAGCCAGATTTTTCACGTAATTTTCCAATTTCTGGTGTTTGTAAAAATGTTCTTTCTTCCGATTTGTTCAAATAATTTCTAAATTCTTCTTCTGTTAATTCTAAAAATTCCATTATTATCACTCCACTCTTATTTTATCTCAAAATAATTATATCATGTATTGATAATCTTAAAAAGAATTTTCCTATTTAATTTATTAATAGGTATATATTATGTCAGATTTTGCTCTCTAATTAATATAATATAATGAAAGGAGAGCTTTATATGTACGGATATTATTATTATCAGCCACCAATCTATGGTGCATACCCTGCATATGCCAATAATAACAATAATAATAATTGGTTTTGGGGTATTATAATTGTACTTTTCATTATATTCTTCTTATTTTGGGGAAATAATAAAGGTTGCACTAGAAACTAAGTATTTCTCTAGGATTACTCTCCGAACAAAAAAGTGGCTCCACAAAAGGCCACTTTATTCTTTTACTTCAAAATCATCTACGCTATCATCATTATTAACTATTTTAGTAATTGCTTCTTCTGCACTCTTTAATTTTTCATCACACTTTTTAGCAAGTACCATAGCCTCATTAAATTCTTTAATAGCGTCATCTAATGGTACATCACCATTTTCAAGTTTCTTCACTATTTCTTCTAATTTTTCTAAATTTTCTTCAAAACTTAATTCTTTTTTTTCATTACTCATACCATGTCTCCTATTTTTTTATATTACTCTTAATATCCTGTAACTCAAATCGATAAATTTGTTCTACATCAGGATATTTTTCTTTATCAACTTTTCCTAAAAACATTTTTAATGGTCTCACAAATAAAGAACAGTCATCATATAATTGTCTATATATTACAACATCTTCTCCTGTTTCACTATCCTTAGCAAGTCCTAAAACTAAGTAATAATTTCCTTTAAAATGCTTATATATTCTATTTATCTTTAATTCTTGCATACTTCCTCCACTATGGATATTACAGCTCCATCCCTAAGCTGAGTTGTAATGTGATCACCCTTACCTACATCCGATACAAAGTTCACTGCTTTATCTTCCTTTTTAGTAATTGTATATCCTCGCTCTAAAGTAAGCAAAGGACTTAGTGGTTCCAATTTTGAAAGTAGTTGTAAATACTTTTGACTCTTATTATCTAAAATTTTTAATGGATTTTTTAATATATAACTCTCTCTTATTCTCCTATATTGTTGTTGACGTAAATTAACCAGATTAACTGTGCTAAATTTTAACCTTTCTATTAAAGAATCAAAATTCATTTCTTTTGTTTGATAAATTGCGACTGGGTTTTTAAAAATATAACGGTTATTAATTTCATCTAATTTTTGTTTATATAAACTTATTTTATGCTGCATTACTTTATTTAATCTTATATTTAACTGATTCAAATAATTAATTATATCTTGTCTTTGAGGAACAGAAAGCTCTGCTGCTCCCGTTGGCGTTGGTGCTCTCATATCAGCTACAAAGTCTGCAATCGTAAAATCTATTTCATGTCCTACAGCACTTATAACAGGAATACTACATTCATATATAGCTCTAGCAACTACCTCCTCATTAAAAGCCCATAAATCCTCAATACTTCCGCCACCTCGTCCAACTATTAAGGTATCAAGATTATACTCTTCGGCTCTCTTGATTTGTCTTACAATATCATCTTTGGCCATTTCTCCTTGAACTAGTGCCGGAAATAAAATAATTTCAGATAAAGGCCATCTTCTTTTTATTGTAGAGATTATATCCCTAATCGCTGCTCCTGTTGGGGCAGTTATAACGCCAATTTTCTCAGGTATCCTAGGAATCTTTTTCTTATGTTGCGCTGCAAATAGTCCTTCATCCTCTAATTTCTTTTTCAATTGTTCATAAGCAATATATAAATTACCAACACCATCTTCTAGCATTTCACTTACATATATTTGATACCCACCATTAGCCGGATATATACTTACTTTTCCAGTCACTAAAACTTTCATTCCATCTTGAGGCATAAATTTTATTTTGCTAGCTGCTGATGCAAACATAACTGCATTAATTCTTGACTCTTCATCTTTTAACGTAAAATAAAAATGTCCTCTCGAATGAGCCTTAAAGTTTGAAATCTCGCCCTTCAAGAACACTTGATCTAAATTAGGATCATTATCTATTTTATATTTTAAATATTTAGTTAACTGTATAACTGTAATATATTTATCTTTCATCTAAATCCTCATTATGATAAATATTATCTAAAACTCCATTAATCATCTTAGTAACAGCTTCATCACTATATTTTTTAGAAAGTTCTACTGCCTCGTTAATAGCAACAATACTTGGTATATCAGTAAAAACAAGTTCATATATTCCAATTGATAGAATCGCTTTATCTACCTTATTTAGTCTTTCTATTTTCCAATCTACTAAATATTTATCAGCTAATTCATCAATTTCCTTTTCTTTTTCAATAACTCCAAAAACAAGCATATTCACAAAGTCATTTTCTACTTCCAATTGTTCATGAATAATACTTTTAATATCATATTCTAATTTAGTTGGTTGCATTATATATACTTGATATAAGCATTTCATTGCAACTTCTCTTAATTCACTTCTATTTTTCATTACAATCACCTACAACAATTTTAACACAGCCTTAAAAAAAATAAAACAAAAAGATAGAAAAACGAGACTTATTTTGTTATAATAAAGCACAGTGATGTGAAATGAGAGATAATTTTGGAATTATAAATTTAGATGAATTACTTTTATATGATTTAAATGAAATTAAAGAATATAAATTATATAGTTTTAACTATCAAGAAAAAAAATATTTTTTTAAGGCTGTATCTAAAATGGATAAATTATACAATGAGTTAATTGGAGAAGCCCTAGCAAAAAAAGTGCACCTTCCTTGTGCCCATTATGATTTAGCTGAATTTAATAATACTATTGGTGTATATAGTGAAAATATTTTTAAACCTAACGACAAATATTTTTCAATGGAAAATATTTTAAAAGCCTATTTTGGAAAAACGTGTAATCTAAGCATTAAAAATAATTTAGAAGATATTTGGATAGCTATAGATAACTACTATCAAAATACTTCTATTAAGAAAACATTAATGACTGAGATTACTGACTTATTTATATTTGATATTTTAATCGGTAATCCAGATAGACATATTGAAAATTATGGTATTTGTGAAAATGAAGATACTATTCATCTTTCTAAAATAATTGATAATGAGAATATGCTTTCTCCTATTTCTATAGTTTCAGCAGGATATTCCATCAGTATAGATGAAAGTGATTATTTCTGTTCTGAAGATAATTTAAATTATAACTATAACACTATAAGCAAATTTCTTTATTATAGTTCAAGGGAATATTTGAATGTCTTAGAAAAAAGACTAGACTTAATCTCAGAAAACGAAATTGAAAATATTTTACAAAGTATTGAGGAAAGACTAAACGCACCTATTATTCCAAATATTAGAAATAATATTAAGAACCGTTTTGAAAAAAACTATTCGATGATCTTTAACACAATTACAAGTTATAAAAATTCTAATAAAATTAAGACATTAAAAAACATTTCAAATTAAAATGAAATGTTTTTATATTTTACTTCTAAAACTAAGTTTTAAACATTTATGATCTTCATTGCTTTTATTTTTATATAATTTCTTATTTTTCATTGTCTCTGAATATAACTTTTTAATATATGGTGTTTTATTAGGACTTTTTTCTACTCTTTTAAGACACTTATCACCTAATTCATAGTTTTGTTGGATATAATATTCACGAGCAAAAATAAGCAATATGATATTTTCTTTTTCTGTATCATAGTTCATTTTTTTACAAACATCACTAATACTCATTCCCTGAAAAACTAGATCAGAAACTTCTGCCATATTAGTAATGCCATAATAATCATCTGCACTACTTTTAAACTCATCTTCATCCACTTTAACGATTGGCTTTTTCTCCTCTAAATCAGTATGATCCCCATTTAATGTTTCTATCATTTGTGTAAAATCAAACTCTTCATTATTTTGTTTACTTAATTCTGTTGCCACTAAAAGATAAGAAGAAGCAAGTCTTTTTTTATTTAAATGATAATATCCAAGTCCTACGCCAGCAAATGCAAAAGCTTTTGGAGCACCCAATGCAAGTAGTACTCTATATGCTTTAATAGACTTTTCATAATCTTTATCTCTATATGCCTCTTTTGCCTCTTCCAACAATTTTTTTGAATCAATAAATTCTTCATACTTAGGTTTATATCTTAATACTACTCTTTTATCTTCTCCAATAGTAAAAGTACTAACACAGCCAGTTCTCTTGGCCGCATTCGCTAAATGAAATCTCTCTTTTCCTGTCAAAGGATCTAAAATCATTATTCCATCTTTTTTTAATTTAGCTAATCTTTCATTTAAATATTCATCGTAGTCTTTCGTCATAAATATTCCCCCAATAAAATTACATATATAATACACCAATTTTATATAAATTTAAATAACTTTTACTTATTTTTCCTTCATTTCTTGTTTTAAAGTATACAAAAAGTTAATAGCATCCATCGGTGTCATCTCTAGTGGATTGGCCTTCTTAATTTTTTCTACAATAGGATCTGTAGTTGCAGCCTTATCATTATTTATATCATCAAAAAGACTAGTTTGTGTAAAATGTTGTTCCTTCTTATCTTGTTTTTCATATACTTTTAAAATTTCTTCACTTCGTTTTATAAGCGATTTAGGAAGTCCCGCTAGTCCTGCCACATGTATACCATAACTCTTGTCTACAGCTCCCGCTTTTACCTTATGCAAAAATGTAATTTTTCCATCTTCTTCTATTGCTGAAACGTGTACATTTTTTAAATGTTTTAAATCTTTATCAAGTGCCGTAAGTTCATGATAATGTGTTGAAAACATAGTTTTAGCACCTATTTCATCATGAATATATTCAAGAATTGATTGTGCTAAAGCCATTCCATCATATGTTGCAGTTCCTCTTCCTAATTCATCAAAAAGAATTAAACTATCTTTAGTTGCTTCACTGATAGCGTACTGAGCTTCTTTCATCTCAACCATGAAAGTAGATTCTCCACTAACTAAGTCATCACTCGCTCCAATTCGTGTAAAAATCTTATCAAATATTGGCATCATACAACTCTTACAAGGAACAAAAGAACCTATCTGAGCCATTATAATAGTAATAGCGCATTGTCTCATATAAGTAGACTTTCCTGCCATATTAGGTCCAGTAATAAGTAAAATATCAGTATTCTTATCCATAATAATATCATTAGCGATATATTTATCTTTCATAACCTTTTCAACCACAGGATGTCTACAATCAATAAACTTAATACATTTTTCAGAAACTAATTGAGGTCGTACAAACTTATTTTGATCAGCAACAATTGAAAATGACTGTAACATATCAACTTCACTAATCACTTTAGCAATTCTTTGAAGATTACCAATATATCTTTTTACAACTTCTCGAATATCCATAAACAATTTATATTCAAGATTAAATATTTTTTCTTCCGCTCCTAATATAATATTTTCCTTTTCTTTAAGAAGTGGAGTCGTAAATCTTTCACAATTAGCTAAAGTTTGTTTTCTATCCCAACCAAACTCATCTTTAATCAAGGATATATTTCCCTTGCTAACTTCTATATAATAACCAAATACTTTGTTATAACCAACTTTTAAATTCTTTATACCAGTTCTTTCTTTTTCCTCTTTTTCTAAAGTTAAAATAAAATCTTTTGAACCACTTCTAATACTTCTAAGTTCATCAAGTTCACTATTATAAAGTGGTTTAATTAATCCCCCTTCATGAACTGTAAAAGGAGCATCTTCTTTAATAGACTTTTCTAACAATGAGTATACTTCATCAAGAGTCTCTAATTCTTTATCATACTTTAACTCCAAAAGTATTTCTTTTATCCTTGGTAAATGGGCAAGTGAAGACTTTAATTGTAATAAATCCTTGGCATTTAAATTACCATAACTAATTCTACCAGCTAGTCTTTCTAAGTCATAAACTTCACTAAGTTCTTTCATTAAATCATCTCTTAAGATAAATTCAGTAGATAATTTTTGAACAAGGTCATATCTTCTTTCTAACTCTTTCTTAGAAGTTAAGGGATTTTCTATATTATACTTCAAAAATCTTGATCCCATTGCAGTCTTATTTTTATCAAGCAACCATAAAAGACTATACATTCTATCTCTATTACGTAACGTTTCAGTAAGTTCTAGATTACGTTTTGTATTTCCATCAAATAATAAGTGATCATTACTATGAATTACTTCTACTCTTTGTAGATGTGTTAATTCTTTTTTCTTAGTATCAATAATATAAGAAAGTAAGTGCTTAATAGTTATTATTATTCTTTCATCTTCTACTCCACTATAAATATAAGAATATAACTCATTTTCACATAGTTCTTTAGTAATAGTAACCAATACTCCATAATTAGTTCTTAAGGTATTAACTAAGTTTCTATCTATTTGATCATTAACTATAACTTCACTAAATCCATTTCTCACAACTTCTCTAATAACACTATAGTCATCTCTTTCTACAACTAAAGCATAGAATTCTCCCGTAGATATATCAGTATAACTTATTCCATAACAATAGTTAAAATCATATATATTTGCTATATAATTATTACTCTTAGCATCAACTCTATCATCAAGTCTAGTTCCACGAGTTACAACTTGTATTACATCTCTTTTAACCATTCCTTTAGTAAGTTTAGGATCTTCTAGCTGTTCACAAATCGCAACTTTATATCCTTTTTCAATTAACTGATCTACATACGTTGCATATGCATGATGTGGTATTCCACACATTGGAACCCTCTCTTCTAATCCTGCCTGCTTTCCTGTCAGAGTAAGCTCAAGTTCACGACTCGCAATAATCGCATCATCAAAAAACATTTCATAAAAATCACCCAGCCTAAAAAAGATAATAGTATCTTCATAATTATCTTTTATTGACATATATTGAGCCATCATTGGACTAAGTTTACTACGATCTACTTCTGATCTGCGCATAATATCACCACTACTTCGTAAAACTTATTATACCAGTTTTTTTCCATAAACAAAAGAGGATTTGACATTATTTTGCCAATTCCTCTAATACTTGTTTGAAGTTTTTTGCCTCTATTATTTTAATTTTATAATTGTTTTTCTTTTTTTCTTTTACTGCTTCTTTATAATTATCACCAGAAGGCGCAATAAATATTTGAGCCTTATTTTTAACTGCTCCTCTAAGTTTATATTTAACTCCATCTATTTCTCCGACTTCTCCATCTTCACTAATAGTACCTGTTCCAACTATTTTTCGTCCCCTAGTTATATCTTTATTTATTAACTGACTATAAATTTCAAGACTCATCATTAATCCACCAGAAGGACCACCTTCAGAATTTCTAAACTTAATATCTACCTTAGGACTTACCTCATAATTTTTATCAAGCATAATACTTACACCCATATAAATAGCATTTTCCTTTGCATCTTTATATAGTTTAGCACTCTTCGTCTTCTTTTTACCATTTTCCTCCACTTTTACACTCAAAACTTCTCCACTACTTTTAGTATTAATATATTCTCGCAATGAGGAAAAGGTTTGAAAACTTTTACCATCAACTTCTACTACTTTATCTCCAACTTTTAAATCTGTAACGGCGTCTTTAGAAATATAGTAAACATATAATGATTGACTTTTTACTTTAATCTCTTTATTGGCATTCGTATAAGCAACATATTTGGCATTATTATTAGCTTGATTAAGCAACAAATTATTTCTAAATTCAATATCTTCTGAACTTTCACTTTCATCATATTTGTAGTCACTTGTACTTTCTCTTTCAAATGATGGAACTATATAACTAAGTAAATAAGTATAAATCGTCCCCTTCAATTCTGATACATAAGCTAAATTAAAACTACCACTCTTCTTCCGTGCTCCAGTAACGTGCACTCTATCAGTAGCACTAATAATTCCTCCTCCTGTAATTACATAACAATCAACAGGAAATCTTGTAATAAATATTAATAAGAAAATAATTAATAAAAACTTCCATTCTCTTTGAATAAAATCTTTTATTTTTTTATATATTGTATTAACCATAATAATCATCCTCTATCAAACATTATAGCAAAAAGGAGCTCATTATGACTACTAACTTCAAAAAAATAGTAAATAATATTCCACTTTTATTTTTAATTATCATTTTTTTTGCGTTATTAAAAGATGCCGATTTAGTGTTAAAATCTAGTATTAATGCCGCAACTTTATTTTTTACCAAATTATTTCCCTGTATGTTTATATTTTACACTTTACAGGATTTATTACTTAATTATGGTATCTTAAAAATTTTTATAAAGTTTTTTAGTCCCTTGTCAAAAAAACTATTTCATCTTGATGCCTGTAGTTCTTATATAATATTTATGAGTATGTTAACAGGATTCCCTAGTGGTAGTAAATATATTACAGACTTTTATAATAAAAAATATATTGATCGTAATACCGCTAACTATCTTTTAACATTTACCCACTTTTCTAATCCCCTTTTCATATTAGGAACAGTATCTGTAATTACTACTAAAAACATGGCTTTAATTATTCTTCTAAGTCATTTTTTGAGTAACTTTGTAGTAGCTTTTTTTACAAGACCCAAGTTATATATTGAAAAAAGTATCCCTCAAACCCGTGAAAAGAAAAGTCTTACTGCCTGTTTAAACGATTCCTTTCAAAATACTTTTTCTATTGTCAAAATAGTCTTTTGCACGACAATCTTTTTTGTAGTTATAATAACTCTCTTTACTTCTTTTATTCCTAATACATATTTGAAAACTATTCTCTTTGGCTTATTTGATTTAACAAAAGGAGTTACTGAAGTTAACAAATTATCTCTAACTATGTACCAAAAGGGAATTTTAATATGTAGTTTTATTTCTTTAGGAGGAGTAAGTGTTCATATGCAGGTTCAAAGTATTATCGCACAAAAAAAGCTATCATATCCTGCTTTCCTTAAAGGACGAATAGCTTCCACTGGTATTAATCTTTTACTCTACACTATATTATGCTCCTGCATTCTTTAAATAGTTAATAGGCGCTACAATATTAATATGATATTTAGTGCCAAGTTCACTATGATATATTGGAATATCAAGCCTAAACATTGTACCAGTCGCTTTTAAAGAGACATAAGCAAAACGAATATCACTATATTTTACTTTAGTACTACCACTTCCATTAACATCTACATCATAAACAGAAGTACTAGTTTCTAAATTATATCGTACATTTTGACTTACATATGTATCTCCATTCTTTGCGATATCAGGATATATAATATAGTTTTTTGTATTTCCCCTTACTACCTGTAATAACTTCACAGTTGACCCATCAAGAAAAGGTTTATTAAAGGTTAGTTCTACGCTCCAAGTCTCAGTAGTATCACTAGACGCTTTTCCCGTAGGTTCTAATACCTTAACACTAGCTAAATCATTATATATAATATCGCTTTGTATAACCTTTGTAATTACATTTTTATAGCTAATAATAGTTTTCTTTGTATCTTCTAACTGCTCTTTTGTTTTATAGTTCATAACCGTGTTAAGAAGCGCTATTACAATAACAGATACAATAGCAAAACATAAAATTAGTTCAATTATTGTCATACCCTTATTATTTATTTTACCTAATTTCTTCTTCATTATCTAACCTCAATATTTGCATAAGTATAATAGTATGCATCTTCCTTATCAGAATCTACATTATCATGTTTTATTTCTACAATTATTCGATAATATCCAGTCTTACTTGCTGCACTATTAGTAAATGTTGGCATATAGTTTACATATAATTCGAAAGCCCTTGAAATATCATCACTCTCATCTGTTTTTATTTTACTTTTAAGACTTGTAGTATCATACTTTGTAAGATAAACTCTCGTAATATTAGCTTCATCCATAAAACTTTGACAATATTGTTTATTATTAAATGTATTATTTGTAGTTAACATAGTACATAATTCATTAGGTGAAGGATTAGTAATATCATCATCTTGAGCCGTTCCATTATCATCAAAAATAACATACTCTCTTCCACTTAATTTTGCAAAAATATTATCCTTTAGTGGATCAACCGTTATCATTTCTCTTAAATAATGAGCAATATATTTTGAATCAAGATCATCATAATTCTCATATCGTTCATATTTAGCGATAAAGGGAAAATAATTTTCAAAAATCATTACGAACAATACTACTACAAAAATTGCCCCTATTAGCGTTTCTACTAGAGCAAACCCTTTTATATTTTTAACTTTTTTCATAACAACCTCTTTTCCTTCTTGCTATTATCTAAAATTTATTATATACTAATTTATAGTAAAATACCATACCAAAGTTAAAGTTTAGAAAAGGGGCTGAGATTATATGGTAACATTTGATTTTGCAAAAACTCCTATCACAAAGATAGTAGATGCAATTATAATCAATTCATCAAAAAGTGGTAGTTCAGATATCCATTTTGATCCTCGTGAAGATGGATTAATAGTTCGAATTCGTGTTGATGGTGATTTGATGGATTATACTTTTATTCCAAAAGTTTATGAAAGAAATTTAACTACTCGTCTAAAATTGATGGCTGGAATGAACATTACTGAAAGTCGTCTACCACAAGATGGTGCAATTAAGGGTAAATTTGATGGTAAAGACTTAGATATGCGTGTTTCTAGCCTCCCAACTAACGAGGGTGAAAAAATAGTTATTCGTATTCTAGACTATAGTAGAAGTTTATCAGGTATTGATAAATTAGGTTTTAATAGTACAAATTTTGCCAAACTTAAAAATATGATAGCTGCCCCTAATGGTATAATTTTGGTAACTGGTGCAACAGGATCTGGAAAAAGTACCACTACTTATTCTATTTTACAAGTATTAAATAAAGAAAGAACTAATATTATAACAGTCGAAGACCCTATTGAAATGAATATCGAAGGTATGAATCAAGTCCAAGTTAATTCTGAAATCGGTCTAGACTTCGCAACAGTTCTTCGTTCTATTCTCCGTCAAGATCCTAATGTTATTCTTATCGGAGAAATTCGTGATAGTGAAACTGCTAAAATTGCCGTTAGAGCATCTATAACTGGACACTTAGTTTTATCAACACTTCACACCAACAACTCTCTCTCAACAATTGAGCGTCTTCTAGATATGGATGTTGAACGTTATCTTTTATCAACTGCTTTAACTGGAATTATTTCACAACGTCTTGCCAAAACAGTATGTACATCTTGTCGTAAAAAACGTCCTACTACTCCTTATGAGAAAAAAGTCTTTAAACTTGCTTTAAAAAAGGATGTTGAGGAAATATATGATGCAAATCATGATGGCTGTCCTAAATGTAATAAAGGTTATCATGGCCGAATTGCTATTCAAGAAGTCTTAGAAATAGATGATGATATTAGAAATATTTTAACTAATCCAAATGTTAGAAAAGAAGATTTAAAGAGATTGGTTTATGGAAGTGGTAACGTAATTACCCTTCTACAAGATGGCCTACAAAAAATATTAGAAGGATTTACAACATTTGAAGAAATATATCGTATCATTGAAATCGATAACGATATTAATGATAGCTGTTATGAATCATTTACAAAAGCAGTTACAGAAGAACAAAGGATAGAGCTAGATAAGAAAAGAACAAAGGAATTAAATGAATTAAAGAGATTAGAAAGTGTTTCCGCTACTAAAGTCGCTAACGACACTTCATCAATCGTTGATAAAAAACAATTAATTCCAACTACTGCAATTACTCCATCTAATCCAACCAACATAAATATAAATCCTACATCTACTCCTATTGTTGTACCACCAAAAGACAATAAAATAATAGCTACACAAGCAGTAGTAAAGAATGAAGAAAATATAACACCACTTACTCCAAATAAAGAAAACATAAAGCCTATTGTGCCAACACAGCAACCGCAAATAAAGAGTGAAAACAAACCAGTTACACCAATAAAAAAAGAAGCTACACCACCAATTGTCGTAACTCCTAAAATAACTTCTACTAATCCAGTTATACCTCAAGTTATAAATACAAAAAAAGAAGTTACACCAATAAGTATAACTCCATTAATGCCAAATAAGAGTGCTTAGCACCTTATTTTTTTATTTTCTTTAAAAGTACAGGTGTTTTAACTTGACTATCCAAAAGTAAGTCATAAAAACTATCTTCTTCTTTTTGATTTAACATCTTTTGATACAAATATATAGCATATAATTTATTATTAATTTTTTCATATTTTTCATTTGGCCTACCATTTAGTGCATACATAAAGTCTCTTTGTCCTTCCCAAGAAAGACTACTAAAATATTCATTTAGTAATAATGCCGTCTTACGACTTTTACTATGCATCACTTCTTTAAAATCAGTAGGATAATTTCTTTTACAAGGACATAAGCTAAGTATAAATTCCTTATGGTTACTTCTACATAAATCTAAAAACAAATCAGTTGCAGAACATGAATAATGAGCACAAACTAAATCATAATTTCCGATATTCGTATCTTTAGTAATGCTTTCCTTCACAAAATTAACATTATTATGTTTTAAAACTCTTAAAGCTTCATCATAACAAGTTATTCTTCCACTTCCTATTTTCATTTGATAATTATCTATATATTTTCCTAAACTAGGAAACCATCCCGAACCAATCTCCAAAATATTTTTATTTACCCCAAAATTCTTCTTTAAAAGAAGAAAAAAATTATAAAAATCATCCTTATCTTGATTTACCATATTAAAATAAGAAAAAAACTGACTCACCAAATCTGTATTATAAAAAGAATCATCTAAATCACTAACTAATTTAATTAAATCATCCCTATTTAACCATTTATAAATACTTTCTCTAACACTTTTATCTTGACAATATTTTTCATAAAAGCTATAAATATCATCCTTTTCAAAACTATCTTCTACTACAGAACTACTATTACTATTTAAAACACTATTTACTATAGATATAATATCATTCATAATAATCCCCCTTAAAGCAGACATATTATATCACAAAGTATTAAAAAAAGCAAAAGAAATAGTAAAAACTATTTCTTAAGTAAAATATTCATTATCTCTTCATTAATTTCAGGAATTGTTTTAATTTCTCCATCTTTTATACATTCAACTTTATCCCAGCCATATAACTCCGAAAGTTCAATATAAGCTTCTTCGCTTCTCTTTAAATAATTACTATCTTTTTCATGTTCATCTAAAACATCTCTTGTCTTCTCTAATTTCAAACTGTATTCATATGGCATATGTAAAAATATAGTTTTATCTGGTTTGGGAAGACCAAGTAACCAATATTCTAACTTATCAATCCACTGATACATATAAAATCTTTCATCTTTATCTAATATCTTACTTCCTTGATGTGCCATATTAGAAGTTGTATATCTATCTAATATAATATAATAGCCTTCGTTATAGTAATCAAGTACTTTATTAATATTGTATTTTCTATCAGCTGCATAATAAAGAGCTGCTATATAAGGATCTACATTAGTAGCTCCCTCTTTAAAAAAACTCTTACTATGTCTACCAAGGTAACATTCACCAACTATTTCACCAGTTGGACTATCATAAACTGGAAAACTAAGTCGCATACATTTATATCCTTGCTCTTTTAATTTTTTTTCAATAAGTTTTGTTTGGGTTTCTTTTCCAGAACAATCAGTTCCTTCTATAACAATAAACTTACCCTTCATCTTAATCACCTATAATTATTATAGCACTCGAACAAAGTTTTAACAAGTAATATTATTTTCCTCATCAAAATTAAATAAAATAGCTTTACGACTAGCTAAATAATCACACATATGAACAAAATTTTGATATTTTGTTTTAGGCTTTTCCAAAATTTCATTTCCTTGATAATCAGTAGTCCAAGGTCCCATATGTGTCTTTATAACAGAAGATGCTAACTGTACTTCTTCATCACTCATCTTTAATTTATCCTTATTTTCTAATACATAGTTAGCCATTAATATTGGATGATCAAATCTTGTATACTTTTCCTCTTTAAGTCCCCTTTTTAAACCATCATGAAGAATTAAAGACATAATCATAACATCCTTTTCACTTCTTGTATATTTATCTCCAATAGCTGGATCACTAAGTAATTCATAAGCCACTCTAACTGCAGCCTTGGTATGTCTTACTAAACCACCATCACCTAAAGCATAAGAAGGATGATATTTTCCGGTAGAAGATGCTGCTTCATGAAAAAAATAATCCGGAAGTAATTCAATCATAGTTTTAGCACTTTCCTTAATATTATCATCAACAATATATTCAAGTTCTTTTTCAAACGTTTTAACTTTATCCATCATTTCACCTCAAAAAATTAATTAGGATGCTATTAATAACATACCACTTACTATATGGTATCACTAATTTACCATCTTTTTCAATCAATAATTTATTATTTATTAAATCTTGATAATCAAATTTGCTTTCTAAAGTAACACCATACTTATCAAAGAATTCATCTTTTGAAACTCCAAAACTAGTTCTTAAACCTAAGATCATTTCATAACTCATCATATCATCAACACTAAGAACTTCCTTAGAAAAATTATAATTACCCTTGATATAAGAAGTAAGACTTCTAGAATTAGTAATTCTTTCATTTCCTAAATAACTACTACTAGAAACCCCAAATCCATAATACTCTTCATTTTTCCAATATGCCAAATTATGATGTGAATAGTAACCTTCTTTAGCAAAATTACTAATTTCATAATGTATATATCCAGATTCTTTCAATTTATCAGAAATATTTTTATACATATCAAAATCAATATCTGTAGATATATTTTTAACTTTATCCAAAAAAAGCTTAGTATGGGGCTCTATTATTAAAGAGTAAGTAGAAATATGCTCTACATCTAAATCTAAAATAAAATCCAAATCTTTATTTAACATTTCCATACTCTCTCTTGGAAAAGCATACATTAAATCTATATTAATATTATTAAATCCTAACTTCCTAGCTTCATTAACAATATTTATAGCGTGTTTCCTATCAAAATCACGATTTAAAAATTTAAGTATCTCTTGATTCGTACTTTCTAACCCAAAACTTAATCTATTAACACCATATTTCTTAAAAAGTAATAACTTTTCGAAATTAATACTATCAAAATTACACTCTATACTAAATTCAAAAATTTTTTTCTTTTTAAACTTCTGTAAAATTATAAATAACTTCTCTAATTCTTCTACAGAAAGACTACTAGGTGTTCCTCCCCCAATATATAGTGTTTCTAACTCTTCCCCTTTATATAAATGATCTATCTCTTTTTCAAGAGAATCTAAATATTTTGAGATAAATCTCTTATCATAAAGTACCTTACAAAAATCACAATAATTACATATTTTATTACAAAAAGGAATATGTATATAACAAGATTTAACCATGTCTTCTAACACTTCCATTAAACTGTGAAGTGTTTTCTTTTCTTTCTATATCATTATTAATTACTGAAACTCTTCCGCCTTTTATTTGACCATTATGCTTATTTTCTTTTCTCTTTTGCATTACAAACGCTATAACACTAGCTTGTTCCTGTGTCAAATTATCATCTAATTGTTTAGCTTTATTTTCCTTTAAAAATAGTTTCTTTAAGTTTATAGTTAAGTCTCTTCCAACTGTTGAACTAGAGGTAACAATATTTTCAAGTGATAATAATCTTGCTAAATTTTCATCACTAATATCGCCATTATTATCAACAAAAAGTTCTAATGTTCGCATAATTCTTTTTGCTTTATCAGCTTTATTCTTTTCACTTTTTTCTTGTATCTCTTTTCTTGTCATCTTACTCACCATCCATACTAAGCACACTCATAAATGCTTCCTGCGGTAATTCAACATTACCTATTTGTTTCATTTTTTTCTTTCCTTCTTTTTGCTTCTCTAACAGTTTTTTCTTTCTAGTAATATCTCCACCATAACACTTAGCAAGTACATCTTTTCGTAAAGCTTTAACCGTACTTCGCGCTATAACATGATTACCAATAGCGGCTTGTATTGGTATTTCAAATAATTGTCTAGGAATAGTTTCTTTTAGCTTTTCAACAACTCCACGACCTCTACTATAAGCAAAATCTTTATGAACAATAGTACTTAAAGCATCTATTACCTCACCATTAAGTAAAATATCCATTTTTACAAGTTCACTACTTCTATAACCTATAACTTCGTAATCAAAAGAAGCATATCCCTTAGTAGTTGATTTTAATTTATCAAAAAAGTCATATACAATTTCTGCAAGAGGGAGTTCATAATGAATATTAACTCGTGTATCATCAATATATTCCATTGAAATATATTTGCCTCTCTTATCCTGACATAATTCCATAATAGATCCGATATAGCTACTAGGCGTAAAGATACTTGTTTTAATATATGGCTCCAAAGTTTCTTTAATCTTACTCTTATCAGGCATCTTACTAGGTGTATCTATTTCAATAATCTCACCATTCGTAAGAATTACTTGATAAATAACAGAAGGTGCTGTTGTAATAATTTCTATATTAAATTCTCTAGTAATTCTTTCTTTAATAATATCCATATGTAAAAGTCCCAAAAATCCACATCTAAATCCAAAACCCAAAGCACTAGATGTTTCAGGAGAAAACTCTAAAGAAGCATCATTCAATTTTAATTTATTTAAGGCATCACGAAGAGCTTCAAATTTTACACTTTCTACAGGATACAATCCACAAAATACCATAGATTTCATAGGCTTATAACCTGTTAGAGGTGTAGAAGTATAATTTTCAAGAGAAGTTATAGTATCTCCTACTTTTACAGCCCTAATATCCTTAATAGACGCTACTACATGTCCTACTTCACCTGCATTAAGAACTTTTTTAGAAACTTCTTTAGGTGTATTAATGAAGAGCTCTGTCACTACAAATTCTTTTTTGGACTCTATCATATGAATTGTATCTCCTACTTTTAAAGACCCATTCATAATACGAGCAGCAATTATAACACCCCTATAAGAATCAAAGATACTATCAAATATCAAAGCTTGTAATGGTGCAGCTGAAGAACCCTTAGGAGCTGGAATTCTTTTTATGATTGCTTGAACTAAACCTTCTACTCCTTCACCGGTTTTAGCACTTGTGAGTATTACTTCATCCTTAGTAAAACCAAATATCTTATTTAACTCTTCCAATACTTTTGGAACATTAGCATTAGGTAAATCAATTTTATTAATAACAGGAATAATCACTAAGTCATTCTCCATCGCTAAAAACATATTAGCTAGTGTCTGTGCTTCTATTCCCTGTGCCGCATCTACTACTAATATTGCCCCATCGCAGGATGCAAGACTTCGACTAACCTCATAGGAAAAGTCAACATGCCCCGGAGTATCAATAAGATTAAGCTGATAGCAAGTATTATTATAAGTATAATTCATAGTAGCAGTATTTAATTTAATGGTAATACCACGTTCTCTTTCAATATCCATAGAATCAAGTATCTGTTCTTTAGCTTCTCTTTTGGTAACCGCACCACAGACTTCTAAAATACGATCAGCCAAAGTACTTTTACCATGATCTATATGCGCTATTATGGAAAAATTACGAATGTTTTCTTGCTTCATCTTAATCACCTAACTAATATATTAATATATTGCTTTGCCTTCCTTTTTTGTATTTGTAAATTCATCTAATATATTACTATTATAAACTGAAGTTTTCAATTCATCAACTATTTGATACCATTCAAAACCATTATTATTAACATTTTCAGTACAATATGTAGGATTCATATTATATGCAAGTGACATACTATGATCGTATGAAGGATCAGCTTCACATTTATTTTTTATTCTTAAAAAGACATTAACAAAGTCTACTGCTGCAACATCTAAATTAGGGTATTTTTTTATTTCAAATTCATTAGTATATACATTAGTCCCATATACCCCACCTAAATTATTATATAAGTGGCAATATTCTGAAGTAGCGTGTCCTGTTTCTAATTGAAAAACCGCAAGCATCGTCGCTAAAACATCTGGATCATCTATTTCATTTATATGAGCATATTTTAATATTACTTTCTCTATTTTTTCTTCAGAATTATTATTTACTTGAATAGGATTAACTAAATATAAATTTTCCGCATAATAATCATAAAGAACATTTATTACATCTCTTTCAAGGTTAGAAGATGTAGAAAACTCACTATAATTAGTAGTTATTAAATTTTCAATAGTATTATCATCAACGCCAAAAGTATCCTTATACTGATTAAATAATTCTTCTAACTGTTCTTTTAAACCAATTTTAACATTTTTATTTATTAATCCATCATAATAGTCATCTGCCAAAGATGAATCATCTAGTAAAGAGTCAGTCATTTTTTTGTTTGAAACACTATCTTCATCAGTAGATATTGAAACACCATTATTTATTGTTTTATCTATTTGTTTGTCAGAAGATAAAGCAAATTTTAAACCTACCGCGCCAATAGTAAGCGCTATTGCACCACCTATTACTTTGCTCTTATCCAAATGAAATTTGCCAAGAGAAATATTTTTCATAGCTGTTTTCCATAATGCTCTATTAATTTTCTTATTAAGATTAGCAAAAGTTTCTTGATTTTTAAATGAATCATAATTTTGTAACACTATTGTATGTCCACTAATAACAATACCCAAATCCTTTAAATTGTGATACAAGAAAGCCCTTTCTATTTTACTCTTATTAATATTATTAATTAAATTATTTATTCTATCAGTATTTTCATATATTTTATTACCGTCTATTTTATTTCTAATATACCAGCCATTTTGATCTATTCCAATATAATATTTATTCATTACTGTCCCTCCAAAAATAAAAGGATGAGTACCTAGTACCCACCCTTAATCACCAATATTATCAAAAATGTTGTTATTAATATCAAACGTTGCAGTAGGTTGTGGCTTATCAACAATATCATCTACTTTAATAGTATTTTTTTCGTAATATTCATTTACTGTTTTATTTAAGTTCTTTTTAAAATCTATTTCTTCCTGATCCTCAAATCCTTTAAAGAAAACCTGCTCTATTTGACTATCATTAAATAAACAAATTTCATTAGAATTAATAATACCTTCAGGATATAAGCATCCAGTATAATCATATATCTTGGTTGTATCATCATTATCTACAGAACAAAATCCTGTAACCATTACACGTTTCGTTCCACCTTTAAGTAAAACAACTGAACCAACTGGTAAAAATTCCTTTTCCATAATATCCCTCCTTAATTCTCACCTAATAAATCATATGTTCTGGAATCATCCTCACTTGTACTAGTATCTTGAACACTCCATGTATCACTGTTATTAGCTTGATTAGTAACTGCCGAATAACTTGGAGCAGTAGTTTGTTCATTAAACAATTCATCACTATTAATTTCATTTTGTTCACTATTAACTACATTTGGTTCGTCATCTGTCCAGAATCTATTTCCATTTGTAAAACTATCTTCATTTGTATCATCAAATTCACTATTTTGTTTGTGATTTTTATAAGCTTTAACACCAACTCCACCGGCAACAGCTGCTCCCAGACCTACTGCAATAGGTATTGGATTAAATCCACTCTTACTACTCTTAGTAGTCGTATCAGCATCAGGTAATGTTGTAGGTGTTGTTGTAGGTTCAGGATCATCACCAAAAAGATCATTACCAGTTCCTAAACTACCACTATCACCCTTAGTTGATGGTGTAGTATTTTCAACCTTCTCTGGTGTAGTAGGAGTTGTTGTAGGTGTATCAACTGTACCAGTTTCTGCTGGAGCAGTAGAATTATTAGCAACAGGTGTAGTATTTTCCTGTCTATAAACCGTATTTTGAGGTGCTGAATTATTATTGTTATTGTTGTAGTTGTTGTTATCAGAAGGAGTATTATTATTACCGTTATTACTATCATTTGGTGTAGTAGGACCATTAGCCGGTGTATTATTATTTTGTTGTTCTCTATTATTAAGTTCTTCTTCTCTCTTCTTTAACTCTTCATCCTTCTTAGCAAGTTCTTCCTGTTTCTTAGCTATCTCATCTTGTTGTTTCTTAACTTCATCTTGCTGCTTTTTAATTTCTTCTTGCTGTTTCTTTACCTCATCCTGTTGTTTTTTAATTTCCTCTTGTTGTTTCTTAACTTCTTCCTGTTCTTTCTTAAATTCCTCTTCTTCTTGTTTTAAGCGTTCTTCACGTCTCTTAATCTTTTCTTCTTCTGGCCATTCAGTAACTTTCTTATCTTTATTATTGTTGTTACTACTATTGTTATTATTACTGCTACTATTACCATTACTCTTTCCCTTTGAAGAAGCAGTTCCTGTTTTAGTTCCTGTATTTGTATTACTAGGTTTCTTTATAATACTAATTGCACCGCTAATAGTTGAAGCAGCTCCACTACTAATTGCTTTAGAAATAGCATCTGCTATAGAAGAATTACCAGCACCACGTGACTTAGAAGACTTTCCTGAACTAATTGAAGAATTGCCCGAACCAACAGAGGCATTACCAGCCCCAGAACGTGCAACAACACCAACATTTATGGAAGATCTTCGATTTCCCCAAAGACGTCCCGATGAGGAACCACCAGAACCACTAGAACTTCCAAAACCAGAGGCACTACCCGCACCAGAAGCACTAGCTTTAAATGAAAAAGTACTCATGATGGTAGTTGCATCTGCAGTAGCATTTTTCATTAAAGACTGTGATTTTTTTATAGCCGCATATAACTGCTCAGCTTTATCAACAAAGTCAGCCACTTTTCGCTCATAACTATTTTCATTGTATTTATAGTTCAAATAATTATCATACCTACTAGAAACAGCCTCGGCGCTTGATAAAAATGATCTCATATTAGCAAATTTATTAGTAATATCGCCAAGTTTATTTATTACATTTCTTTCAAACTGTAATCTAATATCTTCAACAAGAGTCTCATCATAATACGTGCTTCTTATTTTACCTTCACGTATCATTTCTTTATACGTTTCTTCACTAGCCATCATAATCACCATCCTTTGCTTTTTGGATGATTCTTCTGTCATCTTTCAAAGAATTAAGTAATGCTTTACCAGAAGCATCCAAATTTCTCTCATCACCATTGCATGTGCTAGCAAGGTTAGTAATTTTGGCCTGAATATTTGAATATTTTTCATCGCAAAGCTTTCTAATTTCGCTAGATTCTAAAGAATCAGCTGAATTAGTAAACCATTGAGAAAGTTCAGAAAAATGATCAAGTGTAGGCCTTAACGCATCGTAAAGTTCATACATTTTATCATACAAAATATCAGAACCATTTTCGACGATAAAAGCTCCATAGGACTGATCTGCGATGTAAGATAAATTTTGCATAAAATTTTCAACCTCTTCAACAGTATTAGCAAATTCCTTTATAGCTTGTCTATTAACAGTATGATTAGGTATAGTTAGTGTAACATTTTTAGTAGGTATATGAACCCATGTCATCGTTGTTGCCATAAAAATCCAACTCCTTTCTAAAATTGTAGTATGCTATAAACATAAGATATAATCTTACACTTATAGCATACTACAACAGTATGCTATATATTTTTTTATAATTATTGTAAATCTTGTTGAGCTTGTGCGTTCTCCATAGCAGAAGCACTTTGAGATTGTGCTGCTTGCATATTTTGACTATGAGTAACGATATTTTGTTCATTAGTTTGAATTAAATTAATGAATTCTTCATAATGTTTCTTTAAACTCTCATAAGCATTTAAAGCAGCTTGAGAAACATCTTGGTTACCACTTACACCAACTGTTTGAATATTTTCTTGTAATTGGCTAGAAACCTTATCACAATCAGCAAAAACTTCATTGATTGCTCCTCTTGCAGTTTTAATGCGGCTCATTGTATCTTCACTTTGATCATAACTAAATACAGTTGCCATTTAATTCACTCCTTTCAAATTTTATTTTAGTTTTTATTTAAATGCACTCATGCTTTCATCGATTGCATTATTCATTGTTGTATTAGTTTTTTCAACAGCTATTCCTAAATCTCTAATAGCTTGTCCCATACCATCAACAACTGCATATTTTTCTTCAAATAATTGGAAGAATTCTTGTCCAGCTGCATCAGTCCAATATGGTTTTAACTCTTCAACTGCTGATTTAATTTTAGCAAGCTCGCTATCATAAGTATCAGCATTGTTAGCTAAACTTTTAGCATTAGCAACTAATCCATTGCTATCCATTATAATTTTTCCCATAATTTCACCATCCTCTCATATTTTCTATCTCTCAATAAGAATATATTTGAATACCGTACCCTCCTATACTCTTACAATACCAGTATAGCATTTTAAATTTTTACTGTAAAGATTTTCATCATTTTTTATAAATTATGTGTCAACTACTTACTAATTGCCTTATTAATTCCCTTAAATAAACTATTCATTGCCATGTCAAAAGTTTTTTCTATTAAATTAGACGTCTTTAAGGCTATACTGTTTAAAGCATTATCATACTGTTTATCATTTTTCAAATAATTAGTTGCTTTAATATTTTTTCCTTTTTTTACATCATCTTCAAATTTTGTAATAGCATCATTTGTTAAACTTGTGCGCTTAAAATTACTATATTCATAGTACCCTGAAGCCTGTCCAATATAAATACATAAAAACAAAATAACAAGTGTTACTCCAAAGAATCTAACCAAGTTCTTTTTGTTCATTATTTATAATCACCTCGCTTATCACTTCGCTAATAGCAAGTACTGTATTTAATACCTCACTCGTCGTATTTTCACATCCTCCTATTTCTATTAATATAGTATATGGTGAAAAATCCTGATTATAAACTCCATTAACTCCAGCACCACCCTTTTTATAAATTCCTTTACTAAGTCCTGGATATTTTTCTCCTATTTTATTATTAATTTCTTCTGTAAAAGCTAAATTTTTTTGATAATTTGCATTTTCTAATCCTATCAAAAAGATAATTTTAGCATAACTTTTATCACCTATTTGAATAGTGGTTTTATCTTTCTTAAGTGAATCTCTATGAAGATCTATAAAATATTTTAGTGAGGGATACTCTTTTTTTACATCCTCCATATAAATTCTACTTGCCTTATAACTAGCGGCATAATTCCAACTATTTAAATTTAATACTTCTCTAATACTTCTTTCTTCTGTAATTGTATTAATATTATTTTTCTGAAATACGTCTAACATAATATAATTATTAATAGTAACTGTTGGATTTACTGCATATTCAGCTAAAGTTGTTTTGGCGTATTCTTCTGTCTGGTGAGAATTATAAAGATAAACAAGTGGTTTAACTTCAATTTCTTTTACTGCTTTTTTCTCTTTATTATAAAGTTTTGCAACTTTCATATTTAAAAGATTATATGGTTCAGTAAAACTACTAAACTGTTTTTTTAAAAAGCCACTTCCACTCCTCTTCAAAGAAGCATCTTCCAATAAATAATAAACTAATTCCTTATTATCAATATTAATATTTTGTTTGCAAAGATAATCAAATGAAAAATATAAAGACAATGAAAAAATTATAAATAACAGAAAAAACTTAATAGAAAACCTTCTTTTTTTCTTAGCTTTAAGCCTCATTCTATTCATTTTATCACCTAAAAATAATATACTAAGCCTTTATGTTTAATTATGTCGTTTTATTATATTTAGACAAAAGAAAAAGACATTAAATGTCTTAATTTAAGAAACTAGGAAAAACATTTATGAATAGGCTGTATAGATATAGTGCCAAAGGTTTGCCTAATATAATTATAACTAAAAACTTTTTAAATGAGATATTGGATACACCAGCTACATAGCATAATAAATCATCTGGTGCACCAGGTAAAAATATTCCCCAGAAAAATATTTTTTCAAACTTTTTATTTTTAATATATGAAACGTACTTATTTACAGTCTCTTCCTTAAATAGTTTTAAAACTAACTTAATTCCATATTTTCTAGATAGTAAAAACGCTATGACACTCCCTATACAAAGTCCTATGTAATTATATATAAAGCCAGCAAAGCCACCAAAAGCAAGCACTCCCGCAAGACAACTAGCGCCTCCTGGTATAACCGGTAAAACCACTTGAATTATTTGAATGAAAATAAATATTATCGGAGCCATAACTCCGTATCCCTTAATATATTTAACTAGTTTTTCAGGAGATTCAAACACACCAACTTTTAAAGCATAGATTATAAATATACAAATCAAAATTGTCATAATAATCGTTATTACAGAAAACAGTATCTTTAGTTTACTGTTATTATTACTCTTACCCATATTTTACTCCTCTATCCAACCACTATATACAGTATATCATATATTGCCACATCTACAACTACTATTTACAAGTCACACATCACTATATGATCTTTTCACACTATGTAAAGCCATATTTAGTCCATGCCCAATAAGTAAAGACAATTTATCTATTAAGAAGTCTATTTCTTTAGGTGTAACCATATAATTATAATCAATCGGATTTAAAACTTCAAAAACAAGTCGCTGCAATTCATCTTCACTTAATGTACCAACTATCCCAAGTAAATATTTTTTCTCATCCTTATCTAAATCTTTATCATAGTCCTTATAATCTATCTTAAATTTTAATTTATCTTGTTTATTATTAATATTATTTTTATCATAACTAAACTTTTTTAACATGAAATTAATCGTATCCGCAACTATTATTGAACTGTCTATAATAGTTGGTACTCCAATAACTATAACCGGTACTTTTAATGTTTCTTTATCTATACTGATTCTAGAATTATTAACTCCACTACCAGGTGTAATACCACTATTACTTATCTGAATAGTTTTATTTAATCTATCAATAGAAGAAGTAGCCAAAGCATCAATAACAATAACAAAATTAGGTTTTATATTTTCAACAATTGCTAAAATGCTATCTTTAGTTTCAATACCAGTTTCTCCTGTCACTCCCGGTTTTAAAATACTTACTTCACGGTACCCCTCTTCAACACTACCTAACTTAAATAAATGTCTTGTTACTAATACATGATTTAAACTCTTAGGCCCCAAAGCATCAGGAGTAGATTTTTCATTTCCTAAACCAATAATTAAAACTGAACTATCTTCTTTAATACTATTTTCTTCTAACATCTTTTTTAGAGTATCAACAAATACTTCCTCTACCTTCTTAAAGTTTTGTGAATCACTAATATCTTTAAACGTTACAGTTTTATATATTCCTTCTTTTTTTCTAAAAGTCTTAGCTTCTTCTTGGCTATTTATACTTACCTCTTCTACATAAATATCTTTATTTATTACCTTTTTGGTATAATTACTACAGCTCTCTTCCCCTGGAAAATGATCAATAACTAAATCTGTTCTAAGTTCATATTTGTCTAAATTTATTTCATGCATGATATCACCTAATATTACTTTTTCCAAAATTTACAATTTTATTTGCATTTTCTACTTTTTTTTGTTAAAATTAATATGTTTAACAAAGTGAGGTGAAAAAGGTGCCAAATATTAAAAGTGCTAAAAAGCGTGTACGTGGAAATGCAAAGAAAGAAGTTGTAAATAATACAATCACTTCTAGCATGAGAACTGCTATTAAGAATTTTGAAAAAAGCGTTAAAGCAGCAGACAAAGATGCAGCAAACAATAATTTAAATATCGCTATTCAAAGAATTGATAAAGCAAGATCTGCTGGTCTTGTTCATTTAAACAAAGCAGCTCGCTTAAAATCTAGATTAACAAAAATGAAAAATGAAATGGAGTAATTTAATTACTCTTTTTTTGTACCATAATTTATTAACGTAAATATTAAAAAAATAAAAATAAATTATTTCTATAAATAAAAAAATAGGATATAATGGTTTACAGGATGTGATAATGTGAAGAAGGTATTTGGTACAGGCATATTATGTATTTTAATAGGTTTAATTTTTCTATATCAAGAAGAACTTAAAACTCTATATAATAAGTATTTGAATAAAGAAAACTTTAGTATGAAACTTACCGATCACAATGAATACTATAGAGACTATGACTTTGATTTTGTGAAAAGAACAACTAATACTTCTCCTACTTCTAAAAAAGATTTGTATAATATTTATTACTCTGTTTTAAATTCCGGTAAAACATCATTTTCTTTTTACTGCCCCAACAAGTATCAAAATTGTCTTAGTGATGTAAAAGACATCGCTAATGACCAAACACTTTTATCACATATTAATAACTTTGTTCACCCTTTTAATAGTTTTAAAAATATCGAAACAGAATATAATAGCTACGGCAAAATATCTATAAAAATAACTCACACATATGACAGTAATACAATTAATCTTATAAATAATAAAGTATCAGAAATTAAAAATAGTCTTTTGCTACAACCAAATTTGTCAGATGTAGAAAAAATAAAAATTTATCATGATTACATTGTTAACAATAATAAATATGACTCTGATCGTAGTGATAATAACATTATCAAATATAAATCAGACATAGCCTATGGTCCATTATTTGAAGGATATGCTATTTGTGGTGGATATACAGATTTAATGGCTATATTTCTTAATGATATGAACATAAAAAACTATAAGGTATCTAGTGAGAATCATGTTTGGAATGCTCTTTATCTAAATGGCAACTGGTTAAACCTAGACCTAACTTGGGATGATCCTATCACTAATGATGGTACTAATATTATAGAATATAGCTTCTTTCTTATAAACACTAAAAAGTTAGAACAAATAGAAAAGAATCAACACTTATTTGATAAAGAGATTTACAAAGAAATAGCAAATTAATTTGTAAATCTTTTTTTATTTTTAAAATTTTTAGCCATAATATTATTAGGTGATTTTAATGAAAATAAGATTAGGCTATGCCTGCATTTCTAAAACTTTAAGTAATGTAACAACGTCTTCCACAATTACATATACTACCTTTCAAAAAGATAAAGATTATAAAAAAATAGATACTGTTATCAAATCAAACTTAAATGCTTTAAAAGAAATACTAACATATAACATTAAAAATAATATCCATTTCTTTCGCTTATCCTCAAAACTTATTCCATTAGCCACTAAAAGTGATGTTATCTTTGATTATATAGATCCATATAAAGATTATTATAATTCTATCGCCAAAATAATAAAAGATAATAAACTTCGCATTGATTTTCACCCTGATGAGTTTTGTGTCTTAAACAGTACCAAAAGTGAAGTTGTAAAAAATAGTATTGCTATTTTAGAGTACCACTACAACCTTTTAAAGGCTTTAGAAATTAAAAACAAAATTTTAGTTTTACACATTGGTGGAAATACATTCGGTAAGAAAAATTCTATCTCTAGATTTATAAATAATTTTAATACTTTATCTAAAGATATCCAAGAAAGTATTGCAATTGAAAATGATGACAAAATATTTAATATAAGTGATTGTGTATATATAAGTAAAAAATTAAACGTTCCGGTAATACTCGATTATCATCACCATATATGTAATCATGATGAATTAGACATCAATGATTACTTAGAAGATATAATATTATCTTGGCATAATACCACCCCTAAAATGCATTTTTCATCACCAAAAAACAAAACAAAAAAAGACTTTAGAAGTCACAATGATTACATAAATGTTGATGATTTCATCAATTTTATAGACCTTCTAAAACCTTTTAATCATGATGTAGATATTATGATAGAAGCCAAAGCCAAAGACGAAGCTTTATTTAGATTAGTAAGAGAACTAAAGTATAAAACAAACTATACATTTATAGATGATACATCATTTGAAGTATAAAAGAGTTAAATAGTAATTTTTTTAACTATCTTAGAAAGCATTTTTTTGCTTTTTAAATATAAACCCGTATATCTTTCATAATACGCCTCTAAAAAACGATTAATTTCTTGAACACTATTATCATTAATTTCTATCTTTGAAATTTTATCAATATCAACATAATAAAGCATTCTAACAAATTTAATAGTTTTAATATCAACCATTACTTCATTTGTATAACAATTTCTGCAAACTAATCCACCCTGATCACTACTTAAAGTAACAATATTTTTATCACTTCCGCATAAACTACAACAATCAATACATGGTCTAACTCCTAAATAATCTAAGCATTTTAACTCTACAATATTAGTAATGATTAATGGATCAAATCCTTCATTAATTTTATCAAGGGCCGCTCTAAGTAACGTAAAAATGCTTTCATCTTCATTTTGTCTATATACCTGTTCCACAAGTTCAAGAAGATAAGTAGCAAATGTAATATTATCTAGGTTAGTTAATATATTATTATATGAATTATTAATATCAACTTCAATCAAAGTAGAAAGTCCATTCTCTTTATAATAAATATGAAAAGTTCCATATATTAGTTTTCTACTAACTCCACGTAACTTACTCTTCATATTTCTACATCCTTTAGACATAATACCAAGTAAACCATATTTAGGAGTCAAAACATTTAATATCTTACTAGATTCACTATAGTTTGTTTCACTAAGAACTATTCCCTCTACTTCTTCAATTTTCATAACTATTCACCATCTTTTATTCTAATATACATTAAATAATATTTAATATCTCCGGTTTCTTTAAATAAATCCCAAGCTATTTCCTTCATAAAAATCACCTCTATTAATATAGTGGTGATTTTACTTATTTTTTATTCATCATCTTTTAAACCTAATTCAAGAAAATATTTTTCTTCATCTCGCCAATTTTTAAGTGTTTTAACATAGGTTTCTAAATAAACTTTTTTACCTAAAAATTCTTCCATATCATGTCTTGCTCTAGTACCTATTTCTTTTAACATTTGACCTCTTTTACCTATTATGATCTTTTTCAAGTTATCACGTTCAACCACAATAAGTACAGAAATATTAACTATATTTTCATCTTCTTCATACTTTTCAGTATAGCAAGTTACTGTATGAGGAACTTCTGCATGTGTTAACATCAATACTTTTTCACGTACAAACTCTGCCATAATAAACCTAAGTGAAACGTTTGTTAACTCCTCTTCAGAAAATATTCTTTCTTCTTCATTTAAATATTTTTTTATTGTACTTATAAGTTCATCAACATTCTTTTTGTTTAAAGCAGAAATTGGAATAACCTCTTCAAACGGATATAAGTCTTTACAATTAACAATCTGCTTAAATATTTCTTCGTTAGACATTCTATCTATTTTATTTAGAATAAGGAAAACATGCGCATCTGTTTTCTTTAATCTTTCAAGTATTTCCTTATCTCCTTTGCCAATTCCTGTTTTAGCATCAACTACAAATAAAATAACATCAACATCATCTGTACTTGAATAACTCTTTCTATTCATTAACACTTCTAACTTATTTAAAGGTTTATGAATACCTGGTGTATCAACAAATATAATTTGACTATCATCATCATTATAAATACCATTAATAATATTTCTAGTTGTTCCGGCTTTATCTGAGGTAATAGCTAGTTTCATATCTAAAATAGTATTTAACAAAGTACTTTTTCCAACATTAGGTCTCCCTACTAAACTTACAAATCCTACTTTCATTTTAAATCCTCACTATCAAAAGGATAAGGACACAACTCTTCTACTGTATGTTCAACATATCTTCCATCAGTAGCATAAGCTCTTATAATAGCATCCTTAGAAAATAATTCAATAATCATTTGACGACATACAAAACAAGGCATTCCTATCTCTCCACTCGATACCATAACATTAATTTCTTTAAAGTCGCCTTTTTTATATCCCGCACTTAATGCACTAAAAATTGCCACTCTCTCAGCACAAGCCCCTGCTCTATAGCTTGCATCCTCTACATTAATACCAGAAAACTCAGCCCCATCATTCATCACAACAATGGATGCTACCGGGAAGTTAGAATATGGACTATAACTATTATTTAAAAGTTTCAACAATTTATCCTTCATTTTTATTACCTCTCTTTATATCAAATTCTGCTAACACTTCTTCTTGTTTTCCAAACATAACTTCTTCTTCTTCTTTTGTTTGATGATCATATCCAAGCAAATGATAAAAACCATGAACTGCTAAAAATGCTAATTCTCGTTTAAAAGAATGACCATACTCTTCAGCTTGTAATTTAGCCCTTGGAATACTTATATATATATCTCCAAGCATTCTCATATCACTACCATTTAAAACTAAATCATCATCTTCTAGCGCAAAAGTTATAACATCGGTTTCTCTATCAATACCTCTATATAATTTATTAAGATTATGTATATATGAGTTATCAACAAAAATAACATCAAAACTAGTATCTACTAAGCCTTCTTTATCCATGGCATATAACAATACCTTTTCTAATAAATCTACCTCTTCTATATCTTCTTCTACTAAATTATTAAATTCTATTTTATTCATTTAAACCACCTACCAAATAATTGCAATTACACATAACAATATTATAACTGATAATATATTTAAAAACCACTCACTTTTACAAAAACTTGGTAATTTTGTACTGAATTTATGCCCATAATGATAACATAAATATCCAATATAGCCACCAAGTGTGTTTAAGAGGATATCATCTACATCAAAAACTCTCCCTATCATCATTTGAACACACTCTATTGTAAGTGACGCTAGCAGAGTTAAAAAAACTATTAATTTCCCTTTTTCTGGCTTAAGAGTATAAGATGCAAAAAAACCATAAGGTAAAAAAAGAATCAAATTTCCAAGGACATTTTTAATAAATAATCTACTTCCAAACCTATATCTTAACATCTCTTTAAAAGGAATAAAATTATTACTTGACCAATTCACAACATCTTGACTCGTTACAACTTGGAATAACATTAAGACATAAATAATCATACTAAGCATTAATAATTCTTTATATAGTGAGAAATGTTCATTATTTTTTACTAAATAACATATTCTAACTGATACAATAATGACAATAGATACTATTACCATAGGCCATGTCATATCGATAACACCTGCTATTGTCTTTGTTATTCCTTGCATCCTAATCACCCTCTATTTTTAACTCCTTTGATATTTTCTTATAATCTGTTATATTTTCTCGTACTTTAAAAAATATCTCTACTATTATTTTACTATTTTTTAGGGTCTTTTTCAAAACTTTTTTACTTAAAATCATACTTTGTTCATCCAGACGATCTTCTAATTTCTTTGTAGCTAATTTTATCGCCTCAGAAGAAGAATTACCCATGTTATACTCTTTATCTATAATTTCAATCTCATGTTTAGTTTCTAATACTAACCTTATAGGAATTAAATTATTTTCAAGTATTGGACTGTCTTCACTAATATAGGACTTATTATCCTTACTAAATGGAACAGATACCTTTTTATTAGCAATTCTAAGTGTTAAAGCCTTACTCGTTTTGCCAGTTTTTTTCTCTTCATAATATTTCTTTGGTAATTCTACTGTAACACTATACCATACTTCCCCATATACTTTTCCTTCTGCTTTTACTTTACTAACTTCATCCTCTTTATTTTTTATTGTTCCACTGACAATAGTATCTCCTTTTCTTACATACTCATACTTTTTTCTAACAATTTCACCAGTCTCAGCCTCAATATTTAAAATCATCGCATCCTTTTTAGCAACTATATCACGGACTTCATTATCCACTTTATTATCTTTAATTAATCTTTCCTCTACATTTACAATATAACGAGTACCAATTCTATCTATTTCAAGCCATTCTATTTTATCCTTTTCTTTTTCTAATATCTTATTTCTTATCTCTTCTTTTTTAGCATATGAAACCCTAAACTTATATTTAGAAATTCCAAACTCTTTCAAATCATTTTCAACAAGTTCTCTTATTTCTTCTTTTGAATGTATAACATCTATAAAAAAAATAAAATGAGAAAGAATAATCATAAGACCTAATGTTAAAAATAAAAAGAATAAAATATATTTATATTTTAAAAGTAAATATCTTAGTTTTGCCACTCCGAATCTATTAACTATTTTAATGTTGTAACTCGTCTTCATTTTTAGTATTTTAGCATAATCTACTTCATCCACTGTAAGACTAATCCCATCATGATCTTCTATTATATTGTATAATTTAATTTTTTTAACTATCAAATGTCTTAAAAAGTACTTGGGATCTTTTCCCGTTATTTTTATCCTATATTTATTAGTCATCTAATTCAACCCTTAAAATATTACCTATTATAAGTACTTCTTGATCAAGTAATTTATTTAGTTTTAAATTATTACCTATGATTTTTATTTTATCATTACCCTTTGTAAGAATTATTTCTTTATCTGTAATATCCCTTATCCTATCATAATTTAAAACATTAACTCTATTTTTTAAAAGTGTAATTTTAAGTTCTGTCTCATTTATATATTCTCTTATATTTCTAAACATCTTATCACCAATACATTATATGAAAAAAGATGACTAATTAGTCATCTAAGAAAGTCTAGATTTTATTTTAGAACTAACTACTCCCATATCAAAGCATCCTTTTACTTTAGGGCTAACCATACTCATAACTTTACCCATATCTTTCATACCTTGAGGAGCTAGTTCTACAAACGCTTCATCTATAATTTTATCTACTTCTTCTTCACTTAATTGCTCTGGTAAATATCTTTTTAGGATATTTATTTCATTTTTAGTCTTAGAAACTAAGTCTTCTCTACCACCTTTTTTAAATTCAGCAATAGAATCATTACGTGATTTTATTTCTTTAGCAATGACTTCTATTAATAATTGATCATCTACTTCTTTCTTTTGATCTATTCTAATTTTATCCATTGCTCCTTTTGCCATTCTAAGTACTGATAATTCTTCTTTGTTCTTTTCTTTCATCGCTTTTATCATATCTTGTTGAAATTTTTCTAACATATATTATCACTCCCACAAACATTTTATCAAATTATATCCATAAAGTCCATTTATTCGAAAAAAAAGAGACTAATTAGTCTCTATCTCTGTTAGCTTTATTTCTTTTTCTTGAGTTCTTAATGCCCTCTTTTTTAGCTGCTCTTCTACGTACACCTGGTTTATCATAACATTCTCTTTTTTTGCACTCAGAAGGGACACCGTCTCTCGCTACTTTTTGTTTAAACTTTCTTAGAGCCATATCTAAGTTTCCGTTCTTAACTGTTACTTGCGTCATTCAAATTTCCCTCCCTTCATCTCTAACTAAAATGAATTATATCATAACATATAATATTTTTTCAACATAAATCGCTATTTTTTTTATATTTTTTATATATTTCTTAAAAAATAACCAAATATCTTCCCTAAATTGTATGAAATTACCAGAAAATAACCACAAAAAACATAAAAAATAAGGTAAATAATGAACTTTTTTATTCTAATGGACATAATTTATCATCATGTACTCTTCTAATGGCAGAACCTACTCCAATACCAGCATCTATTAACACCTTGATTACATTTGTGAATGCGTTAATTATTGTTCCAGAAACACTTGCTCCGCCAATAACTTCTTCTAACTTTTCATCACTTATTCTATTCATCACTACATTTTTTAGGATGTGTATATCCTTCAAATACTCCTGAAACAAATATCGTCACAGCCGCAATCAAAGCACCTATCCATCCATATCCTCCTCCTTTAATATTTTCTAGTTTAGCATCGTCTATTTTTACCATCATATCAATCCTCCCAACAATCAAAAAATACCTCTAAAAAAGTTGCCTTTTTATCATACATACTTACCTTGATTTTTTCTTCTTTAAAATTATGTCTAAATTTTATTAAAACCTGCTTATAATCATCATATCCTTCTCTAACTGCAACAATACTAATTTTTTCCTTCCTTTCAAAAGTATATACATAGTGATTTTGTTCTAATGCTTTAACATCTTTTTCATTTAAAAAAATTGCATATACCTTATCTACTACCTTAACACCATCATAAACATTATAAGTATTTATATAAGTAGTAAATGTTTTTAATAAAACTACCACAGTAATTACTAAGAATAAAAAGTTAGTTATCATATCAAATATATAATTATCATATTTCATCCGATATACCACCATCTTCTAATTTTAAAGTCCTACTATATAAATCCATATTCCCCATTCTATGACTAATAACAATAACTGTTTTTTCTTTCAAATAACTAAATATTTTTTCTAAAATTTGTCTTTCTTCTAAAACATCTATTTGACTAAAGGCCTCATCAAAAATATAGATGGAACTATTTTTACAAAGAGCACGCGATAAGATAATCTTTTGCCTTTCACCACCACTCACATTATAATTATCATTTTCTATCATCTCTAAATCTCCATGTCTTTTTTTCGCAATTACTTTATCTAATAAGGTAATATTATAAATCTGTTCTAGATTATCTGCTGCTATATTTTCATAAAGAACTACATTATCCTTAATCGTCCCATAAAAAAGGCTTTCATTTTGTCCAACATACATAACCTCATTTCTTAAAACTCCTAAATGATAATGATTTATGTCAATATTATCAATAGTAATAGCTCCATAATTAACATCTATATAAGATAAAAGCATTTTCATTAAAGTACTTTTTCCGCTTCCACTTTCCCCATAGAAAAATATCTTTTCTTTTGGATATATTTTTAAATTAAGATTCTTAAATAAGGTATGAGTATTTAAAGAATAATTTAAGTTTTTAAATTCTATTGTCCCGTTAACCTTTCTTTCTTTAAAATAATTACTACAACTAAAATTATCCTCTCTAATCATAAATAAATTGTCTATCCTTTCACGTGATAATTTATACTGATTAAAATCACTAACCACTTTCAAAATATTAGAAAATGATATAAAAAAGTAACTTAAAATATTTTGCAAAATTAATATAAGACCAATACTACATTTAAAACTAATAACATTTAGACTTGCTATTAAATAAAATAAAACATAAAAAACATCTTTTATTATTTCCTGTATAGTATTCATAAAAAGTAAATTATTATTAACTAGATAAGAGCTTTCTAATAATCTTTTATACCTAGCATAAAACCTACTAACTTTTCTAGGTTCCAAGTGTAAATTTTTAATAGTAGTAATTTTTTCTAAATTTTCAATAAATAAAGAATTAATTTTATCTTCTTCTAAAAGATAATTACTTAAATATCGTCTTTTCTTTTGATTATTAAAAATAGCTATCAATATAAAGAACACTATTATACCTACAAGCAAAAAGAAAATTTCTAAATTAACTTTAAAAAGCATTATTAAGAATACATTAACAACTAAAACGTCTGTAAAAATAGTAACTAATAACTTAGTCAAAAAACTTTTTACTATTCCCAAATCCCCCATTCTTGACACTATTTCTCCAGTTGTACGATTCTTATAATACATATAAGGAAGCAATAACAGTTTGTTATAAAACTTTTTCGTCATATACTCATCCATTAAAATACTAAATTTGCTGCTGACAAGATTACGGAAAAGAAAGAGTATTTCTTTAAAAACATAAATAACTAAAATTAACATTGATATTTTTAAAACATTATTTTCTATACCATAGTTAATAGCGTTATTCAGTAAAAAACTAAAATGAAAGCCACAAACAATACTTAGAAAAAAACTTAAAAGAGAAAATATAACTATATATACCAAATAAGTGATATTACTTTTAGAAAAATTCTTAAACCACATTTTAACATATTTTTTAACCCTAATATTTGGTAAAGTATCTATTGGTTTTAATATTATATAATTATTACTACTCATCAAACTAAATTCCGCAAATGTCAGTATCCTCTTTCCCTTTGCTGGATCCATAATCATAACTTTTCTCTTAATGTTATCTATCTTATAAATAACCACAAAATGTTTTAGATTCTTATTTAGAATAACATGACTTATAATTGGTAAATCAAGTGATGAAATATCAGTTAGTTCTCCTCTTACTCCATATGCCGAAAAGCCAATTTCTTGAGCTGTATGAACCAAATTGTAAGCACTAACACCATTTCTATCAGTAGCAGTCATTTCCCTTAAATACTCAATTGGTAGATTGCCGCCATAATGTCTAATTACTGACAATAAACAACACACTCCACAATCCATACTTCCATTCTGTCTTACAACTTTCACCTCATTAGCCTCCTCATATGTATTATTATGAAAAAAACTCACGAAAACAAAAAAATCTGCTATTTACGAGCAGATTTTTCCATCCTATAAAATTTAACACGTCTAACTATTTTAAATAAGACAACGCAAACAAACATTACTCCTAAAATAAGTAAGTAAATATATTTATGATACATAGTATGAATAGTTCTTGTGATAGGATTAGAAATTTTTACAAATTTACCATATAAAGTGATATTATTAGTTAATCTCGTTCCATTTTTATACTTAGTTTTAAAATTACTATCTAAATACCAGCCATCAAAATTATATCCTTCATAATATTCTACTTTTTCACTGTCATATTTTTCATCATATTCTACTGTTTTACTACCAGGCTTTACATATTCAAAAGGAGCCTCACCAACAATTTCATAATTAACTACTACATTTCCTCGTTTTATATTAAATGCTACCTTAGCCTTATAATCCTTATCAGTATTTAAAATACTATTATCGGCTAATGCCCCAACAAGTTCCACTTCATTAACCTCTATCTTTAATGAATCATCATCAACAGTATAACTAGCGTTAATTACAACACTTCCATTTGCCGAAATCGAATCTATTTTAACCATAGATTTACTCATAATATTGTAATCATTTGACTCTACAAATTTTGTTTTTGAATTATAATCCTTAACCATTACATCTTTAATTGGATATGTAGCAGTGTTAGTAACTGTAATTTTAAAGTTAACAACATCACCCTTTTTATAAGACGATTGCTTATTAACTATTTCTTCTACTATAGTAGGTTCAAAAATTCCACCATTTAGTGCCCATTCTCCATAAATAACTACATCACTATCTGGCATTGTAAAACTTTTTTCGCTATACCAACCTAAGAATTTGTAACCTGTTGCTACAGGATCTTTAGAAACACTAACTTTATCACCTGGATAATAGTTTGCACCAACTGGTAATAAACTAGACCAATTACTAGGAATATTAATTCCTTGAAACTTATATGAAACTTTATACGAAATTCTTTCAAATTTACCTACTAATACTACATCAGCAGCTGGCATTTCAAAATCATTATCAGTACTTATAGTAACATTACCACTTTGAACATTCCATCCCAAAAATCTATATCCATCGACTACATCACCATTCTTAAGTGAATTAACATTAACAACTTCACCAGTATAATACTTTGTATCAGCCGGTTTCGTATAAGAGTTAGGCATATTTCCATCTACTTTATAACTAACTGTATATGTAGTATCTTTAGTAAAACTACCCTTTAAAACTACATTCTTATTTGGCATCACAAAACTACCATTATTAATTGAAACATCATCACTAGTCCAGCCACTAAATTTATACCCTAAAACTTTAACTTCATTAAGTACTGAAACTATACTATTAGCTGTATAACTTGTTAAACTGCTGACATCTGGAGCACCTTTTGGTATATCTCCTGTATATTCATATTTAACGTTATATAGAGTAGCATTTTCTTCTCCCATAAATACATGCACTGTATTAGAGTTAGAAGTTAAAAATCTTTCTCCTGCAGTTGCGCTATTATAAAAATCTCTTCTTACTTCAACATAAGCAGTACTAGGATCATCTACAGTACTAGGAGTATGTGTAATAATTCCCACCGTAAGACTACATCCAGCCATCAAATTTTTTACCTTATAACTAACTACTCCAGTATTAGTATCATATTTTAATCCATTAACACCATCTACTACATATCCAGCACAACTAGAACCATCACTTCTCTTAACCGCACCAATACTCCCATCATTAGTTTCAACAAATCCTTTAAAAGTTAAGCCATAAGGTATTCTGTCCTCCACTAAAATAACATCACTAGAAATTTTAGAAATCTGTGTATCACTAGATTCCACAGCATCATAATCCTTACCATCATAATTAACAGTAAGATAATATGTTAAGTCAGAATCTTTCTGAACTTCTTGACCATTTTCCAGAGGCTCCGCAAAAGACTTAGAACCAAATATAAACATTAATCCACAAATAAGAATGACTAAAATAACGCTAAAAATTACTTTTTTCTTCATATTTCTCACCTCTATTATTACCTGCAATAATTTCAGTTCAATCGTATTTACCTATTACATTAAATATATTCAAAACTTTGATATATTGTATCTACTATTTTTACTATACACTCTTACCATACAATTACATTATAAAATAAAATAGTATTAACAGCAACTATTTTATCTAAAAATATCAAAAATCTACTTGTCAAAATTATTTTTTTGTTGTATACTTAAGAAGTCTTAGTTGTTCACGTAGCTCAGCTGGATAGAGCAATCGCCTTCTAAGCGATCGGTCACGTGTTCGAATCACGTCGTGAACACCACTAGAAAATAAAAGTTGATTCCAAGGAATTAACTTTTTTCTTTATAAAGGAGAATATTATGCAAAAAAGAAAAATTTCTATTAATTATGGAAATACAGATGACCTCGAAAATGAAAATGGATACACCTTCTTAATTCCAGACGACAAATACCAAAACATTAATATCAAATATGATACAAAAGATGAGCAAAAGAAAAAAGAAAAGAAAGAAAAAGCTCCAAAGAGCAATTAAAATTCCTTCATTTCTTTTTTTATTTGTTTATATTTAGGACAATTTTCTTCAACTAATTCCCAAAATTTACTTGAGTGATTAGGATGAATCAAATGTGATAGTTCATGAACAATTACATAATCTAAATATTTTTCATCTCTTTTTATTAATTCTAAATTAAGTGTTATAACTTTGGTCTTAGTATTACATACACCCCATCTAGTAGTCATTTTTCTAATTCTTAACTCTGGATAAACTATTTTTCTGGAAAACGTTTTATATATCTCATCCAAATGTTTTTTAAATATAATTTTAGCTTGCTTTTTATACCATTTATCTACATCTATATTTTTATTCAAAAAAACTTTATTTTCACCCAAAGAAATATCACAATACTCCGTATAAATAATATCATATCTATTTCCTAAAAAATGAAAATCACTATTATTATTATTTTTTATTTTTTGTTTCTCAATCATTTTACAAATAGCTTTATAGTTTTCATCTATTATTTTATCTATTGAACTATTTCTAGTTAAAATATTAGTTGTAATATAAATAGTTAAATCTTCTTTTACCCTAATATAAGTATTTTTTGTTGTTTTTTTCTTCTCTATAGCAACAGGATAAACTACACCATTAATTTCTAGTTTCATACTCTTAAACATTCCAATCTATAAATAAAATATATAAAACGTATTTTTATTATCATCAAGCAAAACAGCTACTGAATAGTTATCAGATGAACTCATAAATTTATCTACTCTTACGCTCTTCTTCTTACTTTCCAAAATACTTCTTACTTCTCCTGTCAAAAAGTCTCCAAATATAGTATTACCATCCTTATCACTACACATATATTTCGTTTTAAAGAAAACATAATTACTATAGTCTTTATTACTTGTATAAACCTTAGCATTATTAATAACATCATAAACAAAATAACTATCTTTATCAGCTTCTACTAAGTAAGTTCCATCATCTATTAAATAATAATTATTATCTTTGTTATAATTAACATCTAGTAAATTTGCTTTATTGTCATTTAAAAAGTATAATTTTTCACTATCATCACTAGTACCAAGTAAAATAATAGTATTACCATCTGCTAAATAGGGCTTATATTTTTCCTTTTCAGTATCATCTATTAAACTAGCTGTATTATCATCTCCTAACATCTTTTTAAAAATTGTGTTTTCCGTTTTAACTAGCTTATATTTAAGATTAGTAGAAATTATTTCATTCTCCGAAATTTGAGGGTAATCACCCACTTTTTTAAAATTAAGATCATATATAGAATTATTTATAACATAAAACTTTCCCCGCCTAGAAATTTCACCGCTCAAATCCTTATTATCATCATAAATAGTATAAGTTTTATTTTTCTCTACATTATATTTTAAAATAGTTGCCCCAGCTTCTCCATCTAAATATATATATACATTTTTATCATCATAAAAAATATTTTTCAGTTGTTTATTCTTAAGTTTATTAAGTTCATCTTTTATTATATATTTATTATTCTCTCTTACTACTACATATTTATTAACTATATCAGCGCTTAACAAAGTTTTATTCTTTTTCTCTTCCTTTAAATTATTCAAATAAACAGTAATAACTGAACCAACTACTATCGCAATAAAAAATAAAATTGCTAATACTTTTAAACTTTTCTTCATAACAATACCTCAAGTATAATTATAAAACAAATCAAAATATTTTGGTATATATTTTTTATAGTTAAACATAATAATTACAGGAGAGTGAAAAAATGGATATTAGTATAAGAGAACATATTATTAATAATTTTAAGGAAGATAGTGAAGAATCAATATATGACGCAATTGATGAATCTGTAAAGAATGGAGAAGAAGTAACTCTACCAGGTCTTGGCGTATTTATGTCTATTATTTGGGAAAATAGTAGTGATGAAGACAAAGAAAAATTAGTTAAATGTTTAAAAAGGGCTTTATAAAGTCTTTTTTTCTTTTCTTTTTTAATATATTATAATATAATTATTATTTGTCTAAAGGAGAATGAATTATGTTAAAATATATTACAACACACACAGCTTTTAAATTTAACAATACACCTACACTTTTCAGTAACACTCACCTAATTTTATTAATAAGTATTTTTTCTATTTGCTTTATCTTAGCTTATATTTTAAGAAATACCAATGAACGTCAAAATGATATATTACTGTTTTCACTAGGTCTTACCCTTTTAATTGCAGAAATTTACAAGTTCTTCTTTTATTATTATAATGTCGGTAATAATCATATTGTATGGAAGATATTCCCTTTTCAATTATGTAGTTTAGCCATGTATATCTGTTTGATTATCCCATTCATAAAAAAACAAACCACCAAAAGAGCTCTTTATAATTTTTTAATTGCTTTTAATTTCCCTGGAGGCTTAATTTCTATTCTAATTCCAAGTGGCCTAATTCATAAATACATTTTCCTAACTATTCACGCCTTTCTATGGCACGCTATTTTATTATTCATCGGTTTTTATCTTTTTTTTAGTAAAAGAGCTGGATTTGATAAAACTGAATTCAAATCCTCTTTAAAATATTTTTACATAACTGTTTTAATAGCTCAAATAATAAATACCATTTTTCATAAGGCTGGATATATAAATATGTTTTATATTAGCCCATTTTATAAATCCCCTATCTTCTTTTTCAAGTCAATAAGTGAAAAGTATGGTCCAATCACCAACTTTATTGTATATACCTTTGCCATGATTATAGGTTGCTACATAGCAAATATTCCCTTTTACTCTTATCATAAAAAGAAAGAATTAGAAAAAAATTAAAAAGACTCAAGGTCTTTTTTATTTTCTAGTTTATAAAACAACTAAGTCTATCATATAAATTAAATTTTTCTAATTATCTATATTTTACCAGAAGAATAGTTATTATTTCCCATCTTATTTTTAATCACTTTAATTTTTCTATTATATGAATCCTTTAAAATAAGCAAAGCGATAATCGATGTTAAAACCTCAGCGATTGGAAAAGTCCACCAAACAATTTTTACTACATCACTCGATCTTGTAAATAAAAGTGCTACTGGAAAAACAAAAATAACTAATCGTAATAATGAAATAATTAATGGTCTTAAGGCATATCTTATAGATTGTAAAATACCTTGAATAGCTACTGAAATACCCATAAATATAAATCCAATACTAGAAATTCTTAAAGCTATTGTACAAACTTTAATTATTTCTTTAGTTTCCCCTCCCGCAAGGCCAAATAAATTAGCAAGTGGATATGCAAATACTTCGAATAAAATGCTTATTATTAAAGTAACTATCATGGTATCCATAATACCATATTTAATACAATCATCTATTCTCTTCCTATCTTGCATACCGTAATTAAATGATAATATTGAAATAATTGTATTTGATAACCCAAAGGCAGAAAATAAGGCAATTTGTTGTATTTTATAGTAAATACCAAATGAACCAATTAACACCGTTTGATCTACTTGTGCAAGGCCTAATATAGCATTCATTCCAGCCATCATTACCGCAAGAAGAGCCTGCATTAATGCAGCCGAAACACCAATACTATAAATTGCTTTAATTATACCTCCATCCGGATTTATATATTTTAAGCTGCCATCTATTTCTTTATTTTTATTATAATGAAAATACATTGCAATAAATAATGATACAAATTGACCAATTATAGTAGCCCATGCTGCCCCAGCAACTCCCATATCAAGTGGATAAATAAAAATATAATCTAAAACTATATTTGTAACTGCTCCTGATATTTGAGAAATAGTCGATAGCATCGTTTTTCCAGTCGCTTGTAAAAATCTCTCATAAACAGTATATCCAATAGAACCTAATGACAAACAAGTACAAATCTTTAAGTAAGTAGTTCCCATCTTGATAATTTCTTTATCATTAGTAAATAAAGAAATAAACCACTTAGAGAAGAATAATCCAAATATCAAAAAGAAAATATAAATACATATACTTAAAAATATTCCATTCCCCGCTATCTTATTTACTTTATTTTTATCATTTTCTCCTAAACTCTTAGATAGTAAAGCATTTAAACCAACACCTGTTCCAACTCCAATCGCAATAATCATTATCTGAATTGGAAAAGCATAAGTTAATGCTTGATTTGCAATAGCACCAGTAGAACCCATATTAGCAACAAAGATGCTATCGATTACATTATATAATGCTTGTAAAACCATAGATACAATCATAGGTAAACCCATTTTTAAAATAAGTTTATTAATTGGCTCTATTGCCATTTTATTTTGACTTTCATCCTTCATAATTTTCCTCCTTATTTAACGAGAAAAAAGAGGCAAAATCCATAAACTGGATTTACGCCTCTTTCTTAAAAGCTACTCGTTTAACACATAAAATTATACTATTTTTTGTTTCTTTTTTCAAGAAACAAATTTGCATATTTTTGCTATCTACTTTTACTCTATATTACATCAATACTATTTCTAATCGCAGTTTGTACCAAGATTTAGTTCGGAATATCTTAATACAAATTTAAATCTAAATATTAATCACTTATTCTTACATTAACCCCATCTATATTTTTATATACTCGTTTTTCATTTTTAGAAACTTTCTTCTCTATTTCATCTGCTAAATCAAAACCCAACATTTCAGATAGACCCATTAAGTAAATAGCAATGTCTGCTAATTCTTCATTCAAATCATCTTTTTTCTTTTTCCAAGCATCATACGCTTCAGAAACTTCTCCATATAATAAACAAAACTCTTTATTTACATCTGTTGTATTAAATCCTTTGTTTAACTTATTCTGCCAAACATCTTTTTGAATCTTTTTTAATTCCATGTTTTTCCTTCCTTAAAATCATTGTAATATTTTATTACCCTATTGACATTATATTCTAAAAAATTATTTAATGCAATCTCGTTAAGTGTTTTATCATTAACAATAGTATATACTGGAATAGTTTGACCAGCAACTAATAAATATCCAAAATTTTCGCCAGTTTTTGTATATTCAAATATGTCTTTTGAATATATTTTGTCCATAGTATCATCAGAAACATAATGTCCACCATTTTCAAATCTTATTCTATTTCTATTTTTTCTTGTTTCTAAATTAGAAACTAAATTAACGACAATACAATTATTACTATTTTTTAAAGTGTTAATAAAACTTTCTATACTGTGAAAATATGCATTTTGAGAAAATTGTGACTCATATAGTTCAGCCTTACCTCTTAAGAACTGGATTATATTGTGTGTTTCTGAATTTGCAACCGCCATTTGAATTATATAATCCCATAGAATAGGTCTTATAATATCATACCCATCTCCTAGATTTGCAGGTTTAGTATAGTGATTTATTGAATTTATATTATCATTATACTTTTCACACATTTTGTTAATATATTTAAGTTCATTTCTAATTTTTTTAAATTCATCAATATGTTTAATATGCTTTTTTCCTTTTTAAATCATAAGAATACACCACCTTCAGAAGTGTATTCTACCACATTTTTATTAAATAGGTTTTTATTGATGTCTACTGTATGAGGCACATTTCACTTTTTAGCAACATGGTTATTTTTATACAACATTATTGTGTTATAACACTTTGTAATTTGTTACTCTAAGTGGGTCCTCAAAGGGAAACTCCCTTTACCCAAATTCATTATTGGCTCCGTCAATATCATAGTGGATTACTAACTTGTCTAAAATTTAGTTTATAATAGAATCTAATAAAATATTGTAATTGTATGATGATATGGATTTACATTTTTCTTCTTCGTTCCCATCTGCCAAATAACATTATCTAATTCTACAGAATTAATTTTAATACCTTTACTTTCTAATTTTTCTCTAATTAATTCTAATACATAAAGCATATTAGCTCTAATTTCAATTTCCATATTACTATCATGCTTTAACTCTATCTCACTATCAATTATGTTAGATAATTCCTCATTATATTCTAAAATCCCATACGTTCTTAAAGTCCTTGGTATACCATAATCAGCACAACCTGTTAAATTATCAACATTTTTTAAATTATTATGTATTGTAGATGACATATAATATAAGTCATTAACAAGTAAAGTAGCACGTTTGTTAAACTTTATTCTTTTACCTTTATATATACTACTATCATCAAAATACTTAAATTCTGACACAATATACTTTAATAAATCAACATCTGATTTCTTATTAAACAATTCATCAAAAAAACTCTGTCCTTTATTATACATTGTTTTAACAGTATCTTTAAAAAGATCATATCTCAAATCGAATAAAGGTATTATACTATCAGGCGAATAAAATATTTTTTCAAAATCATCTTTTGTTAATTTATTTAAAAATTCTATATCTAAAAAATCTTTATTAGATTCTACTTCTCTTATAATTGAATAAAATAAAGCCTCAGACCCTTTTATAATATTACCTTTATATTCAATTTTAAATTTTGGCTTTTGCCAAAAACAAAAATTTAAACTTTCTATTATAAAGGCTAAAATAATTTTTTCCTTTTCGTTTAAATTTAAAGAAGTAAAATTATACCAATGTCGATAATTTGGCTTTCCTAAACTATTTATAAAATTATCTAATTTAGTATAATTAATTTTTACATAAACACTATTTTCCACTACATATTTCAATTGCTCTCTTACATCATTCATAACTTATCTCCCTTTTATTTTTCTCAATATTTCATTCGTACAAAATTTTATATTTTTACTATTATCAACTAATATAATGTTATCATATTTGAGTGATAATTGTAAATAAACAGAATTTTCATATTCAAAAAAATCCTGATTAAACTGTTTATTCCTTTCTACCAACCTCTGCTCCATAATTTCTTTAGGAACAGTTAGAACAATTATTAAATCAGGCTTATAGTGAAAAGAAGCAATTTGATCTACACACTCATTTACAGTTTTACTTTCTTGATATGATAATCGAATATATGTTGAAAAGTAACAACGGTCAAAAATAGTACATTTTTTTTCTTTTAGTGCATCATAGTACGCTGCAATATGTCCAATATAATCTATTCTCGTATTATGTTTAGCAATAGAAACAACTAATCTTAAATTTGATTCAGCAAGCATTAACTTTGCTTCTTCATCTCTATTGATAGTTCTTCTAGAGTATTCAAACTCCTCATCTAATGTAAGTAAGTTAATACGACCAATTCATTATAAAAACTAAATATTGCAATAGGAGGTATGACAGTAATAATAATATTTATAATATTACCTATAAATAAATTTAGAATATTTTCCTTCTTCATTGTATCATTCACCCGAAAATTTTATCAACAATGTTATACCACATTTTTTGTAAAAAGTTTACTTTGTCTATTATTTTTATTGTATAATTTAATTGTTCCAATTATATATTTTTTAATATATCTTTTATCTCTTCCAAGTATTTGACAAGAAATTACTGACTCAATTCTTTTTCAAATGGAGATATCTTATTTGAATCTACCATACATATAATTGCTTCATCATCATCAAAATCTTTAATATAATAATTGAGAATTAATTCTTTTAACCACATTAAAGTATAAATTAAGCCTATTAGATTGTTATAATCATATTTTTTAATTTAATTAAAACTTACATTTAAAATATTTGCTATTTATATTAATCTTTCATCTTTTGGGATTCTATCTTCTTTTTCATATCTTGCTATTATTCTTCTTTTACAATAACCAAACAAACCAAGTTTATCTGATACATCATCCTATATTAAAAATCTAAAACGTCTTACAAATCAATTCTTGATTATTATGATAAATTCATTAACTTACATTTTGTATATATTAATTCCATTTTTTAATTTTCCAACAACTTATCGCACATATATATTTTTCACATAAAAAGACTGAGCTTTGCGACATAAAAGTCATCTCAGTCTTAAAATTATATATAAACATCAGGAATAAGTGATTTTTAATGACTATATTTTTACATTCAGGTATATCATTCTATACCTTATAATATCGTCATTCATAATGATTATGCCACCTAAAAACATTTTTGTTCTTTTTTCTACTTTTACTCTATATTACATCAATACTATTTCTAATCGCAGCTTGCGCAGCAGCTAAACGTGCAACTGGAACTCTATAAGGAGAACAAGAAACATAATTAAGTCCTACCCTATGACAGAAATCGATAGATTTAGGATCTCCACCATGTTCTCCACAAATACCAAGTTCAATGTCTCTACGAACTGTCCTTGATTTTCTAACAGAAATATCAACCAACTTTCCAACTCCCTCTTCATCTATAGATTGGAAAGGATCATGTAGGAATATCTTTTTATCATAATAATCCTTCAAGAATTTAGAAGCATCATCTCTAGAGAAACCATAAGTAAGTTGAGTTAAGTCATTAGTACCAAAACTAAAGAACTCAGCTTCACTGGCAATCTCATCAGCAATAAGTGTTGCTCTAGGAATTTCTATCATTGTTCCTACTTTATAATCAATCCTCATCCTGTTTTCTTCAAATACCTTAGAAGCTTCATCAGTAATTAATTTTTTAACATATTTAAGCTCATTCATATCTCCAATAAGCGGAATCATAATTTCAGGAATAACTTTGAATCCTCGTAAAGTAACATTAATAGCGGCCTCAATAACAGCTCTTGTTTGCATTTTAGCAATCTCAGGATAAGTAACATCAAGTCTACATCCTCTGTGTCCCATCATTGGATTAAATTCCTTTAAACTCTCAACTTTATTTTTAATTACATCAAACGCTACTCCCATACTATTAGCTAATTCTTCCATTTCACTATCCGTATGTGGTAAAAATTCATGAAGTGGTGGATCAAGGAAACGAATGATAACAGGTAAATTATTCATCTCAGAAAATAACCCTTCAAAGTCCTCTCTTTGATAAGGTAAAATTTTACTAAGAGCTTCTTTTCTTTGCTCTTCAGTTGTCGCAATTATCATACGTCTAAAGTTAAAGATTCTCTCTTCACTAAAGAACATATGCTCAGTACGACAAAGTCCTATACCTTGAGCTCCAAAATTATGAGCTACTCTCGCATCTCTAGGATTATCTGCATTAGCTCTTACTTCAAGCTTTCTAACGCTATCAGCCCAGTTCATAAACTCTTCAAATTCACCACTAATTTTAGCATCAAGTAACTCTACTTTTCCGCTATAAACCCTACCACTAGTACCATCAAGACTTAAATAATCTCCTTCATGATAAACTCTACCATCACTCGTTTGTAAAGTTTTATTACTACTATCAACAATTAAACTACTACATCCACTTACACAAGTAGTTCCCATACCACGAGCAACAACAGCTGCATGAGATGTCATACCACCTCTAACAGTTAAAATACCATGTGCTACATTCATACCTTCTATATCTTCAGGAGAAGTTTCTTCACGCGCTAAAATAATATCTTTTTCCCCTGCCTTATGAGCATTTAACACATCTTCCGCACTAAAATACAATTTACCAGTAGCTGCTCCAGGAGATGCCGCAAGACCAGTCGCAATAACCTCTTTATTTTTTAAATCATCTTCATTAAAAACAGGATGTAACAACTGATCAAGGTCTTTAGCATCAACCATCATCAAAGCTTCATTTATACTAATTTGTCCTTCATGAACTAAATCAACTGCAATTTTAATTGCTGCTTTCGCAGTTCTTTTACCATTTCTAGTTTGTAACATATAAAGTTTACCATCTTCAATAGTAAATTCCATATCTTGCATATCATGATAGTGATTTTCAAGCACATTACAAATATTTTGGAATTGTTCATAGCACTCTGGCATTACATCTTTTAATGTACTTATATCCTGTGGTGTTCTAATACCAGCAACTACATCTTCTCCTTGAGCATTCATTAGATATTCGCCAAACAACTTTTTGTCCCCTGTTGCCGGATTCCTTGTAAAACAAACACCAGTACCAGAATTTTTGCCTCTATTTCCATAAACCATTTGTTGAACATTAACTGCTGTTCCCCAATCAGAAGGAATATCATTTAATCTACGATAAGTAATTGCCCTTTCTGTATTCCAACTTCTAAAAACAGCCTTAACTGCCTCTAACAATTGAACCCTTGGATCACTAGGAAAATTATCTCCTGCTAATTTTAAATATTCATTCTTATAAAGTCTAATAATTTCTTTTAAATCATCATTTGAAAGTTCAGTATCAAGTGTTATGCCCTTATCTTCCTTAAATTTATCAAAAACTCCTTCAAAACTACTCTTAGGAAAGCCCATAACAACATCACTATACATTTGAATTAATCTGCGATAACTATCTAAAGCAAATCTTGGATTATCCAAATTTTTTTCTAAACTATCACATATAGCATCATTCATTCCTAAATTCAAAACAGTGTCCATCATTCCAGGCATTGAAACTCTTGCTCCGCTTCTAACAGATACTAAAAGTGGATTAGAAAGATCTCCAAACTTTTTACCTGTAATTTTTTCCAATTCTTCTAATTTAGAAAAAATTTCTGTCTCAATTTCTGGTATTATCTTTTCTCCATTATTATAGTAGCTAAGGCAAGCATCAGTTGATACCGTAAAACCTTGTGGCACTGGCAATCCTAGAGAAGTCATTTCGGCAAGGTTTGCACCCTTACCACCTAGAATTTCCCTCATATTTTTATTACCTTCACTAAATAAATAAACGTATTTCATCAAATCACCTTTCTATTCTAATTAATTATATCAGACAATAATAAAATATTCTATATAAAAGATTAAACAATTCTAATAAAAGTGGCAAAAAAAAGAAGACTAAGTCCTCTATATAGTATTAGCAAGTTCTAAACTAATAATCTTTATCTCTTTTTTTAGTTTTATTTTTCTGAAACTAAAACCAGCAGGCAATAACTTTATGATTATCTGTCTAGATTTTAGTTCTCTAGTATAATATTCTATAAATAATTTATCTTTATTTTTAAGTAATAAAGGTCCAAAAAAGTATTCTCGACTACTATAGTGGGCCTTACCCCTCACAAATTTAATGACTTGATAAATATACTTTCCATCTTTCACTAAAACTTCTTTTTCAATTTTAAAATTAGACTTTACTAAAAATTTTTTTAAGTCAACTTGAAAATTATTTGGTGATAAGATAAAAGTATTTATATTTTTAAGGTATTCAGGATGAGCCTTAAAAATTCCAATCATATTTCTGCCACCCATTCCAGAAATAATTACTGTATCTATATCACTAGTGTAAACATCTAATCCATTTCCGAGTCTAAGTTCTATAAGTTCACTTAACTTATGTTGTAAAATGTTATTTTTAGCTTGCTCTAGTGGTCCTTCTTTATTATCACTAGCTACTATTTTTTTTAGTTTTTTAGTTTTATCTTGTGCCAAAAAGATATCTAAAAAAGCATGGTCACACCCTACATCTAAAATACTACTTCCATCATCTACAAGTTTTGAAACCTCTTTTAATCTTTTATTTACTATCATTAGTCAGTCATGAAATCCTTTAATTTTCTTGAACGTGATGGATGTCTTAATTTTCTTAAAGCCTTAGCTTCAATTTGACGAATACGTTCTCTAGTAACTCCAAAGATTTGGCCTACTTCTTCTAGTGTTCTACACTGACCGTCATCAAGTCCAAAACGAAGGCGAAGAACTTTTTCTTCACGATCAGTCAAGGTAAGTAAGACACCATCTAACTCTTCTTTTAACATTTCTTGCGTTGTAAATTCTTCTGGTCCCATTGTTCTCTCATCTGGCAAGAAATCTCCAAGATGTGAATCTTCTTCCTCACCAATTGGGGTTTCTAATGATACAGGATCTTGACTTATTTTATATACTTCTCTTACTTTTTCTACTGGAATATCTAATTTTTTAGCGATTTCTTCATCTGTAGGTTCACGATTTAACTCTTGTGTTAATTGTCTTTGAACACGAGATAATTTATTGATTGTTTCAACCATATGAACAGGAACTCTGATAGTTCTTGCTTGATCTGCAATAGCACGAGTTATAGCTTGTCTTATCCACCAAGTAGCGTAAGTTGAAAACTTATATCCTTTAGTTGGATCAAACTTATCTACTGCCTTCATAAGTCCAATATTTCCCTCTTGAATAAGATCAAGAAATAACATACCACGTCCTACATAACGTTTAGCAATAGAAACAACTAATCTTAAATTTGATTCAGCAAGCATTTTCTTTGCTTCTTCATCTCCATCGATAGCTCTTCTAGCATATTCAAACTCCTCATCTGATGTAAGTAAGTTAATACGACCAATTTCTTTTAAATACATTCTAACAGGGTCATTGATTTTGACATCTTTTGATAAAGTTAACTCTTCAACTGATATATCTTGAGTAATATCACTACCATCATCACCATCACTGCTACCATCTTCTGCTACTATTTCAATACCCACTTCAACCAAGGAATTATAAAGGTCATCTAAAACATCACTATCAATATCTAATCCTTTTAATTCATCAGCAAGTTGTTCATAAGTAATATATCCCTGCTTCTTACCTAAATTGATTAACTTATTTTTTCTCTCATCCATTGTTTTTATTTCTTCAACCATTATTACTTTCTCCTATTCGTAACTTTCTAATCATATCAGCCAACTTAGCTTGTTCTAGTGGATCTATTTCTTTGACTAATTTTTCTTCCAACCTCTTAATCTCTTTATTCTTTACATTTTCCCTAATAACATCAAAATATAAATATAAAACTTCTTTACTAACTTCATCATTATAATTGCTATTTAAGATACTATTAAAAGTTTCTAATAATTCTTGTTTATCTTGTAAATATGTATAAAAGTCAGCAATTGAAACTGTTCCATATGTTTTATAATAATATATTATTTCTTGTACTAGTATTCTAAGTTTATCATCTGGTAATAAGAGTCTTTCTTTATCGACTTCACTAATTACCCATTCATTAGTAAGCATATAATATATTACTTGTTCTATGGCTTGTCTATATTTATCTTTTCTTTTCGATGTATTTTTTGGCACAAATTTAATCTCTTCTTGAGGTTTGTTATTTTTAATGTTAGAAAACTTTTTTTCCAACGTATTATACCCCAAATTGAATTCTTTTGCAAGCTTTTTTAAAATAATTTCTATTCTTATTTCATCATTTACTTCTGTTAATTCTTTTAAAACGTTATTAATATAATTAGCTTTTTCTATATCACTTTGAAAATTAACATTATCACGCATTACTCTAATTTTATAATCATTATAATTTTCTGCTTCTTCTATATATCTTGCAAACTTTTCTTTTCCTTCTTTTAAAATAAAACTATCTGGATCATCATTATTAGGTAAGGTAACGACTTTTACTTCTATTTTTTCTTTTAAAAATTCTTCTCCTAATTTATAGGCCGCAGCTTTTCCTGGATTATCTCCATCTAAGCACAATATAATGTTATTAGAAAGTCTCTTTATTAATTTCATTTGTTCATGAGTAAGAGCTGTTCCCATTAAAGCTATTACATTTTCATACCCAATAGTACTAGCTCTAATAACATCCATAAACCCTTCCATAATAATTACATATTTTAAAATTCTAGCTTTCTCTTTAGCAATATGATAATTATATAGTTGTTCTCCCTTAACAAATATAGGAGTCTCTTTTGTATTCAAATACTTATTATCTTGGCTATCTTTATATATTCTTCCTGAAAATCCTACTACTTTTCCATTTATATCAAAAAGGGGAAACATAATTCTATCTTTATACACATCGTAATTACTATTAGTAAGCCCTGCTTTATTAAGATCAACTATATCATACTTCTTCTTCAAAAGTAATTCTGTTAAATCAGCATTATTAGGAAGAGAAAGACCTATTTCAAATTTTTTAATGATATCTTTATCTATTCCTCTTTTCGAAAGATAAGTTCTAGCCATACTACCAGCTGGAGATAAAATATTATTTTGATAATATTTAGTTGCAAAGTCATACATTTCATAATATTTATCATTATTATTATTTACTTTTTTTAGCCTTACACTATTTGTATCTACTCCTACTCTATCCCCCAAATACTTTAAAGCCTCAGGAAAACTCATTTTTTCATAATCCATTAAAAACTTAAAAACATTTCCCGTAGCGTGACACGTAAAGCAAGTATATATTTGTTTTTCTCTAGAAACAGACATTGAAGGATTAGTATCATCATGAAACGGACAAATTCCAAAAAAGTTCTTTCCTTTTTTTACTAAAGGTATTCTTTCTCCTATAATATCTACTATATCAGTTTTACTTCTAATTAAATTACTAACAGTCTGTCCATTCATAGTATCGTCTCCAAACATTTATATTATGTCATAAATTTAGTATAATTTCAATTATATTATACTCTCTTATACTTGTTTAGAATTATTGTTAATAATCTTTTCTATCTCTTTTTTAATATCATCTTTGGAGTAATTTCCTAAAAAATCAAATATATCTTCTATTTCTTCTTCTACATTAGCGTTAGAATAACCCTCCCTAAGTTTTACATTATAAAGTAATTCTATAAATTTAGATTGTTCTAACTCCTTACTACATAAGGTATCATCATCAAATGTCTCTCCTGATGAAGAAATCTTTTCCGCATATTTAAAATCTGGATAAGGCTCCCCTGGAAAACAACTATTATATCTGTTATCAGAAATTAAAAAGTATCTATAAAGAACTAAATTATCATAATGTTTTACTACTTGATCAGTATCTAATATAGGACTACTTTTACTTCTTAAAACATTTTTTCCTTCACTATCAATACATTTAGTTACGTTTTTAGCAGAGTCCCATGTTACATCAAAGACATAATTTCCATGTATATCATACTTATCATCATCAACAACTATCACATTTCTTTCATGACCTATAACATCATCCCCTACCGGAACAGATGTACTTATTGTATAACTATCTACTCCTGTTTCTTTTAGAATTTGAGATAATAATTGCGAATATCCTACACAAACAATATTACCATCTTTAATAATAGTCGCTACCTCTCGAGGTATCCTTAAATTATCTTTTCTTTCCTTATAAGGAAAAGACTTAACAATATCATAAGCAAGCATTATTTTTTCTAAATTAGATGAGTTACTATTATTTATTACATCTTTATAATAGTCTATGCTATCTCTCATTCCCACAAAAGTATTACTATCTATTACCTGTAAAGACCCATCATATTTTATTTTTAAATCATATTTTTTGTCTAGTTGTCTTAATAAATTCATATCATCATAAGTTTTATTCTCTAAAAATAAATAAATTGCTTCTACCTCAAATCCTCTTTCCTGAAAGCTGTTAACTATATCAAAAACATCCATTATATGCTCTATATTTTTTATTTTTATAGCTTTAATATCTTTTTGACATTCGGTATCACCAAATTCAATAATTGAGCCTTTTTTATATTTCTGATAATCAATTTTATCATTTCCATACCCACATTTATAGTTATTATAAATTTTTATACTTTCTATATCAGAGGTTTTATTTTTTAAAGCTAAATCCAAAACTTCATTAACTCCCGTACAATCATTTTTTAAAAAACCTTCTACTTTAGGATTAAATTGATAGTTTCTTGAATTTATATTTAAGCCATCCATATTAAGTTTACTTCCCATAAAGGACTTAATTCCACAACAATTCTCTAATAATACCTGATCATCAAGATAACAATCTACATCAAGCTTTCTTATTTTTGTTTGATTTAATAATTGTTTCATTGTCTTCAAATCTATTTTAAATAAATCATCTTTAGTTATATTCAAGTTAAGCTCTTCTAAATTTGGATATTTAAAAACACTATTTTTATTAAAATAAGAAGCTGGAATAGTTAAAGAAGATATAGAAGAAGACATATGCTTACTAACTAAATCTATAAATTTTTTATTAAAGTGGTATGTCTTAATACCATTATCAGCCACCTCTATTTGCCTTTTATCTAAAATTAGTGAAGGATTCTTAGCAAAAGAAATAATATCAGTGAGAGAAAAGTCCTGCTTTTCAATTACTATTTTTTCTTTATTATTTTCTAAGTAATTAATAATATCATCTGTATTTTTATCTAATTCTAAATTGCCAAGTCTTCCTAAAGCCTCTTCTAACTTTGTCATAAATATCACCTTACCTATACAGATTATAACATAATAAACTAATAGAAAAAGAAAACAGCATATACTTTACATGCCATTTTACTTATTAAATAAGATTATCTCTTAAAAATGTCTCTACTCTCTGATTTAAATATATATCAACTACTCCTCTATTTACTACTTTTATAAAACCAAGTCCTTTGACAACAATGTCTTGATTAAAAGGAAGTTGATATGTTCTTTTTGCTAAATTTTTAAGGTCATCATGTCTCGATGAAATAATTCTTTTAGTTTTGATATCATTAGATATATATAATGTAAAACTATTCTTTTCCCCATCAACATAATCAATTCTAACTAAATCTCCTATGATAATAGATTGCCCTCTTCTTAACTGATAAGTCTTTGTTTTTATTTCTTTTTTAGGTGTAATTACTTTTAGTAGTTCATTATCAACATAATTTGTAATAGATCCTTCATCAATTAGTCCAGGAGTATCGATGATTGTTAAATAATCATTAATTTCTATATTTATTAGATTAAGTGTTGTAGAAGGAAGTGGTGAAATTGTAAGTTCTTGTTTACTATCTGAATAATTTTTTATAAGTTTATTAATTAGACTACTCTTACCTGCATTAGTATGACCTACTACATAGACTTGTTTAGTTACTTGAAAAAACTTAATCCTATTTAATAAATGATCAATATTCATATTTTTCTCGCAACTAACTACTACTATATCATTAAAGAAATCATATTTATCTTTAAAGTATTGAATTAATTTTTCATCTTTTACAGATTTAGGAATTACATCTCTTTTATTTAATACTAATAATATTTTATTAGGTAAAAACTTTCTAATATCATATAAATCTTGTTCTACATTTAAAACATCTGTAACATAAACAACTAAATCCTTTGTCTTTCCAACTGCTTCAAGTATTTGTTGGTATTCTTCATTTGTTTTAGTTGTTGCTTGATATTCTCCATAATTTTTTAACCTAAAACATCTTTGACACAAATCATTTTCTAAATTAACTGTATACCCATCCAAGAGCATATTTTCATCTTGTAATTCTACTCCACACCCAAGACATTTCTTATTCATAATATCTACCTCTTTCGAATAAGTTTTCTTTTTTATATTTACTAATTTTTTGATTCTCTATAAATCTATTAAAACTAGTAATTTTCAAATCTTTCTTACCTAATGGATCAACCAAAATAGTTTTAATACCAAATCTTACGCCAGATTTAATATCAGTAACTAATTGATCTCCAATCATTATCATTTCACTTTTTTGAAATCCATACTTCTTTTGAACTTTTCTAAGTCCTCTTGTAAATGGTTTCATTGCTAAGTATATAGCATCAACTCCTAAAGTCATTTGATAAGGAATTATACGTTTTCTTGTATTATTAGTAATAATTAAAACCGTAAATTCCTTCTTTAACTTTTCAATTAACTTCATTGTTTTAAGAGGACATTCTCTTTCATCAATCAACGCCAAAGTATTATCTAAATCAAAGATCAAACATTTAATATTCTCTTTTTTTAACTTATCATATGGAATATCAAAAATAGTTTTTTTATATATATACGGAATATACTTCAAATAAATCACCAGTCTTATTATACAATATTATTGTAAAAAAGCAAACTAGAACACCTAAAGTTCTAGTTATTAACTTTTTGCTTTATCATTTGTGTATTATCGGTAATAGATGCAAAGGTATAACCATTATTTTTTCCATACTGAATTATATTTCTTAAAGCATCACGTGTATAAGGTTTTATATCATGCATTAAAACCATGTTTACTCTATCTTTGGAAAGCCCATTAACAACGTTATTATAAATCTCATCTGCATCATGTCTTCCACCTTCAGCATCACCACTACTTAAATTCCAATCATAATAACGATATCCTCTATTTAAAACTTCTGTCGTAAGAATACTCATAATCCCGTTTTGATATCTTCTACTAACTGTATTACTGCTACCACCAGGAAATCTAATAATCATAGTATTAATTCCTGTTATATTTTTTACTCTATTTTGAACACTAAGTAAATCATTAAAGTAACCATCAACACTTTGATAAACCGTTTTATAATCATGACTCGCAGTATGTAATCCTATAGCATGACCTTCATCATATTCTCTTTTAATTAAGTAATCAGGTCCACCGTTAGTTACAAAAAATGTTGCTTTGACATTTTCTTCTTTTAAAATATCCAAAATAACATCAGTTGTTCCTTCACGAGGCCCATCATCAAAAGTTAAATAAATAGTACCTGGAGCATCATTTTTCATTACATGTATTTTCTGTAAAACATCATTCTGATTTAAAGAACTATCTTTAACAGAGTACTTTAAACTATATTCTCCTGCCTTACTTACATCAACACTTCCAACAACCTTAACATTTTTAGTAATATCGCCATCGCAGTTATCATACGCCTTATAATCTTTTTTAAATTCTTCCCCTTCTAAAAGATAAATATTTTTATTAACTGAAATAACAGGTTTAACTTTATCTTCATAAGTAATATATCTTTTAATAGAAGTTTTATTACCATTACTATCACTTACTTTATATAAGTAAAATTTCTCATTCTTTATAACTTCTACTTTTTTAGTAATATCACCATCATAATTGTCATAAGCTCTATATCCTTCTTCCTTATATTTTTTATCAGGACACACAGAAGTATTTTCATGACCATTAAGCCCAATTACAGGCTTTGATAAATCTTTAACTTTAACAATCCTTACTCTCCTATTGTTAAAACCTTTATACCCCATACTATATTTTATTTTATAAGTACCAAGTTTAGAGGAGTTAACTCCTCCTGTAACTACAACCTTATTAGTTAATTTTTTATTTAGAAAATAGGCTCTATAACCAGGTTCAACATACTTTTCTTTATAGTTAATAACCATTACTCTTTTACCCTTTAATCTTACTTGCGGTACAATAAATAAAAATATAAAAGATGCAAGAAGTATAATTATACCCAAAATAACGCCAACCACAAGTTTCTTATTCTTATGCTCTTTTTCATCATTTTCTAAAAATAAATCATCAAGTTTTACTGTCGTATCCAAAACGTCAAATAAATCATCTACATCATCTGAAATATTAACATCTTTAGTATTTTCCTTTTTCTCACTTTTACTACCATGAGTATCAGAAGAACTAGTAGTTAAATCCATTTTCAATGTTCCATTTTTCAAGTTTATTTTTTCCTGCAACTTAAGAAAATCCTCTTCCAAATTATTTTCCTTATTTTCAGTAATACTACTTGCCTTAATTCTTTTTGAGCTTTGTTTATAGTTTACTTTTTTACCAACTTGATTTATATTTTTTAACTTTGTCCCATTTTTCTTTTTATTATTTTTCTTCTTTTTTTTGCCATTTTTCTTTGCCACAAATATCACCACTAGTCTTATTATACCCTAAATTAACTTTTTGAAAACATTTTTTCTAATCTATTTGATTATTCTTAATAAATTCCCGTAAAATTTTGGTAAGTGCTCTTTTTTCTATTCGAGAAACATAACTTCTAGAAATATGTAGTGTTTTAGCTATTTCTTTTTGTGTATGTTCATCATTTCCATAAAGTCCATATCGTCGTATCAATATATCTTTTTCCCTTTCTGAAAGGACTTCAAAATATTGATTTAAAAGATTTATATCATCCTTTAAGGCAATTCCCTCAAAAAAATCCTCCTTCGGAGTCTTTAAAACATCTAAAATAGCTATTTCATTGCCATCTTTATCATATCCAACCGCATCATTTAAGGATACATTCTTATTATTTTTGTTATTTGATCTAAAAAACATCAAAATTTCATTTTCTATACATCTAGCACAATATGTTGTTAATTTAACGCTTTTAAGATTAGAAAAAGTATCTACTCCCTTAATTAATCCAATAGTACCTATACTAATTAAATCATCCTGATCTCCTTCTTTAAAATCAAACTTTTTTACTATATGTGCGACTAAGCGTAAATTATGTTCAATTAATTTATTTCGAGCCGTCTTATCCCCCTTTAACATTTTTTCAATAGTAACTGTTTCTTCTTCTAAAGACAATGGTTCTGGAAACACCTGATTAGAATAACTTCCCGTAAAAAACAAATGATGAACCATTTCGAACACATGAAAAAACATATAAATCACCTCACTAATTTATATGTTTTTTTTGTCTAAATTTGACATTTTACTAAACAGTTAATAATTCTTGTTCTTTTTGTTTTAAATATTCATCTATTTTTTTATTATATGTATTAACTAATTCCTGAATTCTATTTTCAACACCCTTAAGTTCATCCTCAGAAAGTTCTAAGTCTTTAGCATCTCCAATAGCGTCATGTCTAATATTTCTAACTGCTACCTTACCATCCTCACAAATACCTTTAACTTGTTTAATAAGTTCTTTTCTTCTTTCTTCTGTAAGTGCTGGAACGATTATTCTTATTGTTTCTCCATCATTAGATGGATTATATCCAAGATTAGCGGCTATTATAGCCTTTTCAATTGCGCCTAATGCACTCTTATCAAATGGTTTAATAAGTAATTGATTACCTTCTGGTACTGAAATAATACTAAGTTGTTTTAATGGTGTCATAACACCATAATATTCGCACATAACACCATCTAAACTTGATGGATTAGCTCTTCCTGCTCTAACAGTAGACATCCTCTTATTAAGGTTTTCCATACTTTTTTCCATTTTTTCTTTAGTTTCTTTTATCAAATCTTCTTGCATGAATCTCTCTCCTCTATGTTTAGTTTACTATAATTTAAAAATATATACAAGTCTTTAACCTCACAATCAGTTGAAATAATTTTAATAATATGATACCTTTATAAGCGAAAGGATGAAAAAATGAAAAAGATTGGTTATTTATTAATAGTTGTTTTAACTTGTTTTCTAATAACTGGTTGTGGTAGTGATGGTGATGATAAAATGTTAAGTGGAAAAATAAATGCTGAAATAAACATCAAGGATTACGGAGTTATTAAATTAGAACTAGATGCAGATAGTGCTCCTATTACAGTTACTAACTTCGTAAATCTAGTAAATGACAAATTCTATGATGGACTTACTTTTCATCGTATAATAGATGGGTTTATGATTCAAGGTGGAGACCCTCTAGGAAACGGTACTGGTGGTTCAGATAAAACTATAAAAGGCGAATTTAAAAATAATGGTGTTGAAAATAATATTTCTCACACTAGAGGTACAATATCTATGGCTAGAAGCCAAGCAAATGACAGTGCTTCATCACAATTTTTTATAGTTCAAAGCGATAGTACATTCCTAGATGGTTCATACGCCGGTTTTGGTCACGTAACATCTGGTATGGAAATAGTTGATAAGATTTGCAAAGACACCAAAACAGAAGATGATAATGGTACAGTTGAAAAAGAAAATCAACCAGTAATAGAAAGTATAAAAATAACAAAATAAGTTATTATTTATTATAGTAAAATATGGAGCAAATCTTACTTTGCTTCTTTTTTTATAACTCACTAATTAAATAAGTATTGTCATCTAGAATTTTTTAATTTCTATAACCATAGTCTGTCGTTTTAAATAAGAATCTACTACTTTCCATAATAAAAATCCTTCCATTATATTTATTTCATCATGGAAGGGTTTCTTATTTATACAAACATATTGTTTGTAAAATTAATAATTATAAAATTTTACTTCACCAATTCTATACTATTAAATACATAATTATTACTATCCTTATCATAAGTAAATGTATATTTGTACTGATTTAATTTTTTAACATTATCCAAAACATTAAATCCATCTGTAGTAACATCTTTAACTTCATCTGATACATTATTAGAGCCATCTATCTTCTTATAAATTTTATCATCTTTAATAAACGCTACTGCCTCATAAATAGTAATACTTTTATTTTCAATAATGCGAGCCTCTACTACATCATACGAAATAGAAATATCATTTGTAATATTACACTCACTATTATCTCGCTTATAACTCCTCTTTTCTGTATTATATTTAAATACTGGACAACTACCTACTTCTTTATCAGTTGGAATAATTATTTCATAGTTTTTTCCAAATAAGTTTATTCTTGCCTGTTCTAAGGCTTTAACTTTAACTTCTTCATTGAAGTTAGACTCTGTTCTATAAGCTTCTTTTAATAACAGATTATCCAAAAAATCTCCTGGTAAATCTTTTGCAATTGTTCTTTCATTAACATATAAAGCTTTTTCAATATTAGTACCATCTACAAAATGCATTCCCGTTATTAATCTTTTAACAACATAGCTATCAGTCGGAAGACTTACCTCTTTTTCTTCATTATTACTTGTATTATTTTTAGGTACTGATGTATTTACACTTTTCTTATCATCTTTCATGTATATATCTAAATAATAATACATTATAACTCCACCTAAACAAATACCAATAATTAACGTTAATAAAATCTTTCCAAAAATATGTTTTTTCTTGGGCTTTAAACTAGGTGCCCCTACTGTAACCACATCTTTTTTCTTTGCCATTTTTACCTCCATCTTTCTTTTTAATTATATACCAAGTTTTAAAATAAGAAAAGATATTTAAAAGGTCTATTTAAGTTTTTTCACTTTACTGTCTTCTTTTTCTTTGACAAATATCTTATTAAGAGCTACCCCTCCTCCTAAAATGACTAATAAACCAGATATATATAATGAGGTAACAATGAAGTCTTTTCCTCTGTCATTAACAGTAATAGTATCATCTAAATAAACATCAAATGTTGCGCAACTTATCTCATATGGATTTTCTTGAGGTAATTCTTCTACTTCATCATAAGTAAATATTTTCATATCGGTAGCTTCATTTGATAAATCGATAATTTCTGAAATATAATCTTGTTCTAAAAGCAATTCTTGATTATCAATATTTTCTTTAGTGTATTGATATTCAACATTAGAAAAGCACTTTTTAGGAACAATCAAAACTTCTCTTTCATATTTACCATTCGTATTTTCTTCATATGGTCTCTTCAAAAGAATAGCATCTCCTGTATCATAAGAAGATACAGCATATTTTTGATAAGTAAAATCACCATCTTTAGTAGTTTCTTGAACTTGAACTAAATGGGCAGTATAATCATTTTTTACAAATGGATATCTATCATTGGCAAAGAAAGCAGCCGAAAATGCCCCTTGTCCCAAGATTATCCCTCCTGCTGTTAAAACTGCAGCTTTATTCTTAATATTTAAATTTTTGATTTTCATAACGAACCATCCCTTCACATATTACTTAGCATAACACGTAAGAGTATATCAAGCAAGAAAAAAAGAACCCTAAGGTTCTAGTTTCCATTTACTTGATTCATTACTTCTTGAGCAAAATCCTCTTCTTTTTTCTCAATACCTTCACCAACAGCAAATCTAACAAATTTAACAATTTCTCCACCGTTATTTTTAACATATGTAGAAACATTAACACTTGAATCTTTAATAAATTCTTGATCAGCTAAACAAATTTCTTTATAGAATTTATTAATACGTCCATTTACCATTTTTAAAGCAATTTCTTGAGGTTTTCCTTCATTCATAACTTGCTCTGTAATTACTGTTTTTTCATGCTCTATCATATCAGCTGGAACATCTTCTTTATTTAAACAAACTGGAGCCATAGCTGCTATATGCATACAAACATCTTTAGCAACATCACTATTAGCACCCTTTAAAACAACTAAAGAACCAATCTTTCCACCCATATGAGTATAAGTTCCAAAAACTTCATCATCAGTTTTAGTAACTTTTTCAAAACGACGTAGGCTTAATTTTTCACCAATCTTAGCTGTTAAATTAATTAGCTTATCACCAATAGTTTCTCCGCCATCATTAATTTTTAGAGCATCTTCTACTGTTGTAGCATCATTTTTTAATAATACATCTGCTAAATAATTAGTAAAATCTAAGAATTCTTTGTTTTGTGCTACGAAATCAGTTTCAGAGTTAACTTCAAGAATAACTGCATTACTACCTTCAGCTTTAACAACGCAAACACCTTCAGCAGCAATACGTCCTTCCTTTTTAGCAGCTTTACTAATTCCTTTTTCTCTTAACCAATCAATAGCCTTATCCATATCACCTTCACAGGCATCCAAAGCTTTTTTACAATCAAGCATACCTGCTCCAGTACGTTCTCTTAATTCCTTAACATCACTAGCTTTAAACATAATTATCTCCTTATTTCTCTAAAGCTTCAATTAATTCAGCTTTCTTCATTGCAGAATAGCCTTTAACGCCAGCTTCTTTTGCTCTATTTTTTAAATCAGATAAAGTTAAAGTATTTAAATCTTCTTCAAAAACTTTCTTTTCTTCTTTTTTAACTTCTTCTTTTACTTCATTAACTGCTTCTTTTTTTACATTCTTTTTGTTGTTTTTATCATCTTCAGTAACATAATCAACAACTTCATTACCATTAACTTCAGCAATAGCGTTAGTAAGTACACCCATTACTAATTTAACAGCTCTAACAGCATCATCATTACCAGGAATAACATAATCAACTAAATCTGGATCACAGTTAGTATCAACAATACCAAATACAGGTATTCCTAAAATACGAGCTTCTTTAATAGCGTTTTCTTCTTTACGTGGATCAACAATAACTAATGCTTGAGGTAATTTCTTCATTTCACGAATACCACGTAAGTTTTTATTTAATTTTTCATATTCTTTCTTAATTTGGATAACTTCTTTTTTAGGTAAAAGATTAAATGTTCCATCTTCTTCCATTTTATCAATTTCATCCATTCTACGTACTCTTGAACGAATAGTTCTAAAGTTTGTAAGAGTTCCACCTAACCATCTTTCAGTAACAAAATAGTTATTAGTACGAACAGCACATTCTTCTGCTGCTTCTTGAGCTTGTTTCTTTGTACCTACAAATAAAACCTTTCCACCCTCTTCAGCAATCTTTTTCATAGCTTCATATGCTTCTTCTAACTTCTTAACTGTTTTTGTTAAATCGATAATATAAATATCATCTCTTGTAGTATAGATGTATTCCTTCATTTTTGGATTCCATCTTCTTCTTTGATGTCCGAAATGAACACCAGCTTCTAATAAATAATTCATTGATACAATTGTACTCATATATTTTTCTCCTTTTGTTTTTTTCATCTACAAGTCTTATAACTTACCACCATATAGGCACTAGGCAAGAAAATAACTTATATGTCTATTTTTTTATTTACTTAATTCAGCAACTATTTCTGCTTTTTTCATACCAGTTACATTAATATTTTTTTCTTTTGCAACTTCTTTTAATTCAGCAACAGTCATTTTGCTGTAATCAACATCTTTTACTTCTTCTTTAACAGCTTTCTTTACTGTTCCTTTTTTTGCCTCTTTACTTGCTGTTTTGTTAATAGTTACTTCTTTAGTATTTTCGCTCTTGCTAGCAGCAATCTTACCAGCTTTTCCATCTTTAGCAACTTTTACTAATTCACTGAAAGCCTTAGGATCATTAATAGCTATTTCAGATAACATTTTACGGTTAACTTCAACACCTGCTTTGTTAAGTCCTTCAATAAATCTTGAATAACTAATTTCATTTTCACGACAAGCAGCATTAATTCTTGTAATCCATAATTTACGGAAATCTCTCTTCTTTTGTTTACGATCACGGAATGCATATTGTCCTGAATGCATTAATTGTTCTTTTGCAGTTTTATATAAACGATGTTTACTACCAAAGTATCCTTTTGCTTGTTTTAATACTTTCTTATGACGAGCCTTAGTAACAGCTCCATTTTTTACTCTTGCCATCTTTCTTCCTCCTCTTACTTATCTTAGATTAAGTTTTTTAATCTATTATGATCAGCTTTACTTAAACTATTTCCTTTTCTATTTTTTCTATTAAATTTAGCGTTTTTACTACCTGTGTTATGACGAGAACCTGGGCAATAAATTTTTACTTTTCCACTTTTTCTAACTTTTAGAACTTTTGCTGTTCCTTTATGTGTTTTAATTTTTGGCATATTTAATTCCTCCTATTATTTTTTATCTTTCTTAGGTACTAGTAACATTGTCATCTGTCTACCCTCTAATTTTGGTTTTTCTTGTATATCAGCATACTCTTCTAGTTTAGAAGAAAAACGCATTAATACTTCTTCACCAAGCTCAGTATGAGCCATTTGACGTCCTCTAAAACGAACTGATACCTTAATTCTGTCACCTTTTTCTAAGTATTTGATGACATTGCGAAGTTTTGTTTCAAAGTCTCCAACATCAATAGTTGGTGACAATCTAAATTCTTTCAATTCAGATCTACTAGCTTTTTGTTTCTTTAATGCTTCCTTTTGTTTCTTTTGTTTTTCATAACGGAATTTATTATAATCCATTACTTTACATACTGGTGGATTAGCATTAGGACTAATTAAGACTAAATCTAAATTAGCATAACTAGCAAGTGTTAAAGCATCTTTTATGTTTTTAACCCCTACTTGTTCACCCTTAGGTCCAACCACCAAAACTTCTTTTGCTCTAATCTGTTCGTTGATAGGCAAATCGTTCTTACCGTTTGCGATAACTAACACCTCCATAAAATAAGAAAAGCGGATAATTCATATCCGCTTTTAAACACAATTGAAAACATCAATTTTCTGTTTTCTAAAGGCATTTACCCATCGCTACTAACAGCAATCAGGTGGATATAAATCTCTTTCCATTTCTTAACTGTTACTAGTATATGATAAACTCTAGTAAAAGTCAACTATTTTTTTGAATAACTATATCCTTTAGATACATTATCCAAAGTAACTTGCGCTGCATAAGCATTAGCTGTAATTAAATGTTGATACATTTCTATCTTATCATCAACACTAGCATCAACAATAGCCCCACTATTACGTTGAATTATATTATGGGTTAAATTATATATAGTAGTTGTAGGAGTAATATTATAATCATTACTTCCAAATTCATATTTTATATATTCACCATCATACATCGAATCACTATTATTTAAATTAAATGTATGAAGTAAAGAAAATATCATATCACTTGAATCTTTATAAGTAAGCCCATAACTAAAGCCATCATTTGCTCTTCTATACGTAACATAATTATTAGTCTCAAGATCACTTATCGTAACAACAGCACCATCACTATTATTAGTATCAAATAAAATCTCCATCTTTCTTAAAGCATCCTCCATTTGTGAAGAACTATATTTATTACTCATAAACGGATTAACACAATTATCAAATTCTATCAAGTTTCTTCTAAGTGTTTGATTACAATTCTGTTCATAAGCTTTCTTACCTGTTTTTCTAAATGTTAAATGGGCATTCTTTTTAATTGTATTAAAATATTTTTTAGAAAGTTGATCATTACTCCTCATCCACTCATCAGTACTAACTCTAAGATTATATTTACTAATAAGAACCGAAGTCACTCTTTCCAAAGCCTCATAAAAATCATCATAAGAAATATCTCTTTTTCTAAATTTATCCCTAGCTGCACAAACAAACGCTATAAAGCCTTCCTTATTTTCTATAGATAATTTATCATCAAGTCTTAAGATACCAAAATTATTATTAGGATAACTTACCATCACTTCATCACTTATATCATAAATGCTAGAGCCATCTACTAAAACTCTATCTTGATCATATAAAAAACTAATGTCTCCTAAAACATAACTTTTATCATTACCATTAGAATTAAATAATCTACTACTCCCAATTACGCCAAGTTCCAAAACTCTAACGCTTTCATCAAATTCTAACTTATTCATACTGCCTCCATCATTCTTAGAATAGCACAACTATTAGTTTTTGAAAATAAATATTACACAATTAGACGCTTTTTGTCTTTGCCCTGCAAACTATCTTTAATAGTATATAATTCATCAACTGATAACATTGAATTATAAATTATACTATCAAACAAAGCTTCTTCACTAAGATTAGCTGTATTTTTAAGGCATTCTAAATTTCTAAGTACCTTCACTCTAGAAATTATATTTCCTCCTATATTGTAATTTCCCTGGTCTAAATAATTTTCATCCATATATTTTATAAAATTACTATTAATAATCTCTTCACTAATATCTAATCTTGGTGAAAGAGAAAATAACTCTCTTATATCACTATTTTGATATTCACTAACATGATTACAAGATAGTTTATCTAAATTACTATTAGCTACAAAAAACTTATTGCTCTTAACTTCATTACCTAAATTACCATCATCATTTAAAGAATCTGCTTCTATTAAATTATTAATATGAATTCTTTTAACTATATTTAAAGCATCATCTCTACAAAGTATTTCTTCAATAACATTTTTATCTATATTTTCTTCTATTAACGAATCAATTATATCAAAATTTTTAACATCAAGTAATTTTGCTAAGTCTACATTACCGCAAATACTAATATCATAGATATGATATAAATCTAATATAGCTTTTAAATATGAATTTTCATATCTAAGTACTTTATAATTAATGTGATCTATATCATATGCACCATTATCTGCTAATAATAAAATATTGTCGCATACCTTCTTTAGTTCATCATTATCAATTAATATATCTATATTATTATTTATAAATTTAGTATTAATATATTTACGATTTAAAAGCATTTCAATTAACCCTAAATCACCTGTAACATCTTTTTGTAAAATATAACTTAAGTTATCATAAGTAAGACATATTCCCGTTTTAGCCAAAGCAGTAAATTTATCTTCTAAAACACCAGGCCCTATTGTTTCAATAACCTTTTTGAAATCGTCATCTATCTTATCATAATCATATCTATATTTTAAAAATAATTGTTTATATTTTTTATCCTTTGTCAATGTTTGTTCATGCTTTTTCACAAAAGAAATATTATGAGAAACAGCATCTTCTAATATATTAACTTGCATTCTTTCACTAATATCAAAATCTTCGAAAAATCTGCCTATTTCATCTCCCGTTACTTGTCCTTCATTAATTTTCTTTTGGAGATGCTTAAAGGCTTTTACTTCTTTTTCCTTTTTCTTTTGAACCTTATTTATATTGCTAATTTTTTCTTTATATTTAGGTATTATTTCATCTCTCGTAATACAAATAACTTCTGCATCTACCATTTCAAAATACATTAAGGAATGCATTAAATCATCTGTTACATCCACAACATCAAAGCCATCCATTTTTTTAGCAAGAAAGGTTGAAGTTAATAATTCCTCCATAGTAAATTCTTTCTGTTTTAATTTTTTAATTTCTATAATTAATCTTAAAATAGGACTAGCTATATCACTTTTACATATACAATTAATACTATTAATATAATTTTTATCAAAACAAGTTTTTAAAAATACAGTTGCCACTTCTTTATTTTTTTTAACTCTTTCTATATCAGCTTCTTCTACATCTTCCATATTTACATTTAAATATGTCAATAAAGTAAGTTTTCCTCTATCACGAAGTTCACGTAAATTAACTAGTTTCTCTAAAGCCTCACTTGCATTATAAACGGAAGCCACGTTTTGTTCATAATCACAAGATATAACACCAAATCTAATCAACTCATCTAAATCTATTTCTCTAATAGTTTTATTAAAAATTTCATCATTAGCTGCTAAGGCACTATCACAAATAGTTTGTAATTGGCTCCACACCTTCATATAATCTTTATAAAAACCTTTTTCAATGCTATTAACTGCAATATCTCTTTGTAATTGTACTAATAACTCATTCATATAAACTACCCCTTTATTAACTTTTTATCAGCATCATTCATAAACTGTTGTTCTATATCATCTTGTAACTTAAAAAACTGTTCTCTTGATGAACTATCTATAATTTTTTTCAATTTATCTTTTACACTACGATATCTATTAACTCTATTTCTAAGTTCCATACGATATCTCTTATTAGTATCTACTTTTTTAGTAAAAGCGGAAATAACCACTACGACGTTAGGCATTAAAAAATGAAAAACTACTCTTTGTTGATTAGCTCTAAGTTCATAAAATTCTGAATAATGGCAAGTAAATCTCTTCAATCCTTTAAATTCTTGTTCTTTAATTGAATTAATCATTCTAACTAAAATATCCTTTTGACAATTTTTACAAACATCTTTTATTATTGGTGAATTATCAAGTTCTCTAACACTATTAGGTAAATAAACTACATGAAAGTCACTTTGAACATCAATTTTAATTTCTTCTTCTTCATACTCATCATAGTCAAGTAATATAGAGAAAAGTCTTTCGCAATTCTGTCTTTCTTCACTAAATAAATCATCCTCATCTTCATATTTAGCAACCTCATATGCATCAAGTTCATTTCTAACGGCAAGTAAAATATTTTTCATTTCTTTATTATAAGTAGCTTTATCCTTACGTGGTAAAAGTCCACATCTAATCATGTCTTGATAATTATCACATTGCATCAAAAAATCAAGAGACAAAACATTATAGCTTTCTTCATTTTCTTCTAAAATATGTTTACTCTTCTTTTCGACTATTCCATTATCACAGATAACATTTATTAACTCTCCTCTATGTTCATCATTATTTTTTAGTTTCTTATTATTAGTATTTATAATAGAAAGTAAAATCTTTTTCTTCTCTTCCGTAGGTAATTGCTGATATTCCTCACTTCCAACAACATCATCAATATCTGTGATAAATCCATAACTATCTTCTTCTAAGTTCTTCATATCTACACCCCTTAAAGTAGTTGCTATTATAGCATAAAATTTAAAAATATGCAAGAAAAAAGACCTAGAGTACTAGGCCTTGTAAGTATAAAATAGTATTAAAACTTAATTTTTTCTTCAATATAAGGTATTACTTTATCTAATTCCAATGTAATTTGTTCCATTGTATCTCTATCTCTAATAGTAACAGTATTATTATTAATAGTATTATCATCAATAGTAATTGAAAAAGGTGTTCCAATGGCATCTTGTCTTCTATAACGTTTACCTATAGAACCAGCCTCATCATAACTACACATAAAGTTTTTAGATAACATATCATATACTTCAGAGGCTTTTTCACCATGATATTTTTTAGCAAGAGGTAAAACTGCTACTTTATATGGTGCTATGGAAGGTAAAAACTTCATTACATCACGTTCTTCACCGTTTTCTAGTGTTTCCTTATGATAAGCATTAAATAAAACTGCAAGTACTGCTCTATCACAACCTATAGTAGATTCTACAATATAAGGTATAAATTTTTCGTTTGTTTCAGGATCTAAATATTCTTGACTAACTCCTGATACTTTCTGATGTTGAGATAAGTCATAATTAGTTCTGTTATGTGTTCCATTGATTTCTCCCCAACCAAAAGGAAATTTATATTCTATATCACATGCTTCCTTAGCATAATGAGCTAATTTTTCATGATCATGAAATCTTAAATCGCTCTCTGGAATTCCTAAATCCATAAAATACTTTTTAGCATATTCTTTAAAATAATTATATAATTCAGAATCATTTCCTTCTTTACAGAAAGTCTGATATTCCATTTGCTCAAATTCTATTGTTCTAAAAGTAAAGTTACCAGGTGTTATTTCATTTCTAAAAGCTTTACCTATTTGACCTATACTAAAAGGAAGTTTTGATCTAGTAGTTCTTTGAACATTTAAAAAGTTAACATATTCTCCTTGAGCGTTTTCTGGACGTAAATAAACCTTATTTTTACCATCTTCTACTACTCCTCTATGGGTTTCAAACATTAAATTAAATTGTCTAATATCAGTAAAATCTGATTTGCCACATTTTGGACATGGAACGTGATGTGCCTTAATATATTCCATCATTTCATCTTGACTCATTGCATCAGCATCTGCATCCTCTGAAAAATCATCTATTAAATTATCTGCTCTATGTCTTGTTTTACAATTCTTACAATCAATTAATGGATCAGAAAAAGATGATACGTGTCCACTTGCTTCCCAAACTTTTGGATGCATTAAAATATCTGCATCAACTTCATAGGCATTACGTCTTTCTTGAATAAATTTTTTTCTCCAAGTATCTTTAATATTATTTTTTAGTCTACTTCCTAATGGACCATAATCCCATGTATTTGCAAGTCCACCATATATTTCACTACCCTGAAATATAAAACCATATTGTTTACAGTAATTAACTAATTCTTCCATTTTCATATTATTTTCCTCCTAAAAAAATAAAACTCCCAGAATAAATGTAAGGACGAGTTACCCCGCGGTTCCACCTTACTTATTCCAGAAGAATCTCTTTCTTTGTAGCGCTAGGAGTTTCCAACCTCCATCATCGCGTCATCACATATATTATAGTAAAACTTATTTAAAATTTCAAGTCGCCTAATAAAGAAAAAAATCTTTTTTTCTTTTTTAAATCATTTGAAGAATCAATAAACTGAACATAAGTATCACCATCTTCATTAATTAAATCTTTTTCAAGTAAAATTTTGCGTGTCTGTTTACTAACTCCAACACTTCCATCATAAAATTTAACATCTCCTAATACTTTTCGAATGTTTTCTTTAATCAATGGATAATGTGTACATCCCAAAACGACACATTTTACTCCCCTATAAGGCATCAAAGTATTTTTTAAATAATTATCTATCTTTTTCTGATTCCCTTTCTCAACTAAATCAGCTAATCCAGAACAAGATAAAAGAGTTGTATTATGGTTATCATACTTATGATAAAGTTGTTGGAATTTATCACTATTAATAGTAGCTTTCGTTGCCATTACCAAGGTTTTCTCTGAAAAATCGTTATCATAAATCATTTTATAAGCCGGTTCAATAGCGACTATTGGTGTACTATATTTTTCCCTTAAACAAGTACTCAAAGTACTAGCAGTATTACACGCTATAACTATTATTTTGCAGTTATTATCTATTAATATATCAACCACTCTAAAAACAATTTTTTTTAATTCATCAAAGCTCTTATCACCGTACGGATTATTTAAAGAGTCAGAATAATAAATAAACTTTTCATGTGGTAAAATTTTTAAAAGTTCTTTTAACACCGTTACCCCACCAATTCCTGAATCAAACACGCCAATCATTTTATTCCTCCTAATATCATTATACAAAAAATAAAGTTAGAATTAACCAACTTTATTATTTATGGTGATGAGTTTTATCATCTAAAATTTCTACATCCATGCTTACTGATTCATCAGCTTTTTCCCAATCATTACTAAACATTCCTTCAATCCATGGATCTACATAAACTGATGGATAATCATTAATATCATCATTCTTAACTGGAACAGCCTGAGAATTATTAGTTTGTGGTGCTTTATTTTGAGTCATAGCATTGCTTTGAGTATTTGTATTGTTTTGAGCATTTATATTGTTTTGAGCATTTGTATTACTTTGAGTTTTTGTGTTATTGTGTGTATTTTGAGTATTTGTTCTTTGAAAATTAGTATTTTGAGCATTTTGAGCTGGAGTTGCTGTATTAGGATTATTTAGATTTGCTATAGCAGCCAAATCAGCCATATCAGGTAATAAACCATCATAATTTTTTTTCTTGCTTATAGTTCCTATTTTTATAGAATAAATATTATAATTATGAAGCAATGTACCATTTAGCCAATCATTACCTATAAAGTTTATAAAATTATCAATCTTTTTTAACTCGTTATCTCTCTTCTTATCATTCTTAAATTTAAGACTAGCCTTTTTCTTATAAAAGCTAACATATGATTGTTCAAAAGCATCATAAATACTAGAACACACCTTTCTAATTAGTGGAAAAAAGATTCTCTTTACTTTGACATTACCTTTGTTTTTATTCAAAGTATTAAATATATCTTTTGTGGAAATAGTAGAGCGCCCACCAACATTATTAGACATATCCTCCAAAATCATTTTTCTTATCTGAGCTCTTCTTGTTCTTCTAAGTGAAGCTTCAATATCCATCTTTACATGAAACCTCTCATACCTTGCAGATAATCTGGATTTGAATTTATACCATGGCAACTTTTTTGTAGTTAAAATATCATCTGCTAATCTTCCTAAATCACGGTTAGTAGAACTAGTTACACCAGGGAAGAAAATAACAGGTCTTGCTGGCCCAAATCCTGGCCCAGGTGCCGGCCCAAATCCAGGGCCTGGTGCTGGCCCAAATCCTGGACCGAATCCCGGACCAAATCCTGGACCTGGAAATGGACCGCCTGGTCCTCCATGAAAATTATTCATACATATCACTCCTCTTAATTGTCCACATTATATCACATTTTCTTTGATTTTACAAGACTTTTCTCATTCTCACCATATAGTTTACCATCTAATAAATAATTAGGTAAGCTAATATTAAAATAAGAAATATCTCTATATTGTTCTATTCCACTTAAAGTATTTAAAATTTTAGAAAGAAGCGGCGAAAGTTCAAAAGATTTTAAAGCATCACAATTACGTAACGCAAATCTATTCATCTTTTCTGTTTCAAGACTTGAAGAATCATCAAGAAAACTACTTCCTAAGTATTTAATATCAAGGCATTCACTAACACACTGAAAAATATCCGTTACCATCTCACTAGTAAGTTGTCTTTCTTTTTTATTAAGCCATATTGGTTTATTAGCAGTCGTATCTTTTAAATAATTATAATAACCAACACTCGAAAACTCTCCTACTTTTGCATCAATGGTTCCATCATAAGAAAAATTATTTTTCGTTTTTGATATTTTATTAGCAAACTTTGCTAAATCAGTTAAATCTATTAACTTATATTCACCATAAGTCCCATCATCATAAAAAGTATTTTTAATAATTTTACTTATCTGTGATGGATAAAGTAAAGACACATTTACTAATCCCATCCTAATATCAGGATCAACTTCATCAATAAAATTATCTTTCTGCTGTTTTTTATCAATTTTTACAATTGAAGCCTTTAGGACTTGCGCTCTACCATGTAAAATATCATCTTGATATTTACCTAAACTATATAACTTACGATTAAGTACCTCACAAGATATAGTTCTATCAATCTTATAGCTGAAGCTATCATCAATAGCAGAACAAACCTCATCAATCCCATTCAACTCAACAGATAAAAAGTGAGTAACAGAATTATCATCAACCATCCCAAGTATTTTTTTCATAATTTTCTCCTCAAATACCACTATATCACTTAACACCCCTACTAAAAGTATAGCGTATTTAAAAATTTGTGCAACTAAATTTTACATAAAAACGTATATCAATTAAAAGTAACGACACTCACCAATGCTACCATTACTTATGAGATTTAAATAAAAAAGAACATAGTAAGACATTACTAGCTCTCATTTGCATTATTTAAATATATTTAATATTATTATAAATTTTTATATTTGGCGTTTTTTTAACAAGAGTTTTTTGTAATTTTGTTTGTCTCTCAGGAAAGACTAAATCATCTTCCTCTTCAAAGTCTTTATCTGTCAAGCCATAATCTTTTAATAATAATTCATAAAATGTATTTGTAATTTCTATTTCTCTCTTATCATCATCTGTTAATTCTTTTTTGGAATCTAATAATTCAAATCTCCTTTCGTTTGCCTTTATTTTTTTATTGTGTTCAAAACTCCATTGCGCAGCAGGTCCACCAACATGTCGACCACCACCAAAATGTCTACTATCGCCATAAGAACTATAACCATATGGATTTTTTTGATCATATAATCTATCCAATTCATCCATTACTCTCATCAACTCAGCTTCTCTTAGTTCCTCACTAGCCATTGTATGAAATAAAGAAATATCTCCTATTCTCATTGTTTCATAACCACTTGGTATTTCTAATTCAAACCCAATAGGTCCTTCCTGATAATCAAAATCAAATACTTGAAAGCTTCTTTCACCAAATGAAGCGTATACATTCAATCCCTCAATTCCATCATTATTGCCGGATATCATAATTTCTGGATTTGCTTTTTCAAATATGTTTAATGCCATATTATAAATATTATACATTGCTATTCTTTTATATATCTCTAATTCTGATAAAATTTTTTTATCATCTTCGTTAACATTAATATTATCTTTAATAACCGAAAATTCTAAATCTACTAAATCATTTAAATAATGGATCATTGAACCACTAAGTATTCTGTTATATTTTTTTAATAATTCAAGTAATTCTTCTCTAGTATTTATTTTGTTCCAATTACCATTCTTTCTTAATATTTTCATTTTAAACCTCCATCACTAGTTATGTATTACAACATAACTTTTATTGAAACAAATCTTTTTACGAACCGCATTTTCAACTGTATATAGTTCGACGCCTTTAAAATTTCCTGTATTAATGGCACAAAAAAACTAATCCACGATAAGGATTAGTTATTATCAACTAGAAATAATAAAATTTCAAGTAAAATTCTTAATGGTAGTCTGTACGGGGTTCGAACCCGTGAATACGAGCTTGAGAGGCGCGCGTGTTAAACCACTTCACCAACAGACCAAATGATATCTCTTTAAAAGACAATATCATTCTAACAAAAATATTAGTATTTGGCAATAGTTATTTATAAAACTTTGAATCTGGAACATTAGAGGTAATATCATTAAGCATTTTTTCTATTTCAATGGAATCATCTTTCTTTTTAAATAACTTTTTAATCTTTCTACTTATCTTATTAGCACTCACTACAGGATCTTCTATATAAATATCTGACATGGTAAAATTGGTTAAATTAGTATTTATAAGTTTTATATAATCTGCCCCACTATAACCAGTAAAACTAACCTTTCCTACTAAACTTTTATCTGTATAATCTTCTTTAGGCGTTACATAAAGTTGAAAAGCATCACAATATAACTTTGTATTTTCATCATTCATCAAAAAATAACCATCTTTAATAAGTTCATTAGCAAATTCTCTTCCTTGTGGAGTTAAATTTAAGAAATATCCTGGATGAGGAGTAGCAACCTTTATAGCCCCTCTCTCTTCTTCAAAATATCTTTCAAATCTATTTTCTTCCTTTAACGTAAATTGTCTAAATGTTGGATCAAGTATATAATTATCTAGTACAACTTTATCATTCTTTAATATCGGAAGCGTTAACATATTTAAAGCATGAATTGGTTTATGTGCTACAACATTCCCAATATTAAATGCTTTATTAGGAACCCTCATCCTATCTAATAAATCTTTTAGAGCTCCCTGAACCCTACCACAGCAGCCCTTATAAGAGAAATTAAGAAAATCATCCTCTGAGTTTAAACACTTCTTACGGGCCTCCATTACCAACCAATCCAAAAAAGTATTAACACAATTTTCTGGAATAAAACCATGTTGTTGGTAAAATTCTTCTATCTTAGCTATATAATCGATATTAATTTCATATTTTTTAGGTTCTTGTAAAAATAAATAAGTATTATCTTCCATACTATCACTCCACTTGTTATTATAACATACAACAAAAAAAGGAGTAAACCTCCCTTAATATTAATAATTTTCTTTTTTGATTTCAAAATAAGATTGTGGATGATTACATACTGGACAAACCTTTGGAGCTTCTTTTCCAATAACAATATGTCCACAATTACGACATTGCCAAATTCTATCTCCATCTTTACTAAATACTAAACCATCTTTAACATTAGCAAGTAATTTTCGATAACGTTCTTCATGTTCCTTTTCAATTTTAGCAACCTCTGTAAATAAGTAAGCTATTCTATCAAAGCCTTCCTCTTTTGCAGTCTTAGCAAAGTTATCATACATGTCTGTCCACTCATAATTTTCACCTTCTGCTGCTGCTAAAAGATTTTCCTCAGTAGAAGGAATACTTCCACCATTAAGTTCTTTAAACCACATCTTAGCGTGTTCTTTTTCATTATTAGCTGTTTCTTCAAATATAGCTGCTATTTGCTCATAACCATCTTTTTTAGCCTTAGAAGCAAAATAAGTATATTTATTTCTTGCTTGACTTTCACCAGCAAATGCTGCCATTAAATTTTGTTCTGTTTTAGATCCTTTTAATTCCATAATTAACATCCTTTCTTCTTGCAATTCTTGCAAATACCTTTAAAACTAACTTCGCAATCCAATACTTCATTATCATCAATTTTTTCTAGATTAAAAAGATATTCCTCTCCCAAATCAATAATTGAACCACACTTCATACATATAAAATGTGCATGCTTATTAGTATGATCAAACCTATCAATATTATCAGGAGTTTTAATTCTTTTAATTAACCCCTCATCTACAAGCCTATTTAAATTCCTATAAACTGTCCCTAAACTAATATTAGGAATTAATTTTACTGCTTTATTATAAATATCTAAAGCACATGGATGAGAATAACTATTATTAACAATTGATAATATGAGATCTCTTTGTTTTGTGTTTCGCAAAGACATCATCTCCTTATTAGTAATGATTACTATTTAAGTATAGTATAAATAATAAGGATAGTCAAGCCTTATAATGTCTATTTTCACTAATACTAACTATTCTTAACATAGTCCAAATAATAAATATTAAACTAATTATAATTACTAAAATAATATACATTTCTCCACCTCGTCATCAATATACAGATATTAAATAGAAATGACAAATATAAAAAAATAAAAATTGATCCTAAAAATAGACCAATTATTACAAAATTGAAGTATATAATTTTAATTTTTCAGATATTTTGCAACCTCTTTTTATATGTTTTATGCTTAATAAATGTCAGTACAATACATCCAAGTAATATACCACAACTATCTACTCCTACATCAAATATTCTACCCGTTCTTCCTGGAATAAAAAGTTGATGAATCTCATCTCCTATTGAAAATAAAACACAACATATAAAAGTAATCAAAAATACTTTTTTATTACTAGAAACATAATTACTGACTAAGCAAAAGGTTAAAACAGCTAATACAAAATATTCACTCATATGAGCAGTTTTTCTAACTAGCAAGCGAACATTTTTAATTATTTTTTTCTCTTGAGCCTTCCCAGTAGTCTTTCCCCTAAATTTATCAACTAAATGAATTAGTGAAATAGTTACTTTATCACTAGTATGGTTGGATTTAGTAGCATTCTGATTAGAAAATAAAAACATCATGCACATCCAACATCCCAATATTATAAAAATTATTTTCTTACTCATTTAATCCTCCATTCAAAGTATTATTCATACATTATATCAATATCAACATTTCTGTTGATACCATCTACTCTTCCTGTATCACATATTTGCCAGTATTTATATTTTCCCAAATAATTTGTTTTATCTGTATAATGGGCAAGCCAAGTATCATATTTTTTATTGTTCCAAATTAACTCTAAGTAATTTTTACTACTATATAACATTGTTTTGTACTTAGCTTTACTAATTTCATCCATAAATGCATTTGAAATTTCATTTAAATCATGAAAACTAATATTATAAGAATTAAAGTAAGACCAGTCTTCCCAATCAAAAGAAACGCCTAATTTTACTTTGTAATCTTTTATTTGTTTTATTACCCATCTAGCATCATTTCTTGCCTCTTTTATATTAGATGCATATGAATAAAAATATACTCCCACAGGAATTTTATATTTTAAAGCTTCGCTTATATTTTTCTTAAACATTTCATCTAAAACATATTCTCCACCATTTCCCCTAGTACTCCCTACTCTAAGAATTACAAAGGAAACTCCAGCCTGACTTAATTTTGAAAAATCGACATTACCTTGCCACTTAGATAAATCAAGTCCAACTTTATTATTTTTATATTTCCCCAAAACATCAGAAAAATAAACTGTTTCTCTCTCTTTACTTTTTACGTTTTTAGGATCATATACATTTAAAGTAAAAGACTTACTAGTCTTATTTTTACTACTATCAGAGGCATGAATGACTAAATCATATTTTCCTATTTTATTTAAGTCATAATCCCCTTCTATATAACACTTTGGTTTTTTATCATAATTATCACCACATAGAATAAGATCAGTTAAACTTCTCTTAGAACCAACACCTAAACTATAAGTATCACTAATCCATATCAAAGGAGCAGTCTTATCAACGACTTTTATATCAAAGAAACTAGTGACTTTGATATTATCAGTATTAATATATTGAAAACTAATATTCTTTTTACCAAGACTATCACTATCAATAATATAGTCATCAATAATTTTACCATTAATACTTTTAATAAATGAAGAAACATGTCTTTTTTCATAAACCTCCACTACTAAGTCATTATAAGTAATATCAACTCTAGCATGTTTAATTCTATAAAAATGAATACTAACACCAATAATAAGTATTAATAAAATACTAAGTAAAACAATCAAAACCCTTTTCTTATTCATATATTCTCCTTGTCACTACAAACAAAAACCACATTACCCTAAAAACTTATCTTTTAATTAGATAGTTCTTTAAATATTTTAACTCATTATTAAATGCAACTATACTAGCAACAAAATACATAACTCCGAACAAGCATGCATACACAATTGAAGTCTTAATGAAACTGCCTATATTAAATTTAGATATTGGTACAAAATAATAACATAAAGTTAAACCAATTAAGGTGAAAATAATATATACAAGTAATTTTTTATAAAATACCTTTTGAGGTCTATTTTTAATTAACTTAGTACTAAAATAAACTTGGTAAATCAATCTATAAATCATTCCACAAATCGTTCCTATTGCAACACCAATCAGACCTAATTTACTAACAAAAACAAGTGAAACAATTATATTAATACCGGCCTCCAAAAAGGCAGGAATGGTTAATTCTTTAAATTTATTTGCAGAATATGAAAGATTTAAATGAGGAAATTTAATCAAATATATGGCCTCAGATACCACCAATAATACTCCAAATATTAACTGATTATAATTTGCATCATTTATTCCATGTGTATAAATCATTACAAAAGGAGTTATAAGTAATGCAGCAATCGTAAACATGTAAAAAACCAAATTAAATGTGACAAATTCATAAAGATCCATTTTAGAATTTATTTCTTCTGTATTTTCACTAGCATAAGCCTGTCCTATATTGGGAACTATAGCATTAGAAACAGCATTAAAAATAGAACGAAGCCCATTTGTCACAATAGAATAAACACTATATATGGAAACTGTTGCTAAATTAGTAAAAATCGTTAAAATTGCTATATCAGTACAATTATGAATGAAAGCGGCAATATTAATTGCAAAACCATTCCATCTATTTTTTAACAAATTTTTATCATCCTTTGCATCATGCATTATATTATAATGATTTTTTACATATTTATTATAAATAATAGGCTGTAAAACAAATAACAAACCAGTTATTAATTTTAATATATGAATACTAGGATAAATAGCAACAGAAATATATGACAATAATATTCCTAAAACTAATATCAAAGTTTGAGTAAAAGAAACAACATAACCTTTTTTATCAGCGTTTAATAAATTTCTAAAAGCTAATGAATACATATATTGAATCAGTAAATTAATAGATAAAACAATCACTAAAGAAAACACATAGAGATAATTAAATCCTGTATTAAATAATAATGGGTAAACAGTTGCCAAGATTAGACAATATATAGAAAAAATTATACCAACTTTTTTGTAAAATTTTTGAGATGTTTTTATTATTGCACTTATCTTTTTATTATCATTATTTACTAATGGTTTATATAAGCTAGCCATTACAACACCAGTTACACCACCTTCAATTAAAGTAATATAACTTAAAAACTGCGTTATAGAGGATACTAAACCATTAACATCAGAACCAAAATAAGTCAAAATTATCTTTGGAATTATGAACCATGAAAAAATGTTTGCTATTTGCAATATTATATTTGAAATTATATTTATAAGAGTAATTTTTTTAACATTCCTTTTCTTCATTATCATTCCTCCAATATGCCTCTAAACCATGAGATTTTCTTTTATCTTCTGGTGGTAATTGCATATAATCTCCAAATGTTGTTTTTAATATTTCATCATAATTTTTAAAAATCATAACCTGAATGTTTTCAAACGAAACATTAATATATTCAGCAATATTATTAGACTTTTGTATTTCCTTACTAATATCATAAATTGGCCAATTGGAAACAACATAATCAGATTTATTTTTTGAATATTTATTATAAATTTTTTCTAATTTTTTATAAATAGAATCATATCCAATAACCTTTGAAATCATATTTTTATTAAAGCGAAGAAAATTTTGTTTTATCCCTTCTTTTTTGAAATTTAATTTTTTTCTTGACATCATACTATTATAAAGTTTAATTTTTTTTACTACTTTTGTTCGCTCTTTTTGACTATTTGGCATAAAATTATATGAAAAAATATCAATATATATTCCATATTCAGAAATTTGTTCTAAATTTTGATGTTCAACAACATATGTTCTTTTGTCTACTAATTTAGGAAATGGAAAAAAATAATCCTTGGTATTATTTTTTGTTAAAATTTTGAATCTAGCATCATCATCCTTTTCCAATATTTCTATTATTTTTAGATAATTGTCCCTAGATAAAATTACATCGATATCATCATCCCATGGTATAATTCCTTGATGTCTGATAGCCCCTATCAACGATCCACCTATTAAAGAATAATTAATATTATTTTGCCTACATACTTTATCAAAATAAGCCAAAATTTCTACCATTATTTTTTTTTGTTCAACTATACTTATTTTTTTCACTAAAATCACTCCTCAATATTTTTTAATATAATCCTAGTTTTTTTGTCTTCTATCAAAATTTTAAGTTGAATTGCAAAGGCAAACTGAATACTACCAATTATAACATTAGATTCAAACAAACCATATAGTAAAAACACAAATATTATTAACACCAATTTATAATCGAAATGTAATCTTTTCAATGATAAAAAATATAAGATGAAATATAATAAGAAACCAGTTAAACCTAAATCAATCAATAAATATAAATAAAAGTTATCAATATACCAAACCGTATTGTAGTTATGACCAAAAATACTAAACAACATATTATTATCCAAATATAAATTCCAATAATATGGTCTATAAGATAATGCTACATTAATTGGGTCATTAATATTACTGCCAAACTTAGATGCAATCAATATAGAAATAAATGAGTACATTAAAAATATAATTGATATAAAACGAAAATTTTTTAATTTACCAGTAAAACTCTGAATCCATCCTAAAACAAGTAACAATAAAGCACACACTATTCCAGTTCTACAATTAGATAAATAGAATAATATCAACGATATTAATGTAGTAATTAAATAGAAAGCTTTATTCTCACCATAAAGGTAATACGCAGAAAATAAAATTGGTAACCAAAAAAGAAAAACTTCATTTGGGTGTCCAAATCCTAAATCATATCTTGTAATGACCCCACTTTCAGTATACCTAACTAAATTGTTACTAGGTAAAATGCCCATAAAGTTAAAAACAATATTTAGAATATACAGAACAATGGAAGATACCATAAATATTTTAATAAAAGATTTATTTTCCTTATCTAAACATACAATCGCCAATAAAAATGAAATCAAAAAATTAACATCCTTATAGTAAACAACAAAATACACAGATATCAAAAATAAAAACATAATTTTCATTAATTCTGAATGTTTTACCTTTTTCCTAAATACTACACAGAAAGCAAGAAAAAGAAGTCCACATAGATAAGGATATAAAACCAAATTAGACACTTTATGTATAATCAAATATTTTAATAATATAGAGAAAAATATAATAATAATTTCTACAAAATTGAATTTATTAATTAATTTATTATTTTCAAACATAAATATCAATATTCCCTTCTAAAAAGATAGATAACTATAAATTGCTATAAATATCATCTATTTTATTAATATATGTAACAATATTCTCTATTTTTTTTGATTTTTTTACTGCATTTTTACTTTTAGATACATACTTATTAGAATCATTTAAAAGTTCAATTGCTTCATGAACAAAATCGCCAGCTTTATTACACAACATACCACAACTATCATCTACAATCTTTGGTAAACCACCAACGTTAGAAACAATGCATGGCAGACCCAAAGTTAATGCTTCAAACGCTACTAACCCATAACCCTCCCAATCAGAGGTAAGCATAAATATCTTTGAACAAGCCATATATTTATACGGATTCTTTTGGAATCCTACCATTTCTACATTATCTGCAAGTCCTAATTCGTATATTCTTTTCTTAACTTCAACTTCAAGACTTCCTTCTCCTACCCATACTGCCTTCACATCAGATTTGGATTTTTTTATGCTATATAACACATCTAAAAATTTCATTGGATTTTTTTGTTCCGTTAATCTTGCTACACAACATATATCATATTTCTTTTGATAATCGTTTTTAGAAACCATAGACAATATTTTACCTCTTGAAATGGGATTATCAATACATTCAATTTTTTTATCTATAAACTTAGAAAATATATATTCATTTTCTATAGATTCTGAAACAGTTAAAATCTTTTCAGCTCTAAAAGCAGCAAATAAAATGGCAAAAGAATTGAAACATACCTTTTTTAGCCATGGAGAATTATTATGTAAATGCATAATCAATTTGGTTTTTCCCTTGACTAAAGCACACATACAACTTGCTTTATAGTCATGTGCATGAATAATATCATATTTACCTTCACGAATAATTTTTTTTATTGATCTAGGATTAAATTTATTGATACAGATAAAGTTTATTTTATGTTCATTCAAAATATCTCTTGTATTTCCATTAAAAGAACAATAATCAAAATTATATTTTTTCTTTAATGAATCTATTATTGTTATGGCCACATTTTCAGCACCCGAATAATTGTAGGTTGGAATAATATGTAATACCTTCTTTCCTACAATACTATGATTTATATAATTAACTAAATTAATATATTTATAAACACTATAATAGTCTTCCTTTATAAAAGAAGCACTCTTATACTTTTTACAAAAAACATTTGAAGCAAACTCAGGATAATTTCTTGCTGTAAACATTATTTTATTTTTATAAGGTAAAGCATCAAAATCCCTTAAATTTTCATATGTAGCACCATTTTGATCATTAAATTTAAAAATAATATTTTTGCTAAGTCTGTGCACTCTTCTTTCCCATTTATCCTTAGCTTCTCTTTCTGTTTTATAATGCAAAAATACTATTTCTACATCGTCCAACATTCCAACAATAACATTTTCATAATGGTTCTTCTTTAAATCATCAAAATATTTAGAATTAGATGCTTTAATAAATGTTAATTTTTGACCTATGTAATAATCAAATTTTTTGCAAAATTTAATATATTCATCTGGATAAAAATACAAGCCAACAGTTGGAGTATTATATTGTAAATTAAAATGTTGATAAACAATTCCAGCAAAACAATTATTAGAGATTATCGAAAAATCGATTGAATTTAGCTTATTTTTTCTACGACCAGATCCAACCATGTTAAACTTTAATCTAATATTTTTTAAAACTTGCCTAATATTCATACCTAAAACTCCTATCTCTTTAATTTATATAATATTTCTCCAATTTTCGTGCTTCAATTTCAATATCAAACCCATTATCAGATACTTCATTCTTTGTATTAATTCTTTTATAATCTTTTAGATTAGTTAATATTTCACCAGTCCATTCTTCAGCGGTATTAGACAAACTCATAAAAACAGTAGAATCAAGGACCTTAGTTTCTTTAGTCATATCATCTGAAAAGAAACATAACAGCCCAGATGCTTGAGCTTCAACTCCTACTACTGGTAATCCCTCATATAAACTTGGTAGTAAGAAAACGTCAAATGCCTGATATAATTCATTGGCATCATTTCTTTGTCCTAAAAATCTGACACTATCATCTAAACCTAATTCTCTAACTTTATTTTTAATTTCTTCTTGTAAAGGTCCTTGCCCAGCAAGCAATAAAATAGAATTTTTTTCTTTTTTATGAAATTGATTAAATATATCAATTAAAAAAATATGATTTTTCTGAGCTACAAATCTTCCTATATGCCCAATAACAATTGTATCTTCTTTAATACCAAGTTCTTTTCTCTTTTTATCCCCTATCTTTTTGTCATATTTAAACTTGTCTAAATCAATTGCATTATTAAGTAAATAAACTTTTCCCTCATCATATGCCTTATCACCAAATAACCATCTACCAGCAAGTTCACTACAACACATATAGTTAGTTGCATATTTCTTACTGAAAGGTCTTAGGACTTGCTTTAATAAGTTTTTCTTCCATTCTTTTTTATTTGTAGTTGAATGAGAATGAGCTATTCTTACTGGTACTCCTACCTTTTTAGCCGCATATAAAGGGAATACACTTAAAGTATTAATGTGAGAATGTACAATTTTATATTTACCATTCCTTAATACTCTACGCAATTCTTTTTGATATTTAAATACTTTCTGATAAGGTGGTATTAATATTACTTTTCCCCCAAGTTTTTCTATTTCATCATAAGGAATATTAGTAGAGTCATCATCACATATAAAATCAAATTGAACTTCACTATGATCAAGATGTCTATAGTAATTCATTACTACAGCTTCTACTCCTCCACCTAACCATTTACCAACAATTTGAGCAATTCTAATTGGCTCTTCTTTTTTCTTCATTTTTTGCTACCTCCTTGATAAAAAAAGATACATATCAAAGTTTTCAGTATGTACCTAAGTAGTATTAATTAAATATTGTACATTTTTTATTTTGCACCGTCTTTAAACAAAACAGCTTTAATTGTCAGAAAAATACATTTTATATCTAACCATAAACTTCTATTATTACAATAGTAATATTCTAATTCTAATCTCTTTTTATATGTAGTAGCACTTCTTCCATTGCATGCCCACCAACCAGTTATTCCAGGTCTTACACTTTCATATATTTCATGATTTCCTTTATGTGCATCTAACTCTCCAATTACTAATGGTCTAGGACCAATCATAGACATATCACCTTTTAATACATTAAACACTTGTGGAATTTCATCTAAAGATGTTTTTCTCAATATATTACCCATTTTAGTAATTCTTGGATCATTTTCTAATTTCTGATATTTTCTCCATTGTTCAGCAGCAACCTTATCCATTTCTAGTGTCTTACTTAATATTTCATCTGCATTAGGAACCATTGATCTAAATTTATACATCTTAAATTTCTTACCGTTCTTTCCAATTCTAATTTGTGAATAAAATATACTAGCAAAATCCTTATTACACACATATGCTATCTTCACTACAATAGCAATCGGTAATATAAGTATACAACCTAATAACCCGCAAATTATATCAAACAACCTTTTAATGAACAAATAGCCTGCTTCTTTTACAGATACTTTATTTTTTTCTAAAGCAATTGCATCATTCATAATTTTCCCCTCACTAATTTTCTATCTTCTTATACCAATATCTAAATCATTTATAACTTTATCAAAATTATTTTCTAATAAATCTTCTACTGTTTCCTGATCTTTAACTATTGATTTTAATTTTCTTTCTAATTTTTTTATATCAAAGTTTTCTTCATGATGTGTATCACTTCCTAAAAAAGTAATCCATCCTCTCTTTAAGAAGTATTTTAAAGTCTTTTTAGCATCACTTCCATATTTACCAAATAAGCTCTTATAATTTCCTTGCAATAGTACACCCATTCTTAAATACTCTTCTATATAATCTGGATGTCTTTGAAATATTTTATATCTTTCAGGATGAGCTAAAATTGGTACGCAACCAGCCACTATAAGTTCATATAATATTTCTTTTGTATTTCTAAACATATTTCCTAAAGGAAATTCTAATAATAAATATCTTGTATTATTAATTGTCATTATTTCATGTTGTTTTATTAAATCTATATAATTTTCACTAATATATGCTTCATTACCTAAGTATAAGTTTATATTTATATTTTCATTTCTTATCTTCTCTTTTAGTTCTTCAAATAATTCTTTCTTATTTTTGTTATTACAATTATATTTTGTATCCTCAATATAATGAGGTGTAAGTACTATATCTGTAACCCCTTCTATACTTGCTTTTTTAAGTATTTTAATACTTTCTTCAAAGCTTTTACTTCCATCATCAATTCCTGGTAACAGATGCGAATGTAAATCCTTCATTATCTTTTTCTCTTCTTTTTACTATCTGTATCTCTATAATATTCATCTGAGTAATAACTATAATAACTGCTCCCCTTTACTGAAGCTTTATTAATAACAACCCCTGTAATTTTAGCATTTGCTTGAGCAAATATTTTTTTTGCCCTATCTAAACTTTCTATCTTAGTTTTTTTATTTGAAACAACTATTATATTAGCATCACTAAATTTTGTCATAATCATAGTATCACTTAATCCTATAACTGGTGGACAATCTAATATAATTATATCATACAGTTTTCTTAACTCATTTAATAACTTTTGATTATTTTCTGATGCTAATAACTCTATTGGATTAGGTGGAGTTGGACCAGTAGGTAATAAATCAACATTTGCATTTGATGTTTTCATTATATATTTACCTAAATTCACATCTTCTTTATAATTTAATATTAAGTTAGAATACCCCCCACTAGTTAAATTCATTACTTCAAATATTTCATGTTGTCTACCTCTACGTAAATCACAATCTATCATTAGTACTTTCTTGCCCTCTTGAGCATATGCTACTGCCAAGTTAGCCGAAATAAAACTTTTTCCATCCCCAGCTGCTGGTGATGTTGCTAGTAATACCTTCATTTCATTCCCAATTGCTGAAAAAGCTAAATTTGTACGAATTGTTTTTATTGATTCACTAAATATTGATTTAGGATTTACATTAATAATTAAATCTGTTGACTTCATACCTCTACTCCTTTTCTTCCTTAGGAACTATTCCTATCACTGTTAAACCTAATTTATCCTCTACTATTTCACTAGATTTAATTGTCGTATCAAAATAATAAATAATAAATATAATAGCACTTGCTAATACAAAACCTACTAATATATATATTAGATTTTCTTTTACATAGTTTATATTATATGGTTTACTAGCTTCAACTGCCTCATCTACAACACTTACATTATCTATCTTATAAATACGTTTAACTTCTTCTGAAAAGACAGGTACAATATCATTTGCTATTTTCATAGCAGTAACACTATTTCTATCACTAACAGATATTTTTATAAGTTCAGTATCTTGAACACTAGTAACAGTAACATTTTCTGAAAGTTGACTTACTGTATAATTTAATCTCTCAGTATCTATTACTTTCTGCATTACTTTTCTACTTTTAATTATTTGACTATATGTAGAAACTAGTTTTTGATTTAATTGTAAATCATTCTGTGTATAAGTCGCACTATCTTTTGACTCACTCGCTAAAACAATAGTTGTATTGCTTTCATATAGTGGACTTCTAGCTATCAAGCTATAAATATTTCCAGCTACAACCAGTAACCCTATCCCAATCACAACAATTATTATTTTAGATAGATAATATCTAAAAAACTCCGCTAGATCAATTTGTTCCATTTTTATTCTCCTCCAAACTGGCCCCATTATACGCCAAATAATGACAAAAGTCAATTGACCTAGAAATAAAAATGAAAAAGATTTTTTATTTCTTTTTCATTAAGTATTTTCTATCTTTATTACATTCTATATCATATCCACCATATGAAAAACTCATATTGTAATCTTTTAATCTTTTATTAAAATAGTTAGTATTAAAATTTTCTGGATTAGAGTTATTAATTAAACTATCAGAATAAATTCCCATTACTATATCAGCATCACACCTATTAACTCCTATTTTATTAAATGCTAAAACGTCTTTTCCTGTTTTTTGAGTATAATAATAACATAAAATATTATTAATTTTTAGCGCTAACTCATCTTCTTCTTTTACTAATTTATTATGCTGTTTTTCTTGTTCTTTATTTACAAATTTTGCAGGTAAATCAGCTCTTTCATAAAAGTCTTTTTCAAATTCTTCAAAGTAATTTGTTAATTCTTCTATTTTTTCTTTATCATTATCTATTTTTAGTAATTCATCTTCTATTAGTTTAAAATCACTTTGTAAAAAACTCTCCATGACTATATCACTACCTATTATTTCACAAAGCATTCTTGCTACTACTGCTTGTCTAAAATAAGCGTCTGGTGTTAAATCATATTCTGAGCAAATAAGTGATGTAACTCCTTCACTTAAGAAGTTTGAATAATATTTATCTGAAGTACTAAGCATATGAATAAATTCATGATTAGCACTAGAACTTTTCTCTAAGATATCAGTATCTCCATATATAGTTATTACTTTTTTATCATTGTTCCAAGTAGCCGCAGTTCCTCCACTTGAATCACTAGAATATAAAATATCAAAATCTTCTAAAACATTCTCTACGTTAGTAAAATCAATATATTGATAATAATCATTTATAAAAATCCATGAGTTATCTATTAATCGTTTTTCTTTTTCATCTAAATTATCATTTTTATTAATCGCATCATATAAATCTGTTGGGTCACTATCTCGAACTTTATATATATCTTTTTCTATTGGACTTTCCTTACTTAAAGACAAATTTTTTCCAATCATCAAATAAAATATTAATAATGATGATATAAGTGAAACTCCAACTTTTAACTTATTAATTTTATTTTTAGGTTTTATTACTAAAACATTTATTTTATTATTATGCTCATTATTATTTTCTTTTTTAAAATAATAATCCCAATAGTTTTTATTCATAAACCTCGCCCCATATTTTCCTACTTTTTTTGACAAATTAATAATATTCTTCTACATATTTAGATAAACTAATATTAGGAGATGATATTATTAAAATTTTATTTTTATCTTTAATAATTTTTACAATTATATTATTTTTATTATTTATTTTTTCAAGTCTCGTTCTTTCTAAAAGAGTAGATGAGAAAACTTTAAGTAAAGTAAAGAATAGATAGTTTTTATCTATTTTTTTGTATATATTTTGCTTTTTTCATTTTCTAGTCCAAAACAAACTATTTCTTCTTCAGCATATTTAAATGCTTCTTGCATTATTTCTTGATATTTTTTTGGATAACTATCTAATATTTTTTCTAACATATTTTCATCTTTTACTATTTTTAAAAGGGATTTAAATTCTATGTTTCTAAGTAATGATAACCTCCATACTTGTGCAGTTAAGAAGGTATAATCTTTTCTTTTTTGTAAATCTGATACTTTTGCCGGAAATGTATTATTTTTTAGCATTTCTATATAGTCTTTAGGTATTACAAATTTTTCTAGTGGAACATCTTCTGTAGGAATTAAGATTATTTGTCCTGCTTCTAGTTCTTTCCCTTCTTCTATTTTATTGTATTCTCTTAGTCTTTTTTCACTAACTCCCCATAGATTTGCAAATGTTTTTATACTGTCTTTCTTTAAGACGTCTAGTCCAAATCTTTCTCTTACTAATGGTATTGCTCCTAATAATACTTTATTATTTAAATCAAAGTTATCAACACTTCTTACTGTTTGAGTATAAAGTCTTAACAGATCCTTATATTTTCCTTTTTTTAAGGCCTCATCCAAACAAAGTCCATCAAATAAGTTTTCACTTACGGCTTTTCCTAATTCAACTGGTAATACATGATTAGAGTGATATCTTACTGCTGTACTAATTATTTCTCGATATTTTTCTTCTATATGTAGATTTGAAAATAAAAAGTTATCTAAAAGATATGCTCCATGTACTGCATGTGACATTATTTTAGGATCTACACCGCTTTCTAATCCTCTTGACGCTATTACTTGTTGATCATAACTATCAGCATCAACTACTGTTCCTGTTTTCATAAATTGGACTCTTCTTGCTACATCATGTAATTCATGAGCCGATTTAGCTAATTCTATATAGTCCTGCCCTAAACCTAAATTAGTAAATACTTTTTGGATATCTCTAACGCCTCTTTTTACATGTTCTTCTGTTATTTTATCTATTCTCTCATATTCTTTTTTATAAATATCTAAAATATCCATATTTTTATAAGTATCACTACTTTTTAGTTTATTCATAAAAAACGCCTGTTGATTATTAAGTTCTGAAGTACAATTAACTTGCACTTTTAATCCGTTATACACATGATGAATTCTAGTATCTACTACATCATAATTTATCATAGTGTCCTCCCTAAACGCCTAGATTATATCATAATTTATAAATAATAGCAACAACTATCTAACTTTCTCTAACATAATAAAAAGCAAGTATCCAAGTTTTACTAGATACTTACTTTTTTATTTTATAATCATAGCGTCTCCAAATGAGAAGAAACGGTATTTTCTTTTAACAGCCTCGTTATAGGCATTTAAAATATTTTCTCTTCCTGCCAGTGCTGATACTAGCATTACAAGTGTAGACTTAGGTAAATGGAAATTGGTTATTAAACTATCAACAGCCTTAAATTTATATCCTGGATAAATAAATATTTTAGTCCAACCACTACATCCTACAAATTTGCCATCATTATTAGTAGCTATAGTTTCTAGTGTTCTAGTTGAGGTTGTCCCAACAGCGACAATCTTTTTTCCTCTAGCCTTAGTCTCATTTAAAATAGATGCCACTGTATCACTCATAGAATAAAATTCACTATGCATCTCATGTTCTTCTATATTTGAAACACTCACAGGTCTAAATGTTCCAAGTCCCACATGTAAAGTAACATAACATATATTTATCTTTTTCTCTTCTATTTTTTGTAATAACTCTTTTGTAAAGTGAAGTCCTGCTGTTGGAGCGGCTGCACTTCCTACTTCTTTTGCGTATACTGTTTGATACATTGATTGATCTTCCAATTGTTCATGGATATATGGTGGAAGTGGCATTGTTCCAAGTTCATCTAATATTTCATAAAAAATACCTTCATATAGCATCTTGAAATGTCTTAATCCTTCATCTAAGACTTTAACACACTCCATCTTTAACTTACCTTCACCAAAGGTTACAATAGTACCCTCTTTAATTCTTCTTGCCGGTTTAGTTAAACACTCCCAAACATTATCTTCAATTTGCTTTAAAAGTAATACTTCAATCACTGCTTGAGTTTCTTCTTTTACTCCAATAAGTCTTGCCGGTAAAACCTTAGTATCATTAAGTACTAAAGCATCTCCTTCTTCTAAGTAATCTATCACATCATAAAATTTCTTATCTTCAATATTTCCTGTCTTCTTATCAAGTACCATTAGTCTTGACTCATCACGTTTATTAAGAGGAGTTTGTGCAATTAACTCTTCGGGTAAATAATAATCAAAATCTTCTAACTTCATAATACACCTCTATTTTTTTCTAAAATCTTCATAATTTAAATGTAGAACCTCATAAGCCTTAGGAGTCGCAACACGTCCTCTTGAGGTTCTTTTTAATAGTCCTGTTTGTAATAAATATGGTTCATATACATCTTCTATTGTAGTTACTTCTTCACCTATAGCTGATGCTACTGCCTCAACTCCAACAGGTCCTCCATTAAATTTCTTTATAATAGCTAATAAAAGCTCATGGTCTGTTTCATCTAATCCCATATTATCTACTTTTAATCTATCCAATGCTATATTAATTATATCTTTATCGATATTGCCGTCTCCTTTAACTAAAGCAAAATCTCTAACTCTTTTAAATAATCTATTAGCGATACGCGGAGTTCCTCTACTACGTGATGCCAACTCTACAGCTGCATCATCTTCTATTCCAACACCTAATACTTTAGCTGTTCTTTTTATTATTTGTGTTAATTCTTCTACGGTATAATATTGTAACTTTGAAATAATTCCAAATCTATCTCTAAGAGGCGCTGATAAATCTCCTGCTCTCGTTGTTGCTCCAACTAAAGTAAAGGGTGGTAAATCTATTTTTATATTTCTAGTATTTCCCTCAGTTCCTACAATAATATCTAAAGTGAAGTCTTCCATTGCTGGATATAGGATTTCTTCTATAAATCTGGGCATACGATGAATTTCATCTATAAATAATACGTCTCCCTTTTCTAATGAAGATAGGATTGCTGCTAAATCTCCAGATTTTTCAATACTAGGTCCACTAGCAGTCTTTAAATTACTCCCAAGTTCATGAGCAATAATATAAGCAAGAGTAGTTTTACCAAGACCTGGAGGACCATACAATAAAACATGATCAAGAACTTCATTTCTCATTTTAGCTGCTTCTATAAATACTTTAATATTATCCTTTACATCACTTTGTCCAATATATTCAACAATCGACTCAGGTCTAATAGTATTATCTAATTCCCCATCATCATATAACTCTCTCGTAGTAATTACTCTCTCATCATCCATTTAAATCCTCCTATTTTAATAACAGTTTTAAAGCCTCTTTTACCTGATTCTCAATAGTTAAACTCTTATCAACCTTAGATACTACATTTTTTATTTCTTTATCTTTATATCCTAATCCAATCAAAACATCGTGTAATTCATTACTAGTATAATTAATACTATTATCATCAAATAAAGTATGTACACTCCCAATTTTACCCTTCAAATCAAGTATCATCTGTCTTGCTAATTTATCACCAATCTTTGGAAACTTTTTCAAATAAGCAATATTTTCTCTTTCTATTGCTTCCATTATTCCATTTATAGATCCAGTAGCTAAAATTGGTAAAGCCATTTTACATCCAAGTCCCTTAACATTAATTAATTTAAGAAAAAGTTCTTTTTCTTCTTTCTTTTTAAAGCCAAATAAATTAAGCTCATCTTCTTTTACTTGTTGATATAAGTATACTCTACTCATTTTATTAATTTCAAAAGTATATGGATTGGATACATTTATAAAATATCCTATATTATTAACCTCTAAAACTATTCCATCTGGTCTAACATCTGTTATTAAACCATTCATATAATCATACATAACATCACTCTCTTCCTAATTATAACTAAAAAAAAGCTATACATCAAGCTTTTTTCAAACAAATGTTTATATTCTAACCAATGTCATTAGTATATTTTTTGATAAAGTTTACTAAATCACTACTCATCATTGCTAAAGGACTTTCATTACTATTTTCTGCCCGATAATAACAATATTCATAATCTTTTTGTGTATAAATTCTTAAATTTTTATATGAAACCTTCACTTCTGTAATGACAAAAAGATCAACTGCCATAAAACCATCAAGTATAACAATATCCTTAGTCATACTCAAAAATTTTTCTATTTCTTTCTCATCTGTAATCTTTACAACTGCTATTTTATTTCCTTTTACCTTAGAATATGTAGTTATAATAATAGGTTCTATAGAACTATTATTCTTCTTATATTCTTTTCGATTCTTATTTATAATTATACTAGTAGAAAAATAACCTATTAAAAATAAACCAATAACAATTAATACAGGTAATACTTTTTTCATTTATTAATTCTCTTTTAAATTACAATAAACATCTTGTACATCATCTAATTCTTCTAATTGTTCAATTAAACTATGTACTTTTTCTATTTGTTCTTCATCTGTAAGTTCTACTGTATTATTTGGAACAAAAGTTACTTCACTAGTAAGGAATTCCTTTACTCCTGTTTCCTCTAAAGCTTCTTTTACTTTAATAAAGTCTTCTGGTAATGTTGTAATAACATAAACATCTTCATCAGTAACGAAATCTAATGCTCCAGCATCTAATGCTGCCATCATTACTCCATCTTCTTCATAGTCACTAGGAATTGTAATTATACCACGACGTGAAAACATATAACTAACACTACCAGTTGTTCCTAAATTACCGCCACGTTTAGTAAATCTACTTCTAACATCACCTGCTGTTCTATTTCTGTTATCTGTTAAACAATCAACTATAATTGCAACACCACTTGGTCCATATCCTTCATAACGAATAGCTTCATAGTTCTCACCTTCTGCTGCACCTTTCGCCTTTTGGATAGCTTTTTCTATATTATCTTTAGGCATATTAGCGCCACGTGCTTTTTCAATAACCATTCTTAAAGCTGCATTACTTGAAGGATCAGGAGTTCCTTGTTTTGCTGCTACATAAATTTCTTTAGCTAATTTTTGAAATACTTTACCACGAGCTGCATCAAGTTCACCTTTCTTACGATGAATTGTTGCCCATTTTGAATGTCCACTCATAAAAATCCTCCTTCTTTTCCTATTTATTCTATCATGAATAATAGATATAATCTAGTTATTTTACTAAATTTATGTTATTATTTTCATGGTGATATAAATGTATTTAAAACTAAAAAACAAAAAAATCCCTATCGAAATCAAGACAACCTTAAAAGAAAAAATTATAAGTTTTCGCTTTAAATTAACTGATATCGATTATGGATTATGTTTTCCAAAGAAAAGAAGAATAAATACTTATTTTTACTGTCAAAAAGTAGACATTGTTATGACTGATAAAGATAATAATATTGTGAAAATATTTCTAAATGAAGCATCAGAAAAACGCTTTAAAGGTCCCAAAAAAACATATTTTACCTATGTCTTTAAAGGCAATACTTTAAATAACTATAAAGTTTTAGATCATCTTAATATTATTTCAACAAAAAAAGAAAAAGAAGTTTTATTTTAATTTAGCGTGCACTACAAGTCTTCCATCATCTAAATCATTACAAGTAGAAAGAGTAAGTATTTTACTTCCACTATCTAAATTAATCTTAAAATCATAAGCACTTCTTTTTCTTAAAGAATTTAAAAATTCTAAATAACTACCATCTGTTTGAAAAGTATTTTGTAAATAATATGTTTCTGTTTTTACTTCATAAATTGAAAATATCTCCCAAACATATATCTTATTAGTAGTCTTTGTTAAAATCAAATGACTACTTTTTTCTTGCCAATCTTTAGTAAACATTTTATCAATACTACCAAACATAGTATTATTTTTAACATGATGTCCATAGATTATAGTATTATTATTTAGATTTTCCCAGTTGTTTCTGCTATCTCCAAATATAGCTCCCGTGTTTATCTTTTTATGTAAAAAATCATGATTTTGATAGTAATTGTTATCATTTCTTTCTACAACAGGATAATTTATATTTGTCGCATCAACTTGTATCCAAGCAACAGTATCACTATTTTGTTTTTTTAAGTCCCAAATATTTATTTTACTAATATCCATTTTCTGATATTCTTTAACACTATAACTTTTATTGTCTTCCTTTCCTAAAACGTAATTATAATCTTTATCTGGTATTTCTACTTTTTTTCCTAAAAGTCCAATATTTGGTGACTTATATAATAAATAAATACTAAGTCCTATAACTACTAATAAAATTAGAAAAACTATTAGTCTAAAAACTTTCTTCATCTCTACCACCCCTAATAATATTAAATTTTAATAGGTTTATAATCATCTAATATTTCTATTTCTATATTATTATTTTTATTTATCATACTTATTTCATCATTATATATTAATCCATGTAAATATACTTTATAAGCCTCATAAATTTGTTTTAATTCTACTACATATATATCAGTATTTATCTCTAAGGTGTTTTGTAATGCCATATCGCTACAGTACTTAAAAACATATTCTATTTCACTATTAGTAAGATACGTATTATATTTATTAGTCATGGACTTTAATACTTGTTCTTTTTCTTGTTTATATTCTAGATTTTTTTGTTTACTCCATTTAACCATTTCATCTAAAATACTCACTACTTTTGCCATATTATTTTTTATTTCATCTCTCATTTTTAAATAAGCATAAAAGTCACTAACCAGTCTTTCATAAGACTCATTGTTATCTTGAAAAGTAAAATTAGGGCAATAACAACATGTTCTTATATATCTTCTTCTATTATACCAATCTCTTATTTGGGATATAGCGATATCTATATTTTTCTGAACAACTTTTTTATTATCTGATATTTTATTTTTTAAATATCTACTAATTTGTACTTCTCTGCTTTTATATTTAGTGCTTAATTCCCTGAAATAATCATCTAAATCATAATCTGTTATAGTATTTTCCACTTTTTTCTCCAATCTCTACATATAACGATATCACATATTCTTCTAAAATAAAAGAAAAACAAGGTAGATATACTACCTCGTAAAACATAATAAATTTATTTTCTATAATCAAAGTAAAAATCTAAGATTCTAACTTGATCTCCTTCTTTTGCTCCTAATTCATCTAACTTAGCATCTATTCCCATACGTGCTAACTTTTTAGCAAATCTAAGGACAGCTTCTTCTGATGAAAACTTAGTCATTTTAAATAATTTTTCTATTTCTGCTCCATGTATTACCCATACATCATCTTCTTTAGTAATTGTATATTTATCATCTCTTTTGAATTTATATAATACATGGCTTTCTATTCTATCTTCATCATACAACTCTTCTTCTGGTAATTCTTTTAATATTTTACCGAGATAATTGACAACATCTTGTAATCCTTCTTTAGTTGCGCCACTAACTTCAAATATTTTTTTATCTGTTACTTTTTTCTTAAATTCTTCTAAGTTTTCTTTGGCTCCTGGAATATCCATTTTATTAGCTACTATAATCATTGGTTTCTTTAGAAGTTTAGCATTGAAAGCTTCCAATTCTTTATTTATTAGTACATAGTCATCATATGGATTTCTTCCTTCTACACTTCCCATATCAATAACATGCGCTATTACTTTTGTTCTTTCGATATGTCTTAAGAACTTATCGCCAAGTCCTTCTCCTTGAGATGCGCCTTCGATAAGTCCAGGTAAATCGGCTACTACAAAGCTATAGTTATCTTGAGTTCTAGTAACTCCTAAATTAGGCACTAAAGTAGTAAAGTGATAAGCTGCAATTTTAGGCTTAGAACGTGAAATAGATGAAATAATAGTACTTTTACCTACACTAGGAAGTCCTACCAATCCAACATCTGCAAGCATTTTCACTTCAACTTTTAGTGTTTTTTCTTCCCCTGGTTCTCCATTTTCAGAAAAGTCTGGTGCTGTATTAGTCTGAGTTTTAAAAGCAGTATTTCCTCTACCACCTCTACCACCTTTAGCAACAACAAAACTTTCACCTTTATGTTTTAAATCACAAATAATTAAACCAGTATCTAAATCTGTAACTACTGTTCCTTGTGGTACTTTAACAATAACATCACTACTATTTTTCCCATGTTGATTTTTACCTCTACCATTTTCTCCCTTAGTACCTTTTATTTGTTTTTGATAACGTAAATCTAATAATGTATGAAGTCCTTCATCAACTTGAAAAACAATATCTGATCCTCTTCCTCCGTTACCACCAAATGGTCCACCCATTTCTATATATTTTTCACGTCTAAATGCAGTACAACCATCTCCACCGGCACCAGCCATTACTTTTAGTACAACTTCATCTACAAACATTATCTCACCTCTTTCTTATTCAAAAAAAGAATAGTTAAAACTATTCTTCTACTTCGTATACAGAAACCTGTGTATTCTTTTTTCCTAAACGTTCAAAATTAACGATTCCGTCAACTGTAGTAAATAAAGTATCATCTTTACCACGTCTTACATTAGTTCCTGGAAATATTTTAGTTCCTCTTTGACGATAAAGAATAGAACCAGCAGTAACAAATTGTCCATCTGCAGCCTTTGCACCTAATCTACGACCAGCTGAATCACGACCATTTGAAGTTGATCCTTGTCCTTTATGATGGGCAAATAATTGGATATTTAATTTTAACAATTTCACCTGATTTTCCTCCTTACTTTACTTGTATATTATTACTATAATTGTTTTCTAACTCTTGCAATAGATTAATCATGTTCTGGATTAAAATCTGAGTAGTTGAATCCATCCCAGATATTTTAATATCCATCCCTTGCTTGCTAATCATATAACTTAGACTACCTTTATTTAGAGAAAGTATTCCATTAACTGTAGTAGTAACAATACTACTCGCAGCACTACACACTATATCTTTTCCATAATCATCATACATAGCATGACCAAGAATCTTAATGCGTACATACTTCCCATTCTCTTTTTTTGTCTCTACTTTAATCATAATTACGCAATTTTTGTAATTTTAATCTTAGTATAAGGTTGTCTATGTCCTTGAGTCTTACGGTTAGATCTTGATTTATTCTTATACTTGTAAACTTTGATTTTTCTTTGTTTACCATTCTTTAGAACTTCACCTTCAACTGTTGCATCAGTAAGATAAGGACTACCTACTTTGTTATCAAGCATTAATACTTGATCAAACTTAACAACATCACCACTTACAGCATCTAATTTTTCAACGAAAATTTCGCTACCTTCAGTTACATAATATTGTTTTCCACCAACTTTAATAACAGCATTCATACTTATACCTCCTTTATATATTTTTAAGACTCGCTCTTAAGGTACTAAATGTTTAAAACCTTTTCAATGCGGTTTAAAGCATGAAGCTTCAAACATTTAGATATTATCATACATTTTAAACTATGTCAAATAATTAATTATTTATTCAAGCATTTTGTTAATACCAAATCATTATGTTTATAACTATATTTAATGTTATCCCATAAAATATAGCTATCTTTATACTCTTTATTTGAATTATTTCCTAGCAATCTATAGATTTTAGAATATAAAGTTGAAATATTAGTATCTAGTCCTGTAGTAACTCTTTCTTTAGCATTAATATAACTACATAATGTATTTATGGCTGTAATATCATAACCCATATCAATATACTTAACAATATCAGGAAATAACTCAGTATAAATATTTTTATCATAGTCTTTTAAACTTACTAGTCTTCTTCTATACTGATATAACTTTCTTATTTCCTCATCATTTTCTATTTCCCTATCTTGACCCATTTTATTATTAATTATTTTATCTATTAATTCATCTTGTTTTAGAAGAGATTTATCTAATTTTTCTAAAAGATTCCATTTTTCAGTTATAGGATGATCTTCTAAATATAAAGATATATCTTGTGCTATTTTAGCATAAAGATTTAATGTATTAGTAAACTTTATATATCCACACTTACTACTAGCGTCTTTTAATGCAAAAACTTCATCTTGAGCAAAATTATATACATTTCCATAACAAACAATATTATTTACTACATTAGTAAGATTTCTATTTTTAAAATCATTAACCTTATTTTTCAAATCAAATAAGTCCATATTTCTAATTTTATAAAGCATTATAACTGCATCATCTGATAATATGTCACCTTGACATTCTATTAATTGATCTATTTCTTTTTTCATTCTATTCACCATCCCTATTACTTCTTTTAAATACTTTATTAGAACTATTTACCTCTTTATTAACAATTGACTGTACCATACTTATATTTTTAGATACTAATACAGTTCCTAATAAATCAAAGATAAATTGTTCATCTATTTTGACATCTAAATCAATATTTCTTATCAATTCATAAACATCATCCAAACTAATAAAATCAAAACTAAAACTACTTTCACAATCAAAATACTTCTTTAATAAAACACGTATATCTTTATTAAGTTCACTAAAATAATTTTTATTAGTAGAAATACCTTTATTAATACTATCTTGAATATTATGAGTAAACATCTCAAATGATAAATCTTTATTTGAATCAATAAGATTATAAATATAATTATTAAAAGTTGGAAAAACTATATTTTTTGTTTCACTATCCAAATTATTATACCAATCTAATAATTTACTCATAAAGTAACCACTTTTTTCATCTAAATATTTTTTGTTTTCTTTATTTCCAAAAACTATATAATCCAAATAATTTCTCTCATATAAAGCCCACATCATGAATTCATCCATCGTAAAATTATCTTTTAAAATATCGACATTATTATGAATAAATTCATATTTTTCATCTTCTTTAATACTTTCCTTATTATTTACGTATCTATATATATATGAAAGATTATTTATACTAAACTTATTTTTAAGAATATCTATTTTTCCTAAATATCTATAATCTGATAAAAAAGTATTAGTTATATTTAAGACTCTTGTTAATTCACTAGTACTTTTTACTTCATCATCAATACTATTATTGAAATACTTTCTATTTATTTCTAACTGTGTCTTATAAGCATCTTGAAGTTTAATTAGAAAGCTTTGAAATTCTCCTAAAACCTTAATATCATAAAACTTTTCATAACTAAAACTATCTGGCAATTTATCTATCCAGTTAACCAACTGAATGTTTTTATGATCTTTATTTCTGCTTTGATAAAACTTTTTTTGATCTAGATTAATAACCATATCTTTAGTAATTCCAAATTGATTAGTTCTAACTATAAAGTCATTCTGTAAAAAATGATAAAGATAACTATATATGGTATCATTAAGTAAATAATTATTTTGAGCAACTAAATCAGAATACAAATCATCACTACTTCTACCAAAAAAAGCTTTTCTTTGTTCATTAATATTACTTATTTTATCTTTTAACTCTTCTGTAAAATCCTCCAAACATTGATATTCCATAATACTTTCCCCCCTAAAAAGTTGAGTCTTATAATAACACATTTTTAGAAAAAAAGCAACAAAACAAAAAAAGATAAATTCTACTTTATCTTTTCTCGACTATAGTATGTATATGTATCATCATTATTTTTATTAAATGTATACCTTATATTTTCTTCACTATTTTCCCCATTACTAGCAACCGCTACTACATTTTCAACTATTATAATCTTATCTTTATTACTAATTGCAGAAGTTATTTTTCTTGTATAATTATACTGATTTACTACTTCTTCTTTTTTTTGATATAAATAATAACTTGCTTGATTAGTTTTTTTATCTATCCCATACAAATAGATATTATTTAAAAGTCCATCTTCAACAATAGGAACTGATGTATCAAAATTATCCGTATTACCATATAAATCTCTATATTTATCTAAAATAGTCTGAGCATCAATTCTTCCCTTGCTACTTACTTTACATGTATAGGTTTTATTATTATATCTATAAGTATTACCCAAATTAGTATTACAATCACTACTAGTATATTTATTATTTTCTAAATTACTTAAAACTAATCTCATCTTATTAGAAAATTCCATCTCTCCAATAATGATTTTATCCATATCTGGATAAATAAATGAATCTTTTAAGCCATATCTGTTATCATACGCTATAGAATATAATTGTCGTACTAAACTTGAATTAATATCTAATTCTTTAATCGAACTATCTTTCATTGTATCTGTAACAGTACTACTTGAAGAATCTTTCTTCGTATTATCAATTAGTTTTTCATTTCTTAAAACATTACCAGCTACTGCCATAACAGAAAATAACATTACAAAAACTAATAACATTATCTGATAATATCTCTTAAAAAACTTTTTTATTTTATTGTTTTTCCCCATATTTAATTCTCCTCACTAACATTTAAAAAATTATATCGAAAAAATCTTAAATTTTTTGTCGTATTTTAATAATATTAGTTATTTTTTACTTCTCTATATTTTTCTAACTAAAGTTTTTCCCTCTTTAAATTTACAGTCTGCTGGACATACATAATTAGGGAAACTACATCTAGCACCATGGGAATATTTTTTAATATCTTCATATAAAACTGGATTAGACTCTTTTAAAGCATCCATATACTCTAAAAGAGTTTTTCTAGTTTGTAACATTATTTCTAATTGAGCATTACTACATAATCTTTCTTTACACTTTAAAATAAAGTTTTGATAACTACCAGACTCTCTTATGGTTATCATTTCTCCAATTGGAGTAACATTAAGATTACTAATTTTCATCATATCTGTAAGCCACTCTGTTGCTAAAGCTGGATCACTTTCTATTATAGGTGGAACAAAATAAGATTTATCTTTTTTCCTTTCCATTTGATAATCTAGTGTTCTATGTCTTTGAGCCTGGGCAAGTTCTGCATATGTACCATCATATGTTACTTCATATAAATCACCAAAATAGTTTTTCTTATCTCCTAAATTACTACCAAATAAACTAAGGTTTCTATTTTTATCATTACCCATTAATCTATCATCAAGTACATTGAGTTTTTGAAACTCTTTAATCATAGCGCCCATACTTGTCGCAAGCATTCCTTCAAAAGGATCATCCTTGTTGCTAATGACATAATAATTTTGCATAAAACTACATAGATTATTTATTTGTCTAAGTGTTGTTGAATAAACCATTTGTGTTGGCATAAAAACTGAGATAAAACTTCTAGCATTCTCTTGCGCTAATGTTTTAATTTTTGTTTTTGAAAAAACTTCTCCATATTTAGTACCTATTTTATCCTTCATAATCTCTAGCCATTTATAATATGCCTTTTTCTCTTCAACACTCACATCTAAACTATCATCAATTGGTGTATACCTTAAAGATTTTTCACTAGTCGTGTATTGCTTTTCATTATTTAAAACCATCGCTAAAATTTTTGGAATATTTTTTATATAAAAACTAATCCAAATATGATCATAAACACTGTGATGTCCATTATTTAGTGTATTTTCAATACGTCTTAAAGTTTTATCTTTATCTTCTTCTAAAATATCATGAAAAGAAGTTTTTGCATAACATAATCCAGCAATCTTTCCAGACATTTGTAATGCTTTTTCTAAATCAAACGTCCCATCTTCTTTTAAATATAAATTCGGTAAAATTTCTATTTTAATATCTTCCATAACTCTCTCCACCCTATATTATCATTTTAAATTCAAAAATAAATAAAGTCAATCAAAATAGCAAAAAGAAAACGGCAATCTATTCTCCTAAATAAACACGAGTAATATTTACTATTTTTTCTACTTCTTTTGCTAATTTTTGATAATTTTTATCTATAAATAATCTATCATTATTTTTGCCAGCCATTTCATGATTTAAAGCATCCTCTGCTAGTTTAGTAAATCCTAAATACTTACTATCACTTTTTAAAGCATGAGCTTCTACGGCATAATCTGCATAATTACCATCACTCTTATATTCTTTTAATTTAGCCATTCTCTCATCTATTCCATCTAAAAAGTCTTTAAGAGTTTCATCATACATACTTTTCTCTCCTAATAAAGATATACCATGGTTAAAATCTATTCCATTTTGAATTAAGTAATCTGGATTATTAGAATTATCACTTGCCTCTATTTCTTGACTTAATTTGATCTCATTAAGGGGTTTACTCATATCAAGCCACTCCTTAGGAAAACTATCATCAAAAATATGATGTTCTTCTTTTTCTACCTCTTTAGTTATAAATTTTGAAATAACTTCCTCTAATAAAACCTTATCTATAGGTTTCGCAATATATTCATCAAAACCTGCTTGTAAGAATTTTTCTCTAGAACCGTCTAAAGCATCTGCAGTAAGGGCTACAACTTTAGTATTAAAACCAGGCATTTTTCTTAATCTATTTAGTGTTTCAACTCCATCCATATTAGGCATCATTATATCCATAAATATTAAGTCATAATTATTATTTTGTACCATTGATAAACACTCATCACCACTTAAAGCTTCTTCTATTATAAAGTTATATTTTTTCATTAAGTTTGCCGCTATCTTTATATTTAGTTTATTGTCATCTACAATAAGTATTCTTTTATCATTACTACTATTTTTACTTGATGAGTCACTACTATCTAACATTTCAATAGCAGTACTATTAGTCTTTTTAGTTAGATATTCTTGTAATACTCTTATTAATTCTTTCTTTTCTATAGGTTTAGCAAGATAATCATCAAAGCCTGCCTTTAAATAACTTTCTCTCATTCCTGATAAAGCATTTGCTGTAAGAGCTACTACAGGAGTATTAAAACCTTTAATTTGTTTTAATCTTGAAAAAACTTCTGTTCCTCTCATTTTTGGCATCATATCATCCATCAAAATTAAATCAAACTTTTCATTATTGTTAATAAGATTTAAACAAGCCTCTCCACTATCAACTAATACTGTATCAATACCATATCTTTTTACTATTTTATCAATTATTTTAAGATTAAGTTTATTATCATCTACTACTAATATTCTAGTTGACTTAAATGAAATATCATCACTAATTTTATTTTCTGTTGTCAAAGTTTCAAGTTCATGCATCTTAACTATTTTTTGATTCAAATAAACTGTAAATGTAGAACCTTCTCCATATTTACTTTGAACAATTATTTTTCCACCCATCATTTCCACTAGTGATTTCGTAATAGCAAGACCAAGTCCAGTTCCTTCTAGTGTTGTATTACGATCTTCATCAAGTCTATTAAATTTGGTAAATAAAGTATCTATCTTATCTTGTTTTATTCCTCTACCTGTATCTTCTATAGAAATAACTAAAGAAGATACCCCATCTTTATTAATACAGTTAATACTAAAGTTTATTTCACCCTTTTCTGTATACTTAACTGCATTCGTTAAAATATTAGTTATAACTTGTTTAATCTTTCCTATATCACCATACATAACAGCCGGAATATCTTTAGCAAAGTGTGTCTTTAATTCTACTGGTTTTTCTCCAATCCTTGGTTCCATTAGTTTAGCAATATTTTCCGCTTCTGGTAATAACTGATACTCTTTATTAACTATTTCCATCTTATTTGCTTCTATCTTAGAAATATCTAAAATACCATTAACTATTTCTAATAAGTTATTACTTGCCATAATTATATCATCAGCATCTTTTATAGCATCATCTAAAGTTTTTTCTGTTTTGATACACTCTGAAAAACCAACAATAGCATTAAGTGGAGTACGAATTTCATGAGACATACTGGATAAAAATTCTGACTTAGCCTCGTTTGCTTTATCAGCATGTTCTCTTGCCAACTTAAGTTCATTAATTAACTTCATATCAGGATTTTCAATAGTATGATACATTAAAAGAACAATATATGTTTCCATTGCAGTCATAATTAAAATTCCCGGATTACTTGATTGAATAAAAATAACCAGCATTCCTAAAACAATAAATAATAATAAAGGAATATATTTTTTAGATTTCATATTTTTATAATTACGAAGTAACATTATAATCCAAGAAACAATACATAAACTACTGATGACATAAGATACGTTTACAGCAGGACCATAGGCATAAGAAATGTTACCTTTATGAAATAATGTAATTGGACATATTAAAACAAGTATTCCAGCAAAGCATCCAAATAAAGTAGTAAAATTTAAAATCTTAACTCTTTTCTTATCATAATCTTTAACAGAAATAATGATTATATAATTTGTAAACAAAATAATCCATAAAATTAAATACATCAAATATAATTTAGTTAAAAGAATATTAAAAGCCCCTGGTAAAATATTAACTTTGGCCGTAATATTACAGAAAAGTTCTATAACTAATCCAAAAAAATTACTAATTATAAGCCATGAATAAACTTTATTTTCATAACTATTTAATCTCTTTTTAGAAAAGTATGCCACCATAATTAATATGCTACAGCATAATCCACATACTATAAATGAAATACCACTTATCACATAACCACCTCACACTACTATAAAAAGTATATCATATAAATGAAAAAAAGTGTTATAAAACACTTTCTATTTAACATTAATTTTATTTTTCCCTGTATTTTGTTTTAGGTATTCCTGTGATTCCTTCTTTAACGTCATGAAATCAACTTTACCATTTTTAGTATAAGGAATACTATCTACTATTCTGTAATTTAAAGGCATATAATACTCGAATAATTTATACTTACATATATCATTAATTTCTTCTAATATCTGATTACGTAATTCATCTTTATTATATTCATCTTTTAACACAATTGATACAACTGGCACGCTTCCTTCAATACTATCATCTACTCCAACGGCTGCGACATTTTTAACGGCATAATGACTTCCAATAGCGTTTTCTATTTCAGATGAAAATAATTTAAATCCAGATCTTACAAACATTCTTTTAATTCTTCCTACTACATATAAGAATCCGTCATTATCTATATAGCCAATATCTCCCGAATGCATCCAAACTTTTCCATCATCATGTATCTTCAAAACTTTCTTTGTTTCAGCATCATTATTATAGTATTTTTTCATTACTGAATCACCACAGTAACAAATCTCTCCTTTTTGACCATAGGTTAACTCTTGATTATTATCCATATCAAAAATACCTATATTATTGCCTATAAAAGGAATTCCAACGCTTCCAATCTTATTTATTTTATTAGATGTTGTAGCAATAGTTCCATTTCCTTCAGTAGCGCCATACCCCTTAATAACTTTGGCACAACTACCATGTTTTTCTAAAAAAGTATTAACCTTCATTTCAGTATTTATATTCATCGTATCAGCACCAACTGCAGCTGTCTTAAAAAATGATAAATCTGTGTTATCCTTAATATTTTTACTTCCAAGTAAAATATCCAGATTTTTAGGTATACCTGTAGTATGAGTTGGTCGTTCTCTTAATATTAATTTATCATAAGTTGCAGGATCAAGCTTTGGAATAAAAATACATTTTACTCCCATTTGATAAAGTAAATAGTAAATAACCATTCCATAAGCCGTCCATGGTGGTAAAAAGTGTAGGAATGAATCTCCCTTATTAAAATCTATTTTACTATTTTTATAGCCTTGTACTACAGCATTGAAATTCTTATTAGTAAGTTCAACCCCCTTAGGAGTACCTGTAGTTCCTCCAGTATAAACAATAACAGCTGTATCATCAGCATCAAACTTAACAGGATAAAAATCTAAAACATCTTTTCCCTTTTTTAAGAATTCTTTATAAGGGATTTCTATTTCTTTAATAGGGCTATTATTTTTATGTAATTTATCATTAATATTCATAATAGTAGCTATCGGAAGAGGTAAAGAGTCTTGCGGAGAAACCTTAATGACTTGTTCAATTTTATTTTCACTTGTATCATTATGTTTTTTTATAGAATTATTTACTTTCTCACAAACACCATCAAATGTAACTGCTAACTTAGAATTAACATTATTAAGACATTCTACTAACTCTGCCTCACCAGTTCTAAAATCTATCCAATTAGAAATAGCTCCTACTTTATTAATAGCATAGAAAAAATAACCAAACTCTGGAACACAAGGCAGACAAACTGTTACGATATCTCCTTTTTTTACTCCACTAGCCACTAATGCTTTAGCAACCATATCTCCCATTTCCTTACTTTTTTCATATGTCATATCAGATTTTATATATCTAGACGAGTTTAGGTGAGCATATTTTGTGGCACTATTACTCATTCCTTCAGCTATAGAGTGTTTCATTCCAATAGCGCTTTCTACAATACTTTCCTCTATTTCTTCTTCACTAGAATATTTAAGCCAAGGCTTATCTACACTTGCCTTTCCTGTTAACGGTCCATAAATATTTCCTAAAGCTAAATTTCTTAAATGAAAAGCTCTAAGTTTTTCCTCTTTTATTGAAACATTTTTGATACTCATCAAATATCCCCCCTATTTGCGCTAAATTTTACCACAAAATCGTGATTTTGTCAATGTTTTTGTAGTTCCAGTCAAAAAAGGAAATCACTTTTTTTTGACTTCCTTACTACTTTTAATATACTTCTTTAAAAATTTTGTAACTACCTTAGAATATTTATCAAAGTCTTCCAACTCACATTGAGCGTGTCCCACTCCTTCAAATACTATCTTTTCTTTATCTGATTCTAAAGCATTATATAAAGTATCAATTTCTTCTAAAGGTATCATATTATCCTTAGATCCATTAATAAATAAAGTTGGAATCTTACTATTTTTTACAAATTTAACCACATTTGCTTTTCTCAAATTATAACTATTTTTTTTAAGCACAAATGAAAAATTAGCCATATTTAAAATTGGAAAGCTTGGAAGTCCAAATAAACATCTCATTTGTCTTTTAAAGATTCCTAAGGTACTTGTATAACTACAATCAGCAATACACGCAACTACATTTGCAGGATTCATTCCCGTTGTAAACAAAGCCGCCGCAGCTCCCATAGAATGACCATGTAAAACTATTTTAGCATCCTTATCTCTATTTGTAATATAAGATATAAAATTTAACATATCAATTCTATCCATATATCCCATACCAATATATTTACAGGCACTTTCGCCATGTCCTCTTAAATCTGGTACTAAGACATTATAGCCACTATTATAATACCACTCTGCTAAATGTAACATTTCCTCTTTTTTTCCCTTATAACCATGCAGTAAAATAACCCAGTTATGGCTATTATTTCTAAATTGATATGCTACCAACTTAAGATTACAAGAATTAATATTAATCTTTTCGTGCTTTACCTTTTTTAACCATTTCTCAGTTTCATTCTTATACTTATTATAATTTTTAAAGGCCTCTACACTAAGATAAAATAAGTCACTATCACATTCTCTTTTATTAGGTTTCTCCCTAACTAGTGCCTTTTCTATAAAATTATCTCCAACAACAATTGAAGTTACTACCAATACTACTAATAATACGAAAATACCTACTATTATATAAAACATTCCTTAATTTTACCTCCATTAAACTACACCATATTATTATAATTTTATAAAATGGATATGTCAAACAAATAGGGTAATATTTATAAAAAAGTTTACTTTATGTTTACAGATTAGCATTTCTTATGAACTTTTTCTCTAATATCACTTGCTATAATATCCTCTAGTTCATTTTCTAATCCATTAACACTATAATATTTAACTATCTTAGTTAAAAGTTCTTCACTACAACATTTATACTTTTTACATAATATTTTTTGTTTTAACCAATCATTTATAGTTCCACTATATTGGTTAAAGCTTTTAAACTGTATAAATTCATTCATAGTAAGAAGAGGATTCATAAAAGCTTCGTCACATAGTTTAATAAATTGTGACTTCTCATTAATCCACTCTCTAAAAGTTAAGTCTTCTTTTTCCAAAGACTCTCTCCTATATTCTTTTATTAACTCCGTCTTACTTTTTCCAAGTCTCTGGCAAAGGTTTTGTATTTCTATTTTTTCTTTAAGTAAATCAACAATTGAACCATCATAACCATTTTCTACTTCTCGTAAATAAATATCAACTATATACCTAAAAGATACATTTTTATATTCATCAATTTGTTTTACTAACTCTTCTATTTGATCATAATTATCCATAAATTTATGAAACTGTTCTACTTTAAAGTTTAACCAATCAACAAATGTTCCCAAAAATCCTTCTCTTTTGGCATTTTCATACTCTAATGCTGCATCCATCACTAAAATATCTAACTCAGCACAAAGTCTTTTAATTATTTCTTTTTCTTGTTGACTAAATTTTGACCATTTATTCTTTCCTTTAGGCACTTGGTCATTATCTTTTTTCATATGACTTTGATTGCTATTCTTAATGACAGAATAAGCTTCATTTACCAACTGCATCATTTTTGTATTATTATTAACATCAGAAGAATTAATATCCGGATGAAATGCTTTGGCTTTTTCTCGATAAGCCTTTTTTAACTCTATCATATCATACGGTTCACTTACTCCTAAAATCATCAAAGCTTCTCTATAACTCATTTATCCTTCCCCCTCAAAAAGTAAACAAATTATAACAAAAAAAGGTCTAAATGTCAATTTAAACCTTTATATTGTATCTACGTGTTCATTAAGTTTTACACTTACTAATTTAGAAACACCAGACTCTTGCATTGTAATACCATATAAAGTATCTGCATATTCCATAGTTTTTTTCTTATGAGTAATAATTAAAAACTGTGTTTTATTTTTATAATTGTCTAAGTATTTTCCAAACTGGTCAACATTTGCTTCATCTAAAGCTGCTTCCACTTCATCAAATAAGCAGAATGGCACTTCTCTAACATTTAATATTGCGAATAATAAACTAATCGCTGTTAAAGTTTTTTCTCCACCTGATAATAGTGTAATAGAGGAAAGTTTTTTTCCTGGAGGAGACGCTACTATATCTATTCCCGTTGTAAGCATATCATCCTCATTAGTAAGTTTAAGATATGCATTACCTCCTGAAAATAATTCTTTAAAGACTTTAGTAAACTCACTATTTACCTTCTTATAAGTATTACTAAACTCTTCTTCGATAACGCCATCCATTTCCCTCATAATATCTAATAAATTCTCTTGAGCATTAAGTAAATCATCTTTTTGCTTACTTAAAAATTCATATCTTGTATTAACCCGTTCAAACTCTTCAATGGATGCTAAATTAACCATTCCTAACTTACGTATATTACTCTTATATAAATTTACTCTTTCTCTAGCAAGTTCTACTTCGATATCTAAAGTATATTTTGCTCTAGCAGCTTCTAATGTAAGTGAATATTCCTCATTCAAAGTATTAAGCATATTATCAAGTCTAAGATCTAATCTATTAATTCTTATCTTTAAATCATTTTGTTCTTTTTCTAATGCCCTTATATTAGCTGTCTTTAGTTTATATGTTGCATTAAATTCTTCTATTGAAGTCTTTAAATCAGAAATTTCACGTGTTAATAATGCCACTTTATTTTTTAGATTATCACGTATACCTGTCTTTTCATAATATAAATTAATAAGTTCTTGTTCTCTCTCACTAACTTTATTACTACTTGCATTTTCAAGTGAACTAATTTCTCTATTAATATTTTCTAAAGTTGCATTTTTACTTTCTAACAACTTCATCTTTTCTTTTAGCTCTTCTTTTAAGTTTACCTCTTCACGTGATAAAACAAAATATTTTTCTTCAAATTCTGAAATGTTTTTTGTAAGTTCACTAATTTCATTAGTCAGGTTTTCTTTATCTTCTAACAAACCATCTTTTCTTTTTTCACAGGAATCAATCTCCTGTCTTATAGTAACTGCACTCCTATACTTGGTATTAGAGCTACCACCACTCATTGAACCACCAACATTTAAGACATCACCATCTAAAGTAACTATCTTATAACGATGATAAATTCTTCTTCCTATACGAATAGCCCCATCCATATCGCTTGCTACTACAACTGTTCCTAACTGATTTAAAATAATATTTTTAAACTTGCAATCATATCTTACCAAATCACTAAGCACACCTATAAAAGAACTATCTTGTTTCAAAAGAGTTAAAACTTCATCATCTATATATCTACTTTTTATAACTGAAAGTGGGAAAAAAGTAGCCCTTCCTAAATGATTATCTTTTAAATAATTAATGGCCTTCTTACTACTTTCTTCATCTTCTGTAATAATAAAGTTTTTAGAGCTATTAATCGCAACATCCAATGCCTTAATATATAATGAATCTATCTCTAACACATTACCTATAGTATTATAAATTCCTAAAAGACTATCATCTGTCAATATTTTTTTAACAGCCAAAGGAAGCCCAACCCCACTATCCATTTCTAATTTCAAAGAATCTATTTTATGATTGATAGTTATTAACTCTTGATCAACACGTGAATATTCTTGATTTTTCATTTTCTTCTTATCTTTTATATTATTGATGTCTTTATTAGCCGCAATCAAATTTTCACTATGTAAATTAAGTCTTTCATTTATTCTAGATATTTCTTCTTCCATAACATTTATTTGAGAAGTAAGTTCGGCTCTTTCTTCAAGATTATTTCTAAGTAGTAAAGAATTATCACTATCACTATTTTTACTTTTTTCTTGAAGTAACATCTTTTCACTATTAAGCTTTTCACATAAAGCTACAACATCCAATAGCGCTTTATTATTCTCTCTTAATTCTTCTTCTTTTTTAGAAAGTAAATTGTTTTGTTCTAAAACTTTTAAATCACTATTATTAGTAGTAACATTTTCTTCTACTAATTTATCTTCTATTTTTTTTAATTTCTCAACTAAAGTCTTTTTCTCCTCATTATCGTTATATATATCATACCCAAGTAATGCTACTTCTAAATTCTCTAAGGCTTTCTTATTTTCTAAGTATTCTTGAGCTTTCTTACTTTGTTCTCTTAATGGTTCAACTTGTTGTTGAAGTTCTCTAATTATATCTTCCACTCTATCTAAATTAGTATGTGTCTTATCTAATTTTTTTAAGGCTTCTTCTTTTCTTTTTTTGTATTTTACAACTCCCGCTGCATCCTCAATAATAACACGACGATCAAGAGATGAACTAGATATAATTTTTTCAACCTCTCCTTGTGAAATAATATTATAAGATTCCCTTCCGATACCACTATCCATCAGTAATGATATAACATCTTTTAATCTGCATCTTTCTCCATTTAAGAAATATTCATTTTCCCCACTTCTAAAAGCTTTTCTCTTGATAGAAATTTCCGTATATGGAACATTTAGATAATGATCGCTATTATCAAAAACTAGTTCTACTGTCGCAACATTTAAAGCTTTACGTGACTTACTACCTGAAAAAATAACATCACTCATAGTACCATCACCACGTAATTGTTTTACAGACTGTTCTCCTAAAACCCATCTAACAGCGTCCACTACATTACTTTTACCACTTCCATTTGGACCTACTATACAAGTTATCTTATCATCAAGCTTAATACCAATTTTATCAGCAAATGACTTAAATCCATATGCGTTAATCTGTTTTAAATACATCTTCAATCACCCTTACCGTAACTACTCCCATTATACAATAAATTTCAAATAAAACAAAGAAAAAATAGGTAAAGACCTATTAATAAATTTATTTTTCTAATTGTTCTTGTAACAAAGTATCAAGTCTTACCAAGTTATATCCTTTTTGTTTTATATAATTAATAATTGTATTAAGATTAACCCTACTATTCGAAAGACCTATAATAGATCCTCCTCTAAGTTTATTTTTTACAACACCAAATGAATTATTAGACGTATCAACAGAAGGTATTACCGTATGTAAACTAAGGCTATTACATATATCAAGTACTTCCTTTTTATCATAGTGCGCAACACAATATTTTGGTCTATCTTTCGTTATATCATTAAGAACATGTAAACTACTTTCAAAATATATTTTATCATAACCCCCATTATAACTAAGGAGTTCAATCTCATAACCTTTTTTACTTACATTTTCTAATAAACTACGATTATTTTCCATAAATAAACCATCTACAAAGAAAGTAGCTGTTACATTATTAGACTCCAGTAAAGACAAAACATCATCCATATTATCAAATCTTAATATATCAAAAACGAGTGCTACATCTTTAGAGTCTTCTCTACCACTTTCTACATATTTATCAAAATAAGTATTAATAGAAACTTCTGGTTCTACTTCATCAAAAACATATAAACTATCATTATATTTTCCATATTGACTCATTTTCTGAAAGCTTGCTTCAATATTAACCTTTTTACCATTTTTACCAGGTATAATATTATCTCCACTCACATTTGCATTAATAGCTTTCTTTTCATAATTAGCTTTTTCTTCTTTAATAGATTGCATAATAGGATCTTTTCCTCTCACTATACCAGCAACTTTATTTGTATAATAAAAACTAAAGGCAATCAGTAAACAAGATAAAATAACAGGATAAACCCTTTTCATTAAAAATCACCTAATAAAATATATTTCTAAAAATTAAAAAAAGAACCTAGGTTCTAAATAATTTCTTCTGCCTACTGCCACTTCCAATAATTTCATATAATAAAAAGCCATATACTACATTAATTAATAAAGTATGTGAAATTTTATAAATAAAGTCATAAAAACTAATTGGTACTAAATTAAATATTAAGAAGATAGAGGCCACTAAAAACTCATATAATATAATTATTAAAAATACATACATGATATTCTTATATTTATCTACTATAAAATTCTTATATATTTTAACACTAACTAGACTAATTATTAAAAATATTACCCCATCAAAGAAAAGTAAATTTGTAAAAATGAGATCATATATTATTCCAATTATAAAGCTTTCAATATAATATTTTAATTTCTGATTTTTATAAAATGGATATATTAAATAAATAGTAATAGGTACAAAAAGTGAAGTAAAGATTGATAAGTCTCCTTTCATGAATGGTAAAACATTTGAAAGTATTATATCTAATATAAAACTGCTTATAATAATAAGTATTTTTTTCATTTTCTATCCTTTAAAACTGTTACATAATGTATATTATTAAAATCTTGATTAATTTTAATATATACTACTTTGCTTAAGTTATATTTATCTTCCTTTATTTTTTCTACTTTCCCTATATATACTCCTTTAGGAAATATTCCCCCTATTCCACTAGTTGTAGCCTTATCACCTACTTTTATATTACTATCTTTATCTACCCCTTTAATTTTTAGTAACTTACTATTTTTAGAATAACCACTTAAAACTCCATAATAATCTCCACTTTCTGTTGATAGTAATACTGATACTTTGTAATTGATATCATCCGCTGTTATTAATTTTACTTCACTAGAATTTTTATATACTTTGACTATTTTCCCAATCAAACCATTTTTAGTGATTACAGCCATATCCATTCCAATATTATTATCTAATCCCTTATCTATAATAATTGTATTTAACCAATAATTTTTATTTCTTGTTAAAACAGTAGCATTGATACACTCATATTCTGTAAATGTTTTATTTAAAGATAATGTATCTTTTAACTCTTCTATTTCACTTTCTAATGATTTATTGATATTTTTTTGAATAGTATAACTCTCACTCTGATCTACATTTTTTTCACTATTAAAGGCTTTAAATGGTATCATTACAGCAGAACTTAAAACACTAGTAATACTTTTAACTCCATTTTCCAAAAAATTAACTCTTCTTTCCAAATGAAGTGAAACATAAACCATCACTAATAATAGAATTGTTGTAATACTAAAAATGATTGTTTTTCTTTTCTTTTTATTCTTTTTCATATAATCCTCTTCTAACTAATGAAAATATTACTCTCCTCATAAAAGCTATAATAATTATTATCACTAACTATAATATGATCTAAAACCGGAATACCAAATGTATCTCCTATTTCTTTAAGTGCTTTTGTAAAATGAATATCTTCCCTACTAGGTTTAGTATCACCAGATGGATGGTTATGTATACATATAATTGATGAAGCACTCCTCATATATGCTTCCTTAAACACTTCACGTGGATGAACACAACTTCTATTTATTGTTCCCATAAATAATAATTTCCTTTCTATTAGTTCTTGCTTCGTATTAAAATAAAAGCAGTAAAAGTATTCTTGCTTTTTATCTACAAATAAATATTTATTATCTAAATAAATCTCTTTAGCGTTAGTAAACTTTTTTCGGATAGTATTATCACATCTAAAAAATATCCTCTTTCCAAATTCCACTACACTTATTAACTCTATCGCCTTTACCTCACCAACACCTTTAACTTCTATTAATCGTTGTAATGTCAAATCTTTGAAATCTTTAATATCACCAACCATTTTTAATATTTCATATGATAATTCCATAACATTTTTATCTTTCGTTCCAGTCTTTAATATTATAGATAATAATTCATTATTAGATAAATTTTCTACTCCTACATTTTTTAATCTTTCTCTAGGTCTTTCACTACATGGTATATTTTCAATCTTCAAAACTATCACCTCTAATATATTATTAAGAGATGACATCATTTTTTCAGGACTTAATTACCATTTCTTCATAACTAGACAAAATAACCATATTAATAGTATTTATCTCTTCATTGGTTTTAGCAGATTCAATTAATTTATCAAATTGTTCTAGATTAACCAAAAATTCATTATTTAAAACAGACATTTCTTTTATGTAAAGACTATACCCATCATTTTTATAGAGCTTACTTATTTTTTCTAGATTTTTTTTGCTCTTACTGATACCAACATAAACATAGTATTTGTCATTTTCTTGTGTAACTATTTTATTTTCAATACTCTTAGTATCCAGCTGCATACTATTTTTATTTGTATAAACTCCTAATTGGAGAAAATAAACAGTATTATTACTTTTTTTATCATCACTGGATATTGTTTTGCTATAAACTACTTTAGCTGTTGCTATACCCAAAAGCATTGTAAAAACTACACTTAAAATTATCTTCTTATTCATTACCATCACCACTATCATGGTATCAAACGAGATTTAAATATTTTGTCGAAATAGCTTTCCTAAAAAAATAATTAAGTAAAATTATGACAAATAATGTCTTACCGTTCTAAAATTACTTTTTAAACATTAAAATTTATAGTATTCTTATTATAGGAGGAAGTATATGAAAAATAAAAAAATACCAACATATATCATCTTGGGACTATATCTAGTTACTTTAATTACTAATATCATTTTAATAACTATTTATCACAACAATTACAATACAGCTTCTTTTATAAATTATATTATCTTAATTTTATTTAGCTTATTCTTTACGTTTCACATCATCAACACTAAACAAGAAAGATATTTGCTTGTAAATGTATGTCTTATTTGCTTAACTTTCTATAATATTTTAAATCTAAATACGCAATTAGAAAAAATGACTACTACATCTAAAGCTACTTTATCTGCTCCACCTATTAATATAAGTTATTTAAAGAGCATGCCTGATTTTTCTAATGAGTCTTTAACTAGCGCTGTTAAATGGGCTAAAACAAACAATATTAATATCACTCAAACCTATGAATATAGTGATATCATTGAAGAACAAAATATTATATATCAAAATGTTAAAGCGGGAACTACCCTTTCTAAAATCAAAGACCTTACCATAGTAGTAAGTGATGGAGCTGATCCAAATAAAGAAATTGTTTTAAAGGATATGCAAGGATTAACTATAGACGAAGTTTTAGATGAAATAGAAAAAGTTTATCTAAATAATGTAAAAATAGTATATGAAGATAGCGAAGAAAAAGAAGACTCACTAATTAAACAAAGTAAAATTGGAACAGTCGCAAGAAGTGATGAAATCACATTTACATTTTCAAGAGGAACCAGTACTAAAAATGAAGTAAAATTACCAGACTTTGTTAACATGACAAAGTTACGTGCAACAGCATACTTAGAAAAATATAAAATAAATTATGAATTTAATGATGATTACAGTACAACAGTGAAAAAAGGAAATGTAATAAAACAAAGTATTGAAAAAAATAAAGTTATTAAAGTAGGTAGTGATAAATTAACTCTTACTATTTCTAAAGGCAAGAAAATAATTGTTCCTGACTTGAAAAATATGTCCCTTGAAGACATCTTAAACTGGGTTTCTAAAAATAAACTAAAGTTAGAAATTGAACAAAGCAATGATGATACCATCAAAAAAGGAAAAATAATTTCTACTAGTGTTAATAAATCTGATGTCTTAGAAGAAAGAAGTAAAATTAAGATTACTATTTCTAAAGGTAGTATTAAAATGAAAAATTTTGATAATTTAGATGACTTCAAGAAATGGGCTGAAAAGAACAAAATAAATTATCAAATAGAATATGAATCAAACAATGATATTGAAAATGGAAAAATAATTCGTTTCTCTCATAAAAATAATGATGTTATAAAAAATAACGATACCATTACTGTTACTGTTTCAACAGGAAAAGAAACGACCATTCCAAACTTCGTTGGTTTAACAAAGGCTAACATTCAAAAGAAATGTAATAATCTAGAAATAAGTTGTACTTTCCAATACGCTAATAGTAAAGAGAAAAAAGATATCGCTATTCGTCAATCTCTTTCATCAGGTAGTAAAGTTGCTGTTAATACATCTATTTCTATAACACTTTCTAATGGTAAAGCCACTACTACTAATAATTCAAAATCAAATACTAACAATAGTAATAACAATAAGTCAAACAACAATCAAAATAACAATAATAATAATCAATCAAATAATAATTCTGGAAATAACAACAATAATAACAATACCCCAAGTCCTACTCCAGAACCTTCTTGTACACCAAGTGCAATCACACTTAATAGAAGTTTAAATAATATTTTTTCTAATCCAGAAGGATATCAAAATGTATACAATCAACTATCTTCATACTTTAATAGTATTAATGTTAAAGTAGCAATTTCAGGAGATTCTAGTAGTGGTAAAGCTCCAGGAAGCTTTATCAGTGGAATTGGTCCAGGTAGTACCGTATATACATGTTGTCCAAATAACTGTAAAACTTACAGTATCACAATTGCAAAATAGATTTTGGTCTATTTTGCTTTTTTTATCATAAATTTAAATGAACATGATTGACAATAATAAGAATCTATATTAAAATTATATATGTCGTATGGGTCTATAGCCAAGTGGTAAGGCATGGGACTGCAACTCCCTGAGCGTTGGTTCAAATCCGACTAGGCCCTCCATAAAAAAATACGCTCGAAACTTTCGAGCTTTTTTAATACAACCAATTCAGAAATGAGTTGGTTTTTTTATACATTTAATATCCAAACATCCAATTCCAATGCCATTTCATATTTGATGATAATGTAGCATTACTGAAACATATTTTATGTTCCTATATTTAGAAAAAAAACTAAGCTATTGCTTAGTCAATAAAATATTTTTTAATATAGTACTTTCAATTAATGTTTTAATGATTTCTTTTCTGATGGATAAAGAGCATTATACCTCTCTATCTCTTCTTCTTGTAATGTTAAGTTTCTTGTATTTACGCCTAATTGCTTCTTAAACGATACTGAATAAAAGTTGCGTAATAAAGCCTCTTTTCCATCTTCCGTAGAATCAAATAAAAATTCATGATAACCATTATCATCTCTAAATGATTGTTTTAATTTACCAGTATCATAATCATAAACCATTTTTATATTTTTATCACTATTTATTCTAATTCTACCTCCATCCTTTGCCTCTAACATACTATTTCTAAACAAAAGTGACGGTATAATTGCCTTCATCCATTGATAAGCCTCTTCCTTTTCCTGCTCAGGAATGGATATAGTAGACATTGTACTAACCCCATATAAATAACAAAAAGTTTTATATGCATCCACAACAACATTAGCAAATGCATTACCATATGATGTCCCAGGTTTTTCCGGAGTTGTGTATACTCCAGGAACACTTGTATCATATATCCATGCCATTGATCGTTCACATCCAGTAAATAGTTCATGATTTTTATCATAAACAGCTTTTATTGCATCCTCTACTTGCTTATTATGTTCTTTATCACTATATATAATAATTCGGTCACAATGATTTTCAGAAGTAGTTAATTGATATTTAAACATAACAGGAAGATTTTGTGAAGTAAACTCCTCTACTAATCCTAATGCTATTTTATGCATATTTTTAGGATTAGGCGCTATATAAAATCTATCATGTATACTTCCTATTTTATTTGTATTAATTTTGACCCATTTATACTCTTGATGTTGATTTTCCATTTTAATATTACTGCCAAAACGAGATTGTAAAACTTGTTCAAGCTCTAACTGTGATTTTTCTAAATTAGAAAAATCATATTTTGTTTTATATATTTCATCTCTCAAGGTATCTAAATCAAAATCAATGTTATACTCGAAGGCAAGTTGTGCCGCTTGTAAAATAAGACTATCATCAATAGGTTTTGTCATCCTAATAGCATTGTTAAAAGTACCATTAGGTGTATCCATTCTAAATATTTCCATTCTAACATCCTCCAAAATATTATCTTACAAAAAAAGTATAACACATATTTTTTCAGTATAAAATTTAAATTAACAACTTTACAGTAAAATTATACTTCATCATTCCTCAACTCTCCATATGATTTTAGCAGTATATGATACTCCATTTTCTAAAGGCTTCTTCATCTGTAAAAGTATACCTTTATCATCATCCCACGAAACAGTGGTAACCCTTGTCAATCCTCCATTCTCATCACCTGTATATACTAAAGTTTCAACATCAGACAAAGCTATCACATTATTTAAATCATCAACAAAAACTATTCCATCATCTAATACATAACCATTATCAGATTCTAATTCGTGATCTATGGTAGCATAAAGCTTCCAGGCACTACTATTAATTCTTGAATCAGTAACTACAACTTCTAAATTCGTAAGTCTTGGACAAAGAAGCGGATTCGTACTAATTGGTGATACATTAAAACTAAAAGACTTAGTCGCACTATCTAAAGTCAATTCTCCACTATAAACTATTTCGATTTGTTTTGTGTAATACAATAAATCATTATGAGTTTTGCAATTAAAAGTTACAATTGTTCCTATCGTCAAAGGATCAGAATATGAATAAGTAAACCCCCCATCATCATTCGTCAAAGATAAAGCCTCCACATCATCATACTTTATTAAAACAGATGATTGTGGCAAGGTAATCCCCGTCATTACTACATCTTTATCCGTCACAGCAGCCATTCTAAATAAAAATGTCCCAACTGAAATAATCTTTTTTCCTAAAATATTAAAATTATCTAAACTTGGTAATTTCTTTAATTCTTCTTCTGTATAATTATTACTGCTTACTACAGTCTTACTACTAGAAAAACGACCATCAACACTAGATAATTCACTCTCTTTATACCAGGCATAAGTAGGTAATGTATCTTTACTTATCTCACTAGATATTGTAATAGCCTTATCAAACAAATTAATTCTTGAATATGTAAATTTAAAAGTAGATGTAGAATTAGTATTAATGACATTCGCAACACTATTATATAAAACGACCTTTTCTGGATTATTAAGTACTAATCCAGACTTATCACCCTGAAAATAAATATTATAATTAGCACTACCAATACTATCATAATTGCTAATTATAGATAATGTTGAGCCAAAGTTTAAGGTTATTAAACCATAACTATACCATGTTGCATAACTTCCATTTTTACTTGTTTGATTTATAACTAGTTCTGCCCCATCATTAATTACAGTAGAACCAGTTCCAAAATTACCATAGCCCATTCCATTATGTGTCGTAACATGAAATGAAGCATTATAATCAATCACAAAATTCAAGTCAGTCACACCATATATTAGTTCTCTAGAAACACTTTGAAAATTAACGACCGCATTTTTTAATATTGTTAATGAAGGACTTTGATTTCTAAACCAAAATGAAGAGTTCGCTGTTGACTTATGAATAATAGTAGTTGCCCCACCAATCTCTACTCTATTACACTCACAGACCTCATTTCCTGATGCATAATTATCTTGAATAGTTATATCGCAATCAACAAACCTGGTAAGTCCTGAAGGATTAAAACTAATCTGTGGCCCCACATAATTTATATTATTATACTCTATTACTGTATCCTTAAAAGTATTAGATTCTGGCACATAAATAATCCCATAATAGTTATAACCAACTACCTTCATATTTTTTACAGTAACTTTTTTATTAAGAGCCGAATTAACTCTAATACCATCCCCTGTATCTAATTTCTTTTGATCAACATATTCATAAATAATATCATTATACGTGCCATCAATAATAACTTCACTCTTATTACTTGCAATAAGAATACCTGACGTTAAAGTTATATTACTTCCAAAATAAACATAAGTATAACCATTATTATTTTCTAATGCATCCTTAAGTTCCGCACTAGAAAAAACAACTACCGTAGTATCATTAATAATTGTCATATAACACCTCTTTATTTATTCTATTAATCAAAATAAAAAAGAGTTAATTAGTTTACTATATAAATTGTTATAAAAGAAACACATTAAGGATTGTTCTCATAAAATATATTAATAAGGAGGTAAAAATGGAAACAGAATTAAGTAATACAGTAAGAGCTGTTGGAAACTATAATGATGTACCAACTTCTATAACCTCAGCTGTATCTGTTGTTACAATGATAAGTGGTCTTACAATAACTAAAACAGCGGATAAACCAGTCTGGGCTGATGGAAATTTAACTTATTCTATTGTTATTAATAATCAAGCAGAAAAAGATTATGTAACACCGGAAATTACCGATGTACTTGATAGTCTAATAGATTTTGTCCCTGAAAGCGTCACTATAGATGGTGTCCAGGCCGAAACAAGTTCTTACTCATATAATGAAGGAACTAAAACTCTAACTATTAATTTAGATGATATTACAGCAGGAAAATCTAAAACAGTTACTTTCCAAGTAAAAAAGAAATCATAAAATACAAAAAATTAATGCAGATAATACCTGCATTTTTATATTCATAAATAATATAAATTTATCTTTGATTTCCTAATAAGAAATTATATTTTGCCGCATGTATATTTTCATCAGTCATAATAGACATCAACAAAGTATAATAATCGCCACTCATCACACTAAGTATTTTTCTATATTTTTTTACTGCCGCTAGCTCTGAAAATAAAGCCTTTTCTAAGTCTTCCCTATAACTACTACTTTGAAAATTATAGTTTACAGGTGTTTGATATGATATATTTTGTTTAGTAAAGTCATAATAAATTTTTCTTAATATTTGTCCATGTTTTTCTTCATCATTCCTAATTCCATGAATAATCATTTTTTCTTTTTGACTAGGGGCTTTCCTAATTAAATTATCATAAAACGCCATATCATTATTTTCATCCTCTATTGAAGATCTTATAAGTGAAATAGCATCAGCTGGCATAATTATCTCATCACTATTAAATTGTTTTAAATTATTATCATAATTATATCCATAATTATTGTAAGTATCATTATAATTCATTTAACCATCTCCACTAAAAAAATATGTTTTTTAAAAGAAAAAAGAACCAAAATGATTCTTCTACATGATATCTCTATATATTAATAATTGATTAGGTAATAAGTATATTTGTTTATTATAATTTAATAAGTTTGAAATACTAATTCTCTTATCTTGCATAATACTTTGAATTGTATCACCATTTTGTGTTAAATACGTACGAATATATGGTCTTGGAACAAGTAAATTTTGTCCCGGAGTAAGCATCATTTTACTATTAATACCATTAATCATCATTAATGTATTAGGTGAAATATTATATTTTTCTGCTATATTATATAAATTATCTCCCCTTTGAACTGTATAAGTAGTAAATAGATCATTATTATTACCTATATTATTATTTTGTCCCATCATATCCTGATTTACGGGTACTGTAATCACTTCCCCTGGCATCAAAGTTTTATTTGGAGACAAATTATTTAAGTTTCTCAATTCTGCTACCGTAGTATTAAATCTACTGGCAATAGAATATAGAGTATCTCCTTTTTTTATAACATAATAACTATACAAAAAAATCCCTCCTGCTTAATATTATGCAAAAGGGATAAATTTAATTATTTTTTGAAACACCATACATATTTTCCTGATGATAATTAAACTCATTATATTTAATAATATCCTTCAATCCAAACTCAGAATTATAAGCATACATTGTATCACCTACAATCCCAAAAACACTATCCGCAGAAACAGTCCAGTCTTTAAGACCAGCAAGACTAAATAGTAATAATGGATTACTATAATCATCCTTAAATACTAAATATATATTATCTCCACTTTTAAAATAATAGTTATCATTGCTCTTCCTAATATCATCAGTCTTATACTTATTCTTTATATCAAAATTAGTGTCATTTTTATAGAATTTAATCTTCGTATTATTTATACTATCTACTTTCTTATCTTTTAATCTAGCTCCATCGAAATACTTAATTTTATTATCTTTACTAACTACACTTACTTTTTCTAATGTATCATCTATTTTATATTGTGTATTTGTATTACAATCTAACATATAAATATTGTTTTTATATCCTCCATTAAAATAAGTATTAGTAGAAGGGGTACTGTCTAACATATCAATAACTTTCTTTTTACCATCTTTAAAATTAACTACATATAATCTATTAAATGAAGTAGCATTATCTTCTATATTCATAACATATAAGTTTTTATTAGAAAATAAATAGTGATTTTCATCATAAATATCATTAGATAAGAAGTTATTTTCGTATTGTTTTTTACTATTAATAGAAAATACTCCATTATATTTCCATACTACTACATTATAACCACTAATAAAGTTTTGATTAAATGAAATTTTAGTATTATTTCCTGTAACTATCTTATAACTAGTCTTATTAGTCCATGATGAAAGACTATATCCTTTTTTCTTAAGTTTTTCTATAAATACGTTAACTCTAGTATCACCTATTTGTTTTAAATAATCATAACTAACCATTTTTTTATCTATATTACAAACAACATTGGTATAAACATTATTTTTAAATACTGGAAATACACATTTTAAATCATCTTTTTCATATACCAATAAATCTTCTAATATTTCTTTATCTTTATGAAAATTAGAGTTAATTAAAAAATTATAATTTCTCTTTTTTTTATCAGAAATACTAATATTATAAGTATGTTCACCATTTTGTAATTTATATTTTTCATCTATTTTATACTCTTCATTATTTACTGTATAAGTATATTTATAATGATATTCTTTTAGAAAAAACATTACTGCTAACTGATAAATAACACATAACAATAATAATATTGTGACCAACTGTCCTACTTTTTTCATACAACCACCTATTATAATTATAAGAAAAACAATCATTTTTAGCAAGTAAAATAAGTATTAAAAAAACATGGATTACTCCATGTTTTCACTATGATTACAATTATCGCTAGTAGAAAACCTTTGCTTCATTTTCATCATGTAATCAGATATTTTTGAATATATCTCAGGTAATGCATCATTAGATATATCAGATAAAATAACTAATTCTTTAACTGTATCAATTATTACTTTTCCCCAAATAATTCCACCCAATATTTTTAAATCATTAAATAAATCGGGTGTAATGGAGTCAAGAAAATATCCAAATACTACTCTTTTTCTACCTATCAATATTCTTTCATTAGTAAGCGCTACTACAGCACTACCAAATATATTAAATGGGTTATTATTTTTTTGTGCTATAAAAGCATAAACAACATATTCACCAGGATTAAGATGTTTCTCTACTATGCTCGCATTTTTTCTATATCTCCATCCTATAGTTAAAGGATATTTATTTTTAAATCTAGCTACATGTTGATAAACATTTAATCTTTCTTCCGCCATATAGCCACCTCTATTTCTTTATCAAATCATATTTTTCAAACATTGATACTAAATCAGCAATACTCGTTTCACCTGTTGCTTTATCTTTAATATCGCCATCTTTTACAACAAGTGTTAATGGTGTACCCCAACCTTCACTAAAGTATTCATTAGAAGATTGTAATTTAGAAATACCATCATCATCTAAATCATCAGTATTTAAATAATTAACTTTTACACCATATTTATATACTAAATGTTCCATAATTGGTTTTTGAATTACACAATGAGAACATGTAGGTCTTCCAATATAAATAACTGAAGCTTCACTCCCCTTAAGTAATTCCAAGTATTGATCAATTCCAATAGATGTTAAATCAGCTTTTTCACTATCTTTAATACTATTACTTTCTTCTTCAACACTACTAGCTGAAGATGAGCTTCCATTTCCTTTATTATAACTTCCACTAGAAGAAGTTACAACCATACTAATAATGATTGCTACTACTAAACAAATAACAACGACAATAGTCATTCTATTTGTACTATCATTATTTTTATTAACTGATGTAGCATTATCTTTAGAGTCATCTACTGTTTTTACTTCTTCAACTTGAACAACCTTTTTTTCTACTTTTTTTTCTATTGTCTTTTCCTTATTTTCTACTGGAACTTTCTTCTTAGAAGCTACATTTGTATTTTTAGTAGCAGTAGCCTTCTTTGATGTATTAGTCTTCTTTGCAGTAGCAGTTGTCTTTTTTACAGTACTACTCTTTTTAGCACTTGTATTTGTTGTCTTCTTTTTAGTAGTATCTTTCTTTGGTGTATTATTTTTCTTACTTGCAGTATTACTACTTGCATTTGTACTTTTTTTCTTTGTATTAGCCATATTAACTCTTCCTTTCAATAATAAAATTATAACATATTTTCTAGTTATTTCACTACTTTTAAGCAATTTTTCTCGTTTTTTTCACTAAAAATAACTAAATTTATATATAATGTCGAATAAATATAAGAATTATTTGATAGGAAAAACATAATTTTTAACTAGGAGGCAATATGAAAGTTGGAATAATTAAAGGTCTTTTATACTATTATGATGAAGTACTTTGGATGAGTTTTTTTGAAAATTTAGGAGTCAAAACAATTACTAATAAAGAAGTAACTAAAGAAACCATAAAAAAAGGAACTAGCATGGCTCCCGATGAAGCTTGCCTATCTTTAAAAATATTTATTGGCGAGGTTATGGAATTAAAAGATAAATGTAATGCTATTTTTATTCCACGTCTTTTTTCAATAAAAGAACATGAACAAGTCTGTACAAACTTTAATGCTTTATATGACTTAATTCATAACCTTTTTCCAGAAGTTCCCCTTATCACTAGCAATATAGACTTACAAAAACATAAAACAGAAATGAAAGCCTATATAAATATTGGAAAACAACTAGGTTATTCCGTAATAGCAACAGTAACTGCCTATTTAAAGGCTCTAGATAAAGATAAAAAAATCAAGGAAAAAAATTTCTTAGCTCAAACAGAAAAACTAAAATCTCCCTCTAAAAAAATATTACTAGCTGGTCATCCATATATTTTATATGAAAATATTTTAACGAAAGAAATTAAAAAAATCATAAAGGACAATGGTTTTGAAATTATTTATAGCAATATTTTACCAGAAGAATTGGTTGATATAGAATGTAGTAAAATTTCTAAAACTGTTCACTGGACTCATAGTAAAAAACTCCTAGCGGGAATTTCATACTATAATAGTAGAGTTGATGGTATCATCCTTCTTTCCTGTTTTCCATGCGGACCAGATTCCTTAACCAATGAACTCGTAAAAAGAAAAGTTAACAAACCTCTTTTAAAATTAATTTTAGAAAATGAAAGCAATACAGGTCTAATTACAAGACTAGAAGCATTCTTTGATATAGTGAAGGTGAAAATATGAGCAAAACAATAATAAGTTTTCCAAAACTTGGAGACTATAACATTCCCCTAAATTTTTTATTTAAGCATACCACCAATTGTAAAATAATTAATTCTCCCGAAATAACAAAGAAAACGATAGAATTAGGTAGCAAATACTCTCCTAGCGATGCTTGCCTACCCTTTAAATACACACTTGGTAACTTCATTGAATCTCTAGATATGGGAGCAAACGTCCTAATACAAGCCGGTGGTGGATGTAGATATCGTTATTATGGAGAAGTCCAAGAACAAATTTTAAAAGATTTAGGATATAATTTTGATTTATATCAGTTAAGTAATAGTGACAAGAGAAGTATTAAAGAAATATATGAATTATTTAAAAAACTAAATCCTACTCTTCCATATAAACACTTTATTTATTATGGTTATTTTACTTTAAAAATGATCTATTATATGGATAAAATAGATGAATATATTAGAAAAAATATCGGTTTTGAAACCAAGAAAAATAGTTTTATTGTAATGAAGAAAAGAATGCTCCGTGAATTTTCTAAATGTCAAAACCTAAGACAATTAAAAAAGTCATATTTCAAATATAAACGTCTTTTCAAAAAAATAGAAACTAAAAAAGAAAATGTTTTAAAAATTGGCATTATTGGAGAATTATATACTGCCATGGAACCATCAAGTACTTATAATCTCGAATATAAATTAGCTCAAAATAATATTGAAATAAAACGGTTTACTAACCTATCTTACTTAATATGGGGAAAAATTATAAATGAAAGAAAAATGTATAAAACAACTAAACGTTATTGCAAATACAATTTAGGTGCTGATGGATTAGATAATGTCTATAGAACAATATATTTAAGCAAGAAAAAATATGATGGTATAATTCATACCAAACCCTTTGGTTGTACACCAGAAATTACGGCCATTCCAATTATTCAAAATGTCTGTAGAGACTATGATATGCCTATCCTCTTTTTTTCTTTTGATGAGGAACAAGAAGATGGCGGAGTTAACACTAGATTAGAGGCATTTTATGATGTTCTACGTTACAGAAAGGAGAAAAAATGAAAAAAGGATATTTAGGAATTGACATTGGTTCAATATCTACAAAAGCAGTTCTTTTAGATGAAGATGATAATATTATTTCTAGTTGTTATTTATGGACCAAAGGAAGTCCCATTAACGCAGTAAAAAACGTTTTAAAAGAAATCTTAAAAGATAGCAAAGATATAAAAATAGTCGGTGTTGGTACAACTGGTTCTGCCAGAAGATTAATTGGTAGTATTTTAAATGCCAATGTCATAAAAAATGAAATCACAGCTCACGCTATTGGTACAAGTCACTATTATAAAGATGTTCGAACTATTATTGAAATAGGTGGTCAAGATTCTAAAATTATTTTATTAGAAAACGGATTAGTAACAGACTACGCTATGAATACTCTTTGTGCAGCTGGCACAGGTGCCTTTCTATCTAGTCAAGCCAAAAGACTTGGCATAAAGGTAGAAGATATGGGAAAAATCGCATTATTAAGTAAATCTCCCGCTAAACTAGCAGCCCGTTGTACTGTTTTTGCAGAAAGTGATTTAGTTCACAAAGCCCAAATTGGCTATACCAAGGAAGATCTAGTTGCCGGTCTTTGTAATAGTGTTGCAAGTAATTATATTCATAATGTCGCCAAAGGGAAAAAAATATATAACCCTATAATCTTCCAAGGTGGTGTTAGTAAAAACATAGGGGTCAAAAAAGCCTTTGAAGACATTCTCCAAACCGAAATAACAACTAGTGATAAAGGTCATTTAATGGGTGCAATTGGTATTGCCCTACTTTCAAAGTTAGAACCAGAAAGAAAATATTCATTTGATCTAAATAATTTTTCTTATACTACTAGTAGCGTAAACTGTGAAGGATGTCCAAATAACTGTGAAATAATTCTAATAAAAAATAAAGATAAGGTAATAGATGGTTGGGGTAATAGATGTCAAAAAGGAGAAAAATTAATAAATTAAAAAGGATATTCGATTGAGAAATCACATATCCTTTTTATTTTGTCTTCTTATTAACCTTTTCCAAACTTATATTATGTTTAATAGCGTAATTTGATACATCTCTAAAATTATCATCATAAGGATAGGTCTGTTGCCCAAAATGAAGCCACATCTCTGACCAAGAGTCACCTTCAACTAACAATTTTTGAACTAATTCATTTCTCAAACTTTCATTATCTTTTTGTTTTTCTAATTCAACACAACCTTCTTCATCATATAACTTACACTGTAAATCACATTCTAACTTATCACACTGATAAGCAAACATAGCTTCCTTAGTTTGATGAGCATCAAACTCTAAAAATAACTCTTCTATCTGTTTACCATCTATTAATCCTCTTAATATATTAGCAACAGCCTCATGTTCTTGCTTTTCCTTTTCTTCATGAGAAATTTGAAATTGAGTCAAATCTCCAATTATAGTCTCTCCTAACTCATGAATAGCTAACATAAATATCGTTTTCTTAATATCAATATCATATTCATATTCTGATTTCATCGCAATCGCAAGCATTTGAACTCCAAAAATATGTTCAGCAACACTTTCTAGTCTTTCTCTTTCTACATTCCAAACCTTCCAACCGGTTCTGATAACATCTTTAAGTTTATTACATAACACATAATATTTTATAACATTTTCTTCTCTTGACATAATATCTCCTTATTTAATATTTATTCCAAATGTTATCAATCAATGCCTTCTTTTTTATTTTTTCAATTTCTTGAACATTAGAAAAAGAATTATTAAAATTATAACACTCTTCTAAAACGTCTTCCATTTGTCCAAATTTTACAATAGCACTCTCTTCTTTTCCTTCCTTATACAAAGCTATAATAGGTTTGATATAATGTTCAAGTAAGCTAATTGCTAAAGATTTGTCATGCGTTTTTCTATAATCTTTTTCTATATTATACGCAATCATAGGTCCGATTGTATCATAACGAAACATTATCTTTCTATAAGACTCATTCTGATCTAAAACATTTCTTCTAAACTCTCTAATATCTTCTAATATTTCATGATGTTTTCTACTTCCTAAAATATGAAAAACAGCTGTTGGAATATAACTTCCACTATAAAATTTACAGTCTGTATAATATCCTAGCTTATCATTTCTTTTTATACAAAATCCATCATATTTACCAAAGGCACAATTAAAACAATTTTTTACTTTAAAATTACTTATCAAGAAATCACCCCCACTGTCAAAGTATTATAACATGCAAAAAAATAATTGTAAATTAAAAGGTATCTCACGGATACCCTTTCTTATTTTTTTGACTCTAAATACTCATCATAAGTCATATATCTGTCTAATATTGAACCATCATCTTTTATTTCTATTATCCTATTAGTAACAGTACTATTAAGTTCATGGTCACGACTTGTTAAAAGAATACTACCCGTAAAATTAACAAGTCCTTTATTTAAAGCTGTAATACTTTCCAAATCTAAATGGTTAGTAGGTTCATCTAAAACTAAGAAGTTAGGATTTTCAAGCATACACTTACTAAGCATACAGCGTGCCTTTTCTCCACCGGATAATACATCAACTTTTTTAAATACATCATCCCCAGAAAACAACATTCTTCCTAGAAATCCTCTAAGTACTGTTTCATCTTCAATATCATAAAAAGAGCCAATCCATTCCATTATATTTTTATTATTATCTTTAAAATAAGCACTATTATCTTGAGGTAAATAACTAGGCACTATAGTTTTACCCCATTCATAACTACCTTTATATTCTCTATCAATTCCCATAATAATATTAAATAAGGCTGTCTTAGGTAAATCATCATCCGCTACAATATTAATCTTATCACCCTTAAGAACTGTAAAACTAACTTTATTAAGTATTTTCTTACCATCTACTTCTTTGGTTAAATTAGTTACTTTTAATATTTCTTTTCCCACTGGTTTTTCTATTTTAAAATCTATGAATGGATACTTTCTAGATGAAGGAACAATTTCATCTAGTTGAATTTTTTCTAACATTTTCTTTCGAGAAGTAGCTTGTTTACTCTTTGAAGCGTTAGCACTAAAACGCGCTATGAAATCTTGTAACTCTTTAATTTTATCTTCCTTCTTTTTATTAGCTTCCTTCATCTGTTTCAATGCCAACTGACTAGACTCATACCAGAAATCATAATTTCCAATATATAGTTTAATTTTATTATAATCAAGATCAGCTATATGTGTACAAACTTTATTTAAGAAATGTCTATCATGTGATACTACTATGACAGTATTATTAAAGTTAATCAAAAACTCTTCTAACCAACTAATTGCCTCAACATCAAGTGAGTTTGTAGGTTCATCCAATAATAAGACATCTGGATTACCAAATAAAGCTTGGGCAAGCAATACTTTTACACGAAGCTTAACAGGAATTTCTTTCATTAACATATAGTGATATCCTTCTTTAACCCCTAAACTATTTAATATAGTTGCAGCATCACTTTCAGCTTCCCAACCATTAAGATCCATAAACTCACTTTCTAATTCAGCAAGTCTCATACCATCTTCATCACTAAATTCAGTTTGGCTATATAATTTGTTTTTCTCCTCCATTATTTTCCATAATCTATCATTCCCCATAATAACAGTGTTTATAACACTTTCTTCATCATACATATAATGATCTTGCTTCAAAAATGAAAGACGTTCTCCCTTACCTAAAATAACCTCACCAGTAGTAGTTTCAATTTCTTTTGATAATATTTTTAAGAAAGTAGACTTTCCTGCTCCATTAGCTCCGATAAGTCCATAACAATTACCATCAGTAAATTTAATATTTACATCTTCAAACAAAACTCTTTTTCCAAATCTTAAACTAACATTATTAACTTGTAACATAAGTGCCTCCTAACTTTTTATAGTTTAACATATTAAGAATGGAATAACAAGAAAAAAGTATGTACTACAAATACATACTAACTAAACAACAAGCTTTCCTTTTACAATATTTGCATTACTTGCTTGCTTACTATTACTTATTATATTGTCAACTATAGATAATGTATCATTAGTATAATTCAATATAACCTTAGCCCCATCTCCTAAAGCTGCATTTAAAAACATTGAAGAATAATTACCATTAGGATTACGAATTGTAATTTCTGTTACCAAATTATCAAAATGAATATCCCACTTAGCACTTTTTATACTAGATTCACCTGTTATATTTAAAGTTGTTGACAAAGCAGCATAACCAACACTTATACATAAAATAAGTAAACATACATACACTACTACTTTTTTATTTTTATTCTTCATAATACTAATACCTTCCTACTATATCAAATTATAATATTGAAAGGCTATAATAGTCAATGTAGAAAATAAAAAAAGAAACCAACCAATATGGTTAGTTCCACTAAATTTTTTATAACTCATCTATTGTCTTAATACCTAATATACTTAAAGCGTTAGTCAATACTTTAGCAGTACTCTTTAATAATCTTATTCTTGAAGATTTTAATACAACATCAACTTCATTTGATATATTAACTTGTTCATAGAATTTTGAAAATAAACCTGCAATTACAAAAATATATTTAGTTAAATGAGCTGGTTCATTTGATGTTAACAATTCATCTATTACCTCAGGAAATAAAGATAATTCTTTAACTAATTTATTTTCTATTTCATTATTAAATTTAATTTCTTCTCTTAATTCAATATTATTATTTTTTAATATAGAATTAATTCTTACTAAACTATATAGGATATACATTCCAGATTCGCCTACAAAACTAGTTGCATTTTCTAAATTAAAGTTAACTATTTTATTTTTTGAAACATTTAGCATTGTAAATTTAATACAAGCATTTACTAATATATTCAACTTATCCACAGATATTTCACTATTTCTTTTGTTAAATTCATTTACCAAAGTGTTCTTTACGGCCTTCATAAAGTCAGTAACTAAAACAACAGTACCAGCAGAAGTAGACATCTTGTCACCATCTAATAAAACATATGAATATGAAATAAGTTTTGGAGCATTATATCCCAAGATATCTAATACTGCACTAATCTGTTTCATATAAACTTCTTGATCTTCACCTAAAACAATAAAATTATTTTTTGGATTAAGTTCTATTTTATGAATTGTATAAGCAATATCTCTCATAGGGTATAGTGATGTTTTATTAGAACGAGTTAATACTAACACTGGTTCTCTAGTTGGTATATCATATCCAGATAAATCTACATAAAGTCTTCCTAACTCATCCTCATGTAATCTACCCGTTTTATCTAGCCTCTTTAATATATTATCTAAATAGTTATTATAAACAAAATCAGATTCATGTGTAAATACATCAAAATGAATATCTAAAGTATCAAATATATGTAATTGTCTTTCAACACATATATCAGTGATTTCTTTAAACTTTTGTACCATCTCAGTGTTACCACTTTCTACTTGTTGAAGATAATAAAATGCCTTTTGATCTATACTTTCATCTTCTTTTGCCATATTACTAATTTTTACATATGTATCTAAAATAGATGAAAAATTACCATCTTTTAATCCATACTCTTCTATTCCTATAACAAGAAGAGCAATTTTTTTACCAATATCATTAATAAAATAATGTCTTTCAACCTCATATCCTGTAAACCCATATAAATTACTCATGAAGTCCCCAATTAAACTATTTCTACATCTTCCAATATGAGGTTCAGCATTAGGATTAATAGAAGTATGCTCTATAAGTAAAGCTTCATTATTTCCTTGGTTTAGAGAACCATAATGATCATTTATTTCTATATCTTTGATTACTTCCGCATTAAACTTTTCATAATTTAAATAAAAGTTAATATATGGCCCCATTACTTTAATTAAAGAAAAATTATTTTCTTCGTCATTAAACTTTTCTCTAATTAGGTTTGCTATTTCTATAGGATTTGAATACTCTTCATTTCTTAAATTAGCACACTGAATACTATAATCTCCCATATTATCTTTTGGAGGTATCTCTATTTTTATTTTATCCTCATCCACTTTAAGTATTTCTAAAATATGTTTCTTTATATATTCTTTCACTTTTACATCACCCTATTAATATTATTAAAGTGCAACACTTCTTACTGCACCAATTACCAATAGTTAGATTATACCATATTTTTACATCTTCTAACAATATTTTTATATGTATTTCTACTCTATAAAAGAAAAAATGGTTCATAGACCATTTCCTTATTTTTTAAATACACTAAGTATTCTTGATACAAAATATATTATTTTTGTGCTTTTATCGATTGCAAAACCTTTACCAATAGCTTTACCACCAATAGTAAGCATTGAAATAATAGCTGTTGTTAAAATGCTTGCTAACAAGGCATTAACCTGATAATTAGTAATTAAAATAGTGGCAATTATAACTCCTGCTGATCCTGATGCAACACCACATACATCCCCTATTACATCGCAACAAACAGATGATACTTTACTAGCATTTTTAATAAGTTTTACCGCAACATGAGCTCCCTTAACTTTTTTTGAACTCATACTATTAAAAACTTTAATATTTCCCGAAGTAACGCTTACTCCCACAATATCAAAAATAATTCCTAGTATTACAAACAACAAAGTTATAACAATAGCGACCATAAGTTCAACATCATCTAAAACGCTTTCACTAAATAAACTCATTCCAATAGAAATAATAAACGCTAATACTGTTACTGTAATAATCCATTTTGTATTCTTATTTTTACTTTTTTTCTTCATAATAATTATAATAATGGCTCTAAATATGATAAATCCTTAGTCTTAGGTCAAGTAGGCTTTCCCCAATTTCTACATACCGTTACCAGTATTGCGGTTCCCCTTTAAAGAAATCAGTATGATGTCACCATTCATACGACTTGATTACCACTTAGTACCAACTTTAATCTCACATTTAGATACACTCTAGGAGATTTCCTCCCCAACAATCTTTGTTATTAATCCTTTTTTGCAAGAGTAATTTCATAGTATAGAAATCTTATTTTTGGCCAAAACAAAAAGTCCTTAACCTAATTCCAAAGCTCTCACTCAAGACAAGCTACGCTACTCATAACTTTCGCCACAAAGTAGGTTTTTACTCCTAACTCATAATAAGTCCGTCAGAATATGTCCGTATAGGCTTACTACAAAATTAGGTCTCCGCAAACTATGGGTCCAAAGATATATGCCATTACATCCGGCCCATAATTTTCATCTCCAGCATTAACCCCCAATTGGGCATCAGAAGCAAACACCAGAGGTTTCATCGATGTGCTCTTTAACGATAGTTTATCCCCGTCCTCATAACAAATAAGTTGACTAGAATAATGCGCCATTAAACTATTTCAAACTATATAGTTTTTGTACCTCCTTTGGATTTAACATTCTATATTCTCCACTCTTTAGTGATAAGACATCCAAAAATGCAATACTTTCTCTCTTTAATTTTATGACTGGATGATTAATATATTCAAATAATTTTTTTATTTCATGATTATGGCCTTCATGTAAAATAACAGAAGCAAAAGTAACATTAGTACTAGCGTCATACTTTCTAAATTTAATCTTATCTGGCTTTAAAGTTTTATTATCTACGACAATTCCTCTTTCTAATGTATGAATTTCATCCCCAAGTAACTTACCTTCCATTTTTACATAATAGACCTTCGTTATTCCATTTTTTGGATGCATAAGTATATTAGCAAGTTCACCATCATTAGTTAAAATAAGAGCTCCTGTAGTATCATAATCAAGTCTTCCTACTGGATATATTCTTTTATCTGTTTTAATTAAATCCACAACCGTTTTCCTATTCTTATCATCACTTGCAGTACAAACAACACCCCTTGGCTTATTAAGAAGAAAATAAACCTTCTCTTCTTTTCTAATAAGTTTCCCACACACAGTAATAGTATCACTAGATCCTACCTGCATTCCAAGTGTTGCTACCTCATTATTAACTTTAACCTTTCCATCTTTTATTAACTCTTCAGCCTTTCTTCTTGAACAAATTCCAGCTTGAGCTATCACTTTTTGTAAACGTTCCATTTAAATCACCAAAATAATTATAACCGATATAATGAAAAATTGCTAGTGCATAAAAAATATCAGTTTACAAGTATATTGTAAAAGAGTACAATAAGTGCAAGAAAAGGAAGGATAAGATGAATAATTTACTATATCTTTATAAAACCCTACTAAAAAATATTAATTATAATGACTTAAAACCCAAAATAGACACTGCAAGAAAAATTGGCAACGTATTTGTCCCAGTATCATCCTTTACCTCTCTCCTTTTAGCACTCAATACCGATTTCAGTACGATGATTCCAATGGATATAAACATATTATCAAACATCACGTATTTATTTTTAATACTATCATTTCCAGAACACTACACCAAAGATATTGAAGATATAGTTTCTATATACAAAGATGTAGTAAAATCTTATGTAAAATTAAATGATAAACTAGAATTAAAGAGTCCAATAGATATAAATGCAGGATTAACATTTGCACTTAACAATGGTTATTTATCATATAATAAACATTTTAAATATTGCACAGATAACAATAAGGATATTCTTAGATCACTGGGTACTGAAACTATAACTGGTCTAGCTTGTTGTAGACATATAGCAACACTTCTCAATGATATCTTACAAGAAAAAAATATTAAATCTTATACTATTCCAGCATTAATGAAAAAAGATTCAGCTGATATTTCTTTTTTACAGTCTATTATAGGTAATCACTTAATTACCATTAGTGAATATAACGATAAGGTTTATTATTTAGATCCAACCAACAACAAATTTCTAACCAAAGATAATTCTTCAATTATTATTAATAAAAAGTTCATTAAATTTAATTTGAATAAAAGAAGAAACATTAAAAGGATAATGCAAAAAGAAGAAGAAACATATGCCAAAAATTTAATGGAAGAAATAAACACTCATATAATATGTGGAGAAAATATCGATATGTTTGAAAATTTTTATTCTGAAAATAAAGAGAAATATGAAGAAATAAATAACAAGATGAAAAAATTAATTTAACATCTTGTTTTTTGTTTAATTGTGTCAAATAATGTTATTTTTTGATTCTACTATATTTTTTTCTGTTAAAATTATAATGTATGGAGGATTGAAATGAAATTTATTGATAATATTAAAGAAAGAGTAAGAAAAAATTTAAAGACTATTGTTCTTCCCGAAACAAGTGACATTAGAACAATAGAAGCTGCAAGAAAGATAACAGATGAAGGGTTTGCTAATATTATTTTAGTTGGTGAAAAAGACGCTATATATTCTCTTGCCAAAGATAATAATATATATATTTCCGATATAAAAGTTATTGACCCTAAAAATTATGAAAAAACAGAAGAACTTATTAATAACTTCTATGAATTACGTAAAAAGAAAAACATCTCAATGGAAGATGCTAGAAATACTATTCTAAACAATTATCTATATTTTGGTTGTATGCTTGTTAAATTAGGCTTAGCAGATGGTCAAGTTAGTGGTGCGATAAACAGTACTGCTGATACATTAAGACCGGCTCTTCAAATTTTAAAAACTGCCCCTAATACAAAAATCGCTTCATCATTCTTTTTAATGGATGTCCCAAATTGTAATTATGGAGCTAGCGGGGTATTTGTTTATTCTGATTGTGGAATGGTCCAAAATCCAACAAGTGAGGAACTTAGTGAAATAGCCAAAACATCCGCTGAAACATTTAAACTATTAGTTGAGGAAGAACCTAACATTGCCTTCCTATCACATTCAACTTTTGGCACATCTAAGTGTAGTGATGTTGATAAAGTAAGTAACGCTGTTAAAATATTTAAACAAAACTATTCAAACTATAATGCTGATGGCGAAATGCAGTTTGATGCAGCTATCATACCAGAAGTTGCAAAGAAAAAGGCTCCTAATTCTACTGTAGCAGGATCCGCTAATGTTTTAATATTCCCAGACTTAGATGCTGGAAATATTGCCTATAAAATTACCGAGAGACTAGCTCACGCTGATGCCTATGGACCAGTAACCCAAGGTCTTGCAAAACCAGTTAATGACCTATCAAGAGGTTGCTCTGCCGATGATATTGTAGGTGTTGTTGCCATTACTGCTTTACAAGCAGAAAATAATATCTAAAAAACATATTGAGATAATGAAAGTAATATATTATAATTTAGGAGAAGGAGGAAATTATGTATAGTTCTAATTATGATAACTTATTTGTAGCATTAGGTGCCTTTGCATTAATCATTGGCTTAATTGTATTAGCAGTTTTAGTTGTTTACCTAGTTGCTTTATGGAAAGTATTTGTAAAAGCCGGCAAACAAGGTTGGGAGGCAATTATTCCCTTTTATAACTCTTGGATTTTAGTAGAAATTGCTGGACTTAATTGGTGGTGGTTCTTACTTATCATTTCCGGAACAATCGTATCATTGTTACATATCCCAGGGCTAAGTACACTTTGTAGTTTAGCAAATCTGGTAGCTATGTTCTTTTGTAATTACAACATCGCTAAAAAATTCCATCAAGAAGTTGGATATGCCATATTAATGACATTATTCCCATTTATTATGTACCCAATATTAGGATTCTCTGATAAAGTATTTGATAAAGATGTTATAACTTCACCTAATGGACCAATTGGGGAAAACAATAATAATCAAAATACTACAAATACAAATAATACTACCCCTAGTACAGACTCTAATAAATTTTGTACTAACTGTGGTACAAAAATTAATGGCGATGAAAAATTTTGCACTAATTGTGGTACAAAACTAAATTAACTAGTTCATTGAACTAGTTTTTTTTACAAAAAAATAGACCCCTTGGGGTCTATTTGATTATTCAATATCAATATATTTTTTAGTTTCAACTTCTTGTTTTTTAGGAACAACAACAGTCAAAGTACCATCGCTAAACTTAGCGCTAATCTCCTCTTCTGCTACATCTCCTAAATAGAAACTTCTAGAGTATTTATTATAAACTCTTTCACGACGAAGATAATTACGTTCACTATCCTCTTCATCATCTTTTTCACATTTTTCAGCGGAAATAACTAAATTGCCTTTATTGCATTCAATCTTAATTTCGTCCTTCTTGAAACCAGGCAAATCCATTTCAACATAATATTTATTTTCTTTTTCATAAATATCACATTTCATTTTTGTAGAATCTCCTTCAAAAAAATTGCTTAATGAATCATCAAAATATAATTTTGGTATTAACATAATATCATCTTCCTTTCACAATTATAGTTATACCACTTCTTTTAGCACTTGTCAATAGAGAGTGCTAAAATATTTAATATTCATTTTTATTATATTTACAAAATTTAAAAATATACATTTTATTTTATAAAGATGAGTTATTTGCCTATACTTCGTAAAACATATAGAATAAATTATTTTGAAGGAGGATGTATGTATAACTATAATTATTTAAGAAATAGTTACCAAATGGATAGAAATAACAACATGAATGATTTTGACACAAATTATGATGGTTTTATGACAAATGTCCCATCAGTAAATAATAATTTTCAAAATCAAGTAACTAACAATAATAGTCCTGTTACTCTATTCACCCCTAGTGAAGGATTCCAAAAAGGTAACTTATTTTCAAATCTTTATTCAGAATATGATAATTATCAACCAGTTAATTTAACCGCAACTACTGACCAACAAAAATTATACCTAGATATGGCTGAAAATGCTTTTGCGGCCCATGAACTAAATTTATATTTAGATATCAACCCAGATAATAGTTCCCTACTAACTTTATTTAATGATTACAGAGAAAGAGCTAATGCTCTAAAGGAAGAATATGAGGCTAACTATGGTCCTATATCTATAAGCAGTAATGTTTTAATTAATCAACCATTCTTATGGGAAGAAACATCTTGGCCATGGGAAGGAGGAATGAACTAATGTGGGCATATGAAAAAAGATTACAATACCCTATTGATATAAAAACAAAAGATTTAAAAATGGCAAAGTATCTCGTAACTCAGTATGGCGGTGCAAACGGCGAGCTAAGTGCTGCCCTAAGATATTTAAATCAACGTTATACTATGCCTGATAATAGAGGGAAAACTATTTTAACCGATATTGGTACAGAAGAGCTTGCACACATTGAAATGATTTCTACCATGATTTATCAATTAACAAAAGACGCCACTATTGAAGAGTTAAAAGAAGCCGGATTAGGTACAAATTATGCAGAACACAATAAGGCTTTATTCCCAACCGATTCAAATGGAGTACCTTTTTCTGTTACATACTTTGCTGCAACAGGAGATCCACTAGCTGACTTATCAGAGGACATGGCCGCTGAACAAAAGGCACGTGCAGTATATGAAAATTTAATTGATTTAACAAATGATCCTGATGTTATTGGTCCCCTACTATGGCTAAGGCAAAGAGAAATAGTACATTATAATAGATTCAAAGAATTATTTGAGTACTATAATGAAATGTTAAATAAAAATAAAACAAACTCACAACAGTAAGTTTGTTTTTTTATATCCTAAATTTTAATTATGAAAATATTTTAGGTAAAATATATAACATTACAAATAATGCAACTGCAATAGATGGTACTAATGCATAAGCAACCTTATCTTTAGTAACATTTAAACTTTCGCTAGTAGCAAATGCTAAATATATAATACTGAATATAACTCCAATAATTAAGAATACAAATGCTAAACCAAATTTAACGTAAGAAAAGATAGCACCTAATATTAAAGCACATATCATTATTACACTTGAAAGTCCAATTGCTGTAAGAATTTTCTTAAAATTAGTATCAGCTTTAAATATAACTTTACCCATAAGTGTAATCATTCCTGCTAAAGTAACAAAGTATATAGCAACAAAGAAGAATGATTTAAAGAATACTGGTGCAAAATCTACATTCAAACCAGATAAAGATGATGTAGATAACATACTGAATCCTGAGAATAAACCAGCTAACATGCTTGAAAGCGAATTCATTAAACAGTAAACAAATAAACCTGATGCTAGTGAACATACTGCCATAAATATAATACTGATAATTAAATTAGAATCTGTATTATAGTTTTTAATAGTTGAAACAGGATTTGTAAATGATCCTTTTAATATAGAACCAAAGTCATCAAATGCTCCAACTGTTGGGGTAATAGGTTGAGCAGCAGTAACATCTTCAAGAACTTCACTAGTTTCTTGACAGTTACATACTTCTCCTTCCTCTAATTTTTTACCACACTTTGTACAAAATTTTGCCATTATAGCCTCCTAATTATTAATATATTGAAAAATATGTAGGTAATGATCTAACATTACGTAATTTATAACTCTTACCACTCATTTCATATGTTAAATAAACATAGTCATAAGTGCTTTTATCTTTAGTCTTTGTTTCACCAACAGAATCATAAGAAACTGTATAATCAAAATACATTTTTACTTGTAATTCAAGATATCCATCAGTAGTTGAACTAATTGAATAATATTTTACATCTGTAATATCCATCTTAGTTAACTTTCTTGAAGAAGCTTGTAAACTACTCAAATAACTTTCATAAGATGAACTTAATTTTGAATCAAATGATTTTGAATTTAATTCAGCAAATTTCTTATTAGCAAGAACTCCAGCATAAATTTCTTTTAAATCATCTTTAGCTTGTTTAGTTAAAGTTGTTTTCATAGCTTCAGAAATATTGCTACTCTTTACTCTTGCTGTATAAGTATTATAGTATTTACTTGGTGTATCTGTATCTTCAATTACTATACCATTTTTTAATGTAACTTTAATTGGAGTTTTTTCTCCTAATACTTGATTTAATACATAAACATCATTAGTAGATGTTGATTTACTTTTATCAAGATATTTCTTATCTACTTTAATACCAGCATATACAACAGTTGCACCAGTTGGTACAGTGATTTGATAATCTTCAACTACTTTTACAGTGAAAGAACTTGTTAATTCCCACTTATCAAAGAAAAGTAATGTTTTTTTATTAGACTTTTGTAATTTTATATCAACATCTTTTTCACCACTACCACCTTCATATGTATAAGTAACTGGAACAGTAGCAGTAAGTTTTCCAAGACCATATTCTATATTACCAAGTTGATAATTAGTAATTTTTCTCATTTCACTTTCTTGAGCTTTATAAATTTCTTTAAATGCATCTTTAGATACGAAAGTCTTATCACCACTTTCTACATTAACCATATAACTATATAACTTATCATAATTCTTTGTAGAAATAGCATCCATATAGTTTTTAACTAATCTTTTTGGACTAGCTAATGATGAACCAACTGCAACAAAAGCTATTAATAAAACTACTACTGCAGAAACTGCTGCAATGATAATCTTATTTTGTTTTGTCATTGGTTTTGATGTTTTTACTGGTTGTTGTTGAGCCTTAGGGCTCTCTTTTTTTTCTTCGGCAACTTCTAATTTTGCTCCACATTTTTCACAAAACTTTGCGCCTTTTTCATTTTTTGTTCCACATTCTCCGCAAAACATTTTATCACTCCTTTATATTACAAAGTCTACCATAATTCGACTTTTTTGTAAACAAATTATTAAATAACTTCTTCACATGACCTTTTATTTATGTCATGCCATTTCCACTTGGTAATAACATCCATATCGGTACCATATTCTCTAATATGTTCTTTATGTTCAACTAACTTATTAAGACATTCTTGATAAAGAAAACTTCCTTTATTTTCTAAATAATTTAAATGTTTCAAAGCATCCATTACTAAGTGATAACGATCAATTTTATTTTGTACTCTCATATCAAATGAAGTGGTAATTGTTCCTTCTTCAATATAACCATGAACATGCATGTTTTTATTATGTCTTCTATGAGCAAGTTCGTGAATAACAGAAGGATAACCATGGAAATTAAATATGATTGGTTTATCTTTTGTAAATAACATATCAAAACTTACATCATCCATTCCATGTGGATGTTCAGTATCTGATTGTAATCGCATTAAATCAACCACATTAATAGTTCTAATTTTTAAATCTGGGAAAGTATTATGTAAAATTGAGACTGCTGCTAATGTTTCTATTGTTGGGGTATCTCCACAACAAGCCATTACAATATCAGGTTCTTCTAAACCATCATTACTAGCCCACTCCCAAATACCAATACCTAATGTACAATGCTTAATAGCTTCATCCATACTAAGCCATTGATAACTAATATGTTTAGATGCCACAATAGCATTAATATAGTTTCTACTCTTAATACAGTGATCAAAACAAGATAGTAAACAATTAGCATCTGGTGGCAAATAAATTCTTGTAATATCCGCTTTTTTGGTAATTAAATGATTTAAAAAACCAGGATCTTGATGTGTAAAACCATTATGATCTTGCTGCCAAATATGAGATGTTAAAATGTAATTTAATGATGAAATATCATATCTCCAAGCAAGTTGTCTACAAACCTTTAACCACTTTGCATGTTGACTAGCCATAGAATCAACTACCCTAATAAAGGCTTCATAACAATGGAAAAAGCCATGTCTTCCCGTTAATAAGTATCCTTCTAACCATCCTTCACATACATGTTCTGATAGATATGAATCAATAACTCTACCACTATTAGAAAGATATTCATCACTATCAAAAATCTTTCCTTCCCATTGTCTTTTTGTAGCATCAAATATGTGATTTAAACGATTGGAAAGGGCCTCATCCGGGCCAAATATTCTAAAATTATGATTATCCTCATTTAATAATATTAATCTTTCAACATATTTTCCCAGTTGCATCATATCAGATGTCATTACTCCACCATGATTAGGAACCAAAACTCCAAACTCTCTAAAATCAGGAGTTCTTAAACTTTTTAATAAAATACCGCCATTAGCATGAGGATTAGCGCCCATTCTATGATTTCCAAGTGGAGTCATATTTTTGATTTCTGGAAGGACTCTACCATCTTCATCAAATAACTCTTCTGGATGATAACTTCTAAGCCAATTTTCAAGCAATTTTAAGTTTTCCTTATGATCTTCATCTATTACAATAGGTACCTGATGAGATCTAAAACTACCCTCTATTTTTTTACCATCAACAACTTTAGGACCAGTCCATCCTTTTGGAGTCATTAATATTATCATTGGCCATATAGGGCGAGATAAATCTCCACCAACTCTTGCATTTTTCCAAATAATTTCAATTTCTTCAATAGCCTTATCCATTACTTCAGCCATTTGTTCATGAGCCTCTAAAGGATCTTCACTTCTTACTATATAAGGATTATATCCATATCCCCTGAATAACTCTAAAAGTTCTTCTTCACTAATACGTGCTAAAACAGTTGGATTAGCGATCTTATAACCATTCAGATGTAATATTGGAAGTACTGCCCCATCTGATTTAGGATTGATAAATTTATTTGAGTGCCAAGAAGTTGCAAGAGGACCTGTTTCGGCTTCCCCATCACCAACAACACAAGCAGCTATTAAATTAGGATTATCAAAAACAGCTCCAAAAGCATGACTTAGACTATATCCTAACTCCCCTCCCTCATTTATTGAACCTGGTGTCTCTGGCGCTGCATGAGAAGAAATACCGCCCGGGAAACTAAATTGTTTACATAACTTCTTTAATCCCTCAAGATCTTCTGTAATATTAGGATAAACCTCACTATATGTTCCTTCCAAATATACATTAGTAACACTTGCCTGACCACCATGACCCGGACCAGATATATAAATCATATCCAAATCGTATTTCTTTATAACTCTGTTTAAATGTGTATAAATAAAATTTTGACCAGGTACAGTACCCCAATGTCCAACTAACTTAGGTTTAATATCTTTTAACTCTAAAGGTCTTCTTAATAATGGATTATCCATTAAATACATCTGACATGCCGATAAATAATTGGCAGTTCTAAAATATTTATCAATATTGTTTAACTCTTCTTGACTAAGTACGTTCATATTTTCTCCTTTTTATTCATTCTTTTATAAGCTTGTATCATAATTGTTAAAAGATAACAATGGCATAACACTTAGAATATTATTTTGTACAAATGTGATTAACTTTTCTTCATCAGTTGTTGTAATTTTTTTAAGCGGTGTCTTAGTTTCTAAAACATTCACTTCACTTATACTACTAATATTAGATTTATATACCAATTTAATAAAACTATTTTCATCAGTTGCCTTCTTTTTCATTTCAAGATCTAAACTACTATTATAAGTATTATCATCTTCTTTATTTAAAGTGTAAATAACAGTTCCAAGTACAGCCTTTTTAGCATTACTAGTAGTCATTGTAAAATTAACTTTTTGCCCATCATATTCATATATACCAGATGAAACATTTTTATTCTCATCTTCTAACTTTACTCTTACTTTGTTTTCTTTTTCCTTAACCGCATTAAACTTTAAAACTTTCTTACTTCCTTCATTATAAGTAAAAGTCATATTACTTTTTCTATCAGAATCAAGATATGTATCTAATAAATATGTATCATTATTAGAAACTATTTCATGTCTTAACACTTTAAGATTTTTTACATATACATTATAATCAAATAATTTTTCTTGACTATTATATTTCTCCCTCAATGCTTTAATCTGATCATCTAAATATTTCTTGTATTGACCAACATTATCATCTTGAAAAACCTTAGCTAATTTTTCTAAAAGTTTTTTATTATTTTGAATATCCTTAAGTACTGATATATAAATATTTGCTTTATCTTTTTCAGTAACTTCAACACTTATCTTTTGAACCCTAACATTTTTTTCACCTAATTTTATACTTTGTCTTACTTTTACCAATTTTTTATTATTCATATTATTTCCCACTGCTTTAAAGAAGGATTCATAAATAGTTACTAAATCTTCATAGGTAAAATCTTTAAGTTCTAATATATCATTATATATATAGTAATAATTATCAAATATATTTTTAAGTGTAAAACTAGTCTTATTATCTTTTTGTAAATACTCTAATTCTAAATTTACTAAACTATTATAGCTAAGCTTACAATCACCATAAAGTTTCTTATCATTTTTATCATAAGAATAATCATTTACTAAATTAATGTTATGTACTTGGTTAGCATCATTAATATTAAGCGATAAATTAGAACTTTTTTTAGCTTTACTTATTTTCATAACTTCCATTGGAAATAACTTTTCTGCCTGTTCATTAGAAAAAAGTGTATTTTTATAATTGATAAGTGCTGTTTTAAAAACATATGGCGTATAATTCATAACTACTACTCCACCTATTATTAAGAAAACAGAAACAAAAAGTAAAACTATAACTAGTTTTTTTCTCATCTACAACCACCTCTTATTATAAGTATATAATATCATATTAAGACATAATAAGCTAGTAAATTTAATAGTTTAACCATTATTTTTTTTGGTATAATATTAGTGGAGGTATATATGGAAAATAAATATATTAGTCTATTACTAGAAAGATGTTTATCTTTTAAAAAGAGTAAATCTTTATTTATTAGCTATGATAAAGTAAATAAAGAATTTGTAGAAAAATTAATAAACCACGCCAAAAATATGGGAATAAATGATATTTCTTTTGATGAAGAGGATATATTTTTAACCCATCAGAAACTAAGTACTGAAACTATCGAAGAAATCGAAAAAGATCCCTATTTCAATAAAAACAAATGGGATGAATACGCTAAAAAAGATGCTTGCTTTTTAATGCTAGAAACAGAATTTCCTCACGTTATGGATGACATAGAACCTAGCCGTATAACCAAAGCTCGTTTTATGAATAGGTCTACTCGTGAAATTTTTAGACAAAAAGAAGTTAGCTATGAAATATCTTGGTGTATAGCTGCTCTACCAAATGAAATATGGGCAAAAGACTTATTTCCAAATGATAAGAACGCTTATCAAAAACTTGAAAATATAATTTATGAAATGTGTATGGTAGATACCAAAGATCCAATTAAAAGTTGGAATGATTATATTAACAAAAGCAAAGAAAAAGTTAAAAAATTAAACGACTTAGAAATCAAATCTATGCATTATACCAATGGGCTAGGTACCAATCTTACAGTTGAAATGCCACAAAATACACTTTGGGTAAGTGCAGCCAATGAAGAACATGATAATATAATTGTTAATATGCCAAGTTATGAAATTTTTTCATCCCCTGATTACAGAAAAACTTCCGGCATTGTATATAGTTCTAGACCTTTAATTTATGGAGGTGGAACAATTGATGAATTCTTTATTGAATTTAGGGACGGTAAAGTTATAAATTATGATGCCAAAGTTGGGAAAGAAATATTAAAGGGAATTATTGAAAGTGATGAAAATGCCTGCTATTTAGGAGAAGTAGCATTAGTTAATAATAACTCTCCAATTTCTAACACCAAACTAGTCTTTGGTACTACTCTTTTTGATGAAAATGCATCATGCCACCTAGCCCTTGGCGATGGCTTTTCAGAATGTATTAAGAATGGCGCTAATTTAACAAAGGAAGAACTTTTAAAAGAAGGCATTAATCAATCTAAAAACCATGTAGACTTTATGATAGGAACAAAAGACTTAGAAATAGAAGCCGAAACTAATCAAGGAAAAATAAAAATATTTACAAAGGGTAACTTTAGTATCTAACAAAAAATGTTGAACAAAATCGTTCAACATTTTTTATTTAACTTTTTGAATATAATTTAAATAATATCCAAGGTTTGTTTTATCATATGTGTATACATATTTAAATTGTGGTAACTTTTCTTTATCTCTTATTATATCTACACTATCAGCAGTTAATCCCTCTATTTTATTGGCAGCTTGATTATCGGTAGATACTGTATTTGTAACTTCATTAATAATTGCATAAGCAATAGTAATTTCTAACGTATCAGTACTCTTTACTGCTTTTATTACCTTTCTTTGTAAATAAGAAGCACTAGTACCACCACATCCACCTTCACTAGGTTTTATAGAATAAGAACCATTATAATATTGATAACTAGTACATCCCTTATGAATTGAAAAATCTTTATTTATTAATTGAACCTGAGTTCCAAATAAAATTTTAACATTATTTTGAAAACTATCACCTGTAACATACAAGTTATTGCCAAGCCCATTATTGGATTTTTGTATGACAAGAGCTCTTAAATAATCCTCACTCAAATCAGTTATATTAGTTTTATCCTTACCATAAAGTGTATCAGCAAGTTCTACGTTAGAAACAAAATAAGTATCATATTGATCTACCAATTCATTAATATAAGGACTATCTGTTGAAATCTCCTCCGTTTTATTATTTTCTGTAACATCTTTATTCTTTTCTGTTGTATTTTTATTTTCCGTAGTAGTATCTTTTTTATTTATAACTTCAAAACAATAATAACTTCCTACTCCTCCTACTGCAAGCCCAATTATTAACATTAAAATTACTATAGGCCACACTTTTTTTTGCTTTTTCTTAACCACTTTTTCTTCTTCCATACTATCCTACCTTTCTATCAAAAGAATAAAATGAAAATCATATTTTGTCAATCTATTTACCTAAATTAAAAATTTTTATTTAAAAACAGTGTATACTCTTTTAACTTTCCCTGATATATCATAGTTAAATCATTAAGTTTCAAAAAATCAGCTGGTTTAGTTATTTCAGGCAATAAAATATCTGTTCCAGACTGATCAAAAAGATATTTTACAAACTCGGCACAATAAAAATAGTTATTTCTCCTAAGTTTTATATTTAACACAACTAAAAATAAACCAATAGTATTAAAATGATATTTTCCCCTATTTCTATTCATCTTATTTATAATATGCTTTATTCTATTAAATCTATAATCGCTTATCTCTAAACAATAAAGTTTAGCCTGCGTATTATGAAATCTTTTAAAAGTACCATTATTAATACTTTCATGAACAAAACCACCGATAAAAGGATTATAAGGATTAATTCTTCCGAAGGAATAAAGACGATCTAGTTTTTCATCTAACGCAATTGACACATGTGTATATTCATGAGAAGTATATAACTTTATAGCCTTAGATAAAATAGTCCCAGTATGAGTTAACAATATATAAACTTTCTTCATACACTAGATTTCCTACTCTTTATAATAAAATTATCTAAAATATTTTTCCCTTTTCTATTTTTGAGATAAAAATACCCCATAAAATCAAAAACCAAAGCCCCAAGAAAATTAACTAACAAATCTTTCATTGTATCATTAATACCAATATCTAAATAACCACCATCAACACGTGCTAAAACATTATTGTTATCATCATAAATAATCGTATAACCTATATTATCAATATTAATTACTTTATTAGTTTTTGTATCATCCAAATATATCGTAGATATATTTTTAACTAAAGTATCTTTTTGCATATCAAATCTTAAAGTCTTGTCAATTCCATACTCTATAAACTCCCAACAAACACCAACAGTCATAGAAAAACAAAAAGAAACCAATACTACAAATATGGGTGAAAGATTAAAACTATCTACATTTTCATTTAAAAGATTAACTAATGATATTCCAACCCCAGCACACAAGAAACCATTAAGTGTATGTAGCATCGTATCCCAAATAGGTATATGTTGATAAAAACTATTAATTTCTCCTAAAATTTCGGCACAAAATACAAAAAGTAAGATTATTATCTCTAGGGTATTAGGAAGTTCAATCTTAAAATTTTTCTGAACAAACATGGGTAAAGTAAGTAAAACTAAAGTAAGTATACATATAAAAATATTTTCCACATTAAAATTTATTATTTGTCTTATCAAACAAAAAATAACAAGAATTCTAATTATAAAATAAACTAATAAACTACTTCTTTTAGTCTCTTTATATACTTGAAGTACACTCTTTCTTTTACTATTCTTCTTAAACATAAAATCAACTCCAATATTATAATAGCATATATCCTAAAATAAACAAAAGAAAAGTATATACCAATAATAGGTATACACTAAGCTATACTAACATCTACTCCAGAAACTTTGCCACTTATAAAGTTCTTAGCCGCAGTATCTTTAACAATTATTTTAGCTAATTTGGAACATCCAGAAAAAGCGCCACCATAACTTGTAACATTATCAAAAGTAGCATTCTTAAAATTAATACTTGTTAGATTAATACATCCAGCAAACATAGCTGTGATAGATGTAAGCTTTGATGTTTTAAAACTACTTAGATCAATACTTATTAAATTATTACATCCACCAAACATAGAATTCATATCAGTTACATTTGACGTATCAAAACTATTCAGGCTAAGTTCAGTTAATGAAACACACGAAGCAAATAAACCATTCATGCTTACTACATTTTTAGTATCAAAATCACTTAAATCCATACTTGTAAGAGCTGAAAAATTTGAAAAGAAACCACCATATGAACCTTCCAAGTATATTTTTCCATCACTACATATTGTAACTACATATCCTCCATTTCCATCATCCTCTGCATATGCCATTACTGACTCATCCTGATTTTTTGAAACGTCCCACTTCTCTACCACATTATTAGGTACAACGAGCTTATTACTTGTAACTATTTTAGTAATTTTAGATTTATATGTATCAGAGTGATAATTACCCGTACCATCATTATTCATGATAGAACCAGTAACTATATCATTTTTACTACTATCAGCCTGAATATAGGTAACTTTAAATGTTAAATTGAGTATTTTATCTTCAGTAGGCAAATCACTAGCATCCAAATCGGTTCTATATTTTACTATCACTCTTAATTTCCTTTTATATCCTGCATTTAAAGAGTCTTTTGTATTAACATCTAAATCATTACTATAAGTTACACTATAGCTTATATACTTTTTCTGTTCATCACTAAGTCCAGTATTAGATACCACGCTTACCATTGCATCTATTGTGCCAGCATTTACAACATCTACTGTAAATGAGTAACTATCTCCTGGCTTAAGAAGAGAAACACTATAATTAACAGCTGTCTTTGCTGCATCTATAACAGCAGGAGAAGTCGCTGCTACACTATCATTATTAACTTTTAAGTTATCAAAATGAACATCCCATTTTGCACTTTTAATATTAGAAACACCTGTTATATTTAAAGTTGTAGACAAAGCAGCATAACCAACACTTATACATAAAATAAGTAAACATACATAAACTATTATCTTTTTATTTTTATTCTTCATAATTTCTCACCTTCCCACTATATTAAATTATAATATTTAAAAGTTATCATAGTCAATACAAAAATAAAAAAGTTACATCTCTGTAACCCTTCTAAACATTTTCAAATTGTGAATTATATAAATCAGCATAGAAACCATTTTTCTTTATTAGTTCTTCATGATTTCCTTGTTCAATAATATTTCCATCTTTCATAACTAATATTAAATCAGCATTTTTAATAGTTGATAAACGATGAGCAATAATAAATGAAGTTCTTCCATGTGTAAGTTTATCCATAGCCTTTTGAACAAGTTCTTCAGTTCTTGTATCAACAGATGATGTTGCCTCATCTAAAATCAAGAAAGGAGCATCTTTTATCATTCCACGTGCAATAGTCATCAATTGTTTTTGTCCTTGACTTACTGAATCGCTATCATCTAACATAGCATCTAATCCGCCAGGTAAAGTTTTTATAAAATGATCAACTCCAACAGTTCTACAAGCTTTCCATATTTCTTGATCACTAACACTTTCCTTATTAAATCTAATATTATCACGGACACTACCATCAAATAACCATGTATCTTGAAGTACCATAATAAATAAATCATGAATGTTTTCTCTTGTAAGTTTTTTAGTAGAAACACCATCAATAAGGATATCTCCAGAATTTATTTCATAAAATTTCATTAACAGGTTAACCATAGTAGTTTTACCAGCACCCGTTGGTCCAACTATTGCGATTTTTTGGCCAGGCTCTGCTACACAACTAAAATCTTTAATAATAACTCTGTTTTTATCATATCCAAATTTAACATTTTTGAATTCTATTTTACCTTTTACTTTACTTTTATCTAAATGTTTTACTAAATTAGACTCACTTGTCATCTCTTTTTCATCTAAAAACTCAAATACTCTTTCACTAGCAGCAGCCGTTGATTGAAGACTAGTCATCGCTTGCGCTATTTGAGAAAGGGGATTAGTAAATAATCTAACATAAATCATAAAAGCAACAATTACTCCAAATGTAATTACATTATTAGTTACGAGTAAAGCCCCAACTACACACACAACTACATAACCAAAATTTCCAATGAATCCCATTATAGGAGGCATTAAACCTGATAAAAATTGACTCTTTCTATTGCATTCATATAATTTGCTATTAAGCTTATCAAACTCAGCATTAGACTCTTTATCACCATTATATGCTTTTACAACATTATGTCCTGAATAAACCTCTTCAATATAACCATTTAAATTTCCTAACTCTTTTTGTCTTTGAACGAAGTATTTTTGAGATTTACCCAAAATAGCTCCCATCAAACCAAATCCTATTAAACTAGCTAAAATTGCTGAAATAGCCATTATCCAGTTAGTTATAAACATCATAATAATAGAACCAACAAATAAAGTTATACTACTAACCAAAGTACCTAAACTTTGATTAAGATTTTGAGCAATAGTATCTACATCATTAGTTATTCTTGATAATACATCACCAGTTTCATGTTGATCAAAATATTTTAATGGTAATGTATTTATTTTCTTACTTATTCTACTTCTCAAATCCTTTGCAAATCCATTAGAAACAGTAGTCATTAAATAACCCTGAATATAACTAAATAAAGAACTTACTAAATACATTATACATAGAAATAAAGCAATACTTTCTACCTTAGCCATATCCATACTTGGTTTAATCTTATTATAAATTGGTTTAGGAAGAGTATCAAGTTTAGCTAATGTCTTCTTAGTATCATCACTCTTTTTTATAGATCCCATTACTTCTGTAAATTTCATTTTATCACTCATACTAATATTAGGATCTGTCATTATATTCTTAATTCTTTTTTCTGAAATATTAGGTTTTATTCCAGCTGTAACAGTATCTGTTAAATCAGACAACTTATTTGGCGCAATCAAAGATAATATTGAACTAACCATAGCAAGAGTTAGCGCTATTATTAATAGTATTTTAAAATTACTTAGATTGCTTAACAGTCTTTTAATAGATCCTTTGAAGTCCTTAGACTTTTCAAAGTTTCTTCCTCCAGGTCTAGGCATTGTCTAACTCCTCCTTTGATAATTGCGATAAGGCAATTTCTTTATAAACTTCACAGTTTTTTAATAATTCTTTATGTGTTCCAATACCAATACATTCACCCTTATCTAAAACTACTATTTTATCAGCATTAATAATTGTTCCAATTCTTTGAGCAACTATTAAACTAGTAGCACTATTAGTATATTTTTTTAATTCTTTTCTTAAAACAGAATCAGTCTTATAATCAAGTGCACTAAATGAGTCATCGAATATATATATTTCTGGATTACGAGCTATAGCACGAGCTATTGCTAAACGTTGTTTTTGACCCCCAGATACGTTTGTTCCACCTCTAGCTATATGAGCATCATATTCGCCCTCCATCTTACAAACAAATTCACTACCTTGACTAACTTCGATTGCTTTTTTTATTTCTTCTAAAGTAGGTTTACTACGTCCATTATCACCATAGGCTACATTTTGTGCTACTGTACCAGTAAACATAACAGCCTTTTGTGGTACATAACCAATTTTATTATGAAGTGCCTCTTGTGTATAATCTTTTACATTTACACCATCAACAAGTACCTCTCCATCAGTAGCATCATAAAATCTTGGAACTAGATTTATTAAACTTGATTTACCACTACCAGTTGATCCAATAAACGCCACAACATCTCCCTTATTGGCTTTAAATGAAATATTTTTAAGTAAATAATCATCAGCATCTGGATACTTAAAGGAAACATTTTTAAATTCAACAGTTCCTACTTCTTTTGTATCATTTCCTAAGAATGTTCCATCCTTAATTGATATATCTTGATCAAATATTTCATTAATACGACGAGCTGATACTTGCGCTCTTGGCCACATCATAAATATCATAGCAAGCATCAAAAATGACATGATAACTTGCATTCCATAACTAGAAAATACAACCATATTACTAAATAAAGTTATTTTTTGAACCATACCAGCTGCAGCTATTAAATGAGCTCCAATAAAGTAAATTCCTAAAGTTAAAAATTGCATAACTATATTCATAACAGGATTTAAAATAGCAAAGCAACGTTGATTAAATAACTGCGTTTTAGTTAGTTCATTGTTAACATCTTCAAATCTTTTCTTCTGATAATTTTCAGCATTAAAAGCTCTTATTACTCTAATACCAGTCAAGTTTTCACGTGTAACACCATTAATCCTATCAATTAATTTCTGTACTATTTGGAATCTTGGCATAACTATAATCATTAGTAAACCTATAGTGAATAATAAAACAACAACACAACCACCTGTTAAAAGACTCCACTCTATACTCTTATTAACAATCTTACTAATTGCCCAAACAGCCATAATTGGAGCTTTAATTAACATTTGTAATCCCATAGCTATTAACATTTCTACTTGTGTAACATCATTTGTTGTTCTAGTAATTAAACTACTTGTAGAAAACTTCTTAATTTCCTCTGTTCCAAAGTCTTCAACTCTTCTAAATATTTGCTTCCTCAAATCAAGAGAAAAATCTGCCGCTATCATTGAAGAAAAATATCCTACTATAACAGCCGATATCAAACTACCAAAAGCACATCCTAACATATATAAACCCTGTATTAATATATCATTAAGTGTACTATCTTCACTTTGTACTAATACTGTAATTTCGGACATATAATCTGGTAATTTTAAATCAAGCCATACTTGAACTACAATAAACAAAATACAAAGTATTATATAAAAAATGTCTTTTTTCGAAAAATTCTTAAATAATTTAAACATAAATCTCCTTTCTTGTTACTAAAAAGCCAAAAAGAGTTCCTACCTACCTCTCTTAGTAACTGCTAATAAATTGTAATACATTTAAAAATTATTGTCAAACAAACACAAAAAAATAAAACCACAATAATGTGATTTTATTCTACTATTAACTCTATTCTATTATTTCTCTCTTTATTAAGTATAATAGAATATTTTTTATTATTTATTACTGCACTAGCGTCATTAATCATTCCAAATACATCACTAACTTCACCATAATCGGCTACATCTTTTGTTTTTGTATAGACGATAATTGCATATCTTCCCTTTTCTAAAGAACTAATATCTAGGCTTTTATCATACCAAACAAAATCTTTATTTTTATTATCTGAAGTTAAGACATCATAACTACCTTTATTTGTACTTCCTAAATCAAATTTATATTGTTTAAAGGATGTTGTCTCTTCAAATATAACACTACGTTCCAAAACACTATTTTGTTCATAACTGATACCATAGTTGTATGAAGTACCAACTAATTTTAATTTCTTATCCACAAAACTTATATCATCATAATTATTAATCATATTTCGATAAGTATTTGAAGTGCTTGTAGTAATTAAGCTCTCACGAATATTTAATTCAATCTCTTGAGCTTTTGAACTTAAATTAACTTTAAAGTTATAACCATATTTATCATCCACATTTCTTCTTGAAATATCTTTATTAAATACATTAGTAACTTTTTCTAAAGAATAATATGAGTTTGTTGCGGCTTCCATATATAGATCATAATCGCCTATCAAACCTTCACCAAAATCAATTTCTCCCTTAAACCAAGAAGAACTATAATCATATCCATTCTCGCTACCTAAATCAAAAGGAACATCAGTAGTCCAACGTTGAACTTTAAATTTATATGTTTTAGCAGTAATTTTATTTTTTAGAACTAAATAATAATTGATTTTATCACTTGCTCTATTATTAATATTTTTTATGATTAAGTACCCACTAATACTATATTTTTTTGTTGTTTTATTAAATGATAAATCATTTAAATAAAACTCTCCATCTTTTTTCTCTTTTTCTTCATCTGTTTTTTCTTTTTCAACTATTACTTTTATTTCTTTCACTACTTTATGACCAAAACTATCTACTACTTCATATGAAACTTTATATGTTCCTTCCTTACTTGTATCTACATTATTAAATACTACTTTAATTTTACTCGTTATGTCTTTATCTTCATTATCATATGCACTTACATTTTCTTTTTCCTTAAATGTATCACCTATACTTAGATAAACATCATTAGCGTTGATTACTGGCTCTAAATCAGCAATTACTGTAATTGTAATTTGTTTAGTAACTTCAGCTTTCAAGCTATCTACTACCTTATATGTAATAACATATTTACCTGGAGTATTAAAATCTACTATACCACTATATGTAATACTAGCAGTAAGATCACCATCCTCTGTATCAAACGCTGTTGCTAAACTAGCTAAATCAATTTTCTTACCTTGTACTACTTGAGTATCTTTTGCACTAATCACTGGTACATTATTAACCGGAACAGTATTATCCTTTAATAAACTAATTGATGCATCACTATCTGTTTTTAAAGTGTAACCATAACTATTATCATTAGAAGTAAGACTTATAGGTACTTTTAAATAAGTTTTTCCATCATTTCCAACTTTTTCACCTAAAACAGGTAAATAAGTTCCATCATAAATTCCACTTACAATTGTTGACTTTTCATTAGTGCTAACAAATACATTAGAGCTATATCCTACAGGTATTACTGTTTGTTTACCATAAGTTCCACCAACTAACTTAATATTAGCTGCACTAACCCATTCTTTTTGATCATGTTTGTAATCACTACTTACTAAATAACTAACTACTTTATTATTAGTATCAACTGCTCTATCATAAACCATAACATACTTATTTTTTAAAAGTTTCTTACCTGTTTCTTCAAGTAATCCACCATCATAATAATACATAGTATCATTTGTTGTAAGTCCTACTTTAGGTGTTAAAGTATTAGAATCATTATAATAACTATATTGATAATCTCTTCCTTGATATGGATAAACATCACTTACATCTTTCAAACCACTTTTAGCTGTATTGATTTTCTTAAAATAAGCACTTGGTACATAAACATAACTATTTTCCCAATCAAACTTAGAGGCATAACTACCATAGCTATCTTTATTACTATTAAGATTCTTATCACTTACTATTTTATACCAAACATTACTACCAGCAACATAATCACCTGTAACTTCCGCTACAACAATGACTGGTATTTCCATATTTTTTATATTATAAACGGCCTTAGAACTATTAGAAGCACTAGCTCTTGCCACTAAAGAAGTCGTATTGATTGCTAACTGATAATAGTTATAATCTTGAAGTCCATAATATTTATCAAAACGATAGTAGTAAGACGCTGCTTTTTCTCCCCAAAAAGGATCAGATGCATATCTCACATTCCATCCACCTTGTTTATTACCAAAGTGTCCACCATTATAATTATAGTGGTTAGCATTCTGATACATGTCGGTAACAAAATGTTGGGCATGATTATAAATACTACCTTGATATGTTAAGAATCCATAGGCTGAACCAAATGGACTAGAATCAACTGCTCCTTGACCATAGCCATTATTTTTTGAAATAGCTATATTACTTCTTCCCGAATTACTTTCATTTCTACCTAAACCTAATGACAATATGGCATTACCCCCATACTGACTTTCAGCATAAATAAGATAAGTTCCCATACCATATAACTTTGAAACATTACTAGTATCTTGATTCTTAATATTTAACGTATTACCATAAACACTTTCTGTATATTCTAACCCATCTCTAATATATTTATTGATATTTGCTGCAGAATAATTAGTTTTTGAGTGATTTGGTAAATACTGATAATAATTATAATATGGAACATTTTTATTTACTGCATTATTATAATTATTGTTCTTATAGTCATCAATCATCTTATATTGATCAGTATAAAAATAATGTGCATCATAACTATAATAATTTTTATTATTAAGAAGTCCCTCAGGTAAAGGTCCTATTTGTATTCCATAATAACTACTTAAAGTATTAGAAATTTTTTTAGCAAAGTTATGTTTAAAAATATTTCCTGTGCTCCTATAAAAGCCTATTGAATAAACCCAAACAAGAGGAACTATTTCGTAACTGTCCTCATTTGTCCAGCCTTTATAACCAGCAACTTTAACTAATGCTCTTCTAGATGAATAATCAAAACCTAAAAAAGCTCCGTCTACTGCACCAGTACTCCTATTATTAACCATATAAGAATTAGAAGTCGTAGACGTAGTATCAGGATAATAATTAATTACTTTACTCCCCTTTAAAGTTAAATCAACTAAAGCATATTTGGCATTTACTATCTTAGTTTTGCCATTATTTCTTTCAAAGATAATAACATCTTTATTAGTATTAGCATTCATAGCATTTACTGCCTCATTATAAGTTCCATAACACCCTACTGTATCAGCATAAGTACTACTAGGATCTCCAGCCTTACCCTCTTTAGCAATAGCAACCTCATAGTTACTACAAACATTTCTATCTTGATATTCACTACTCGTTAAGGCATGAACATTTAATGGAAATATAAATAAACAAAATATAAACATAAAAATATATTTAACATATCTCATATCCATACCTCCTAATACACTATAATTTTATCATAAATTAAACTATAGTGCACAAATATTAAAATAATAAATTTTCATTTTACAAAGTTTTACATATCAATATCATAAGTACATCACAAAAACTTAGAGCACATGAATATTACATAACATCATCTCATCTTTTAATATATGAAATAATGCAGTTACTTGTTCATTTAATGGTAACTAACTATTCCACTGCTTTATTAACTTTACATTTATCAATATCGCAACAATTGAGTTTATAAACATCACTTTAAATAACAAATTAATATTTATTGTACTTATAATTAACAACACTAACAATATAACAAATTCACAAAAACATAAACACATTTCATGAACAATTGCAAGTAACATTGTATCTTTCCTATCATTTTCTACCTTACATTGTGATAAGGCTAAATATGATGAATCATATACATTATCAACTAATTTATATACCGATTGATTAACCATCAATATATAAGTGTTTTTAGCAAATAAAAATACTGATGTTATAATTCCTTTTATAACTGAAATTACATTAAATGTTTTTATTTGATCTTTATCTAAATTTTTTCCTGATACAAATAAACTTAATAATTCAACAACTGTAGAAACAACATAAAGAGTTGTAAATGTTTTAAGATTCATTAATGAAATATATAAATATAATGGAACAGCTATTAATCTTTCTATTATTATACATGATCTTAATCCACTTACTATTTTAAATTTTTGATTTTCATTTCTCTTTATTAAATAACTATAACTATCTTTAAAAGATGAGTCCATTTCATATTCTAAATTTTCTTTATCTACATTAAGTAACGCTAAATACGCAAGAAAGTAAGAAATAAATACTGCTACTACTATAGTTAAACTTTTATCGTTTGTTAAAAATATTGCTGTAAATATATATCCTACTATACTAGAAAAGCACCTTAAAATATAAGCAAAAGAATTAAATCTCCCCATAAAACTTTTTTCTACTATTTTACTAGGTAAATAGGTATTAATTGGATTATTTGCCGCACCACTTAATCCATATACAACTGCAATAACCAAATAATATTTTATATTTGTATCAACAGTAAGTACTAGTAACATACTTATACTTTTTAAAATATAACTTATAAACTTTGTATTTGCTATTCCTATTCTTTTAGACAAAGTTCCAGCTAAGGGCGAAAACAACCCCATTACCAAAAACTGAATCATAAATATAAATATAATCATTGTTATACTTACTCCAGCTTTATATAAAATAACTGGTGTAAAAACTGCATAAATACTATTAGCGAAAGTTTTAAAAAAACTATCATAATATAGCATCCGATAATTTTTATTACTAAAATACTGCATTATGTTTTCTCCTCTATTTTATTATAAGAATAAATTACATCGGATACTAATAGTTGTCAACTATATAATATAATATAATATAGTATAGTATATTAAAAAAATTAGTATTATTACTTTTAATAACACTAATCCATTTTCTTCTGTACTACATCATAATTAATATCATAATTAACAACAGTCTTTAAATTTGTACTGGCTTTAACATAGACTTTATACTTCACAGTCTTTGCTACTTTATTGTCAAGAGATCCTGTTATATCAAGACTAGAAGCATAATCTCCACTATCATTACCACTATCATCTATATATTTATATAATCCATTTGAAGAAGATTTATTTGTTAATTTAATACTATAATCAAAGTCACTATCAGTTATGCCGGTTGAATCCGCATTTTTAACAGAAATATAAAAGAATGGAATATTATTTTCGACATATGACTCTTTACTATCTACAGAAATATCATATCTTAGTTTTCCTACTGTTGTTTCATTAGAAACATTTATTTTACTTTGATAAGCAGAATAAGCCAGTGGTAATAAAAGCGTAATTGTTAAAATAAGAGAAAAAACAATAATCTTTTTTTTATTATTATAGTATCTCTTCTTCATTTATCTCACCTCAACTATTTACCTTTTGTTTAGCATTTGCGTCCAATACTAAATTAATTTTTTTATCTGCCCAAGCCGTTTCATCATCATCACTAAACACCCATTGCCAATATATTTTCTTATTTATCGTTTTGGAAGAACTAGCAACCTTAATATCACCACTAAACCCCGTAAACTCTTCAGTCATATCAGCATCACTATATATTTTTAAATTTGTTGGAAGGGACGTCTTTTCACTTAACGTAACCGAATAAATCGCACTAACTTCAACAGATGAAAAATCAAGTGATAAATTAATTACTCCTTTTGTCCCAGGAATTACCTTGGTTGTACTATAATTATTATTAACCAGTGTATTAGCTAAATTAATACTTAACTCGCTTAAATCATTATCATTAATCTTAAAATCCCACTTAGCTGCTTGAACATCACCACCAAGATTTCTTGAACTTTTTAAAAGAGAAAAACCATATGGTAAAGATAAAAGAATAAAAAATATTATTATAATTACATAAGTATTTTTTAATGTAAATTTTTTTCTGGCTATTCTTCTCATTTATTCCCCTTCCCTTCTAACTTATTTGTTCACCATATATATTTAAACTTAAAGTATATTTTGCACCAATCTTACCTGCCTTTGTATCATTATCACTTTCTACCCATTTCCACTCTAAAACATAACTATCTAGACTATTTCCTTTTAATAAATAATTCTTAATATTAAGTTCTTTATATGATACCCAACTTATATTTAAATAAATATCATTTCTTTTTAATTTATATTTCATATTAATATAATCTTTGTTTTGTTCACTAAAATCTATTTTGTAAACAATATTACAATCTTTATTATTTTTAATAGAAAAATTATATTTACCAGTAGAACCAGGAGCAACTATTTCTTTATTTTGAAAACTTTTATTCTCAAATATTTTTAACTTGTTAGTTTTTTTCCAAGTAAAATATTCATCAGTAACTACAACGCTTCCATCTTCATTTATAGTAGGAAAGGTATTATCGTTATCATCATTATCTTTTTTATCACAGTCGCAATTTATCTCAAAAACATCTGGCTTATACTCATTTTCATTCTTTTGATGACAAGAATGAAGTAATAGGAAAATAATAACTATGATAAGTAAAATAATTATTAAGTTTTTAAATACACCATTTCTTTTTTCTTGATTATATTTATTTTTATATTCTTCACTATCGTTCATACTTAACCTCACATTCTAACTTTCTATCAAACTGATAATTTATTATCAATTTGATAGAGAGTTAAACTCTCCGCATATTACTCACTAACTTTTTGAACAGCTTTTACTGTTACTGGAATAGTTATTTTGCTTTGTGCTTTACCAATAATAGTATCAGCAGCATTATATTCATCAGTATTATTATCTGCCCATTTTAAAGTTAAAGTAACTGTTTTTGTTGCTCCAGCTGCGATTTCAGTTGCAGTTGAATCACTTGATGTAATTGTGATTTGGTCTGTTTTTGTAGCTGTTGCAGGGATACCAGTAATAGCACCATTACTAACAGTAATCATAGCAGGAACTTCTGATTCATTTTTAATTTGAATTGTTGTTGTTCCAACAAAACCAGGAGCAATAAGTTTAGTATTTGAACCTGATATTTCTGCTTTACTTGCAGAAGTAGCTGCAAAGTCAGAAAAACTTAATGATGTAGTTTCATCAATATCAGTACCTTCATATGTAACTAACCATTTAGCAGCAGTCACAGTAGCGTCACCCTTAGCGTTACTTACATATCTAGAATAAGTTACTCCAAAAGTTACAGTAGCTGCTGCCACTAATAAAAGTACAACAACCAATAAACCTTTTTTACTTTTCTTATTTTCCATGAACTCTCACCACCTTTCTTGGAAGGATATCTATATTCACAACTCTAACGAATTGGAATACCTAATTTAGGTATTTACTAGTTATTAAATAAATAAGATATAAAATAACTATTACAAAGATAAAAACTATTCCGTAAGTAGAAGTAAAAAACAAACATAAATGCCCTACTTTATGAATTTTAGTAACATATGCTCCTTCTATTTTGTTAAAAGAAACATCTTCATCATCACTAAAATTATTATTATCTCCTTTTACTTGAAATAACTTTTTACCATCTATATTTTTAACGCCTATTACTCTATGCGTTATAACACTATTATCTTTATTTCTATAGGCAATTATATCGCCCACTTTATAACTCTTTTCTTTTTTTATAACTATCAAGTCACCACTAGATATTTCAGGTAACATAGAATTAGTGAGATCCACTAAAAATTTATAACCAAATATACTTGGAACACTATTCTTTTTATTATTAGAAATAATAAAAACATTAAATAATATTATTACAACCAGTAATACAATCACTACATTTGTAAAAACATTTATTATTTTTCTTACCATACATTACTCCTTATACTATCCTGTTTCTACCACAAATGGATTGACAGCCGTTCCATCTCCTCCGGAGATTGTAACATCAGCCTTCAGATTGACAACTGGGCGCGCGCCAACCAACAAAGTCACCCAATGCCAGGGATGCAGATAGCCTGAAGAGAGCACGTCCCACACATGGGAAAGGACACCACGTGAAGGAAAATATGACGGCGACATAGTCCAGTAGTATCCTCCAGTATACAAATAATACCCACTATTAGGGAGACCATATACTCCTCCACCTAAAGAAACTTCATCCGCAGTTATTAATCCTACTGGATAATCCAGTTTTGCCGAAGAATTAGAAAGGCTAAATTTATCACTTTCCTGCTTACACGAAAGGCTAGGCTTTCTATTATTTACAAGCCTAATATAAGAACTATAATAAGTTGTAGGAGAAAGCAAATATCCTGAACCGAATCCAATACTCCTATCATTACAAAATACCTCATCCGCAATATACTTTGAATAGTTATCTAATAAATTTTTCTTATACCAATTATCAAGTGTTGTTTTTATATATGAATCTTTTGTATTATTTAAAGTAGCTTGATAATTTTTTGAACTATAAGATATTGGTGTAAGTATTGGCCAATTATCTCCATTTTTACCCGATATTTTTAACATAAAATTACAATTACTATCACTATTACTACTAAAGCATGTGTAAGGATAGCTTGTTTTTATTTCTTCATAATCATCTAACCATTTTTTTGAAACTATATTTCCCGCTAATTTAAATTTCCTAGTTGTATCATCTTTTGTATAACTGTCCGCATAATAATAAGTTGCCGTTTGACTCATATTAGAATACGAAGTTACAGAATTCTTATTAGTAGTAGTTTCTCCGTCATTAAATTCAAAATCTTCACTATACTTATATCCTACATAGGTTGGATCATAAAATGATTGATTAATGGGCGCATTACCTATAGTGACATTATTACCAGTGGCACTAGTTGATGTTCCATTATATATCATTCTTACCGTTCCATCACCATTTTGTCTAATTATTTTCCAAACAAAACCACCAAATGAAACAAAATTATTTTTTACAGCTCCTCTATAATAATAGCTTGTCCCAATATCATCAGTAGTACTATATAAACCTATTTCTGAATCAAGAGACTCTGCCTTTTTATAATCATGGCGCTCAGCTGCAGTTATTTTATAAGTAATTACACCTTCACTACTTACAGTTGGAGTCTGAGCTTTTATCTTATAAACAGTACCGCAACCACTATAACCAGTATTTGCGCATGTATATTTTCCTATATAATCATCCGATAAAAATCCTTTTACTAAATTAGTATTAATACTATAAAGTCCCGTTAAGGAATCAAAAGAATATGAATCAGCAAAATACATCCAGTTAGTAGATGTTACTACTCCATTTTCATTACTAACATCCACTACATTATCTACATATGTAGTAGAAGGCGCTATTTTAGAAAAATCAGGTGTTCCCTTAGACACAATATAACTTTTGGCATCATCTACAGTTTGGGAATATTTTTCCATCACCAACATACAGTCTGATAATTTATTAAAACCGTTATTAATACAATAATTATTTTCAGGTACCGTTATACTACCTGATAAACTGCCATTATATATATATTTTGCCAACACACTTGTAGGCATTAAAAAGAATATAAAAAGAAAAAATGGAAATGCCTTTAAAGCGCAAAAATACCTAGTCTGTCTGTCTGTCAAATGATAAAATTGTCTACAATTCTTGTCAACATATTTCCACAAACTTTTTTCACAAAATAGATTTTTTAAATACTTCCCACATATCTATTATTTAATTAATATTAGTTTATCATTTTTATTCAGAAATTAACAGTAAATTACGACTTTTTTCAAAAGAAAATAGACAATGATTACAATTGTCTATTTAAACGTACATATTTTTACATATTTTTGACTACCAGAAACTAAGCTACTACCAAGATAAGCTACATATTTTCCAGATTCTTTATATACTTTAATTCCTTCTGGTTCTTCAAAAATAGAAGTAGATGTTGAATACACTTTTTTATTAAATTTCTCATTACCTAAGAAGTCGTACATAGCAACATATCCCTGAGAATTTTGTGTACCATTTCTATTGCTTTCACCATAATAAACATATACATAATCTCCAGCTATATCAAATCCCTGAAAATCAAGCGGTGTTTTTGGTATGGTAAATGTTGCTAATTTAGGAATATTACCATCTATATAGTCTACTGAACTATTTTTAATATCTGTTAACTTATAGATACTAAAGATTTGACCTGAACTTCCTGTAACCCTAATAATAAATAAGTTATTAGTTGTATCTATTGCCACTTGTTCATTTGAGCGAGTCTTATAGAATTTATATATATTATAATATTTAGAGCTTAAAGCTGTTGTACTATAATTTTTACCATTATAAAGTTTAATATCATTTCTACTAACACTACTTCTTGTATCAAATGAAACTGAATTAGAAGTATAAGTACTATTACCATGATAAGCAAGTCTGGTTGGGAAAGCTCCATCTCTTGTTACATCAAAACTAAATTTAGAGTTATCATTATTCCAAGTATAATGTCCTCCTGCTAACCACATATAAGCATCAGACGTATCATTATATTTTGAATTAGCCCATTCAAACGCTATATTAGTACCATGTCCAAAACCATACAAACTCATATTAGAATCACTTCCAGATACTCCTGGTCTTGGATGTTTATTAATAAATAAACTATTAGTATTCATATCTGTACTAGTTGAGTAAAGATTCTGAACAGTAAATATATAATTTTTAGAAATATCAAATCCTTGAATAATCGTTGATGGATAAGCCGAAACAACATATTGTGTATAAAGACTTCTAGTTGCGTTATTAACATTTACATAGTTTTTACCATCATTTTGAACTAATACTTTAATAGTTGCTTTTTTACTACTATCTTCAGCACTCTTTACAGTAATCACTGCAACTCCTGGGAAGACACCCGTAATTTTACCGGTAGAAGAAACTTTTGCTACACTACTATTAGATGATGAGTAAACTACATTTTTATTAGTTGCATTACTTGGCGAAATGGTAGGTGTAATACTTATACTATTACTCTCTTCAATATTAATAGTTGCACTGTCTTTAGAAAGACTTACACCAGTAACTGGAATACTTTCAATTTCAAATGTCAAAGTAGTATTAAGTGCTGGATTAGCCTTTGATGAAACTAAAACTATTGCATTTCCCGCATCAATTCCTTTAACAGTATTATTAGAAACATTAACACTATTTCCATAAACAACACGTGAATCATATGTATCATCACTTACATTAACAGGATACACTTGAGCAACTATTTTAGTAGATGATGATGCTTTAAGTTTTGTATTAGCACTAACCACTCTAATACCTTTAGGTTTAATAACATAAGTACTATTTAATCTCTTATTAATATAGTATAAATCACTAATATCAATAACTTCATCTACATTATAATCAGCTGCCTTAGCTTCATACTCATTAAAATTAGACTTAGAAAGTAAAACTAATATCAACTTTCCATAGTCATTATAATCAACACTACCATCTCCTGTAACGTCTCCCTTTATAATAACTCTATAATTATCACTACCATAAGTTAATAAATCACCAGTACCAACATAACTACTACTAGAAAGTTCACTATCACTTCTTTTAACAGTAACACTTTTATCAAATAAGTTACTCTTCATATTAGAATAACTAGTAGAAGCTTCAACATTAAGCAAATAATTATTCTTAATTTCATAACCATTAAGATCTATAGCTGTAGTACTTGCTGCCATACTATTATTACTAAATTTAGCAACCAATATTACCAACAGAATTAAACTTAAATTAACTTTCCCCTTTAGTCCAACTTGACTAAACAATAGGATACCAACTATAACTTCTAAAACTCCTACAACAATAAATAATTTACTGTAGTTACTAGAAGTATCAGGAACACTAACTAGTTCACCATTTTTTCTTAAACTTATATTATAAGTACTACTATTTCCTACTTCATCTATAATAGTAATAACATAATCCCCTGGAGAATTTATAACATCTCCCATTTTATATTCTTGTAAAACACCATTTTTTACTACCTTTATTGTTTTAACATTCTTATTAAATTCTAGTTTTATACTATCATAAACTCCATTATTCATAACCCCTTTAATAGTAGGTTTTTCTTTATCTATATTACTAATATTAATGGTAATATCTTTTTGTAATCCATCAACTGATTCTACTAATATAGTTTCTTTGGTATTAGTCATATAAACTTTAGTTAAACTATATTTATCATCTGATAAACTAAATCCTTCTATTTCCTTAAGTTCATGATTCGCTGTAAGTGTTACTACAACATTTTCATTACTTAGTTTTGTGATACTATAATTAACTTTTATATTTAATGGTTCATTCACAAAGTAATATTTAATCTTTACTACTCTAGAATTTCCTAATACATCTTTTACAGTATACTCTTTATCAATATCACTATAAATTATTTTACTTAAACTATGTTTATCTGAAGAAAGTTGAAATCCCTCTAAACTACTTAATTCATTAGGTGATGAAATTATTATCTTCTCTGCCCCATCATTTTGTAATTCGTATGACAAACTTATATTTAAGTCATTCTTTTTAATACCATCTATATTTAGTGAGATATCTGTACAGTTTCCTGCTACATCACAAAAGCTTTCTTGGAAAGTTCCATTTTCAAAATACACTTTAGATAGTTCTTTTTTATCTACCGAAAGAACAAATCCACTCTTAGCATCCAACTCTTCATTAGCTTTAATAACCGCTTCTACTGAATCTTCACTTCTATCATATGTAACGCTTAATTTTGGTTTTTCTTTATCTATATTTGAAATAACAATAGTTTGTGTCTCACTGTTACCATAGATATCTGTTACTACAACTTTATCACCTGTTGTATTTTCACTATAGCTTTTACTTAAACTATATCCATCACTAGATAAATTAAATCCTGTAAGTGGCAACAATTTAGTACTTGAGGTAATTGTTACTACAACATCTTTATTTGTTGGAAGTGAAGTTGATTTTTTCATTGTAAGTGCCATTGGAGTATGTTTAATTTTAAAGGAAAAACTCTTACTATTTGCTCCATTTATATCAACATTACTAACAGCTCTTGCAATAACGCTATATTCTCCTTCTTCCGTAAATGTTATTTTCTTACTACTATCATAATCAATAAAACTAACTCCGTTATTTAAAGAATATTGATATTTTTTTATACCACTTAAAGCTGTTGAAGAATTTATTTGTAATAAAACATCTGACTCTGCTGTTTCTCCATTTTTTATATTAGCACTAATTGTCGGTGCTGTTGGCAAAGTATTATCAAATTTAAATACCTCACTTCTAGTAACAGCGTAATTTCCTGCTTCATCAACTGCATAAATCCACAAATAATAATCTCCACTATAAGAACTCTTACCTATTGTAGTGTTATTAGTAAAAGGTGTTGTAAAACTAGATAAATCAGGTTGAACAGTATCAGTTGTCCATTGATATTTAAGACCATTTTCGGCTAGCTTTATATCATTAACAATAACCTCACTACTGTGTGTTTTACTATACTGTAATGAACCATTATTTTTTATATTTATAACAGGACGATCCTTATCAATATTGTTAACATCTATACTACAAGAATTAACATTGCCAGCATAATCTTTTACATAAACACTATATTTTCCATTTTCACTTACCGTTTTTTGATAGTTGTGAGAAAAATTTACTCCATCGAAAGAATAAGCAGCATCACTTAATCCATTTTCATCATTACCAGTAACCGTTAAAACTAAATTAGTATTGGTATATTTTGAAGTTGAAGAAGTAATAGAACAGCTAGGCGAAGTATTATCAAATATATAAGGACCAAATCTATGATAAGTAACATTATCAATTACAAATGTATCATTAAAACTATCTGTACTTTTATTTGAAGCTGTATCAGTTATTGCTTTTACAAACAAATAATATATGCCATCTTTTTTAGCACCTATTGTAAAACTTTCGCCACTTTGATAATTGGTCCACTCACCATCAGTTAACATTGTAGAACTACTAGATAAATAATATTGATAAGTATTGTTGGTATCTAATTCATATGCTCCTTTTAAGGCATTAATTGTAACGTTTAAACTCTTAGTAGGTAAAGTTTGTGAGTTAGAAATGGCAATCGTTGGAGTTGTAACATTAACAACATAACTACATTCTGCAACATTTCCTACCTTATCTCTAACATAAGCTTTATATGTTCCATTTGATGAAATACTCTTTTTATTAACATTCGTAAAATTTATATTATCAAATGAATATGGAAGAGTATCTAAACCACTTTGACTGTCACTTCCATTAACTATTAAATTACTTCCATCTGATGTTATGTTACAAGTTGGAGCAGTGTTATCAAAGTAAAATGCTTCACTACGAACTATACTCGTATTTTTCTTTGTATCTTTAGCTAACACCCATAAATACCAATTATTACCCGTAAGTCCTGCTTTAGTAATTGTTTGGTTATTTGTAAAAGTATCTGTAAATGAAGCCTCAGTTGGTTTAGTATTACCTTGAACCCATTGATATTTTAAACTGCTATTATCCAAGTCACTATCAACAACTGATATAGTTGCGCTATGACTTTTAGCATATGCATTAGGATTTTTTACATCAAATGTTACTCTAGGAGCTCCTTCATCTTTTACTAAGACTGTCAAAGAAGTATTTTTTGATGAAACACTACTACCAGCACTACCCAAAATATTACTTAGACTAATTAAAGAATTAACATTATTTACATTACTTTTACTCTTTAAAGTAAAGGTAAAAACTGTAGTATCGGCAGTTAATACCTTACCATCATTCATAACAATTATATAGTCACCATTATTATTAGTACTAATCTTTCCAACAGCAGAAGATGAACTAGTCAAACTAAAAACATCACTATCATAATCAAGTTTAAAAGATAAAACTCCGATACCTTTATCTCCACTATTAATATTAATATTTAAAAGTTTAACTGTTAAAGTAACACTATCCCCCGCTACTACACTAGGTGAACTAGAAGATAGTTCGGTTATAAATGAGTCTCCACTAGCAAACTTCTTAGACGAATTAACTTTAGATGCGCCCAGCTTAATGTTTAAGGAACCTACTCCAATAAATATAAGTCCAAATCCAAACAAAACAAGTAAAATTACTTTTATATTAACTTTTTTCAACTTATCTCTTACCATAACTATCTTTCTCCTATTATCATTTTACTACAAAAGAAAAAATAGCACAATTAAAAGTTAAAACAAAAAGTAGCCTTAATAATATTAAAGCTACTTAAATAATAAAACTAATAATTAATTAGAAAAGTGATAATTGATTAGAATTAGGAAGTCCTTCTAATATTCCCATCTCTACCATCTTATCTATTAATGTTTTTGAAACCTTACCACGTACCTGAACATCTTCAATACTTAAGAAACGATTAATTTCACGTTCTCTTACAATATTTTTAGCTACTGTATCACCAAGTCCATCTATTGCATTAAACGGTGGATATATTTCATTATCACTACCAACTGTCCAAACCGTTGCTTCACTCTTATATAAATCAACATTTAAGAATTTAATTCCCCTAGCAGTTGCTTCCAAGGCTACTTTTAAACTTTCGGCTTGACCATTTTCCTTGTTTGTAGCTTCATATCCTTTAGCCTGAATCTCAAGAATTTTTTGTTTAATAGCGTTATACCCTTTAATCATAGCTTCAACATCTACATCTGTTGCCTTTGAAGAGTACCATGATGCATAAAAATATACAGGCATATGAACTTTATACCAAGCAATCCTAAAGGCACTAATTACATATGCTGCTGCATGGGCCTTAGGGAACATATATTTAATCTTAGCACAAGAATCTATAAACCATTCTGGAATATTAGCGTCTTGCATAGTCTTAACATGACCTTTCCAGGTTTCTGGATCTTTTGAAGCCTTACCTTTACGTACAAACTCCATTATTTTAAAGGCCTTTATTGGCTCTAATCCGTTATACATCAAATAAACCATTATATCATCACGACAGCCAATAGTATCCTTAAATGGCACTATGTTATTTTTTATTAACTCTTGGGCATTTCCAAGCCATACATCCGTACCATGAGAAAGTCCTGATATTTTAATAAGTTCGGCAAATGTTGTAGGTTTAGTATCCTCTACTAATTTAATTGTAAAAGCTGTTCCAAACTCTGGAATACCAAGAGTTCCAGTATTACACATTATTTGTTCAGTGGTTACACCTAATGCCTTAGTAGAAGTAAAAATACTCATTGTTTCTTTGTCATCTAAAGGAACTTTCATAATATCAGTTCCTGACTGTAGTTGAATTAATCTTAACTGGGTAGGATCAGAATGTCCCAATATATCTAGTTTTAAAACATCTTGGTCAATAGCGTGATAATCAAAGTGAGTAGTTCGCCATTCAGCAGTTGCATCTTCTGCTGGGAACTGGAAAGGTGTAAAATCATATACATCCATATAATCAGGTATAACAACAATTCCTCCTGGATGCTGCCCCGTTGTTCTCTTAACTCCAGTACATCCCATAGCTAAACGTTCTACCTCTGCCGTTCTAAGTTCTTTTTGATGCTCTTCAGCCCAGCCCTTTACAAATCCAAATGCTGTTTTTTCAGCAACCGTACCTATAGTACCGGCACGATAGACATTATCCTCACCAAAAAGGACTTTTGTATAGGCATGAGCACTAGCTTGATTTAAATCTGAGAAGTTCAAATCTATATCTGGTACTTTATCAGCATTAAATCCTAAGAAAGTAGCGAACGGCATATCTTGTCCATCTTTTAAAAGTAAAATATTACAATTAGGACACATTTTATCTGGTAAATCAAATCCTGAAGAATAATTTGAACCAAGTGGATTTCCATCATCATCATTAAAGATACTAACCTTACACTTTGAACAACGATAATGTGCTGGCAGTGGATTAACTTCTGTAATTCCCATCATTGTAGCAACAAAGCTTGAACCTACTGAACCACGGGAACCAACCAAGTATCCTTCATCATTAGAGTGCTTAACAAGACGTTGCGCAATCAAATAAATTGGATCAAATCCTCCACCGATAATTCCTCCTAATTTTTTATTAAGTTCTTTTTCCAAATCATCATCTGAAAGACTTTCTTCACTATTTTTCTTAATATATGAACGAACCAAATCCTTAACAGCGTCAAATCCCTTTAAAATAACTTCATGTAAATCCGCAAAAGACCTTTTTACCATTTCATCATCTGATAAGTTCTCACTACTTAATTTATCTTTAACAGACTTCAAAACAATATCACCATAAAGTTCAGTAGCAATTCTTTCCTCTATATTATATGGTAAATTATCACCATACCAGTCTTTAGCTTTTGTATAAACAAGATCCGTTACTACTCTTGGACAATCCAAATAGCTCTTACCATCATCACTCTTAACTCTTGGAGAGAATGGTATACCTCCAGTATCAATAATAACTTCAATTATCTCAACCATATCACTAATTTTATTAGGATTATCTATAACTATTTTTTTAATAAGTTCTTCATTTTCCAAAAATTTAAAATCTTCAAGCATTTCTTCTGTCGTTCTAAAATGATTAGAAGGAATTTCTTTAATATTATTACGCGCTAAAGGATGTCTTCCTCCACCAGGAACTTTTTGATTAACTATTATTTCTCTAAATATTTTATCTTCTCTATTAATATGATGAACGTCCCCAGTTGCAACAATTAATTTACCAGCATCATCTGTTACTCTTATAATTTTCATTAAATGATGAGCAAGTTCAAGTTCATTTGCAAAGTCCCCACTTTGAATCAAATGATTATAACACTCTAAAGGTTGTACTTCAACATAATCATAAAAACGAATAATATTAGTTAATTCTTGATCAGCCTTACTACGTGCTTGTAAAAATACTTCACTCTCATAACAGCCACTACCAACAAGTAATCCTTCACGATGTTTTTGAATTTCACTACGTAATATTCTTGGTGTTTTATATAAATATTTTGTATTAGCTAAACTAATAAGTTTAAATAAATTTTTAAGTCCTACTTTATTTTTAGCTAATAAATTAACATGATAACTTTTACCATATTTATGGATTTCATCTTTACTAACTAACTCAGAAAGTTGTCCCATTCTTTCAATATTACGATTATCTAGTTTCTTTAACATTTTATAAAATACTAAGGCTGTTCCTTCAGCATCATAATCACCTCTGTGGTGACTTTCCTCATCCCAAGGTACTTCATATCGTTTTACTAAGGCACTTAAACTGTGTCTTGCATAATTATTATCCATAGTACGTGATAATTCTAAAGTATCTATAACAGTATTAGTAAAAGTTCCAAGATTATATTTTTTATAAGCCATTTCCAAGAACGATACATCGAACTTAGCATTATGCGCTACCATTGGTAAATCTCCAAACCATTCAATAAAACGTTTTACTGCATTTTCTTCATTGTCTTTTCCTTCTAACATTTCATCAGTAATACTTGTAACATCAATTATCTTCTGCTCTAACTTAACTCCTGGATTGATTAATTCATCATATCTTTCTAGAATCATTCCATCCTTCATTTTAACCGCACCAATTTCAATAATTGAATCTTTTCCACCAGCATTAAAACCGGTCGTCTCAAAATCGAATACCACATATGTCTGATCAAGCATCACAACATCTTTTGGTCTTACTACAATATCTACACTATCATCTATTAACGTAAGTTCAGTTCCATAAATAGCCTTAAATTTTTCATCATCACTTTTACCTTTATTATATGATGTAACAGTATTAAAAACATGAGGAAAAGCCTGACAACCATTATGATCAGTAATCGCAATAGCCTTATGTCCCCAACTAATAGCTTGATTAACTAAAAGAATCTCATCAGCAATCCCATCCATTTGACTCATTTTAGTATGAGCATGCAACTCAACTCTTTTTTCTAAGGCATTATCTTGTCTTACCTGTTTTTCTTTGTCACATAAAACAATATCTCTAGCATTTAAAACTAATTCATCATTACTAAAATGATCACTCTTGACATATCCACGTATTTTATACCATTTTCCTTTTTTTAATTCATTACAAATTCTTGCGTATTCATCTTTTTCCCTAGCAAAAACTTTACAATAAATACTATCAGTATAATCTGTTACCTTCAAAGTAATAATTTTAAAATCACTTTTAGAAGACTCAAAGTACTCTATACCAAATACTTCTCCCCATATAGTAACATTATTATCCTCTCCTAAAATAGATTTAATAGAAATAGGCATATCTTCAATCATTATACCAATTACACTATTAGGATCTTTTTCTCTTTTTCTTGAAAACTTAGGTTTAAAATCTTTTTTAACCTCTTCTGTAGGAGGAGTCTTTTCTTTTTTTAACTCTGCTGCATTAGCCAAACTATCATCAAGGCTCTTTTTAATTTCATCTAAAACAAGATGTTCTTCTCTATATAAAAGACTAATTTCATCTGTATATCCTAAATTATGATAAATGTGATTAATTTCTTCTAACGCATTTCCTAATTTAGCCTCTTCTACTTTATTATTAGCGATAAGTACTAACTTATTATCTTCAAGCCTTAGTTTATCTTTATATATTTCAAGTACTCTTAATTTATCTTTCACATGTTCTAATACACTAGGAAAATAAGATAAATATACCTCATTATTTTTATTAACAAACTGATAAATAATTTCTACTTTATTAAAATTAGGAGCAATCAATTCTTTTTTCATATCTAATTCCATAATTAAAGAAGGATCAAACATATCCTCATTTTCAATATAGATATAACACTCCTTTATACTACTCTTAACTTTAATTTTTAAAAGTCTAGCTTTGGTAAAATAATTATAATGGTCCTTCTCAATCTCTAATCTATCAAGTAATATTTTCATTTTTCCATCCATTATAATTACCTCCCCACCATTATAAAACGACTATTTCTTCTTGATTATCAACCTTTATCATATTTTTTTGATTTTTTATACAAAAACTTATAAATTGCTTTAAGTCTATTTTTCTAAGTTGTATTTCATTAGTATAATTTGTAGCATCGAAAACAATACCATCTCTTCTCATATAAATGGTTAAATCATCTCTATCTATTCCTAAATACATTAAAAAATAAGGATAAATTTGTCTCTTTAACAACTTATTATTACGTCCACCAACTAAATAATGACTCATACCAGTCATTCTCGTTCCAAGTTCATTTAAAATAGCTAGTTCAAGAACAGCTTCTACTATTTGCTGATTTTCTTTTTCATAGTCTACCATTTCTTTCTTTAAAACTGAAAAGATAATTTCTAGTATATTTTGAATATCAGCCTCTTCCATCTTTTTACCATAAACAATAGTATGTATTTTATTTGTAACATCACTAGACAAATCTATAATATTTAGTTTTTGATTTACTAGTAAAACATAATATGTATCAATATCAAATCTTAATATATTTTTTAACTCTTTATTAAGTTTTGTCTTATATTCATCCCATATTTTGATTATATTCATTTTATATTGTTCTGTTTCTCTATATATATCATCATAACCATCAAATTCCCTCATAATATCATATATTGTATCATCATCAGGAATATAGTTTTTAGGATCTCTAAGAATTATTTCTTTTTCTTTTTGTAAATCTTTATATTCACTACAATAATTTTTCCATACTTTCTGCTTATAATCATTTATCTCTTTACTTATTGATTGATGAAAAAGTAAATACCAGATTAAAACACTTTCATTTATCACAAATTTAAGATTCATACTACCACCACTTTAACAATAACATTGTATCACACATGTCATTAAAATGGCTATATATAAAAGAAAAAAATATTTAGATTACTCTAAATACCTTTTACTAAAAAATAAACTAATGCTGCCACTAAGAGAAGTAAAATTATAGTTAAAATTATTTTCACTGCCAATTTTGTTTTTCTATGTTTAACAACATCACTATCTAAATCAATATCAAAGTCTTTATCTGACAAATCCATACTTTTTGTATAAAATGATTTATCCATATTTCTAAATAAGTCACTGCTCTGATTATTTTCTTTCAATTCACTAGCTTTTTTCTCTTCCTCTTCTTCTTTTTCTTTTACTAGTTTTAACTCTTCTTGTTTTAATATATCTGTATCATTTTTTTCTATTCTTTCCTCTTCATGAACTCCTTCAACCATATCTACTGCTTGAGTAGCCATTAAATCGCTTAATAAATTAACACTTGTTTCTTGATCTATTTCTCCATTTAATGTTTTAGTAGTAATAGTATTAATTAGTTCTCTTATTTCTTCATCACTTGCTCTAACAACTTTATTCCGTTCAGCTCTATATTCTTCTATCTTTTCTGGATCAAGAGACGCTAAAATATTATAATTAGTATTTTTTAATTTTCTTTTTTCTTCCTCTATATCGTTTTTTATTCTATTCTTTTTAGCTTGTTCAATAACACTATTGATATCATAAACCTTATTTTCTCTACTACTATATAAGTTATTAAAGTCATCTAATTCTTTTTTTACTTTTGGTTTAGGTACAAAGTCATATTCTTTTATTTTTTGATATCCTTCTCTAGTTCTATAATTTTTACTCGCCGCATCTAACAAAACAGCATTAGTATTTTTTACATCTGTATAAGTTGTGAAAGAAGTATTATCATTAAATGAATCATATAATTTTTGATTTCTATTACTTCTACTCATGTTTTTAATACTTTCATCTTCATATCTTGTCATTCTACTTGGCATAATATCACCTTCCAAAGTGCCTTTATTATAATAATTTTAACATATAATGTTGCTAAAGAGAAGTACTAAAATATCTTTACGATTAACTTTTTTTTTGTTAAAATGAGCTTGGAGGAAAAATAATATGAAAGTTAAAGTAAACGAAGATGCTTGCATCGGTTGTGGAGCTTGTGCTGCTATTGCACCAGAAGTTTTTGAAATTAACGATGAGGGTCTTTCAACAGTTATCGTTGATGAAGTAGCTAAGGAAAATGAAGAAGAAGCAAATGATGCTATCGACTCATGTCCAACAAGTGCTATCGAAAGAAAAGATTAAAGTGACATCTGTCACTTTTTTATTATGAAAAAAAAAGAGAATAACTACTTATTCTCTAACTATTTCTTATTTGAGTTATATAACTATTAATTTTAGAAACCCAAGTATTACTTTGAGCATATCTTGGTCCAATAGATTCTACTGTAGTTAATCCTTTAGCATAGAAATTATTATATAAGTTATCAATAGCACCTTTAATTCCTTCATCTATTGTACTATATCCCTTATAGCCACCACTACAATTAGGGCTTCCCTTTTGTCCAGCAACATTATTACAGCTACGGACCAAAGCACTACACTTCCATTTGCAACCAGTTTCATGAAGCATTATAGCTGTTACCAAATATGGACTTACTCCCTTAGAAAGAGAATATGTAGCAATAAGTTCACCTTTTCCAGCAAGCAAATCTTTTCCCAAGCTTCTATTAAGCTTATCAGTTAACTCTTCTAAAGTAAGACCATCAAAAACCTCAGCCCTTAAAGTCTTAGCTTCCGCTATTTCTCTATCCTCAGCAACGATAACAGCTGTATTTTGAACATTACTATTTACTAAATTATTATTTAAAGACACACTTGTCTTTGTAGATGCTGCCATCATTTTTGTATTAACTGAACTAGATAAAATATTTTTATCAAGCTTAATTTCTGTATTACTATTTAACATTACCATTGCTACTAAAATCATCGCAAATCCCAAAGTTGAACATACTGCAGCAACATAATTACTTTTTTTCATTTTTCACCTCAAACTTATTAAAAATAAGTATAGCACAATAATAACATAAACACCTAAAGTTGTCAAGTTGTGTAAAGATATGCCACATAATATACCATTATTGCAAATTTCTATTTTACTCCAACACTAATGTAATTTAAATGTTTTAAAAGACTTTCTCTTTATTAAATATAATATTATTAATAAATAAATCATGGTAACAACAACCATTACAAATGTTAGTAAATAAAGTGAAACTTTAACTCTACTAATCATAAGTAATATCACGCTCACTAATAAATTACTAACTACCAAACGCATATCTTTAATCTTTGACTCCCTATCATATGGTTGAACTAAATAATAAATAGATAAATGATAAAGGGTAAATATAATAGATGAACTTATTAAAATAATCAATACATATATTAGTTCCAAAAAATTCATTCCTAAATAAATTTTAAAAATAACATCTATAAAAATACCTAATATCAATATAGGAAATAAATTTAAAAGAATAAGACTTTTAAGTCTTTCTTTAAATAAAGAAAAAACACTTTCACTTTTACGATAAAAATCATATTCCAAAAGACTCCTATCACAATTAATAAACATAATCTGAGTAATTTGTGATGTCTTATTTAATGAAAATATTATTAAAAATACTAGCATAAAGTATCTCATAAATAATTTTGCGAAACTATATCCAAGTCTTTTATCAACAAAAGATATCAAACATACTAAAATACCAATACCAAATATAACTACTACCTCTCTAAGAATGGGCCTCTTTAATATAAAACTATGTCGTCTTATAAAAATATCATTTAAATAACGATAAGGATTATTAGTTATCATTTTATTAGTTTTCACATAATAATTGCCTTTTTTAATTTCAATTAATTCATCCCTTGTAAAACTACTACCATCAGAGTATAAATAACTATTCAAACCATTAATCATTTTATACATCAATTTATAATCTTTTACTTTAAACATATATAAAATACTTAAAATAGCGAGCAAACAAAATAAAATATCAAGGAAAAATATTTTCATATTGCTTATATTAATTTCATTTTTGAGAAAATAAACTAACAATATAGTAAATAATCCTAACAAAATAAAATATAAAAAGCTATTATTTAAGAGTGTATCGTTTCTTTTTTTATAATAGAGTAAATTAACCCCTTCTCCCACCAGTCTCGTAAAGAAGAAGAAAATCATCATAAGAATAATAGTTATAATCTTAAAGTTTAACAGTGAATTTAAAAGTAAAAAAGAAATTAGTAAAAGAAAAGAATCACTTATTGAATTAAGTAATATATCACATATTATATACTCTTTTGCATCGATTCCAAATAAAATAATACTTTGATATTTTTTCTTACTAGTCTTTAATATTCTAGCTTTAACTAATCCCCCTAATAGTGTTAAAAAAATAAACACCACGACAAAGTAATTAGTCTGATAATTCTTACAAAGAATCTTCACTAATAAATAAATAATATATAAATAAAATCCCTTGATAATAACTTTACCCAACATATCTAGAAATATTTGAAGTAAAAGTAATACTTTTTTTATGTTAGAAGAAATATTATTTTTCTTTATTAAACCCACTTTTCTTAAACGATATAATAGTGAATTTACCCCAGAATAAGATTCTATCTTCATAGTTATAAAAAAATTAGTTAACATTTTCACACTCTAATGACTGAATAATTTTTTTCTTATATTCATTATCATTTAAATCTTTCTTTTCTATCAAATTAAATTTACCATCTTTAAGTATTATTATTTCATCACATAGTTCTATAGTTATTTCTAATATATGAGTAGTTATCACTATTATCTTATTCTTTTTAATTTCTCTTAATAATTTTTTCATTTGTTCCTGTACTAAAATATCAAGTGAAGTAAAAGGTTCATCCAATAATAAGACTTTTTTATCACTAATTATATTTACTAGTGTTTGTATTTTACTTTTCATTCCCGTTGAGTATTCCTTCATAATTTTATCTTGATCCTCTAAAGAAATATTAACCATTTCAAAGTATTCAGAAACACTTTTCATATTTTTTATCTTTTTTTTATTTATCTCTAAATAAAATTCTAAAAATTCTCTTCCTGTCAAAAATAATGGTACATTAGGAGTAGTTGGTACTAATGAAACATCACTTTCTAATATCTTATTTTTATCTAATAAAACCTCTCCACAATCACTTTTTATATTTTGATCTAATATATTAAAAAAAGTAGTTTTGCCTGCTCCATTTTTACCTATAATTCCATAAATCTTATTATCTTTAAATGTAAAATTTATATTATCTAAGATAATTCTATTATTATATTTTTTGGTTAAGTCTTTTATCTCCAACATAAAAATTATCACTCCACAGCATCAATTATATCACATATTTTAAAATGATGTGTTATACTTATAGAAGTTGGTGGTATTGTGAAAAGTAAATCAAAATTAATTTTAAATATATTAACTATCATAGGAATTGTAGCTGTAATCTTTTTTATTTATTTTGCAGTTAAAGAAAGGTGGTTTTTAGATAATGAAATTTTACTAACAAAAATTAAATCTTTCGGACTACTAGCCCCTCTTTGTTTTATTCTTATTCAAATGGTTCAAGTCGTCTTACCAGTTATACCAGGGGGAGCCAGTTGTCTAGTTGGTGTAATGGCATTCGGTGCTGTTGGAGGTTTTATTTATAATTATGTTGGTCTTGTTCTAGGATCAATCTGTAGTTTTCTTCTTTCAAGAAAATTTGGAATGAGTATCATTAATAAATTATTTAAAGAAAAGGATATAAAAAAGGCCCTTGATAAAATAAATAATAGCAAATATGATTTAATTTTCTTTTTAATAATACTTCTTCCTGGATTACCAGATGACCTATTTTGTTATATTTCAGGAATTACTAAAATGAGTTTAAAAAAGTTTACCCTAATTATTCTAATAGGTAAACCATTAACACTTCTTGTGTATAGTATATGTTTTCAGTTTTTTCCCATTATATTTGGAAAATTTCTATAAAAAAATATTAAGTTTAGTCTTAATATTTTTTATTTATTAAAAGAATTTAACTTGTCTATTTTCTCTTTTAAAGCATCAATAAACTGATTAATTTCATTCTTCGTCGTGAGATATGAAATACTTATTCTTATACTATGTGTTGCATATAATTCATTCTTCGTAAGTTCTAAAACAGAAGTACTTAAATCTCCCGCTTTATGACACGCTGTTTGAGTAGAAATATAAATATCATCTTCTTCTAAAGCATGAAGAATAGTTTCTGGTTTAACATTTAAAATGCTTATATTAACAATATGAGGAAGAGAACAACTTGTACTATTTAGAATAATACCATCTATAAGCTGAAGTTTTTGCTTCAAATAATTACTCAACTCTAAAACATGTGCATACTTTTCTTCAAAATCTTCATATACAAGTCTCAAAGATTTTGACATAGAAACAATTAAAGCCGTCGCCGGAGTACCACTACGATAGATTGTAGTAGACTTTCCTCCATATATTATAGGTTCAATTTCCAAATTCTTATTTTTTAATAAAGCGCCTACTCCTTTCATCCCATAAAACTTCTGACTAGACATGGAAGCCATATCAACATTCCATAAATTAAGTTTTACCTTCCCAATAGCTTGTGTTATATCAGAATGAAAAATTACTTTTGGATACTTTTTTAATAAATTTCCAATACCATCTAAATCTTGCATTAAACCTATTTCGCTATTAACAGCGCATATTGAAACTAATATTGTATCATCACATATTAAACTTTTTAAATCATCTAGCTTAACTCTTCCGTCACTATCTATTTCAACATAGCTTACTCTAAAGCCTTCTTTCTCTAACTCATTAAAACATTCACTAACAGAAGAGTGTTCCAGTCTTGTCGTAATAATATGCTTTCCCCTATTCTTATATTTTCTACAAACTCCAAAGATTGCTAAATTATTAGCCTCACTTGCCCCACTAGTGTAAATTATCTCTTTTTCTTCTATACCCAATATCTTCTTTATTTGTCTAGTGGCATCATTTATAAGCTTACTACTTTCTAATCCTAACTTATGTAAAGAATTAGGATTACCAATATAGTTTTTTGTCACCTTAACATAAGTATCTAAAACAGAATCATTAACTGGTGTGGTTGCACTATAATCTAAATATATCAAGATAATCACCTCTAAAATTCAATATCATTATAACAAAAAACAAAAGAAAAAACTATTTCAAAATAAAATAGTTTTATCTAAGACCCTTTTTTAAGGTTAGCATTTTGTTTTCTATACGTCTAAATTCTTGTGCACATTCACGAAGTTCATCACGTTCTCTTTTGGTAACACTTCCATTACTCTTATATTGTAGTTCATGTTCTAGTGCTGCCCAAGCATCCATCGCCAATGTTCTAACCTGAATTTCTGCATCTATAAACTCAATATCATCTTTAAATGAAACCGGAACTTTTACTATAATATGATAACTTGAATACCCTGATTCCTTAGGATTTTCAATATAGTCTTTTTCATGACACACTTGTAATAAATCACTAGACTTAATTAAATCAACCATCTCATATACATCATCTTCAAATGGACAAACAAGTCTAACTCCAACCATATCATGAATATGTTCCTCTAAGTTTTCAAGAGTTATATCATAGTTTCTTTTCTCTAATTTGCCTAACGCACTATCAATACTTTTTATACGAGCATTTACATGTTCAACACTCTTAGTATGATTTGACATATCATAATCCTTAATTAGTATTTCCAAATGGGTCTTTAAAACCTGTAATGCTGCTTCATATTTAAATCGCAGCTTCTTGAGGTCCTCTTGTGAAAAATTATTTGTGCTTTTATTCAAAATATTCACCCTTTCAATTGTATTATATGTATTTTAAAATTATTACTACTTATCATATATCCCTCATCAGAGGAACTACATTATACCACATATCAATAAAAATTGCAAATTTTTTCTTTAATAGCAACAAAAAAATGAGTTATTTTAACTCATCTATATATTTTTTTAATTGTTTTGAATCAGGTCCAAGTATTATTTTTAACTGGTTATCAATCTCAACTATACCCCTAGCTCCTAGCTTTTGAATTCCTTCTTTATTAGCTTTAGTTACGTCTTTTAACTCAACCTTAAATCTCGACATATCTGTCTCAGTTGAAATTATATTATCTTTTCCTCCTAAATACTCCACAAGCTTATTTAAATCAATACTGGCATCTTTCTTACTAGCTTTTAATACGGCTAATAAAATAATTAAAAGTACAATTCCTATAATTACATATTCCATCAATTTATCACACACTAATATTTATTAGTTCCTTTCTATTAACAACATCTATTATATATTACTTTCATAAAGTTGTAAATATTTCATTTTTATATCATATATTTTAATAGGTTAATACCTACACAAATTTATTTATAATTCATATTGTATATTAGAAAAGAATAAAGAGGTGGAAATATGGTAAATAATGATAGTTGTTGTTTTGCTAAAATTTTAAAAGTAATTGAAATTTTACAAAATAGCTCAACTAATCCTGCTTGTTGTGAGGAAGGCTGCGACAAACCATTTCTAGGACCTAATCAAAATTTCATATGTTACAACACTAGACCTGTACAGTTCTATACAAGAGCTGGGACTTTATTTAGTGCTTCTTATACCCAAGATGAAGAAGTTTTAAATAGCAATGTATTTCGTGTAGAAAAGGTAGACGATTGTTGTTGTAAATGTAGGATATTACAAAGAGGTGCTAATCAAGATGAATTTGTTGCGACTAACAGTTTCATTACAATTAATTTAAAATGTATGTGTGTATTAAAGTGTCTTAACGATGTTGCACTAGAAAACATATAGAAAGGAGAATAATTATGTGTGAAAAAAGTAATAACACAAATGAATGTTCTTGCCTACATGATTTATTGAAAGAAATAATTAGATTACAAAAACAAGATAACTCTTGTTGTAATGAAGATGGTTGTGATAAACCTTATTTAGGACCAACACCTAGTTTAGTTTGTTACAATACAAGACCACTTAATTTTTATAACTGTCAAACTGGTGCTTTATGGTCAATAGAATATACTTATAATGGTAACACTTCAACATCAACAGTATTTAGATGTGAAAATTTAGATGATTGTTGTTGTACATGTAGAATATTAATTGATAATGGTAATAATGACTATACAGCGACCAACCAATTCTTTACAATCAATTTAAATTGTGTTAGCGCAATTAAATGTCAACCTGATGCTTACGTTGAAATATGCTAAATAAAAAGCGATCACAAATGTGATCGTTTTTATTTTCTTTGAATACTAACTATATCAGTAATTTTAATTATATCCTCAGTTAAAGTATATAGTCTATCAGTACTTTTTCTAATAATAGCCGTATCATATGTTTTATCTTTTGTTTTAATAATTAAAGGTTTATTAAAAATAAAACCATCTTCTTTAAATAAATCATCAATAAACTTTTCTATATCACTATTAACAGACATATCATATTTAAAATTACTAGTATTTCCAGCATAAACATAATCTTTATTATTAGAAAAATTTTTCTCTATTTTGCTCCGATAAATTTTAGGTAACTCAGACATTTTTTCACCTCAATAAATTTTATGTAATAAATGGTTAAAATTTACAATATTTTAGCATAATAAATATAGGAGATGATTTAATGATTAAAAAACGAAAAATTGATTTAAATATTATTATACCAATTATTTGCTTTTTCATTATCAGTCTTATAAGTATTAAAAGTGCCCTTACTTACACCTCTCCTGATTTAGGAAATCTTGTTTTCAAACAATGTATTTGGTATTTTCTAGGTACGATATTAATAATATTTATTTTGCATTTTAAAAATAATTATTTATATGAAAATACTATTTTTTTATATAGTCTAGGATGTATTTTATTACTATTATTACTTTTCTTTGGAACACCTATTAATAATAGTAAATGTTGGTTTACTATCCCAGGTATTGGAAGTTTTCAACCTAGTGAATTCATGAAAATATTTTTAATGTTAACCCTTGCCGTCATGATTAAAGAATATAAATTACAATATAAAAACCCATCCCTAAAAGAAGAATTTATATTTATTTTAAAGACTCTTCTCATTGTCTTAATTCCAGCAATATTAACCTTTCTAGAACCAGATACAGGAGCCGTTATTATGTATCTTATAATTTATTTTTCAATGATGATTCTATCTGGCATAAGACTTAGATGGTTTATCGCTTTAGCCCTAATAACAGTAGCTATTGCGACATCAATCTTACTACTTTACTATTTAAGTAGTGAAAATTTTATTAAAATATTTGGAACCAAAATGTTTTATCGTTTTGATAGAATTCTAGAATGGAAAAAAGGTTCTGGATTGCAATTAGAAAATGCCTTGGCATCAATCGGTTCAGGAGGCCTACTAGGTCACGGTTTTAACAAAACTCCTGTCTACTTTCCGGAATCCGCAACAGACTTTATCTTTGCTGTTTTTGCTTCTAATTTTGGTTTTATAGGTTCAATAACCCTAGTCCTTATCATCTTTTATTTTGACTTCTATATAATTAAAATGATGAAAAAACCTCTGCCTTTAACAGATCGCTTTATTTTAGCGGGCATTAGTAGTTGTCTCATCTTTCAACACATAGAAAATATTGGCATGACTATTGGTCTAGTTCCAATAACCGGTATAACTCTTCCTTTCATTAGCTATGGTGGATCTAGTCTTTTATCGTATATGATTATGTTAGGAATAATAATTAATATAACAAAAGAAAAAGAAACATCATATAAACACTAAAAAAGATGTCTATTGATATAAACTCTCATAGACATCTTTTAATTTTTTACCTATTATTTTCAAATCTCTTTCTTCAGCAATCTTTCTTGTATTATTTTTTAAAGAAGGAAGTTCATTTTCTAAAATTAATTTTATTTTTTCTGTAAACTCTTCTATATTTTTAGCTTTATATACATTTACTCCATCTTCTACCATACCATCCCAAATAGGAATATCTCTTACTAAAATATTACATTTCATAGCGCAAGCCTCTATTAAAGGAATTCCCTCGGTTTCTTCATAAGTTGGAAATAAATATAAATCACATCCCCCTAAAGCCTCTCTTATAAGTTCTTTTTCACCATATCCTGGGAAAATAATATTTTTAGGTAAGTTTTTAAAAGCCTCTCGTACATCACTAGTTGCCGCTTTTAAAGAACTATATCCATACCAAATAAAAGTATAATCCGGTAATCTACGTGCTAACTCTATAAAATCAACTATACCTTTTCGTCTTATATAAAGGCCTATTCCTAAAACTATCTTAGTATTATTAGAAAGATTATAACGCTTTCTTAAATTCTTTCTATAATTTTTATTTTCTTTAAAGAAAGAAATATCAATTCCATTAGAAATATCTACTATCTTTTTATCTTTAAGTTCATCATAACCTTCTAAGATTCTTTTAGAATAAGGTGTAGGAGTAACAATTATATCTCCTAATCTATAACATTTACAAATCCACTTTTTAAAAAGTTTACTAGTTGCATGTCCCATTATAAAACCATCTCTATAATCTTCCTCTGTTGAATGGGCATGATAAACTATTTTTTTGCCCTGTTTTTTGGCTCTCTTGGCAAACAAATATGACTTAGGAAAATAAGTGTTAATATGTAAAATATCATAACTATCATGAGGATTTGTAGTATATAAAACATTCTCCTCATCAAGAGCTATCATTTGATGCTTAATAGCCTTCCCAAGACCACTTTTACCGATAACTTTTTCTCCTTCTGTATAAAGCAATACCATAAAATAACTCCTAAACTTCTTGAATAACTGTAATAATCATTGGTTTTGATTCTGTTTTCTCATAGAAGAAATGTCCTAAACGCTCACGGACCTCATTTTTAATTTTACTATAATCTACTCTCTTAGTGTTTTCTAATATATTATCATTAATAATTAACACACATAACTCTCTTGTTTGTTCCAATAACTCTTGATTATCTTTTACATAGATAAATCCTCTAGTTAATATTTCTGGTCCACCAACAATTTTTTTAGTAGCTCTATCTAAAGTGCAACTAACAATAACAATACCATTTTCTCCTAACATCTCACGATCTTTAAGGACTAAATTACCAACATCTTCCCCGTTGTTACCATCTACTAATATTTCATCAACTTTTACTTTATCAAAACATTTCAAATTAAGTTTTCCATCAATAAACTCGCAAACATCACCATTTTGTTTTAAAATAATGTTTTCTTTAGGAACTCCAATTTCTTCTGCTACTTTAGCATTAGCTAATTGATAACGATATTCCCCTTTAACTGGGAAATAATATTTAGGATTCATTAAATTAATCATTAACATCAAATCTTCTCTAGAGGCATGATGTAATAAGTGTTTTTTACTAGATAAATTAATAGCGTCAGCCCCAAGCATAGCTACTTCATCCATAATTTCAGCAGTTACTTTTTCAATACCATCATATGTTGGTTCTGTAATAAAGACAGTATCTGTTTCTTTTATTTTAATATACTTATCAAACCCTTTTATAATTCTTTGTAGATTAGCAAAAGGACTTTCTTTAGCGTCTGAAATTAACACAACAGTATTCTTATCATTTAAATTTGTTAAATCGCCTACTATTCTCTTATCAAAATTAATATAGCCATTTTCTCTTGCATAATTAATAGTTTCTTGTAATCTTTTTCCCATTATTACAACTTTTCTGTGAGTTTTACTTACTTCATTCAATAACTCCTGAATTCTATAAAAATGGGCTGGAAAAACAGTTGCGATTATTCTATCTTCACTTTTTGATAAGACATCTCTAATAAATGATGCCGCTCTATTATTAGGACTAGTATGTCCCTCACGTTCTGCATAAATAGATTCACTAAGTAAACATAAAACTCCTTGTTTACCAACATAAGCTAATTTACCAATATCTGTTTTATATTTTTCAGGTACAGTAGAATCAAAAACAAAGTCCCCCGTATAAACAATCGCTCCATCTTTAGTATATAAAACGTATAATAGTGAATCCGGAATAGAATGGGTAACACTAATTGGAAATACTGATAAACGTCCAAAATTAATCTTAACATGAGGTTTAATTTCAATTAATTTTACCTTTTTCAAATCCTCATCAGACATATCTTTCTTTAAAATGTCCAAAGTTAGTTTAGCACCATAAACACTTAATCCAGGAATAGCCCTAACAATATCAGGAAGAGCCCCAATATGACTTTCATGTCCATGTGTTAAAAATATACCAACTATATTCTTTTTATTTTTTACTAAATAATCATAATTAGGAATAATATAATCAACACCTAAATTATGTTCATTATCATATTTTAGACCAGCATCAAAAACAAAAATCTTCTTATCTACTTCAACTACATATAAATTTTTACCATTTTCATTTAATCCGCCTAAACTAAAAATTCTAATTTTACTCATTTTCTTCATCCTTTCTTAATATTTAAAAACTTACATTCCAAGAAATTATTATAATTAAAATAATATTTATCTTTCAAAATATTACCTTCACATAATCAAATTTTAATCCCGACACAAATAAATTTAAATATAATTTCTTAAAAGTAAATAACGTAGATATTATACCATTATATAACTAATTTGTCTAGGGCATCTTTTGCCGCTATTTGTTCTGCTTCTTTTTTACTTTTGGCTGTTCCTACACCATATGATATATTATCTATTCTAACTTCAAAGGTAAATGTTTTATTATGAGCAGGTCCACTTTCTTTTATTAAAACATATTCAATACTTTGTTTATTAGTTTGTACAGCCTCTTGTAGAGCTGATTTATAATCACTAAAGAAAGTTACATTATCATTGATATATGGTGTAATAATATTTAAGGCTACTCTCCTTGCTGTAGCGTATCCTAAATCAATATATATAGCTCCAATTAAAGCTTCAAAAATATCAGCAACTATAGCTTTCTTATATGTACCAGAAGCTTTCATTTCACCATGTCCAACCTTTATATATTTAGTCAAACCTAAAGCCGTAGAATATTGATATAAAGCATTCTCGCATACATAACTTGCTCTAACTTTAGTCATTTCCCCTTCTGTTTCTTTAAAATTTGCATACAAATAGTCGGCAACAACTAAATCCACAACAGCATCTCCCAAAAACTCAAGCCTTTCATAATCTTGTCTTGATTTATGTTCATTTGCGTAACTAGAATGTGAAAATGCTCTCTCATAAAGTTTTAAATCTTTAGGATTTATTTTTAATTTGTTAAATAATTCTTCCATAAAATCACCATTTTCATTATATATCATTTTCTATTTTATGAAAAGAATAAATATTTTTATTACAAGTTAAAAATCGATATTGAAAGATACCAATATTTTTAGTAAAATAAGACTAGGAGGTTTTATGAAAAGGGTATTAATTTTTTTTATTAATTGTTATCAAAAAATACCCGGAAGCTTTCATCGTGCTTGCAGGTTCACTCCTACTTGCTCAGAATATGCCAAAATAGCTATTGAAAGATTTGGCGCTATTAAAGGGAGCTTTCTTTCCATAAAAAGAATTTTAAGGTGTAATCCTTTTGGAAAAACGGGATATGACCCCGTACCTCTAAGAAAGGAAAAAAAATGAAAATATCAAATAAGAAAATTTTATTATGTCTTCTCTCAATGTTTATATTGTTGTCAGTTACTGGTTGTCGCCAAGATGATATGGAGGATATTGATATTATAGTTACAAATTATCCTAATGAGTATATAGTATCACAGTTATATGGAAAACATTCTAATATTAGTTCCATATATCCTGATGGTGTTGATATAGATAATTATAAAATTACTAATAAAAGGAAAAAAGATATCAGCAAAAAAGCTCTTTTCGTTTACACTGGATTGATTGAAAAGGAAAGAAAAATTGCAGTTGACTTACTAGACATTAATGGAGGACTTAAAATAATTGATACCTCATACGTCTTAGAAACGCAAAATAGCATCGAAGAACTATGGCTTAATCCTTCTTATCTTCTAATGATGGCTAAAAATGTAGAACTAGGATTAAATGAATATATATCTAGTAGTTATTTAAAAAAAGAAATCAAGGAAAACTATGAGAAATTAAAAGTTAGTCTTTCAGAACTTGATGCCGATTATCGACTAAGTATAGAAAATGCGAAGAAAAAAACGCTTATCGTTAACAATAATAACTTAAAATATCTAGAAAAATTTGGTTTAACAGTTATTGTCTTAGATGATGATGCTATGGACAAAACTTATAATGATGTAAAAACATTAATAGATAGTGGACAAATAAACTATATTTATAAATTTAAGGATGATAAAAATAGTACTAGAATTGAAAGTCTTATAACAGAATATCCTAATCTTAAAATAACAGAACTTCACAAAATAGATAATATTACAGATAAAGAACGTGATGATAAAGAAGATTATATATCACTAATGAACAAAAACTTAGAATTGATAAAACAAGAACTATATCAATAAATTACAAAAAAAAGATTGAAATTACTCAATCTTTTTTAGTTAACAGAAATCTTTTCTATAAACTTATGAAACGAAGAAGTTGATCTACTTAAAGTAAATACACCTAGATAAGTAAACATTCCCATAACTGCACAAATAATATCTTCCATTGTATCCCTTACCCCGGTATCTATACTATGTTGCAAATTCATTCCTAAGGTATTATCTCCAAAAAACTCAAATATCTCCCAAAAAGCAGCTATTGCCATACAAAATCCTACGATATATGTGTATTTTAGTATTTTATTATCCTTCTCTTTTTTAGCAAGATAATTATATAAAACCATTCCAAGTAGAGCCGTAGAAAAACCAGATACAAAATGCATAACAACATCATAATAAGTCGTTTTATTATAAAGTCCTACAACACACCCTAAAAAGTCCGCAAAAAACATAAATAAATTATAGACAAATAAAGCATTAGGATTTAAGTTCAAAACTTTTAATTTTCTAAGAATAAAAGGAATTAAAAGCACAAGCGGTAATGCCAAACAAGTAAGTATCATATTATTGTTTTCTTCTACCATCGCCCTACTAAAATAAACAACATCTCCACATAACATTATTATAACTAAAAAATAATTACTATACTTTAACTTCATACAAAACCTCTACTACTGAATTATTCTAATTAAACTATACTTTTGATTAACTACACTACTCTTATAATTTTTATCACTTAAATCAATATTAACTATTTTTTCTTTTTTGTCTAATGCCGTAGATGTATCAACTACTTGTAGTGTGTTGTTGTTTATTAACTCCATATCAGACAAAACATTATAACGTGATTTATAAATTTCTTTTACTTTGCCATTATCATTTACATAAACATAGTTATCAGTATAATAGTAATATTTCTTATTAGAAATAACTAATTTTTTAACATTACTTACAATCTCTCCATTATTACCATTTACAATATTATATCCATAATATGTATAATTTTTATTATCAGAAGTTGATGCATATAACAAAACATTATCAGTAATTGAAAGATTTATACTACCGTTAACATTATCTAAAACCTTAGTTATTTCCCCATTAGCTTCATTTACTGAATATAAAGAATTATCAGCCTGATAAAATAACTTTTTTACAGTATCACTATGCGTAATACTAGAATACTTATTAGAATTAAATGTACTAACATTAACTTGTTTTCCCTTTTTCTTATAGTTAAAACCACTTATTCCACAACCTGAATTATTAAAGTAAATGATCTTATCTGTAACCAAAATATTAGAAGTAAGCCCACTAGAGTTATCACTACATAAAACAGGTGTATAAGTATATTCCTCTTCCAATTCATAAACTCCATTACCTTCATTTAAAGAAATAGAATAAATATTATTACTTCCAAATAGGAAATAAAGTTTCTTATCATAATAAGTATAATCTATAAAGTCTCCCAAATTACCAGTTCCCTGAGATAAATTATAAATACGCCTATTATATCCATTCTTCTTTAAAGCAACAATATAATCCCCCTCTTTAGCGAAACTATATGTTCCATCAAGTTCACTATTCAAACTAACAATATTATCATCATCTGTTGTTTTCTTATCTTTTTTAGTATTAATATTTCTTACAAGAATAATTACCAAAAAGATTACTACAATTAAAACTAATAATATTCCTCCTATAATTAAAAATGGTTTAAAAGAAAAACTCTTCTTACCTGATTCTTCAGTTTGTAACCCGTTCATATCATTTCTCCTCTACTATAATCTAACATTAGTTTAACACTTTTATATGAAAAGAAAAAGTACTAAATTAATATTAAAATTTTTACCAATTTATACATTTTCTAACTAAAGCAAAAGAAAAAATGACTATTTAAACTATTAAAATCAACCTACTTAAGCATCTTTTCAGACTAAATTTTTCTAATTGACTCTTTTACAAGTATAGTTTTTCCTGCTAGAGTACTCATGAAAGGAGGTTTTATGAAGGAAAATAATCATAAGAAATTTTTCTCTCTTCTTAGTGATACTACTTTTAAGTACTTATTTAAAAAAGAAGAAAACAAACCATTTTTTAGGAAAACTATCCTAGATGTAACAGGTATTGATATTAATGGTTATACTCTTATTGATAATGAAATTAATAGTGGTAATAACAAAAAAGATTATCGCCTTGACATTTTACTAAAAAAAGATGATAGTATCATAAATATTGAAATGAATCAGTTTATTAGTAGAAATTATTACAATCCTACTTCTTTAAAAAATAGAAATTATTTATATTCCCTAGCTTCTTCTACATATACTAGTGGTGATAAATTTAAGATAAAATATATTACCCAAATCAACTTTAATAACTCTTTATGCCCTACTGATAAACACATTACAAATGTTACTTTCAAGTTAGCGGATACTAAACATAATGTTTATTTAGATGATATCAAAATCCATGAAATATACCTAGAAAGTTTTAAACATTCATGTTATACTAACCTTGGAAATAAAGACTATCGTCTTTTAATGTTTACCGCTAAAAATTTTACTGAAATGAAAGCATTAGCTGGTACCGACAAGGAGGCTTTAAATATCGTGGATGAATTAGAAAAACTAAACAAAGATAAGTATTTTGGTGGACTTTATGATAACGAAGTTATTCAAAAAAAGTTAAATAATTCTTATCATGATGAAGGCTATAATGAAGGTTATAGTACTGGCTATGACTTAGGAAAAAAAGAAACCAACAAAGAAATTGTTTTAAATATGTTAAAAATGCAAATAGATATTAAGACTATTTCTGAAGTTACTAATTTTTCAGTCGACGAAATAAAGTCAATTATTGAAAACAAAAAAAGTTAGAACATCCTAACTTTTTAATTTTTTATTTCAAAATTATCATCTTTCGGTACATAGCACACAATACTATTATTACTTAAATCAAGACTATTACTAACCTTTAAAAGATCCTCATATTTAAGTTGTCTAATTAAATCTACCTTATTAGTGATAATCTTATTATAATTAATTAAATCCTCATATAGAGAATCTCCAACCGCATCAATATAACAACTAGCCTTTATTTTATTCGCAATCATTACTTTTTTACTTCTAATAAAGTCATCTTCATTGATTATATTTTCTCTATCAAGTAATGTTTCTTTAATAAAAGATAATAACTCATTTTGTTTTTTAGATTCGCCATAAAAATTTAAAACCAAATAATCATCTGTACTATCAAAATTATAATAAAATTCAGAATATAAGTCTTGCATCTTTGCCTTCTCACTAAAAATAGAAGTACTGCCAAAAAGTATTTTTAAAAGTATAGCTAAATATAAATCTAAAATATAATCATCCTGAATATTAAAATCCTTTTTCTTCATTTTAAAAGAATAAGTTAATTTACTAACATCAATATTAAATTTAACTACTTCACATCTTTTCGCAACAGCATATGGTTCTTTTTCCTTTTTTATTTTTGGTAACACTTTATATTTATTTTCTCTATTTTCTACTCTTTCTCGAATAACATCTAATGCCGTTTCAACACTAAAATTTCCTACTATTAAAATAAACATATTGTTTGGTTGATAAAAATTGTCATAACAAGAATATAAATCTTCTTTAGTTATACTTTTAACCTCGTCTACTTCTCCACCAATATCATATTTGTGGTGATCTTTTTGAAAAATACATTTTCTTGTAGTATCATCGATGGCGCTATCAACCATGTCCTTATACATGTTTACTTCTTCAATAATAATTCCTTTTTCTTTTTCCACATTTTCATCTGTAAAATACGGACTATTAACAAAATTAAGTAAATAATCTAAATTTTCTCTAAACTTAGTGTTACCAGAGCAAATATATCTAGTACTCTCAAATCCAGTAGAAGCATTTACGTAACATCCACTTTGACTATAAAAACTAAATGGATCAATTCCACTTTCTTGTTCAAACATTTTATGCTCTAAAAAATGAGCAATACCATTAGGAACTTTCACATTTTTACGACTACCATTAGGACAAAATTCTGTAATTAAAGAACCATATTTTGTCGCATAAGTTGCATAATACCGTTTCATATTTTTAAGAGGTACCAAATACACTTCAAACCCATTGGCAAATTTCTCACTATATAAATCTATATCTAAACCACTCAATGTATCCTTTTTCATTCTTTGACACCTTCTAACATATATATTGTATCTATGAAAACCTTTTTACTAACTTTTATAATATCATCACGACTTACTAACATCATTTTTTTCTTCTTTGTCTCAATGTCATCTACACCAAGTAAATCCATCATATAATAAGAATCAATAATATCACTTTGACTTTCTTCTATTTCATCTATTGCACTAAGATATATTTGTTTAGCCTTAGCTATATCATCATCAAGGAATTTACCCTTCTTCATTTGATTCATTTCCTGCTCTATAAGTTTAACAACAGAATCAAAGTTATCTCTTGTAATACCCGCTCTTATAAGCATTATATTATCTAACTTATTAACAACTGAAGAAATATAATAAGCCATTGAATGTGCCTCTCTTACTTCTTTAAATAACTTTGAATCAGTTCCGCCACCTAAAATTATATTATAAATAGTTAAGGCATAATTTCTTTCATAATCCGTCAAACCAACTAACCTACATCCAACTGCAAGTTTTGATTGATTAGAATCGTTTCCTTCAAGCTTAATAAGTTTTTTACTACGACTATTCTTTTCTTCTAAACGACAAGGTATCGTAATCTTTTTGAATATTTTAGTTGGAAAATTAGCTCTTATTATATCTTCTATTTCTTTAAAATCTATATTACCAATTACAAAAATATCCATAATATCCCGGTCTATCATATTTTTGTAATAATCATAAAGAATAGTTGGAGTAATCTGTTCTAAATCTTCTAAATAACCAGCTGCTCGATAAGATAAAGGACTACTACTATCCATTTCCTCTAACATTCTGATGAGACTATAATTATCTCCGTTTTCTTTTAGACTACTAAGAGAAATCAACGCATCACTTTTAACAATTTGAAAAACCTTTTCATCAAACATATTAGAAGAAACATTAGGTTTATAAATAATATCACTAAAAAATCTTAATGCCTCCTCTAAATTGCCATCTTCACTATATTTGTCTTCTAAAACATTTAAAGAAAAACATAAATTACTATAATTACCAAATCTAGATATATTATAACCAATATTACATGAATACAAATCTTGACACTTTAAAGCTATATCTCTTCTAGTCTTGTATTTTTCGTTTGTTGCCATTAGCATAGCCGCTAAAAAATTACGAATAGTAATCTCTTTCTTTTTTACTGGAGCATTGAAAAAAACTTTAGTTCTTATTGTTTTAAACTTATCATTCTTAATTAAATGTAGCTTATAACTCCCTAAATCCTTTACTTTATATTCCATCATTTCACCTCTCTTTTTAGTATGAACAATTTTAAAGTATTTTATAAAATAGAATCAAGAGCTAGTGTAATCATTTTTGTAAAAGAATTTTGTCTTTCTTCACTTGTTGCTTCAGCACCAGTTATCAAATTATCTGATACTGTTAGAATACAAGCAGCTTTCTTATTTAATTTTTTAGCATTTAAAAACAAAGCAAAACTTTCCATTTCTACACCTAAACATTTGTGATCATTATATAATCTTGTTGGATTTTCTAATTCACTATAAAAAACATCCGTACAGTAAATATTACCAAATAATATTTGATCACCTCTAGCATCAGCGCATTCTAATATTTTATTATTTAATTCTATACTTCCCTCTGAATAAGGAACATTTTCTCCATTCAAAATATCATCATAGGCAGAATTAGAGTATGATTTATCTACTAAAATCAAACTGTACAAATCTAAATTTTTAGTATAAGCTCCACAACTTCCTATCCTAATTATTTTATCTACATCATAAAATTTAAATAATTCATATGAATATATTCCTATACTAGCATTTCCCATTCCAGATGAAAAGACAGTTATTTCCTTTCCTTTATAAGTTCCAGTATAAGCTAAAATATTTCTTACTGAATTTACTAACCTTGGGTTATCTAAATATTTTTCCGCAATCATTTTCGCTCTAAGTGGATCCCCAGGCATTAATACAACTTTTGCTATATCTTCCTTTTTACTTTCTATATGTGGTGTTGGCATAATTTAATTTCCTCCTTTTATACTTCTAATATTAGTATAGCACTACAAAATCATTATAAAAAGAAAAAGAGTTAAACTTTACACTAAGTCTAACTACTTTATAAATTATTAGATACATAATTAACTTGAAAATCTAAATTAACGAAAACATCATTTTGAGGTAAATCTATAGGATTCAAATCATCCCTATACTTTACTTCAACAATTAATGTTTTAACGCCTCCTGCTGCAATTACATCGCCACGTTTAAGTTTTTCTTTGTTACTATAAACAACTTCATATTTCAAAATCTTCTTCACAGAATCACTTAACTCGGTCATTACAATATTATCAATTTTAACATCTTCATTAGAAGTATTTACAACATCAATACTAAATTGATAGTAATCTCCTGGAACATCAAGATTAACATCATATGTAAATTTGCATTGACCATCATCAATCTTCAAAGGAATAGTATTATTACTTTTAACATTAGTGCTTAATAATTTAACATTATCAAAGTAAACTCCTAAATCTTCATTTTGACTTTTAGTGGTAGTTAACGCTAATGTATTAGGAACATAACATAATGCTCCACATATTAAAACAGATATCATAAAAACAATAATTTGATATTTCTTTTTCATAATTACTCAACCGCCTTTTCTTTTATAGTATTCCCCCTATAAATGTTTATTATTATAACATATTTTTTAAAAAAATAAAGAAAAAACTGCAAAAAGAAAAGACATAAAAGATTATGCCTTTATAAATTATTGTTGACTATCAACATTTTCTTCTAATTTTACCAATACTTCTCTTGGCTTAGAACCATTCGAAGGTCCAATAATTCCACGTTCTTCAAGTAAATCTATAATTCTTGCAGCTCTATTATAACCTAATTTAAATTTTCTTTGTAAAAGTGAAGCACTGGCTTTTTGCGTACTAATAACAAATTCAACAATATCATTATATAATGGATCATCATATTCTTCAGTCTGATTCATATCTTCTATTTGAGAAGCACTCTTATCAGAATTAGATACTTCTAAATTCATCATTGAATCATCATATTGAGCCTTTTGTTGAGAAACTGTATAATCTATAATTCGTTTTATTTCATCATCTGTAATAAATGAACCTTGAATACGCAGTGGAGAATTCATTCCTATTGGTAAGAAAAGCATATCTCCTTTACCTAATAAGTTTTCTGCACCTGTTTGATCCAAAATTGTTCTAGAATCTATTCCAGAACCAACTGAAAACGCTATACGTGATGGAATATTTGCTTTAATCAAACCAGTAATTACTTCAGTTGATGGACGCTGAGTTGCAACTATCAAATGCATTCCGGCAGCACGTGCCTTTTGTGTAATTCTAAGTATTGAATCTTCTACTTCTTTTGCCGCAACCATCATTAAATCAGCTAACTCATCAATAATAATAACGATATATGGCATTTTATCCTTTTTAGCTTCAATATCTGTAATTTTAGCATTTTCTTTATCAATATAATCATTATATCCTTCAATATTCTTAGTCTTAGACTCACTAAATACTTGATATCTTCTTTCCATCTCAGCAACCATCTTAGAAAGTGCAATTGATGCTTGTTTAGGATCCGTAACAACTGGTCTTAATAAATGAGGTACTCCATTATAAACAGAAAGTTCTACTACTTTTGGATCGACCATCATAAGTTTAACTTCATCTGGTTTTGCTCTCATTAAAATTGAACAAATTATTCCATTAACACAAACAGACTTACCAGAACCAGTAGTACCAGCTATTAAAAGATGGGGCATCTTATTAATTTCACAAACACCAATATCACCCATAATACTTTTACCAAGTGGAACCATTAATTTCTTATTCATATTACTTTGCATCTGTTTACTACTAATAATTTCATAAAAACTAACCGGTGTTGGAGTATCATTTGCGAACTCTATTCCAACTGTATTCTTTCCTGGAATTGGTGCTTCAATTCTAACATCCTTTTTAGCAAGTGCTAAAGATATTTCCCTATTAATACTTGTAATTTTATTAACTCTAGTACCACTAGCTATTTCAAGTTCATACTGAACAACAGTTGGACCAACATGAACTTCCACTACCTTACCATTAATCTTAAAGTCCTTTAAAACCTGTTCCAAAGTAACAATATTTTTTTCAATAATACTATTATCTGTTGCTTTATTTTTCTTCTTAGGTTTATCTAAAATATCAATTGGCGGTAAAACATAATTCCTATTTTGTTCACTATGTGATACATGCTCTACTATATTATCACTATCTTCAACAACACTCATTTCTTTAACTATATTATTTTCTTTCGCTTCATCCTTATGTGTTAATTCCGCAATAGATGTAATAACCTTTTTATTATCAGGTTGTTCTTCTTCATCTTCCCCATTACTAATAATAACATGTGACATAGTCTCTTCTAAATTTTTATCAGATTTAATTTTATTATTCGCTTTCTCTTCCTTTTTATGAGCTCTTTTTTCTGCCATTTTTTCTTTTGAAGTATTAAGTTTTTCCTTAACAAATTCAAATACAGAAAAACCAGTAAATAATAACACACCTAATCCAATCATGACACAAGAAACAATTTCCATTCCAGTAAACGAGAATAACTTATCAAAAATAATAGAGAATACTCCTCCAACTATTCCACCGCCTACAACAAAAACATCATCTATCTTTCCTGTATTCATAATACCATTAAAAGACGCAATTAATTGATTCATAGTCTCTTTAAAAATAAGCATCAAATTACCATCATTTTGTGAAACAAATTCCTTATGCATTAAGACTAAAAAACCAATCACAGCTATATAAATACCAATTAATTTAGTTGTAAACAAATCTGGCTTTTCACGATTTACTATCATGTACAATCCAACAACTAAAAAAACAAGTAATAATACCATATAGATAGATCCTACTAAAAAAAGAGAAAAAGATGCTATCGCACGTCCTACTATACCATATTTACCTATTCCAAGTATGGAACACAAAATTAAAGCAATACCAATTAATTCTTCTTTATGATCAAAAGTTTCTTTTTTTTCTTTGCCATACTAACACTCCCTAGAATAAATTATATCATTATAATTCTTTATTTCCAATTATACCATAGCTATTTTACCGAAATTTTACATAACTTAACTTATCTATCATCTAAAGAAATTATAACATTAAGAGTTAAAGTTGTAAATTAAAAGAAAAAGAGCATTCCTGCTCTTAATTTAAAAATTTCTATTTTGTAAGAATGGTGGTAATTCAAATCCATCATCACTTGAACTATCATCTGTAGAAGTATAAGTTGTTTCTCCACTTCTACGACGAGGAGCTTCTTTTTCTACATCACTTGGTGTAGGAATCTTAACGCTTTCTTTTTCTTTAGCCAATTGACGAGCTCTCTTATCAAATCCTGTCGCAATAACAGTAACAATTACCTCATCAGTTAAGTTTTCATTGATAACAGCACCAAATATTGTATTAATATCATTACCTGATGCAGCTCTAACAACCTCAGCAGCTTGTTCTGCTTCAAATAAAGTAAGGTTAACTCCGCCAGTAATATTGATTATAGCATCAGTTGCTCCATCTATACTTGTTTCTAGAAGTGGAGAAGAAACTGCATCCTTTGCTGCTTCAATGGCTCTATCTTCGCCCATTCCAATACCAATTCCAATAATAGCATTACCAGAATCTTTCATAACTGATTTAATATCAGCAAAATCCAAGTTAACAAGTCCAACAACAGCAATCAAATCAGAGATAGATTGTACACCTCTATGAAGGACATTATCAACTTCCTTAAATGCTTGAAGCATTGGAGTAGTTTTATCAATAATTTCTCTTAATCTATCATTAGGAATTACAATTAATGTATCAACATGTTTCTTTAGTTCCTCTAACCCCTTAAGAGCATTCTCCATTCTTTTTTTACCTTCAAAAGAGAAAGGCTTAGTAACAATGGCAACAGTTAAAGCGCCTAATGCTTGAGCTATTTCAGCAACTACAGGAGCAGCACCAGTACCGGTTCCACCACCCATACCACAAGTAATAAAAACCATATCGGCTCCAGATAATGAATCTTCTAATTCTTTTTTAGACTCAAGAGCAGCCTCTTTTCCTATTTCTGGTTTTGCACCAGCACCAAGTCCATCTGTAAGATTAGCTCCTATTTGAATCTTTACATCTGCCTTAGAATTTTTTAATACCTGTAAATCAGTATTAGCAACAATGAACTCAACGCCTTTAACTCCAGACTCAACCATTCTATTAACGGCATTTCCTCCACCGCCACCTAATCCTATAACTTTAATTTTTGCTAACTGATCCATCTCTAGTTCGCCTATCATACCTTATCCTCCTTATTTTGTAAAAAGCTACCAAGCATCCTATTTAATACAGAATCATTCCTACTTTTTACTGTAATTATTTTTTTTAGATCTTCTAACTCGAACATATTACACTCTGTATCTCGAAGAGTAAGTTTATTATCAAAATACTTTAATAGTCCAAATACACTAGTATAGCTATTATTTCTAATACCTATCTTATTATTATTATAAACATAAGCTAAATTACCAAAAACACTATCTAAAACATAACTAAATCCTGCAATTTCGCTTAGTCCACCTACTACGATTATATAACTTATTTTTCTATTTGTTAAGTTTTTTATTTCTTTTTTAGAAACTTTTAATATTTCTTCTATTCTAGCCTCTACTACTTTTGAAACATCAAGTTGTGTAACATTATACTTTGTACCACCTGTTGTTTTAAGTTCAATCTTATCGTTTGCATCAGCATATCTACTTGCGGCAATGACAAAATTTTCTTTTAAATCTCTAGCATCTTCCATACTAATATTATAAATATATGATAAATCATGATCAACATAATAACTACCAACATTTATAACACTATTTTTAATCATAATACCTTTATTGTATACAGAAACATTCGTAGTATCTTCACCTATATTTATGATAGCCCCAACTTGATTATCTAAGCTATCATTTCTAACCGCAAAGTAATCTCCTGTTGTACCAAACGCTATATCAACTACCTCTAGTCCACATAAATCTAACACGGCTAAAAACTTATAGAGTTGCTCTTTGGGAGTCTCAGTAATTACTAATTTTGTTTCTAGTACTTTACCACATCTTCCCTTAGGATCTTTAACATTAAGGTTTCCATCTATCTTGAAAGTTATTGGCATAGCTGTAACTAATTCATAATCTTGATTAACTTGGCCCATAATGGCATCTCTAAAAACTTCACTAATATCTTCACCAGTAATACAATTTGGATCAATAACATCTCTCTTACCACTTACAATATTAAAAATACAATTCTTAGTAGAAACACAAGCAACAATCTTTTTCAACTTAATATCAAGTTTTCCTTCTATTTCATCAACAGCCATTTTAACAGAATTACTAAGTTCTCTAGCATCAACTACTTCACTTCTTTTAATTCCTCTAGATTTAACCTTACTTGAAGCTAAAAGATGAAACTCACCCTTAATTTTTTCTAACACGATGATTTTAACACTATCAGTACCTATATCAATACCTGCATAAATCTTCTTCAAAGCTCCATCTCTTCCTTTCCATCCTACTCTACATATAAATTATACTATAAAGAATTTAAAAATAAAAGAATAAGTTTAATATAAAACAAAAGATTATCCTTTTAGATAACCATTAGTTAATTTTGGGCTCTAGATTAACAAGTTTTAACATACATTCCACAACTTAGGTATTTTCTTTGTATTTTTTTATTTGTTATTTTATAGTTTTTAAATTTTATTGGTAAACCACGCGCTGTAGAAAAGTCATATCCCGCTTGTACTTGATAATGAATATGTGGTCCCATAGTATTACCTGAGTTTCCTACTAAACCAATAACATCTCCGGCACATAAAAAGTCACCAATTCTACATTTAAAACTATTCAAAAGAACATGACAAATTAAACTATACTCATTATGTTCATGTTTTATTAAAATGTAATTACCTCTTACGTCTTTACAATCGCAAATAGCCTTCCTACCATCAACAATCCTAGTGTCATCATATTCATTAACTAAGTCGACAACTACACCATCACAAGGACAAATAATTTCTTGCTTATAACTATAAAAGTTATTACACTCATGATAATCCCCAAAATAAGGTTTATCCTCTTTTCTTATCTCAAAGTCATAAGCATAACGTTGCGAAATTATATCCCAAGAATGAGAAGTTTTTTTCGTAACCCCTCCAAATTCTATATACCACTCTCCCTTAAAAGGAAGAATATATTTATTCTTAGACATTATATATCACCCTATTAAATATTATGATTACATCCTACTCTAAAAACATTTTTCTAGTAACAAAATTAAACACCATTACCACCATAGTCGCAATTACTTTAGCTAACATATAATAGATATTTAATTTATCAACACATAAAAACATAATTAAATCATTCAAAAGAAGACCCAAAGCGCTAAAAATCATAAATATTATAAATTGTTTTTTAGCATCTTTTTCCTTATTAACATCAAAAACCCATTTGACACTAGCAATATAATTATAAATTACCGAAATCAAAAACGATAAAGTATTAGAAACTATTGTATTTAATTTAAAGAATTCCTTAAATATATAAAGAAATAAGAAATCAATAACAGTTGCTACTACTCCAACAATTGCAAATTTAAATATTTGTACAAATAAATTTTCCGTTTTCTCACTTACTTCAATATGCAACAATTTTAAGGCTTTTTTTACAAACTCCTTTGACATATCTTTTTGCTTCACTTCATTACTTTTACTAGACTTCATTTTATCACCTCTAAAGTTCACTTTTTAACATATAAATATCAAAATCCAAAATACTATCTACTTTTTTATAATGTTTTAAAAAATATTCAAGAGTATAAACATCTAATTGACTTCCAGAATATTTATCATATTCATTATATAATTTTGGATTAAAAACGTAAATAGTATTTTTATCTAATTGCCTCATTTCCTTAATTGGATTAATACTGCCTAAGCGACCAAAATTACCATTATTTAATAAATCTAAATATTTATAACTTGTATAGTCATTAGTTAGTTTATAATACATCGAATTAGTATCAAAAATAACAATATTAGAAGTATTATATTTTTTTAAATATGTCGCTAATTGATTATTCTTTTGTATAATTTCTTTTGGGTGATAAAAGTAATTTAAATATTTAATATTATTAGGATAGATAGCTTCTTCTTTAAAATTTGTTATAACTATATTTCCAAGTAAAATAAATTGAAAAACAAGAATAATCATTTGAATAGATACTTTACTAAATATCTTAAAGCGTCGTTCTTCAAATAATAATACAAAAGCATAAAAAGAAAGTAAAAAATGAGCACAATCATAAAGTGGAAGTGCAATGAACATATAAGCTAATAATAAAAAGCGTTCCAAACTTTTATTTTTTATAACATAAACAATTGAAACACCAAATATTATCAAAGTCAAATAAAAATAAATTCCTCGATGATAATTATTTTCTTTTTCAAAATTTACTAATCCAAAAAAGCATTGATCAAAAAAATCATATAACGAATTTGTTAAAATAAAGTAAGCAAAAAATATTAAAAATACTATAAATATTCCTAATAACTTTTTAAAAAATGTTTTCTGTCTAAATGAATAAATAAGATCAACAAGAATAAATAAAATACCAATATTTTGTTTTGTAAAAAAACTTAAACCCAGTACTATTCCAATAATTAAAGGATTAACTTTCTTCCTTTCACATAAAATAAGTATAAGCAACAAAAGAAATAATAAAAAGTTATAATTACATGATGACATAAAGATTGGTAAAATATTAGGTGAAATAAACATTAAAGCCACAACTACAAGACCATTTTTACCATATAGTACATCTAATAAATAGCAAATTAAAGTTAAAATCAAAGAATAAAATATTATATAAATATGAATTCCTTTTCCAAATATAAATAAAAAAATAGCAAAGAACATCTGTGTAAATGGCGTTGTAACCATATTAAAATCACGATAAGCCACTAATCCATTAGCCAGTTTAAGACTAAAACCATAACTCCAGAAATAGTCATACGTTGTTTTTCCAGATAATAATTGCCATAAAATAATTAATATAAATATTGTTAAATAAAATAATATTTTTTTTACATTTTTCATAATCTTTATTCCATGATCTTAAAGTGATTACCACTATCTAAATATAAAATACCACGTCTTCCTTCTAACTGTCCTAACACTTCATTATAATAATTTATCATTTCAAATTTAGTCAATGTAAGATAAACACTATTTCCATCATCCATTAATAATAAAAATCTATCTTTATCAAACTCATTAGGCTGATAACTAATTTCTGATATTTTTCCCAAAATACTCTTATCAACACTTTTCATGTTTTCGATAAGACTACTATATTTTTTATCAGGAGTATAATTAACTAGTCTTGGCACTCTAAATTCTAAATCACTCATAATTTCTTGTTTATTATCTAATACATACTTATTAAGTGTATCATTTTTAAATAAAACATCATATTCCTTAATGGTTATTTCAAAAGTATGATAAAATTTTCTTCTTACTTTAACACTTTTAATATATTGATTTTTTGCTAATTTTTTTTGAATTTTAGAAGGCATAGTTAGAATAAAACTAGGATAATTTTTAAGATCAGTTTCTTGAAGTACTTCTTCATCACTTATATAATTATTTCCCTTTATAATTATATTCTGCGTATTAGTCGTAACATATAAATAAACGAAAAAAGATATTATTGCTATTACAAATAACAATAATAATAGTCTAAATACTCTTAGTTTTTTTCTTTTGACTATTTTTTTCGCCATACCCTATTCTACTCCCAATTTACAAATTCTTGTTCTACTTTTAAATCAATATTCTTATTATCCTTAACTGATTTTTTTACATACATAATTAATTCTTTTATATCATCAGCACTAGCTCCACCAGTATTAATAATAAAATTAGCATGTTTTAAACTTACTTGAGCACCACCTTTAGTTAATCCTTTTAAACCTAATTCTTCTATAATCTTGCCAGAAGGCATGTCAACAGACGGATTTCTAAAAACACTACCTGCACTTGGATATTCCAAAGGTTGTGACTCAAGTCTTCTTTTTTTCCTATCTTTCATGACTTTTTCAATAGCACTCTTTTCTCCTTTTGAAAGGGAAATAATTGCTTCCAAACAAATATAATTAGGATGAGTTTGTAAAAAAGAGCTACGATAATGAAAATCCATTTCTTTATTAGTTAAATTAATAATTTCTAACTCATCAGTTAAAACCTTAACTCCCTTTACCACATATCCCATATCACTCTTATAAGCACCGGCATTCATGAATATAGCGCCACCTACAGTAGCAGGAATACCTGCAGCAAATTCAAGCCCAGTAAGAGAATTCTTCATTGCTACTAAACTAAGTTTCATTAAAGAATACCCTGCCCCCACTATCATTTTATTACCAACTATCTCTAATTTATCAAGATTATTAAGTTTTATAATAACTCCATCAAATCTCTTATCACTAAACAAAAGATTAGATCCATTACCAATAACTTTATACTTAACATTATACTTCTTTATTAATTTTATAAGTTGAACCAACTTTGAAATATCCTTAGGATAAATAATACATTTAGCAAGTCCTCCAACTTTATAGGTTGTGTATTTAGATAAAAATACATCTTCTTCAATCTTACCAATGTTTTGATCCTTAACTTCCTTTAAAAAAACATCCATTTTATCTGCCCTCTACTACTTTTTTGATTTCATTATATACCCTAGTTGCACTATCACAAACTCCTAATTTTTTGGTACATTGAACCATCTTTTTATATTTTTCATCATCATTTAAGACTTCATCAATTAATGGTATTAACCTTTCCTTAGAAAAATCTTTTTCTTCTAAAATAAGACTTGCTCCAGCTTGCTCTAATTCTTGTGCATTTTTTAATTGGTGATTATTTGTCACATAAGGAGAAGGTACCAATATAGATGGTAACCCTATAGCCGTAACCTCAGCAATAGTAGAAGCTCCTGCTCGTGAAACAATTAAATCTGTCTTCTTTAACACATTAATAAAATTTTTAAGGAATGGAACAACCTTTACATTACTCGGAACATCAATATTTTTATAATCCGCAAAATAACGTTCTCCTGTTACAAGCAAAACTTCATACTTTTTGTCCTTAAATGCTGGTACTATTTCTAACTCTTTTTGATTTATAGTTGCACTACCTAAAGATCCCATAACTATAACGACCAACTTTTTAGATGGTGTTAACCCCAGTTCACGTTTATTAACAGGACTGATAGTAGCTATTTCTTCACTTCTAGGATTTCCTGTATAAACTGTCTTTGCTTTATTAAAATAATCTATCGTTTTAGGAAGAGAGACCAATATCTTATCAACATATTTTTCCAAATGTTTATTAGAAACTCCTGGTATTGAGTTTTGCTCATGAATTACAGTCTTATAACCAGCCTTATGAGCAGCAATAATAACAGGTGCCGTAATATAGCCACCTACGCCTAAAACAACATCAGGCTTAAATTTTTTTATTTCTTCTTTAGCCTTCTTAATAGCTTTTCTATACATCAACAAAACTTTAACATTATCTAATATTTTTTTTCTATTGATACCCTTCATTTCTATTCCTACATAAGGAATACCAAGTTCAGGAATTATATCTTTTTCCATTCTATCTGTAGTACCAATATACAAAAAACTACTGTTAGGTTCTATGTCTTTAATCTTATTGATTATAGCAAGTGCTGGATAAATATGACCACCAGTTCCTCCCGCAGAAATAACTACCCTCATATCCTACCTCCTATATAATTTTTTATAAAAAAAGAACTAAGAGTAAAACACTCTACTCATTAACATTATACTCGTAAAGTTCAAAAATGTAAACAAAACTAATCTATTCATTCATAAAATTAGCTTTATTATTTATAAGTTTCTTTAAAATAATAACAACATAAATACAAACTGCTGGAGTTGTTATAATATGACCTGAATGTAGAGACAAAATAAGTACCAAAATAAGGCTTAAATATTCCATCAATTGTTTAAAATCAATTTTCTTAGCTAAATTTTTAAAGACTAAATAAAGAGAATATATATATACACTAAAATAAACAATAAAACCCAAAATACCATGATTATAGAAAACATCATAATAATCCATTTCTATAGCCTTATACTCCTTACCATTTTTATTGACATAACCAATTCCAAAAAGTTTATTTTTTAAAGAAGCTTTATTATACCTATTAGATGTATTTTTTAAGAAAGTAATACGTTGACTAAATATAAAATGATCAAAAACATAGTCATTTTCGAAAATATCATCTACACTGTCTAACTTTAAATACTTTACATGAATCATTATATTTTTATAAAAATTGGTTTTAGGAACAACTAAAAATGAAGTAACTGTAACAGAGGTAAGAATAATAAGCAGCCCTGTAAAAATTTTATAATTTTTCTTTTTCAAACTCCTTATCATGAAATATATAAAACTCACTAAAAAAGTTATTAACAAAGAAAGTACTGGTGTTTTTGTTCCAATTTCTCCAATTACAAAGATAAAAATTAAAGATAAGACCACCTTAATAACTATATTTTTCTTATTCATAAACTGAGCCACTGTAATAGGAAGAAGAATACTTATAATACCACTAATCTCATTAGTAGAATTAAACCAACCCAAACTTCCCTTTTTTGCAATATCATAACTATTAAAACCAGTATTAGTAACAACAGCTATAAAAATCAAAATAATATAGATAAACATTGTCATAACCAAAATCTTATTATCAATCTTAATATCTTTAATATTTAAGAAAAGCATTAACATTAAAGGAAAATAAAATATTCTTAATAGTCCATGTAAATTAGACATGAAATAATTACTATCCAACGCTAAAAAATATCCTAAACTATAAAACAACAAAATAAAAAAGTAAACAAGCAAATATTTTCTTTTTCCCTTTATAAAGAAAACAACATAACTCATAAAAACTAAAAAAAGCATTCTTACAATCATCCCTAAATTTAATCCCACATGAAAAACATTTAAAGATAATGATACAACTAAATCTAGTATTGGTTGTATGATAATGAAAATAGTTATTATTAAATTCAAATTTTTATTTATAAACCCATTTACTTTCTGCATAATTCCTCCCAAAAAAATACCTTTAACATATATTATCATAACATATATCAAAGATATTTAATAACTATTTTTTATCTACTGCATTAACTATTTTTTTCTTATAATTAATTTGTTGTGCCAATTCTTTATTTGCTTCTTCAAGAAACTTTATTGCTTTTTCTAACTCACTTATACTTATACTATTTAATACTCTATCTACCTTATTATTCTTCATCCTAATCACCAGCAACTATTTCTTTTTAAGATTATGATATTTTTTCAATCCTTCATCTTCATTAACATATGTAGACATCTCTTCTAATAATACTGCAATCATTTTTTGATTTAATTGTGCATTTACTTCATTTAATTTATCATTCTCTTTTTTTAAATTCATATATCTTTCTAATAAACTCTTCTTATAATTAATTGCTTCATTTAAATCATGGTTTTTAATTTCAATGTTATTAATTTGAGATTGAAATAACTCTTCACCATTACCTACTTTTATTATTTGTTTTCTATTCTTTATACTTTCATTCTTAAGTAAAATACCATAACTATGTATTCTATTTATAACTTTTTCCAATGAAGAAGCGCCTAAATTTCTAATACGTTGCAATTGATAAAAATCCATTTGTGAAAGATCATATAAATTTTTTACTTCCGCTCTTTCTAGAGCATGAACTATTCTCGCATTAAATCCCATATCATATATAGTAACGTTATCAATATATATAACTTCTCTATTATTAACTTTCTCATCTAATTCTACTTGTAAAGCCATAAATTCGCTAGGTTCATATTCATAAAAAAACTTATAACCTGCAGCATGAACTTTATCTATTACTTCTTTTGATAAAGTTTTGCTAAATCCTAATAAAGATCTGTCTAAAGCTAAAACATCCTTCACAAAAAACACTTTTTTATTTAATAGCGCAGCATTCACACTTGGTGAAAAATTAAGAACTTTTATTTCATCTTCTAAATCCAACATATAAATCCCCCTCATTTAATGCCTATGATTATATCACATTTTAATCTTTTTTGCAACATTTATCTATCTTTCTATTTTTTTAAAATTCTTTGTTGTAATATTTTAGCATCATCTTTTGTATAACCAAGTAACTGATTTTTTAAAAGTAAATTTCTTAATTGGATAAACTTATCTTTATTAATTATTTTTGCTAATCTTTCTCTATCTGTTAGTATAGCCTTTAATTGTTTTAATTGATCAAGTTGTAATTCTACTGGAAAATTACTTAGTTGTAATAATGGTTCAATAAAATAATTTTCCGTAACTACATAATTATCTGATCTTACACTTTCATCAAATAAATTAGGTGTAAGATTCATAATAGGATACTCCTCTTCTTTATCACTAATTAAGTCAATTGCTCTTCTATCTTTATTAACTAAAAAGATAATTCCTCTTACATATCTTAGTTCATTAGTCTTATAAACTCTATAATTTAAACCATCTACAGCTTTTCCATCATACATTATATTACTAGCCTCAAATGTAGCATTTTTTGTTAAAATACCAACCCTAATCTTACTCATTAATATCTTTTTATCTCTAAACATCTTCTACTCCTTAAAAATGACTGTTATGACACTTATTATAACTAGCAAATATAATTTTGCCAACATCATTTTTTATTTTTTTACACATAAAAAATCATAAATTAAATTATGATTTCTTAATAATTTATTTATTTAAGCTTTTACTAACAGCAACAGCTATTGAAACGGTTGCACCAACCATTGGGTTATTACCCATACCAATAAATCCCATCATTTCTACATGAGCAGGAACACTACTTGAACCAGCAAATTGAGCATCAGAATGCATTCTACCCATTGTATCTGTCATACCATAACTAGCAGGTCCTGCAGCCATATTATCAGGATGTAATGTACGACCAGTTCCACCACCTGATGCAACAGAAAAATAAGGTTTATTTAATTCAATTCTTTCTTTTTTATAAGTTCCAGCAACAGGATGTTGGAATCTTGTCGGATTAGTGGAATTACCCGTAATTGAAACATCAACATTTTCATGGTGCATAATCGCAACACCTTCTCTAACATCATCAGCTCCATAGCATCTTACTTTAGATCTAGCTCCATCAGAATAAGGAATTTCTTCAACTATCTTTAATTCACCGGTGTAATAATCAAATTTAGTTTGAACATAAGTAAATCCATTAATTCTAGAAATAATTTTAGCCGCATCTTTACCAAGACCATTTAAAATTACCCTAAGTGGTTTTTTTCTTACTTTGTTAGCATTATTAGCTATACCGATAGCACCTTCAGCAGCAGCAAAAGACTCGTGTCCTGCCAAGAAAGCAAAACAATCAGTATCTTCAGACAAAAGCATAGATGCTAAATTACCATGACCAAGTCCAACTTTTCTGTCACTCGCAACACTACCAGGAATACAAAAGGCTTGTAATCCTTCTCCAATAGATTTTGCTGCATCACGCGCTTCCATATCCTTCTTCTTTAAGGCTATACTAGCTCCCAAAATATATGCCCAGCAAGCATCCTCAAAGCATATTCTCTGTACATCTTTTACCATGTTATAAACATCAATACCTGCATCATCACAAATCTGTTTTGCCTCTTCTAATGAAGAAATATCATACTTTTTTAAAACTTTATTAATTCCATCTATTCTTTGTTCATAATTTTCAAACATAATACTCTCCTATTCCTCACGTGGATCTATCTTTTTAACGGCTTCATCAAATCTACCATAAGTTCCACAAGACTTTTCTATAGCTTCCATTGGATCCATACCCTTTTTAATATTTTCCATCATTTTACCAGTATTACAATATTTATAACCAATAATATTATCATCTTTATCAAGACCCATTTCTAAAATGTATCCTTCAGTTAAATTTAAATATCTTGGTCCTTTTTTCTTAGTAGAATAGATTGTTCCAACTTGACTACACTTTCCTTTTCCTAAATCTTCCATACCAGCTCCAATAGAAAGACCACCATCAGAAAAAGCAGATTGGCTTCTTCCATAAACTATTTGTAAAAACAACTCTCTCATAGCTGTATTAATAGCGTCACATACCAAATCAGTATTAAGTGCTTCAAGAATTGTTTTTCCAATTAATATTTCTCCAGCCATCGCAGCACTATGGGTCATTCCTGAACAACCAACAGTTTCCACTAAAGCTTCTTCAATTATTCCATTTTTTATATTTAATGTTAACTTACACGCTCCCTGTTGAGGTGCACACCATCCAATACCATGAGTAAGACCCGAAATATCTTTTATTTCTTTTGCTTGAATCCATTTTCCCTCTTCAGGTATAGGTGCTGGACCATGATCAGTACCCTTGTTAACATAACACATGTTTTCTACTTCTTTTGTGTATTCCATTTTAATCCCTCACAATCAATTATAACTTTGATTATCCTTTCTTTATTTTCTTAAATTAATAAGTACATCAGGAGATAACTACAATTAATTTTTATTTTTAACTTCTAACTTACTTCGACAATACTTACAAGTGCCAACATTTGTAGTTAATATATTATCTGCACCACAATGTGGACAATATACCACTGTCATATTTTTAGCAGCCTCTATCTTTTCTTTCATTATCAAATCATTTTTAGAAGAAATTTCTCTATTAACTTTTTCTTCTTTCTGAATGTATGATTTCAAATAAGTTTGAATTCTATCAAAAATCCCTCTAAAAATAGAAATTAAAAATAGAAATATAATTCCTACTATAAATAAACTTTTACTATAATTTATAAGATTAACACTATAAAAACTATCAGTAAATATACTAGTAATTTTTGAAGGTATATTAAAATTAGTCATTTTAGCTAATTCCAATAAACATCCTGGTATAAGTATCAAAGCTCCTACTAACATTAAAATAATTGGTACTAAAATTTTTTTCTTTTCACTATATAAAAAGTATCTTAATAAAATAAGACAAACACCAACAAATGGTATAAAATATAAAAATACCAAGATTATAGGAATGCTACATAACAATCTTATAAATGGATTATATTTCATAATTACCTCCTATAAATTTTATTATAACACTTCATTATCCGACTGTAACATTTAATTTATATTTTTATACACTTTTACTTATCATAAACACAGGATAACACCAAACAACAAAAACTTATCAAACAAAAACTATTAGTTACTCACTAATAGTTTTTTGTGGTTTTAAAATTATTTTAATTGCATCATCTGTACCGCTTGTAAGTCTCTCGAAAGAATGTTGAGCTTCACTTAATGGAACTTTATCATCTATATATTTTACTACATTAATTATTTTTTGTGAAATTAAATCTATACACGTATCAAATTCCTTTTCTGTATAAGCAATAGCTCCTTGCATTTTTACTTCACCCATAACTGACATAACGCTAGGAATACTAATAGGTTCCATAGATACACCAACAAGAACTATTGTACCTCCTGGTTTTACAGCCATAATAGCCTCACTAACCGCAGCACTAGAACCACAACATTCAATTACAACATCAAAGCCGCCATTTTTTTGTACTAATGAAGGAATAACTTTAGGGTCTTTTGCATCATAAAATTTATCTACTTTACCAAATTTTAAAGATTTTTTACCTCTTTTTTCATTTGTTTCCAGTAAAGTAACGTTACTAGCACCATTTAATTTTGCAAATTCACTAGCCATAAGTCCAATGATTCCGCCACCTATTATTAAGACACTATTACCTACTTTGATATCCGCTAAATTAATAGCGTGTAAGCTAACAGCTGAGGGCTCAACCATTGCTGCTTCATCATCACTAATACTATCAGGAATTTTACGTACCATATCACCACGACACTTAATATATTCACTATATGCTCCAGGTCTTGTTAAAGAAAGCCCTAAAGCATCAGTCCATGTTGAACGGCAATATTGTGGATTACCACTCTTACAAGCATCACATTTAAGACAAGGAGAAATAGGTAATCCTGTAACCCTTTGTCCTATCTTTAAGTCATTTCTATCTCCTGGATCTAAAACTTCACCAGCAAACTCATGTCCCATTACTAAGCCCTTAGGTTCACCACTAACAAAATAGTGAATATCAGAACCACAAATACCACACGAATTAACTTTAATGATTACATCACTTCTACTTCTCTCTGGCATTTCCATTTCTTCTACTTTTAACTTCTTTGCACCAGCTATTTTCACACACTGCATATAAATACCTCCTATTATCACTATAATTGTACACAAAAAAAGATAAACTTTCAATGTTTACCAATTATATTTATTTTTTACCCTTTCTAAAGTCTTATTACGAGGGGTATTAGAATTACACTGTTTATTACTTTGCTTTGTATTTTCACTCTTAGTTTTAGTAGAAACATATAAAGTTGTATCTCCTATCACGCTAATTTTATTATTTGAAACAATTAATTGTTCCACATCAACTAAAGAAGCCCTATGTCCAGAGAAAGTTACTTGAAGCTTTAGAAAACTGGGAATGGTATTACTAGCATTTTCGAGAACAATATCACTTAATGAGGGAACATAAATATTTAAATTACCCGTATTTGAAACACTAAATTTATGCAAATGACCATTAAGTACTAAAAATGAAGAATCATTTTCTAAATTACTGTTATTAGATTGTTGCAATTTAATTCTATGTTTAATAAGTATACTTTCACCCTTAACATCTATTTTTCCAGAAGCATATCCCAAAGGAACAATATCATGCCTATTATAATATAGAATCTTGGCTAAATCCAATCCTGATGAGAAAAGAGAATCAGCATCATGATTACCTAAAGTGACAAAATTTAAAATATTTTTATCAAATGGATAATTTTTAAGAAGATATCTTGCCTGTTCCTCATAACTACAAATATTATTAGGGCATCCAAACATACCATTAACCAAATCACCAGCATTAATTATTATATGAATATCGTTTTTTATACAATAATCATACATTAAGTTAAGACAATCAAGTCTTTCTAAATAAGAACCTAAATGTAAATCAGACACCACTAAAGCCTGAAAAACATTATTATCATTATCCATAATTATTCTATTAGTCAAATCATCATCATTAAAAGACTTGTTTAAAATATATTTTATATCTCCATTATAATAATACTGTCTAGAAAATGAATATCCATTAACAGACAAGTTCTTAATTCTTTGGAATATTTTTTTATTACTTATATTCATATCTAAAGAAATTTGATTTACAGTTTTTTCTTCCTTAATATTCTTTAATAATCTTTCATTTTCACTTGTCATATACTTCTCCCAAACCAAAAATTATTATAACATAATACTAAATTTTCAAAATTTCTGATAATTTTTTTACTATTTCTTCTACTATCTTATCCTTATTTTCATGTCTCGTCTTCAATAATGCTCTATAGGTAAAATTATAATATTTATCGGTATCTTTATCATAAATACTAATATAAACTAAGTTATCATCACCAAATTTATTATTCTTATCAACTCTATTTAGTTTACCTGTTACACCAACTCCATAATTAGAATCAGTAAATAAAGAAATATTTTTACTCATCTCCTGAGCTGTCTCCATACTATAAACACTATATTTATCTATTACCTCTTTAGAAACACCCATCTTTTCCTTAAAAAAATTACTATATGTAACAGCTCCAAACTTAAATGTTTCACTTGCCCCATCAACATTTGTAATACTATTACTAACAGCGCCACCTGTACAAGATTCCATTGTACTAATCGTTTTATTTAAACTAATTAATTTATTAACTATTTCTTTCATAATTTTCCTCCACCAATATTATTTATCTAATACTAATTTTTATTCATTTTATCATATTGCTTATATAAATACTGCACACCATTCTCTAATTTAAAATAATGAATTATATAAAATATAACAAATATCATTAATATAAAACCTATTATTAAAAATCCTATAAAAACATTCCCTAAAGCAAAAAATATTAGCATCATAAGTACATAAAATAAAGTAACTACTAAATGAATAAATCTCTCATGTTGAAAAAAACTTATCTTTATTAGGTGTTCATTAATACACTTATCGTCTATCTTACCATCTCTTATTTTTCTATCTATATTTTCTATGTAATCATATAAGTATTTTCTCATGATATCACCATTATAATTATACATCATAAATAACATAAAAAAAATAGTATTTCTACTATTTTATAATGAAAAAATATAACAACACAATTATTCCTAATGCTATTCTATAATATCCAAATACTTTGAAATCATGTTTTCTAATATAATTCATCAAGAACTTAATTACTAAAATACTAACTATAAAAGCAACAAGGCAACCAATTCCAAGAAGTGCTAACTCTCCAGCTTGAAAAGCTACGCCTACTTTCATAATATATTTTAAAAGTTTCAATAAAGATGCTCCAAACATAACAGGAATAGCTAAGAAAAATGTAAATTGTGCCGCAACACTTCTCTTTAATCCAAGAATTAAACCTCCAATTATAGTAGCACCACTTCGACTAGTACCAGGTATTAAAGATAACAATTGAAATACCCCTACACCTAAAGCTTGTTTATAAGTAATATCGTTCAAATTTTTGGTTTTTCCTTTTCCTATATTTTTAGATTCAACTACTATAAATATAACACCATAGATTATTAACATTAAAGAAACTACAATACTATTATATAAATGAGCATCTAACCAATCATCTAATAATATTCCAATAATAGCGGCAGGAACACACGCTACTAATATTTTGCCCCATAAATTAAAAGTTTCTTTCGTCTCTTTTTTTGTTTTGCCAAAACCAAAAGGCCATATAGTTTTAAAATACATAACAACAACAGCCATAATAGCGCCTAACTGAATAACTACTTCAAACAAACTATAAAAATCCTTACTAACATTCAAATTAATAAATTCATTTAAAAGTATCATATGCCCAGTAGAAGAAATAGGTAACCATTCTGTTATTCCTTCAACTATACCGAATAAAATTGCTTTAATAATTTCCATATCATCATCTCCTAGAATTCCTCTAAATTTTACTTCAGTAACAATAAAATTATACCAAAAAAAAAGTGTTTTTCTACTCTTTTTAACTATTTATTTATACTTTACACTTTTTTCTTAGTCATAACAATATTTTTTCTCTTCATTTCATATATATCAGTTTTTTCATCTAAAATACTATTAGATTGAAGTGATAAATCATTATTAACAAAATCACTTGTCATTGACATGTTAATTTGTTTTTTTACGTCAGTAAGTAAATTAATATTACACTGAACAAAATCAGCTAAATATATATCATATTTCTGAATAAAATCAATAATAAAATGATTAATACCATACTCTAAAAAATCATCTTTTCTTCGAAATTTAGAGTGTACATTCTTCACTATATCATTAATAACATCAAAGGAAAAAATATCTTTAAGCATTTTCCTTGCAAAAAACATCTGTTCAGTTTTTTTGGTATATTCACTAAGTATAAAAACAAAACCAAGACCAATTTCATCACTCATAGTAGCCATTTCTTCATCTTTTGTTGCATCTTCAATCACTAATTTTTCATATTTATAAATAATATTCAAAAAATTATTATAAATTCTTTTTAGACTAGAATTTTTAAAAGAAGTAATTTGACTATAGATATGGAATATCTCGTATTTCAATTCAAAAACATCTATTTCATCAACTATATAACCTCGTAAAACTTCATCACAAAACATAACACTATTTGAAAAATGATTAAGTAAATATGAAACAAAATTATAATCATGTTTTACACTATTTGAGCAAAAATAATAAAACATTTTATCATTTGTTCTCTTTATGACATTTAACATAAAATTAGGATCATTTTCTAATCTTTTTCTATTTAATATTGGACTTTTATTTATATAACTATCAATAAGATTTTCATCATAAAACATACTATCACCACTTTGGCAAATATTATAACACTATCACTTTCTACTAACAAGTTATTATTGCTTTTTCCACTATTTAGTGTTATCATATGTAGCAATCAAAGGGGTGAATAAATATGGCCGACAAAATGGAATTATACCATATTCATAAGCACAATAATTATGACAAGTTATGGAAACCATATAGAGAAATAACTGTTAGCGAAAACTTCAAAAGTATTATGTCAAAAAGATATAATGATTTTACAACAAGTATGATTATAGAAGAAGATCAAAATAAAATTTTACTAAACTTTCATGACTATTTGTTAACATTACTAAGTAGTAAAACTCAAATAAATAGACAAGAGTTCCAAAAAATTTTACAAATCGCCTACCAAACATCATATTTTTCCAACATGTTTAAAAGAGAAACAGCTCTTGAAAATTATAGAAAAAATAACTTTAATTTTCTACCAAGTAGATTACATAGTATTTATTTAACAGACGAAAAAGGTGTCTCTTATTGGATTGATGCTTTGGATGCAAAAGATTATGATTTATGCAGAGTAGAAGTAACTGGTAATATCTTTAAAACAAATGAGCAACTATTACCTGATGAAACCTTATCCTATAAGGATGCCTATGAAAACTCTTTTAATTATTGGCATCCAAACTTTAAAAAAGTACCAGATAATACAAATGAATATCTTGTAAACGGAAAAATAAAGATTCTAGAAAAAATAAAATAAAAAAAAGATTGCTACAACAACTATGAACAAGCAATCTTTTCTATTTTTTATTCTTAACTTTTAAAACCTAATCCACTGAAGAATTTAAGGTTTCCATCCTTACCAAAAGATGCTGTAACATTACTACTTCCATCTCCTGCTACCCAAACATATTTATTCCAAGAACCTAATTCATATAAAGTTCCATCAACTCCACCAACTGCGTTCTTAAAATCAGCATAACTTACTCCATCATTAATTTTAGCCTTTACATCAGCTAAATTATCTAAAGTTACTTTACTATTTTTTAATTCTTTTTTATCATAAGCCATAGTTATAGATGACACTTTGCCACTAAATAAAGTTACTGTTATTTTTTTGTCATTTCCAAAATCATATTCATATTTTTCCATATTTTCTACAGTTGTTTCAACACTCTTAGCTTCGATGCCAACAATATTATTTAATTCACCTACTGTATTACTCAAAGACATTTTAGATAAACATTTATAATATGAACACTTAGCTTTTACCTCTGTTTTTGTTTCTGTGTTATCAGATTGTTTTTTATGTGAAAGATTTGTTTTCTTTCCACAACCTGTAATAGAAACTAAAACTAATAAACATATAACGCCTACAAATAATTTATTTTTCTTCATAACTCTCTCCTCCTCCATCATTATATCTTAAAATATATCTTCTGTAAACATTTAATTAAGTTTTCTAAACTACGAAAATATTAAACACCTTTATTAAATATTTATTTTCTTGCCAGTAACAACATAATCATAAAATTCCATACATTTAATATGTTTTTTTGGCTTTTCATATAAGTACATCCCAAAAGTTGCATTCTTACTTACATAATTATTTTCTTTAACAAATTTATTTTTCACATCTTCATATAGTTTTTTCATACTTTTGTACTGATGAACTCCCATATATTTATTCCATGAATGTTCAAACCAGTAATAATTATTGTTATTTTGATATACTAAAAATGTATGTGATGGAAGCATATTATTATCATTTAAATAGATAAAATATGTTTCATATTTGAACTTAGTGTTCTTAAAGAGTTCTCTTTCTAATTCAACTTGATCCCAACAAATACCACATTTTGACTTCAATAACTCTTTTGGAGTCTGTAAATAATAAAAATCATTAAACTCATTACGCCATTTTTCTTCATCATAAATTATATTTTTATTATTTTCATCCCTAAATCCATATTCAATACTATTCATAACATGCATTATTTCATTTATTTTCTGTTCCATAAAACACCTCTACTAGTCAATCATAACATAAAAGTTATATTATTTCATAGAAGCGCTTAAAAAGAGTGATTCTGAAGTGTTATTTGGATTTAATGATTCATACTTTGTAATTGGAGATATTGCTCCACAAATAAGTAGTACCATTACAGCTAGAAAAAATCGCAATTGTGAAATAGCTGGAGTTAAGCAGATAAGGATACACGACTTTAGACATTCATGTGCTTTCTTATTAATTTATAAAGGTGCTAATATTATTACAGTTTCTAAATTCTTAGGACACACTAAAATAGAAGAAACACTTAATACATATACACATTTATATAAAAATGCTTTTACTGATATAACATCACTAATTGATGATATGAATGAAGCTAGGATTAACTCCTAGCCTTTTAATTACGCTCATTTTCTACAAAAGTTGAGTTTGTTTTAATAACACTTATACCTTGAAAACTTTGTAACCACATTTTATAATGCATTTTTGTCTTAATTCCATTAAAGTTAAATATTGTCAAATTAAACATAAAACATAAATCAGCATCATTTTGCATCATGCTATCAAAACATTTTCCAGGTTCACAATATACTTTTATTTGGATAAAAAATTCATCCTCACTAACCCAGTTTAAATAAGTTTTATTATTTATATCAATATCTAATCCTAATGGAATCGGATCATCAGAATTATCTTCCCATTTTAATCCACCCTCTGAGGGATCTTGAACACACAATATTTTATCAATTAATATTTCTTTTATAATATGTCACATACAAAACTTTCTTAGTATTTAACATTCCCTTTTTAAAATCTATTAAAACGGGCTATGATGTGTAAATACGCTAAATAAAATTGGGCCAAAATTGGACCAAAAATTACAATTTTAAAAATCATAAACCCTTATAAATACTGGCTTTAATACAAAAAAAGCGGAGCCAAATTGGCTCCTTCAGGGGGTTCGGTTGAATATACTCTCACATTATATCGTCGTGAGAGATATCAGCATAATATCTCTATCATGCATATTAATAATATCTAAGAAAAAAAGAAAAGTCAATTATTTTAACTCAACTTTTTTAAAATATTTCTACTTTACACTTTTAATAATTTGTATTCATTGTATTAACAAAGAATTCTTTTAATTCATCTTTACACTGTTCATCTAAAAGATACTCTTCACTATCTTCACGAGCTTTTAACAATATCTCATAATCATCTCTAAGAGATGCTATTTTAAATGACATATCACCGCTTTGTTTAGTCCCAAATAAATCACCATGTCCTCGTAATTTAAAGTCTTCCTCACTAATTTTAAAGCCATCATTTTCTTTTTCCATAATATGTAATCTCTTAGTATCTGTATCACTAATTAAAATACACTTAGCCTCATCTTCACCACGACCAACTCTTCCACGTAACTGATGAAGTGTAGATAATCCAAACCTATTAGCGTCAAATATTACCATAGTCGTAGCGTTACTAACATCTACTCCAACCTCAATAACTGTTGTTGAAATTAATATTTGAATCTTATTCTGTAAAAATTCTTGCATAATTAACTCTTTAGCTTTACTAGCCATTTTTCCATGCACTATATCTATTTTATAATATTCACCAAAGGCAAGCTTCATCTTATCTCTCAGATCACATACAGTAGCAAGATCACCAGAATTTTCACTTTCTTCTATAAGTGGTGCAATTATATATATTTGATGATGTTTCTTTAACTCATCAAGCATCATCTGTAAAACTTCTTTAATTTCCTGATTACTCTTAACATAAGTTTTTACAGGTTTTCTACCACTAGGTTTTTCTTTAATAATAGATGTATCCATATCCCCATAAATAGTTAAAGCATATGTACGAGGAATAGGAGTCGCACTCATATATAATATATCTGGCATAACTCCTTTATTTTGTAAATTACCCCTTTGGTTAACTCCAAAACGATGTTGTTCATCCGTTATTACTAAGCCTAAATTATGATAGTTAACTTCTTCTTGAATTAATGCATGGGTACCAATTACTATACTTATACGCCCATCCTCTAATCCTTTATATATATCTGACTTTTCTTTTTTTGTAGTAGAACCAGTCAACAAACTAACCTCTATTGGATAATCCTTTAAAATATTTTTTAAATTATTATAGTGTTGAACAGCAAGTATTTCAGTAGGTGCCATCAAGGCTGATTGATATCCACAAAGACTATTAACATACATAGCGATAAAAGAAACAATAGTTTTTCCACTACCAACGTCTCCCTGCAACAATCTATTCATTCTGTGAGACGACTCCATATCCTTTAAGATATCATTAACAGCCTTTAACTGATCACCAGTAAGTTTAAATGGCAAATGTTCAATAAATTTAGAAACATCATCATGATTAATTTCTCGCTTAATACCAACTACATTTTTTCTCTTTTCTAATTTTAGGTAATTAATCTTATACATAAATTGAAATAATTCTTCATACTTTAGTCGATACTTAGCCTCCTCCAATTTTTCATCCGTAGGAGGATTATGTACAATATTAAGTGCAGTCTTTTTATTAACAAAATTATATTTTTCAATATATTTATTTGGAATATAATCTCTTATTTGCTTACCATACATTAAAAGAGCCATATTAATATAAGTACTTAAATTTTTATTAGTTAAACCACTAGTAGCGTGATAAACCGGCTCAATTTTTACTTTATTAGAAAGTGTTCCCATTTTTATTTCAGCAGCTGTTATAACATTTTTTGCTTTATCATACTTTCCAACAACTGTAACACCAATACCTATTTCCAAATCTTTTTTCATAAAAGCTCTATTAAAGATAGAAACACCCACTACACCACTTTGAGTAACTAGTCTAAAATTCATTTTATTTAATCCCGCTTTAAATCTCATCAAAATTGGCACACTCTCTATTTTTCCATCAATGATAATGTGTTCCTTATCTAAAACCTCATTTAAATTATCCCTTCTTAAATATTCATAACGAAAGGGATAATGTGTAACTAAATCCTCAATTGTATATATTCCAATTTTTTCAAGTAATGAAAGGGCTTTTGGACCAATTCCTTTTACATTTTTTAACTCATCCACATAAACCACTTCCTCATCTCGCCTTATTATAACACAGAGCCACCAATAAAATCAAATAAAATATTAACATTTAACACGCTACTATGATATACTAAAAATGAGAAAGATGAGGAAAAATTATGAATGAAAAAAGAAAGAAATTATTACTAAATATTCTAAAACTAGCAGTTGCTTTTGCATCATTTGAGTTAAGTCCACTCTTAAAACTATTGCCTATAACTATTTTTAAACTAAACGTAAACAAGATATCAACTACAACTAATTATATTTTGTCTATATATACTTACATCTGTCTAGTTATTATCCTATTTTTAATGTATCGAAAAGAATTAAAAATAGAATGGCAAAGATTTAAAAATCACTTTGCAAAAAACATGGATACTGCTTTTAAATATTATTTTATTGGATTACTTGGTATGATGTTTTTTAATATTATCATCAATTTTGTTTTAAAATTAGGTGGTCCACAAAATGAAAAAAACGTTCAAAGTATGATTCATTCTTCTCCCTTTTTAATGCTTATTTGTGCTGGACTATTCGCCCCTATAGTTGAAGAATTAATTTTTAGAAAATCATTTAAGAATGTATTTAGTAACAAATGGGTATTTGTAATTATTTCAGGACTAATTTTCGGTGGCCTACATGTTATTGATTACACTTTTCAAAACCAATTAGAAATTCTTTATATTCTTCCTTATGGTATACTTGGAGGAACATTCGCCTATATGGATTATGAAGTGGATTCAGTTTTTCCATCAATTACTATGCATATGCTTCATAATATCCTACTCACTATACTTTCAATATTAGTTTAGAAGCCAAGGCTTCTTTTTTTATAAAAAAAAGAGGCTTAATCAATACCTCTTACAACAATACTATCAAATAAACTTAACACAATTGCGAAAACTCCTTGAAATAAAACCAACAAAATATACTCTAACCAAAAAGTATCAGTAAATATCATATTATATTGAAATATCATACATATCATATTATAAATTAGTAAATCAAATATATAATTAATTATAACACCCGCTATTGGTAATCTTGTATTTACAAGTAAATAATTGTAAATTGCCAAGCTAACAGATTGACTAAACAAATAAGCTATTGTAAAGCCTAAGCAACTAAACAAATTAAAACTATTATAAATAATAAAATTAGTACATAAGCCATAAAAGAATAACACAAATGTGGAAATTCCGACCGACATCATAGCGTTCTTATAACCTATTTCTTTATTGATTACATTGGAAATAAAAAATATAATTGGTGCCAACAAGTACATCATGCATAATTTAGCTCCTTTATAATTAATAAACAAATTATGTAAAGAGAAAATGAATATTGCCGCCGCACACAACAAAATAGTATAAGCTCCAAATAATTGTTTTATCGTATTTTTCTGTTCCTTTATAATCTCCGCATTACTTTTTCTTGCCATAAAATCACACACCCTCTATCTAATAAAATTATAACACATCTCTTTATTTAAAAAAACAATATTTTATAATATTAATTTTCATGTTAAAATAATAATAGGTGATGATATGACTACTAGAGAAGAAAAGAATAAAGAAATACAAAAAAAATTAGAAAACGAAGAAAAAAGTAAACAAAGACGTAAAATAATAAAAAAAATTGTTTCGGTCATTATCATAATCTTCTTTGCTTTTTTAATTTTTATATTATATACACACTATGCCGCAACTAGTGGCTTAATTGTAAAGGAAAAAAGAATTGTGGAGCCATCACTTCCAACCTCTTTTAACGGATTTAAAATTATTCACTTTAGTGACTTACAATATGGCTCAACTGTTTATGGAGATGAATTAAATAGTCTTGTAAAAAAAATAAATGAGAGATCTCCTAGTATCATAGTGTTTACAGGAGATTTAATTGATAAAAATTATAATGTCTCACATAAAGAAATTGAAAAAATTATCAAAGCATTAAGTAATCTTAACGCAGATATAGGAAAATATGCTGTAACGGGTGATGAAGATAATGATAATTTTACAACTATTCTAAAACAAGCTGGCTTTACAATACTTGACAATAATTATGATTTAATATATAACCGCTCCAATAATCCTATCTTGATAACAGGGCTTTCATCTAGTTCCAAGAACCGTGATATTGATAAAGCTTTTGAATATTTTAATGATCCAACATCAAATAAAGAAATTTATAGTATCGTTATCATGCATGAAGCAGATAGTATAGATGAGGTCATATCAAAATATAAAGTAAACCTAGCTTTGGCTGGAGGAAATTTAAATGGTCAAATTCGCTTTCCTGGTATAGGTGGACTATTAACTCGTGAAAATGCTTCCAAATATTTAAATGAATATTACAAAATTTCCAATACTAATTTATATATATCTAGTGGTGTGGGTACAGACAACAGTCAAATTAGGATGTTTAATAGACCAAGTATCAACTTCTTTCGCCTAGCCACAAACAATTAATCTAAATTATGAAGAAAATAAAAATTTCTTCTTTTTTTGTGCCTTTTTCTTTATATAAACAGAAACACTTCCAATTTTATCATTATCTAATAAAACATTTACTACTCCGACCTTTGTACCATTTTTATAATTTTTAATCTTATTCAATTCAACAATAGTCTTTATTTTAGATTTTTCTTCTTCCATAAGTGGATACTTAAATGATTTCTTTAAATACAAATTATCCTTATAAAAATTATTCTTTATTTCAAAATTATCCTTATCAACAATAGTATAACTTTTATATTTTTCAAACAAGTAATCATAAAGATTTGCGTGCGTCTCATATTGATTAGCATCCTTTAGTGTTACAGCTGTCAAACGTAGACCATACTTTTCAGCCGTTGTAACTAACGTTTTTCCTGCGCTCGGCGTATATCCATTTTTTCCACCAGTAGCGTAATCATATTGCTTTAAAAATTTATTACGATTATACCACAAATAAGATTTATTATTTGATTGGACTTCATATTTATAAGTCTTTGTAATTTTTCGATATTCTTTTGAAGTTCTATAAATATAACTAGAAAGTAAAGCCATATCATGAGCCGTAGAATAATTTTTAGTTTCTTCATCAAGACCATGACTATTCATATAAGTAGTACCAGTCATTCCTATTTCTAAGGCCTTCTTATTCATTAACTTAACAAATTCTTTTTCATTAGAGCATATGTTATTAGCAATCACAACAGCCGCATCCCTGGCGTGAACAGAAAAGCAGCAAAAATTTGTTAAAATCAAATGTGTCATCTTTTGAATTTGACACATTTAATTTAGCATGTAATATAACCTTTTGATCCGTTTCATCATCCTTAATTGACTCTACTCTTATATCTTCAAAAAACAATTGAGCAATTTCCAAAATCTTTTCATCATCATTTAAAACCATATCATTTATCTTCTTTTTAAAATCTTCATAATTTTTTTCACTAGACTGTTCATTTTGTTCTTCTTCTATCAGTTTTCTTTTATTTTCTTCTAATGAGTTAATTTTGTCATCTAAATCATCTTTAAGAGAGTTGTATTCTTTTAGGTCTATTTCTTTTCTCATTCTCATCATTATAAGTTCTTTTTTTTCATTATTTGTTTTGAATAATTTTTCATCAATCAGTTTTATTTCTTTTTTATAATCTTTTTTTGTTCTAATATCACTAATCATATCATTTATTTCACTTATTAAATCATCTTGACAAACAAGTATCATATTCAATATCTTTTTGCATACTTCAACTAGTTCTTCATAATAAAGTACAGGAGAATTACACCCTTCAGTTTTTTTCTTGCCGTGTATTCTATAATTATTACAAGCCCAAAACTTTCTTCTTCTACTTCTATCTCCTTTACCAATTTGGTAAGTACCTCTTACAAATGTAGCACCATCAAAATAGCAATGCATCAAACCAGAAAATGGGAACTTATTATATTTATTATTTTTATTTATCTGATCGTGCTTTTTACTTCTAACATCTAATATCTCATTTGCTTTATCCCATAATTCTTCTGACACTATTGGAGGACAAGTTTCATTATCCTTATAGACAATCCATTCATCCCTTTTAAATCGTTTTCTTTTTCTATCGTGATAGTTAACAGTAGTTTCTTTATGAGCACAAAAATATCCTTTATATTTGGGATTTCTAATTATGTTTTTTATGACAGTGCCTGCAATTGGTTTGCCAGAATAATTAGTTACACCATATTCATCAAATAATTTAAAACCCAATCTATAAACACCTATGTTTTCTGATACATAAGTTTCAAATATTAGTCTAATGAATTTAGCTTGTTCCTCATCAATAACTAACTTACCTTTATTTTTAGTATATCCATAAATATTATTACTGCCTGGAACTATTCCTTTTTCTACACTTCTTTTATATCCAAATCTAACTCTTTCAGAAAGTTTTCTTATTTCTTCTTGAGCAATTGAAGACATTATAGTAAGTCTTAATTCTGAATCTGGTTGAAATGTATTAATGTTATCACTTAGAAAATGAACACCAACACCATTTGAAAGTAATTCTTGTGTATATTTAATACTATCCAATGTATTTCTTGAAAATCTTGATATTTCTTTTGTTAAAATTAAATCAAATTTCTTTTTCTTGGCATCATCTACCATTCTTAAAAAGTCTTCTCTTTTTTTAACACTTGTACCACTTATACCTTCATCAACATATCCCTCTACAAAAGTCCAATTTTCTTGTTCCTTTATAAAATTACTAAAATATGTTACTTGGTTTTCTAATGATTTTAATTGCTCATATCTATCAGTTGATACACGAGCATAGAATGTAACTCTTAATGGTAAATCATAAATACTTTTTCCTTGACCTAGCATATTTCTTATAGCATATAAATCCACTTAAATCACCTCCATTTATTTTTATATTCTTATATCAACTTTCATTGGATAAGAATATTTTTCTTTATTTTTTTCTAATTGTTCATTTAATTTATTTATCTTTTCATCACACTTTGAAATTAATGCCTCATACTCACTAATAGTAATATCGTTATTTTGATATAAATAATTTATTATCTTTTTTTGAACTTCTTTTTTTACTACTTCATAAGTAATGTTGTTGTCCAAAGTACATTCTCCTCCTGATTAAGTTTATTAACATTAGAAAAAAAAAATTAATAAAAAAAGGAGAATGCATCTACACAATTCTCCTTAAAAAATATTAATTTTTTTCAAAGATCATTGTGTAGATATAAATTAATCATTGCCAAATATAGCACTACTAAGCATAACTGATTATTTAAATTTAGTAATGCATAACATTACTATTATTTTATTTATTGTATGAATCATATTTATTAAACTTTCTGTTCTTGAATTAAATGTGCTATATCATATCCATTTGATTTTGAATCAAACGATAAAATTGTTATTTTTTCTTTAAAATAAGTTTCATTATCATATCTAATGACAATTTCACTAAACACATCTAATTTTTCATTGTATTGTAATTTTTCAAATTGTGAATCAAGTTTTTTATCTTCTTTATCATATACAATACCTAATACATTTCCATTATCTTCATATTCATCTTTTGAATTAGTTAAGCCATTATAAAGCATAACAAAGTATTCTAACAATATTGTACAAGCATTTGCAGACAAACCAACTGATTCTAATGTAAATATTTCCATTTCTTCATCTTCTATTAAATCAGGATTTGCCTCATTTCAACCTTTTCAACAAGACTTTGTGCCATCGCAAATAGCATTTCAGGTGGATTTTGATTAATTTCTGCAATCAGTTCTCTCATACCTTCATTTTTTAACAATTCTGATACATATTCTCTTTCAGCAGTCAAATATGTATCTCTTAAATGTGCTATTTCTCCACTAACATTGCCCTTATATGGTGTAATATCAGATATATCAGCCATCATAGCATCTTGTAAACTATGCTGATATCTTTGATGCCATCTTAAATACATAGGACTTTCATAAATTCTTCCTTCTTCAGCAACATATAGATGTCCTTTTCCTGTTTTTTCTAATGCTTCTTTTATAGTAGCATTTGCAAGTGCAGGATTTGGATTTCTATGAATTGTTCCATCTTCTCCTATTTTTAATTCTCCATCAGTCATTTTATAACTTGCTAAAAAATCCTCAACACTTTGATATCTAACAGTGTCCTGAATTCTAAACACATCTGTTAAAGCAACAAGTTCTCTCATTGAATCTTCTGTCATACCTTTTACTGCAATACCAAAAGTATTTCTAAATCCATCAAAATAATATCTAGGATCAGATTGTGCTAGTTCTTTTAATATAGACACATTTTCTGGTGAAACATTTGCTAACAATACATATAAATCTTTATCATCATTATTACTTACCATAAATGTTTCAATATTTTTATTTCATAAAGCTTTACAAGCAGGTTGACAAGCAGGAATAATATATTCATCTGGATTTGCCATTACTTGTTCCAACTCTACATAAGGATATTGATATCTTGTATCTGTTGATTTACTCTGACCTTCAAATTTTTTTAGTATCTCGGAATCAAGTTCACTATTTCCATTTTTTGCTTCTTCTAAAATTCTTTTTACTTCTTCATTATTCATCAATATTTCCTCCTAAATCTTTTAAATAGTCATCTAAATTAAAATCAAATTCAATTACACTGCTATAATCTTCAACTAAAAAAGTTATATATACTAAATATCTATTATTTATATATTTTGAAATTTTAATACTTAATTCATCTGGTTCAACACCATTTTCATCATTAAAATTGAAAAATGTTTCTCCTATATTAAATTTATCACTTGTATTTTTATAATTATTAAAGTCAATAGTTTTCGATACATTTAGGGTTAATAAATCTTCAGGATAACAACTTAAATCAAAACCGAATGAATATTTATTATTATCAAATTCTCCTGTAATATCAAAAGATAACCCCAGTTTATAACCTACTACACCTACTCCACCTACTCCAGCTTTAATAACTTCTAGTTTTGAAGAAGTAATCTTTACATTTTCATTAGAAGTGTTATTCAATTTACCAATTTTAAACATTATTTCACCACCTATATCTCAATATTATATTTAATAATACTTTTGGGATTAGAAACAAATTCAGATTTAGTACAATAATATTTATCAAAAATACCTTTCCTAAATTTTTCATCATACTTTTCATAATTTAAATCAATATACTCTTTAAGTAAATCAATGAATTCATTATAATCACATATTACAGCATTTTTAAGCACGATCACTTCATTTCCAACAAACAAACCTGCACATTTACTATATCTTTCTTCTAATACTTTTATAATTCCTTTTTCAGTTTCTATTTCAAAGCATAGTCTATCAACATAATCTTCGGGCAATGGCATTCCGTTTTCATAAACATCAGGAACATAAATATTTTTAATTGTTCCTTTTATTTTTTCAATTAATTTTTTTTCCATAATCCACCTCAATTTAGTCGTCATTTATTTTATTAAATGCAATTGCAGATAATTCTTTTATATTAATAAGATAAGAAAAAGCAACAGATAAAAATTCATCATCATTTTCATATTCATCATATAATGGATAATCAATATTATTTATTTTTTTTAAATATGCAAACAATTCTTTAAAATGCTTAATTAACTCTTCCTTTTTATCATCAGTAGTTAATTCATTAAATGCAAAAATATATTTTTGAAAACTATTTCCCATTACCTTTTTTCACTCCTTTTTTACCCTTTGCCTTTTCAAATTCACTTTCTTCCGAAAATGCTTCTTCTGCCTCTTTGAATGCTTTTACTTTATCAAAAAATGTTGGGCTAACTGCAAGGATTAATTTTGCAAGCTCTGCAACTGTTGGCAGGTTCTCCATTTGCTCATATATTTTTTTTCTTTTGTTAAAAACCCAATTACACATTGAACCACCATCTGAAAATTCTTTATCTACTGACTTTTTCATCGGTAATATTCCATTTTCTTTATAATATTGTAATATTTCTAATGTATGAATTTCAAATTTACCTTGTTCTGAATTCCTATAAATTATGTCATAAGCAATTTTAGCAATTTCGTCGCCACTATCTGCTTTTTCTTTTATTAATGCTTTAGTATCTCCAATCCAAGAAGTCATTAAATTACCATCTGAAAATCTTATTCTTTCTGTACTTTTTGGAAGTGTTCCATGTTCTTGGTAATAAGTAATTAATTCCTTAATATGTATATCATAAGTATCTAATCTTGATTTAGTTTTTGCTTTTTCACTATATTGATTTTCTAAAATGAATATTGCTAATTGATTCCCTTTACTAGCATATTCTTCAATTTTACTTCTTTTATTAAGAATCCAAGAATATATATCTGATTCATCACTAAATTTGTCTCCAGAAATACTTTTTACATTTGTACCTCTTTTTTTAATAAGTTCTACAAGTTCGCTCATTTTTCTTTCAAATATTCCATCAGAAGAAAGACTATATTGAATTTGAGTTAATCTTATTGCTTCTGAATTATTTTGTTCTAGCAATCTTTGTATAGAATCTTTAACGGATTTTGACGATAACCAATTAGCCATATCAGCACCATTTTCAAACTCTGCTTTATCTGTATCTGTTGGTAATTTCCCAGTTCTATCATAATATGCTAAAATTTCAATAATTCTATCTACTGTTTTCATATCTTTATTTTCTTTTGTTTTACTATTCATTTTTTGCATTTCACTAATTGTTTTTGACTTATCATTGCCTTCTAATCCTGATTGTTCTATTTTTCTCCTATTCTTATTCAACCAAGCAGACATTAATTTGCCATCTGAAAATTTTTCATTTTTAGATTTTTGTGGTAATCTTCCGTTTCTTTGTATATATTCATACATTTCATCTATATGTAAATTAAATGATTCGTCAATTGTAAGTGTATAATATGAATACAATTTTTTAGCAGTTTCATTACCCTTTAGGGCATATTCTTCGATTTTTTCTTTAGAATGTCTAGACCAATGATGAATTTGTGTACCAGTAGAAAAAGTTACATTATCATCATATCTGGGAAAACCATTATGTTCTTTACAATACACCAACGCTTCTTCCAAATGTATTAAAAATAACTCATCTGGATCTAAACTAAATTGTTCACATACTGTTTTAGCGATTTCGTTGCCACTATCTGCTTTTTCATATATTTTTAATCTTTTTTGAGTTATCCATGTACTCATTACTCTACCGTCAGTAAATTTTGTTTCTTCATCCCATTTAGGCAATCTTCCATTTTTTTGTAAATAATCATAAACTTCCTTTAATCTACCATCAAAATCTAAAGTAAATTCAACTTTACTTTTTAATTCTTCTAATGTAGATAATAAATTGATTATTTCTTCTGATAATCCAAAATTAATATCAAACTCATCTTTAGGAGTTCCATTTCCTTGTGATCTTTCTATTGGCTCAGTTCCTTCACTTGCTTTTCTTGTTTCAACTCTTAAATATAATCTTTTAATTTCTTTTAAATTTCCCATCAAATCAATAACTAATGGTGGCGATACTTTTTCGCCTGTTCCTTCACTTTTCTTTTTTACTGCTAATGCTCTACCTAGTTGTTGATAAAAAGTAATATCAGATTTTGTTGCTCTTCCCATTATTACACCATCAATATCAGGCACATGGATACCTTCATTATACATATCAATTGCAAACATAATTCTTAATTTCCCCATTGCACTTTGACCGTCTAATGTAATATTATGATAAAAGTTATTTGAATTTAAATTATTTTGCTTATCTGTTTGTGCTGAACTATGTACTTGATAAAATTCAATATTGTTAATATATTCAGTTGGTAACATTCTTTTAATATTATCTTGTAATATTGAAATATCACTACCTTTTGGGCAGAAATAAATATATTTACCATCTCTTTTTATATGATTTCTTATTATTTCATCAGCAGACTCTCCCTCAGATATTTTTTTTCTTATATCCGATAATACTTTTTGATATTGTTGCTTTTCTTCAGGACTTGCACTACCGCTATTAATTTTTCTTTCTAATTCTTCGCAATCACCTTCAAGTACAGCCAGTGCAGCATGATAATTAGGTTGAGGTAATACCCCATCAACTATTGCTTGTGCTAAATCGTATCTACTAGCAACATTACCTTCAAAAAAACTTTCAGCCACATCTTCTTCATATTTAGTACCAAACGACCTTACTGAAGTTGCAGACATGCCAAATATTTTTGCTTCTGGATTTGCTTCTATAATCATTTGTAATCTCTTCGTCCATTCAGGAGCTCCAATATGGTGAAACTCATCTAAAACTAATAAATCAAAATCTATATTTTTTAGTTCTTCTTCTGTTTTTGCTACTAATGTTTGATAATTATTAAATTGTACATTGTCAAAAATACCATCTGGTAAATTCATTGTAGATATGTGTTCTCTTATTTGATCTCCAATACCACTTAATGGAGCTAAAAACATAACTTTACTGTCTGGATTTTCAATTATAAAATCATATATTAACTTCAATGCTATAAATGATTTACCTGTTCCTGTTGCATGAACAACGCAAGCCTTATCTTCTGTTTTTAACATTTCTTCTACTTTTTCATAAGCAACTTTATTATGTTTATATAGTTCTACTCCCATTTTGACCTCCTTATCATTTAAGTTTAGCAGGTCTAGGATTATATTGTTCTGAAATTATATTTGCATATCTTTTCATATATTCATCCCAAATATTACTTGCTATATCTTTTTTTCTCAATTCATCAAAACCAAAGTCATTTCTTGCTCTCGCAAAATTCATCCACTTATGATACAAAACGTTTTCACTTAAAAGCATATTTTCAATTTGTTCCTCTGCAAATAACATACCTGATGGATTGTATTTAGGATTATAATTTGAATTAGGCATTACTTGCTTTCTTTCAGATGAATATACACCTGCTATCAAGTGAGGAGTTAATATTTTTAAATCTCCGTAAGCAGTCTTTTTATCATTAGTAGGAATCCAAATTGGAATTGGTGGTTCTATACTATCATCTCTATGTATCATCCAGCCCATATAATATTTAGGTATTTTTATTAAATAACAATATTTAAAACCATGTATTTGAGTATAATTTTCTTCTATAGTTCTTATCCCAAATTTCTCTATATCTTCATTACTAATAGGTGTCATAGTTGCTGTAATTTTACAACCATATTTCGACAATAATCCTTTATTAAAAAAGCTTTCTACATCATCGTTGTTAGTACCGTGAATAAAATATTGATATCTATCATCAAATTCTTCAAATGTCGCCATAATAACAACCTCCACTTATAATATAACATATTTTCTTGTTTTTTTGTTGAAATACAAAGAAGTTTTTACTTTTTTATATTGAATTGTCAGTTCTAGTTTATATTTTTTATCGTTTATGTTATAAAACTAATCAAAATAAAAAAGAAAGCCTACTTTTTCAAGTTAACTCTCTTTGGTAAAGATTTTCGGTGATCATTTTTAATTAATAAATAATATTCAACCTTTAAACACTTTGCTATATTTTCTAAAGTATCAATAGAAATATTACCATTATAATTTTCAATATTGCTTATATATCTGGGACTTAAATCAGTTAATTCTGCTAATTTCTCTTGTGTATATCCCATCTTAAATCTATAATATTTAATATTATCACCTAAAATTTTACGAATACTAGGATATTTCATATCACACCACCAATTCTAGTTTATCCTCTTTAAAGAAATTTAAACACGAGGTGGTATCGCTGAAAATTTGAAGAAATTTGTCATTTTTTGTTGTATTTAGATTAATTATGTGTTATCACTAATTTATCAGATAGCACAAGTAGTATCGTGTTGATTTGATTCAGTTGATGTAGTAATGTAGTATTTTCAACTGAGTAGTGAGATCGTCTGCTAGTTTAGAGACGATTTTTTTGTGCTTATCTTTCCATACTGGAATTATATAAATCTTCTAATTCTTCCTCACCCCATAAATCTTCTATATTCATATTAAGTTTATTTATATTGCTAATAATTGCATTTTTAAAATATCCAAACTTATTTTCTATTACATTACCGTCTTCGTCTTTAAAATTTCTTTTAACTACTCTTGGCACAATATAATGTATTATTTGTATTAAATCTTGATATGAATTATCTTCTTCTAATAACTGATTAAACAACTTATCATAATAAAATATTTGTATATCATCTTCATTTATATACCCTCTTTCTATTAGTTCTAATGTTAGTCTATTATGTTCTTCGGCAACAAAAAATGATGATATTTTGGTTTTATCATCTTTATCTATTTGTTTTTTAGTATTTATTATATTAGTATTTATTTGTGTAGTTGTTTCCACATTTGGAGTATCCAGGTGTGGATTTTCCATATCTGGATTACTTTGCTCATTTTCTAAACTAATAAAATGTGGTACTTCATATATTAAATAGTTATATTCAAAATAACCTTTATATCCTCTTACTTTTTCTATTTCAACATAATGATGTTCTTGTAATTCTTTAAGTATTGATCTAATACCATCTCTACTTTCTTTACTAATAGAACATAAACCTGCAAGAGAATAATCCCAATCATCTGGTAAAGATAACATAAAGGACAATAATCCTTTTGCCTTATATGATAAATTTCTATCTCTTAAATGATGATTACTCATAACAGTATAGTTTTGATTTTTTTCTATTTTAAATACTGACATCATAATCACCTCCTAATAAAAAAAGATACTAGTTTTATTTTAGTATCTCGTAGATTTATATAAATATGCTATGTCATTTATTATATATATAATTTCCAATAATATGTTAAAGTATAAGGTTTAAAAGATGTTATATTATTAAATCTTCTTTCATAAGTTCCAACTGCTATTCCGTTCATGCTAGTTCATTTCCACTTCTTAATAACAAACCATAAAGTAAATCTTGAAGCTTCATCTCCTCTCCTTTTTCTAAATAGATATTTGTACCATACATTTTTAAAACTTCATCACCCGCAACAAAAACATCATTTAGATTTCCTTTTTCTAAAGCAATTGTTGCTGTCATGATTTTTGTAATTGACGCTACTAACCTCTTTTCATTAGCGTTTTTTTGATACAATATTCTACCACTATCTATATCCATAACAATACTACTCCTACTAGTATCATTAAAAGCAAATACATTTTTCGGTATCATAATACATAGAAGAAGTAAAAAAATAAGAATTGTTTTTTTCATTAAATCACCTATTACTATTCTATTTTTAGCAAATAAAAAAATTCAAAAAAGTCTGATAATTTACAAAAGATGTCTCTAGACTTGAAAAAATATGAAAAATGTGATATAATCTGTCCAAATAAGAGGGGGGATACTTATGGAAGAAAAGGATAAAATTAAAATTTTAAAGGAAGCAGAACAAGCCATCAAGATGTGTAAAGTAATTTCTAATAAGAGTTTTAAAGATTTTAATAGATATTGGATTAGACAAGATAAGGCCTTTCAAAAATATAGCCAATGTTACTGTTTTTCAAATGAGATACTAAAAGAATATTATAATAGAATTAATTTTTCTAATAAAGATGTTCTAACAGTCTGTGGTTCAGGAGATCAGATAATAGAATCTCTTGCCCGTGGAGCAAGAAAAGTAGATAGTTTTGACTCAAATAAATTAACATACTATAACCTATATTTAAAGATTGCCGCTATTAAAGCTCTAAAATACGATGAGTTCATAAAATTCTATAACTTATATTCTAAAGATAATAAGAAATATATTTATACTGAACTAAGAGATGCCATTAAAAAAGAAGATATAAAACTATTTTGGGATAAATTTTTCCAAAATGATGAAGAATTATTTACGACATTTTTCTTAGGAGGACATAACAACAAAAACATAGAATCTAGAGAAGAAAGTGCAAAAATCAGCCTAACACAAGCAAAAAATAATATTTCTTACCTCGAAGAAGATACTTTTAAAGATGTAAAAAATAAAATAAATGAAGATAGTATTACTTTTAAAGAAATGGATATATTTGATGTAAAAAAGGAGTACAATAACAAATATGACTTTATAAACTTTTCAAATATTTCCAACTATGTAGATACTAAAAAATTTATTAGTTATATAAAACAATTATTAGAAGATAATTTATATAATGACGGTGAAATAATTCTAGACTATATTTGGGAATATAGTGAAAAATTCCAATCTTTTGCCATATCCCTTATGGATCTTTATGAACTAAATCCTAATATTATAACCTTCAATAACAACTATAATGGTAATGATGCTGTTGTTGTAAAAAAGAAAAAAAGAAGCTAATTTAGCCTCCGTATAAACCATGTAACTTTTGCCTATCAGAATCACTGATATCATCAAGTATCCATTTATCATTTTCTTTATGTAACGTGAAGATAATTTCATTTTTGATTTTATCTTCTGTTTTTTTCATTTCACTAATTTTATAATCCCAATACTTTTCTTGATCTATTTTACCATCATCTTTTTGAAACTTCTTTTTATTGTTCTCATAATACTCTTCACTTTTATTAAGTGCTGATCTATAATCAAATGTTTCAACCTCTACTGTTACAGTAGCATTTTCTCCACTAGTATTTTCATCCTTTATTTTATATGAAATATTTTGATATTGTCTTTCGATAAGATTCTTATAATCTTTCTTTTGATCATCTGTTAAATCTTTATTATTAGAAACAATACTATCTAATTGGCTTAAAACCTCACTATCCATTCTTTGATATTTACTCATAAATTCTTCTACTTTACTAGTTGGTGTATTAGTATTGGTGCTACAACCTGATAAAAATAAAACAATTGTAAACAAAACTAAAAAAAATTTCTTCATATTTTCCTCCATTAATATAATGATACAAATTAGAGCTTTTATACTTAAAAACATATAATTTTCATATAATTAAATATGAATTATGAAGAAATAAACGAAAAATTAAAAATATTAAATACGGAAGATTATATTTGGCTTATCTATATTGGAATAATATTTATGAGTTGGTATTCAAACAGTCTCGAAAGAAAATATTTCACTGAAAATGATATAGAAAGTAAAACTAAATACCAAAAAATCATGGTTTTAATTTTTACTATTTTAATCGTTATATATCTTTATTTTCTGAAAGAATCAATCAATGATATAAAAAATTTAAAACCTTGGGATACTCCCAAAAAGAAAAATTTGGTTTATCTATCGTTTCTAGGCTCTTTATTAATTGCCATAAGCGGTTTTATATTTTTATATATCTCAATAGTTGATGAAAATCTAGATATTGAACTTGCCTTTAATTAATAAGTAATTTTTAATTGAATATAATTAAAAAAAGGAGGGATATAATTGATACCAAATATTCCTCCTAAATTATTTTCACTCAGTGCCGTCGTTGTTGGCTATATTTTAATAGATGATATGACAGCTAACGAACAAAATGCTGTTGGTAACTGGTTGATGTTAGTAGCACAGGTATTATCTACAAATGCTTTTTACAGAGCTGTCATGCAAGAACGAGGATTAGAGCCTAAGGATTCTACCGAAACAGGTAGAAATAATGCCAATACCTTTGCGGGAAGTGGCCAAAACACATCTAACAGAAGTAATAGAAATGAAACTGAAGAAACGCTTGCTATGTTAGAAAAAATGGTAAAGGCTATGCAAACAGAAATAAATCAAATCAAAAATAATATTTAACTATTTTTTAATTAATTCTTTAGATGAATTAACTTGACTATATTGATAAGCTTTTGTAAAGTCAGGATTTTCACTATTTTTCAAGATATATTCTATTATTTTTTCTTTAAGACATTTCAAATCATCTACTTCTTTTATATCAATTTTAGCAGTAGACAAAATATCAAAAATATCATCCATTATATTATCTTTTTCTAAAAAATTCTTACCTGCACACTCAATATAATGATTACTCAAATCCTCAAGTACAAAAGAAAATAATTTTTTATCACTATCCATCACTTTACTTGTTAATTCACTATTAAATAGTTTTAAATACTGATCCTTATTACTTACAAGTTCAAAATCTGTTGTTGACGGAGAACACGTCAAACAATTACTCCTATTTTCTCTAATGAAGGAAACCCCTAATTCCATAAGATTGATTAACTTATCATATGATAACAAAATTTCATCACTAATATATTTTACTCTATCACAAGGTATATATGTTTTATCAAAGTTTTTAGAAAAGAAAGAAAAAATATCTTCTTCATTCTTTGCAATTTCAAAAACATCTATCCTACCACATAAATCAGATAATAAATACTTCATATTACCGTCTATTAGAAAAAATCTGCCTCTTAATTTTTCCAATTCATCAGTAGTATTTACTTCTAATCTCTCTTTTTCTTTTTTTAAACTATCAATTTCTTTTTCCAATTCATCTATTTTTTTATAAGCTTCTTTATATATTTGTCTTTTATCTTCCATTATAAACCCTCCATGACTACTAACTATAATAACAGAAAAACGACTATACAACAAGTCGTTTTTCGGTTAACTAATTCTTTTCTCTTATTTTAATATGTGCTTCCCTTAGTTGTAACTCTGAAATATCACTAGGTGCTTGCATTAAGCTATCTGCTCCATTAGCATTTAGTGGGAATGCGATAGTTTCTCTAATAGAATCTTCATCAAGTAACATCATAAGCATTCTATCAATACCAGGAGCCATTCCTGCATGAGGAGGTGCACCATATTGGAAGGCTGTATATAATGCTCCAAATTTTTCTTCAATCACATCTTCGCCTAAACCAACAACAGCAAAAGCTTTTTTCATAACTTCTGGATCATGATTACGAACAGCACCACTTGCCATTTCAACACCATTACATACAAAATCAAACTGTTCAGCAACTATTTCATCAATATTTTCATTTTCAAGAGCCTTACTTCCACCCTTTGGATTATTAAACGGATTATGAGTAAAGTCATACTTTTCTTCTTCTTCATTCCACTCATACATTGGGAAATCCTTGATAATACAAAATTCAAATTTATTAGGATCCATAAGATCTAACTTACGACCTAACTCATCTCTAATCTTACCTGCAAGAGTAGCAGCATGCTTACGATCAGCAATAAAGAATAAAACACTGTTAGGTACTAATTCTGCTTTTTCTATTAAAGCTTTACGATCATCATCTGTTAAAAACTTATCAATAGGTCCAGCAAAACTCATATCTTCCATAACCTTAAAATAACCAATACCAGGCATACCAATAGATTTAGCGTAATCAACTAATTCATTAAACCAAGAATTTGATTTTGACGCAATATTATCTACTTTAATTCCTTTAACTTGAACTCCTCTAAATGGTCTAAAATCAGTATCCTCAAATTGTTCTGTCAAATCGATGATTTCAAGTGGATTACGTAAATCTGGTTTATCAGTACCATATTTTTCCATAGATTCTTTAAATGATATTCTTCTAAATGGACGAGGACTTATTTCTTTGTTTGAGAAATGTTTATATGTTTCGTAAAATAACTCTTCACCTAATTCTAAGACATCTTCTTCTTCTGCAAAAGCCATTTCAAAATCTAATTGATAAAACTCTCCATATACACGGTCACTTCTAGCATCTTCATCTCTGAAACAAGGAGCAATTTGAAAATATTTATCGAATCCTCCACACATTAATAATTGTTTAAATTGTTGAGGTGCTTGTGGTAGAGCATAAAACTTACCATGATACTTACGACTAGGTACAATAAAGTCTCTTGCACCTTCTGGTGAAGAAGCTGTTAAAATTGGTGTTTGAATTTCTATAAATTCACGCTCTTCCATAAAGTTTCTCATAAAACGAATAACCTTATTACGGAATAAAATGTTATTTTTTACTTTAGGATTACGTAAATCTAAATAACGATATTTAAGTCTTACATCTTCTCCTGACTCATGCGAAGTCATTACTTCAAATGGTAAAACATTTTTACTCCTACCAAGTACAGTAATAGAATCAACTAATAATTCAATCTCCCCTGTCTTAATACGATTATTATAATCTTCTTCTGCTCTTTTTCTAACAGTTCCTGTAACACTAACACTAGATTCACGTGTTAAATTATCAAACATTTTATCGTCATTACTAACAAGTTGTAATGTATCATATTGATCACGAATATCTACAAATATAACTCCTCCATGATCACGAATATTTTCAATAAAACCAGCAACTTTTACAGTTTTACCTATATCATCATTATTTAATTTTCCACAATAATGATCACGATATTTATTTTCTTTCATTAATTTTTCCTCTTTTCTAACTCTATTTTAATAAGTTCCAAACTACGATTTGGATTAGCCTGACGATTGGATTTTTGCATTACTTTACCAATAAAGTAGTTAACTACATAATCCTTGCCCTCTTCTACATATTGCCTTACTTGGTCAGGATTTTCATCTATTGCCTCTTTAATAAACTCTAATAATTTAGAATCATCACTAATTTGAGAAATATTAGATTCATTAATTATTTCAAGTGGATCTTTTTTCTTTTCAATAGCTTGATATAAAATCTTTTTAGCATTATCTAATGAAATCTTTTTAGCATATACTAAATCAATTACTCCACTTAACATCTTAGGTGTAATAAAGAATTGATCTATTGAAATTTCTAATTTTTTTAGAGAACTAAGTACTGCTGTTGTGACAAAGTTAACTGTAAGTAAAACATCACTACCATATCCTAAAACTTCTTCAAAATAATCAGCAATTTTTCTATTTTTAGCAAGCACTGAAGCATCATATAAAGATAAATTATATTTTTCCATATACATTTCTTCTCTATCTAATTTTAATACTGGAACAGTTTTTCTAATTTCTTCTAAGTACTCATCTGTTAATTTTACAGGAGCTAAATTTGGTTCAATATAATATTTATAATCTATAGCGTCAACTTTTTTACGCATTGGATAAGTCTTTCCATCATCAGCTATTCTTCTTGTTTCTTGAATAACTTTTTCGCCACTTTCCAAAACTTCTGTTTGTCTTTTTATTTCATATTCAATAGCCGCTCTTACTTGATCAAAAGCATTAATATTTTTCATTTCAACCTTTGTACCAAGAACATTACTTCCTTCTTCCATCAACGAAATATTAACATCACATCTCATTTGTCCCTTATTACTACGAGCCTCACTTACCTCACAAAATAGAAATAAATCTCTTAAATCCTCTAAGAAAGTAACAGCTTCATCTGCAGAAGACATACATGGTTCAGTTACTATTTCCATAAGTGGAATACCAGATCTATTATAATCTATTAAAGAATAATTATTCATATGATCAAGAGATGCTGTATCTTCCTCTAAATGAAGTTGATGAATATAAATGCGTTTGATGGCATCACCTACTCTAATATCCAAATATCCATCTCTTCCCATAGGTTTAGTTACTTGAGTAATTTGATATCCTTTTGGTAAGTCAGGATAAAAATAATTTTTACGATCAAAAATAATTTCATCTGGTTGATAACAGTGTAAAGCCATAGCTGTTTTTATAGCTTTTCTACAAGCTTCTTCATTAACAACTGGTAAAATTCCAGGAAGCCCTAAATCAACTGCTGACACATTTTCATTAGGAATCATTGAAAACGTATTAGGCGCACCAGAAAAGTTTTTTGATTTTGTTTCAAGTTCACAATGAACCTCTAATCCAATAACAACCTTATACATCTTTATCCCTCCAATTTCCTTTAAATCCTGTTACTTCTTCTATTTTATTTGCCATATTTAAAACCACATCATCTTCTAAAATTCTACCTGTTATATTAACTCCAACAGGCATTGAAGAAACTTTAGCATATGGAATAGTAATACTTGGAAAACCACCAAAATTAGCTATAGCCATATGGTTTTCAAGTAACAAATAACGATCAGACAACTTATCAGAAGAATCATCAAATTTAGGAGCAATACCACCACTAGCTGGTAAAATCATTCCATCATATTCCTTAAATAATTCATTAATCTTTTCTACTATTAATCTTCTAACACGACAAGCATTTAAATAAAGTCTTTCTTGATTTTCTTTTTGTAAAATATAACTTCCTAATACAAAACGTCTCTTAATAAGTTCTGAAAAACCTTTAGTACGAGCATCAAACATAATTTCTTCTGGAGTATTTCCTTCTCCTCTTACTCCAAACTGTATTCCCGTAAGATTAGCATTATTACTTGTAGCCTCAGCACAACTAATAGTCATGTAACTAGGATAAATTGCTTCAAGTAAACGTTTATCAATAGAAACTTCTTCTACAGTAAAACCTGCTTCACGACATTTATCCAGTAAGATATAAAATTTATCAAGAACCTCATGTAATTCTTTATCATCTACATCTTTATATAAATTTCTATCACAAATTTCTTTAATGTAAAATAATTTTCTATTAGAAATATCATTATTAATTGAATCAAGGTAACTCTTACCATCATCTTTAAGAGATGTCATATCATGATAATCACTACCTTTTAATATATCAGTAAGTATTGCAGCATCTTCTACTGTTTTTGTAAAAGTACCAACATGATCCAAGCTTGAAGCAAAAGCAAATAATCCATATCTAGAGATTCTACCATAAGTTGGCTTAAATCCAACTACTCCACCAAAACTAGCTGGTTTTCTTATTGAGTCACCTGTATCACTACCAAGAGCAAAAGGTACAATTCCAAGACTAACAGCCGCTGCACTACCAGCAGATGATCCTCCAATTTGGCGCGTAATATCATAAGGATTTTTAACTACCCCTGTATGACCAGTAGTACCAGTACCACCCATAGCAAGTTCATCAAGAACAGTTTTTCCAACTAACACTGCCCCTGCATCCCTTAGCTTTTTATAACTAGTAGCATCATAAACTGGCACATAATCTTTCATTATATTAGAAGAACCTGTAGTTAAAATACCAGAAGTAGAAAAATTATCCTTTAAAGCATATGGAATACCTGTTATCAAAGTATCTTTTTTCTTTTTCATTTTATATTTAGAAAGAATAGTTACAAAAGCATTATAATCAGCTTGAAACTTATTAGCTAAATCAACTGATTCATTAAATAACTCTTCACTAGTTACTACTCCATTATCCAAATCTTTTCTTAAATCTGTTATTGTTTTATCCTGAATATTATATTCCATCTTATTCCACCACCTTTGGTAATTTAACTTGATCATTATACTGATGTTTACAATTAGTCAAAACTTCATTAACCGTAAGTGTATCATCTAAGATAACTTCATCTTTTCTTAAATGAGCTTCATACGTTATAAATGGAAAAGACATTGGCTGAACATCCTTAATATTAGGAATATTTTCAATCAAATCCATCTGTTTCAAAATAGTTCTAAACTCTTCTTGTAATGTTTCATACTCACTATCATCCATATCAAACATTAATTTAGCAGCATAATCTTTTAACTTTGCTTTACTAACTTCGTATTCCATATTCATTCTCCTTTCAAACAAAAAAACTATTCATTCCTAAAAAGGGACGAATAGTTTCCGCGGTACCACCCAAATTACTATAAAATATAGTCACTCTTACTTATAACGGCAAGTACCGGCTTAGTCTACTTTATTCTTTAAGCTCTCCAAAGTGTTATTCAGAAGACTTTCTTATCTACATTCCACCATCAGTAGACTCTCTTTAAAGAAATAATCCCCTTACTTCTCTTCATCAACGATTTCAGTGTTTATTTTACTATTAACAATCCACATTGTCAACATATTTTTATTAAGCAGCCATACCTTTTATTTGACTATTTTCATTGTTATAACTATCTTCATTAAATATTTTTTCTAAAACACTATCAATTTGTGCCTGAATTTCATCTTTTTCTTTTTCTTTATTTTTTAACTCCTGAGTTAATTTTTTTAATTCTGCTCTATAACCTGCCATTTTAGTAGATTGTTCACTAAGAGTAATTACTTTATTTGTATTATTCATTGCTTCTACTTTATTATTATTGTCAACAACAGTAACATTTTCAAAAACATTATTAGCGGGAACTCCAGCAAAAACATCAGGAGTACTAGATAAAGTGTTAGTAACAGTGGCAACAGGATTACTTGGAACACTTACAATTGTCTTTTTCACTTCAAACATTGGTGAACTCTTTTCATTTAATGTTTCTTGTCCATTTTCCATAACTTTTTGAGTCACAAAGATTAAGCATTGTCCCTCTTCACATTTTGCATATAAATCAACTGATCCTGTAGCGTCTATCTGACAAGCTGACAACCACTTTTCAGTAACTTCATTAATATCTTGTCCAAAATATTCTTTATCATAATTAAGATTTTTAGTTTTATTTACTACTTTATCAAACTCCATACCTAAAGTAGAATTACCACCATTATTCGCAACATTAAAATTTTCCAAACTGTCCATCTGTTTACCTAAGAATGCTAAACATTTAGCTCTTAATATTTCAACACATAAATACATAGGTATTTTTGAATCAAGACTATCATTATTTTTTGTTGTGAAAGTATCTCCTAATATTTTATTATTAACATCTTGATTATCAACAATTTTATTAACCACCGCTAAAAAACTTATAACATCAGAAAGATAAGTATTAACAACATTAACATCTTTATTAGCCAAACTAGCATTATCATCTAATAATCTAGAACAATTTATATCAATATATCTTCTTGTATCTTCTGGATTTTGAAAGAATACCTGATTAGCCTGTGCATCAACATATTGACTTGCAGGTGTAGTCATACTCATATGTTCATATGCCATCAATTGATCAAATACTTGGTTCTGAAAAACTTTATTTCCTACTTCATCCACTAAAATATTATTTTCATTTTTTCTTAAACTACTAATATTCATACTCGCACCTCTATTCTATTAATAATATTACCATAATTTAGTCGTCTTGAAAATAGAAATTTAAAAAAATTATTGTATTAATGTTATTATTATAACCAAATTTATATTTTAATATTTAAATTATTGTTTTTTTCTGATAAAATCTAATCAAAGGGTGATATTATGTATATTTTAAGTGCTATTTGTTCAGATTATGCCCTAGCAAGTGTCTTAGGGATAATCAAAAGAATAATTACAATTCTTCAAATAGTAGTTCCCATCTTTTTAATTATTGGTGGTTCAATTACTTTTTCTAAGGCTTTAATAAATCCTGACGATGGTCCTAAAGCTAAAAAAAATTTTCTTAACGCTATTGCGAGTGCTGTCATAGTATTCTTGATGCCATTTTTAATAAACAGTATTATGGCTATCATTAGTGCTTATGGAGATGTTGGTATAACTGATAGTAATGGTAATAATACTGCATTTAATATTTCATCATGCTGGAGTAATGCCAATGTAACAGACATTTCTTCTAGTTCCATTTCTAATTATAATGAAAACACTTCAATAAGTGATGAGGCAAACGGAAACACGAGAACAAATTCTAATACTAATACAAACAATCGCAACAACAATAATTCAAGTAATAATTCTAATAGTCAAAATAATAATAGAAATAATTCAAATAACAGTAACAAAAACAATAAGAATAATAACACTAACTCTAATAGTAATAAAAATAATAATAGTAGTTCTAATAGTAATAACAAAAATAACAATTCTAAAACTGATACCTCAACTAACAATTATAGTAGTTTTGTTTTAGTAGGTGATTCAAGATTTGTAGGCCAAGAAAGTAGCGGCTTTAAAAATTCCAAAACAACATATATTGCCTCAGTCGGCAAGGGTCTAACTTATATGAAAAGCAATGAAGAAGCCATGAAGAAAAAAGATTCTAAGAACACAGCCTATGTCATAAATATGGGTGTAAATGACTTATACAACGCTAATAGTTACGTAGAATATATAAATAAACTTGCTAAAAATTACAAAGGTGACATTTACTATCTTTCCGTTAATCCTGTAGAGGAAAGTAAAGCTGCAAACAACGGTTACAGCATCAAAAACTCTGACATAGAAAAATTTAATAGTACACTAAAAAGTGGCTTAAAAAATGTGACTTATCTAGATTCATATAATTATTTAAAAAATAATGGTTTTTCAACAACAGATGGTATTCACTACAACAAAAATACATATCAAAAAATATATAACTATATTAATTCCAATGTAAAATAGAAGGCAAAAACCTTCTTTTTTATTGCAACATTTCCTCTTTAAAGTTATTAATTTCTTTCCTATTTAAAATAATAAGTCTTTTAGCATTTCTTTCTAAATCACTTAAATATTTTTTTCTTTTCCTTAAGCCCAAATTACGCCATTTAAACATCTTAATAAGCATTTTAAAGTTAACTTCATATGGAGAATATTCTAAACCAACTCTTTGTAAAAACCATCTTTTAATAATTCTTTCACCAAGCACAATTCTATTAATATTTAAATAAATAACGACATCAGCGAGCACTACTGCCCTACTAAAAACATCCCTACCAACATCTTCTATAACCCAATTATCACTTTCTAATATTTTATCAAATTTTTTTTGAACATCTAAAACATCTCTTTTTACATCATTATTCCATATTACACTATCAAGTTCAACATACAAGATATCAAGTTCTTTAGAAATACGTTTTGCCAGAGTACTCTTCCCACTTCCTACTGGTCCAACTACATAAATTTTCATACGCTCACTCCTGTATCTATTATACATAATATTCTAAAATATGGCTTTAATATCTAATAATATTATGCTAAAATAAAGTCTAGGAAGTGAAAAACATGAAAAAAAATATCTTAACAGGACTTCGTCCAACTGGAAACCTACATTTAGGACACTATTTCGGTGCTTGCCAGAACTATTTAAAAATGCAAGATGAGTATAACTTTTTTCTTGAAATAGCTGATGTTCAAGCTTTAACCGATAATTTTAATAACCCTGAAAAAGTTCGACGAAATGTATATGAAATTACAATGGATTTACTATCTATCGGAATAGATCCTTCTAAAGTAAATTTCTTCATTCAATCTAAAATACCCGAAATAGCAGAATTAACTGTTTTTTACTCTAACTTAGTAACAGTCGCTAGATTAGAAAGAAACCCTACTGTTAAAACAGAAATAGCCCAAAAAAAGGAGCTTTTCGGTAATAATGGAGAAAGCATAACCTATGGTTTTCTAGGATATCCTGTCAGTCAGGCAGCAGATATTACAGCTTTTAACGGTGCACTAGTTCCTGTAGGAGACGATCAACTACCACTACTTGAACAATGCCGTGAAATAGTTCGTAAATTTAACTCTATTTATGGAGAAACGCTTACTGAGCCAGAACAAGTCTTAAGTACAACCACTAGAGTAAAAGGTCTAGACGGTAATGAAAAAATGGGAAAAAGCCTAGGTAATGCCATTTACTTAATTGATAATGAAGAAACTATAAAGAAAAAAGTTATGGGAGCTGTAACCGATAAAAACAAAATAAAAAAAGACGATCCAGCAAACCCTGATGTATGTATGGTCTACTATTATCATAAATTAGTAAATTCTAAAGAAAATACAGAAAAAGTATGTAGCGAGTGTAAAAAAGGTGCCAGAGGTTGTGTAGCCTGTAAAAAGGAACTAATTGAAGCTATGACAAAATTCTTAAAACCAATCCAAGAAAAAAGAAAGTATTACGAAGAAAACCCTGAAGAAGTTAAAAAAATTCTTCAAGAAGGTACAACAAAAGCCCAAAATGAAGCTAAAGAAAATATGAAAAATATAAAAAAACATATGATGATCGATTATGATTTAAACTAAAAAGGCGCGTATTTACGCGTCTTTTTAACTTACCATTTTAATAAATTGATTTAATGTAGTGGTTTTATAAATTGGATATCTTGGAATCAAATACTTATTATTACTTCGTCTTGCTTTTACGCTTCCACCAACAAAGGCTATTTGGAATCCAGCTTCTTTAACCGCCTGTATTGCAGTATCACTATAACTATAGAATGGATAACAGAATGAATCATTATTATCTACTATTTCCAATGATTTCTTAAGATCTGCCAAAGCCTGATCCTTACTATAACAAACTAATTGTCCACGGCCACAAGTACCATATTTGTGCATATCATTTGTATGTGATTGAATATCCAAATTCTTAGAACGATAATTTTCAACACTCCACCAACCAGTTATCAAAAATAGCGTAGCATTCATATTATATTCTTCTAAAATAGGTATTAACTTATTACCATTGTGTTTACCAGTACCCTTAGCACCATCATCAACAGTAATCAAAACACTTTTTTCTGGAAGTTCAATTTCACCAAACATCCACTTTTTAAATTCAGACATTTTTAAAGTTTTGTACCCATTATTTTTAAGATAATCAAGTTGTTCTCTAAACTTACTGACTTCAAGACAGATGGATTCATCACACTCTTCTCCTAAAGTAGGATCATAGAAAAAGTGATAATTTAAAACTGCAATCCTTTGCTCACCAGAACTAGCACTTTTAACTACTTCTACTACATCTTCACCATTACTCATTTTTTTAAAATTATCTAATGAAGTTGTTTTCTTAACCACATATCTTTCAATCTTATCTAAAGTAGAATTTTTAGTAGATTTTTTATTAACATCACTAAATTTAATAGAAGCATCACTTAGTATTTCTATCTTAATATTACTTTCATTATTAAGAGTAGAGACATTATTATTACTATTAGTTGTAGTAAGTAAAATTGACTTCTCTTTTAATCTTATCTTTCCCGCAAGCCATAACTTATATTCGTCAACACTAATACTAGAAAAGCCTTGTTCTTTAAGATAATTTAACTGATTACGTACATTATCAACACTAATACAAACATCCTTAGTACAATTATCTATTGTATCATAATTAATAACACTAATGTAACTAGCCTCATTAATGGAAGTATTGTTGTTATCATTTAAACTAACACTCTCATCTTTTTTCACTTGCATTACTTTACCTAAATAACTTACATAATAATAATTATCATCCATATATTCTAACGGTAAATTTAATTTTTCTTTTAATTCCAATACTTTCTTATTATCTTTATAAAATACCGTTTTCTTAGACACTACATTTTTATTAAATACTAAATATTTATTAGAAAAATTATCTTCTATCTTTTTATCAACTTTTTTAACATCATTATAATAAATATAATAATTTGTGTTCTTTACCTTAAAATACTGTTCACTACTCTTATTTATTTTTTTATTATCTAATATAAAAGTAAATCCCTTACTAACTTTACCAATTACTTTTTCATTATGATCATATAATTTGGCATCATTAACCATTATTACCTGATTACCATAATGCTTTTTAATATTACTTAATAACTTTTGATCACAATAATTTAAATATAACACTACTCCACTAACAATTAACATAATAATAGCAATTAACATTATTACAAAAATGTATTTATTTTTATTATGAACCTTCTTCTTTTTCCTCACTTCACTACTACTCTTTTTCTTTTTCATATCAATATCCCTCTACTCACTACTCTAGTACTATTATATCATTAATATTTACAAAATCTATTATTTTTATAAAAATTAAAAAAGATAATTCTTAAATAAATAAAGATTTATCTTTTTTATACATTTGACCAAATATTTTTTTTCCTTTATATCTTGGAATTTCAACAACCATATTTTGTTTTAGGCTTTCTTTTACATCTATTATTCTCTGATTAGCTGATCCTTTATAATAAAGATCTAGACTTCGTTCATCTATTAGAAATTTACCATCTACTAAAACATCCACTTCTTCCAATAGTGCTTTTTGTTTTTCATTTTTTAAAATATCTTCATATAAATATCCTGTATAACACCAAACATTTAGACCTAATTTATGAGCATATTTAGCAATTTCTAAACATTGAAGTGGTTGTACCATAGGATCACCACCAGATAGCGTAATACCATCCTGTCCCCTTAATTTGTTCATTTCTTTGAAAATATCATCTAATTCTACAACATATCCACCATTAAAGTCATGAGTTTGCGGATTATGACAAAAAGGACAGTGATGAGGACAACCTTGAGTCCACACCACTGTTCTAATGCCTTCGCCATCAACAATACTATCCGGTTGTAAAGTACTTGCTAAGCGAATTGTCATAACTATTTTTCCTTTGGAGTATTAGAAGGGCAAAGACCAACAGTAGAGTGTTTTACACGATCATGTTCCTCTGCTCTTTTACCATTATTGAAACGATCAACAGTACCAACTAAATATCCTGTAATACGACGGATTCTTTCAAATCCTACGCCTTCACCAATTTTTCTTTCTTCACTTTTCATATTAAATCTCCTTCTTTCTATCTTCCTAAACTAGTAAGGTTAGCATTTCTAACTCTTTCTATACTAACACCCTCATTTTCATGTCTGCCACATCCAGGACATACATCTCCAATAACACCAGTATATCCACAAATAGGATCTCTATCTACTGGATGGTTAATTGCACCATAACCAACTCCAACATCGTGCATTACACGTACAATTTTTTCAAATGCTTCCACATTAGTAGCAGTATCACCATCAAGTTCAATATAACTTATATGTCCACCATTTGTTAATTCATGGTATGGACCTTCAATTTTTAACTTATCTACAATCGAAATATCATAATATACTGGAACATGGAATGAATTAGTATAATAATCCCTATCTGTAACTCCTGGAATAATACCATAAATTGATTTATCAATGCTTGTAAATCTACCTGATAATCCTTCAGCAGGTGTTGCGATTAAAGAGAAATTAAGTTTATATTCAAGTACATACTTATCTGCTCTATCACGCATGAATTTTATTATTTCATATCCTAATTTTTGAGCTCTTTTACTTTCTCCATGATGCTCACCAATTAAAGCCTTCAAACATTCAGCTAAACCAATGAAACCAAATGTTAAAGTACCATTCTTCAAAACCGGTCTTAAACGAGAATTATTCTTTAATCCCTTAGAATCAATCCATACACCTTGTCCTAATAAGAATGGGAAATTATATACTTTTTTACTACATTGAATCTCAAATCTTTCTAGTAATTGGTCTTTAACTAGATCCATTACTTCGCCTAATTCTTTATAAAAACCTTCCATATCTGTCTTCTTATTTGAAACAATACCATGTTTAATACCTAATCTAACTAAGTTAATTGAAGTAAATGATAAGTTTCCTCTTCCAGATACAATTTCTTTACTAGGATTAGCCGGATTAGCCATTACTCTTGTACGACATCCCATATAAGCAATTTCTGTCCTGTAATCCCCTGGTTTATAATACATTTTGTTAAATGGTGCATCAATAAATGAAAAGTTAGGGAAAAGTCTTTTAGCTGAAACCTTACAAGATAATTTAAATAAATCATAGTTTGGATCTCCAGGATTATAGTTAACTCCCTCTTTTACTTTAAAGATTGAAATAGGAAATATTGGAGTTTCTCCTTTACCTAATCCTGCATCTGTTGCTAATAAATAATTTTTCATTACTAATCTACCTTCATTAGAAGTATCTGTTCCAAAGTTAATAGATGAGAATGGTACTTGAGCACCAGCTCTAGAATGCATTGTATTTAAGTTATGAATAAATGCTTCCATAGCTTGATAAGTAATACGATCTGTTTTACTTAAAGCTTTATCATATGCCAATTTAAAAATTCTTTCTAAAATATCACTGTTAGCATAGTAATCACTAAATTCACTGATATCAAATTCAATACTAGTTAACTTGTCTATTTGTTTAACTATATTATCGAATTTTACTAATCCTAAGAATCCATCTAACTCTAAATAATCATATAACATTTGTTTAAATTGTTTTTTAAATGTTTTTAAAACTCCTGGAGCCATAAAATAATCGAATGCTGGTATACTTTGTCCACCATGTTGATCATTTTGATTTGATTGAATAGCAATAGCTGCAAGTGCAGAATAAGACATTATATCGTTAGGACATCTTAAATGACCATGACCTGTTGAAAAACCATCTTTAAATAAGTCATTCAAGTCTATTTGGCAACATGTAGTTGTTCCCATTGGCAAGAAATCCATATCATGTATATGTATCAAACCACTGTCATGTGCCTCAGCAAATCTTTTTTGCATTTGATATGATTTGGCAAACTCTTTTGCTAAAGTTGATCCATATTGAAGCATTGTACCCATTGCTGTATCACCATCTACATTGGCATTATCACGTTTTAAATCAACTTCTTTAGCATCTTTTAATGTCAATGTTTCAATAGCTTTAGTTAATTTATGATATCTTGCTTTAAATATCTTTCTTGACTCATTTCTTCTTTCTCTATATGTCGCAAAAGATTCCATAACATCTTCATATCCAAGTTCTTTCAAATTCTTTTCTATTAAATCTTGAATATCTTCAATTTTAATTAAATCAAGTTTATCATAGTCTTTATTGATTTCTTCAATAACAGCCTCATATACCTTGTTAGCATCTTCTACTGTATAAGAATTCTCAGTAACTAAACCATCAAATCCCTTCTTAATTGCAACAGCAATCTTTTCTCCTTGAAATGTATCCTTTTTTCCATCTCGTTTTACTACTTTAAGTTTAGGATCTTTCATAATTGTTGTACTCATAACTTACCTCCACTGCCATAAAATACTTTTTACAATTTAAATTCTATACTGCCTAAAATGATTTTTCAAGCAGGTTTGAATACATTTTTTTTAGTAATTTTTTAATTCCTTTATATTACGTCATTTTAGCAAAAAAATTTTTTGTTCGATTTACGACAAATTTACATTTTTTTGCACTTTTTTGAAATATTGTATTTTTGTAAAATGTAAAATTTGCTATTTTCCAATCAGCGTAGTTAACTAAAAGTATTATAAAATAACGTTTTTACTAAAACAGTCTGTTTTAAAAATAGTATTTTTACTCTAAGTAAAACTTTTAACTTTATAATCTTTCAAACTACCTAAAAAGAAAAAAACTCACTCATTTGTAAATTTTATTGTTATGAGCAAGTCTCAAAATAAAGTTTAATCTCTTTAAATAAAATGAATCCTGATTATTTATCGAATAAACTAATCTATTAAATTTTTCTTTATAAGATGTATCATCATTTCCAAAACATTCACTATAAAGATATTTTAATTTTGTATAATTTTTATTTTTATACGTATATATTAAATCTTTTTCAACAAAGTTTTTTTTCTTTTCTTCTCTTCTGGTTAATAAACTCTTATCTAAATCTTTATTATCGGTTTGATATTCGACATCTAATTTTTGTAATGTATCACATATTTCTAATACTTCTTCTTCCTCATCAAGTAATAAACTACTACTATAAATTACTTTTCCTTCTTCATTTAATTCAAAAGCGTAACATCTTTTTCCATTACTAAAAAGAAAAGCATATTTTATCAAATTATCAAACGAATTACCAAAAACTATTGTTTTATTTTCAATGTCACTCATAAATTTATGACTAAATGTCACATTATTATTTAAAATGTCTTCCATTACCCTATCTGAAACGCAAAACATAGGTATCCTTTTTATATGTTCAACTACATCTTCACTATTCCACTCAAAAAATTCATACATTCTCTTTCCATCAATAAAATTAAGTAATATGTCATATATATATATCATATAATTATTTTCCTTTCCTAAATATAGAGATACTGACTATTAAAAGGCCTATTAAAAAACAAAAACACTCTTTATGTGTACATAAAAAAAATAAATATTCTAAGAAATCATAATAAAATGTAAATAAGTTACTATATATTATTATTGAAAAAATACCTATTATAAGTAAAATTATTCCTACTATAAATAGTATTACTCTAAACATAATTTCTCCCTAATTAAATTTATGAGTAATCTAATTATAGTATACTTTTAAAATCTTAATTTATACAAAAAAGAGAAAACTAAATTTAGTTTTCATCTATATTTAAACTGTTATCTAATTCTTTTATTTCTACTCTATTAATTGCTTGAAACTTTTTAGAAAGTTTCTCTGTTGTTATTGAAAAACTTTCTACGTCCTTATTAACAGTTTGGATACTTCTAGATAGTTTATCCCATCTATCTTTATAACGAGAAAATTCTACTCCAAGTTTATTTAACTCTTCATGAATTACTTTGGTATATTTATCTCTTTCAATATTTTTTATAATCATTTCAACGACTGTAAGTGTTGATATTAGTGTTGTAGGACTAGTAATCCAAACTCTTTTTTTATAGGCATAATCTATTACATCCTGATGATAAGCATTAATTTCTGCAAAAATGGCTTCCGCTGGTAAAAATAAAATAGCTTGATCTGATGTTTCACCTGGAATTATATATTTACTACTAATGGCATCTATATGTTTTTTTACATCAGCCTTGAACATTTTTTCATACATATTTCTTTCTTCTTTAGATGTATTATGATCAACCATTTTCTGATAATTTTCTAATGGAAATTTTGAATCAATCGCAATTACTCCCAATGGCTCTGGCGCAAATAAAACACTGTCCGCAATAACTCCAGTACTAAGCATACACTGCATTTTATAAATCTTATCATTCTTTTCACCAAATATTGCCGCTAAAATATGATGCAAATTAACTTCCCCAAAAATACCTCTGCTCTTCTTATCAGTTAAAATACTTTCTAAAGATATAATATCACTGGATAAATTATCTATCTTTTTTTGTGCCTCATCTATTTTACTAAGTCGTTCTATAACATTTGTAAATGTTTTATTTGTCTTTTCAAAATTATAATCTAGTCTTTCATTTACCTTCTCATTAATCATCATAAGCCTATTTTCTACATTGGTATTAAGTTTATTAAAATCATCATTCATATTTTTACTTAAACCGTCTTTAAAATTAGCCAACTCTTTCATAACAGAGACTTCAAATCTTCCTAGTCTTTCCGTTATATTGGCATCATTTATCTCTTCTTTTTTATTTTTTATTAACATAATAACAAGTATTATTATTACTATCACTAATAATCCAATAATTATAAACTCCATACTTATACCTCCACTAGTATGATTATATCACAACTTATTTAAAATTTTCCAACATATCCACTATATCCATCTTTTAAACTGTAAACCCTATAACCTATATTATTTAAATAATTACTAACTTTCTTACTTCTATTTCCATAATCACAAAAAACCACATAATTATTTTCCTTTTTTAAGTATTTTTCTGGATTAAGTAAGATAATATTTTCCACAATATTAATACTTCCTGGAATAGTTCCCTGTAAATATTTATATGCACTTCTTATATCTATAAATAAACTGTTTTTATCTTTTGCATCAAGAAAAGTAATTTCCATACTACCACCTCATAGTAATATATGACTTTTTAATAGTAAGGAAACAAAAAGATAAAGTTAAAAGACCAATCTTAGCGTTATCCATAGTTTGAGAGCATTCTAAACTATTATTATTAAATGCATCATTTTCTCCTCTCATACCATGACATAATTTATAACCACTAAGATGTTTCATAGTATTTTTAGAGAAAAGTAATGGATCAAAAGACTTAGTATCTTGTTCTTTTGCTGCTGTATAAATACTTGTTAAATAAGTATTCATTCGACTAATTTTAAAACTATTGTAACCATAATTAAATTCTTCTGCTGTATTATATCTATCATCCCAGTAAGTAGACATATCATAAGCTCCATCTAGTATTAAGACAACATCATCATTACTATCTACCTTAACTATACGCCATAAGTTGTCACCCAACTTAACATAGTTGTTAACATTGTCACCTCTAAATACATATTCTCCATTCATAGAGTAAAGTCCTGCATCACTAGTTACAATATTAGATGAAGAAGTAACTTTTCTAAATAGTTCAGTAGTTTTATATGAAGAGCCACAATCTAAGTATGGTACATAAACATATTGATCATCATTGTTTTCAACTACTACCTTACCACTACAACTAGTAGCCTTACTACTATATTTTTCCAACTCTTTCATGTATTCAAGATTAATTAATTTCTGTAAACTAACTTCATTAGTTCCTTTATCTGCCTTAGGAAGCAAACTCTTATTATCAGCATAATATGATTCAGCAGCTTTTGACATTATATTTTCCACATCAGCAAAGCTTCTATTTCCACTCTTTGTTAGTGATAAAAGCCAAATTATTACTAATATAAAAACTGTAAACATAATTATTATTAGTATTAGTTTTTTCATTCTTTGTTTTAACAAAAACTCATCATTTTTTTTAGCATATATTTCTTCTTTCATGTCATCTTCATCTTTTAATGCTTCTACTATTTGATCATTATTATTTTTCTTTGGATCTATCATTTTAACTCCTCATTTCCGTATTAATTATCAAAAAAATCATCAAAAAATTCATCGTCTTCTAAATCATCATCAAGATCTAGTGAAATTTGTTGTTGATCTTTATTTATATCTTTATTTTCATTAACTTCCGCAACAGGTTTATCATTTGTTGAAGAGTTATTGTTATCTTGAATAGCAGCATCCGGAATAGTGTTAGGCTTATTAGCTGCCTCTTCTTTATCACGTTTTTCTTTTTCTAGTCTTTCTTCTTCTTCTAACTCAGCAATTTTCTTATCAATCTTTTTAACTAAGTCATCAATATTTAGTGAAGAAGGCATCACAGGAGCGCCATCATCGTCATCATCATCTACACTATCAACAAATGGATTAACTGCAGGTCTTGCTGCATTACCACCAAAAGGAGACTGAATATTTCCACCATTAGTTCTATTATTAATGCTATTATTTGGCATCATTCCACCAAATGGAGTAAACATTCCACCAGGTATTCCAGGCATCATAGGATTACTAGAAAAAGAATTTTTGTTATCACTATTACCATCATCAGCAGCATTCATCATTTCTAATAATTTTTTCTTCTTTAGATCTTTAACAAATTGTTTTATATCAAAAACATGAACTTCTTCTTTTTGTCTAATTGGATATTTTGCTTTAGGATATTTTTCACCCCAATCTATCTTATAGTTAGGAGTAAACTTAGTTTTAAATGGAGACATACGAAGTCTTAATATTATTACTTCATTTTCCTTCATCTTCTGTAAATCTGTAACGGTTACCAAAGGAGTTGAAGCCGTTTTAGCATCTTTTTTCGATTTCACTTCTCCACACATTTTACTAATTTCTTCCAAAGCTTTAAGTTCTGTTGTAACAAGATAAATTAAGTTACCACAGTTACCACGAAGTGTTTCAGCCTGTTCTTTTCCATAAACTTGCTCCAACTGAGCAAAGTTTTGGATAATCATTGTAAATCTAATTTGTCTAGAACGGGCAGCTGTAATCATTGTTGTTACATCTTTAAGTGGTGGCATATTGGCAAACTCATCCAATAAGAAGTTAGTACGTACAGGTAATGCTCCACCATGAACTTGAGCAACACTAATTAAAGTTTCGTAAATTTGTTTTAATAAAATTGTAACAAGTGAATGATATGTTTTCTTTTCATCCTGAATAACAATATAAACTACGGTAGGCCTTTCACCAATGGAACGTAAATCAACATCACTATGAGAAAGCATTTCACTTAAGTTTTCACGAGAAGCAAATAATTGAATTTTCTGTCTAAATACAGATAAAATACTTTGTTTTGTTTCATTAGCTGCCATTACGGTACTAGTAGCTTTAATATAAGAGGCACTAGTTGGATCTTTACCTTGAAAATATTCTTTGATATAAGTAGAACCACCAAATTTATCTTCTCCAACACTAGTTGCTAAACTAATACTATTAATATTAATTTCATCAGGTTTTGCATCTTCAAAAAGTCCAAGAGCAACTCCGGAGAAATAATCCGCTGAAGTTTTTTCCCAGAATGGATCTCCACCTTTATTATTTTCATCATATAAGATATTAAGTGCAAGGTCATCAAGTAACTCTATAGCTTTATCTTTATTTCCTTCTTTATATAGTTTATAAGGTAAATCCATTGGATTCCAAGCATTACCATTTTGTGGATCACGGAAGTTAAGTAAAATAACATTATATCCACGAGCCTTAAGCATATTTGCTGTTTCCTCAAATATTTCACCCTTAGGGTCTGTAATAATCATAGATTCGCGCTTTTTAGCAAGTATCTTTACTGTTGGGAAAATAACTGTCTGTGTTTTTCCTGATCCAGTAGCACCTATTACTAAAGTATGATTTTCACCATTATCAACATAAACATTTTCACCTTTATATAATAGTGGAGTTCCAGCATATTTAGCATATTTACTATGAATATTAACTGCTTCTACTTTTTTACTCTCAATAATTTCTTTTTCTTTTGACCATCTTGAATAACCTTTGTCTTTTTTTTCAGTTGTTAAACCAAAACCCTTATCAAACTCAAATATATATGATTTTACACTAGCAATAATAGCAATAATAGCTATTAAATAAAAACCTAAAGTAGATGCTATATACTCTTTTGAAAATGCTGGAAGAGGATTAAATCCAGAAATTCTTCCTTCACTTGCAAAAGTAGATAAATTAACTACCAAAATAGCAACAACATACAATAGGAATATTGCAAAAACAACTACCATCCATAAATCATCTGAATCAATACGTAACTTTAACTTCATACCAAGTCCCTCTTTCTCTAGTGAGATATTATACACAATTATTTACTGTAAAGCAATAATTGATATTTATTATTATTAAATTGATACAATCCATATTCATCATTATTTCCAACACTATAATGACTACATTTAGTAATAATTTGAGAACCTTTTGTTCCTTCTACTTCAATAATACCATATAAATAGGCATAACATCCAGAAAGATTAGCTCCCTCTCCATAAATTTTACCATAAATCACTTTGTTATTACCATTATCATTAACAAATATAAAACTATATGATGATGAAACATCATGATCAGAAAACAAGTTTGAAACAATATACATTACTTCATCCTTATTATCATTATCAAAGTCATAATTTACTTTAAATGCATAAGTATAATCATTTTGAACATCTCTTGGAATATTATAGTGATCTAATACTTTATGAATATAAGTCCAATCAGTAGTATTTACGTTAGTTTGATTAAAACTTTTATGAGTAGTTTTAATTTTACCCCCTAAATATAACTTATCTCCTGGTACATTAACAGCTTCTCTATTTTTTTCAAATACATACCACTTACCATCAGTAGTAAAAATAGATTTTGTACCAATATAAGTATTATTACTATAAATTTTAAATTTATCCCAATTATAATTTGAATAAGAATTAGGAGAAGCTGTAACCCATTTTTTCTTTGAGTATTTAAACATAACAGCATCATCTACAATAATATTAGCTTCATTTGGTCTTCTGTTAAAAACACCAAGTAAATATAATATTATAATTATTACTATTAATGATAGTAAAAATACTATTATAAATATTCCTACTTTTTCATTAGTACTCTTATCTTCCATACAGCCTCCTTATCCTATTTGATAAACATTTAATGTTGAACATTCACCTAAACTATATGTTGCGAATGCATTTGTTTTTTCGCTTCCTGGATCTGCCATAATTACATCATTATTAGTTACTCCCACTACAGCAACCCAGTGTTGACCATTAGTAGTTTTAACTCTCATGATAGGATATAATCCTTGATCTAAATATCCTTTAATTATATTAATCTTGTTTTGTGCGCTTCCAGTAAGAGAAACTCCATGATATTTTTCTGAGAATGTCGGAACTATTTTTGAAATATTAGCCGCCCCTATGAAACTACCACTACCATCGAATGAACCATATTCATTTAATTTTCTTACAAACGTTCCTGGATTAAATTCACTTAACGTTGTAGTAGCACCACTTCTAGCTATTTGAATGGCAATAGATGTAATAAAGCATCCATAACCTCCAATAGTTGCTCCACTATTTCCAAGAGGAACATTACACCAAGCAGCAGGACAGTATTGTTTCCAGCTTAGAGCTTCACCAGATTCAGCTGATTGACAACTACTTCCACCAACATTAGAAACCCTAATAATTTTTCCTGCACGACTATCACTTTTAGCAAAATTAGTAACATCAATTGGTTTTCCAGCTTTTGCATTACTAGTATTCCAATTACTTTCACTACCGGCATCATAAGCAAGGATTTTTCCATCATCTACGGAAGCAATAATATTCATATGACCATTAGCTCCACCACCAGCATCACGAACTAAAATATCTCCTGCTCGTAGTTTTGAAGTAACATCTTCGCTAGCTGCCACACTAACCTCTTGCCATCCCATTTTTGTCGTCCAATCGGTACTAACAAATGAAACAGTATCATAAGTATTACTACCAAATTCATCTTTAAATCCATATTCATATAGAACCCAATTTACAAAAGCACTACAATTGATCTTTTTATCACTTGGTGGTATAGCAACAGAACCACTAGTATATTGATAGCCATCATTAGCAATTTGCTTCCATATTCTTGCAGCCACTTGTAAAAATGCACTATCAGTAACTTCACTAGTTGAAGAACAATTCATCTTTTTTATTTCAGTTACTTCAGGATAAGCTCTTAAAATAATTTGGACATAATCCATTCCTGATTCGGCCCATCTTTTCCAAACCCAATCATCTTTATTTCCATTTCCTACAGCATATCCCATTTCTACAACTTTACCATCTTTATCAAGTCCAACCATACCAAGTGTTTCTTGCCAAGAACTTTTTAAAGTAGAATTAGGATAATTTGATAATGGTTCTTTATATGTATTTGCATGAGTATTTGCTCCACTATAGACAATTCCATATTGATTACCAGCAGCAACATCTTTAGAACATCCTAACTCTGTATTACAGTAAACCTGATCTGCAACACAAGATCTAAGTTGCAACACAGTTTGTCCACCACTAGTAACATATTTAACACCTGAAGAATTTCCCATAACAGTAGGACGAGCTAAAGCAAAACTACGAGCCGCAATCATATGTACCTTTTCAGTTTCAGTATTAAAAGCTTGTCCTATTTCTCCATAGGTAACACCAAGTACATAATTTTCAAAAGGAACTAAATCTTCATCAAGAGCCCTACCATCAGTTCCGCCACAAAAGGAAGAACTCATAAGTCTTACCTGTAAATTAGAAATATTTAAAGGGTCTGAATTATATCCATGAATACCTTTAATTGAATATTGACAACTTCCACCAGAAATAGTTGAACATCCACTTGTTTTAGGATGTACACGATCCATATACTGCTCAATATATTCAAAAACACGATCCACAGCTCCGTCTACTCTTGCATCTGAAATATACTGAGGAAAATATTCATCTGTTAGAAACTTTCTATATGTATCTTCACTATAAACAGTACTTCCACCAAGCATACCATCAGCTAATTTATTAATTTCACTCTGTGTCATATCCTCCAAAGTAACATCAGTATTATATTCACGCAAAATATGAAATGTGGCGGTAATATACATAGCATTTATTGATTTACCATCCTCACTGTATGAATCTTTTGTCGAAATAACATTATCATAAAACTTTTGAAGTTTAGGATTATTATTAGCATAATATGAGGTAGAACCCTTCTCTCCTTCTTCGACATCATCATCAACCGCACTTAAATCATTATCGCTATTAAATGTATCTGCAGCTCCCAATAAAATAATCAAAAAAATTACTATTCCTACAAAAGGTAATATGGTTTTTTTCATTAAAGATATAACCTCAGCCGAAATAATTACATTTTGGTCATTGTCATTTTTAAACGGATTGTTAAAGATTTTTTTTCTCTTTGAAGATTTTTCAGAATAATCAGAACTATTGGAACTTTCTCGTCTTTTTTGAATATCATCAAAACTTTTTCGCATGGACCCTTCTTTATTATCAAGGCCCGGAATTTCTTGTCCTTCATCAGTTAATCCATTTTTAGCAAAATTTTTTCTGGGTATGTTAGGATTATTGTCTACACTTGAATGATTAGGGAACGCATTATTAGCTCGATTAATATTAGGATTAGAGCTAGGTGAAGATTTTGCTTTAGAACCACCAAAAGCATTTAGGCCCTTATTTACACCATCAACTACTCCAGCATCATCCAACTTTTTAGCAAGCTTTTTTGTTGCTTTGCCACCAGGACTTTTGGCAAATTTTTTAGCAGTTTTATCTTCTGCCTTCTGAGCAATTTTACCTACCACTGGAGCATTACGAACTTTTTCCCATTGTCCACCAGTAGCATAATCAAAAGCTCCCCTTGATACTGTTTTTCCAAGTTTTTCAGCCGATTGTTGTTCTTGCTCTTTTTTATTCATTTGTTGATTATTGTCCATTGCCTCACCTACTTCCTAATATACATCAAAGGATATTAAATATTAATATCCTCCTCCACTACCAAACGAATCAAGTTCATCTTTAGTAACAGCTACATTAATTTGCATTCTTCTATTACCACAAACAAACAATGCTTCTCCTTGAGAAAATTGTTTAATTCCCTCTTTTTCACTATCATTTAAATCTATTAATTTACCTAAATCATCAACAGCCTGCTTCTTTAATCCCATAACTAAGTAATAAGCTGCATTATCAAAAATAGCTTTTCCTTGAGTAATAACAGAAGGATCAGAAAAGTCACTTGGTTGTTGTGTTATTATAATAGCTCCGGTATTATATTTACGAGCACGTCTTTGAATTTGCGCTAAGAAATCAGCTCCTAAGGCATTTTTATCTCCTAATAAAACATGTGCTTCATCTACCATTAAAATAGTATTAATGTTAGGATTTAAACATAATCCCCAAGCATATTTTAAAATATTAAAGAACAAAGCATTTCTAACATTAGAATCACTATTCATTAACTCTCTAATATTAAACACCATAAAATCACTCTTAGAGGTAATAGTAGTATGACCATCAAAATAGAATTTTAACTCTTTTGTAATTGGTCTTAATTTTAACTCTAATCTTTCCAAAATATCTTTTTCTTGAGTTTGCTCAGTCATAGACATCAAACGTCCTTTTACTGTTGCATAAACATCCGTAAAAGTAGGATAATCAGCAGATGTAAATTTAGAAAAATCCGTATTATAATCAATACCAAAACGTCTATAAGTATCCTGAACAACCTCACTAAACATTGTTAAAACATCTTCTTGAATAGATGGGTCATAATATTTCATAAAGGCTTTCAAAGTTTGTAAAGTACGAGTTAAAACTGTATAACCTAAACCCTGTTTTATTTCCTCTTCATCGGCATCAACTACAACTTCAAGTGGATTAATTAAACCAAATTCTCCACCTTTACCAATTTCAATTGTATCTCCACCCATTGCTCTTGTTATATCATGTAATTCGTTTTCTGGATCAATCGCAACAATTTGACATCCATTTCTAATATGAGTTCTAAGAAGTAATTTAGCTGCTGTAGACTTACCAGAACCAGAAGTACCTAAAATAATCATATTAGCATTATTTCTATTAGTTTCTTTACGTACCTGATATAAGAATTGATTAAATAGAATAACTCCGCCTGAGAAATCAACACCAAGTAAAGTTGATAACCCTGGATCTTTTATACTATCAAATATAAATGGATACATAGCTGCAATTGTTTGAGAAGGCATTGGTGTACCAATACGTTCTTCTATATCTTGTTTTGGAAAGATAGGAAGAATAGATTTTAAAACCTTTTCTTGTTCAAAACGAAGCGCAACAGCTCTAAGTTCCATAGCATCCAAATAGTTTCTAACATTAGTCTTCATTAGTTCCAAATTTTCTTTTGTATCAGCTGTTATCATAACATGCATTTGAAAATCAAAAATACGTGCCTGACTAGCTGCTAACATAGAAGTAAAATATTGAAGATTATCCATCTCTTGACGAATTTTTTCTTTATAAGTAAGATCTTTTTCATTTTTGTAACGATCTTCTAACTCAACAATTTGTTTATTTAACATTTTAGACATTACAGAAAATGGTACAGGAATATGTTTTACAACAACTTTAATTCCTGGAATATTAGTAAGTGTTGATAAATAACCAGGCATAATAGCCCCTGGATAAGATATAACACTAAGTATCGTTGCATACTTATCACTAATATAAAATTCACTAGCCTTGAACTCCAAACTCTTAGGAGCAAGCTGACTTCTTATTCCTCTACTCATGCAGGCATCACCACTCCAAATCCAGTATCTCTTCCCCCATTAAGGAAATTATTTAAAACTACTCTTAAATCATCATTAGTAGTCTGAGATGCATTTAAACCACAACTTGCCAAACCATTAATCATCAATCTAATTTTTTTCTGTGCCTCATTTATATCTTTTTCCTTAAATAATAAGTAATACTCTGTATCAACAACATTATTATTTATAAATGATTTACCTTTTTCTATATCTTGATCTATTAATTTACGTATTGCTGGAGACTGTGCTTTATTGTATAGCAATTGCAACTGTGACATATAAACAGATATATCAACAGGTCTATCTGAAACTACTAACCAAAATTCAAAATCCAGCATATTATAAAAGTTTTTCAAACTAATTAGTACATGATTCTGCATATCATTATCTAGTATAAAAATATTTCTAGGTGTAATTTTAACTCCTGTTACAAATTGTTTTGTTGTAGTTAAAATCATACCATTTTGTATATCTTTTATAGGCAACCAATCTTCTGTATAGGGACTACCATTACCTTTGCTTTTTCTCATCACTAATTGCACACCAACCTTTCCAAATATATTTTTGACGAGATGTCAAGAATATAAAACATTCTGTGATAACTACTAATACATTATGATAATGCGGAACTGGTAAAACCAGACCTGCACATATCAGTGCAGGAGCTAAAACTAACAAAGCCGAACTAACAGAACTAAGAGAAAATATTAACATCATAATCAAAGTAACTGAAATTCCACTTGCAAGTAATATCAAATCAATTGGTCTAAATATACCAAATATTAATTCCCCTTGCTTTGTATTAGCAGGTATTAAATAAGTATTCACTTATATCACACTCCCTTTTTATTTGCTATCATTAGCCTGTTTATTAGCCATATGCTTGACATGTGTCATATCATATTGATAATCTGCAACAGCGCCAGCAGCTTTTCCCATAAGAGTTCCAGAATTATCAAAAGCAGTTGATGCGTTAGTTATATAACTAGATACATCTCTAGCAAAGGATGAACTGTTAACAGCACTCTGCAAAGCTTTGAAATCAGCTTCAACTGATTTGGCATTATTAGGATTGCTAAGATATGTATTTGTTTGACTTTTTAAAAGTTCATTTAGCACATTTGTATCAAAATCGCTAACATTATATTGCCCACCATTATATGTAAAATTACCACTTGAATCTTTTGCCCCCATAGCAGCAATCAATTTTTCATAGTTAGCTACAACACTTCTAGTCGTACCATTTGGACCTTGAATGTTAACACTACCAGTTATATTACTATTTTTTCTAGCCTCCTCTTGAGCTCTCTTTTTGAAATTACCAATAGCTTCTTTTGCCTTAATATTAGCATCCAATGCTTGTTTATCCCTATCAGCAAGAGACTGTCCAGTCCATAGTTGTGCTTGTCTATCATTAAATCTACCTATCATAGTAGAATGTGATGCACGCTGTGCATTACGATTCTGCTGAGCTCTTACAACATTTTTATTAAAATCACTATCCGCACCAGAAAGAGCATTTGCACCTGTAATAAGGCCTCCAGCTCCACCAAGCAATGCAGAACCTGCTGCACCAACACCACGTCTAAAGAAATTACTAGCTCGTGCAGCTATAGGGTGTTGAAGAACATCTTCCCTCTTGGGTTGTTCTTGCCTAAATGCTCTCCAGTTTGTAGCAGCAGAACCAACTGTACCAGCTAACATTGAACCAGTAGCTTGTAATCTACCCAATCCACCAAATAATTTAAATTTACCTGTATCTTTAATCCCAAGCGAATCAGCAATAAATTTAGGAGCTGCCTTAGCAAACATTAGTAAACCTAAAATAATAAATAGTTTAGCAAAAATAGGTACAATTCCAGTAGCGTCATCTAAATGTAATCCAAAACCATTACTATCTAGTTCCTTAATAAAGAATATAATCAAATTTAAAATACCTAACCGAATAAATAAATCAGCAAAGGTGGTACCTATCATCTTCAACCAATTTTGAAAAGTACTTTCTGTTTTTGGATCAATATAACTTAAAATTGGCACAGGAGCTATTAATTTTAAAATTGCTAATTTAAATACTCTAATTGCAGCATCAACTGTAAAACTTACCAATAAAATAACAACTAATACACCTATTAATGTTGAAAAAATATAAGAATAACTAAAAGCATAATAAGCTCCATTTTGATAATCAACTATAGCATCAGCTGCAGTGTTTGCTCCAAATGCACCAATTAAAAGTCCAATAGGACCACCGATAACTGCACCACCAGCACCACCAGCTATCGTTCCCAACACAGTTCCAATTTTTTGTCCAATACTTTCCTCAGGACTACAACTAACATTAACCATACTTAAAACATTAGATGGAATCATAGTAGATTCATATTGATCATATATATCAGCATAACTGTCATCATCATACTGACTAGATAAAGCATCGGCAGAACACACTCTATTCTTGTCATCTTCAGGATCAAGTCCATCAACTAATACATTAGGAGTAACAAAACTCTTTAAAATAATACTTGATAATTGATAACCGCTATATGAGCCATCAAGGGAATATTCTTCATCATTATCATTATCGCCAAGAATTAATTTAGAAATAGTATTTTGTGATAAAAGTCTAGATTGAATTTCAAATAAAGTTCCAAATAATATACCATTATTATTCATTCTAGCATTCCAAGACTCTTGACTATTATTATCATAAGAATCTTCGCTACCAACATTAGGAATATTTAGCGGTACCATTAAAACAAGCATTATAAGTACCATTACAATTCGCTTTATAATAGAAGAAAAGCCATTTTTGTTATCATTTAAACTATCTGGATTCATAATACCATTAAATAAAGAAATAGCCACTTTAAACATGATAATAACGCCTAGTATCAACTGAACTCTACTGTAAAAATTTCTAACTGTTTCTCCTTCAATAATAGTAGCAGTTGCAACATAATAAAATATTTGATAGAGTCCTGAAATTAGTGAATATACAAAACTATCCAACTTAGCAAATAAACCACGTATAGCATCAGAAAACCAACCCTGTCTATCTAAATCTGACATACACTATCCACCTCTTTTCCTATTGAATTCCACAAGCTTGATCACCAGATGTATTGTTTATTAAATTAAGAATAAAACTAGTAAGTAAAGGAACAAAATATAATCCTACTGCACATATCAGTCTTGTAACTAACTTTTTACTAATTTTTTTCATATTATCAGCATCAGGTGATAATGCATTCTTAGCAAAATCAAAACCACTTAAAACTATAACAAGTAATGGGCCTATAATTTTAGCATAATTAAGAAATTTTTGAAGCATCCATGCAATAGTACTATCATCATTAGGATCACCAAAAACATATTCACAATTGTTATTGTTTTGATTATTATCATTACGTGCAGTATTATGTCCTCCACCACTACTATGAGCAAGTGTATACACATAACTATCTATCTTTCCATAATTAAAATCCTTAGTTTCACTAGCATAAACATCAGTAAAAGAAACTAATGTAATTAGAAAAACAATAGTACATAATAATATTTTTTTTAATTTATTTAACATAGTATCACTCCAAAACATTAAACCATCTTCAGTATATCAAATATAAAAAAAAATAGCAATGAAAATTGCTATCACGAAATAATTATTATTTAGCTGCGGCTGCCCAACAACTGGTCCAATCGTTATTACCTTCAACAGCGTCAGTACCTGCCTTACCAATAACATTCATAACTAGACTTACAATTGTAGCCATGAAGAATATAACTGCAGCATATAATACTCTCTTAAATAATCTACCTTGTGCTGCTTTAATTTCTTTATCATCACTTGCTAAAACAGCTTTACCCAAATCAATAGTTCCCATTAAAATTAACACAATTGGAATACCAATCCAAATTATAGGGAAAATTCCTTGTCTTATAACTTTAAAAATTGGAAGTAAACCTCCACAACTATCATTAAGATTAGTTTTTACAGCTAACTCGAATAAACTAGACATTTTTACTAACTCCTTTCGTTAACAATATGATACATAATTTTTCTATCTTTGTCAACTATTCCAAATATAAATTAAGCCTTTAAAATCTAAATAATCCTAAAATTTTACCACTACTTTTTTTACTATTAGTATCATTTATATTACTAAGTCCAACAGTATTAATTAAATTAAGAATTTCTTCATTTCTTCTTCTTTCATCCAAAGGAGGAATATTGTAAAACACCTTAGTTCTAGCCTCATACTCAAAATCCTCTATATCTTTATTATTTAAAAGACTCTTATTCAGTATAATTTTTTTACCATTTAATTCATTAAATATATTCTTATTAGTTCGCATAAGTTTATTTAATCTAATTGAACTAGGCTCAATCAAATATAATACATCACCACAAGATGAATCATCTTCACATTCATTTAAATCAACTAGTATAACTGAGGCAGTAGTCAATTTATTTATAGTTGATGTTAAATTATCTCTTGTAGTACTAATTGTATTTCTAACATTGAAGTATTGTAAATCATGTTTATTCACTTCAATGGCATAAACTGTTTCTCCATAAATTCTTTCTAGTTCTCTTTTTAACATATATATTAGTGTAGTAGCCCCTGCGTGATCCGTTACATTCTTTATACCCATAACTCTACATCCACTTTGCACCTTTTCTTGTACCGTTTCCGTTAACTCTTTTACCTGTTCAACTTGTGCTACATCCTCACGTGTATTGGTATGGGTAATTAAATATTTAACTCCTGCAATGTTATTAGTAAAATTATATAATCCCATATCAACAAGTCTTGCTAAATAATTTTGTGAAGAAACTTCAGCTATTTTTGGTAATAATAAAATTATTTTATTAGGATCTAAGGCCTGAACAATTTTTTCTATGTTTGAAGTATTAATATAATCTTTAATAGCAGTAGCATCCAATACCATCTTATTAAAGTAAAAATTTTTAAATATAGACACAATTTCTTGAGCATCAAAACATCCTGTCATACTTTTAATTATATCTATATCTAAATTAGATAATTCATTTTGTCTTTCATTTGCAATTATTACATTCATTAAACCACCTGCTTAATCATTCAATTTCTTAGTCGTTTTAGTTGAACCTTCCAACATAAAGAATCTTAAATTAGGTAAAACTCTATTAATTATTGGAACATCAATTGATACAAAAGTTTTTACTTTTATATATCTCATATCCATAGAAGTAGCATTTTCATCTACTATCTTATAACACCAACCTTCACCTAAATCATTATTCCACCCTTCACTACGATTACATTCTTTAGCTGTAAAATTAGTAGAAGCAGAATATCCAATTAATTGTGAATAACTTGTAATTTCTTCTCTAATAGAGTTTTTGGCTCTATTACTTGTTAAATTTTCTTCTTCCTGTAAAACATCAATTATTTTACTTTTCATTTTAAAAGCCTTACTATAATTAACGGAAAATGCCAAATATCCACTAATTATAATTATAAACGTAAAGACTAAAGCTAACGAAGGAATTGCTCCTATTGAATCTTTCATAAATAATCACCACTCTACTATTTTCTAATAATAATTGGTTTAGTTCTTCCTGTAACTTGAAAAAACTTAAAGGCTCCCATTATTCTATTAACTAATGGAATATCAGTACTAACAAAAGTAACTACATCATAGTATCTAGTCTCTTGTCCATCTTTCCATTTTGATTTATTAATATAGCTGTAGCACCAACCTTCTTCATCAATACAAGTCCAATAATTTTCGTTTTTGTTTTGTAAAGAATCTATTGCTGACTGTCCAGGATGATAACCCACTCTATTAACAAGACTTTCTACTTTCTCTTTAAATTTATCATTATTAACATTACCTTCATACTTCTCTATTAAGGTAAGTAAATTGTTTTTTACTTGAAACGCCTTATAATAATTAACTCCAAATAAAACAAACCCTGAAACAACCAAAATAAAAGCAAAAAGCAGTGTTAAATTAAAAACACTCCCAAAAGAATCCTTCATATTTTAACACCACCTTTCACAACAAATAAACTACTCAATAGTTTTATTAACAGTATTCCACTGATTATTAAGACTATTTCTAATATTAGGCCAAATAACAGCTGTAAAAAAGGCTGCTATTGCTGCTATTGCAATAATTGTTACAACAGTCATATTTAATTCTCCTGACGCTTCTTTCATATAAGAATCCTCCTCCCTAGTCTCTATAAAAATTATAGTACACTAATTATTATTTTTCAATATATTTTTTATATGTTGACACCTACGCCCCAAACATACTCATCATAGCTATAAGTAGTATTATCATAACTCCAATACCTGTCGTTACAAGCATTGTCATAGTTTGTCCTTCCATCTTTCCTAATCTTTCTTTATACTTAACCTCACGGGCTTTATTCTGAAGACTAGAAACACTTCTCGAAAACATCATTAATCTATCCTGTTTTCTCTCTTGAGAACCGATTCCTAAACGATATAAAAGTCTCATCATTCGCATTGAATCTCTAACCGGATAAGTATTTGCAAATTCCATATAAGGATCAACAGATGCATCACCTGCATTAATTTTTTCTATCATTTTCTTTAATCCAGGTTTAAAAACATCTGGTGCATCATCAATACTCTTTCCTAATGCAACAGGAACAGTATAATGCTGTACCAAAATTTCTAATCCCTTTAAATAGTATGGCAACATAAGATCAATTTCATGCAAATGAGCCTTATAAAAATTATTTAATTGTATATATGGAAGTTTAAACATACCATAAAAAACAACTACACAAATAACAAAATTTAATGCGTTAAAGTCTCCCATAAATAAAATCATAAAGATACATGCAACTAAAACAGCATTAGTAATTCTTTTTTGAAACAAAGTATCAACATCTACTCTATCTCCATACTTTGCATATAATAGAAATTCATAGTTATCCTCTTTTAATAAATCAAATACCTGTGAATTATCAATCATAAACTTTTTAAAATCAATAGTCTTATTATATACTAATATTCCAATAATTATAAGTATAACAAAAAATATTTCCATTCCAGCCATTATTCAGCACCTACATTCTCATTATAATATTTTTCTCCTTTTATAAGGAAATAAGTATTAATAATTAGTATTCCATGGAGTAATAATCTAACATACCATCTTTGTAACATAATAATATACGATTCTTTTCCTAATAAATATTGTACTAATAGTACCAAAACATATAACATCATACCAAATTGTAAGAATTTTTTATGGAAGTTTTGTCTATCTATTCTATCTCTATAAACACCTTCTACAAGAGTATCGATATCTAATTGCATCTGTTCCAAACTATCTTGACTATTTTGAGCGCCTTCTTTTGTAATCTGTAAGAATAATTGATGCATGTTTTTTACTATATAATATGGATATAAATTATTGAAATAACTTACAGATTCATCGATACTACCATTTTGATAGGCAAGTTCAATAACTCTATCAACATCACCAGCAACTGGATCATCTAAAAGACCTGATTCCCTAACACCTTCAAGGGATTTTACAAATGATTGTGTTGTTGCAAATTCCATAATAGTGTTACTTGTATATACTTGAATTTGTTCAAAAATGAACTCACTATATATTCTTTTGCAACGTAAGAATGATAAATATGGAACAAGTGCTACAGCTCCTAATACATAAATAATACTAACAACTAAATTATAAAAATATAAATAAGAAATAACTCCTGCAAAGGCTCCTAAAAAAACTGCCTGCATAATGTATTGTCTTGGACTAAGTTCTTGGCCTAACTCTTTTGTTTTCTCACGAACTTTTTTAAATGAATAAGGAGCAAATTTGTCATATAAAACAGTAACTTGATCATTTATAAATCTACCTACATTTTGACCTTCATAATTTCTATATAACATAATTAAGATTGCTATTGCTAATAAAATAATTAATTCCATAATTTTACTCCTTTCTATACATTAGAATCATTTAATAATGAATTTATATCTATAGTATTAATTACCCCAGGGGATTGATTTTCTGGCTTTTGAGGAGCCTGTTGTTCCTCTTTTTCCATTCCATCAAAAATATTATTCATATCTAAGTTAACATTATTTTGTTGTCCCATCATTTGATTTATAGAATTATCTACTTTAGGTTCAACAACTTGTTGTCTCTGATTATTTGTAAATAAATCCTTACCAGTAAATGAAAAATCTTTAGTAGCATCAGAACTTTGTAATGGGCTATCTACATTATTAGAATTCTCTAAGTTAGGTGTTGAACTTTTCACCTCACTGTTCTGTAAATTTGGCATTATAGATGACAAATTAGTTTGTAAAGGTAAAGTATCACCATCTTTCTTAATTTCATTAGATATTATAGCTTTATTAGTTGAGATATCACTTGGAAAAATTGTATTACCATCAGGAGTTGATTCATTTTGCTTCATATCTTCATTATTAGAACTATTAGATTCAACTGTATTGTTATTATTTTCCTCTAACTTTTTCTCACTTTCCAATTCTTCTTCGAAAGGTTTATCAGAAAGTTTAGAAGTAATTGAAGAAATATCAATATTCTGATTTTCCAAATACTCAATTAAATGGGCACTTGGTTTAACCATGATAGGATTTTTATCAAACACTTTTCGATAAATGGTATGTGTTTGACATTTATTATTTTCATCTACATAAAACTCTGTAACTTCATCTACTTCACGATGAAATTTTCCATATTTCTTACTATAATAAGCCTTAATATGAACACCTAATTGAATATAACGATAAATTGTGTTCAAAAATTGATCTACATCCAAATCTGTTTCCATCAAACTATAAAGACGATATGGAATAGCACTAGCCTTATCAGCGTGAATTGTAGATAAAATATTATGTCCTGAAGATATTGAGTTACGCACTGCAGAAACAGCTTCGGCACTACGAACTTCTGAAAGTAAAATCCACTTAGGATTTTGACGCATACATGTAACTAATACATCAGAATAACTGGCTACATTATTTGTTTTTATAGCAACAATATCTCTATGAGGGAAAATTTTATCCAAATGAAGCTCTAGCGTATCTTCAATTGTAATAATTTTTTCATTATCTTTGGTATGACTGGCTAAATATTTTACAAACTCTGTTTTACCAGAACCAGTTTCACCACATACAATAATATTACAATGTCCTTCGACACATTTAATCAAGACATCATGAATATCAGCTGTAAAATAATCATCTTCTAATAACTTTTCTTTTTTAAGTCTTATTTTAGCTGGTGTCTTACGTAAAACACACGCTATACCATTAGTAGCAATAGATTGATGTACAAAGTTCAAACGAAGTTCACTACTTTCAGCATCCAAAAATGGTTTCGCATTATTAAAGGTTGTACCCATAACATTAGAGCACTGAAAAGCAAGTTTTTCCATAAACTCTTGGGTACAACCTGGAACTTCTACACGGATAGAACCCTGAGTTAATGAACGAATCCAGATTTGACCACCATTACAGTAAGAAATATCTGTAATATCATCATTATCTAGAAGAGGCTTTAACGGACCAAAATCTAGTTTATCAAATATTGTCTCATTCATCTATCTCACTTCCTACCCTTTTAAATTTTTTTTATTCTTTATTCTTTTTATTTATATACTATTGTGCATAAACAGTATTATCATTAATAAATTGTTTTAATGAATCACTAGTTAATTTTAAATCACCTGGATTAGATTTTAGACTTTCTGCAGTTGGTACAGGTAATAATTCTGTATTAAAGCTTCCTAAATATTCAGCCTTTTTAAGTAAAAGATAATATTCTTGAGGTACAGCAAATATTAATTGAGAAGGTACACTGTTTTCATCTACATTAGCAAATACATTTTTACCATTACTATCTCTAACTGCAAGAACTTTTACATTTTCTAATAACTTACCAAAAGTAACCTTACTAGTACTTCCATCATTTTGTCTTAAAGATGCTTTTAAATAAACATCAATATAATTATTAGGATAAATTGAATTACTATAAGTAGTTTCCATATTTACACTCATGTAGTATAATACATAACCCTTAGGATATTTTAAAATTATACTAGCTGGCAATTGTTCCTGTTCCGCAACAGCTCTTCCATAAAATAAACTACCTTCAGGAATAACTGTATCAGCCATAGCATATTTTCCTACTACTGCTTGTTTATCACGAATTACATCTCCCTTTAACATAGCAGGAGGAACATCTGTTACCCCTACCATATCTTCTGTAATTTCTGTCCCTGCAGAAATTGTTTTAACTGCATAGGGAACAGAAATAGGATTTGTAGCTGATTTTACTCTCCAATTATAACCTACATATAAAACTATAACCGCTAGTATAACACCAAGTATAGTAACTGTATTTTTATTAGTCAAAGCTCTTTTCAATCCAGTTTTCATATTATTCATAAATTCAACCCTTCTTTCTTATTCTACTTGCTCTTAAAAGAAGAGCTTGTATTATTGTCTCTACTAGTAAAATTAGTAGTATAAGTATCTGTTTTATTTTTAGATTCTATAATCATATCTACATTAGTAGTTATGTCAGTAGAATTATTTTTACTAGCACTACTACTCTTAGAAGAAATCTTAACACTTACTTTTGGTGGAGTTTCGTTTAAATCATAAACATCGATGTTATAATCACGAGTACCATCAACAGAATCAGCAAAACGGCGTACAAAACTTTCTAAGAATTTCTCCTTATCCATTCTAACAACACCATTATTACTATAAAAGTCATAATCAATAGCATCATTCATTGCAGCTTCTGTAGTATCTTTAAGCAAATAATAATCAAGTTCAGAACCAGTCTGTTGAGATGTAACCATATTAACAGCAAAGAATCCCATCAAAGCCATAATAATTATTCCAATTAATAACATTGGTTTATTCATATAATGTTACACCCACCTTTTCATTATTTAATTTAACACAAGCTTGTTCAGAAGAAACATATTCACTTAATACATCACATTCACCATTCTTCATATTATTACATAAATGAACTCTAGGTCCAGAATAAGAATAAACGTAACTTGTATTTTTTAAGAAACTACTCTTATAAAATGATATATTATTAACATTATTAACATATTTATCTGTACCAAAATCAGTATAAGCCTTATCTTTATTATAAGAACGAATATTTTTAATATTTTGTTTAGTAATAGTTAAATGGAAATCTTTTTCTGTACTATCATTATAAATACTATCACCCTGTTTTTGAATTTTTGAAATTAAGGCAGTTGGTGTTACAGGATAATTTTTATTAGTTAAATTAGTTGAATCACAACTCCAATTATATCCAACATCACGACTTGTGGAAGAGTTAGCAACTTTAGTTGCTGAACTCTTTTTAGTCGTATAATTTAATTTTGTAACCTTCGCAGATTCTTTTAATTCTGTAGTTGTACTTGTTCCAACAGCATTATCTGTTGTATCTGCTGCTGGGAATAACTCATCTAATGCTGCAGCTTTAGTATCATAGTTAGTGGCACTAGTCTTTTTACAATTAGTACCTCTACATTCATCACCATCACCAGATGGTGTATCAGAAACAGTACTTACAGCATAGAAACAGCTAACATCAACATTCCAGTCTAAGAATCCAAACTTTTTAATAGTAGCACCTATATTATAAATTGCATTACTATCAGTGTATTTATTATAAGTAGTTCCAGTAGTATCAGTAGTTAATGTTGTATTAACACTAGATTTAGCACTTTCAGCACGTTTATTTACTTGATCCCAAATATACCAATTCTTATTAACATCTTTAGCATTTAGAGGAACACAATATTGATTCTTCTTATAAGAATAATATTTTTCTTTTCCTGTAGGAACCTTAAATACAACATCTCCAGTTTTATTATTTATATAACTACCAGGAAAACTAATAACTGTTTTATAATCATCACCATCAGTTGTAGGAGTTAAAGCACAAACTCCAGAAACTTCTTTAGTTATAATATTGTTCTTGCTATCAGTAGTAATAGAAGTTTTCTTATCACTAGTCTCTTCCCATGTAGTACAAGAACCATTGCTTCCATCATTACCTTTACCCTCATCAACAGTACATGTCTTAATATTAATACTGTTATTAGCAGTCATGGTATAAGTAGCTGTAGTTTCACTACATTTAGCCTTCGCAGAACATTCCTCAAGAGTTTCATTATATTTTTTCAAATCTTTATAGTAAGCATTATAAGCACTTGAAGTACCATTAGGAGAAACATAATTCAAATATCCATCACAAGTACCAATTTGCCAATGACATTGATCATTACATTTCTCACTACTCTTAAATCCATTACTAGGAAGATATTGCCAATACTGTAAATCATCACCACCATCATTATAACGAATTTGAATATTTTTATCATTTAATATAGTTCTAATACCTTTATTTGTATTTGAAAAGTAATATCTACCATATCCATTCCAATAGCATCCAGGATAAGTAGGAATAACAGTACCATCTGCAAGTTTACGAGTAGATGAATTACTAAAGCTAGCATCATATGTTTTCCAACTAATATTAGGTTGCTCTATACCATTAATTGTTACCTTGCCATTTGAATAATAATAACCTCCATAAACACTATTTCTATATGCTGCAGCTATAGTACTAGCTTTTCCCACTGCTTGACCTAGAGGATTTTTTATTTCAGCATAATTACTACACCAACTAGGATTACTACTTGCAAGTTTCATTACAGAACTACTATTTAAAGCTAAAGATGCTGTTTTCTTTTTCGAACTCTTCTTCTTTTTATAAACTTTATTGTAACAACTATTTATACATGATTGTGAATATTTACCACCATCACAACTATTTACACAGCTATCAAATTCTTCATTTGGACCAGCCTGATCAAAATAATATGATCCACTATTATTACAATAAGCAGTAGGTTCACAAACTTTATATTGAGATAATCTTGGTTCCTCTGTAAGTAATCTTGAAGAACATGTAACCTTACTTCTAATTTCAACTTCATATTCAAAACATAGTCCAGCTTTTACTGAAACTGGAGGGCCATAACTTACAGTTACTTGTTCTACACATTCAACAGAACAAACATCCTTAGTTTCAGTTGTATTAGGAGTATAATGAAAGTCCATACTCTTTTTATCACTAGAAGTAAAATAGAATTTTCTAACATTTGATTTTCTTGTATTTTCAGTATTAACTGCAAAAGCATCACAAGTTAGAGAAATCTTTCTAGAAGGATCAAGTTTTACAAATCCCTCATTCTCTGAATTAGGTAGAGCATTTTCTTGAAAATTAGCTCTATTTATAACAATACCAGCAGCTTGATATAATTGATTTAATACTTGTCTATCACTATAAACATTATCAACATATTGACTATCACAATATGGGAACAAATTACTTAATAAGCTTGCTCCACTTTGTCCATTAATAGTTTTAGAACTAACTGTAGCGTATGAATATTTACCTCCAGCAGTTAATTCCTTGAAATTATTATTTAATCTTAAATCACTATTACTTAATGTACCTGACTTATATCTGGCACAAATCCCATTAAAAGAAGGATTAGCTACTTTTTCAATAGAATTATCCTCAAAACGATAAGATGATTCTAAAACAAAATTTCTACTACAATCATAAGTAACTCCATCAGTATCTGTTACTTGTGTTGAAGAAACTAAAGTAGCAGTTATTTTAACAATAACATTACTTTTACCATCATACTTTGTAGGTATAGTGATTTCATGATCTGTTGTTTGATTAGTAAAATCTTGATGAGTAGTAGTATCACCAATAATATAATCAACCCCAACATCAAATGTATATTGTTGACCATCTTTAGATTTGATATAGACTGTCAACTGTGATTGATCACTACTTAGTTTTTTCTTACTTTCATCCCATTCAACTTTTCTATTTTCCAATTTAGATTTGCACAATTCTTTAGCTCTAGCATCATAATCTATTTCTGCTGCAAATACATCTTTAACATGAAAAATAGAAAAAGCCATAAACATAAAAGTAACTACTAAAAATAACCCCTTATTTTTATGCTTCTTCATTATTTTCATCTCCCTTCATAGTATCTTCAATTCTTTTATAGCTATCGTTCTTAGATACTTTATAATTTCTTACTCTTTCATCTTCTCTTACCATTCTTGCATCAAGTTTAATTATTGTACCTTTTTGTCCAAAAAATCTTGTACAAGTAACTAAAGTAATCAACTTATCGCTACTATTTACATCTATATCAAAATTGAAATAACTATCTTCTATACTTTCTTTTATATATGCTTTTTTAGTCTTAGAATCCATATTCTCATCATAATAGAATTCACTTTCATCCATCATACTAACTGCATATAACTTATATAAATAATTTTTATTATTAATTGTATATTGAATATATTTATTTTGTTTTACAAAACTATAATATAGAAAACTAGGTAAATGTTCAAAATCATTAAATTCTTTTTCATTTAATAATGGTTTACTAGAAACGTTTCTAATGTTGTGTCCATGTAGAATAACTCTATCATTTAAAGTAGTACTGCTACTGTTTGTCCATGCAAAGGAAATATCTACATCATTCAAACTATAATTACTATCTTGAGCATATAAAACAGGATAGTCAATATTAGTTCCTTGGACTCTTACCCATCCCATAACGGGATATCCTTCACTACTTTTTTCCCTAACTTTAAGTGTTCTATCACTTACTTTATAGGATGACTTAAACATATTAGTAAAGGATATAATTAAACCTATAATCAATAATGTTATTAACAATACAGCTGCAACTAAGACTTGCTTTTTTTTCTTTTTCATACTTCAACACCACCTACTTTTCCAAAATATAAGGATTACTATAAGTTCCTTTACCAGAAAGTATAGTAGCATCTTTATTAATATATCCGACAACCCTTACTCCAGCTTGCATAGTATCAAGAACCTGATTGTAGTAAATTATGTTAGTATTAGAGACTAAATATTTTCTAAATTGTTCTTTAGAAGAGTTTCTTAACCAATATTGTGATGTAGTATCACTATTAACTCCACTAAACATTTCATACATATCTGGTGCTGCTAATGAAACTTTATATTTCTTCACAGTTTTCTTACCAGAATAAGTTGCCAATTTATCATAAATAGGTACTTCTATTTCTTTTTTTATAAAGATATCTTTTTTTATACTCTTACTTAATTCATTTTCAATATAATAACCAACATTACCCTTTTTAGTAGGATTGTAAATCTTGCTCTTGTCTGTATCAGAATAACCAACTGAATTATCAGAAACAACAGATGTGCTTATTACTTTTGCGCTACCATCTAAATTACCATCTATAATTCTATAAATAACATTACCATAAGAAACATATTCACCAGTATATCTTGTATTAATTTTATCCCCGGGTTGTCCTACTTTTTCACTTTCAAATTTGTAAGGAGAAGCTTTTGTACCATCACCACTAGTTAATTTAATATCTTTCTTTATATTAATAACTGGATATAAAGTAAAATTATATTTTTTATTAAAAGCCATATTTTTAGAATTTTCACTATTTAAATATAGATTCTTTGTTGTCCAAGCTTCATTTTTATCCTTTTGATCACTAGTCCAAGCTATAGTATTTGGATATAAATAAGAATCATTGTCTTTTACGCTCTTATTATAATCACTTACAGAAAGTAATCCTACATTTTGTTTTTTACCTGCCTTGCATGTTTTAACATTTCCAACATCACTTTCTTTAATAGTAGAATTACAATAACTACCCTTAACTACATATTTTTTTGCTTTACTAGTTAAGTGTTCATAATAGTAATCATTTAACCAAGTATTAATGTCATCATAGTTAACTGTACCAACGGCCTCAGCACTAATAAGTTTAACACTACCATCACTATTTAATCCAACTATTCTAAATAACATATTAGAAAACTCGATATAATTATTATTAACATTACCTTTGTAAAGATTATCTTTATCAGTATCACTGCTTACTACTTTATTTAATGTCTGAATAACTTTAACTACTCTTTTAACTGTACTCTTGTTTTCAAATGAATCAACAGCAGTATAAGCTATAGTATAAGTACCAATCTTTTTAGTATTAACACTACCATCTACTGTTACTTTACTAGTATCCATTTTACCATCAGTATTATCAATAATACTTTCTATTCCTTGATCATTATAAGTACTACCTTTTTCTATCTCAATAGTACTTTCACCCTTTAATTTTATATCAGGTCCTTCATGATCAATAGAAGACTTCATTTTACCACAATCTAAATATACATAATAACTATATTTGCCACTTTTTCTTTTTACTTTAACCCAAGAACTATCTACATCACAATATTCTGCTCCATAAGTACTCTTAATAGTACCAACATATTTTTGTTCCAATAAAGTTCTTAATTTTACTGTACTTATACTTTCTTCTTCTGGAAGTAAATTAATATTTTTTTCATAATATTTCTTAGAAGCATCAAGTACACTTTCTTCTTTCTTATTAAAGTCTATTAATGGATAAACTATTAAAAACCATACCACAAACAAAATAACCGCAATTACTATAATTAGTGTAACATTTCTTTTTACTTTACCCTTTTCCATAATTATCTCCTATTTTATTTTTACTATATATTCTTTATTTCTTAATATATATTCTAAATCAATTTTATTAGCATTAATGATATCACTAGATACCTTTAAGAATATTTCCTTACCTTCATAATCAGTATCAATCAAATCTATCATCTTAGAATATCCTACTTTTCCATTATTATCTACATATTTTATTCTACCATATTTAGATGAAAAGTCAATAAATTCTTCCCCTTCAAAATCAGATGAAGCAAATGAAATTTTTAATATTTGATAACCATTTTCAGCTTGTATTTCTTTTAGTGTAACACCACAATTACCATCAGAATCACACATATATTTATAATATCCATCACTAAGACCAATCTTATATTCTTCTAATGTTATTTCTTTAGTAGTATTAGATAAGAACTTAAATTTAATTTGTTCACCCATATTATAATTCTTAACATCTTTTATTTTAGTAACATCATTTATATTAAGTTTTATCTTTCTTAAATATGTTTTATTAACTCCTTGATATTCTTGATAATATAAAGTGAAATATTTGTTATCAAGTTTATTAGAAACCTTATAAACCAAAATAAATCTCTTTTCTTCACCATCACTAATTTCATTATCTACCGCAACACTTTTTCCCATATCAGTAAATGAGTTATCATAATAAATGGTATTTACTCTATTAATATTTTTATTCATTAAATGAAATCTGCTAAAGTTTGGTTCTATTTTTTCACTTGAATTGTTTTTCATTGTTACATCAATAATTACAAATTTATTATTTTTCTCTATTAAATTACCCATCGTATCTTTATCAGTAACATAAGCATTATTTATTTTAATACTATAAATACCAGCAGAAAAAGTTTCTCCTTCTTTGTAACTCTTATTCTTAATTCCAAAATGATAATAATTATAACCTACTAAACTAACAACTATTAAAACAATGGCTACATTACATAAAAATTTATGTTCTTGATAAAAGTAATTTATGTTTCTCTTTAAAGAATTGTACTTTCTAATAAATGAATGTTTATCAATTTCAATATTTACTTCAAATTCTTCTCTATCTTGACTACTAAGTTCTAAAAACTCCTGATCTGTATTAAAACTAAATTTTTTTAAATCTAGCCCTGTAATACGCATTAGTAATATTATTAGTACAAAGTATTGTACAATATTTACTATATTTAAAATATCACGATAGATAAAGACTTCTGATATTAAATTATCATTTGTATAACTGTTAAAAAATGATGTTAAAGAAGCACAATCATAAATCATTAAAATATATTCAACTATTATTACTAAATATAGTTTCCATGGTTTTTTCTTATGTCTAAGTAAAAACAATAAGGCAATACTAATTAATATTAAAAATATTGCCGCAACAAAAAGTGACGCCGTTACTTTAGTAGAAATACCCTCTAAATTTTCATTATATGTCCCAAATGATACGAATTCTTTGACAAATGATCTTAAATTATATATTTTATAGTAAACAAATCCCCATAGTATAAGCATTAATATATGTATTTTCTTAAAATTTTTAATTAAAAATGCATACGGTTTTCTAAATACCATTTTTCTTCCCCATTTCTTATCTTTACAGTAATTATAGCATGTATACAAATCGATGTAAATTTATTTAAAAGAAAAAATAACGCTCAAACATTTTAAGCATTATTTTTTATCTATTAATCTTCTCTTTCTAAATAATCAACACCCTTATGTGGCTCATCTCTTAAAAGATTATTATAATTTTGTTGTCTTAAGGCCTCATATATCACAATAGCACAACAATTAGATAAGTTAAGAGCTCTTACATTAGCGCTCATAGGTATTCTCATACATTTATCTAAATGATCTTTAAGTATTTCTTTAGGAAGGCCAGTAGATTCTTTTCCAAATATAAAATATAGTTCTTCATTACTTTTATTGCTATAATCAAAACTAGTATGTGGCATATGACCATATCTTGTGAAGAAGTAATATTCTCCCTTATTTTTACTAACAAAATCATCAAAATTTTCATAAACATGATATCTTAACTTATCAATATAATTTACTCCACTTCTCTTTAAATGAGCATCGTCTAACACAAAACCTAATGGTTTGATCAAATGAAGTGTTGTATCTGTCGCAACACAAGTTCTCATAATATTTCCTGTATTTTGTGGAATTTCTGGTTCAAATAAAACTATATTATTCATAACTACCTCCTCTAAAAGAAAAAGACTAATTAGTCTTTCCTATCTTATGTATTTCTATAAATTGTTTCATTTTTGAAATAGATAAACTATTACCATCCTCTCCTTGTACAAGTCCAGTTACTTTTCCATCTGTAAATTCTACTAGTAAAGGATAATTCTTTGTAAGTTTTATCTTATAATTATATTTATTATTAAAATCTTTTACAAAACTATCAATATCTGTATTACTTAAATTTAAATAAATAATACTATCTTGTAAATTTTTCGCAACAACTATCTTTTTAAAGTCTCTTTCAAAATCTCTACATTTTTCTTCACTCGCTGTACACATATAAACGACACTACTAGGATTTTCTAAAATATAATGTTCAAAGTCACTTTCTGTTATTTCATAATTAAGAGTTCCTCTAATAACTGGAATTTCTTTTTTGTAATCATTACAAACCGTATACCATTTACAAATATACCACACAAGTAAAATAACAGCTAAAAATATCAAGGCCAAAATGAAATAATTCTTAACTATTTTCTTATTACTCTTTGTCATTAATACTCACCACCATTCGCATATCTATAATTAGTTTAACACATTTTTTTATTTTTAGATATTATAATTTTTATTCTTTACATAAATGTCGTATCAACTCTTAAACTAACTCCATCTAGATTATGTTCATAAAAGTCAAGTTTATCTCTTTTTAAATAGTTATAAACATGAGTATAGTCTCCATCATAAAATACTGGAAATCTTCTATTTTTACTGTCTATTAAGAAACTAGTATCTCTACACTTCAATAAATCTCCCTTTATAATCATAAGTTCTGCTCTACCTAAAGCAAAGACTTCAAGATTTGGCTTAAAACCAAATGTTGCAACAAATTCTTTTTGTAATAATTTAATATCCTCATAAGTAAGTTCTAAAGATAAAGTTACACATTTATAACCCATTTTATGTAAATAATAAACTGTATATCTATTAAAAACATTAAAGGTATAATCACAAATATCATTCTTAGTTTTACTTAAACAAATATCATGAATCAAATTCTTTTCATAAAAACAAACATTTAATAAATTACGCCTTCCACTATAATATATATTCGGATACTTATTTTTATATTTATCATAAATGTCTTTTTTTGTCACATATATTCGGTCATATTTATCATCTATTGCTTTTAAAAAGTTAGCTAGATCATTAACCAATATAGATTTAGCTGGTAAAACTTCTACATCAAGTTTTGAAAAATTTACATCACAAATCCTTTTTTCCTTAACTTTTGTTCTTAATTCAGTAAGTTTATCTAAAATTTCTCTTCTAATTTCATTAAGTTCCTTAATTGGAATAAATAACTCTTCATCCATATCTACAGTAATATCTTTAACTCTATATACTGTATCGTTTGTTTTTTGTAATTGTTTTCTAATTCTATCTTCAGTAGTAGGACTATTTAATGCCTTAGCTACCATTTCACCTGTAAGTAAAACCTTATTTGTACCATCACTTACTATTAATTTTAATGGTTCAGATGCCTTAGCTACTAATTTAAAGGAAACATCTACTTTTCTTTTTTCATATGCTAAAATTTCTTTTTCTAAGGCTTTAGAACTAGTTAAATTTACCTTATCTAAACTGGTAAGTCCAATTTTATTATCTACATAACAAATATTTTCAGCACATGAAGTAAGCTTATTGTTTTTATCATATAAAAAATTAACTACTAATCCTTTCTTACTTTCCATAAATCTAATACCATCTTCTTGATGTAAGGGATAATCAAGTTTAATTTTAATTTTATTTTTATTTACACTAATTACTTTTCCAATTGTTTTTCCCTGATGATTTGGAGATTTTGTATTTAATAAATTAGAATCATTAATATTAAATAAATGACCAAAGGTAAACTCTCTATTAAATAGTATTTTTAGTTTTTCCTCTTCCTTATCTATATCTACATCTACTCCATCTATTAACATCCTATAAAATTTAGTAATAAAATAAACATAAGAACTTGACTTCATTCTTCCTTCTATTTTTAAAGAACAAACTCCACTATTTAATAATTCTTTAATTCTTTTAGTAGTATTTAATTCCTTCATACTTAACAAGTAACCAGAATCAACTATTTTTCCATTTGTTTCTAATTTATAAGGAAGACGACAACATCCAGTACATTCACCCCTATTACCACTCCTGTGTCCTATCATACTACTAAAAAGACAACATCCAGAATAGCTAACACACAATGCCCCATGAATAAATATCTCTTTTTCAATATCAACATCCATCATCTTAATTTCATCTATTGAAAGTTCTCTAGATAAAACAGCTCTCTTTACTCCCAACTTTTTAAGTAATATTAAAGTATCTTTACTACTATTATTAAACTGAGTTGAAGCATGAATTTCAAGATCCGGATACATTTCTCTAACTAAACAAATCATTCCTAAATCTTGCATTATAAGAGCATCAACACCTTCTAAATACAAGAATTTAACTTTTTCTAAAAAGTCATCTACTTCTGTATCCTTAATCAAAGTATTCATTGTAACATATAAACGAACACCAAACAAATGACATAGTTTAATTGCTGATTTTATTTCATCCATTGTAAAATTAGGAGCAAAAGCTCTAGCACCATAACTTTTTAGTGAAACATAAACAGCATCTGCACCGGCATCTATTGCCATTTCTAAAGATTTATAATCACCTGCTGGACTAAGCAATTCTATTTTTTTCATACTACAACTTCCCTTCTCCATATATTTTACTACATATAAACAATTTTTACGAGGATATTAATTTAGTTATATTGTTATTGCCCTTTAAACATTCATCAAAATATTAAAATATAAATTAACAATTTTAATCAAAATATGACAATCAAATATAAAAGATGAATCTTTTATTATTTTTTTACACCCTAATATACACACAAGAAAAGATAGCTTATTTAGCTACCTCTACTAGTTGATATACTTCAATAATATCTTTTTCTTTATAATCTTGACAATTCTCTAAAGTAATACCACAATCCATATCTTTCTTTACTTCTTTTACTTGATCTTTCTCATGTTGTAATGTTTTAATTTTTCCATTATAAACAACTATACCATCACGTATTATTCTAGCATTATCATTATTTTTAATAACTCCATCTAAAACATGACATCCAGCAATCAAGCCAACTTTAGAAAATTTAAATATTTGTCTAATTTCTAGAGTACCAACTACTTTTTCTTCATAAGTAGGCTCTAGCATTCCTCTCATAGAACTTTCCATTTCTTCTACCAATTTATAAATAATATCATATGTTTTTATATCTACACCATATTCATTTGCTGTATCTTTTATTTTAGCAGTAGCACGAACATTAAATCCTAAAATCAAAGCATTTGAAGCACTTGCCAAAACAATGTCACTTTCTGTAATAGCTCCTACACTACCATGAATGACTGATAATTTTACACCATCAACATCAATTTTTTCAAGTGAAGATTTTACAGCTTCTAAACTACCATTAACATCTGTTTTTAAAACGATATTAATAGTCTTAGTACCTTCTTTAATTTTATCAAATAAATCATCAAAACTAATCTTTTGATTATTAAAGTGTTTCTCTTTTTCTCTTAGACTTCTTTCATTAGCAATTTGTTTTGCCTCTTTTTCAGTTTCAAACGCCATGAACTTGTCTCCTGCACTCGGAATATTTGCAAATCCAGTTACTTCCACAGGTGTAGAAGGAAGAGCTTCAACAATATTTTCCCCTAAGTCATTCTTTAAAGTTCTTATTTTACCAAAGCTAGTACCAATAACAACAGGATCTCCAAGTCTTAAAGTACCATTTTGAATTAATAAACTTATTACATTTCCAACTTTTTTATCTTGTCTTGATTCAATTACTACACCACTAGCATAGCGTGAAGGATTAGCTTTATATTCATTCATTTCAGCAACTAATAAGATACTTTCCAAAAGTTCGTTAACACCTTCACCAGTATGAGCTGAGATACGATTTACAATAATATCTCCACCCCATTCTTCTGGTGTAAGACCATTTTCTACTAACTGAGTTAATACACGCTCAACATTTGCTCCTTCTTTATCTATTTTATTGATTGCAACAATAATTGGAACACCAGCTGCTTTAGCGTGATCGATAGCTTCTTTTGTTTGAGGCATAACTCCATCATCTGCCGCTACTATTATTATTACTATATCAGTAACACTTGCCCCTCTAGCACGCATTTGTGTAAATGCTTCATGTCCAGGTGTATCAATAAATGTAATATTTTCTCCATTACAAGTAACAGAATAAGCTCCAATAGCCTGAGTAATACCACCAGCTTCTAAACTTGCAATCTTACTCTTACGAATATAATCAAGTAAAGTTGTTTTACCATGATCAACATGACCCATAATTGTTACAACAGGAGGACGTTTTACTAAATCTTCTTCCCTATCTTCAATCTCAAAACTTTCAAAATTTGAAATATCAGCTGTTTCTTCTTTCTTTAGAACCTTATCAAACTCACTAACTAAAACCTCAGTAGTTTCAAAATCAACACTTTGATTCAAATTAACCATTATTCCAAGTTCCATTAACTTCTTTATAAGTAAAGCCCCACTTACATTTAAAGCTGTAGCGAGCTCAGAAACAGTCATTCCATCCTTATAAAGGATAACATTCGAATCTATATCTTGAACATTACTTTGCAATTTTTCACGATGTTTATACATTTTTTTCTTTTCTGCTTGAAAATTCTTTTTAGCATCCTGTTGTCTCTTTTGTTTTGATTTAACTTTTTCAAATTTATCTCCATTATCAAAGTCAAATTTAGATCCTTCAGTCATCTCTAAAGCTTTATCATAGGTTTTTTCATCTTCCAAATATTCACTAAGTTCTTCACTAATTTCTGAAGAATCCTCCATATTATTTGAAGAAATATAATTATCTAATTTTACAATATCTGTCTCAGATAATAATGATGAAGGATCAGTATTATTTATCCCTAATTCCTTACAAATTTCTTTTATCTTTTCAATGTCTAAGTTTACATCATTTGCATACTCCAATAAACTCATCATGAAAACCACCTCACTTTCTTACATTTTTTCTATTTCATTTTTTACCTCTTCATATGTTTCATCACTAATTGTACATTCTAATCTTTTTTCTAATATTTTAGTTTTTTTAGCCTTTTCTAATACATCTACATCTTTTTTAATATATGCACCACGGCCATTAATTTTTCCACTTAAATCACAAACAACCGTTCCGTCAGTTGTTCTAACGATTCTTAACAGTTCGCGTTTAGGGAGTTTTTCTCCTGTCACAACACAACTTCTCATAGGTATTTTTTTTTGTTTCATGTTATCACCTATTCTTCTGTTCTAATGTTTATTCCATTTTCACTTGCTTGTTCACGAGTTTTTATATCTATTTTATAATGTGTTAATCTACTAGCAAGTCTTGCATTTTGACCTCTTTTTCCGATAGCTAAAGAGAAGTTATCATCATCTGCTATTACCATTGCTTCTTGTTTTTTAGGATCAGTAATAATTACTGTTAAATTCTTTGCAGGACTTAAACTATTAGCAATAAAAACTGCTGGATCCTTGTCATATCTAACAACGTCTATTTTTTCTCCACCTAATTCATTAATAATACGTGCAATTCTGCTTCCTTTTTCTCCAATACATGCTCCTATTGGATCTACATTAGGATTTTCTGAATAAACTGCTACCTTACTTCTTGAACCAGCATCTCTTGCTACACTATATAAAAGAACTGTTCCATCACTAAGTTCAGGTATTTCAAGTTCAAATAATCTCTTAACAAAACCATAATGTACACGTGAAAGTAAAACTAATAGGCTCTTACCATTATTATCAACTTTAGTAACATAAACTTTTATTTGGCTACCCATTTCTATTTTTTCACCTGGAATAATATCTTTCTTAGGTAATATTCCATTAGTACGACCTAAATCTATATAATAGTTATCTGGATCTTCCAAAGCTACTGTACCAACTAACATTTCATCTTGCTTATCACCAAACTCTGCCATGATACTATTTCTTTCAGCTTCTCTAATTTTTTGAACTACTACTTGTTTTGCAGTTGAAGTAGCAACACGACCAAAGTCTTTTGGTGTCACTTCTGTATCAATAGTATCACCAACATTTAAAGTCTTATCAATCTTTCTTGCATCACTTAATTTAATTTCAACATTAGGATTAAAGTAAGAATATTTTTCTTCCTCTTTTTCCTCATCTTCTGCTACTTCTTCTTCATCCTCATCATCTTCATCTGTATAATGTTCAAATAAATAATCTTCATATTCTTCTTTAGTCATTTTTGAATCATCTACAACAGTTAAATAAGAGTAAACTTTTATTTCTCCTGTTTCACGATTAAATACTACTTTAACATTAGTATTAGAATTAAAATTCTTTTTATAAGCAGATGTCAAAGCAAGTTCCATTGCATCATATACTACTTCAGGATCTATATTTTTTTCTTTTGTAATTTCATTTAAGGCTTTTAAAAATTCTTTACTATTCATTACAATCATCTCCCTTCACTTTTGAATGAATATCTAAAACATACTCTCCATCAACTAGGTCAAGCTCATCTATAATAGGGTTAATAATTTTAGAAGCTTCTGTTATACGTGTAACGTCTATTACATCATCACTGTCCAACTCAACATTTAAAGTTTTAACACCTTCTTCAGTACTCATATAAACATCAGTTACAAACATACCTAAGTCTAAAATCTTAGCATCTAGAGCATTTTTTACTTTTTCCTTCATAACTCCTCCTACAAATATAAAGAGTGGGCCTAAATTCCCACTCCTTTCTTATGTGTATTATATCATATTTTTCTTAAATTACAAACATTTATTTTAATTGAAATATATAATCTGTTTGGAAAGAATAAATTTGATTAAGTGCATTTACATCTGATGAACAAGATGTTTTATATGTATCTCCCCACATTTTAAATGAATAAGAACCTGCTTTTGAATTGTAATTCTTAATGGTAAATGTTTTAGTAATATCTACTGATTTACCATTACCACCCCAATCGGTCTTAACGCTTTGAGTATCACTTGTACAAGTGGCATTAGTAAAGGTTCTATTTCCTTTCTTTAAACACATATATCTATTATATCCACTTGAATAAGTACCAAAATATCCATTTGCAACTGCAAACGTTATTGTTACTTTTAAATCACTACCAGAAACTGATGTTGTCAGAGATGAAATTTTCATATTGGCATATGTTTTATCACCATGATTATTTACATTATATCCAGCAGTATAACAATTAGTACCACTGTCTACAGCTTGCGAACAAGATTTAGTCGTAGAACCACCAGTTGCATCAGCTATACCATTATGCATTGTACAGAACCTTGTACTCCAATATTTTGTCTTAACAAAAGTTAATGATGTTGATATATCTTTTGAAATAGAGTTTCCTGCATAATCTTTTACAACAACTGTATAAGTTGTTCCAGCCTGAATAGTTGTTTTTTTACTAGTCGTAATTTTAGAAATATTACTTAAACTATAAGTACTACCAGAATTAACAGCAACATAACCACTATCATTTGTACAATCCCCACCTTTTATCTTAACACAGTAAGATTTAATACCAGAAATTGTATCTTTTGCCGCAAAACTAATTTTATTATTGCTAGTTGTAAGAGAAGTAAATGATGGCTTACTGTGATCTAGTTTAATTGTATATGATGACGTAGTTTTAATATTACCAGCATTATCCATTGTTCTAAATTTAAGTTTTGAAACACCCTCTGCATTTACATCAAATTTGGTTCTTGATAACCACTTTCCTTGATTTCCATTACTACTGTTAGTAGCGCTTCCAGAATCAATCCATAATTGTGGATAACCACTCTTAATACCACTTACAGAATCACTATTTGATAAGAATATTGTTATATATTTATTACTCCAACTATTACTAGTATATGTAGTATTACTTTCAGATGCAGCATCACTAGTACTGCTCCTTCCAGTCATTTTAACTCCTAAATTAGGAGCTCCCGTATCTACCTTAACACTAACATTAGTCATATTTGTAGTACCAGTTGACTTAGTGGCTTCAAACTGTAAGTTACTTATACCATTAGAATTAACATCATGATATTTCTTTGTAGACCATGATAAACAAGTAGATGTTGATGTAGAATTAGCTGCCGCACCACATGCCCTTTCTTTAAGTGTTACTCCAGAAGAAGAACTTGCTTCACAATATACACATTTATTACTCCATGAACCAGGTGTATAGTTACCATTATTAGTACTAGGGCGACTTGTAACAGCTGTACAGCTTGTTTTCTTAACACAAGCAACAGAAATAGCTGGCTTATCAGCATCTACTTTGAATTTAACAGTTACTCCTTTATTAGAGTTGTAAACATTATCCATTGCATTAAGATTAAGAGCATAACTACCAGTAGTGTTATAAACATATTCGTAATATGAATTAGGAGTAGATCCCGTTGCTAAAACAGTTGGTCCTTGACCAATTCTAAAGAACTGCATACCACTCGCAGAATCACTAAACGATATCCTAACTCTAATATATGTGTAAGCCGTAGAAGTGATATCAACATCACTATTCGTTTTTGAAGTTATAGTGTTACCATTAGCATCATACAATGTAACACTTATTTTAGGAGGGGTTACATCTTGATAAACACCTGTAGTACAAGTTGTACTATTTCCTGCTTTATCATAAATATTTGCAACTTGATAACTTGGAAGGCTTCTATCTTGAGAAGCAGTAAGCGTTACAGAAGTATTCGCTTGTTTGCATCCACTTCCACCCTTATCACTACATACTGCCGTTAAATTTAAATCTTTTTTTGTATAATGAAGGGAATCATACCCTATACCAGCATCTCTACTAACAGAACAAGTAGGCCTAACTTTATCTATTTGATAATAAATTGATTCAGTAGTATCCGTATTGTTATTAGAATCATAACATATAACTTTCAATTTATTTTTTCCATTAGAAGTAATATTGATATTCTTATCACGTGTATTGTGTCCCACAACTAAAGTAGAATTAGTCACGGAATTAGTATCAACATCAGTATTTTCTAAACTTACATCAAATTTATTAACTCCACCTTTTTTAGTAATTAAAGTATCTATATTTGAATTAGTCCAAGTGTTTTGAACATAATTATCAGCTGAAAATTCTATTTGATTTTTACAGTCAAGCTTAAACTTTAATGTCACCTCACCTGATTTTCCATTAGCTTCTTTTCCGCCCCAATTATAAGCCCAGCCTCTTACATAATAAGTACCGTCACTATCTAAGTTAATATTTACTACTACTTTTTCTTGATTTTTTCCTTTAATGCTCTTCCAACCAGTATCGTAATAAACTAAATCATTGTTATTTTCCCCATTATACTTTTTATAAATAACATATCTATAGCTTGCTACACCATAATTTTCCTGTGAGGCATTTTTAGTTGCAGTATCATTTACAGTCATTGTTAATTTATATTCTTCATTATCACGACTGGCAGTATTACCCTCAGTAAGACTAAATTGAAGTTCAGGATTTTTATATTCAACACTTGTAAATTCATTACCACAATTTAAATAACTATAATAGAGATTATTAGTATTAGATAACTTTTTAACACAAGCTTTACTTTTATCACCATTACATACTTTTTTATTATAATCTAATACTTTATCAATATATTTAAAATTAATCAAAGTATTTAAAGTAACACAACTTTCTTCTCCAGATGCCTGTGGCATCTTTCCTTTATTATCATTATAAAAGTCCCTACCTGACTGTGTTAGTAACTTTTCTTGAGCAATATAATAGTTTTTCTTTGCCTTTTTTATATAAGCACTGTATCCTCCAATTGCAACACCAGATAAAATTCCAAGTATTACTATTACAGCCAAAATTTCAACTAATGTAAATCCTAATTGTTTCTTTCTCATACCAATACCTACCTTATATTTATAAGTATAACATAGACCTAAAAAAATTTATAACTTTTTTAAAAAATTTGTTGACAAAATTACCTCAATTGATTATTATAGTAATCACCAATTCGGTATTAGGCGAATTGGTCGCTAGTATCACACTAGCCAACCCCTTTTTATTCTTTTTTTGAGACTGCCCTCAGGGGGTGCAGTCTCTATTTTTTTGTTCAAATTTCAAAAAAAAAAAAAAAAATGAACTTATTGTTCATTTTTAGCTTAAAACTTTTATATGTTCTTCTTGAAGTACATCAACATTAGAATTTTCTGCATAATCCTTAATTATTTCTAAAGCTTCAATGGAATCTCCATCTTCATATAACAAACAACCATCAACATTATAGCTATCATCATACCATGCATTATTAACCATAACCACTTTATCTAATAAATTAGGAAATAGACTTAAAACACCTTTGCTTATATTTTCATTAACCTTTTTAGGAAGTGTTGCAACTATAACATCAGGTTCATCAAAATCTGTAGTCCAAATAATAGCGTGATTATTTGCCGCTATATGATTAGCTATTTCCATTCCATTAAGTGATTGAATATCTAACTCATCACTAATAAAAGCATCTGGTACCATCTCTTTCAATCTTAAAAATGCATCCGTATGAAATTCAAATCCATCTAATTTAGGTAATGAAACAATATTACCATCTTCTTTAATAAGAATTATAGAATTTTCCTTAAATATATCTTTCATTAATTTTTCTCCTCTCAAGTAACACGAAGTGCTTTAAATTATACCACAAAACAAAGAAAATTGCAAGAAAAAGTATAGAAAACAAAAGTAGTATGCTATTAAAACATACTACTTTCTTTAATTTATATTACTCTTTTATTGCTCTTTGTTTACTAAACTTTGATAATAATCATAGCGTTCCATCGCTTCTTTCTTATTATCTTCTAATAATTTTTTATAATCATTATTAACATTTTTTAAACTACGATATCTATTTTCACCACTCAAAAACTCTATATAATTAGTAAAATCTGCTTTTGAGTCTAGAGAAAACTTAGAAGTTTCCGGATTAAAATGGAACAATGGGAAATATCCAACTTTTGTAGCCATTTTTTCTTCTTCTATACTATTATTCATTCCTTTTAGAATTCCCTGTGCAATACATGGAGAATACGCTATTACAATGGAAGGCCCATTATATGCTTCCGCTTCCTTTAAGACTTTTATAGCCTGTTGAGGATTAAATCCTAAAGAAATTGTTCCAACATAAACATGTGGATATGTAAGAGCTATCTTAGCCAAATCTTTTTTAGCAACCCTCTTACCACTAGCTGCAAACTTTGCTACAGCACCTTTTCTAGTAGACTTAGATGCCTGACCTCCAGTGTTAGAATAAACCTCTGTATCTAATACTAAAATATTAACATTATCATGACTAGCTAATACATGATCAATACCATTATAACCAATATCATAAGCCCATCCATCTCCACCAACGGTCCAAATAGATTTTGGCTTAATAAAACTCTTAAGTGATTTTAATTCATCTATTTTAGTATTATCAACTATATTATATAGCTTATCTGCTGTTTCGATATTTATATCATCTGCATAAGCTTTATATATTTTGGCCTCACTCTTTTTTACCTTATCTATATTATCATTAATAAGAGTTACAATACGATTCTTTAAAGCATCATCCGCAATTCTCATACCATAACCAAATTCGGCATTATCTTCAAACAAGGAATTAGCCCAAGGAACACTATATGGACTTGATGGATTACTCGCACCATATATAGAAGAACACCCCGTAGCGTTAGCTATCACTAGATTATCTCCAAATAATTGCGTTAAAAGTTTTAAATATGGTGTTTCACCACAACCACTACAAGCTCCACTAAATTCAAATTTCGGCGTTCTAAACTGACTACCCTTTACTGTATCTGTAGTCATTACCCTTTTTTCCGTAACTTCGTTAAATAAATAATTTGAATTAACATATTCCTCACGTGTTATTTGATCTTTATCAACCATAGTAAGAGCCTTTTTCCCCTTCTTACCAGGACAAATATTACTACACAAACTACATCCTGTACAATCTGGATAACTGATACCAATTGTATATTTCAAGTTGCAATCTTTTATATTAGCATCCATAAATTTACTAGCAAGAGTATCAGGAGCATCTAGTGCCTCATTTTCATCAAGTAAGAATGGTCTAACAACTGCATGTGGACAAACAAGTGAACAAAGTCCACAATTAATACAGTTTTCAGGATCATAATGTGGACAAGTATCAGAAATATTTCTCTTTTCCCTCCTACTTGTACCAGCCTCCAAACTTCCATCAGATGAATTTAAGAATTTACTAACTGGTAAGCTGTTTCCTTCCATCTGTTCTATAACCTCAAAAGTATCTAAGTCCCCCTTCATCTCAGGAACATATGTAACATCGGGAATTTTAACTTGTTCATACTTATTAACACAACTGTCAACAGATAAAATATTACGCTTAACTACATCATCACCCTTATTCTTAAATCTAAGAGCAATACTATCTTTTATTTGTTTCAAGGCAAAATCAAAGTCTATTATCTTACCTAATTTAAATATTAAAGTTTCCATAATAGTACTAATCTTACCATCAATACCATTCTCTTTAGCAATCAAAGAGGCATCAACTATATAAAACTTAACATTTCTCTTCTTTAAAATATTTTTATCATAATTAGTTAAATACTTTAATATTTGATTTTTATCTTTTTTAGTATTAAGTAAGAATATTCCATTATTGTCAATAGAATCTAAAATATGCATCTTTTGTAAATAACTATCTTTTGTACAAACTATAAGTTTAGCCTTTTCAACATAATAAGTTGACTTGATTGGATTCTTGCCAAACCTTAAGTTGGAAATAGTTACTCCTCCACTTTTTTTAGAATCATACTTAAAATAACCTTGGACATAAGCATTAGTATAAGTACCCGTAATTTTCATTAAGTCTTTTGAAGCACTTACCATTCCATCTGAACCATATCCATATATTAAGAATCCTGTATTAGTAGTTGGAAGCTTAAACTTAGGGTCATATTTTATACTTAAGTTTGTAACATCATCATCTATTCCTACCGTAAAATTAGTATGGCATTCCTTTACGTCTAGGAAATCAAATACCCCTTTTATCATTGCTGGAGTAGTATTTTTACTAGAAAGTCCATATCTTCCACCAAATACTCTTATTTTATCATTAACATCTTTTACTGTTTTTAAAACATCTAGATAAAGTGGTTCACCACTCGCCCCAGCTTCTTTAGTTCTATCTAAAACTGCAATTTTTTTAACTGTCTTCGGTAATACTCTTAAAAAGTGTTTTGCAGAAAATGGTCTATATAGATGTACCTCTAATAATCCAACATTGTGACCTTTTTTTGTTAAATAATCAACTGTTTCTTTTATAGTTTCACAAACAGACCCCATCGCCACTATAACTTTTGTTGCTGTTGCACTACCATAATAATTAAATGGTTTATAATTTTGTCCTGTTATCTTATTTATTTCATCCATATAAGATGAAACTATATCTGGTAACTTATTATAGTATTCATTACGTGCCTCAGTTACCTGAAAGTAAATATCCTCATTTTGTGATGTACCACGTGTTACAGGATTTATTGGATTTAAGGCTCTATTTCTAAAATCACTAAGAGCTTTTTGATCAATTAGTTCATAAACTTTATCCATATCTAATACATCAATTTTTTGTAATTCGTGACTAGTCCTAAATCCATCATTAAAGTTTACAAATGGAACACTACCTTTAATAGTTGACAAATAAGAAACAGCTGTTAAATCCATACATTCTTGAACAGAACTTGACGCTAAAATAGCAAACCCAGTTTGTCTTACAGCATAAATATCTTGATGATCTCCAAATATTGATAAGGCATGTGTCGCAAGTGATCTTGCTGAAACATTTATAACGCAAGGAAAAAGTTGTCCGGCTATTTTATACATATTAGGAATCATCAATAATAATCCTTGACTAGCTGTATAAGTAGATGTTAAACATCCTGACTGTACTGATCCATGCACTAATCCAATAGCACCAGCTTCACTTTCCATTTCTACTACTTTGACTGGTAATCCAAAAAAATTCTTTTTGCCTTCACTCGCCCATTTATCAGTAACTTCTGCCATGGTAGAGGCCGGGGTAATAGGATAAATTCCTGCTACTTCTGTAAAAGGATATGCTGCATAACTACAAGCTTCATTTCCATCCATTATCTTTTTCATGATTAATCCCACCTATCTTTATATATTATACAATAATATTTATTCTAATAAAAGAAGAAAAGAAGTAAACTTATACTTCTTAAAAACTATTTCTTAACTGTTGGTACTTTTTTATTATTTTTATTTGTTACTATCCAAGCATTAGATACCGTTCTACCACCATACTCTTTTCCTGCACTTGGACGATTATATAGTTTACCATTAACTGCCATTGTAGTTGAAGCACCACCATCAAGATTAGCTGCATTATAAGCCTTATAACGCAATAGTACTTCTATGATATCATTCATTGTAGCGCCTAAGCTATAACCAGGTAATCTACCTTCAATTGATAAAAATAATACTACACCATCTTTTCTTTGTGCAATAACTGTACGAGGAGCTCTACCCCAACCACCATCACCTTTGATAGTTGCAACTTTACCATTGACAATAAGGAAAGGTCCAAATTCAACAGCATCTTCCATTCCATCTTTAATAGCAACATCAGGAGCATCATTAGTTAAATACATCTTATGATCTTTAGTAAAACCTATAAGTCCCCCTGAACCACCATCATGTGTCCAAATAAGTTTACCATCTTTTATTATAGAACCATATGGAGTAGAACCATTTCCCCAACCATCAAGGTCTTCAAATCCTCCACCATTAATTCCAACTAATCCATCATTTTCTACACAAAGTTTAGCAACACTCTGTCCCATTTTACCAAGTTTTTTAGGAACAGCCAAATCTACATCACTAGGATCATAAACAACAGTTAGATATCCCTTAAAGTTTTCTTCCTGAATTCTGATAATCTTATAAACATCATTATCTGGATCTTTATTAAACATTTCTTGTTCATATTTAGATGTATAGTGTTTTTTACTTCCATTTGTATCAATAACTATATCATTCAAATTCACTTTTTCATTAACTCCCACAATATAGTTAGCACTCATAACATCATCTACACTTTTTTCACTATATAATGTATAAGCTAAATATCTATGAGACATAGTAGTCATAGCTGTTGGAATCCAAAAGTTTCTAAATGAAACAATAGGTGTATAAATAATAACAAGCGCTACTGCCACTAAAAAATCTAAACCTATAACAAAATATGTAAATTTACTTAATTTTATTTTACTTTTCTTCTTATTTTTCTTCATAAAACTACTCCACTACATAAGGATTATTTATACTACCATCCCCTGCTTTTATAAATGTCTTATCTAAACATATAACAGGTACAATTTTTTTCTTCTCACTAACTTTAACTTCATCAATAAGACCAAGTTTATTATAAGTATATACTAAGTTTCCAACATTAGAAGTACTATTAATTAAATAATAAGTATCTAAAGTAGTATTATCATTAAAATCTACCATATTTAACATTCCAACTTTCGCAACAACACTATCTTTATATACATTCGTATAACTATAACCACCATCACCAACTAATGAAATTTCACCAGTATAAAAACTACATTGTCCTAAATAATTTTTATAAGTCAAACTATTATAATATGTTCTATTTAAATAATAGCCTATATTACTTCTATTTAATAATTCAAATTGTGTTCCCTTAGTATTAAAAGCAAGTTCTACATCTACATTTTTTACTTTCAAATAATCATTTAATCTTAATCTTAAATTATTATTATTATCTTCTATTACTTGATATAAATCATTTCCCATTTTTACATATTTATTTATATAATTATCATTTCCTTCTTGATTTATAACATAAGGATTACCTATACTTCCATCACCATCAGTAATTAAAATGTTTTTCTTTAACATCATTACTGGTCTAATACCATATCCTTCATAATTAGAAACCCCACTAGCCGTACCATCTGCTGCAACTACTAATGGATTACCATCAGTATCACTTCCTAAAAGATAACTATAACTTCCATTATTTAAAAAGCTTTTTTTACCTCTTGCTCTTATATAATCTTCTATTTCTAAAATAGAAAAATAGGAATTTCCTTTTTTATTTTTACAACTTACTTTGTCATTCTTTAAAGTTCCTTCACAATAAGAAAACTTTTTAAGTAATTTTTCTACTCCAGGAATACTATTTTCATATATTCCACTATTTTCTACACTACTTTTATTTAACCATAAATTTATATTTGATTCTTGATATTTTTTACTATCTCCATAAATCATAACTCCATGGTTTTCATTAGCTATTATTTTTACTTCATTTGCATTCGTAACTTCAATAACTCTATATAGTCTATTAAAGACTTTAACATAGTTGTTTTCTACTAATCCACTAAAATAATAACCATCTTCACTTTTTCTAAAGCCATTATCTTCTGTCGTTATTTTATTATTATTTATAATAGCACTTGCTAAGGTATTGGCCTCTACCTTTTTCTTATTAGTCTCTTTAGTATAGTATAAAATACTTCTATATCCAAAATAAACCCCTAAACATATTATTAAAATAACACTTACTATATCAAATATTAGTTCTTTTGTTCCAACTATATGTTTTTCTTTTTTCTTTTTATTCTTCTTAACACTCATAAATCCTCCACATGAGACTACTAAATTATAACAAAACACTACATCTTTTTCAAGGCTTGAAAAAAGATAATTAAAAAAAATGCTAGAACACCTTCTAGCATTTAATTATTTAATTTCTGTTATTTCTATTTCATAGTTTCCATTAGGAGACTCAACTGTAACTACATCTCCTACTTTATGATTTAATAAAGCTTTAGCAATAGGTGACTCATTAGATATTTTACTTTCAAATGGATCTGCTTCTTGACTACCTACAATTTTATATTCATCTTCATCGTCATCATCAATATATTTAATCGCAACAGTACTACCTAATCCAACAATATCTTTAGGGATATCATTTATTACTGTAACGTTTTCTAACATTTTTTCAATAGTTTTAATACGTCCCTCTATTTGTGCTTGTTCATTCTTAGCAGCATCATAATCAGCATTTTCTGATAAGTCACCAAGACTTCTTGCTTCCTTTATAGATTGGATATTTTCTGGTCTACGAACATTGATAAGATTATCTAATTCTGCCTTTAAATCCTTTAAACCTTCCTCAGTTAAATAAACAGTATTTTTACTTGCCATAATAATCACCTCGTATATAATTAACAACTTTCTAAATATTACTATATAATACTGATAAAGTCAATATTTTTATTTATTTTTTCGGCTACTACCACCTCAAAAATATGACTAATTATATCACAAATTTTAAAATTTGTAAAGTATTATATAGCTAATTAATTTCTATTTGATGAAGGAAAAACATATCTGTCATACCAGCTATAAAATCAATAACCATTCTTTTAGGTGACGTACTTTTTAAGTAACTCTCATCTTGAGTATTTAAGAATATTTTAAATATAATATTTTCTTGGTCATTGTCATTTATTGCCTTCAAATATGACTGATATATTCTATACATTCCCTCTTTATAATATTCATAATCTTTACTTGTTGAAGCTTTATTATAAATATTTTTATAATTAAAGTCTAATAATTCTTGTAAAGCATTATATACTTTATCACTCATTTTTATATATGGTTTATTCATACTCATACAAATTACATCAGTAACTATAAAATTAACAATTTCCCTATTTGTATTTCCTAGTACTTGAGTAATTTTTTCTGGAATATCACATCTATTTAAAAGTCCTAAGTTAATAGCATCTTCTAAATCTCGTCCTATATAAGAAATTACATCACAAAGTCTAACAACACATCCTTCTAAGGTCATAGCGAAAGTGTTATTAACGTCCCTATTTTTATAACTATTTCTATATTGTTCTAAAACATCATCTAACGTTTTAGGAACAGGTTTATAAACTTGACATAGTTCTTCACCATTATGACATAAAATACCATCTAGTGTTTGAATTGTTAAGTTAAGACCCAATCCATTATTTTCAATATTCATATAACATCTCATACTTTGAACATTATGTGAAAAATATTCCCCTAATTCTTTTTGACTAATTTCGTTTAGAATAGATTCTCCCATATGTCCTAAAGGAGTATGACCAATATCATGCCCTAAACTAATAGCTTCTATCAAATCCGTATTAAGACGAAGAGCTCGTCCTATAGTTCTAGCTATTTTGCTAACCAATTGTACATGGACAATTCTTTTACTAACATGATCATTACTTTTAAAGGAATAAACCTGTGTTTTATCTAAATATCTAGTATAAGATAGTGAATGAATGATTCTATCTACATCCCTAAAATAAGGTGTTCTAAAATCTTCCTCCTTCTTTTCAATTCTTAAAGCATCACTACTCTTACTAGCGTAATCACATAAATTTGAATCAATAAGTAAAAAGTTTAAACGAGCTTCATCTAATACATCCATTTAGTTAATCTCCTTCCTAAGCATTGAATATGCACAAACATCAAAATCTATTTTAACTCCAATAAAATATATATTATCAGGATGTCTTGCCACATCAACTAGATTGTAATTATCATCATATATTTTAGAAACTGTAAATGTCATTTCATCATGTGGTGTAAAAAGAGTTACTTTATCTCCCACTTTAAAATAATTTCTCTCTTTTATCTGTAACAAACATTTATCTCTATCATAGTCTATAACTTGTCCCAAATAGTCTTGATTAGATATTTCTACTCTCCCTGTATAATACTGATCACTAGCATCTGCTTCTTTTAAATAATAGTGTGTACTAACCTCTCTATTAGCAACTCTATCCAATATTTTTTCTTGTTTATTTAATACTTCATCGGTCAAAGTATGATTATAATAATTATCTATTATTTTTCTATAAGCTCCTATTACTGTTGCTAAATAATAAAGAGATCGCATTCTACCTTCTACTTTCATACTAGTAACATTCATTTCAATTAGCTCACTAACATACCTAGCCATATTCAAATCTTTAGTAGCCATTGTAAAATTACTACCATCATCAGTAGTAAATGCAAATCGACATACTTGACTACAGCCACCTCTATTAGCGTCTCTATTAGTAACATAGTTAGACAATGAACATCTTCCACTAACACACGTACACATAGCCCCATGAATAAACACTTCAATATCAATAGAGGCCTTATCAATAATTTCTTTTATTTCATCTCTTGAAAGTTCACGTGCTAATACAATTCTATCAACACCCATACTTTTATAAAATAATGCTGCCTCATAATTCATCGTTGAAGCCTGTGTTGATAGATGTACTTCAACCTGAGGATAATGTTGTTTTATATATCGAATAATAGCTAAATCACTAACAATAAAAGCATCGATTCCCGCCTCTACTACATCCCTAATATAATCATTAACTCCCAAAATATCCTCATTATGAAAAACGATGTTTAAAGTTAAAAATACTTTTTTTCCCAATTTATGGGCAAACTGACATCCTTCTTTTAAATCTTCTAAAGAAAAATTTGTCGCATTAGCTCTTAAATTATAGAGTTTTCCCCCTAAATATACTGCATCTGCTCCATATAATAAAGTAACCTTTAATCTCTCTAAGTCCCCTGCTGGACTAAGTAATTCTATTTTTTTCATTTTTTCACCCTATAAATAGTCTTTCTAAATAAAAATCCCGTATCTCCCTTAAACAAATTACGCATTGAAGAAACATAATCACAATAGTCCATCTTTTTATCAAGAACATTTCTTGTCCATTCTAGTCCCAAAATAAAATCATCATGATTAATATCATCTTCTATTAAATAAACATAATCAAGACCACTATCAACTATTTTTTCTAAACAAGAAGCATTATTTCTAATACTATCATACTTAAAAGTTGTCCCATCAGAATTTTCTTTTACCATATATTTTTGTTTTGATACTGGCTCATTAATAATGATATTTTCCCTAAAACCACAATTACTTACAAGTCTTCTCTTAGAAAAAGATACAACAGGATATCCTAGTAACATAAATATATTCTGAGTATTCGATTTTTTATTTAGTTCTAATATTTCATCTATTGTTATTTCATTAGATAAATAAGCATATTTAACACCCAAGTCATAATAACAATTACAAGTATAGTAATTAGTAACCATATGTGTATTATTCCATACTAAATCAACATTCAAATTAAGCCTTCTCTTAATCTCCAATACTGCCATATCATAAAAGAAAATACCCGCTATACCAATTTTATCTAACTTTAACATAAGAGTTTCTAAATCCTTGATATCTTTATTACTAATCATTTTATTTATAACTACAAATATTTCTTTATCTGTCTTTGATAAAATAGCCTCTATCTCTTCTAAAGTAAAGTAGTTATTATAGTCAACTGCAAATCCTAAAATAGGAAGAACAAAACTATCTGACATTTTATAAACATCAAGATTAACAGCATTAGCTGGTTTCACCATTATTTTCATAACTTCGCCTCCATATCAAAAAAAGAAAGTATATCTTTCTATTTCTTAAACTCAGGTATTAATTTTTTAGGTATTTCATATACTAAAGAACCATCATACTTTATTTTATAATATTTTTCACTATACCACTTATCATTATCTTTTTCTCTATATAGTTTAACTCTTATATAAATCCAGTCTTTCTTTACTCCATATATTCCTGAAATAGATGCATTGCCTGTAAAGAATCCTTCTTTTACTTTTTTTGTCTTTTCTGGATTACTTTTATTTAGATCATAGATAACTATTTTAGATGATAAAAGATAAAAATAATTTTTATAAAATAAGTAGTTATCTTTCATTAAAGTATTTTCTTCATCATTTAAACTAATTATTAATTTATACGTATTATCTTTCTTATCTCTTTTAACGATAGCGTTATTATAATTAATTAATTTACTACTTTCATCTTTTGGTCCATAATAATACGTATTTCCTTTATAACTATAAAGTTCTTTAGTTAACACTACACCATACTTATATATATCAGAATCCCCATCTACTTTAGTTAAAAATAACCATGTTAGACTGTATGTCAAAACAACTATTACTAATAACGAACCTAAATATATAGCTTTTGTATATTTTTTTTCCATAGTATTAACTCCTTTTTCTGAAATATTATACTACTTGTCTTACATAAAGAAAACATTTATTTACTAAATTTTCTTAGGAATTTGCTTCATCACTAATTGGTACGTTACTATCTCCTGATGAAATACTTTTAGCATCAGCTGCTGTCCAACAAGAAGAAATATCAAATGCCACATTACTTCCACCTTCATTAATTCCAACATCACCAAAACTACTTATAATTCCCATCGTTATATTAACTAAAAAAGGTAATAGAAAAACTATAACAGCACTCGCAATAGCGTTTGTAAACGTTTTAAAGGTTTTCTTATCATCTGGATTTAAAATTCCCTTTATTAAAGTAATAGTACCACCTACTATTAAAAGAATAGGAACAACTATTGCAGTAACACTAATTACCCTTCTAATAATTCCTAAAACTTCCTTTAAAGCATAATCTGAACAAGTATTAAGAATATAAAACATAACTTCACCCCACTATTTAATTAAAAACCTAAAGTCAGCTCTTGTAAAATAATCCTGTTCATCATATATAGAATATGTTTGGAAAGATCTATATACGACTAAACTATCATTTTCAATATAATAATTGACGCCACTTAATAAATCACTAACTTCCCTAAGTTTCAAATAACAATTATTATAATCACATTTTGAACTAGATATAATATCTTTTTTTACTTCATCTAAATATTTATTTTTAAGTTTATTATCAATTTGCTTTTCTACATAATTATTATCAATGTTAAATAAGTTAAGTATTTCTGTATCACTAAGTGCTCTTGCACCATCACTTAAATCAAAAACATAACTCTTAAAATCAAACTGTAATCTATTACTACTATCCATTTTTTTAAATATTAACACCAATGATAAATAATTACCAGAAACATTAAAACGATAACTTAAAGAATTAGTAGAGCTATTAGAATTTTTATAACTTGAAGAAAGTTTTTCCAATTGACCATTAAGTACTTTAGCAAACTCCGTATTTAAGTTAATATAAGGAATACTAGTTTCACTAGCACTATAAGTTACATAATCATAGATATAATCTTCATTTTTATCTAATTTATATTTTTCATATCTATTATTAACAAAGTGTCTTACTAGAAGTAAAATTATAGTTAAACCAACAACTACAACAAAGGTTATAAATAACTTTTTATTAACTTCAAATTTTCCAATCTTCATACACTACTTTCTCCTTGTAACAGCTATACCATCACCAATTTTTTTAATTACTGTCTCATAACTATCATTTTCCTCTAAAAATGAAACATAATCTCTTATTTTCCTAGCTATACCTCTTACATTTCTACTTTCGATTTTTTCAGGATCCATATAGGTATAACCATGGAAAAATATATTATCAGTTATTATTGTACCATGTTTTTCCAAATTTTTTTCAAAATATGTAAAGAAATGAATATTTTGCGCCTTTGCGGCATCAAAAAATATTAAATCAAACTTTTTATCAATTTGAACATTAAAAGCATCATTAAAAATAAGGGTAATTCGGTTTTCTAATCCAAACTTTTTTATATTTTTAATTGCTTCTAGATATCTTTCTTCATCTCTTTCAATAGTTGTAATTTTTATTTTAGGATCTACTAAAGCCATACAAATAGCAGAATAACCAATAGCTGTACCAACTTCTAATATGCTTTTTACTCCTTGTTCTTGTACATAATTAGTTAAAAACTTTATCCCATCTTTTTGCATAATAGGTACTTTATTTTCTTTTGCGTATTTTTCTATTTCTTTAAGTAATACTTTATTTTCGTCTACCATATCCAATTACCCGCCTCTTTGATTTCCTTTATTGTTTGTAAATGTCCACTACTAGTTTTATTATAATATATTTTTCCATTCTTATCAGCAACAAAATAATAATAGTCGTTAGTTGTTGGATTAATTGATGCCTCTATACTAGATTTAGAAACACTACAAATTGGACCAACAGGTAATTTTCCTGCCATGTCACTTGCTCTTGTATTATAAGGATTACTTGTCGAAAATTCTTTTGCTGTTAAATCTCCAGTCATAGGTTTTTGAAAAGCATAGTAAGTAGTAACATCACTACCCAAATTCATATTAGCCGCTAATCGATTATTAAACACCCCGACTATCATTTTTCTATCTTTTGTATTAACGCCTTCAAGTTCAGCCATAGAAGCTAAAGTAATATATTTATGAATATTATTTAAAGATCTATAACTACTCAAATTTTTAGCAGTTTGATCTAACATAACCTGAATAATCTCTTTAACACTTGAATCTTTACTGAATTCATAAGTATCAGGAGCTAAATACCCTTCTAGAGGATAATAAATTCTAGAATCAAATATATCATTAGTCAAAAACCAATAATCTTGTTGTAAACTTTTAAGATAATTAGTATCATTCATGATATTAATAACTTCTTCATAGTTAACATTTAATTTTTCACTAATAACTTTAGCATAATCTGTAATTCTTTTTCCCTCTTTAAAAGTAATTCTTATAACATTACTATTATAACTATTTCCAGAGCAAATATTTTTAACTATTTCTCCCATATTCATACTCTTTTTTAAATCATAAGTAGAAGCTTTTAAAGACGCACAATTATTTATTTTTGTATAAACAAGAAAAAACTTAGAACTTTTAATTAAACCTCTTTTTTCTAATAACTCCCCTATTTGTTTAGTAGACATTCCAGGTTCTATAACTAATTCTATATCAGCCTGAGATTTCTTATCAACTGGTGAAACATAATAAGTATATAAAAGACTAGAACCAATTAAAATAATTCCCACTACAATTAATAATATCACAGTAACCTTAACCTTTTTCTTCAGTTTCAATTAAATCCCTCCGTAACAAATAACGAGCTTACTCTTGCTCGTTACTATTTTCTATATTATCAGCTTGTCTTACTTCTTGTTGAATAGTATTAAGAATAGTCTCTACTACCTTCCATTCATTTTCTGTTTCTATTTTCCCAAGAATAACCTCACTACTATTAGGATCATACGTAGATGCATATACCGAAATATTACCATCATCATCGTATGTATTATCCGTATAAGCTATATAACTTTTATTTGTCTCCTCATTATCAAAAGTAAATAATACATCGTATTTTACTTCTTCTCCTGCCTCATTTAGCATTGTAAATGAATTATTTTCCATGTTTACTATTCTCCTTATCTAAGTAACTTTGTAATATAATTACTGCTGCCATACTATCTATTACTTTTTTCCTTTTTTTACGTGAAGTATCATTTGAAATTAAAATATCTTGTGCTTGCTTTGTAGTAAGTCTTTCGTCTTGTAAAAAAACTGGTAATCCTATTTCCTCTTCTAATTTTTTCTTAAATGAAAGACTAAGTTCTCCCTTAGGCCCAACTGTATTATTCATATTTTTAGGATATCCCAAGACAATTGCTTCTACCTTTTCTGAAGTAACAATGTCATAAACATCCTTAATTAATCTATCATACTCTTCATTATGTCTTATAATAGTATAACTACGGGCAAAAATACCACTTTTATCGGATAACGCACACCCAAGTGTTCTACTACCAAGATCTAGTCCTAAATAACGCATTAACTATTCCTTTGAAACTCTTTAAGTAAAACTTCTACTACTTCACAACGATCAAATTCTTTCATTTTATTACGAGCATCCTTATGGTTAGAAATATATCCTAAGTCCCCACTAGTTAAATATCCCACTATTTGGTTAACTGGATTATAACCTCTTTCTTCTAAGGCATCATATACTTCTTTTAAAGTTTTCCTAATTCTTGCTGTGTTAGACTCCTCAACATGAAAAACACTTGTTTCATCAATACTCATAATATCACCTCACATTTTTATTATTAATTTTATTTTAGCATTTTTCTACATAATAAGCAACACTAAGAAGAAAACAGTCAGAAGTACATTATATTATTTACTGATTTTTTTAAGTAGCCTGGGTGTATCAAAATTTTCCTTAGATACTTGCATAGAGCAATAATATTTTTGAGAATTTTCTGAAGGCACACTTAATAAGTGTATTCCTTCATCTAGTTTAAGTAAAAGCCTTCTCATTTTAGGAATTAAAGAGTTATAGAATGTATAAAGTTGTTCCATACTCAATTTTACTGATACAGGATTATCTAAATCCTTTCCATATCTTAGTTTCACTAATAACTTTTCTTCTTCTGTCAAACTCTCTAATACTAAATTTACTTGTTTTTTAGTATAATTATTAAAAATAGTATAAATTGATTTTACTTTTCTTGATGTATTTTTCTTTCTAGATTCTCCCATTGAATTTATAACTATAATATCTTTTTTAACCAACTGTTCTTCTATTTTTTTCAAATTTTTCCTTATTAATTTTGAAACATATTCCTGTGAAATTAACATTATATGAGCTATTTCTTTCTGCGTATAATTTTTATTATAAAATCCAAAATAAAGCATAATTATTTTTCTATCTCGATCAGGTAATTCTTTTATAATTTCTCGTATAATTTTACAGGTTATATCTTTCTCATATTCATCAACTATATCAGTTTCATCACTTATTGTATCTTCAATTTTTAATTCATTGCCTTCTTTATCTTGTTTAATTGCCCGTTCTAAACTATCAACATTTTGATTTTTCGCTACATCTCTTAAGAATATCAATATTTCATTATCGATGCATCTAATTGCATAAGTTGCAAATTCTACATTTCTTGATCTATCAAATGTTAATATTGCCTTCATCAAGCCAACATTTCCAACAGAAACTAAATCTTTTCTATCATATTCAACCGACTTAAATCTATTTGTTACCTCATACAAAACCAGTCTAATATTATGTTCAACTATTGTTTTGATTGCAGTTTTATCATTAGCCTTTGCTTTTTCTAATAATTCATATAATTGAGATTTATTTAAAATTCCCGGCAACTTATCAATATTTAAAAATATTTCACTTGTATTCATATTTTCCTCCATTATGCCAAACCCACCTATTAAAAACAGTTACATGCATCACCTAATATAATACCAATATAACACTAAGAATAAAATTTGGCTTATATTTTAACACTTTTTACTTTACTAGTAAATAATTTTAATCGAGTTATAAAAATAAAAATCCCGTTATTATATCCAAACAACGAGACTTTTTATAATTACTTAACATAAATAAAGGCCATAAAGATTAGGAAGGAAACGTAAATCAAGGAAATAATATAACCATTAACCTTTTCAAAAGTACTACTCTTATATTTTACTCCTAATCCAATATTAATTAAAAATCCTCCAATAAGTCCACCTATATGTGCCCAATTATCTATTCCATTTACTAAGAATCCTAAAACTAAATTCAAGATTATTATAGGAATAAGATTCGTTCTTACAACATTTCCCAAATATACTCTATAGTGATATCCAAAATATACAATAGCGCCCATTACACCAAATATTGCTCCACTAGCACCAATACTTACACCATTACCTAAAAATACCATTGATAATAGTGATCCTGTTAAAGCACTAAATAAGTAAACACATAAAAACTTAATTTTACCAATAAAACTTTCTAACTGACTTCCAAGTATATAAAGAGCATACATATTACAAAGTAAGTGGATTATATTGACATGTAAAAATGTTCCTGTTAATAATCGATAATACTCTCCATTTCTAATATAGGGAGCATATATACAAAATTTATTTAGGAAATAATCTTGTTTATTAAAGATAAGTGGAAAGAAAAACATCGCCACATTTAAAGCAATCAAAATATAAGTAATCATCGGATATTTTGGCTTAAACACTTTCTCAACTTTCTCACTATCTTCTAAATTATGTTCATTAATATCATTAGTAATTTTAACAAATAACTGCATACCATCTTCACTATACTTTAACTTATCCTTCATATCAGGAAAAGACTCTTTTATAGCAACATTTTTTTGTAAATCCTCTTCATTAGGTGCCGAAACACACGTAATACCCTTAGGGGAATCTAATTTTACCCTATCTCCTAAATCAAGAAAAATACTTAAAGTTTTTAGATTAAAAGAAAAAGTTTTATTTCGAATTTTTTTCATAATTCTTTTTGTCTTAAATATATCAAATCCAAACTGTTCTTCATTTAAAATAGTTCCCGTAACAATTCTTACAATTCTATAATCCTCATCTAAATTTTCCAACCAAATTTCATTTTCTGCTCCCTGTAAAATAATAGGGTTATAATTTTTATCTATTATAAAATAATGTAATAGTTTCATAACTAACATATTTTTACTATCTAAAAGTTGTTCTTCAGCAATTTCTTCCATAAAACTACTCCCTTCTAAAACTATTAATATTATAACTTAATTTTCTAATAAAAAAAAGGAAAATATTAATCTTCTAAACTATTTAATATTTCCATAAACTCTTTTGGTGGTTCCACTTCATAATAAATTTTTTCTCCCGTTACAGGATGAATAAATTCTATACTCTTAGAATGTAACATTTGGCCAAATTCTGTTGCCTTCTTTTTATTATAAACTGGATCATTAGTAATTGGATGATTAATGTAGGCCATATGTACACGTATTTGATGTGTCCTTCCTGTTTCTAAAACACACTCTACCAATGTATTAGCGGCATATCTTTTGATAACTTGAAAATGCGTAATAGCCTCTTTTCCATTAATATCTGTAACACTCATTTTCTCTCTATAATTTACATCTCTACCGATAGGAGCATCTATTGTCCCACTATCTGGTCCAATAACTCCGTCAACCAAGGCTAAATAATGTCTTTTTACTTCCTTATTTTTTATCATCAAAGATAGTTTTTCCAAAATTCTATCGTCTTTCGCGACCATCATTACACCACTGGTATCCTTGTCTAATCTATGTACTATTCCTACTCTAATATCACTAGCTTCATCAATATGCAAATGATATAACAAAGCGTTTACTAATGTATCATCATAATGTCCTGGAGCAGGATGAACAACCATTCCACTCTTTTTATTAATAATCATTAAATACTGATCTTCATATAAAATATCAAGCTTAATATCCTTTGCCTGTACTTTAATTGAGAAATCTAATGAATCATTAATTGTTAGTTCATCACCCATCTTAACAAGATAACTTCCCTTTTCTACTTTATTATTAACCAATATTTTATCTTGCTTAATTAATTTCTGTATCTTACTACGCGAAATATCTAGTGTATTACTAATATATTGATCAAGTCTAATGTTTTCTTCTTCTACTACTATTTTTTCCATTACTTATCTCCCTAATTTTTTCATATTGTTCATCCATAATTGTCTTTTCATTACCTTCTAGTATAACATCTATAATAAATAAAAACATTCCTATTACAATAGCCATATCAGCACAATTAAATATTGGAAAATAGTAATGAAAAATCTTAAATGATAAAAAATCTATTACTTTTTGATAAAATATTCTATCTAACATATTTCCAATAATTCCACCAATCATCAGTCCATACGCTAATACATTTATTTTGGTTTTACGCTTATCAGTTTTTAAACATCTAAATATAAATAATAGAAATAAAAAACTTATAATCACCAAAAATACGCTTTTTCCTTCTAGAATAGACCATGCTGCTCCTTCATTTTCAACATAAGTTAAGGAAAAAAAGTGTGGAATAATTGTAACTGTCGATGACATCAAAATATTGCATTTTACAACTAATTTTAAAATCTGATCTATAACTAGTGTTATAGCCGCTATTAAAAATACTTTCTTTTTTTTCTCCATATTGTCTCCTAATTAAGTTTTGTTATTTTACTAACTATTATTTGTAATTCATTAAGTCTTTTTTCAACTTTTCCAAATACTAAGATAACGTCTCCTCTAGTAATGTTATTATATAAATTATATACTTTTGGAAAACAGGTATAACTAATACTACCATCTTCATCACTACATGTAAGAAAAGCCATATTGTCACCATTTTTAGTTTTTATAACCTTCACTCTTTCGACTAATACTATTGTATTAATATTTTTATCAAAATAGTTAGCGACATCTTTCAAATTAACATAGTCACATCTTCCATATTTATATTTCGTTGAAGGATGATTAGTTAAATAAAAACCAAATATTTCTTTTTCTTTTTGCAATAAGAAATCACTATCATATTCATCTCTTATCTCTATTTCAGGCTTCATTACTAAACTTGGATCTAAGTCTTTAGTCAATTCACCATAATTAATTAATTCATCTAAATTATAAATAAGTGTTTGTCTATTATAATTAAATGTTCGAAATGCTAAACTAAATATTAAAGATTCTAAAGTAGATCTTCCTACACCATTAATAATTAATTTACTAAATGCATCATATATATCTTGAAAGCCCTCATTTCGAGATTTTATTATTTTCAAAGCCGCTACTAATCCCACTGATTTTATATTAGTAAAGGGATAATATATTTTTTTATCAAGAACTATATATTTATCCGTACTAATATTGATATCCGGAAGTTCAATTTCTATTCCTTTACTCCTAGCTTCTAAAATATACTCTTTAGTTTTTACTTCACTTCCTATCACATTAGTTAATAGATTACTATAAAATATATGTTGATAATATACTTTAAAATATGCCATTTTATAAGCAATCAAGGAATAAGCAACAGAGTGAGATCTGTTAAAACCATATCCTGCAAAGTTTAAAATTAAGTCATATATTTTCTTAGATACTTCTCTATCACGATTAAGTTTAGCACTTTTTTCTAAAAACTTAGTTTCTTCTGTTTTTAATAGTTCTAACTTTTTCTTACTCATAGCTCGTCTCAAAATATCAGCTTCACCTAGGGTATAACCAGCATATTTATTAGCTGCTTGCATAATCTGTTCCTGATAGATAAATATTCCATAAGTATTTTTTAGTATTGGCTCCAAGGAAGGATCCAAATAAGTCACTTTTTCTAAACCATGTTTTCTTCTAATATATGTATCAATGTTAACTGCTGGCCCAGGTCTAAAAAGCGCTATTGCCGCAAAGATGTCTTCAAAAGTAGTCGGACGAAGCCTTTTCAAAAAATTCTTCATTCCACTAGACTCAAATTGAAATATTCCAACTGTATCAGCTTCTCTAAAAACAGAAAGTACTCTATCATCATTTAGGGCAATCTTATTGAAGTTAATATCTACACCATAAATTTTTTTTATATCACTAATAATATTTTCGATAATACTTAAATTTTTAAGACCTAAAAAGTCCATTTTAAGGAGTCCTAACTCCTCTAAATACTCCATAGAATAACCTGATAAATACATCGAATCATTAACAGTTAATGGAATAACTTCATCTAACTCTTTAGAACACATTAATATCCCAGCCGCATGAGAGGAGATATGTCTCGGAAAGCCTTCCAATTTAAGCGCAGATACAAATAAATTTTTTAAAGTAACATCTCCATCAATCATCATTTTAAAATTGGTATTTTTTTGATAAATATCCTTTAACTTATCTTTTGACATATTAGGAATAAGTTTAGTTAAAGAATCTATTTTATAACCTGGAATATTAAAAATCCTAGCTAAATCTCTTAAAACTTGTTTACTACTTAAAGTTCCAAAAGTAACAATTCCTGAAACATGTTTCTTTCCATATTTATTAGTCACATACTCTATTACTTGATCCCTTTTTTCATCTGGAAAATCCGTATCTATATCTGGCATTCCATGTCTTTCGGGATTTAAAAATCTTTCAAACAACAAATCATATTCTAAGGGGTCAATTTCTGTAATTCCTAAAGCATAAGCTACTAAACTTCCAGCGGCACTTCCCCTTCCTGGTCCAACTAAAATATTATGAGTCTTAGCGTATTTAATAAAATCATATACTACTAAAAAATAATTAGGAAATCCCATTTGTTTTATTATACTAAGTTCATAGCTAAGTCTTTTTTGATACTTCTCAGGGATTTCACTTCCCAGTCTTTTTCGAAGTCCTGCCTTAGCAAGCTCAAATAAATATTTATCTGGTGACATATTATTATCTATTTTATAAACAGGTAGTAAAATTTCACTCTTAGGAAATAAAAGATCACACATACTAATAATATCTAAAATATTATTATGACTATTTGGTGATAAATCCGTATTATTTAACAATTCTTTATGATAAATATCATAATTAATCTCATCACTTATAGTTTTACCATCTCTAATTAAGTATAGATAATTTAAATATTTACTGTCTTCTCTCTCTAAATATAAACATTCTTTAAAAAAGATAACTTTCTCTGTTACATTTAAGGCATTTTTTTCTTCTTCCTTATTATCTATACCTATATATAACATATCAAAAATATTTTCTAATTGATCATAATATTTAATATTATCATACTTTAATACCGTAACCAAATTAGTATTATATTTTTCTAAGTCATTAATATTTACTTCTCTTTCATTCTGAATAGTAGTTAATTTTATAATATTTTTATAACCATCATAATTTCTACAATATAAATAAAGTTCAAATAATTCAAGATGAATATTAACTCCTATAATAGGTTTAATATTATTATTTCTACATTTTTTGTAAAACTCCATGACACCATACATATTATTATCACATAAAAATGCAGCTTTACTTTTATTATCAAGTGCTACTTTTATAATATCATCTATTCTAAGCATACTAGATAGAAGAGAGTAATTACTTTTAACATTTAAATTAACCATTTAATCCTCTCCTCTCTAAACATATTTTAACACAAATCAGTATAAATTCCCAAGAAGAAAAGAGATATTACTATCTCTACTTCTAATTAATTATTACCACCATTAGATGATTTCTCATCTTTTTTTGTCTCATCAGATGATGTTGTTTTATCATCACTGCTTGAACTGCCCTTGTCATCATCTGTTTTATCATCCTTTTTATCGTCTAAATCTTTATTTTCTTTATCTTTATTATTGTTATTATTATTATTTTTACTAGTATCCTTACTACTTTCAGTTGTAGTATTAGATTTACTACTACCTGAAAGAGTCAATGTTACAGAACCATTTAATTTATCAACTCTCTTATTAACAGGAGCACTTTGACTAACTACTGTTCCACCACTTCCAGAAAAGACTACTTTAATACCGTTACGAGAAGCAATTGATCTTGCTACAGCTTCACTGTAACCAACAAAATTTGGAACTAATTTATAAGTATAATTACTATTATATGGTCCATAACCAACTATTTGTTTTTCATATTCATCGTTAATTGAGAAACTAAATGTTTTCTTATCTTCATATTCTAATAATCCTAAATTAGTTTTCATAGCATTAACAACATCTTTACGACTGTCTTTATTAGGAACATAATTCCAAAGAACCATTCTTGCTCTCTCATCATATATCATCTGACCAGTTCCTTGTAAGTAAAGTTGTTGAATATTTACTAAGTCAGCATCATCTTTAGCCAAATTATTATTCAAAATATCTTCAGCAATACTATAGAAAGATAAAATTTGATTAGCTGTAAAGTTAGTATCAAAGTTATTAGATATTGTATCAAGTATCTTCATAAACTTAGAGGCACTCTTAATCGTTCTAACTTTATTAACCATTGCTTGTATTACTAATTGTTGATTACGACCTCTATCAAGATCTCCAGCCGCTAATTGTTTCCTGTTTCGTGATAAAACTAATGCCTGTTCACCATTTAAATGTTGATATCCTTGTGATATACATACTTCTCCCTCACGATTAGAATTATCAGTACATAAATTTTTTGGTACTTCTACATCAATTCCACCCATAGCATCAACTAATTTAACTAAGCCTTTAAAATTAATCTTAGCATAATAATCTATTTTAATATCAAAATACTCTTCTATTGTACTCATCATACAATCAGTTCCATATGCCGCAGCATGTGTTATCTTGTTTTCTGGTTTACCACTCCAACAAGCAATAGGAACATAACTATCACGCGGAATACTAATCATAGTTGCATTTAATGTTTTGGGATTAAATGTAATTAATACTAAAGAATCTCCATTAGCAACAGTATTTTTTGTAAGACCTTCTTCTGTTGAATCAACTCCCATAAGTAAAATGGTAAATGGTTCTTTAATATTTTTACCCTTCGAAGAAGTTTCTCTTTTACTAGTAACAACTTTCTTCATCTTTTTCTCTTGAGTAAATATTTTCTTAGTTTCATTATCTATATTTTCATAAGCATCAATACTACTAAAAATAGAGTGATATGAAGTTGTAATAAATAAAGCATCTATTTCTTTCGCATACAAATCAGCCATCATTTCAGTATAGTTATCATATTCCACTATATCATTGTTATCTTTTAATTTATATTTCTTAATAACTTCTTGAGGAATAATATATCCTTCTACCGAATTTTTATCAGAAAGAATACCTATTCTATAATCATCAACATCTTCTATTGTTTTACTCTCATTAGAACTTAAAGTTACTAAACTTGATGAATATGTTACATATTCTTTATTAAAACTACCAACAAAGCCATAAACATACGCTATCGCACCACCTAAGACAGCCGTAAAAATGATATAAAGAACAAAACAAATAATAAGTCCTCTATCCTTTTTCTCTTTCTTTTCTTTTCCCTTTTTTCTTCTCTTTAATCTAACTTTAACTTTAAAAAATAGCAAAATATATAAACCAATAATTAGTCCTATTGCAAAATAAAAATATTTTACTAGGTTACCCATATTTCTTAATAGAAACAAATTATATATTGCAAAACCACCAGAGAGTAAAGCAAGAATTAAAAGAACTGTAAGTACTATTCTACCCTTAGGTCTAACTTTTTCTTCATTATTTTTTTCTTTTGCCATCATTACCCTCCTATTCCATTTCAACTATTACTAATTTTTTATCTTGATGAATAATAGTTAATGTAGCACTCTTCTGATAGCTATCAAATTGTTCATCAGAATAAGTCCAAGATACTTTTACAACATAACTCTCAACATCTGTTTTTTTGTATTTAAAAGTATCTTTAGTAATACTATTAATCTTTACACTATCAACAGTAGGTAACTTTTGTGTTCTACCACCATAAACATTACTTTCTACATATTTATAAAAAGTATCTTCTGCTTTTTCTAAAAAGTCTGTAAGTTCATCACTATGAACGAAATCACTACCACCAACATCAGTTTTTGCTAACTTATCTGATAGCGAGAAAAAGTCTATGATAAATAACTTAGAAATACTCTTAGCGTATTCTTCTTCATCAACATCTTTTTTAGCAAGTATCTTCTCTAAATTTTTGAATTCATCTTTATATAACTTACTCTTAGAGTCTTTTAACTGATAAGAATACTCTTTTATTTCATCAATTACCTTTACTTTACGTGCTTTCTTTGTATCAAAAAATTTAAAATAGCATAAAACCCCTACACAAATTAGTATTATTATTAACAAGAAGATTAATTTTCTCTTAACACTTTTCTTTAAATGCATATATCCTCCATTACTTTGAAGAACTAGCTTGTTCTTTTTCATTCTCTTTTTTTACTAAATCGAATACTATCATATCGTTAGAGACACTTAATAAATCCTCTGCATATTTAGTATTCTCAGAAATATAATTTTTATCTATAATTTCATTATTATTTAATGATAAATATTGTCCTTTTTGTGCATTATAGTAAACCTTATTAGTAACCCAATTACCATTAGGGAAAACTACTATATTATTTTCTTTTATGTTAAAGATATCATGTCCTAAAGCATATTTATTACTAAATCCTAACATATTACCAAGAGTTGGCATAGCATCATACATTCCCATAACATTTTTAACTTCAACATTATATTTTTTATCTTTTGTCCAAATAATGAATGGAACTTTTCTATTAAGTTCATATTGATAGCTATCAAAATTAACATAACCTTCGCTATCTTCATCTTTTACACTATCAGTTGTTTTATCATAATTATATAGTCTATTGTAATCTTTTTTAGGAAGTCTAGCATCATGATCACCATATATTACAACTACTGTATTATCTAGTAATCCTTTTTCATCAAGTTTATTTATAAATTCACCAAGTGCTTCATCTGCATAATGAACAGATTTAAAATAGTTTCCTAGTTTAGTTCCTTCCATATAAGGATAAGTAACATCCGTAACTGTTCCATCTTCATTAGTGACACTTTCTTTAATATTAACATCAAACTCACCATACTTATCTACTTCAGAGAAAGGTGTATGATTAGTAAGTGTAATCAAAGTTCCATAGAATTTATCATGTTCTTTGCTAATTTTTTCTATATAGTCTACTGATTGACTAAAGAAAGCTTTATCACTTATTCCAAGTCCTATTGTATTTTCTTTAGTAACATTATAATCTACTTTACTATAAAACTTATCAAAGCCAAAATTTTTATGCATAACACGCCTATTCCAGAAGTCTGCAGTATTACCATGCATACTAAAGGTATAATAACCAAGTTCCTTCATTTTTTGAGGAGTAGCTGTATAAGTTCTATCTGAGTAAGAAACAAAAGCTGTACCACTCTTAGTTGGCATTAATGATGTATTAAAGGAAAGTTCAGCATCACTACTTGTTCCAACACTAACTTGAGAGTAATAATTAGAAAAATAAATTCCTTCACTAGCTAATCTCTTAAAGTTTGGCGCTACATCTTGTCCATTAAAAGAGGTATTTAACGCTATAGTCTGTAAACTTTCAGCATGAATTACTAAAACATTTTTTCCCTTAAAAATATCTGTATATTCATTTTTCTTAGTATATTCAGTTTGTTCACTCTTTTTCTTAAAATATTCTCTAAATTTTCTAGCCGCTTCATCATATCCAAACATAGAACTAATCTTAGGTTGTAAACTAGTAAATCCATCATTTACTTGATAAACATAAATACCAAATCTTTGTACCACATATTCTTTATTCCATTGTTTAACAAAACGTCCTATTTCTAAACTGGTTAGAGTAACACAAAATAATAGAACTAAAATACCACCTGCCGAGATAGTTTTAACAAATTTATCTTTTCTCTTTCTCTTAAGTTCAAACTTGTTTTTATATTGTTTTTTCTGCAAAAAGCAATACACATAAAATGCAATAGTAGGAATTAGATATACCAAATCTTTAATCTGTAAAACATTTTCTACAACTGCATCTCCTACAGGCGCGATGAACTGTGTCAAAGAAAGCATTGAAAAGCTTGCAAATGATGTGTAAAAAGTATAATACACTGAATTTATTGTACATATAGCTGTAAAAATAAATGTAATTATACTTAAATAAATTACTTGTGATTTGCCCTTACGAAACAAGTAATTAAACGATCCTATAATAATTACCACTGCTAAATCAGCAATAATAGGCTTTAAAGCAAAAATATTTTCCGCATTTGGCATTGTAAGAATTCTTAACAAAGTTGAATTAATAACATTAACCAAAACGAAAAATACAAAAATTTTATTATTTTTGATGTATTTAGAAATAAGATGTTCCTCTTTTATTTTTTTACAAGTATTAATAAATTTATTTTTCAAATTTTTAATTTTTTCCATTTTATTACCTCACTTATTTTTTTATTATAACACTAATAGTATACTTTTTCAATCTCGCCTATTTTTTTTAGTCAAGTCACTAAGTTCTATTTGTTTTGTTAAATTAAGTTCTTTATCACTAGTGGCACTTATGGCCATTCCAAGTACAAAGACATAAGCTAAATAATATACCCAAATCATTAAGATGATAATATTAGAAATACTTCCATAAAATAAATTATAGTTAGAAAAATACTTTACATAAATCGAGTAAATCTCTGTACCAATAATCCATAGTACAGTAGTGAAGAATGGTCCTAATAAATTTTCTTTAGTAGGTACTTCTTCATCAGGAGCCATTGCATAAATCATTTTAACTGCTAAAAACATTAGGATCATAGTAACTGGAATTTTAATTATCGTATATATCCCATTACATATTACTAAAAACTTAGTATGACCATATTGTAAAAATAAAGCCTCAAATAAAGTATCTCCAAATACAGGAACTGCTAAGGAAAAAAAGATAATCCACACTAGGAGAAATGTAATAGCTATAGCTTTAAATCTTCTACCTATATATCCTCTTCCTTTAATTCCGTATATTTCATTCGACGTAATAATAACCGAATGAGCTCCATTAGAGGCCAAGATAAAAGCAGAAAAAAGAAATACTACAATATTAAATGTTAACCCTTTACCAGTAATAGAACTAGTAAACATCACAGATAAGTCTGTTGGGAAAAAAGTATTGAGTATTTCTTCTAATGAATTTAATGATAACGAAAAATAAGTTGCAAGTGTTCCAACAACTGCGACCAATGGAATTAATGATAGCACAGTGAAAAAAGCGAGTTGACCTGGTAATACTCGCATATAAGGTTTTTGAACTACAAAAATAACTTTTTTCAAAAACTTTCTAACTCGCTCCATCACAATCCCCTATTCTATTTAAAATCTTCTTTAGCGTTAATCATATCTAAAGTAGCTTCGTTAATAGCATCATCTAAAGTCTTAATCGAATCTTCTATCATACTAAATCCAATAGCTGCTCCAAATTCATGTGGTAAATTTTTCATCTCTTTAGTTAATTTTTTACAATAAGTAGATATCTGTCTTTCACTATAACCAATCAAATAAATTAAGAATTCATTACCATCTGTTCTTATTATTTCACTATTTTCAAGCTGTGTATTAACAAGAAGAGCTGCCGCTTTAATTATTAAATTATCTCCTTCACTATGTCCATAGTTATCATTTACATATTTTACATTATTTAAGTCAACCATAACAATAGCTTGCGGATAAACATTACAATCTTCCCATTCACTCATCTTAGCATTTAAATAATTTCTATTCTTCAAAGATGTAAGCATATCTGTATATTTATGTCTATCTATCTTCTTAACCTTCTTTTTCTTATTTTTATGTTTAATAATTAAATAGAACAATGCCAAAGCAGTAAGAGGAATAAATATTATAAGTAATACTATTATATAAAGTTTTTGGAAAGTAGCGCCTTTAAATATTGATTCATTTAAACTTTCTATTCCACTATTACGATAATTATAATATGAATTAGTATTAATAACATAGTTAAGTAAATTATAGAATGAACCATTATTAGATTTAACCATAAATTTATAATCATTCATCATCGTATCAAGATATAAAATATTATAATCTTTAAATTTATTTTTATTATAATTATATACTTCTCTATCTAAAACTATTAAATCACTGTTTTTATCATTTAACATATCTTTAATATTATCATATTTTCTTATATTAGCACGACTGTTATTAGCGAAATAATTATATAAAGAATCTCCCCCAAGCATACTAATATTTTCTCCTCTAAGACTTTCAAAGGAATTTACTATATGTTGATCTTTTTCTCTTCCTAAAACAACATAATATTCAACAAAAGTCGATAATGTTGCTAAATAAGAGTCATTAGAGTAATTATAATAATCAAAATAAATATCTATTTCTTTATTATCAATAGCTTTCTTTAATTCTTTAGTATTTTTATACTTTTTAAATTTAAATTCAATATCAGTTAATCTTGAAATTCTATTAATATATTCTCCAGCTATTCCTGCTATTCCATCTGAACTTTTTACCTCATATGGTGAATTATCAACATAACCATATGTATATGTTTTAGCAATTAAAGAAGTTTTTGTCTTATCACTTAAATTATTTTTTTCTACATAATAATCTAAATAACTATCATTATATTCTTTTACATATCTAGATTCTTTCCATTTATTAAAATATTTTCTTACTATTTTATTTAACTGATTATTATTTTTACTAAGTGTTAAAACAACTTTTTTATTAATCTCTGTAAAATAGTAGTTAATTGAATATTCACTTTTACCAATAGTTCTATCTAAATACATAATATTAGGTACAATAATCATATCTACTTCACTACTATCAAGAGCTTTATATAACTCATCTATTGTATCATAATTTTTAAAAGATAAGTTTGTACCACTCTTTAAGTAATAACTAATATCACTACTATCATTAGAAAAAACTCCAAATGTTAAGTTCTTCATATCTGAAATATGATTAATTCTTCTATAACTACGTCCAACTGCTATATAACTATCTTGAAAAATAACTAAATCATCATTACTAACTTCATCATTATTATTCAATATACGAATTCTATAGCTATCAGTAGTTGAAGTAGACTCCTTTAAATAAGGTATTTTATTAAATTCTAATCCGACATTTTTCTCAAAATCATTAACAAAATCAAAGAATACTCCATTACCATTCATACCATATAAAGGATAATCATTAATTATTTCAAAATCAATTACCTGTTTTTTATTTTCTTCTACCCATTTCTTTTCTACTACTGTTAAAGATGTATTTTTATCTTCCTTATTATAGTAACGATATACAAATACAAATGCAATTATTGCTATTAATATTGGTATAATAATTAATAGTTTTTTTTTCATATATTTCTCCTACCTATCCTTAGTCCAAGTAATATTGTCTTTATTATGATGTTTATAACCAATTATAGGAAACTTCTCATCTTTACTACTTTTTTTAATAAAGATTTGTACATCAAAATATTTTTTCTGCTTATCAGATAATTTTTCTATAACTTTATTTCCAATTTCCTTACTTTTATTTACTTCAATATCATCATTAACTAAAGCTATAACATTAATAATTTTACCCGATTCTTCTATTTCTACTGACTTAGTAATATCAAGTGTCTTAATATTTTCTTTGATTTCTTTTTCTAAATTACTAGTAACTTTAACTTCATCAATTCCTTTTAATCTATCACCATACTTAGAGGAATTATTTAAAAAGATACTATTATAAATTGAAAATAAAATTATTACTGCTAAAACAAAGATAACAACTATCGCTATAAGTTTTGCATGTTCCTTCAAAAATTTCATCTAATCAACTCCCTATTATTAGTTTTAATTATACACTTATTTCAAGTATATTTCAATCTAGAAAAATCGATTTATAACTTTTGGATTAATAATTCCATAGCAGTCTTAGGATCTGCTTTACCCTTAGACTTTTTCATTACCTGCCCCATTAGGAATTTGATACATCTATCATGACCATTATGATAGTCAACAACACTATCAGGATTTTCTTTTATTACCTCATCTATAATTTCTAAAATAACACTATCATCAGTTATATTTTCAATATGATGTTTTTCAATTAACTGATCAATAGTATCAGTAGTTTCCATTATATCATTAATTAAATCCTTAACATTTTTGCTAACTAATTTTTTAGTAGAAAGCCTTGAAACTAAATCACTAAATTTATCATGACTAAGTTCTGTATCTTTTAAGGCTTTATTAGTTTTATTTAAATATGAAGCAATATCACCTAATAGTAAGTTGCTCGCAATCACAAAATCTAAATCACTATCAATATATGTATTTAAGAAGTCACTCATTTCACGGTGATTAATTACCTTTTGGGCATTTAATTTAGATATACCTCTTTCTACATATATTTTTCTTCTTTCATCAGGTAACATGGGAATATCTTTACTAGCCTCCAAAATATCTTCATCACTCAAATGAATAAATGGAATATCTGGCTCTGGAAAGTAACGATAATCATTTCCTGTTTCTTTTACACGCATTAAAACAGTATCATTAAGTTTAGAATCAAAACGTCTAGTTTGTGGCAAGAACTCTTCATTATTATCATATAACTTAGATTGTCTTTCTATTTCTTTTTCTATACTTAGAGAAACGTTACTAATAGAGCCTATGTTTTTAATTTCTGCCTTAGTACCAAAAGGATCTGTTTCCCTTTTCCTAATTGATACGTTCGCATCACATCTCATGCTTCCTTCTTCCATTTTACAATCACTAATATCTGAGTATAGTAAAAGTTCACGTAATTTTTCTATATATAATCTAGCCTCAACACTAGAAGAAATACAAGGTTTAGTAACTATTTCTATTAGTGGAACACCAGCTCTATTAAAATCAAGTAAAGTAACATTACCTCTATGAGCACTCTTACATGTATCCTCTTCTATATGCATCTCTTCTATTTCAATTTTCTTCTCACATCCATCAACTTCAATTAAAACATAACCATTACGTCCAATAGGAGTATTAAATTGTGTAATTTGATAGTTCTTAGGATTATCTGGATAAAAATAATTCTTACGATCAAAATGCATTTCTTTTTGAATATCACAGTGTAAAACCTTAGCCGCTCTTATCGCTTGTCTTACAACTTCACGATTAATAGTAGGTAAAGTTCCAGGATATCCTAGGTCAACAACATTCGTAAGCATATTAGCTCCTTGACCATATCCATTAATAGAATTAGAAAATATCTTTGTTTTAGTTTTTAATTCAACGTGTACCTCAATACCAATTGTTGGAATATAATTACTCATTGTTAAGTCCCTCCTCTGGTGTTAAGTTAAGCTTTAATTTATTTTCAACAAAGCTTGCTAATTTATAAATAGTAGCCTCATCAAAATGTTTACCAATAATATGCATACCAATAGGCATATGACTTTTATCAAAACCAACTGGCACATTGATAGCCGGAAGACCAGCCATATTAACAGGAATAACCAAAACATCGTCCATAAAGCTCTTTAATGGATCATCCAAGTTTTCATCTAAGCCATATGCTGTTGTAGTGGTTGTTGGTCCAATTATCAAGTCATAATCATTAAAAACATTCAAGAATTCCTTTTTCATATCATCACGAATAGATAAAGCTTTATTATAGTAAGCCTTGGCATTGTCTCCACTTAACAAATAAGAACCAACCATTATTCTTCTCTTCACTTCATCACCAAAGCCTAAAGAACGAGTTGATAGATATAAATCCTCTATATCTTTTGGTTTATCATAAGAATAACCATATCGGATACCATCAAATCTAGCTAAATTACTACTTGCTTCACCCATCGCTATTATTTGATATAACGTAACAGCATTTTCTAAATATTTTACTGAAACAAAAGACACTGTAACACCATTTTTCTCAAGTAAATCTTTAATTTCCAAAATCTTATTTTTAACTTCATCAGAAACTATATCACTCATGAAATAATCCGGTATAGCAATACGCATACCTTTAACATCCTGACCTATTAATCTTGTAAAGTCTTCTGCTTCTTTCTTACTTGAAGTTAAATCCTTTTCATCTCTACCAACAATAGCATTTAAAAGTAGTGCATTATCATATACATTTTTAGTCATTGGACCAATCTGATCTAAGCTTGAAGCAAATGCAACTAAACCGAAACGAGACACTCTTCCATAGGTAGGCTTCATTCCTACAATTCCGCAATAACTAGCTGGTTGACGAATACTTCCTCCTGTATCACTACCAAGAGCAAACTTTACCAATCCACCACTAATACAAGATGCACTTCCACCACTTGAGCCACCTGCTATTTTATTCTTATTCCAAGGATTATGAGGAGCACCATAATAACTAGTGCGACTAGTAGAACCCATAGCAAACTCATCCATATTAGTTTTTCCTATGATAATCATATGATTAGCTTTAAGTTTTTCTACAACAGTAGCATCATAAATAGGAACAAAATTATCTAACATCTTAGAAGCACAAGTAGTTCTAAGTCCACAAGTAACTATATTATCCTTTACAGCAATAGGAATACCAAATAATAAATTATCTTTTTCTACTTCAATATTTTCAAGTTCTAAAGCAATCTTTCTAGCTTCATCTTCATTTAGAGTAATAAAACAATTTAAATCACTATTCTCTTTGATTGTATTTATAGCATCTTCTACTAAATCAATAGGTTTTATCTTCTTATTAACTAATAACTCATGAATTTCTTGTATATCTTTTTCTATATATTTACTCATATTTACTCTCCTATTACAACAGGCACCTCAATATAATTACCACTATGTCTAGGAACATTTAAAAGTACCTCTTTTGCCTCTAACATTTCTCCACTTTCATCTTCTCTTAAGGTACTATCATCACTCCAAGGTGCAATTAAAAATTGGTCATCGTATCCAACTACATCATTGATTTTTTCTACTTCATCGAGAATCTTTTTTAATTCTATTTGATACTTTTCCATCTCACTATCACTAATCCTTATTCTAGCAAGCTTCGCAACATGTTCGACTTCTTCTCTAGTTAATTTATCTGTCATAATATCCTCCTCAACTAGCTTTAATTATAACACTAATAACAAATGATGTAAATTTCTATTTATCTAAAAGAAAAAAAGTAGAAATCTACTTTCTAGTACCATTTATCATATTAATATTTATTCCCTGTTTATTATCACTATAATCATCTAAAACACCAGCAATTTTTACTGTATTTCCCTTTTTAAGTTCATCATAGTTAGCATCTTTATCCATCTTAAATGTAACAATCGTTTGATATTTGTTATCACTATCTTCATATATTAATTTAACAACCTGCTTCTCTTTAGAAACACTTAAAACTTTTCCCGTAACAACAACATATTTTCCTTCTAAAAGTGAAAAATTAGTAAAATCATCACGATATAATATAGCAAGATCTAACACTGATTTTTTATAAACTTCACCAGAATAAGAAAGCTTATAACTTCCTAAAACCATATCACGTCTTCCATTAGTCTGCTTATATTTAATCACCTTATAAAAAATACCAGCATATTCTCTAGTTCCACCATCATTATATGTTTTCACCTTTATAGCAAAAATAGGTCCTACATTAAATTTAGTAACCATTACCACATCAAAAACAACTAAAAAAGCACCTACCATAACTAGAATTAAGAAAAAGTTTAAAACTTTTAAAATAATGCCACCAAGAGACTTATTAGAGTCATCAGTATAAGTAGTACTATTATCATTATCATCTATATTGTCATCTTCATCTACTTGATCATAACCATTATAAAAATCTGTTGAAACATAGTCTGAATTATCATCATTATTATCTAAACTATCTGTATTAGATTCTGCCTTATATTTTAAAGAAGAATTGATAGGCTCTTCATTATCAAATCTAAAAAAGTCAGTATCATCTTCATATTCATAATATGAACTATCTTCTTCTGTTTTTAGTTCAAAATCATTCTTGTTTTTCTTAAAGAACATATACTTCACCTCTTTTTATGTGCTATATAATACCACAAAATAAAGATTTATTCAAGAAAAAGTATAAACATCATATACTAATAATTGAAATAAAAAAAGTAAATACTATTTTCATAACCAAAATAATATTTACTTATATTTTTATTATTTATCTTTTTTAGGACTAATAATTTCTTTACCACCCATATAAGGTTGTAATGCCTTAGGAATTTTAACACTACCATCTGCTTGATAATTATTTTCAAGAACAGCTATCATACCACGAGGTGTTGCAAGAACTGTATTATTAAGAGTTGTAACTAAATAGTTTCCTTCCTTACCTTTTGCTCTAATACCTAATCTTCTTGATTGAGCATCTCCTAAAATAGAGCAACTTCCAACCTCAAAGTATTTCTTTTGTCTAGGACTCCAAGCTTCAACATCACAGGATTTAACTTTTAAATCAGCAAGATCACCACTACAACATTCTAATGTTCTAACAGGGACATCCAAACTTCTAAAGAATTCTACAGTATATTGCCACATTTTATTGTACCAATCCATTCCCTCTTCTTTTTTACATAAAACAACCATTTCTTGTTTTTCAAATTGATGAACTCTATAAAGTCCTCTTTCCTCGATACCATGAGCTCCAACTTCTTTTCTAAAACATGGAGAATAAGAAGTTAAAGTAAGTGGTAATTCTTCTTCTTTTAATAGTTGTCCTTTAAATTTACCAATCATTGAATGTTCACTAGTACCAATTAGATAAAGATCCTCTCCTTCAATCTTATACATCATAGCATCCATTTCTTCAAAAGACATAACACCATCAACTACATCACTTCTAATCATAAATGGAGGTACACAATAAGTAAATCCCTTATTAATCATAAAATCTCTTGCATATGAAAGCATAGCAGAATGAAGTCTAGCAACATCACCCATTAAATAATAAAAACCATTACCACTTGTTCTTCCTGCACTTTCCTTGTCTAAACCTAATAATTTTTCACAAATATCAGCATGATAAGGAATTTCATATTCTGGTACTACTGGATCACCAAATTTTTCATTTTCTACATTACAAGAATCATCCTTTCCAATAGGTACACTTGGATCCATAATATTAGGAATCTTCATCATAATTTCTCTTATTTGTTGATTAAGTTTTTGTTCTTCTTCTTCCATTGAAACTAATTGTTCATTAATATTTTTAACTTCTTCCTTTTTGTCATTAGCTTCATCAACTTTCTTATCTCGCATAAGTTGTCCAATTTCACTACTAATTGAATTACGTTTACTACGTAAAGAATCTCCATTTTTCTTTAAATCTCTCACTTTTTGATCAAGAGCTATTACTTCATCAACTAATACTAATTTTTGATCTTGAAACTTTTTCTTAATATTTTCTTTAACCATTTCAGGATTTTCTCTTACTAACTTTATGTCTATCATATTCATCTCTCCTTTATTTATACAAAAAAAAGAACAGTACAAGGAGTGCTAAAGCACGGTACCATCCTTTTAATTTGACTTTCTTAGATAACGGTTCCCCGGAAGTTAAAACTTCATCTTATAGAGTAGATAAATAAGTATTTAACAGTTATTTTCACCAAACATAACCTCTCTAAAGTTAAATGTTCTTATTATTGTCTCTAATCATTGATTTGCCTCAATTATACGTTTTTTTAATAAATATTGCAATAGATTTTCTAAATATTTAAGAATTTTTGAAATCACTATTCATATATTTTACTATAGAAAGGAATGATTAAAATAATGGAAACACTTAAAGTTTCATCAAAATCAAACCCTAGTAGTGTTGCTGGGGCACTAGCCAATGTATTTCGTGAAAAAGGAAATGTTGAAATACAAGCAGTAGGAGCAGGAGCGCTAAATCAAGCAATTAAAGCTGTCGCTATAGCCAGAGGTTTTATGGCCCCATCTGGAAAAAATTTGGTTTGTATTCCAGCTTTTGCGGATATTACAATTGATGGTGAAGAAAGAACTGCCATTAAACTAATAATAGAAGCCCACTAGAGCTTCTATTTTTTTATTATAATTGTTGATTATCAGCTGGCATTATAGGCGCCGTTGCTGTAACTTGTACTGATGGTATACCAGTAGGAACTATAGGCACTTGATTTTGTTGTTCTAATCCACCTGGAACAACTGGTGTTGAAACTTCAGGTGTTGGAATAACTATATTTTCCTCTACTGGTGTTACTGATACATTTGGAATTATTGGTGTAGCATTTACACTAGGAATATCTGGAACAACTGGAGCTACTTCAGGAGCAACTGATACTGGTGCAGTAGACATTTCAGGTTGTGTATTACCCATAATTGGTAATGATTGCGTATTCTCTAAAGGATTAGCTCCACCATAAATTTGATGATTACTAGAGCCAGTATTAATTGACATATCATTAGGTAAAATTTGACTAACTCCTCCATATATAGCATGTTGTTCATTACTTACACTAGAAACAGTAGGAGCAACTGGAGTTGGAATAGCATCAACACTTGGAGAAATAACTTCAGGATTAATTGGAGCAGAAACTTCTGGTTGAACTACTGGAGTATCAAGAATTGGAGCAACTTCAACTGGAGTTGCTGGAGCAGTTACACTATTCATTACTGGAGTAACTTCAGGAGCTACTTCAATTGGTTCTACACTTTGACTAACAGGAGCTACTGGTTCTTGAACATAATTATCATTTAAAATAGCAGCATTATTAGCCATTGCTTGATAAGCATCAACACTTGGATTATTTACTACAGGACTAGATAGAGCTGGAGTTTCTTCAACTACTGGAGCACTACTTACAGCCTCAACTTCAATAGGAGTTGGATTAACTGACTGTGTAGGCTGCATATTTTGAAGAGCTTCTATTCCAACATTTTCAGTAACTGGAGTAGCATTTTGTACAGGAGTTTCTACAGATGTATTAGCACCAGCATCCGTATTAACTGCTGCAACTGTTTCACTAGAAACACCATCAGAAACCGGCTGAACATTATCCTTAGAAGTATTATCCTCTACTTTTGGATTATTATCTTGAGCTTCCTTCTTTGCATTTTTATTATTTTTAGAAGTAACAATAAATATTATTAAAGCTATTATTAATAAAACAACACCACAAGTAATAAGTAAACCTGGTACTGTTTTAAACCAGCTTAAATCAAAATTCATACTAAATCAATCTCCCTCTATTTTTATTCTATTAACATCATAACAAAAAAACTTTTCAAATGCAACTAATTATTTAAGTTGACAATTTATTTACAAAGTAAAGTCTGTCCAATATGTGTCCAATGGTTTTTCTATTTCAAACTTCATCAATTGTTTCGTTGTGGGATGAATAAACTCTAATTTATATGCACAAAGAGCAATTTGAGTCTTATCACTTTTTCCATATCTCTGGTCACCACATAATGGATATCCCCTACTTGCAAATTGTACTCTAATTTGATGATGTCTACCAGTTTTTAAATCAATACTTACTAGTGTCTCATTCTTTTCGTAATTACGTTTTAATACTTTATAAGTTAAAACACTTTCTTTTCCCTTGTCTTTCGTCGTAACAATGGTATTACCATTATCTAATTTTAATAAGTAATCAACAAACGTATCCTCATCTTTTTTTATTATTCCTTTTACCACTGCCATATATGTTTTCTTAATTTCTTTTTTTCGAACTTGATCAGATAGTCTACTCGCAGCTTTACTAGTTTTAGCAAACACCATAATCCCACTAACAGGTCTATCAAGTCTATGCACGAGTCCCAAATAAACATTACCAGGTTTATTATATTTTTCTTTTAAATATTTCTTTATTATAGTAAGCATATCTATATCATGGGTATTATCAGCCTGACTCAAAACATTTTTTTCTTTGACTACAACTATCACATGATTATCTTCATACAAAACTCTTAATTTATTCACAGCTTTCCCATCTTCCATAAATACCACAAGGTAAAATTAAACTAGAATTTTTTATAGGTAATCCTATTTCTCCACAAGTGATCTTCCCTTTTTTATGTTTATCCACAGTCAATGTTAATAAATTTGCAAGAACTGTAGATGACAATCCCGTAGTATATGAATTTATAAGGAAAAACAATGGATTATCTACTAAAATATCACAACATAATGAAACTAATTCTGCTAAATCTTTTTCAATATCCCAAACTTCACCATTACTTCCTCTACCGTAACTTGGAGGATCCATTATAATAGCGTCATACTTATTGCCTCTTCTTATTTCTCTTTTTACAAATTTGACAACATCATCTATCAAAAATCGAATTGGTTTATCACCTAATTTACAAGAGTTGACATTTTCTTTACACCAATCAACCATTCCCTTAGAGGAATCAACGTGAACAACTGATGCTCCAGCACTTAGACAAGCACAACTAGCTCCACCAGTATAGGCAAATAAGTTTAATACTTTAACTGGTTTTTTACTGTTTTTTATCTTTTTAATCATCATATCCCAATTATAAGCCTGTTCAGGAAATAATCCCGTATGTTTAAAGCCCATTTGTTTTATATTAAACGTTAAATTTTTATACTTAACTTGCCAAACTGGATTAAATTTTTTTAAATTTTCCCAGTGTCCCCCACCTTTATTACTGCGATGATATATCGCATCAATCTTACCTTTATATTTTTGAGATAAATTCCCATTGTCCCAAATAATTTGTGGATCTGGTCTAAGTAAATAAATATTTCCCCAGCGTTCCAATTTTTCTCCTCTTGAAGCATCTATTATCTCATAATCTTGCCAGTCCTTAGTAAATTCCATCCTATCACTTCTTTCTGTAACAATTATACACACATAACACTAATAAGTAAATTAATTATTAAACTAGATAAACCACATTATAATTAATGTTTCATCCTCATTTTATGTTTTCCAGCTAATTTACATTTTACCTCTATATTGTTTTTTCTTAACCCCTCTAGCGTACATTTTCTTACACTATGACCATTTATTTTCAGATGTTTTATATCGTGCAGATATAATATATATTTCATGTCCACCAAGTCTTAGTCTTTTTATAACATCGCTTGCGAACTTTGTGCAGGTTTATTTTTTACATAATTTAAAAAATATTTTTTCCTATAATCGTTGATTACATCTTCATTCCAACTTAGTTTTCTATATTCATACAGATTAGCATTATCAAATCCATTCAGATTATTTTCATAACAATATTTACTAAAATATAATCATCGTCATTTGTCAAAACACCATCTCTACTCCAATCCGCATAAATACACCTTTAATCCTTCATCAAAAATTCTTCCACTGTTTCTTTTATTTTATCAAATTCATCGCCTGTTGCATTGCATACATTCCAGCCTAGCTCTCTTGCGGCATCTATATTTTTAATACTATCATCTATAAATAAAATATTTTTCCCTTCAATTCCAGTTTCCCTAGATACATATTCAAATACTTTAACATCCGGCTTTTCCATTCCTAAATCACAAGAAAAAAATAAATTATCAAACCTACTTAGATTTATATTTTTCTCTAAATATATTTTATCCAAAACACACAATTTAGATAAAATTGCTGTCTTATAATTTTTATCTTGTAAATTTTCTATAAATTTAATAACCTTCTCATAACAAGAAACTTTTCCATAATATTTTATATATGATTCCTTAAATCTGTTAATATCTATATTTGATTTACATTTATTTATATATTCTTTTATTAAATCATCAAAATCTTTTCCATTTGTTATACCAAATTTTGCATCCTTAAAAAACATTGAAAATATATTTATATCAAATTTACAATCATTTGCTATATCTCTTCTAGCATCATGTACATTATATTTTGTTTTAGAATGACTATCTATAATTACACCAAACAAATCAAAAATAACTATTTTTTGTTTTTTACTAACTTTTCCTTTTTCTAAATTCATAATCTTACCTCCATCATAACATCATTTGAATATTAAAAATAAATTGAAATGATTACTAATAAATTATTTTATACACACTTAACAATATATTAATTTACTCATATATTATTAAGCTTCAAAATAAAACTACTTTCAATTTAATTTGAGAGTATCTTGAAAAAGTTCGAGTTTCCTATCAATCTGGTACCAATAAAGTAGATATATACAGCTTTTGGCTCTCATAAAGGTTGATACAAATATCAATCAATTTACTAAAGTATATCATATTTTTTATAAATTGGAATAAGCTTTACTATTACATAAAATTTATATATTCAACTCACATTTTACCTCATCCAATAACTGGTTAAATAATATTTGCCTGTTTTCAGATGTATCAATGCATTTTATATTATACATCTTACAATCTTTTATAATTTTCTTTTCTATATCTTTATAAAATTTAAAATGATTTAATAATTCATCATCGGACCTTCTAGTAGTCCATTCTTCTTTTGAATCAAACTTCCTACAATTTTCTAGAATTTGTTCAGGAGATAACTTTTCAGTTACAAAATAATAAACAATCATATCTTTTAAATCAAAATATTTAGATAAATCTTCTGGCAAGATAGAATCCCCATTTATAATAAAACCTAGTTCTTTCCCGTTTTTATTAATATTCTTTTGTATAAACAAATTTAAAAATTCCGGCAATCTATTTTCTTTTAAATTATCGTGAATAAATCCAATTGGAACATTAGGAACAGTTTTTTGTAATGCAGAAATGATTGTGTCAACTTCTATAATTTGATAGTTATTATATTCTTTTTGTATCATTTTTGAAAAGGTAGTCTTCCCGGTTCTACATATCCCAAATATCATTATATTTTTCATAGTTGCTCTCCTTTACTCATTTTTACTGCTTGTTTTAACAATTCTTCTAATGAATTTATTGGATTTTTATTATATTCTAAATTATATAACCAATCCAAATAGTGTGTTCTATAAGCACCATCTGGTCTACCATATATGCATTTTTTACTTTTTAGCCAATAACCAAATTCTACATTTGTAGTTAAGCCTAGCATTGATGGAAATTTCCTTGGTACCCAAAACAATAATACATTTGAATTCATATAACAATCTCTCTCCCAAGATACTTGTTCATCCTTTGTCTTAAATACTGGCGTTTCATCCTTTAGTTCCGGAACATACACAATTCCATCATAATTAATATTTTGTAATATATTCAAAGCTTCTTTTCTCCAACTAGTTACTTTATTATTTCTAGGAGTTGGTCCACATAATGATATTGCTCTAGTGCTTTTTTCAATTTTATCACCATAATATTTTATTTTCATATATACCTCACTTCGTAATTTTTGAAAATAAATCATCATATATTTTAGTACTATCAAGATTTTGGACAAATTTTATTTTATGTCTAAATTTCGTTAATTTAAATGATGTATCCTCTTTTATTCTAGGACAACTTATTTCCATTGTTTCAAACCATTCTTTATTAATCATATATGCTATAGCGCTAATATCCCATATAACTCTTCTTATTTTTTCAGTACCGTAATCATCTGTAAATATATCACAAAAATAATTACACAATTTGTTAGAATTTCTTATTCTACTTTCTAATTCATATTTTGAAATCATTAGTCCATAGCTTACCGGATAAACAGGAATTATAGTTATTTTTACTTTACTATCCAATACATATCTAACAGCTTCAACGTCTTGTCTAAAATTAAAATCATTATTTTTCATAAATAAAAAGTTAGTGCCTAACCAAATTACTTCTATTTTGTTTATTATTGATGAGTCCTTTTTTATTGCTAATGCAATATTAGTTAGACATCCTATACTTAAAATATATGTTTTATCATTTTTTTTAGCTATTTGTATTATCTCATTAACTGCTGCATTTGTTTGGGTTGAATCGTTTGTAAAATATTCTGTAGCCCCTTTAAATATTATCTTATCATTTTGTTCATTGCACATTTTAAATATTTTCTTAGCTACTTCATAACTTTTGTCAATTGACGTTTTTGTATTATATTCACCTTTGGTAAATGGCGCAATTGTAACTGCCTTTAAATTTAATTCATCTTTTGATTTTAATACATATGCTAAAGCAATTTGGTCATCTATTTCATTATATAAATCTGTGTCCAATATTATATTTTTCATTATCGTCTCCTTTTTTAACTCACTGATATTATATCATATATCTTATAAAAAATAATAATGTAATAAATTCAAAACTAGAAGTCATTAGTTATAATTTGATTATAGATTTAATTAAAGCCGGATTTGGGATTGGATATGCTACTAAAGAATTCATATCAGATGAATTAAATAATAAATCCTTATATGAAATAAAAATTGACAATAATATTTCAAAAAGAACTATTGTAATCACAACAATTGATAAAGGAAACCAAATTATAGTTCTAAAAAGCTTATTGAAATGATTACTAATAAATCATAATTTTTAAAGAATTATAATAATTATATAGAGTATTTCCTTTTACACACGAAAATTGATATATCAATTTGCAAGTTTGCTTCTAAATAAAAAAATAAAACTACTTTCAATTTAATTTGAGAGTAGTTTTTATATTATCTCGAAAAAGTTCAAGTTTCCTATCAATCTGGTGCCTGTGGTCGGACTTGAACCGACACGGTATTGCTACCATTGGATTTTGAGTCCAACGCGTCTACCAATTCCACCACACAGGCAAGAACAAAATAATTATATCATAATTAATATATTTTTAACAAGAGATTAAATTAATTTTGTTCTTTATATTTAGAATGATATAAATCAACTTCAGCTTCATTTTCATCCTGTGTTATGAAGTCTCTCATATCTGGCAAATCATCTATAGAATTAAGTCCAAAATAATCCAGAAATTCACTCGTGGTTTCATATAATATAGGCCTTCCAGGGAGATTACTTCTACCAGACTCCTTAATAAATCCTTTAGCAACAAGCTTTCTTATAATTTGTACAGTTGAAACACCCCTTAATTCATCTATTTGCATTCTAGTTACAGGTTCATTATACGCAATTATGGCTAAAGTTTCCAAAGCAGCCTGACTTAATACATTAGTTTCAGGATTAAGAATTAACTTTTGATAATAAGCCTTGTGCTCAGGTTTAGTAGTTAATTTAATTTTGTTACCCAAAAAGTCTATCCTTAACCCCCTATCAGGATTATTATAACTATTTTTCAGATCAAAAATTAAATTTTTTGCCTCTTCTTCATCAATTTGAAAAACATCTTTTATCTGTTCAATATTTAATCCATCTTCACCTACTACAAAAAGTAAACCTTCTAATATTGCTCTATTCTCCATTTCCTACCTCACATATTATCTCATCAAAATTATTATTTTGATTGATAAACAACTCTCCTGCTTTAGCCATTTCTAAGATAGCTAAAAAAGTTGCTACTACATATTCTCTACTATAATCCTCAAAGAGTTCAAAAAAAGATACCCTTTTTCTTCTCATAATTATATCTTTAATTTTTTTTCGTCTTTCAGCAACTGTAACTTCTTTTTCTGTTACTTGTGTATGAATTGGTCTATTCTCTTTTTGTCTTTCCAAAAATTTTTTGAAAGCATCAACCAACGAATCAACACTCATTTCCTGAACTATATTAACTTCATTACTAATATATTCTCTAATATCCTCTGGAGCTTTAGTATATATCTCTTTTCGTAACTCCTCTTTTTCTTTAAGTGTCTTAGTAATTTCTTTATAAGTTTGATATTCCAAAAGTCTATTAACTAATTCTTCTCTAGGATCAATTTCTTCGCTCTCTTCTTCTTCCTTGACACTTGGTAAAAGCATTTTAGACTTTATATATAAAAGTTCAGACGCAAGAACAAGGTAATTACTAGTTACCTCTAAATTCATACTTTCCATTTTATTAAGATAATCCATATACTGATCTGTAATTTTTTCTATTTCAATATTTAAAATATCCATCTTATTTTCTTTTATCAAATGGAGTAACAAATCAAGTGGACCACTAAAATCTCCTAATGTAAAATCTAAATTCATAAAATCAACCCTAACTATATTGTTATTATACCATATATGTTATAATGATTCTAGGTGATTTTAATGAAAAAATTTGTGATGCGTGATGAGGAATTTGTTTGTCAAAATTGTGGAAAAAAAGTCCTACCTCTAAATTACACAGCGAGAGATCATTGTCCTTATTGTCTATACTCTATTCACGTAGATATTAATCCTGGTGATAGACAAAATAAATGCCAAGGATTATTAAAACCCGTTGGCATTGAAAAATTTAAAGATACATATAAGATAATATATGAATGTTTAAAGTGTCACGAACATCATAAAAATATTATGGCCAAAGATGATAACATGGATATGATAATAGAAATATCCAAACAAAGCTAAGAGTTTTCTTAGTTTTTTTAATTTCTAGGTTTAAATATTAAAGTAAGGAAAAATGAAAATATAATAGCTGCACTTATTCCTGAAGCTGTTAAGTCAAACATTCCCATTACTAAACCAAATACTCCAGCACCCTCGGCCTGATGAAGTCCACCATGAATTAGTTGATGACCGAAACTAGTAATTGGTACCATCGCACCACCACCTACTTTTTCTACAATAATATCATAAATATTAAATGTATCAAGTAAGGCTCCAAGTACAACAAATATACTTGTTATATGTCCAGGAGTAAGTTTTGTATTATCTAAAATTATTTGCGCTATTAAACAAATTGCTCCACAAAATAAGAATGATAAAATTATTTTTTCCATTATATAGCCTCCAAACTAATTGCATGAGCAATACTTAAAATATTTTCTTTTTGATAAAGCATAGTTGGACTAAATAATGCCCCAGTAGCAATTAATAAAACTTTTTTAATATTTTTTTTCTTCATTTCATTTAAAATAAAACCATATAATACCAATGCACTACATACAGGACCACTACCTCCGGCCAAGACTTCTTTTTGTTCTTCCAAATCATAAAGCATTACACCACAATCATTATAGTTACAACTTATATTAATTTTATGTTCTTTCATCATAAACTCTTTCAATATTTCTCTACCATAAAGACCTAAATCACCAGTTAAAATTAAATCATAGTAATCTTCTTTACGATTTAAATCATCTAAATGTCTTTTTAATGTATCTGCAGCTGCGCAAGCCATCACCGCACCCATATTTAAAGCATCCTTTTGATTATAATCTACAATTCTCCCGATAGTAGCACTCTCTATTTTAATATTACTTTTTTTATTAGAAATCACAGCACTCGCTCCACCTGTTGCTGTAAAAGTAGCCGTTTCTGGCTTAGGTGCACCATATTCGGTAGGATTTCTAAATTGTTTTTCACTAGACATATTATGTGAACTAGTACCACATAAACAATTATTAATAATTCCACTGTTAATAAAATTTGATCCAATAATAAGTCCTTCTACATTTGAAGCACATGCACTATAAATTCCTAAAAAGGGCTTGTTTATTTTACTTGCCGCATAACAAGAAGAAGTTACCTGATTTAATAAATCACCAGAAATAACTAAATCAATATTTTCTTTTGTTAATTTATTCTTTCTAAGTGCTTTTTTCATACTTTCTTCTAATAACTTAGTTTCTGCCTTTTCCCAAGAATCAGCTTCACAATATAAATCTTCATAACTATTGTCAAAATATTTTCCAAGTGGTCCTTTATCTTCATATGGACCTACAACAGTATAAGTTTCATTAAGATAGACTTTATCATATTTAAATGTCATAACAAGCTACCTCCTATAATTAGCCTAATGAGACCAAAGGTCCAAGCTGATACTACTCCATAAACAATTACCGAACCAGCCAATTTAAATGTATTACTTCCGATACCAAATATAGGTCCTTCTCTTTTATATTCCAAAGCCGCACTCATCATTGAATGTGAAAAACCAGTAATAGGTATTAATAAACCACATCTTGCAAAATTAACCCATTTATCAAAAAAACCAATCGCTGTTGCTAAAGCCGCTATAAAAATCAAGGTTATAATCATATAAACAGAACTTACAGTTCTAGAAATATGCCAAATACTACAATAAATTTGAATTAATCCCTCTCCAATTGCACCTACTAGTCCTCCTATTAAAAATGCAATCAATGAATTTTTACTTCTCTGTTCTGTAGGTTTATGTCTTTCTACTATCTCATCATACTTTTTATTAATCATTTTTTATCACCAGTATTATTCTTTACCAATAATTTCTTTATATACAAAAAAACTAAAGATTAACCTTTAGTTTTTGTAAAATCTTTGATTCTTTCCTAGAAATCTGTACTTGGCTCATTCCAAGTTCTCTACTCAATTCACTTTGTGTATAACCATCATAATATCTTGCATAAATAAGTTTTTTCTCATCATCATTTAAATTTTTTAATTGCTCTTGTAAATCTAAATGCATTGAATCTAAATTATCATCATAGGTGATAATGGAATTATAATAACTATCTTCATCCTCACTTTTTACGAAATCAAGACTTTCTACTTTCTGCATTAAGTTTTTAACTTCTCTTATTTTATTTTCATCTATTTCCAAAAAAAGTGAAACTTCTAAATCACTGGGTTCTCGTTGTAATTTTTGATGTAATAATTCACGACATTTTTCTATTTGTTTATTAAGTCTAATAATATCCTTACTAATTTTTACAGGTTGACTCTCTCTAATAAATGTATTTACTTCTCCTAATATATATTTATAAGCATAAGTTGAAAATTTTGCTGTACTCTCTTTATAATTTTTACATGCCTTTACAAGTCCCATCATTCCCACTTGATATAAATCTTCATAATCACCATAATATGTGTATTTACTAATTATGCTTCTCACTAAATTTTCGTATTGTAAAATAGTATCCATATTTCTCCTTTATAAACTCAAAACTTTAAATATATCTGCCTTATTATTTACATAAAAAAGATTGTTTCTATTTCCTATTACCTTCCTCATAATATTATTCATTCCACATAAAACTACACTACCACATCTTAAAAATATTTCTACTAACTTATTTTGAAATAAATTAATAAATTTACTACTTTCGATATTTAAATTATTAAAGTCAATTGCGTAATAATTTATTCCTTGTCTATATAACATATAATCTATTTCTTGACTTAATTCTAATATTGCCTGATCATTAATCACCCCTTCAAAACCCATATATAGTATTCCATTGATAACTTGTGTATATAACATGTTTTCACCTCTATAAAAATATAGACCATTTTTTATTTTTTTTATACCAATTCGACAAAACATTACAAATTATTCTTTCGACAAAATATAACAAAAAAAGGAAGTAATACTTCCTACTTTAACTTGCTATCACCGGTTTTATAATCAATTTCTATTCCCTGTTGAACATTATAAACAAAAACATTAAAACTAATTCCCTTACCTAAGTCTTCTATTGATTCTGCTTCTATTTGAACCCCTGTTGCTAATAAATTATCATTACGAAATATTGGAGTAACTCTATATAATACATGATTGTTTGTCTTTTTAACATATGATGCTACTTTATTTTCAAATTCTAACATTCCTACAGTATTCATATATCTTGTACAAGTAATAAGGTTTTTAGGATTAGCATTTTGACCTGTTAATTGATATCCTACTAAATGACAACGATTATAAAGATATTTACCATTTACAATATCATACTTTATCGTATGCCATCCAGATGGTTTTATCATTCCTATACTCCCCCTCTCTTCTGTAGGCATAGTATCTTTTCCAACTCTTGCAAAAGCTACTCCACATCTTCCTAAAGAATCAAGTTCACTATAAACCTCACCAGTTAATGACATATCATTATCAGAAAAGTTTGGTTTATTATTATTTATAATTATATAGCTATTACCACTATAATCAGGAATATTACTATTTTCTAAAGATGTATTATCATTAACATTGACAACTTTAATACTATTTGTCTTATTTCCAATTAAAACAGCTAAATCATTTCTATAATATATTAATGAACAAACTACAAACAACACTATTGTTCCTATTGATATTTTTCTAGATCTTTTCATATTATCAAACTCCATTATCTAAAATAATTATACTTATTAATATATTCAAAGTAAATAAAAATCGCCAAATGCGATTTTTCATCTATAATAATTCTTCAGATAAATTAAATTTTTTACTATATTTGTTTTAATTGTTTTTTAAACATTATTCTAAAAATATTTCTTACTAATGGTCCTACAAAAAAGATTTGTAAAGGATAAGCCATTATAAAGTTCTTACAATACAATATCAAGTAATTACATACAATATTACTATTTATTAAGTGTTGTGCAAATAAAGCATATATACTCATTAACCCTACCATAATAAGCACTGTAAATGTTTGAATTGATAAAATAACAAACATTTTATTGTCCTCTTTAGGATTTACTATTCTAAATGCCAATTTTTTTGCAATAGGACTTGCAACAAAAAACGCTAATACAAATACTATTATCCCTTCAATGGGAAACTCTTTTAAGACAATTAGAAAAGTTTGATTGATTAAACCTTCAGATGAATTTATTGCTACGCTATAAACTATCATACAATAAGCCATTACAACAGCAGTTATTAAAGTAAATATAAAGTTCTGAAACTTTGTTTTAGGCATTACATACCTCCTCCTTTCTTTCAAAAGTTATCGGTATTTTTTCTAAAAATGAAAAAATACCATCTAGTCGCAGACATAGACTAGACAGCATTTAATGTCTCTAACATTATATTACAAATTTCTATTTTGTTCAATGTGAAATTTTTATTGTGTGAAAACAAATATTATTTATTGCTCATATATTCAAGTAATTTCAACTACTAACAATATTACATAAATTTAAGTATTATGATTAAATTTTACCTATAATATACCACTACTAATTTTTGTAATATTTTTCATAAACAATTGAAAAAAGTTTAATTTATTAACATTTTTAGTAGCCACTAAATCTTGTGTTGCCACTACTTTATTATTATCTAATACTGATATTTTTCCTACCACATCACCTTTTTTCAAAGGTAATACTATCTTACCTACTTTTACACTCGTTTTATATTCAGTATTACTAATTCCTTTATCCTTAAGGATACTAACATCATATTTTGGTACTATAGTAATAGACTTTTCTGTTGCCTTGTCTAATTTAATTTTCTTTATTTCATCCGTGCTCTTTTTAATCAATTGAATTTGCTTATTATTAAATCCATAATCCAATAATTGAGCTGCCTCACTATTTCTTACTTTAGCATTATCTTCTCCCAAAACTATTGCAATAAGTCTCATTCCATCTCGTTTTGCTGTCACTGCCAAGCAGTACTTAGCATTATCCGTATGCCCAGTCTTTAGTCCATCTGCTCCATTATAAGTTCTTACTAATTTATTTGTATTAACAAGCCAAAATTTGTTTGGTGTATTAACTCTTAAATAATCTTCATAAACTCCAGAAAATTCTAATATTTCTTGATGACCAAGTAATGTTCTAGCAATTATTGCCATATCATAGGCACTAGAAAAATGTCCATCTTCATCAAGTCCGGTAGCATTTTTAAATACCGTGTTTTTAAGTCCTAATTCCTTTACTTTGTCATTCATTTTTTTGACAAACTTATCCTCACTTCCTGCTATATATTCTGCCATAGCAACCACCGCATCATTAGCACTAGCCATAGAAATACCCTTAAATAAATCTCTTACTGTCATCTTTTCATTAGCTGCTAAATATATTTGTGAGCCACCCATATCTGCTGCATTTTTAGAAGCTGTTACTACATCAGACCATTTAATATTTCCTGATTCTATGTTCTCTAATATTATTATTTGAGCGACCATCTTTGTCATAGAAGCCACCGCTACCTGTTTATCCTTATCTTTTTCAAAAATAATTTTCCCAGTAGACTCTTCCATTAATAGACCACTAACAGCATTACTTATAAGAGATGTTTCTTCACTTTCACTATTTTTTTCCACATTAGTGTTTGTATTATTATTATCTTGACTATTATTAGTATTAGTTTCTTGAGCTAAAACACTAATAGGCATTACCAACAAACAAAAAATAAATATAAATATTATTCTTTTCAATATATCAACTCCTATTAAAGATTATTCTTGAAATAAAAAAAAAGAACTATGATAAAATCATAGACTAATTATTATTATTCACTTTTATATATGGCATCAAAATATCTGTAATAATGTTATAAGCTTCATCTGAAACATGTAGCCCATCTCTTGTGTATTCTAATTTTAAATTTCCATCATCATCAAGTAGATGATTATAAATATCAATATACGTACATACCTTTTTCTTATCACAAAACTTTTTTAATTCTTTATTTATATCTTTTATTGTTTTATTATCTCTATCATAAACCATTTCCTTATTAATCTTTTCATCATCACTATTATTAACAGGATAAATACTTTCTAAATATACTTTTGCATTAGGTCTTTTATCATTGATATCATTAACAATTTTTTTTATATTTCCTACTATGTATTCATTACTTCTATCATCAAAAAAATCATTTGTTCCAATAAGTAAAAATACTTTAGTTGGATTATAAATATATAACCTATCATATAGTTCATCATAAATATCCATAGTTTTATACCCAGACTTTCCTGTATTAATTACTGGAAGATTTTTATAGTGTTTATCTAAATCATAAAGTTCAGTAATAGAGTCACCAATAAAAACAATATTTTCTTTTCTATAATCAATTTTATTTTCAACAACTACCTTTTTCTCTTTTGTTCCTAATTTAAAAAAACATAGACTACTTATTAATAAGAGTAATAATATAATCAAAATAATACCTACACCAATAATTAATTTTTTCCTTTCGCCTCTTTTCGTAATACATTTTACTAAATCTAAAACTGCCTCTTCCTTATTACAACAATATACATTTGTATAGCTTTCATAATTTTTTTCTAATTTTGTCATTTTTTCCTTACTAGTCAAAATAATAATCTGTTTCTTTTCTTTTAAAGCAAATTTAATAACAGTAGGATTAGAGTCAGTAACAACTATAGTTGATTTTCTTATCAAACTATACATATCATCATTATCATAACAAAATTTTAATTCATTATTATCAAATATTTCTATTATATTATCTAAAATTTTTTTATTTTTTACTGAAATATAAATCATATATAAAACTCCTAAAATTAAAAAAAGAATAATATTCTTAACCACTACCAATTATAGCAAAATTAAGATTATTATTCAATATAACTGAAAATTTTGACTAATGTTTTACCCTTGAGATGATCTAATAATGTAAAGTTCACTCAACCATTTGTAATATCTGTTTCTTATTTTTTCTGATATTTTTCTATTAGAAATGAACTTAAACAATGCTACTCGCAATCTTTCTATAATCATACAGCCTACAAATATTACTATAGTCATTAAAAATGCATAAAATATAAACCAGCTCTTACTACTATTAACAGATAATAGGCCAAGCCATCCATATATTTTACTTCTTACATAATTATTTTCATGAATAAAGTATACTCCTAGCATCAAACTAGAACACTTATTAATAAATTTAGACTTTATATCTAAAGTGGTAAAGATAGAAAAATAAGCAACACTTTGTATTATAATTATAGGGTTACTATAAGCTAATGCGGCTGAATCTATATAACTTGCGACTAAATCTAAAATTTGATTAGTACCTGAAATATGTTTACCATAGTAAAATAATATATTATTTAGTATAGCACATCCCAAAAATAAACAAATCATAATTACTCTAAATAACTTTTTAGAAAAGATTTTAAAAAAGTAACTATTCTCCAATGGATATATTCTAAGATAGGCTCCTACTAAGTATAAATATATAAAACCATATAAAGAATAACCATTATTAAAAAACATTTCTCCACCAGTAATTGCTGGGATTATTGAAAAAACTAGAAATCCACACAACAACATTTTCTGATAAAAATTTTTACTAATACTAGATATTAATTTATTAATAAAAGGGGATAAACAATATAATAAAATATACACTTTTATAAACCAATAATTATCAATAGTAACTGGTAACAAGTCTTTTAAAACTTGCACCTTACTAACTGAAATAATTCCTAAAATAGAAAAAAGTAATAATATCACAATTCTATAGAACCAACTAGCATTAATTATTTTCAACAACTGTTTTTGCTTAAATTTAGATTTAGACTGATAATATCCAGATACTAAAACATAAGAATTAACATGTACTATTAATATAAATTCGAAAAAATAATAAATAATACTCATTGACTTATTTGGTGTATCTAATAACTTTCCAAATAAAAACACATGTCCTAACACTATGAAAAACATTGATAAAATTCTCATTAATTCATGATTAGAGTTTCTTTCACTTGTTACTGCATTTGCCATATACCTATATCCCCCTAAGTATGTATCCAATCTTATATATACATTATAATTTACAATATAGGTTTTTTCAAGTATACAAAAGAAAAAAGATAATAATCAAACAAATAATTATTATCTTAAATTAAATAATTCTTTTATATCTTTTATACTTTTTTTTGCTAACTTTGTATATTCCTTTCTAAACTTAGCATATTCGTTCAAAATAATCTGTTTGTTTTTTTCTACAGATAATATTTTATCATTCATTTCATTAATATCATCATCACTCTTCAATACTAAATTACTTTTTAATACTTCATTACCATCGAAAAAGTCAGTATTTCCAACAATACAAGGAATACCTCTATCCATACTTTCTAATATAAAAGGATAACATATAGAAGAAAATTGTCCATAAAAATTAATAGTATTTCCATCAATACATTCAGATATACTTTTTGATTTAATCAATTTTAGATTAAATCTTTTAGCAAATTTGGAAACAGCCTTAATAGGCTTATACGTCTTAACATTTTTGTAGTCTGTCAACGTAATAGCACTAAGTTCATTAATTGTATTACCATAAACACTACTAGAATCATCAATAATACCAATACTGTTGCCAGTAGATCCTTCTGTTTGTAAAACATCAAGTTTTAAATATTTAGCTCCATATTTATCCTTTAACAACATATAAGTCGCATAGTCAATACATATTATACCATCTACTAAATTCATATCTATATATTTTAAAAGTAAAAGTAATTCATTTAATTTCTTATAATCAGATAATTCAGATACAGAATATTCAAAAATAATATATTTTTTTGAATTATTAGATAGCATATTCAATAATAAATCATTTGCTTCTGTTAAGTTATAGAAAACTATATTTTGAACACCATCAAGATTTGAAGCATATTTTTCAATTTTCTTAATTGAATTTTTTTCATCAAATTCAAATACTGCATCTTCCCCAAAACTGTATGAAATAGCATTGTAATAATTACTATTTGGAGATATTACTACTTTATATTTAATCACTATTATCACCTAATTCTATATAACGTTTTACTAATTCTTTACCACTATTTAAATTTTTCACACTAAATTCATCATACAATTTAAGGACTTTTTTTCTATTATCATTGCAATAAATTATTTTCTTATATATATCTAAAGGATTATTCTCATTATTAACAACCAAATATTGTTCTAACTCGCTATTTTTAAAATAATGATGATTATTTCCTGTTAAACATGGAACACCTACATAAAAACTTTCAAGAGGTACCATAGGCGCGCATTCACTAAATGTAACATAAAGATTTATATCTGTATTACTCATTCTATTTAACAATTGTTCACGAGGAATACCTTTATCAACACCAGTTGTTTTTATACCAAGAAGATGACAAAAAGCAACCGTTGTTTCAGATCTAGGAACAATATCTAATATAACTTCCTTGTCTTTTATTTCTTTTCCAACAAAATAAGCACTTGCCAAACTAGAGAAAACATTTTTTCTAGTATTTGTTGCCTGAACAGCATAAACACCTATTACAAACCTATTTTTATCTTTTTTCTTCTTATTAATATCAAAATTAATGTTAACTAAATTTTTCAAAAAGGTTGCGTTACATCCTTTATCTTTATAAAAGTCAATAATTGATTCTTTACAAAAAGCCATTTCAGAAACTATGTTCTTTTTCTCTAACAAATAAATTTGTTTATTCATCTTCCACCCATATTCATCAAGATATTGTGAGTGACTTCCATGAAAATATGTCTTTACAACAACACCATCTTTATGAAGCAATTTTGCTAGCTTATACCACCCAATAACAAATCCACTAAAGATAACTTCCTTTATATTATTACTTTTAATACGATTTCGAACCATTTTAATTTCTTTAGAACTAATTAATTCACCACAAGGAACACTATTTTCAAATAATTCTACAGTTGCACTAGAAACTCCTGTAAAGGCCGGATTATGAAAAGCAACATAGTCTTTATTTTTACACGAATCTATTTCATTAAGTGTTAGTTGCAAAAGTTCTCTATGCTTTTTAGTATCCTTTTTCCTAAATTCTTTAAACTTTAAAAGTGGAAATAATAGTATTTTTATTACTTTCTTTAACATTCTAGCAACACTAAACAAGAAAGTAGATATATAGCTACCAAAAATACTATAAATTATATTTTTTAGTCTTCCCTTTAAAGTAATAAAATCATAATGAAAATAATTTTTAGTTCTCGTATTTTTAGAGATAGATTTAGTGTGACCATCATAAGATAAAGGATAAAAATAATCACAACTATAAACAACTACACCATTATCCAAATATTGAGTTTTTTTATTAGTAAAATCAAAATCATTAAGAACCTCTTTAAATATAAATTGTAAACCGACAAAAAACGGATTATATTCGCCTTCCGCCATTTTTTCCTTAAAGCATTCATATACTCTCCGTGAGAAATCACTTTTTGCATTTTTTTCATACCATATATTAGAACAAATTCTATGTCTTTCATCCATTCCCAAAAAAGAGTTACTATTCGCTAATAAATCACATATAGGTTCAACAATTTTAATATTTTGATCAACATAAATACCACCATATTTATATAGGGCATATATTTCTAAAAAGTCCTTACTGATATTATAATTATCTATTCTTGCAATTTCGACAGCTATATCATCATCTATTGTATATAAATCATCAAGTGTCCAAAGTTTAATTTCATACTCTTCACTCATATATTCTTTCCAAGAGTTTAAACACTTTTCACTAAATGGAGGTATTTCTTTATTCTTGCCTACAAAATAATGGATATACTTACTCATATAATACTTCCTCCCATTTAAACATTAAGATAGTTTTTCATATAAATTCTTTGCCTGTAACATACAATCTTCCATTGAACAATACGTCCACGCACCATATCTTCCAATACAATAAATGTTATTCTTTGCAAAATCATTGAATAAAGCTTTTATTTTTTGATCGGTTTCCTTTTCAATATGAACATATGCTGGATCCATAACAATAGCACAATGATCAATCAATTTTGTATCATCATCTATAATATCTTGATCTCTTAAATTTTCTAAAGTTAATTTAAGTTGTCTATCAATTTCTTCATTAGTAATGACAGCATCTTTAGAATAACCAATCTCAACATACATACTTAACCTATCAGAATTCAAAATATTATCATAAAAGCCAATTCTATAATAATTACATTTCTTATCAGGAATATACAACCAGTGTTCATTAACCAATTTAGACTTTTTATTAAATCCTAGATTAAACACAAGAACCTTATTATATGATAATTCTTTTTGTAAACTTTTAATTCTATCATCATTAAATAATTGTAAAAAGTGATTAAGTGGTGAAGAATTAACTAAATATTCATATTCAATTTTTTCACCTTTATCAGTTATTGCTACTTTACTTTTTACATCTATATCTACAATTCTAGTATTTAATAAAATCTTTTTCTTATCTAAATTATCATACAAAATCTTAATAAAAGTTTCTGCTCCCTTTTTAGGATACAAAAAAGAATTATTATAAGATACATCCTTAGAGTTCTTCATATTATTTATAATTTGCTCTTTATTAGCGTAAGGAAAAAATCTTCCCATAGCATCTTTATCTAATTTAGTTAAGTCAATAGCGTATAATTTTTCATTATAAGGCTTTAAAAATTTTTCTGTAATTGAACGTCCAAATTTTCCATATAACATGTCCAAAAAGTTATCATAGTTTTCCTTTTCTTCCTTATTAAATAAATCATACAAACAATCAATAAATTCTTCCTTTTCTAGCTGATGTATATTAGTTTGAAACGGATAATCAATTAACTTTTTATTATACAAAATTTTTGTACATTTATCCTGTGTTATAATTTCATTTTTTGGAACCTTTGCTAAAAATTTTTCCTTAAATTCTTCGGTATTAAAATGGAAAAAATGTCCCGCATAATCCCAAACAAATCCATTTCTACTAATAGTTCTACAGTAGCCACCTACTTCATTTTCCTTTTCAGCAATTAAATAATCATCCTTAACATAATTAGCAAATGTTAAATTTGAAATTCCAGCTCCAATTAATAAATATTTAGTTTTCATATATTACCTCCTAATCAATTTACCTAATTTTATAAAAACATCATTCATCCATATAAAGTGTCCATTAGTTAGTCTATGTATCTTAACTCTTCTTCCAGCAATTGAAGTATTATTATAAAATTGTGGATATTTTTTTAATTTTCTATCAAATGATATAAAATGTTCATTATTTTTAAACATTTCTGTAGTAAGTTCATACTGCCTTTTGCACATAGGAACAATAATACAATTATTAAGATAAGCCTTCTTACTTTCTGATAATTCCTTTTCTTTTTCAGTATAATAATCTACTAATCTTAAACATACTTTTTCGTGATGTAAAATATTTTTCCTATATGATTCTTTTGAAATAGATTGTCCCTGTCGTCCTAAATAATAGTTATAAATATCAAAAGGATAATAACTAACTGTTTTGGCATTTATATACCCAACTAAATTGTATTCCATATCTACATAGAAACAATGTTCATCGATTTTAAAATTAGCATTTTTTAATATGGATGTTTTATATGTTGAGGTTGGTAATAATGGGCCAAACATTATAAATCCATATTCATTACCATTATAATACATTTCATCCAAATTATATTGAACACCAGGTACCAAATTAGAATAAAATTTAGTAGGATTATAAACAGCTGTAACAGCAAAATCCTCTATATAATTTGTTAGAACTATATCACTATCTTCGTCCTTTAATTTTTCCAATAACTTATCTAAATTTTCAGTAATATAATAGTCATCGCCATCCATAAGTCTAAAATACTTACCAGTAGCTATTTCAATTCCCTTATTAATTGTAGAACCATGTCCACCATTTTCTTTATCTATTATTTTTATAATAGGATTCTTACCACGATAATTAATCAATAATTCGTTACTTTTAGCGACTGTATCATCCTTAGAGCCATCATTCACAATAATTATTTCCAAGTCAGATGCATATTTAGAACGTAAAAGTGATTTTACCCCACCTTTAATATACTTACCAACATTATAAGAAGGAATAACAATACTCAATATAGGATTTTTCTTTATATCAGGAACCTTAATTTTTTCAGTCTTATCAAAACTAAGTATCATATCCATATCTTTTTTTATAGAATACTTATAACTACACGTTTTCATAACAGAATCATGCATCTTCTCAGACATTGTTTTAAACAATTTTGGATCATTATATAATTCTTCGATTAGGTCAGCATATTCGATAATATTTTCTGTTTCACAAAAAGTACCAATTTTAGGATCTATGTACTCACAAGTTCCAACATTTTTAGAACTTACAACAACACAACCTGCCATAGCTGCCTCACATGAAGACACAGCCTGTGTATCAAATCTTGTTGCAAAAAGGCCTATACCATTTTCTTTTTGCATCATTTTAATTTCATCATGCGATAAAAATTTTCTATATATATGAACATTAGAAAACTTTCTTAATGGTTCAACCAACTTATCATGAATTCCTCCATCACCATAAATTGAAAATTCCATGTCATTAAAACATTTTCTATGACTAAGTTCTAAAATTACTCTAACATCAATATCAATAGAATAAGTACTTAAATCATCAAACTTTCTAAGCACAAAAACTCTTTTTCTTAATTCTGGATCCTTTTCAGTATATGGAAATTGCTTTTCATCTATAAAGCAAGGTATAACTTCTGCATTATTATATTTTATTTTCAGTAATTCCTCACTCATCTTTTTAGCCCAATTTGACACAAACACAAATTTCACATTTGGCAGATTATTATATTTTTTTATATAATAATCCCTCAAAGCAAAAGTTTTAGTGAATGATTCTGGAACAACATAATCTGAAACAAAGTATGGACGTCCAATCACATCAAAAGCTCTATACAAGGCATCAGTACCATGAGAATATAAAATAATTTGAGTATTCGATAAATCCTGTGGTTCTAACAATTGAAAATAGGCAGGATCAAAAAAGTGTATTAAAATTTTATCATACTTTTTAACTTGTAATAAATTTCTTATTTGATTGTATCCAGTTCTTATATAATCAACATTTTCAAAAGTAGCAAATTCAGTTTTTTCAATATATTCACTATGAACAACTGCAACATCAACATTCAATTTATTTTCCTTATAAGCTTGCACCCTTGAATGAATAAAAGAAAATAAATATTTATTTTTTACCATTGGATACCCAGGACAAATTAACAATATATTACCAGAAAAATATTCATTGATACTTGCATCTTCTTTTTCAAAGGAAACCTCCAAAGAATCAATTTCAATCTTAGCATTTGGTAAAATTGAAAGCCCTATAAAAACCTTTTTAGGTAAATTAGAAAAAAATGATTTAGTATTCATATCAACTGATTGAATAACTCTAAACTTTCTATTTAAAATTTTTATTGTACAATTTTCCTCTGTATTAATATTTGAAACAGAATTAATTGTTAATCTTTTATTATCTGTTTTTATCGATTTATAAAAAATTAATTTTTGTTTTATATCGGAATTATTCTCTATTACTATTTTATTTTTTTCCCTAACAACCCTTAATTTTCCAGATGATTTTATATAATTTCTGCCTAATATATTCATATTATCCTCCACAACTACTTATCTTGTTTTTTTCTCTTATTATCCTTCTTACTCTTTTTCATATCGATAGGTTCACCCATTTGAAAGCGGTAATATGTATCACAAATAGTATCAGGATCACCTATCATCTTCATTGTACCATGTTCCAACCATACTACCTTAGTACATAATTCTCTTATACTTTCCAGAGAATGTGATACATATAACACAGTAGTACCACCATTAATCATGCTCATCATTTTATTTCTACTTTTTTCCTGAAACTTAATATCTCCGACTGATAAAATTTCATCTACAATCAGAACCTCTGGATCAACAACAGTAGCAATTGCAAATGCAAGTTTAGCTGTCATACCAGAAGAAAAGTTTTTTATTGGAACATCCAAAAAATCTCGTAACTCAGAAAAATCGACAATTTCCTCAAATTTTTGATCAATAAAGTTCTTTGAATAACCTAAAACTGCTCCATTTAAATAAATATTCTCTCTAGCTGTTAATTCAGCATCAAAACCTGCTCCTAATTCAATCATTGGAGCAATAGAACCATTGACAGTTACATTACCTTTTGTAGGTTTCATAACACCACTAACAACTTTCAATAAAGTAGACTTTCCAGCACCATTACTACCAATTAAACCAACTACTTCACCCTTATCAACATGAAATGAAACATCATTCAATGCTACAAAAACACTTTTTTTCTTTTTGTTTTTCTTTCTTTCTCTTGGATCAAGCATATTAATAAACAATTGTTTAAATGAAAAACCTTTTTCAATTCCCATATCAAACTTCATTGTTACATTTTTTATATCAATCATATTTTCCTCCTTTTATGCATAATAAACAAAATTATCTTGATGTTTTTTGAAAATAATAGATCCAATTACTACGGCAAAAACACCATAAAATACCATTAAAAATATGTTTGTCATAGACGGGCAATTACCAAACAAAATAATTTGTCTAGCAGAATCTATATATACGTACAAAGGATTAAATCTAAATATTCTCTGTAGAGTAGCTGGTATAATTGAAATATCATAAAATACAGGTGTAGCATAATTCCATATAGTAAGTAAAATACTATAAATATAAAACATATCACGGAAAAACACTGACACAGTAGCTAAAATAAAGCTTATACCTACAGTAAATAAAAATCCAAATAAAAATATAAGTGGTAATAGCAAGTAAAACCATGATATTTCTTTTATTGTACCTGTAAAAATAATAACAAAAAACAATGGTATTAAAGTCAAAATAAAATTAATTCCACAAAAAAGGCACTTTGATAATGGAAAAATATATTTTGGTATATATACTTTTGTCAATAAATTAAAATTGAAAACTACAGAAGTCATACCATTATTTGTGGCTTCACTAAAATAATTAAACATAATAAATCCAACTTCAAAGTAAACAAAATAATTTACTCCTGGAACACTAAATCTAAACATTTTAGAAAAAACAACAGCCATTACCAACATCATTAGTATTGGATAAAGTAGACTCCATAGAATTCCTAAAACACTCCTTTTATATTTTACCTTAAAATCTCTAGATATTAATTGTTTCATTAAAAACTGATATCTATTAAAATTCGAAGCAATATTTTTTAACATCTTCTTTCCTCCTAAATCTTTAACATATTAATTATAACATCAATAAACCACTTTGTAAAAGATATCTGTAAAATCAACTATTTTGCATCAATACTATTTACTTCAAAATATCTCGCTAAGTCCTTATTTAACCAAATATCTTTTCCTGGAGTAATATCAGCTAACCCATAAGCAGGACTATGTTTATCATTACAAACAAATGGTGTAAGTTTTATATCATATATTTTTTTACTCTTTTGTCTTTCAATATATTCACTTCTATAACTCCACACTGAATTTAGTTGACGAATTTCACCAAAGGCTACAATAAATTGCTCTACATAAATAATAAATAAAATAATAACTGAATCAACTAATATATACTTAATTACCTTTTTCATACTTACAATATTAATTAACAGATTAAAAACGGAAATCACCATAAAAACCACAATACCAAACCAAGCTCGTTCAGGAAAGGTAGGTGATAAAACCATTGCATAAACTGATAAAATGCTTGCACTAAAGAATACATAAAAATATTTATCTATCTTCTTTTTATAATATATATAAATAGTAGATAAAACAATCATTAATATAAATAGTGGCTTAAGAACGTTTATCATAGAAACAGTATCATTTAAAATTCTTCCTATCAACTTAACTACAATAAAGGTATTATCATTAACTAAACTGTTTCTAACATAATTACCGGGCGCTATAATAAGTATAACAAAACCAACAATAGTTCCTACCAATCCAGAAATCTTCCACTTAGTAATCTTTTCCTTATATTCAAACTTACTAATTAATAATATTCCTACTGTTGCTACTATCAATCCAAAGGCAGTATTTTCATTTGTCCATCCCGCAATAATTCCGAGTAACAAAAAGCCAATTGATTTAAATAAATTATCATTCCTTTTGGAAGTCCTAAATAAATATAAAAACAGCAAAATTATCGTAGTAGTCCAAAGATAATTACATGACCCAATTAACCATAAACAGTCTTGACCAAATGCAGGAACAACAAACCACAAACACAAATGAATAAGCAACAAAATTATAGGATATTCTTTTTTATTTATACCTTTTATATTGAGATAAATTAACCATATCAACAATAAATAAACACATGAATTGGCAATACTAAACAAAATTTTAGGAAAAAGTAAGAATGTTTGAGCAATAGTGTGAGCAACACTTCTCCCTCCCCACGTAAAATAATGCTGAACCTGTTTTTCTATAACATCAATAAAACTGTGTAAACGACCGTTAACACCAAAAGAATAGCCATAATCATCTGCTATTAACGGAGTAAAAATATTTAGTAATAAAATTGATATAAATATTAAAAACATAAATATTATTATCTGATTTTTTTCTTTTTTTAAACAAGCAACAATTTTTTTCATTTTTTAAACTCCCTCCTAAAAGAAATATAAAGTAAACAGTATAGTTTTGTTATAAACTCATGTTTTTCTATTATAGAACGAGCAAATCCTCTTTCTTTAAAGTAAGAACTCTTTTTATAATTAGGAACATTTAACTTCAAATAATCAAAGCTATCGCTAATAAATTTCATAGCAACTTTTTTATCACTTTGATAACATTCTTGTATATTATAATTCATAAGTATTCTAACAGTTAATTTGTCAATAATATCCTGCATATATTTCTTATCACTAAAGTAATGTCTTATTATGTCTATTATTTTAATAATATCAAAGACACGAGCATCTCTAATAGTTGTCTCACTCTTTTCATTAATTACATAATAATTTAGATATTTATTAACCTTTCCAATTTTATTTGCTTTATCCATCGCTTCCAACACAAATGGAGCATCTTCATACTTTAAGTTTTCTATAAACTTAATATTATTTTCTTTTAAAAAGTCTGTTTTATATAATTTATTCCAAGGAGCAAGATTAACTTCATATGCAAGAATTGGCATAGATTTCAAAGTTGTTGGCTTAAAATCTAATAAGCTTTCTTTTTCTAATTCTTGTCCTTTTTTTATATAAAAATCACATATTACCATATCTAAACTATTTGAAAAAGCTTTATCAAACAAAGTTTTACAAGCATGTTTATCTAAAAAGTCATCACTATCAAGAAACATAATATATTTGCCTGTCGCTTTAGCAATACCAAAATTTCTCGTCTTTCCAATTCCTTGATTTTTATTCTTAAAATACCTAATTCTCTTATCTTTATACTCTTTTATAATTTCTTCAGAATTATCAGTAGACCCATCATTTATTAATATTATTTCAAGCTCTGTTTTAGTTTGATTTATTACTGAATCTAAACATCTTTTGAGATACTTTGAAGCATTATATATAGGAATAATAATACTTACATCTTTTCTATTTATCATAATTTTCTCTCTTTTTTTCAGTTTCATCTATTATGTAAACTGGACGTTTTTTAACTTCTAAATATAATTTTGACAAATACATTCCAATAACACCTAAAAATAATAATTGAATGCCACTTACAAACATAATAATACAAGCAAGGCTTGGCCATCCACCAACTGGATCTCCAAAAGCTAGTGTTTTAACAATAATTACTATTACTGCTACAAAAGCTATCAAGCAAAATATCAAACCCACAAATGCAGAGATAACAAGAGGAGTAGTGGAAAAAGCAAGAATACCTTCTAATGCATATTTAAATAGTTTCCAAAAATTAAATTTTGAATTTCCTGCCACTCTTTCTGGAGTTTCATATTCTATCCACTTAGTATTAAATCCAACAAAACTAAATATTCCTTTAGAATAACGATTATACTCTTGCATACTAATAATTGAGTCCACAACTTTTCTCTTCATCAATCTAAAATCTCTTGCTCCAGGAACTTGCGGTGTAGAAGAAATTTTTCCAATTAACTTATACCAACAATTTGTAAAAAACTTTCTCAAAGGACTATAGTCACCATGTTTAGGACTGCATAATGCAACACAATCATATCCCTCATTTTTAATACCTTCATACATAGTTTTTATCATACTAGGAGGATCCTGCATATCAGCATCCATTATAGCAACAAAGTCCCCCTTAGCATTTTGTAAACCAGCATACATTCCAGCCTCTTTTCCAAAGTTTCTTGAAAAAGAAATATAACGAACTCGCTCATCTTTCTTTGCTAATTTCCTAAGTTCTAAAAGAGTATTATCACTACTTCCATCATTCACAAACAAGAACTCAAAATCTACTTCCTTCATTTCTTTTGAAATTTTATTAATTTCTTTATAAAATATTTCTAAGGATTCCTCCTCATTATAGCAAGGAACAACAATCGATATTTTTTCTTTCACATTTTTTTCCATAATACTACCTCCTACCCACTTTTTTAAATAACTTTGGACTAACCTTCATAACGAGTTTTTTTAACTTTCTAGTTATTGTATCATCTAAAATATCATTAAAGACTCCATCTCTTTTCAATCTAGCCTTATATTCTTTATACAAAGGATTATTTAGCTCTGTTATTTTTATAATTAATGAATTAGCTATAAAACTCATAAACACCTGTTTATTTAAATTAGTCTTATTAATTTCATCTCTTAAATATAAATAATGTTGGTAAAAGTCTTCAACTTTTCTTTTTGTCTTTTCATAATCTCCATTATTCATAATTGAATTAGATCTTTGAAAGTAATTATACCCAACATATTCTATTGAATTAACCTTAGTAGCCTTAATAATTACAAGCGGTATTATACCAAAATCCTCATGAATTTTTCCCTTAGCAAATTGAAATTTATTTTCTAACCAATATTTTCTTTTTATACAATAAGCCCAGGCATTTTCAACAAAATGATATTTAACTATTTTATTAAAAGCCTCTTCTCCAGAAAATCCTTTAAACCCTTCCTCATTGTAACACGTACTATTATCATTTTCATCAACTTGCTTTATCTGAAACCTTACTAAATCAGGATTATTTTTTAAGGATTTACTTAATTCTTTTAAAATATTTTTTTCCCAGTAATCATCACTATCTAAAAATATTAAATAATCTCCAACAGCCTCTTTTACTCCTCTATTTCTTGCCGCACTTAATCCTTGATTTTTCTGATTAATAATTTTGACATCATATTTTTTTACAATATCCATTGAATTATCTTTGGTTCCATCATTAACAACTATTACCTCAAAATCCTTATCAGTCTGACTAAAAACACTATCCAAACATTTCTTTATATATTTTTCTACATTATAAACAGGAATAATGATACTATACTTAGGCATCTATATCACCACCATCAAAATATTTTTCTAATTCTTTACTTCTTTCTTTTTGAATCAAAGCAAGATCAATTTTTTTTATTTTTCTAGGTTTTTCTAAAATTGTCTTAACTTCTTTTACCATTATATCTTCATCCTTAGAAACTATTTCAGCATAGTCTTTTCCCATATTAATTTTATCATCGCTTACATCTATGGTAGTAATTATTCTTTTTTCTAAAACTATTGCCTCCAAATAAGTAACCGGAAAGCCCTCATAGTCAGACGTTAAAATAATATAATCTGCCTGTAACATATAAGGGTATGGATTAGTTCTTCTTCCTACAAAAATAACTCTATCTAAAAGACTTTTTTGTTTAACTAAATTCCGATATTTTATATCATCAGGACCACTCCCAACAATCAATAATTTTGTATTATCAATTTTATCTATCAAGTTAATAGCGCGTCCTAATTTTTTAGATGTATCATCAAGCCTACCTACATAGACAAATAATGTTTCGCATTTCTTCTTTTTTAAAGTTATCTTTTCAAGACTTTTTTCTTTTATAGACTTAACATCCACGAAATTATTAATAACTACACTTCTATCTGCAAGTGCACTATATATCTCCAAAAAGTCTCTCCTAGATTCATTAGAAACAAAAAATATTGTTTTAAACTTATTAATGTTTCTTTTACCAAAAAAGTCTTTAAAACTATTATCATCATACAGTTGTCTATAATTACTATGAACATAAATAGAATTATTTTTAGAAGCAAGTCTTGCTAATTTATTACAACTAAAACTATATGTAGCATAACAACAACTAAAGTCATATTTATGATAATTTTTTAGAAAAAAAGATAATTGATGTATTAAATTAATTGCTTTTCTGAAAATAATATTTTTATTATTTGAAACCCTAAACTCACTTATTTGAACATTTTTGTTAACCTTCTTTAATAAGTCACCACTCATCTTTTCCAAAACCAAACAAACTTTATACTTATCATAATCTATATAATTTAATAAATTAACTAAAGCACTCTCTATTCCACCGATATCAAGACTATATGCTGTAAACAATAACTTTTTCTTCATAATATACCGCCTTAATTTAATGTATCTAAAATCATTATAACACTTCTAACCCATCATAATAAAGAAAAAAGAACTACTTTGCCAAATAATTCTTTAAAATCTTCGTAATTCTTTCAATTTCCTCTAAATATTTTTCATAATTTTCCCTTATAAAATTAACATCTCCTTCTTTAGCATGAATTTCATGTTGAAAACACATCTCAGCTAAATTAATAAAACCTAAATATTTACTATCACTTTTAATAGAATGTGCCTCAATCGCATAACCATTTAAATCATCATTATTGAAAGCATTTTTTAATCTAGAAACTTTTGCCGGTATTTCCTCCACAAATCCCGTAACCGTTTCATTATAAGTATCTAAATCACCTAATAACAAAATACTATCATCTACATTTATCCCATTTTGCTCCAAATACTCTTTGTTAAGATAATTATTACTATCAATATCATCATCTGGATAATTAATATCAAAAGTAACTGTACTTGTATTACCCAAAGTAGTTAAATCGTTAATATCTATTTCTACTGTTGCTTCATCTACACTAAGACCCTGCTTTTCAATATCACTTTTATTAATTATATAAATATCATTTGGTAATGGATCATAATGTACTCTTTTCTTATTAAAATTAGTAACTAAAGTACCCGTATTAAAAAACTCTCTTAAAAGTTTATCAAGATCATCTTTTGCTACAGGTTTAGATAAATAACCATCAAATCCTTCACTTAAATATTTTTCTTTCATTCCAGAGATAGCATTAGCTGTAAGCGCAATCGTAGTCATATTAAAATTAGGGTTATCTTTTAATTTATGAAATGTTTCAACACCACTCATTTGAGGCATCATATCATCCATCAAAATCATATCATAAACCTGACCATTATATATTTTTTGAATACACTCCATACCACTTTGTGCTACATCAACTATAGCCCTATATTTTGAAAGAAGCTTCTCCTCCACTTTTATATTAAGTAAATTATCATCTACTATTAATATTTTTTTATCACTAAGATCTAACACCATATCTTTAGGTTTAATAATAGATGTCATTCCACTCTCTTTTTCAATTATTTGTTGACTAAGATAAATTGTAAACTTAGAACCAACACCATATTTACTCTGTACGACTATTCTACCACCCATTAGTTCTACTAATGATTTAGTAATAACAAGTCCAAGTCCAGTTCCATCTATTGTAGAATTCTTATCTTCCTCTAACCTATCAAATTTGGTAAATAACTTATCTACATTTTCTTCTTTAATTCCTCTTCCCGTATCCTTTACTGAAATAACCAAATTACATAAATTACGTTGACTAATACAACTAACAACAAAATCCACTTTACCTTTGTCAGTATATTTACAAGCATTCGTTAAAATATTAGTAACAACCTGTTTTACTTTTGTTCCATCACCATATAAAATATGCGGCAAATCATCAGCAATATGGACATTAAATTCTACCGGTTTTTCTCCTATTCTAGGCTTAACTAATTTAACAATATTTAAAAATAAATCTCGTGGTTCATAATTTGCCTCAACAATTTCCATTTTATTAGCTTCAATCTTAGAAATATCTAATATTCCATTAACTATTTCTAACAAATTTTGACTAGCCATCTTAACATCTTTAGCGTCATTTTTTGCACTCTCTAAATCTTCCTCTTCCAATATGCAATCACTGAATCCAACAATTGCATTCAGTGGTGTTCTAATTTCATGAGACATATTTGATAAAAAATCTGTTTTAGCTCTATTAGCAATTTCTGCTTGTTCTTTAGCTAATCGTAATTCACTCAACAACTTAGCATCCGGATTTTCGATAGTAAAATACATAATTAAATCTAAATAAGATAACAAAAATGCAATCAACATAACTTCAGGGTGAAAATACCTAACAACAAAAAATATAGAAGCTAATACAATAAACGAATATAAATGAAACTTTTTCTTATTAAGACATTTCTTCCTAAAGAAAAATATTAAAATAATAGCTAAAACTGAATATAAAAGTGATAAATAATAAACGACATTAAGTGCTGGACCATAACTATACATGATGCCATCACTACTATAGATAGAAACAGGTAAGAAAAGAATCAAAATTGCTGCAAAAAAAGTAATCAATCCCGTAATTTTTGTTATATTGTTAAAGCTATCTTCTTCCTTTCTCCCGTCAAAGAACAAATAATAAATAACATAAATAAAAAACAACCATATCCACCCTAATAAAGCTAAATACTCAAATTTACTAAGAAAGGAAAGAAAAGTTAAATCATAGTTAAAGTAATAAAGACATAATATTATCAACATTAATAGTGTATCTAAAACGTTAGTAAGCAACAAATATAAATATATTTTTGTTTCAATGTTGTTAACTCTTTTCTTTGAATAAAATAAAATTAACAATAATAAACTAATGAAAAATGCACATCCAGGAATATAAAGATTACTCATACTACCAACACCTTCTATAATAATAGAATAACATACAAAAGAGACCTTGAAAACAATAAATATAAATATTTTTAGCTGCTTTTGCTATACCAGGTTGTTGCTATTTTACGTTTTTCTATTTCTTGACCGTTTTCAAAAACATGCAAATATGTATTATATCCTAAATACCCTATTTTTACTGATTCTGTGGTATAAGTTTTACCCTCTTTTGCCATACTGTTAGACCAAAAATCAACATGAGCTTCGCCACCCTTTGCATATGCTGAAATATATATAGGATATTTATATGTATTTTTAAACTGGAAATCAACATATCCACCATTAGCGTAACTTGCTACGGTCGCATCAAGCCCACCTGGAACGTATACCGGTAAAGCGGCATGAGGATAACGTCTCACTATTTCCAAACCACCTAATAATGCAGTATTATATATAGTAGTTGCTATTTGACAAACCCCATTACCAACATATTCATAATAAAAAACATAACCCTTTCTATTATATGGACCAGCATATTTATAAAATGAAAACACTTCGCCCGGTTCTATCACCACACCATCTATATGACTTAAAGCCATTTTTAGATTTGTAGCTCTAGATATATAAGGATTAAATAAAGTTGTAAATTCAGATACCTTAGTATCAATATATTTATAACTGTCACGATTTGCTTTTTCTAAAACATCATATTTTAATGTAATTGAATTTTTGAGATTTCCATTCTTACACTCTTCTTTAATAACTTCAACTGACTTATCAATATTTAAAAAAACACCATTTTGAGCAGCTACAAATTTCACATTCCTATTATCATCAACTTCAAATCTCCAATCACTACCACTAAAGTCATATTTATTTTTAAATTCCTGTAATTTTATTCGTAACTTTTCCTCATCCACAACTAGCCTATATTTAAAAACATGTTTTTTATTTCCTAAAAAATATTCAAATTTGTTTATTCCTAAACCATTTTGATAATCTTTAATTTCTTTTATCAAACTATCTTTATCAAGTGCTATTCCAAGTTTCTCATATGAAGCACTAAAAGTATTAGATGAAACATTAAAACTTATATTTTTCTTTAAAATTTCTGCTGAAATTTGATCTATTTTATCATTTAAATCATTAAACTTAACATCTGATATATTATATTTATCTACATATATACTTTTTAAAACATAATTATTGTAATAGTTAGCCTTTAAAAGTAAAAAAATGACAACACTTAAAATAAAAACTACTAAAAAAATTATGCCCACTAAAAAAATTATCTTTTTTCGACTTTTTTTCTTTTCTTCTGCCATAAAAAATTCCTACCAAATAATATTTACTACATAACAAAAGTATATCTCATAAATAATATAATTAATATTAATAACTATTAATTTAAATAAATTTGACGTAAAATAAGCACAAATAAAAAACAATTGAAGTATTTAATGTTATTATATAATTAAGGTGAGAGTATGAAAAAGAAAAAGAGGCTGAAACTACGTAAAAAAAATTTTATGATTCTTTGTCTTACTATAATTGTCTTTATAGGATCAGTAACGCTTCTAACACAAATGGTAGTTAAAGAAATAAGTCATAAAAATAAACCTCAAAAAACACTAAGTACAAAAGAAATTAAATTAGAAAAACTAAATAACATTGATAAAAAAGTTAATTATTTTAACTATAGCTACCTAGATAGATATATTAATTATAAGAAGAAAAATAATAATCTTAGTGATAAACAGATAGTTTTAAACGTCAACATGAACCTAGATTATAAATTTTATGAAAAAACAATTCCTTCAAAATATTTAAATAAAGAATATATTTTAGTAAATAAATACTATTATGTTGGTGAAAAATACGTTCCAGAAAATCTTGAAAGTCTTCCTTTATCATATTCTAGAAGTGGTATGAAATTAACTAGCGTAGCTAAATCAGCACTTGAAGAATTAATTAATGCAGCAAAAAAAGATAACATGACCATACTCGTTACCTCTAGTTACAGAAGTTATGAGTATCAAGTAAAACTTTATAATCAATATGCCGAAGAAAATAGCAAAGAAGAAGCAGATACATACTCAGCAAGGCCAGGATATTCGGAACATCAAACAGGACTTGCTGTTGACATACATAATGGAAAAAAAGTTTATACAGATTTTGAAAATACCGAAGAATTTAACTGGATGCAAGAAAATGCCTATAAGTATGGATTTATCTTACGATTCCCTAAAGACAAAGTAAATGAAACAGGATATATATATGAATCATGGCATTATCGTTATGTTGGAAAAGATATAGCTAAATACATCCACAAAAACAATATTTCTTTTGAGGAATATTATGCACGATTTATAGAAAATAAAAAATAATTGCGCATATCATTTAATGATAATTAATCTACTATAATAGAGGTGAAACATGAAAAAATTTTATCTAGCTATTATAGTATTTTTATTAGTTATAACCCCTATTCTTTTAAATGTTCCTGTAAAAAAAGCAAACAATAAAAATATAGAAGAAAACAGTAAAGTAAAAAAATACCCCTATTATAAAAAAGAATACAAGAAACGTTATAAAAAATATCAACTACTAAATCCTAATCTAAAATTTGAAAGAGTAATCATCAAGGTGAATATAGGATTAGACAAAAAACCATATACAAATACAAAACCAGCCGATAAATTAAACAAAACGAATATTTTAGTAAATAAATATAGGAACTTAAATCCCGAATATACTCCAAATAATCTCGTAGACTTAGATCCGAGTTATTCACGAAATGGCATGAAATTAGTAAAATGTGCCAAGGATATGTTAGAAATAATGGTACATGACGCTAAAAAAGAAGGATATGATATACGAGTAATGTCGAGTTATCGTAGCTATCAATATCAAGAAAAATTATATAATGATTATGTAGCTGTTGATGGCAAAAAAGAAGCAGATACCTATTCAGCCAGACCAGGGTTTTCAGAACATCAAACAGGCCTAGCAGTTGATATAGATAATAATTTACTTCCTTATACTTCCTTTGAACAAACTAAAACCTATACTTGGATGATAAATAATTGTTATAAATATGGATTTATTCTAAGGTATCCAAAAGATAAAGAAGAAATAACCGGTTACAACTATGAGTCATGGCATTATCGTTATGTTGGAAAAGATATAGCAAAATATATTCACACACATAATATAACATTTGATGAATACTATATAAAATTTATTGACAACAATTAAAAAATACACAAATACGTGTATTTAATCTAATCAAACTTTTTTCTGAAATAATTATATATCTTAATAAAAAATGTTATCAACATCCACAACCAAAATATCAAATTACTAAGTTGCACAAATGAAAGTATATATTTATCTTTATAAATAGCATAATCAATAGAAAGTGATAAGTTATTACTAACAATATAACTAAACAATCCTACAAAGAAAACATATAAAATAAAGCAAAATATATAATTAAATATTTTAAATCTATCAGAGTACTTATTACTGTAAACTATATAAATTAAATAAATAGTAGTAAATAACATAATTACGAAATAAAAAGACATTGAAGGAAAATAATAATAATTTATTAAAAATTTAACAACTTCATTTATTGCTGCTATAGCATACTCGTGAAATCCCATAGAAATAAAAGCCAAAAATAATAAAACAACAACTGGCACAAATATGTTTACACTTTTTTTGTTACGTTTTAAATTAAAAAATAAAAATAAGAATAAACACAAAACTATTACAATTAATTCAATAGACATAAAAGAAGAGGTAAAATACTTTAAAACTATCTTTAATCTATCAAATAAAGATAAATCTATATACATATTTTACCACTCCTTTTTATCTTATATCAAAATAATAAACAGATTGTTGACTATCACTATCTTTCGTACATGTAATAAGTGTCAACTCTTTTGTATTAGTATTAGGTCTATTAATTTCTAATACACCCGTTTTAGGTAAATCTTCTTTTTTTACTAATTGATATGTGTATTTTTGATTATTCCAAGTAACATAAGCATAATCACCAATATTTAACTTATATAAAAAGGCAAAATAAGCTATATATGCATCTCCTGAATGAGCATATAAAATAAAATTTCCATTATCTACATCTGGCATATTAGCAACATCAGAAATAGTAACGTTATATTGAATATTATTGTATTTAGAGTTTCTATCAACAAAACCTCTTTTTAATTTAATTTTAGGTATTTCTAAATATCCGATATAATTATAATAAACTTTAGGTTGTTGTACCTTCTCTTCTTGTACAGGAGTCTCCTCAACTATTGGATTATCATCCTCTTTTTTTACCTCTTTTTTTTCTTCTTTAGTATCTATAAGTGATAATCTTACATTTTCATATATTAGTTCCTTTAAAACTTTTAAATGTCCATAGGACAATGTAATAATACCAATAAATACAAGTAAAGAGCCAAACAATAAAATTTGACTCCTCTTAATCCCTTGTTTACGTTTATTGTTCTTTTCTTGTTTTTGTATTAACATAAATTACAGATAAACCTATAACTAATACTAATGTACCAACTATATAAATATACTTAGAATAATTTGAACCAGTATCAGGAACTTTAATATTTAATTTTAATGGTACTGTAGTTTCTTTATAATTATTAGTTACTAATAAAGCAATCTGTGACTCTGTTGGATTATCTTGATCTTGGTATGCTAAGAATGTATGAGTTGTAAACACACCTGAGATATCTCCTGTAATTGTTGTTTCGTTACCAGCATTTAAATTAGTTGCTGCAACTCTTATTTTAAACTTTTTACCAGTAGCAATTGTAGCTAAATCAGTAATTTCATTATTATTTTCATCTACTACAGTTGTAGTATAATTATTAGAATTAATTGTAAATTTGAATCCAGAGAACTCAGTATTAACAGCAGTAGTAACTGCTACACTCATAACTCCAGTTTCATAATAATTTTTATCCGCACTTAATTTAAGTTCTGGATTACCATCTGATAGTTTAATAGAATTAGTTAAATTAGAAGATTTAACATTCTTTGCGCTATCAACATAATCATATATAGCTTTAGCAGTTGCATTTGTATCTTTTAATGCTTGAACTGAAGTCCACATTTTTGCAATATCTGCATTTTTTGCATTCAAAGTTTCTTGATAAATCCAAATAGCAGATTGAGCTATATAATATTCATCATTTGATAATGTAATTACAGTATTTGAACCACTAACAGTTTCTTTAGCGCTTGCATAAGCTCTATTAACTATATTAGCAATTCCTGCATCAACATAACTATCGGAATTAGTTACTTTAACATACTTAGTAGCATCAGGCATACCTTTTTCATGTTCCAAGCAGAACATATCAACAACATAGTTAACATTATCTTTGCTAAATTCTGAAGTAAACTTATTTACCATAACAACGCTATCTGCAAATTTAGAACCAGCAGCTATATTAATAGGTGTTAATTTTGTCTTAACTTCACTAATATCTTTAGCATCTAAATTCATTGGTAAAGCATAGCTAGTCTTCAAATTATTACTAAAAGCGAAAACAGTAACCATAAAGAAGCATACTAAAACACCAAGAATAATTGAAGCACCAGACTTACCATCTAATCTAAAATTTTTCTTTTTCATCACAATTCTCCTTATCTTTATATTTAACTATAGTATAACACAAAACTTCTCTTTTTAAAGTTATTTTTTAAATTATTTTAAATACACTGTCAAAATTGTCAATTTGATAATTATCATCACCATAGATTGTCGCAATAACATCACCTTTTTTTATTTTATCTCCAATTTGAACATTTAAACTAATTCCTACACCAAAATCTATTTTATCAGTAAGTTCTTTCCTTCCAGCTCCTAATCCCAAAGATATTTTCCCTATTTCTATTGCACTAATTCCTTCTACAACACCATTTTTAGGCGAAATTATTTTAGATACTTTATTACTTATTTTTACAGAAGAAATATTTCCACCCTGATTAGTTACTATTTGGATAAATTTATTGTAAGCATCACCATTTTCAATAACTTCTATTACCATCTTTCTAGCTGTAGTCAGATCTATATTTTTACCCATACTAACCATATTACTAGCTAACTCAACACAAACATCAAACAAATGACCTCTTACATTATTTTTTAATACTTGTGCTGCCTCAATTACCTCTAGACTATTACCTATATTATAACCAAGAGGCATATTCATATCTGATAAAATGTAACGAACTTCTCTGCCATAGTATTCACCTATTTTTTTCATAAGTTGCGCAAGTTTTAAAGCATCATCTTTATCATGAATAAGTGCTCCATTTCCATATTTTACATCCAACATAATTTTATCAGCACCAGAGGCTATTTTTTTACTCATAATACTAACTGCTATTAAAGGAATAGATGAAACAGTCGCAGTAACATCTCTTAAAGCATATACCATTTTATCAAGTGCAACTAAATTTTTAGTTTGAGATGTTATAACTGCGCCTACCTTAGAAACACTACTAAAAATTTCTTGATCAGATAAGTTAGTTCTAAAACCAGGAATAGATTCGAGTTTATCAATAGTACCTCCAGTATATCCTAACCCTCTACCACTCATTTTAACTACAGGTATTTTTAATGATGCCACAATAGGAACAATAACTAAAGTTGTTTTGTCACCTATACCACCAGTAGAATGCTTATCAACCTTTATTCCTGGAATACTTGAAAAATCAAGAACTTCACCACTATCAATAAATATTTTAGTTAAATCAAAAATTTCTCTTTCACTCATCCCATTTATACAAATAGCCATAAGTAAACTACTCATCTGATAATCAGGAACATCTCCTTTCAAATATCCATTAAAAATAGTTTTGAGCTCATCTGTTTCAAGTTCTAATCCTAATCTTTTTTTATCTATAATATCAACTATCATTAATTTATCTCCTTTCTAAATAAATCTGTTTCGATAATTTTAAAGTTATTCTTCTGATATAATTTATGAGCCGCACACCTTTTTTTATTTGAAGTTAATTCTAAATAACTAATATTATCACTCTTTGCCATCTGATCTAATTCCTCTAATAATTTTGTCCCAATACCAAGACCTCTATAATCTTCCATCACGCATAGATCGTCTATTTTATACCAATTTTCTTTGGTAATAGCGTTATAAATCTTAGTAACATATAAATGAGCCACTACTATATTATTATGAACACCCACTAAATTAAACATATCTAAATTGTTATTAACCTCATCTAGATGATGATTAAAAACATCACCAATCAAAGTATTAATTCCATCTAAATCTATAACTTTTGCTTTTCTAAATATTATATCCACCTTAATCACCTATCTTAATAATAACAATAAACAAAGAAAAAAACTACTCTAAAGTAGTTTTAATTTATTTTTTTATTAATAAGTTCTACAAATCTTTTAGGATCATCAATCATCATCTTATGAATATTATTATTTTTTCTAATCTCTTTAATAAAAGTAATTTCTTCTTGAGACATATATATACCATATGAATTATCACCATCAGCAATTTCATAACTATCATTACCAAGTAAATAATTAATATCCACATTAAACGTTTCTGCAAGAACTTTTAGAGTTTCTAAAGTAGGAGTTCTTGTTCCATTTTCATAACAGCAAATACTAACCTTAGTAACATTAATTAAATGGCCTAATTCTTCTTGTGTAAGATTCATTTTCTTACGTTGTTCTTTTATTCGCTTTCCTAATAACACCATACCACCTCTGTTACTTAGTATTTACAAGTTCATTATAAAGATTCGTATGATGTAATTGTTTAAAGTTAACTAATTGTAATTTTTTATTCTTGTGTAGGTTTTGAAGATAAAAAAGTCACTTTTTCCGCTATTACTTGAAGAATGGATTTATTATTTTCTTTTTCTAATATTCTAGATTCAATTCTTCCTTTGATACCTATTATGTCGCCTTTTTTACAATAAGACGCCGTGTTACTAGCAACATTATTCCATAAAATGCACTCTACAAAATCAGTTTCATAAATTCCATCATGATTTTTAAAACTTCTTGGAATAGCCAAGGTAATAAATGAAAATTTTTTATTATTGTCATTGCTCTTAACTTCGACATCTCTTACAAGTCTACCTACAAGTACAACTTGGTTTAGCATACATTTTCCTCCTTTCGCGACATATTTTACTGATAATAAAATAATAGTCAAAGGAAACATTTTGCCAGCTTTTTTGTATTCTAAAAACAAAAAAACAAATTTCCCTAACAGAAATTTGTCAAATCTAGTTATATAAATAATAATATTTTATAAATTTCTCTTTATAAGTTGATTTAACTCTACTGCATATTCCATTGGTAATTCTTGCCTAAACTTATCTAGAAAACCTAAAACAATTAATTCCGTCGCTCTTTCTTCAGAAATTCCTCGTGACATCATATAATACAAATTATCCTCACTAATCTTAGAAACTGTTGCTTCATGTTCAATATTACTACTTTCATTTTCGCAAATATTTACAGGAATTGTATCACTTTTTGAAATGCTATCCAAAATTAAAGTGTCACATTTTACCATAGCTGATGATCCAGTAGCGCCTTTAGTGATCCTAACTTTTCCTCTATAAGTACTATTACCACCAGACTGTGCGATACTCTTTGAAATTATATTACTAGTAGTATTTTTACCTAAGTGAATCATTCTAGCACCACTATCTTGTTCTTGTGTCTTTGAAGCAACACTAATCGTAATACAAGTTCCTTTAGAATTATCCCCCTTAAGTACACAACAAGGATATTTCATAGTAAGCCTTGACCCTATATTACCATCAATCCACTCCATTACACCATTTTCATCAACTAAAGCCCTTTTCGTAACTAAATTATATACATTAGGAGCCCAGTTTTGAATAGTACTATAACGACAACTGCTATTTTTACCAACATAAATCTCTACGACTGCGGCATGAAGTGATGAATCACTATAAGTTGGAGCTGTACATCCCTCAACATAGTGCAAATGACTATTGTCATCTACAATAATTAAAGTTCTTTCAAACTGTCCCATATTACGACTATTAATTCTAAAGTAACTTTGCAAAGGTCTATCTAACGTAGTATTTGGCGGAATATAAATAAAACTACCTCCACTAAATACTGCTCCATTTAAAGCAGCAAACTTATTTTCATTATTTGAAACAATCTTGCCAAAATACTTTTTTACTAATTCTGGATATTTTTTCATGGCAACTTCAATAGATGTAAAAATAACATTTTTCTCTTCCAATTCTGATAACATATTATGATATATTACTTCACTCTCATACTGTACACCTATACCATCCAAATGTTTTTCACTTTCAAGAACTCCCAAGTTGTCTAATTCATTTTTAACACTACAATTAATATCATTCCAATTATTTTTAATCTCAGATTCTTGACGAGACTTATAATAAATTATGTTATCAAAATCAAGCTCAATCTTAGGACCAAAATCAGGCAAACCTAATTTTAAAAAATTATGATAACTATCTATTCTATATTTTAAAGCCCATTCATCCTCTTCTTTTATATGTGAGATTTTTAATATATTATCATCACTTAATCCTTTGATTTCCATTAAACCTCATCCAATCTATTCAACATTTTTACTATTGCATCTCTTGGTAAAAGAGCACATTTTTTACGATTAGGCTGTTTATAGATTTCATCATAAACATTTAATTCTCCTAATAATTCTTTATCATATTCCTTCTCTTCAATCATATTATCATAATTTTGTAGTATTTTTCTTGCTTCATTTACACTTTTACCAATCAATGTTCTTATCATAATAGAAGTTGCGCTAGTTGAAATAGCACAAGCCTCGCCATCAAATCTAATATCTTCTATTGTATCATTTGTAACCTTTATTTGAATATCAATATTATCAATACAAGATTCATTATTTGTATTTTCTTTTATATAATGAGTATCATTGATCAATCCCCTATTCATTGGATTCTGATAATTATCTAAAATTATTTCACGTCTTAGTTCTTTATCCTCTAGTATTTCCATTATTTCACCTCTATATAACTATTTTAAAAATATCCTTACTATTTCTAAGTGCTTCAAGTAATCTATCCACATCTTCTACAGTATTATATATATACATACTTACACGACATGTATTTTTAATATTTAAATCGTCTTTTAACATTTTAGCGCAATGATTTCCTGCACGTATTGAAATATTATAATAATTTAAATAGACTGAAGTATCCTGGCTAAAAACACCTTCTATATTAAAAATAACAATTCCACTATCACTGGTTTTATTATATAGGATAATGTTATCGATTTTTTGCATCTCATCGATTAAGTATTTCTTTAATTTTAATTCATGTTCATGAATTTTATTAACCCCTATTTTGTTTATGTATAAAATTGCTTCTTTCAAACCTATTACTTCCGCAATTGGTGGTGTACCAGCTTCAAATCTCGTTGGAATGCTCTTTAATTCATATGTACCATCTTCTTCAAAATATTGATTCATTCCGCCACCATATTGTACTGGTTCCATTTTCTCTAATAAATTATACTTACCATATAAAACACCAACACCAGTAGGGCCCATCATTTTGTGGGCAGAAAAAGCCATAAATGACATTTTACACTTTTCTACATTAACTTCAATATGGCTTACAGCTTGTGAAGCATCAACAATAAAATATATATTTTTATCTTCACAAATTCTACCTATTTCTTCTATAGGGCGAATATCTCCAACTACATTACTCACATAAGCCATCGCTATTACTTTAGTCTTATCTGTTATAGATTTCAAAACATTATCAACCGTAATTTCATGATTTTCATCAAGTGGAACATATTTAACCTTAATACCTATTTCTTTTTCTAAAATCATGTAAGGTAACACATTACTAGCATGCTCTGCCTTATTTATTAATATTTCATCACCTGGTTTTAAATTCTTTTTAAGAAATCCAAAAGCAATCATATTCAAAGCTTCTGTACTACCCTTAGTAAAAATTATCTCTTTTTGATCAAGAGCTCCAATAAAATCTCTTACAACTTCTCTTGTTGAATCATATTCGTGATTTGTTCTAATTGCCGCATTATAATCACCACGATGAATATTAGAAGTATAATTAGAATAATAGTCAACCATTTTATCAATAACACATTGTGGTTTTAAAGTAGTTGCGCCATTGTCAAAATAAACAATATCCTGCTTTAACATAGGAAAATCTTCCCTATTCATAAAATCACCTCCTATATCTTTTTTACTTCTAAGATAAAATTCTCTATTTTTTCCTTCTCTATACCTTCTGGTAATAGAAAACTAAGTATTAAAAGCTCATAGGCCTTCTTCTTATTTATTCCCTTACTCATCAAATAAAATAAAACATCGTCACTAAATTTTCCAATATATGCAGCATGTGAACTAACTACATCATAAGAATCTATCAATAAATTAGGACAAATAGTTGATTTACCATCATTTATATTAATTATTCTGTTTTCCTGATTACAAATAGAACCCTTTATATCTTTTAACACTACACCAGTTACATTAAAATCTAAAACATTATCTAAAACATTTACTCCGTGATTATATACATTACTAATTGTATTATCATGATTATGATTAATAGTCATTGAAAATTTATTGTCATTATAGTTTACAACATCATAATTATATAAAACCTGAGAATTGTCACCATTTAAATTAACAACAATATTATTACAAATATCAACCCCAACATGATAAACAGTAACCATACTATTATCTGCTATATTTAAAGTTACTTTTCCACTACCATATAAATATAACACTACATCGCCTTTTACGTCTAAAACAGTATTGTCGTCAAGAATAATATCTTCATTTTCTAATATCATTTTATGCATAATTTTCTTCTTTTCTTACTTCATTTATACTATCATAACCATTTTTTTCAATAGTATCTGCTAAAGAAATATCTCCGGTCTTAACGATAGTTCCACCTTTAATGACGTGTACATAATTTGGTTTTATGTAATCTAAAATTCTAGGGTAATGTGTAATAATAAGTACTGATGTATCCTTATTTTCTTCTAAGTAACTGTTGATATTATCACAAACAATTCGCAAACTATCAACATCAAGACCACTGTCTAGTTCATCTAAAATAATAAATTTAGGTTTTAGTAATTTTAATTGTAAAACTTCATTTTTCTTTTTTTCTCCACCAGAAAAGCCTTGATTTAAAGAACGGTGAAGCATACTCTCATTTAGTTTTAGATTCTTCATTTCTCTTTCCAATGTTTTAATAAATTCAAATAACCCAACTTTTTCTCCTGTTGTCTCACTAATAGCAGTCTTTAAAAATTCACTATTACTAAGTCCTTCTATAGATATTGGATCTTGCATAGCTAAAAATATTCCTAGTCTAGCTCTTTCATCAGTAGTCAAATCTAAAATGCTTTTTCCTTCAAATAAAATATCTCCTCCAGTTACCTCATATTTATAATATCCTGTAATAACTTTTGACAAAGTACTTTTACCAGTACCATTAGGTCCCATAATTACATGAACCTCACCCTTATTTATATTAAGAGATAATTTATTTAAAATAACTTTATCTTCGTTTTTTACTTTAACATCTAAGTCCTTAATTTCTAACATTATCTCACCTCTCTTAAATTATAAAATAAATTTTGCACTTTTTTTGTAGAAATCTATAAAGCAATATTATTTTAACACTTTTTCACATTAAAAAAAAGGGTAAATAATTACCCTTCCTAAAAGCCTAAGCAACTTTTTTATAATCAAATACCGAAGTATTAGTATTATCTATCAAACTACTAAATTCATCAACAATCTTATTCATTGAATTCTTTAACTCATCATTAGCAGATTCTAACTCTTTATTAGTATTTTTCAATTCTATATTTTCTTTCTTCATTGAATTAATTTGTTTATCTTGAGCAGTATTCTTTTGTTCTAAAAGTTCTAATCTTTTATGCATAGTATGTATTTCTACTTTGCTAGACTCTAACTCTCGCTTTAAATTGTTAATAATTTGATCTTTATCTCTTAACTCTTCTGCACTCTCATTTAATCTATTTTTTACAGCCCCAACGATTTGTGAAACAGTCGCCAATGTATCGCCATCTCTTGAAGCACTAGTCTCAGGAGTAAAAGCATAATCTTCCTCAGTAGAAGAGATATTCTCACTTGCATCATCAAAGAAATTAGCACTAGTCTCTTTCGCACTTTCCTCTGCCATACTTTCATTAATTAATTTAGGAGCACCATCCTTAACCTCATCAATACTATTTTCTGTAGTTAGAGTATCAAGAGGTTTTTCTTCTATATTAGTAAATCTTAATGATGGCATCTCAACAGGTTTACTTTCTATTGTATCATTTTCTACTGTATCACTTTCATTTGGTACTTCTTTACCCTTATTTAAAGATTCCTTAACCCTAATAACTTCATCATTTACATTATTTGTATGTGCATAAATTCCCCCATCAGTTGTAACACCAACAAAACTAACATCACTACACAATAAAGAGAAAGTATTATTATCTATTTTATATATATCATTTTTACTATAAAAATCATTACAAACAAAATCTATATCAGTTCCACTAACATTAGTAATACTATTTTTTATTTCGTTAGCAACAGAGGCATTCTCTTGAGCCATAATAGGATCACTCTTAATTTCTTCTATTTCATAAACACTGCTAGCCTTATTACATGCATAATATCCATCAGTAATCTTTACAATACTAGAATTATTCATTGGTACTAATATTCTATCATCAAGGCTTATAACTCCTAAACTAGTTTTATCAACTCTACCTAAAGCTTCCAAAACATTAGGAGTAACAACAAAATAAGGACTTTCCATCCCAGTATCAGAAACCAAATATAAAGGTTTATCCTTCAATTCATCAGATCTATTTTCACCTGGTTTTACAAAGATACATTTAGCAGTAGGATATCCCTCCTGACTAACATTACCTGTTGCAAACAAAATATTTTTATTTTCTACATTATTATTAATTGACTCATTCATCTTCTTAGCCACCACCTATTATCAACATGATACCACACTTTAAAAGTATAAACAATAAAATTATTTAAATTTATATAAATTATGTTAAAATAAAGTAGGAGGATATCATGAATAAAAAACAAAATACTTTAATAATCCAAATGGGAATATTTTTCTTAATTATCATTCTATCGCTAGGACTAATAACAATAAATGAAATTAGTCCAAAAATGAAATTAAAAAAAGTAGACACCAAATTAAATGAATATATTGATAATAATTATAACAGCATTATAAATGACATAAATATAGGAGACACAAAATTCCAAGAAAATACCTATTCTAAAAAAATAACTAATAAAAATAATAACGATTTATATTTCTACATAAAGTATAAGAACAAAAAAATAACTTCTACTTACCAAAAAGATTATGTAGAAGGAAAAACATTAAGTAACAATATTACCAAATATCTAAATAAAAATATAACCAAAAAAATCAATAAAGATACCCTAGGTATTGATAAAATATCCATTTCTTTTAATACAAAACTTAACAACTGCAATGATATTATAAAAGAAAGTCTATTAAAAAAAGAATACCAATTGCCTCTTTATACAATAAACATAACAAAAAAAACACCTCTTACAGAACACACTATAAATACGGAATTACAAAACTTGGATACTTACTTCAAACAAAATAATATTTTAGCTAAAGAATACAATTTAACATTTATAGATAATACAAATTATACAAATACCTTAAATATAATTATAAAATCTGATATAATTAAAGAAAATAGTCCAGTTATTAGCAATGCTATTATAAATAATAATAGAACTATTTTAAATAAATACAATGTTATTATAAAATATTTAAATTAAAGGAGATAAATATGAACGATTGCTTATTTTGTAAAATAATGAATGGTGAAATTCCCTCAAAAAAAATATATGAAGATGATAAGGTCTATGCTTTTTTAGATATTAATCCTAACAGTAATGGACATGTATTATTAATACCAAAAAAACATTATGTTACAGTTCTTGATATAGATAAAGACTTTATTGGCTATGCCTTAGAAGTAATACAAGAAAAACTATATCCACTATTAAAGACAAAATTGGGTATTGATGGCTTAACTATTAGTCAAAATAATTTTCTCGGTCAAGATGTTAAACATTATCACATCCATCTAATTCCAAGATACGACAAAAATAATCCACTAAAAGAAAAAATGGACGTAGAAAAAATCTATCAAAAATTAACTTCTAATAATTAATGAAAGTAAAATATCAGTAATAGTAATAATCAACATAATATTACTAAACCAAACTGGTATTTTTTTTAATACTTTATCAAAAAATGGTTTTAAAACATAAAGAAATACAATAGACATTATGCCCCACACAAAACTTACTTCCAGACAAATATATTTTCCAAAGTTAAACTTCATATCTGAATAATTCCATAAAACTTTGTGTACCAATTTTTCTAAAATAACACCAGATATCCCCTCTAAAGCAGTTAATACAACTATAGTTGTTATAAATACAAGAAAAATTTTTAATCGCTTTGATACTTTTATTCTATTAAAAATAAATCTCTCAATAATTATAATTATTATTACTCCTATACCATAAATAGGTTTAATTGGTTCATAAAGTACATTCTTTAAAACTTTACCCTTTATTATTAAATATAACAAATTTTCATAAATATATCCCAAAAAACTGTATAAATAAAAGGAATTTATATAATAATACATAAATATCACCTAATATTTATTATGCCAAGAAAAAAGAGCATTTATGCAATACTCTTAATAACTTAATAATATGTATTTTGAGCTGAGCAGCCTAAAATAATAGCAAGTAAGATATATAAAACTATTATAAATACATATCCATTACCGCTTCTTCTACAACAAGTTGTTGTAGTATTTGTTTCTGGACAAGACATTAAAACACCTCCCTTAAATGTATGCACCTAAAATGATTATTAATAAAATAAATAGTACTAAAACGATTGCAGATGATGAAACACAATTTCCCATATTCTTTCCTCCTTTTTATTGGTATTCACATTATTGTATGGCATTAGTTGAAAATATGTGATTAAACTGACCCAAATTATTGAAATTATTAATATTTTTATGTTATGATAAGTATGCACATAGGAGGACAATATGAAGAAAAAAATAATCTATGGTATCACTACTGTCTTGGCAATTAGCCTATTAACAGGATGTGGTGCTGCTAAATTAAAAAATGGTGAAGAGTTAGTAGCTAAAGTAGATAACTATAAAATATCAGCAGATGACTTATATAGTGAAATGAAAGAAAAATACGCTGTTAAAACATTAATTGATAATATAGATCATCAATTACTTGATACTACTTATAAAACTGATGAAACTGAAACAAAAGCTATCGAAAATCAAATAGAAGAAATTAAAAAAACATATGGTAGTAATGATCAAATATTTGAACAAATAATAAAGCAAGTATACAATGTTGAAAGTGTAGATGAATTGAAATCAATGCTTTCACTAGACTATAAAAGAGACTTAGCTATCAAAGATTATGTTAAAGAAAAAGTAGTAACAGATGAAGAAGTAACTACTTATTATGATACAAAAGTAATTGGTGACGTTAAAGCTAGCCATATTTTAATAAAATCAAATGCAAAAGATAGTGATTCAGAAGAAACTAAAACTAAAAAAGAAAATGAAGCAAAAAAGAAAGCCGAAGAAATCATTAAAAAGTTAGATAATGGCGAAGATTTTGCAAAACTTGCAAAAAAATATTCTGATGATAAAGGAACTGCCAGTAAAGGTGGAAACTTAGGATACTTCAACATGGATGATGATTTCGAAGAAAACTTTGTAAGTGCTGCTGCAGCATTAAAAAAAGGAGCATATAGTAAAGAACCAGTAAAAACAAAATATGGTTACGAAATAATTTTAAAGGTTGACGAAAAAGATAAAAAGAAAAAAGATGATTTAGAGTCAACAATCAGACAAACTCTTGCTGATGAAAAAATTAAAGAGGATTCAAGTACAACTACTTACTATAAACGTTTAAGAGATTGGCGTGAAAGTAAAGGTTTAAAATTTGAAGATAAAGAACTAAAGAAAATGTATGATAAATATATGAAAACCTTAACAAAAGAAGATGAAAATGAATAAAAGTACTAGTTAGTAGTACTTTTTTTATGTCTTAATTACATGTAAAAACCCTTTTGAGCCATTTTTTCTCTAATCTTATATTCAAGCTCCTGACCAGAGTACTTTTTAGAAAGCCTATTTTTAATTTTTTCATATTCCTTCTGCATAATTAATTTATCATCGGAAAAATTACTATTATCAATAGCAGAATTAATATCTTCTCTATAAAAACCCTGCATCACTAAATCATTACCAATTTTTCTCTTTAAAAGAGCATTACTTTTATTATGATTTGCTCTAATCTGTTTATTGACAATTTTATCAATTTTTTCTCTTTGTATCTGTCTTGTATATTGTAACATTACCTTTTCGATAATACTCTGAGCTATTCCCTTCTGTTCAAGTTCCTTACGGATTTTTCCAGGACCATAACATGTAGTCATAATTTTTAAATTAACATAACTGTTAGCGTATGCCATATCATTCAAATATCCTTGTTTTTCTAATTGATCAAGAACCCTGTTTATATCACTATTCTCATAGTCCAAACTGCCTAACTTCAAATAAAGTTCTTTTCTACTCCTAGCGCTAACTTTAATAAGCTTTAAAGTTTTGTAATAACAATCATAATATTTGTTATCTTTTTCAATTGAATTATAATCTATATCATTAATATTTTTAGTAATTAATAAATCATGAGCTAAAATTACTTCTTCATAAGTATCAACAATAACTCCATTATCTAATTCCAATTCATACATTCCATTTTTTTTCTTTTTATATTTCAAAATCTTCATATAATCACCACCATAAAGCACCCCGAATATATCATACAAATATTCGCCTGTCAATATAGTTTAATTAACAAAATAAGGAAAATCAATTGTTCCATCTCCACCGGCAATTAAGACATTATCTTTCAAATATAAAACTGGTCTAAAGTAGCGTTTTTCCAGTGTATTATCTGTTAAAACACGTCCAGTATCATCTATATAATACGTTTTACCTTTATCTCCTAATAACCACTCATTATAACCTGAATATAAATAACTATCTTTTCCATTACACTTGCTAACATCAGAAAAGCACAGTAAATTAACGCCATTAGAAAAAGTTGTTTTATAATCATTATAACTAAGTAATGTAAAATGCTTTAAACTACCATTATAGTAAACACCCTCTATTTTATTACTTAGTATTTCATAATTAATATCATTATATAAAACACTTTGATTTAAAACATCATCTAAAACTATTTTAACTAACTTCTTTTTTTTACCATTTTGAACATCCACATTACAAATACCAATAATTCTCCATAATTGACAATCACCTAAATTATTTTTTCCACAATTAAAATAAAGATAATTATTACTAACATCTCCTATATATCTATAATCATTTTCAATTTTATACATTTGTTTTGCAGACTCAGTATCCTTGTAATATAAACTTGAATTAACAACCTTCATAGATAAAAAATCTTTTAAAGTTGCATTATTTTTAACATTATCATAAAAAAATCTTATATGAAGGTGCTTACCCCAATTGTTTACAGTGCTTTCCTTCTTAACCCAAATATGTACTTGCATTTTTTTCTTTTCACCTGGTTCTAACCTACCAGAAAAAGCAATATAATTATTTTTTTCTAAGTCTATAATTCTACCATTATTATTACCTAACTCATAATTAATAAATTCATTAGAAATTATCTTTTTAGAACAATTATCATTATTGATCATCAAATTATTAGGTTTTAAATAAATATTATACTTAACTGTATATTTATTATTATTATAAATAACAAAGTCCTTAGTCATAGTATTTCTATCGCTAGAGATAATCATATCAAAATCATTATTATAATTATTAACATCCTTCTCATAATTCACTACACTAGCAAACAACCCTCGATTTTTATAGTTACCATAAAAATCTTTATAATTGTAATACACTATCAATAAAATTACCACAAACATAAACATTAATGTCAAAGTTATCTCTAATTTTTTATTATATTTTCTCTTCATAAATAAATTATATCAAAAAAAAAGTAGAACACATCTACTTTAATAAAAGAAAATTCGACATATTACACCAAACCAATAATATCAATAACAACGCCACTAATAACACCTATACCATATAGTAAAAATAATATTTTAAGATTATCGTAAACATTTCTATTAACTCGAAACAAAACTAACAAACTAATTCCACTACCTGTTAAGAGACCACCAATCATTGAACCAAAAGATATAGCTCCTTTTAAATATAACTCTGTAATTACCACACTAGCACCACAATTTGGAATTAAACCAACAAGCGCTGTAATAAAAGAACCAAAGAAACTATTCCTTAAAAACATTTTAGATAAAACATCAGAACCAATAAAATGCATGATAATATTTAAAATTAAAGAAATGATAAATATAAAAAGAGTCGTCATAAATGTATGTTTTAATGTTGATTTTAAAATTCCATGTTTACAATCACATTCTTCTTCATCACATATACTATAGTCAATTTGAGCTTTCTTTACTTCTTTTTTTCTTAATAAAAAATCAATAATAAATCCACAAAACATTCCTATTACAACTTTAAATAATAATATTTTTACAACTAAACCAATTTTTACTTGATGACTTAATAATACTGGTAACATTTCATCACTTGTAGATAGATAAATTGCAATTAAAGTTCCCAATGTAACAATTCTAGTAGCGTATAAATTTGTTGCCATTACTGAGAATCCACATTGCGGAATAGCTCCTAATAATGATCCAAAAAAAGGTCCAAATTTACCCGCTTTACTAATAGCGTTACGACTCTTTTTAGAAAGCTTATGTTCCATATACTCTATCAATAAAAAGGCAAGAAAAAGAAATGGTATCAATTTAAGTGTATCAATTAATGTATCTAATAAAACTTCATTCATCTTATCACCCTCAACAATTACTTCTAAAAGTATAACATTTGTTATTTTCATATGCAAGAAAAAAGAGTATTATAACTCTTCGAAATTAATATTAACATTGTTGTTTTCTTTCACAAACACCATTATTTATAGAATTAAACCCATTTCTATAAATTCGAGCTAATTCCCTTTTCTGATTTTCACTTAAAGACTTAGTATAATCATCATATGAATCAACTAATCCTTCGTGATAATCCACTATTTTACCTTCTTTTATAAAAATTAAAACCGGAGTTGTAAAATATTTAGATACTGTATCTTTTCTTTTGTTTCCTATAATATTAATAACTTCTTTATATAACTCATTATCCTTACTTATATTATTAGAATCATAATAATAAACTATATCACAATCAAATTCATTAGCGACATCAAATAAAACAGGAATAGCCTCCCTCGTAAATAAATCACTTTCATTTCCAAATAAAACTACCTCAGTTCCCTTTTTTAATCTCTTTACTACATCTGACTTCTTTAAATATATAATTGGATTATCTTTTGAAATATCTAAATTACGTAATTTATAACTCTTATTATTATATTTAATCATATTTCCATTATATTTTTCATAGTTTTGCTTAAATTTAAGTGCATCCTTAGAACAATTTATCTTATTGTTATGATTATAAAAAACAACAATACCACCTATTATAAAAACAAATAATATTATTATTAGAATTAAAACATTTCTCTTCTTCACTGTAAAATCCTCCACTATCTATATATAAAATATATCACATAATATAAATTCTTGAAAGAAAAAAAGCACCTAAGTGCTTTTATATTATTTGTTTAACTCTTTTAATAAATCAATTACTTTATGCATTTCTAAATCATATTGAATCATTTCAAGTCCACCAAATTGTTTTAAGAAATCTTCTTTATCCATTTTGTACTTCTTAGCAAGTTCTTCAGCTTCTTTTGAAGCTTCTTCTTGAGATACTTCTATTTTTTCAAGATTCATAATTTCTTCAAGCATTAATCTATATAAAACATTTTGATATGCTTCTTTATCCATTTGTTTTCTTAAATCTTCTTCACTAGATTTAGTAAATTGATAATATATATCAAGACTAATACCTTGCATAGCCATTTGTTGTTCAAAACGACCTAATAATCTAGTAGTTTCTTCATCAACCATTTCTTGTGGAATATCAACTTCTACGTTTTTAGCAACTTCTTCTAAAAGATGATCAATGTATTTATTTTCATTATCAGCTTCTTTTTGAGCTTTAATATTTTTTTCTACTTCTTTTTCTAGTGTTTCTTTAGAGTCAACACCTTCCATTGCTAAATCTTCAAAGAATTCTTTATCAAGTTCACGAGTAACTTTTTCTTTAATTTCATTAACTTTTACTTTAAATATAACTGGTTGACCTTTTAAATCTTCAACACCATAATCTTCTGGGAAAGATACTGTTAAATCTTTTTCTTCTCCAGTCTTCATACCAATAACTTGTTCTTCAAATCCAGGAATAAATGTGTTACTTCCTATTTCTAATGAATAGTTTTCACCTTTTCCACCATCAAATGGTTTTCCATCTTTAAATCCTTCAAAGTCAATAACTGCAACATCACCGTTCTTAACTTCTCCTTCTTTAGTTACTAGTTCAGTATATTCCTCTAATAAATGACCAATTTCATGATCTATTTCATCTTTTGTAACTTTTATTTCTTCTGGCTTAATACCTAATCCTTTATAATTCTTAATTTTTACTTCTGGTTTAGTAATAATTTTAAATGTAAATTCTACACCCTTATCACTAATATCTTTAATATCAACAGAAGGTTGAACTACTGGTATTAAATTTGATTCTTCCATTGCTTTAGCGTAAGCACTTTGTAGTACTTCTTCAGCAGCAGGAAAGAATAATGATTCTTTACCATAATGTTTTTCATAAATATTTCTAGGTACTTTACCTTTTCTAAAACCATCTACCTTAGCATCTTTTTGCTTAGATTTAAATGCTTTGTCAAGTGCTTCAGTCCATTCAACACCTTCAATTTTTACAATAACTTCATGGACGTTATTTTTCTTTTCTGTTTTTTTAGTTTCTTTTGTATTTGCCATACTATCCCTCCAACAAGACTTATTATACAGTAAAAAAACTTTTTCTACAAGAAAAAGTTATCACTATAACAAGCATTTATTTAACTATCCAAAAAGTCGGCATATCACGAAGTCCATCACGACCACCAGCAACTGGTTTGTTAATGATTTTATTATTTATAACAAGTTCCGTAGAACTACCTCCATCCATATTTGCAGCATTATAGGCACCATACTTTTGCATAATCTCTATTAAATCATTCATATCAGCTCCTATACTAGTAGGAATTCTACCATTAATAACTAAAAATAACACAATTCCATCCTGCCTTTGACCAATAGCAGTACGAGGTGCAATACCCCAACCACCATTACCTAATACTTTAGAAGCCTCTCCATTAATTATCAAAAATGGACCAAACTCAACGGCATCACGAATTCCCATATTAAGAGCCTCACTCTTACTAAACTTTCCTAAAACGAGTTTATTATCATTTGTAAAGCCTACCATACCACCGCCTACATTAGCCTTGGCATATTCACTAACAACTTTACCATTTTCAATAACAATTCCATGAGGCAAAGCACCATTACTATTCCAATCAGGATCATAAAAACCACCTGCATTCATTGCTACTACAGCACCATATCTTTTAGCTACATTATCAATAGCTTCACCTCGAACACCTAAATACCTAGTTGTAGCGATTCCCACTCTACTAGGATCATATATAGCAACTAAATACCCTTGATAAGTCTTTCCACTCACATTTATTACCTTATATAATGACTCATCTTTACTTCTATCTAATATTTGTTTTTCATATTCATTTTTATATGTTTTACTTTCCTTTTTTTTCCTAATATTAATTAACTTAGTGTCAGTTGATTTATCACTTTCTATTATGCCATTCTTCTTTAAAACCTTATCTATAGTTTTATCACTATAAAAAAATTTAGCAATATATTGATGAGATTTAGTAGTCATTGAAGACGTAATCAAAAAATCTCTAAATCCAGAGTAAGGACCATAAAGCAAAAATAGAAAAGTTATAACTAATACTAGAAAAATACTTCCAACTATTATAAAAATCTTTTTTAACTTCTTATTTTTCTTCTTCACTTCTATCACCACAATCTATTAAAATTTTAACATACTAATTATTATATTACAATTAAAAAAAAACAGTACTTCTACTGTTCCTATGAGACAATAAGTATCACTATACCAATTAATATTACTAAAAACAAAATATTAACAACATATCGAAATCTATTATACCAACTAGTATGATTGTCATTTTCAATATATTTAGTAATGTTATTTACGAATTTTTTATTATTAGATTTATATTTTTTAGGCTTAAAAGTACTAGCCTCTTTTAAAACCTCATCTAGTTTATTAAAATTATCTAATTCTATTAAATACCCATCTTTAACAAATTCTCCTATAATTTGTTTTTGATGATCATTAGTATGTTCTTTGTATTTAGAAAGTCTAGCCGCAGCTATCACTGGTTTATTATATTTTAAAGCGTTTAAAATACTACCTACTCCACCATGGGTAATGACAATTCTCGCTTCCTTCATCAATTTATCAATTTCATCAGGTGTAGTCAAATCAAATATTTCCATATTTTTAGAATTATACTTTGTATAACCTGCTTGAACTATAACTTTTTCTTTGATATTTCCCTTCTTAATTTCTCTATCAATTGCTTTCAATAACCTAACAAAACTTTTATCCTGTGTTCCTAAAGTAACTAATATCATTAAAAAATCCAACCTCCAAACTTAGCTTTTGGATAAAGCTCAAGCATACTCTTCCATTGCACTACAAATAAGTCTGCTATAGGATAAATTAACTTACCAGTAATAGTTTTTGTAGTAATATTGGCAAAAGTTTCTATATAAATAACTCTACTACCAAAAATCTTTCCAAAGTAACATATAGGGCCTGCTGTATGTGTTCCAGTAGTAATAATGTAATCAGGGTGAATTTTAAAATATAAATATATAGATTTTATACAATTAAACAATAACTTAAAAATATATGAAAATAAATGATCTTTTGTTCCATACACTAAAAAACTTACTCTCTTACCATACTTATCACGAAGTGATAAATTAGATTTAGTTTTTTCTGTTACTATATAATATTCATATTTGTCAAAACAACTACTTAACTTCATCATTTCTGATAAATGACCACCAGTACTAGAAATAAATAATACTCTCTTTTTTTTCATTACACTCACTTCTTTTCTATCAACTTAAACCAATCTTCACCTACTACATCAACACTATATTTTTGAACACTAACACGCGCTTGCTTTCCAATTTTTTTTCGAGTTTTAATATCATCAATCAAATCCTCAACTTTTTTAACATAGGCATCACTATTTCTATGTTTAATGAGATATCCATTATATCCACTAACAATAATTTCATTGGCACCCTCTGCCGACGTAAATGCAATACAAGGTAGTCCAACACTCATTGCTTCTAATAAAACAATTCCAAAAGATTCAGTAAAAGAAGTCATCAAATATATGGACGACTTTTCTAACAAGTCATAAATATATTCTCTCGTTCTAAAACCATGCAAGGTAACACTTTCTTCTAAATGATTATCTATAATATAATTAGATAATACTTCTCTTTCATCACCATCACCGACAATATCTAAAACCCAGTTTGGATATTTTTGATGAATAATTTTAAAAATTTTTAGTAAATCTAAAAACCCTTTTTCAGCAGATAATCTTCCTACAGAAACTAATCTACATTCATCAAGTTTAGAGAAATTTTCAGGAATATTTTCTATAACATTAGGGATAAAAACACACTTACACTTATATTTTCTCATATTATCCTTATAAAATTTCTGTAAGGATTCTGATACCAAAACCAAATAATCAAGTTTACTACATGATCTAATAATTTTTTGAGCATAATCCATATTACCATGATGATGATTATGTTCCCACCCTATTTTAACAACAGATGGCATACCATATCTACCCAACCACTCATCAAAGATATCCCTAGTGGAAATTATAACGTCTGAATCACAATTCTTAATATAATTTATAGTTTTAATACGACGTGAATTAAGTATTTTAATTGATTTTATTCCTTCTTTAAAAATTTTAAACACATGATGACTTTTTAATGCATTTTTAAACTCATTCTTATTTGGGCCACCATTTATTAAGTACTTAACATCAACTCTATCATCAATATCAAAAGAAGGTTTATCATATAATTTATAAACAGATACAATTTCTACCATATATTTTTTACACAAGATATTAGCTAATGAGACAACTGATCTTTCTATTCCTCCAAAACCAAGATGTAATGATAAAATTGTTATCTTCTTCATAAAATCACCTAACATAATTATATAACAAAAAAAAAAGAAGGTCAAAGCCTTCTAATCTAATATATTTTTAAGTACTATAGTCTTAGTTCTAGACATTTCCTTTAAAGTAGTTGAAACTCCCTCATTTCCAATACCTGAATGTTTCCATCCTCCAAAAGGCATTTCAGCTGAACGGAAGAAGCTTGCACCATTAATAACAGCACCACCAACTTCTAAACTATTGGCAACCTTAAAGGCATTTTTCATATCTCTTGTAAAAATACAACCACATAAACCATAACTTGACTGATTTGCTATTTCAATTGCTTCATCAATATTTTCAAAAGTACAAACAGGAATAACCGGTCCAAATATCTCCATATCTTTCATAACATCCATATCTTTAGTTACGTTATCGATGATGGTAGGTTCAAAGAAAGCACCCTTTCTTCTTCCACCAACTACAATATTAGCCCCTTGAGATACTGTCTCTTTTACTTGATCAGAAACCCTAATAGCCGCATTTTCGTTTATTAAACATCCTATATCTGTACTTTCATCAAGTGGCATGCCAACTCTTAATGTAGAAATTTTTGCAATCGCTTTTCTTATAAATTCATCTTTTATATCTTTATGAACTAAAAATCTTTTACTAGCACAACACACTTGTCCAGTATTATATAAACGACCCCATACTAATTCTTCAACAGCTAAATCAATATCGCCATCTTTATCTAAGATGAAAGCATCATTTCCACCTAATTCAAGCATCACGTGAGTAATATTTTTACTAGCATTTCCCATAACTTCTGCTCCTACTTTAGTAGAACCAGTAACACTGATAAGATTTACATCTGGATGCATCGCTAAGGCTTCACCAACAATTGGACCATCTCCAGATACACAGTTAATAACGCCGTTTGGAACACCAGCTTCTTGCAATAATTCACAATATCTATGTAAAGTTAATGGATTATAAGTAGAAGGTTTTACAATAACTGAATTTCCCATCACTAAAGCGCTTGGAACCTTTTGCCCAAATAAATCACTAGGAAAGTTAAATGGTATTATACATGCTACTACACCCAAAGGAGCTTGTACTGTAAACTGAATTGTTTTTTCTTGACCAGGCTCACTACCAGCAGGTATAACATTACCATAATCATGTCTTGCCTTTTCAACGTAGCTACTTACAAACATTTTCATATTACCAATTTCGGCTCTAGCCTCCTTAATTGGCTTACCAGTCTCATTGCATAATAAAGTAGCTAATTCCTCTTTTTTTTCTTCTACTAAACTAGCAAACTTAAGTAATATTTCTCCTCTTTCATGAATAGATACTTTTTCCCATTCTTTTTGAGAATTTTTTGCTATTTTAACAGCAATATCAACATCTTCAACTGTTGAATTTGGAACTGTATCAATCACCTCTTTAGTAGCAGGATTTATTACTTCTATTACTGCTCCATTAGAAGCATCTAGTTTTTCTCCTCCAATTAAATTTTTCATCTTCTATCCCTCTATTCTTTTCCAAATCCTGTAAATGAAAGCATTAATCCACCACATGTGTTGGCAGAATGTTCTCTATAACCATATTCACCAAATGTAAATATACAAATAAATGGAACTCCTTTTGCCTCTTTTACTAATTGTTTATGAACTTCTTCTAAACGATTACCAATGCCTAGCTTTCTTCCACCGCAATGTACAAGGAAATAAGCTCCAGGTTCAGTAGTTAACTCCTTACGAACTAGTTTAAGTGTATCACCTGTAGAATCAATTAATTCATCAACAGTAGCTTCCATTTGAATTACTGTAGTACCAGGTACTAATTTATTACCTAAGTTCATAGTATCATTTGTGTTACCAACCATAGGATGACGAATAACAGTTAAATTTCCTACTTGATCCTTTACACCTAAAGGCTTACAAATAGATTCAACTAATAAATTAGTTCCTCTTAAATCATTAACACTCTTACCAATCCATTCACCATATTTCTTAAGAGCTTTAACACCATCAATACTTACTAAATTACGATCATCATTAACTTCTGTAACGATTCCCATATTCTTAGTTTCACGATATGCTCCAGTATACTCAGTAACAATATCATTAGCTGTATAGAAAAATGCAACTGCAACTCCATCAGAGAATACCTTTTCGTCACAAATAATTTTCCATTTTCCTTCAACTGTATCATCAGCTGCACTACCACCAAAGAAAGGAACACGACCAATAACATCTTGAATTCCCATCAAGTAATCCTCTTCTTCTTTTGGAGATGCTACCATATAAAAGTATGATGGCGCAATATTCATACCAGCTTTCTTAGCCGCTTCCATTGCTACCTTTCTACCTATTAATCTGGCATTCTTTCCTGCTTCATGACAAGCAACACCAACAGTTAAGTTAACATCAGACATACTCATCATACCTGCAAAACCTTTTTCACTAGCAACAATTCCTTCTGGAACCATAATAGCACCTGAAGAAGTACAACCAATTAAAGGAATATCAGTAACACTTCTAACCCCTTTTACAACTTCCTTAACATTTGAAACACATGAAGTATAAAGAAAACCAATTTTTGAACTACTTCCTATAATAGCATTTTTTGCTGTCATAACACCTGAAGTAAAACTATCTTCATTCATGCTATAACCAACTTTAGATCTTAACATATCACACCTTCTCCTTCTTATTTTTATTTATTCATAAGCCTCTTGATATAGGGCTAATATATCCTGTTCAGTTACATTACGTGGATTACCCGCTGTACACACGTCATCAATTGCTTGATGTGCAAGCATTGGTAAATCTTCCTTCTTTATTCCAATTTCTTTTAATGTTTGAGGAATTCCAATCTTTATAGCTAAACTTTTAACAGCATCTACCACTTTATCAACTGCTTCATCATCAGTTAAATTATCCATATCTAGCCCCATTGCTCTACCCATATTTCTAAATAAATCTGGACATATTTTTCCATTAAATTTTAAAACATGAGGTAGTAATAAAGCATTAGCTAAACCGTGTGGAGTATCAAAGAATGCTCCAAGTGAATGAGCCATTGAATGAACAATACCTAAACCTACATTGGAAAATCCCATACCAGCTATATATTGACCATATCCAACATTATCAATAGCATCTCTATCTTTCAGATTAACTGCCTTTTCCAAATTTTTATAAATAAGTGCCATGGCATTCAAATGAAACATATCAGTCATTAACCACGCAGCTTTAGTTATATATCCTTCCATAGCATGAGTTAAAGCATCCATTCCGGTAGACGCAGCTAAACTTTTTGGCATTTTTTCCATCAAGTCCTGATCAATAACAGCTACTATTGGAATATCATGTGGATCAACACACACCATTTTCTTTGGTCCTACAGGATTAGTAATAACATAATTTATTGTTACCTCTGCTGCAGTACCAGCCGTTGTTGGTAAAGCTATAATAGGCATACCAGCATTTTTTGTTTCAACAGCCCCATCCAACGAAATAACATCAAAATGTTCAGGATTAGTCATAATAATACTAATTGCCTTTGCAGTATCTATAGCACTTCCGCCACCTACCGCAATAATAACATCAGCCTTACTATTACGGCAGAAAGTAACTCCTTCTTGAACATTAAGAGTAGTTGGATTAGGCTTTATATCAGAATAAATCTGATATGAAAAATCATTTTTATCAAGAACATCTGTAACTAAATTAGTCACATGTGCATCAAGTAAATTTTTATCAGTTACAACTAAAGCTTTAGTGAAATTTCTATTTCTTAACTCAGTAATAACATTCTCTCTAGCACCACGACCAAAATAAGAAGTTCCATTCAGAATAATTCTATTTCCCATTTTATCCTCCTATTATCTTACTTTAAAGTATACCACAATGAAAAAGGAAAATAAATACATTAAAATGAAATAACTTGTAAAAAATGTAAAATAAAAAGAACTAATATAAAATAGTTCTAAAATATTAAATTAATTTATCATTAGATTTACTATTAAGTGATAAATCAGCGATTCGACCATCTTTATAAGCAAAATATCCAGCAGCAGCAATCATTGCGGCATTATCTGTACAATATTGCATCGGTGGAAAAGACAAATCAACATGTAAATCTTCACACATTTTTGTAAGATTTTCCCTCAAACCTTTATTAGCTGCAACGCCACCGGCCACTATCAATCTATGAATATTTTCATTCTCAATAGCCTTTTTAGTTTTGTTTACTATTTCTTCGACAGCTACTTTTTGAAATGATGCTGCTAAATCATCTTTTCTTATTATCATCCCACGTTGTTGTTCATTATGAACTAAATTTATAACAGCACTCTTCAAACCACTAAAGGAAAAATTATATGAATTATCATTCAAAGGAACTGGTAATTTATAAGTAGCTTTACCCTTATGAGCTAAAGCATCAAGTTTAGGACCTCCTGGATATTCTAATCCTATAACTCTAGCAGCTTTATCATAACATTCACCAATAGCGTCATCCAAGGTACCACCTAGCTTTTCAAAATGATAATGATCAGACATTTTAATTAATTCTGTATGACCACCACTTACAACTAAGGCTAATAACGGAAATTTAAGCTCCTTTACTAAACTATTCGCGTAAATATGGCCTGCAATATGATGAACAGGAATCAATGGTTTATCATAAATAAAAGATAATGTTTTAGCTGCTTCAACTCCGACTAAAAGAGAACCAATAAGTCCTGGACCATACGTAATCGCAATAGCATCGATCTCATCAAAAGTCATCTGTGCCTTTTCCAAACATTCCTCAAGTACAAAGGTAATGTTTTTAACATGATTTCTACTAGCTATTTCAGGAACAACACCACCATAGTTTTTGTGAATATCAATCTGAGATGAAACAACAGTCGCTATTTCTTCACATCCATTTTTAACAATAGAACAGCTAGTTTCATCACAACTACTCTCAATTCCTAAAATATACATATCTTTCATAAATTAATCACCTTCAAATTTTCTTTCCATTAAAATTCCATCAATCCCATTATAATAGTTCTTTCTTATACTAACTGATTTAAATCCAAATTTTTGGTATAAATGAATTGCAGAAAAATTATCAATTCTTACTTCCAAAGTAATATCATAATTACCCAAATTAACAAGATAGTCTAACAAACTAGAACCTATTTTTTTATTGCGATACTCTTCTAAAACTTCAAATTGATTAATTTCGATTCGATCATAAATTAAACTATAATATAAATAACCTAAAATAACACCATTATTTTTATAAACAATAAAATGTGCAAAAGGATTATTATTCAACTCGTTATCCACATATTCTGTGGACAAAATAGGAGAAAGAAAAGATCTATCCGTTATTTCTTCAATCATATATTTGCAATTTTTTCTTCCGCTTCTGTCAATTTTAAATAATTAGGATTAACAGAATGAGGATTAATAGAAGGATTGTTCTCATTTTTCTTAATAATTTTAAGCATATTAGGAACATAAGGAACTGTTTTAACATCAGTATTAATATCATCATTAGTTACAATCAAACAACTACCTAATTCCGACATTTTTTGTTTCAATATATCCAAATTAATGTGTTGAGGCTCCAATACCACATTATAAGAGGTATCATAAATAGCGGCATAAACAAAATTTCTACGTGCATCAATAATTGGAACAATATATTTAAAAGATGTTGCTTTAGCAGAACATGCCATAGCTTCTAAGCTTGAAACACAACAAATATCTTTCTTTAAACCCCAAGCATAAACTTTTGCAATCGTAATTCCAACTCTAATACCAGTAAAAGAACCAGGACCATTCACAACTATTATTTTATCTATATCCTGAGGATTCATATTAATTTCTTTAAACATATTTGAAATTTTTAAAAGCGTTATCTTGGATAGATCATGATCCAATTCTTCAGAAGTAGAGGCTAACAATTTACCATTATTAGAAATTGCTGAATATAAAAAACTAGAAGAAGTATCTATATATAAGCATTTCATAGAACAGCCTCACATAACTCCTCATATTTAGAGCCATGAGGAATTATAGAGATAACTCTTTTTTCTTCATCAACAATCTTGAATTTTATATCCAATCTATTTTTAGGTAAATAATCAGTAATAGTTTCAGACCACTCAATAATACAAATACCACCTTTTTTATAGTATTCCTCAATACCTAAATCATCAACTTTTCCATCAAGTCTATAAACATCCATATGATAAAGTGGCATTTCTCCAGAAGTATATTCTTTAATAATATTAAAAGTAGGAGAAGTCACGCTTTCATCAACCTCAAGAGCTTCAGCAAAACCTTTGGTAAAAACTGTTTTTCCACTACCTAAATCACCATCTAAACATATAACCATGTTTTTAAATTTTTCAGATTCTATGTTTTGAGCAAGTTCAATAGTATCTTGTTCATTATATGAAGTTATTTTATAATTCATTTTAATCACCATAATAATTATAGCCAAAAAAAAAGAGTAATACAACTCCAAACATAATAATTTACATCTTTTTTTATTTACGTGTAAAATTATAAATAAACAAAAAAAAATTCTTGGCAATGTCCTATTTTCGCATACACTATCGTCGG